>Ga0335080_10000001_pt1 | contig 618498 bp, 530 predicted proteins | sample Lox_Sample_34_FD_206720 | JGI IMG/M metagenome (GOLD analysis project Ga0335080, IMG submission 206720) | Soil microbial communities from Loxahatchee National Wildlife Refuge, Florida, United States - Lox_Sample_3.4 | ecosystem: Environmental > Terrestrial > Soil > Wetlands | place: USA... | reverse complement strand
CTCCCGTAGGAGTCTGGACCGTGTTTCAGTTCCAGTGTGTCCGTGCGCCCTCTCAGGCCGGATACCGATCTTCGCCTTGGTGGGCCGTTACCCCGCCAACTAGCTAATCAGCCGCGACCCCCTCTTCAAACGCATTGCTGCTTTGACCTTGCGGTGTTATGCGGTATTAGCCCCGGTTTCCCGGAGTTATTCCCCATTCGAAGGTAGGTTAGTCACGTGTTACTCACCCGGTCGCCACTTTACTCATCCTTGCGGACTTTCTCGTTCGACTTGCATGTGTTAGGCACGCCGCCAGCGTTGATTCTGAGCCAGGATCAAACTCTCGTTTGAAACCTGTTCGCCTACCGACGGGTAGAAGGTAGGCTGGCTTTCAGCTGTGAGCTGTGAGCTGCGAGCTTTGAGCTAAACCCAAAACCTGCAACCCGGATCACGGCTGAAGCCTTGCCGCTTTCGCGCTCGAAAGGCGAAAGCGGTCTTATCTTGTGAGATCGTTTCAGACTTATGCCTGAATCCGCTCTCTCACGACTGGCACGTTCAACCGAATTGTCAAAGACCGAATCGCCTTCCGCCTGAGCGGCGCGCCTTCAGTCCAGTCCGGGGCGCAACTAGTGCGCATCCGGCTGTCCTCGAAACCTTACAAACATATCGTTCTGCGCAAAAACTTGTCAACGCGGGCGTCCCACAGAATTTCCACGAGATTTCCACATTGGGAAAGGCAGGTGGCAAAGTGGCAAGGTGAAAAGGTGGCAAAGTTTAAAGGCTTTTCCTTGTCACTTTGTCACATTGCCACCTTGAAACGTGACGTTTCGCAGCACGTAACGATATGGTCTCCCGCAGGGTGCCGGACCGGGAATACACGGCTTTTCGGGCACGCGCAAACGGAAGACTAAGAAATTGAGAAAAGATCTAGCTTTTGGAGGTCCTTGCTTTGCAGGTACCCTTCAGAATCCAGCGTTTCTTCAGAAACCGGCTGCTTCCGAATCAAGCCCCGTGGCCGGGGCGATTAGGGAATCAATCCCTTAAAACCTTAGATGCCGGACGCGCCACGAGAGTTGCAGAAAAGCGCCCAGCCAGCCACACAAATGCTCTCGGTTCATTGTTTATAGCAGAGGTGGGGGAAGAGCGCAAGGGGGAAGTGATTTTTTTGCGGGGAGGGTTATTGGGATGGTTCCATCAGTCGTCGGGCACGCGTTTCGCAGCCGTGAAGCGGCGAAAGAATGCAGCCCACGGCGTGAGGGTCGGTGCGGGCTCCGGGAAATGAGCCGCAAAGGGGTGGAAGCGCATGCCGGGTTTTCTTTCGCCCCTTCGGGGCTGGTTCCTTCGGCCGCACTGACCCACGCCTTACGGCGTGGACTGCATTCTTTCGCCGCTTTGCGGCTTGGGTCTGATGAGCTTCGATATTTTTTTGGGGGGGATAGCATGGGAATTCGCACTTCGTGATTTCCACAGCGCCGTTGTGACACTCGTCACCGCATTTTTGATGCGTCAAGATGCACACTTTTCAGGCGTGTCGAACGGCAGCCGCGGAGCGGCGGAAGAGTGCAGCCCACGCCGTTAGGCGTGGGTCGGGTCGTCAAAAATGAGAACCAGCCCTGGAGGGGCGCAAGAAGATGTCGCATACGTCGGGGAATATTTTATTGCATGTGATTTTCTCGACTCTGGGACGGCGGCCTTTGATCAAAGAGGAATTTCGCCATGAGTTGTTTGCTTATCTTGGCGGGATTGTGCGGGAGATGCGTTGTGCGGCTTTGATTGTGAATGGAATGCCGGATCACGTTCACCTGTTGGTGCGGGTGCGGCCGGTTCATTCGGCGGCGGAGGTTGTGCGCGTGGTTAAGACGAATTCGTCTCGGTGGGTGCGGGAGAAGCATAGTCCGCGATTTGCGTGGCAGACGGGATATGGAGTGTTCAGTGTTAGCGAATCGAGCGTTGCGGCCGTGACGAAGTACATCGCGACGCAGGAGGAGCATCATAAGCGCGTCACTTTTCAGGAGGAGTACGTCGCGTTTTTGAAGAAGAATCGGGTTGAGTATGATGCGCGTTACATTTGGGATTGAGCGGGGAACGAAGGCGCGAGAGCGATGAAAAAAGGCAATCCGCGCGCGTGAGGCGTAAATCCAAACGAAGGAAGCATCAAAGTAGCCCCGCCGGGACATTGAAGACGCGGCACATGTTTCTTTCGCCCCTTCGGGGCTGGTTCTGAGTTTTTCTTTTTTCCCACGGCTTGCGCCGTGGGCTGCATTCTTTCGCCGCTTTGCGGCTGGGGCACCGGCACATTCGAATTCCTCGCGCCAACGACAATCCATCTTCTATTTTTTCAGCAAATGCCAGGCTTCTTTGTATTTGGCGTATTTGGAGTTGGGGGAGCGGGGGGTTAGGAGGATGTCGGGTTGGCGGTTGGTGGCGCGGATGGGGAGGATGAACCAGGTGTCGGTGGGGATGATGAGGGCGGCGATGAAGTCGATTTGCTGGGCTGAGTAAGGTTGGCCGTTGGAGTCGAGGTGGCATTTGTAGGAGTTGTCGCGGAGGCAGATGGTGCACTTGACTTGCACGCGGCGGAAGCGGCCCTGGTGCTCGATGACTACGTCGTAGGGGTAGCTGTCGCCCCAGGGCTTGGAGACGCGGAACAGGAGCTCGCAGGCGCGGATCATGAAGCGGAGTTCGGCCCACTCGCCGCGCGCCTTGGCGTGGCGGATGTTCATCCCTGGATTTTTCATGGAGTTGGACTTGTAGAGACAAAGGCCCCCCGGACGAGGGCGTCCGGGGCTCCATGGTCCGAGTCCAGGTCCGAGGCGCAATAAAAAACGCGGCCTTGGCGGCCGCGTTTGATTTTTTCTCTATATTTCTATTTTATCAAGTTGGGTGGGGTGAAATGGACATTTTTTGGGAAATATTTTCTGTGATGGGTCAATGAGTTAGGGGAATTTGGGTCGTTTTGGGGGCTTGACAGGTTTTTTGGGGTTTGGCGGGGAAAAGCAGGTTCCTCACCGCCGCTTCGCGCCGGTTCGGAATGACATCTCTGTAACGACGACGGCTTGCGCTCGGCAGTGCGTTCGGGAATGACATCTGATTTCGGAAGGGGGGCGCAGTCGGATTGAGTATGACAGCGCGGTACAGCTGGGGATTGAGATTTGTTTCTTTCGCCCCTTCGGGGCTGGTTCTCGACTTCCATCCTGACCCACGGCTTGCGCCGTGGGCTGCATTCTTTCGCCGCTTCGCGGCTGGGCTGAAACTCCCGATTGATTTTTCATGTTTGGAGCGGCTCTTTTCACCATTCCCACGTCTCGCAAAGGCGGCGAGACCTTCGGCAAGCTCAGGGCAGGCAGTGGGGGACCCCATTTTCGGTCGTGCTGAAACTCCCGCTTTTGTTCTTCGTGAAATTCCAGATTGTTATTGGAACTCTAACTCGACGAATTTGGCTGCGGTGTGGGTGGAGTTCTCGAGGGTGTGCGTGTCGGTGGCCGGGAGCCATTGGGCTTCGCCGGATTTCAGGTGGAGTGCGGGTCCGGTGGGTTTGGTGGATGCAGGCGTGTGGTGCATGTGGTCGTGGCTTTGCATTTGATCGTGACTGTGAACGGCCGCGCGAGTCGGCATCAGGTCGCAGTCGTTTACCGCTACTAATAGGCGCGGGTGTGCGGGTTGGGTGGCGGGGAGCGTGCCTCCGGGTTCTAGGTCGATTTGCGAGGCGCGGACGCCGTCTTTGTACCAGAGAATTTCCTGGGTGCCGTGGTCGAGGATCTGGAGGCCGCGGTCGTCTTCGGGGTGGGAGGCGTCCCAGTGGGCGGGGGCGTGGTGAGACTTCTCGTCTTGCAGGAGTTCGATGGTTACGTTGCGGAATGGCTTGTCGCTTGTGTTGCGCGCGATGTGGGCGAAGGGCGGGCGGAGGAGGACGGTGTCTCCGTCGTGGAGGGTGAGCTGCACGGGAGCTTTGCCCTTGACGGCGTTGACGACCTGGGATTCTCCGAGGGTGACGAAGATGTAGTCGTGGCGGTGCCAGTGCATGAGAGTTTCGGAGTGCGGAGGGACTTCGACGGAGAAGGCGCGGATGTAGTTGTTGGAGAGAACTTCGTGGTGGTGAGGTTCGGCGGTGATTTCTACTTCCTGGGCGAAGACGAGTGCGGGGATGAAGAGCAGGAGGAACTTTTTCATTGGCGGGATTTTAGCATTCAGGGTTCTGGCTTCGTGGCGGGGAGAAGCAGGTTCCTCCCGTTGGTCGGAATGACAGATTATTTTTGGGCTCGGCGGCGCCGGAGATGGTCGGCGGCATCGGTGAAGCAGGGAGCGGTCGACTGTGATCTGGGACCGTTCAGGCAGCACGAGCTACTTCTGCCGTCGTGAGGTCCCTCGGCGGCGCTCTGCGCCGCCTCAGGATGACATCATCCGAGCAAGTTATAACGGTCCGACAAATTACAACGTTAGAATTACAACGCGAAGTAGGTTTTCTTATGGAGGATGCTGTTTTCGTCTCCGATGACTAAGTGATCGGGCCAGGCGGGGGTGGTGTTGATTAGTAGGCGCAGGCCGGTGGCGTCTTTGGGGATGCTGAAGTCGAGTTGCGTGGTGTAGGAGTCGGCGGGCTTGAGGGGAGTTAGCAACGGCGTGCCTTCGGTGGAGAGTGGCGCGTATTCGCGGCCGGCGTTGTCGATCAGGCGGACTTCGCGCGGGCTCGGCGTGAGCGGCGCGTCTTTGGGGCGGTTGGGGCCGGTGGTGGTTTCGTCGAAGCGGGTGCGGAGGGTGACTACGTAGTGGCCGTCGGGCTGAGTTTTCGCGTCGACGATCGAGTAGGCGAGGTGGCAGTCGATCTCGCAGAAATATTTTTCCTGGCCTCTGGCTAACGTCGTCGTGTGACTGCCGACGGAGAATCCGAGGAGCAGGGCGACGTAGAGAGTTGCGCCTGATCCGATGAGGGTTGCAGTGGTGCGGGCGAATTTGGGCTTACGCGCGAACCAGAAAACGAAGGCGGCGATGGCGCCGGCGATGAGGCCTCCCATGGCGGCGAGGAATCCGAGGACGGCTAGGGGCGCGGGAAAATTGATATTGCTGGCAAAGTTAGCTGCGAGCACGGCTGGCGTTCCTCCAATTGAAGCTCAGTAGTGGCAGCGCTGAAGCGCTGCGCCACCCAAAGGCGACTCATCCGGCTATTCGTCATCGATCGGCGCGGGTCAGGCGAATCCATTGCTCCATCTGGTCGAGATATTCGGCTAAGGCGCGGCGGCCGGCGGCGGTTAGGCGGTACTCGGTGCGCGGGACGCGGCCTTCGAAAAATTTGTCGCACGAAATGTATTGCGCTTCTTCGAGCTTGCGGGCGTGGACGCTGAGATTGCCGTCGGTAGTTTTGAGGACGCGCTTGAGATCGTTGAAGCTGAGCGAATCGTTGGTGGCGAGAGCACTGACGATGCCGAGGCGGATGCGCTCGTGAATCAGGCGATCGAGCTCGGGGAGTTCGGGCGCGGCATGTTCGTGGACGCGCTCACGCTTGCGGTCGTGTGGCGCGGGATCGGGGCGGGCGTGCTTGCGAATTGGAAGAGCTTTGGCCACTGAACTTCTAACCTCCGTGTCTGCGGGCGACGAGATATCCGAAGACGATATGAAGGCCGCCGAATCCGGCGGCTAAAAACCAGTTTCCCCAGGCGGCGGGTGCGAGCACGGCGAAGCCGCCGAGGAGCATGAAGCAGAGGCCCATGACGGGGACGATGGCGACGGAGAAGGCGCCTCCGGTCATGATGCCGGCGCCGTAGAGCAGCAGCCAGGTTGCGGGTAGGGCTGCTTGCAGGCCGGCGCGAAACAGGAGAAATGTTAGAAAGGCTCCGGCGACCAGCGGCGGAGCGAGGCCTAGCGCGACTTTGCGCGCGGGGCCGGAGAAGAGTGGGAGACCGTTGCGGTTCGCTTTCCAGGTGCAGGAGAGGAGTCCTATTGCGACGGCTAGCAGACCTTCGGCGAGCCATACGCGCAGCCAGGCGAAGGGCGTTGCTTGACGCGCGGCTAGCCATGCGGCGGCGAACGCGGTCGAGCCGAGAAGAACCTGCCCCCAGCCGGAGACGGCGGTGAAGGCGGCGGAGCGCTCCATGGTGTCGCGAATGAAGCGGAGATCGTCGGCCAGGTTTGGGGCTAGATCGGGGGAGGCGTGCCCGGGCAACGGCGTGGAGTGGCGAAAGCGGCGGATGCGATGCGGGCGCGGGTCGAACATGAGGCGAGGATAGCTTTTGCGTAGTTTTTTGTCAAGTACTTTTCAGTACAAAGCTTGCGCCAGGATTTTCTATTCTTGCAAATGAAAAGGCATTCACCACAGAGGGCACAGAGGATCACAGAGGACTTCCTGGCACGCTTGTAGAATCACTTTATGATTTTCAGGTTGTGCGGGTGTCTACTGCTGGCTTTGTTTTTTCTTGGCTGGGGTCAGAAGACGATTGCTCCGGTTACTTCTCACGCGCCGACTTTCTACAAAGACGTTCTGCCGATTTTGCAGGAGCGGTGCCAGAGTTGCCATCGCGGGGGCGAGGTGGCGCCCATGCCGCTGGAGACTTATGAGCAGGCGCGGCCCTGGGCTCGGGCGATGGCGCACTCGCTCGAGATGAAGATGATGCCGCCGTGGTTTGCCGATCCGCGGTATGGGCATTTTACGAATGATTCCTCGTTGACTCCTGCACAGATTGAAACGATCGTCGCGTGGTCTGACGGCGGGGCTCCGGCGGGCGATTTGCATGATGCTCCGGCTCCGCGGAAGTGGACGACGGGAAGGAACATTCCCCAGCCTGACTTGGTCGTGCAGATGCCTAAGCCGGTAAAACTCCCGGCTTCTGGTGAGGTCGAATACACCTACGAGATCGTGCCAACGCATTTCAGCGAGGGGCGGTGGGTGCAGATGTCGGAGTTTCGGCCGGGGAGCCCGGCGCACGTGCATCATGCGGTGGTGTACATTCGTCCGCCGGAATCAGATTGGCTGCGGCATGCGCCGGTGGGCGAGCCGTTTACCGCTTCGACGTTGAGCGATCCGGTGGAGAAGCGGCAGGCGCATGAGACTACCAGCGATTTGCTGTTGGTGTATGCGCCCGGGAGTTCTCCGGATGAATGGCCGGATGGGATGGCGAAGTTTGTTCCGGCGGGATCGGATCTGGTGTTTCAGATGCATTACACGACGAACGGGACCGCGGACGAAGATCAGACCAGCATTGGGCTCGTGTTTGCGAAGGTGCCGCCGAAGCAGCGCGTGATCACGCTGCAACTGAATGATCATGCGCTGATTATTCCGCCGGGCGTGGACGATTTTCGCGTGGACGTACAGGGGACGCTGCCGAACGATGCGACGCTGCTGAGTTTTTTCCCTCATATGCATTTGCGGGGGAAGCGCTTTGAGTACGATCTTGTGCATGAGGATGGGAGTGTCGAGGTGCTGCTGCGAGTGAACTATCACTTTCATTGGCAGTTGAGTTACAAGCTGGCTTCGCCGCGGCTGCTCAAGGCTGGCACCAAGCTGCGGGCGATTGCGTGGTATGACAATTCGAAGAATAATCCGCATAATCCGGATCCGACTCGGACGGTGACTTGGGGGGATCAGACATCGGATGAAATGATGGTGGGATTTTTTGATGTGGCGGTGCCGGCTGGGATGGATAAGTGGAGGTTTTTTGAGCGTGGTGGGGAGCAGAAATTGCCTAAGTAGCTTGGTCGGGAAAATCTTTCACCACAGAGGGCACAGAGGTACACAGAGGAAAGCTTTTGACCGCAGAGATCGCAGAGAACGGCCGCAGAGAACGCGGAGAAAAGCGGCCATCGTGGAAGGAGTGCAAAAGGCGATTGTGTCTCTGGCTGATGAACCTTGACGCTGGTAGACTTTTGCGTTCTGCGACATGGAGAGGTGATGAGAATTAAACGGATTTCGTTTCTGGCGGTTGTGTTGGTGGCGGCGGCTTGCGGAGCTGTTTTCACGATTGCGGCGCGGTCGCAGGAAGGGGCGACTCCCAAGAAAGCCGAGGAGCAGTTCAAGAACATAAAAGTCTTGAAGGGGGTTCCCGCGGATCAGATTATCCCAACCATGCAGTTCATTACGGCGTCGCTGGGAGTCGAATGCGATTTTTGCCACGTGCAGGGTGCTTTTGAAAAAGACGACAAGAAGCCGAAGGAAACCGCGCGGAAAATGATGGAGATGATGTTCGCCATCAACAAGGAAAATTTTGACGGCAACCGCGAGGTGACTTGCTATTCGTGCCATCGGGGCAGCGAGAAGCCGATGGCGATTCCGGCGGTGATGACGGAAGAGCCGAAGGAGGCAATGGGCGGGGCAAAAAAGTCTGAGGCGACGGAAACTGCAGCCACGGCCTCCGGGCCTAGCGCGGATCAGGTGATCGAGAAATTTGTGCAGGCTAGCGGAGGGGCAGCTGCGATTGAGAAAGTTTCGAGCCGCGTGATGAAGGGGACGATCGATTTTGGCGGGAAGTCGTTTCCGATTGATATTTATTCGAAAGAGCCGGAGATGCGGATTTCTTACACGCACATGACCGAGGGCGACAGCGTGACGGCTTTCAACGGGCGTGAGGGATGGCTGGGCACGCCGGGACGCGGGATGCGCGAGATGCATGGCGGCGATCTGGATGGGGCGGCGATCGATGCGGATTTGCATCTGGCGACGCATCTGCGGCGAATTTTCAGCAAGGCGGAAGTGAAGGCTACGGAGCAGATCGGGAACCAGGAAACCGACATCGTGGTTGGGCAGCGCGACGGGAAGCTGCCGCTGTATTTGTATTTCGATCAGAAGACTGGACTACTGGTGCGCATGGTTCGCTATGGCGAGACGGCGCTTGGTCGATTGCCTACGCAAATCGACTATGCGGATTACCGCGATGCCGATGGCGTGAAGATTCCGTATCGCTGGACGCTGGCGCGGCCCAGCGGACGATTCACGATTCAGTTGAGCGAGGTAAAGGAGAATGCTCCGGTGGATGATGCGAAGTTTGTGAAGCCGGCGCCGGAACCGCCGAAAGGGCCGGCGAAATAGGCTTTTGGCTTTTGGCTTCTTACAAATCAAGAACAGCTGGAGGATTTTCGGGAGAACCCACGATGCTTCGTTCCAGAGGGTTGTGGCTGTGGATTTCGCTGGCGGCATTGGCCGCCATTTTTTTGTCTCCGTTTGATCCCTCCTCGTTTGTCGCCACCGCTTTCGGGCAAGCGGCGCCGAATGCCAGAGACTTGCTGCGGCAGATGACGCTGGAAGAAAAAATCGCACAGCTTTCGCAGTTGCCAGGCTTTCCTGTGCACGAGTTCATGGATCAGGTGGGGATCAAGCCGGAGGAGATTGCGAAGAAGTATGGTGCGGGATCGGTGTTGTGGGTTTCCGAGCCGAAGGAGATCAACCGCTGGCAGCACATGATTGTCGAACAGTCGCGGCTGCACATTCCGGCGACTTTTGGACTCGATGTGATTCACGGCTATCACACGATTTTTCCTTCTCCGATCGCGCTCGCGTCGTCGTGGGATCCGAAGATGGTCGAGGCTGTACAGACTGTTGCCGCAAGCGAGGCGCGCGCGGCGGGGATTGCCTGGACGTTCGCGCCGATGGTCGACATTGCGCGCGATGCGCGCTGGGGGCGGATGGAGGAAGGCGCGGGCGAGGATCCGTATCTGGGTGCGGCGATGGCCAGGGCGGAGGTGCGGGGATTTCAGGGATCGGAACTGGGAGCGCCGGACCACGTGATGGCGTGCGTTAAACACTACGCGGGATATGGTGCGGCAGATGGCGGGCGCGACTACGATTCGTCGTATGTGCCCGAGGAGTTGATGTGGAACGTGTATCTTCCACCATTCAAAGCGGCGGCGGACGCGGGTGTGGGAACGCTCATGAGCGCGTACATGGATTTGAACGATGTTCCGGCGACTGGGAACCGGTGGCTGCAGCACGATGTGCTGCGCGAGGCTTGGGGCTACAAGGGATTTGTGGTCAGCGATGCCAATGCCGTGTACAACCTGACCACGCACGGATATGCGCGTGATGGCGAGGACGCGGCATGCAAGGCGTTTTCTGCGGGTCTCGATATGGATATGGCCAGCGGAACGTATTTCAAATTTCTGCCGGACCTGGTGAAGCAGGGCCGGATTTCGATGCAGCAGATCGACGATGCGGTGCTGACGATTCTTCAAACTAAGATCAAGCTGGGATTGTTTGAGCATCCGTATTTCGACGAGTCGCTAATGAATCAGGCGTTGAACGATCCCGAGCATCTGCGGCTGGCCCGTAATGCGATTACACGATCGGTGGTGCTGTTGCGGAATGAGCAGGAACTCCTGCCGATCGACAAGACGAAGCTGAAGTCGATTGCGGTAATCGGACCGCTTGGCGATGCGGAGCTGGATTTGCTTGGGTTGTGGGGCTCGATTACGAAGCCGGGGCCGACGGTCAGCGTGGTGCAGGGAATCAAGAATAAAGTTGGAACTGGAGTGCGGGTGGAGTTTGCACACGGCCCGAATATTCATCGAGACATACCGTCGCCATTTGAAGGTATGCCTGTGACCAAATTGGAAGAGCAGGCGCAACAAACGCCGGAGGAGATACGCAAGGCGCTGGATGATGCGGTGGCTACGGCAAAGCGCTGCGATCTTGCGGTGCTGGTGCTGGGAGAAATCGGATTGATGAGTGCGGAGGCGGCATCGCGGGCTTCGCTGAAACTTTCCGGCGGACAGGAGGAGTTGCTCGAAGCGGTGGTTGCGACGGGCAAGCCGGTTGTGCTGGTGTTGGTCAACGGGCGCCCGCTTGAGATTACTTGGGCTTCGGAACATGTGCCGGCAATTCTGGAGGCGTGGTATCCGGGAAGCGAGGGCGGCAATGGGTTGGCGGAAGTGCTGTTTGGAGACGCGAATCCTGGCGGGCATTTGCCGGTGAGCTGGCCGCGCAGCGCGGGGCAGCTTCCGCTTTACTACAACCACAACCGAACGCAGTCACCGGAAGACGCTCCCGATTTCAAGTCGCGCTACTGGGATATTTCGAGCAAGCCGCTTTATCCGTTCGGATATGGGCTGAGCTACACGAGTTTTTCATTCGACAATTTAAGAGTGAGCCAGGCCGAGGCGAAAGTTGGCGGCAAAGTCGACGTTGCAGTCGATGTAACGAACACCCGGGCGCGGGAGGGCGATGCGGTGGCGCAACTTTACATTCACCAGAGGGCGGGAAGCGCGTCGCGTCCGGTGCGCGAGTTGAAAGGATTCCAGCGCGTGACGTTGGCGGCGGGCGCGAAGCAGACGCTGCACTTTTCGCTTGGACCGGATGAGCTGCAGTTCTGGAGTCCAGCGGCGCGGCGATGGGTTGTGGAGCCCGAGCACTTCGACGTATGGGTCGGGGACGACTCCGCCGCCACGCTTCATGGAGAGTTTCAGCTAGAGCGGTAGCATCCGGCAGCGGCTTTAGGACGAAGAGCCCACGGTGACGGCGTCGTCTGCCTCGATTTTGACTTCCACATCTGCGCCGGGTTTCAGCTTGACGTCGTTGCCATCCTCGTCGGTCAACTTGTTGGGGACGCGAAGTTCGCGATAGAGGTGATCGGCGCCGCTCACGCTGATCTGCGCCTTCTCCGGCTCACCGGAGTTGGGATGCGGTTTGATCACCCTCTGAACCTTGCCTGACAGCGTGGTGCTGGCCTTTTTGCCATTTTCCTCAGACATAGACATTGCCCCTTTCACGAGCGGAATGTGGAGTTGCAATTTCTAACGTTTCTAAGATGTAACTGGAAAGCACGGGTATGGTCGCATCCGGAGGAGAATGCTCGTATCCGGAGAATCCCTTAGAACCGGGATGGATCGCGCCGAAGGAACTCCTAATAACAAAACCTGATGGGAACGATAAATAGTTTCGATTTCCGGGAAGGGGTGGTGAACGGTACAGTGAGGCGTCTTGGATTCAAAGTTCTGTACGCGCTCTGAGCGCGAATCGCTGAAAGGGGAGCCTGCTGAATTGTCTATCGGGAAAAGGCTGGTCGCCGGAGTGGTGACGGCCGTCGTAATTCTAATGTTGGCGCAAGTGGTTTGCGCGCAGAGCGGTGGAGTAGCGCTGAGCCCTTCGACGGATGTCAGTGCGCGGCTGGCGAAGCTTGAACAACAAACTGCTGACGCAAAAAGCTCGGCAGACAATGCATGGATGCTGACCAGTTCAGCGCTGGTTCTGATGATGACCGGTCCAGGCCTGGCGCTGTTTTATGGCGGGCTGGTGCGGAAGAAAAATGTGCTGGGCACGATGATGCAAAGTTTTGCCCTGATGGCGGTCGTGACCGTGCTTTGGGGATTGTTCAGCTACAGCTTTTCATTTGGAGCGGGCAACAGTTTCTTTGGCGGGCTGCAGAATCTCTTTCTGAGAGGCGTTGGAGCGGCGCCTGATGCGGATTATGCGGCGACGATTCCGGCGCAGACGTTCATGGTGTACCAGCTGATGTTTGCGATCATCACGCCGGGGCTCATCGCGGGCGCCTTTGCCGAGCGAATGAAGTTCAGTGCGATGCTGGTGTTCATGGTGCTGTGGTCGATTATTGTGTATGACCCCATGGCGCACATGGTTTGGGGAAAAGGCGGCCTGTTGAATGCTTCGCTGGGCGGACGGTTCCCGACTTTGGACTTTGCGGGTGGAACGGTGGTGCACGTAACCTCGGGAGTTTCGGCCTTGGTGTGCGCGCTGTATCTGGGCAAGCGAGTGGGATATCCGAAGGAGCCGATGCCGCCGCACAGCGTGGTGCTGAGTTTTATCGGCGCATGCCTGCTGTGGGTTGGCTGGTTCGGATTCAACGCGGGCAGCGCGCTGGCGGCGGGGGGACTGGCGACCAGTGCATTCGTCGCGACGCATTTCGCAGCGGCGGCAGCAGCCATTGGGTGGGCCGGAGCGGAGTGGGCGAGAAACGGCAAGGCCAGCGTGCTGGGCGGAATTTCAGGAGCGGTGGCTGGCCTGGTGGCGATTACTCCGGCGGCGGGATTTGTGAAGCCGATGCCGGCGATCGTAATCGGCCTTATCGCGGGCGTGTTCTGTTACTGGATGGTGGCCAAGGTCAAAGCCAAGTTCGGCTACGACGACTCGCTCGATGCATTTGGCGTACACGGCGCCGGCGGGACGCTGGGTGCGATTCTAACGGGAGTATTCGCAGTCAGCGTGGTGAATCCGATCTTCAAAGATGCGCAGGGCAACACTTTGGCATCGGGGTTAATCGAAGGGAACGCCCGCCAGTTGCTCAACCAACTGGTCGGGGTTGCCATTGCGTGGGTGCTGGCCATCGTGGGGACTCTCGTGATTCTGAAATTGGTCGATGTAACGATTGGCTTACGAGTTCCAGAGGAGGAAGAAGTGCAGGGCCTGGATCTCTCCCAACACGGAGAAGAGGGATATTATTGGGAGGCGTCAGCATGAGGACGCGGCGTGAGGAACGTAGAACAGGACTGAGAACATCATGACGAAGCTTGAGGCGATCATACAAAACTCCAAGCTGGACGCGGTGAAAAGCGCGCTGCAGGAAATCGGCGTCGAAGGCATGACGGTGATTGAGGTGCGCGGCCACGGGCGGCAGAAGGGCCACACCGAGGTGTACCGCGGCCGCGAGTACAGCGTGGATCTGATTCCTAAGACCAAGCTGGAGATGGTACTGCCCGACAACCTGGTGGAAAAGGCGGAGCAGGCGATTTTGAATGCGGCGCGCACGGGCAAGATCGGGGACGGAAAGATATTCCGGTCGCGCGTGGACGAGGCGATCCGCATTCGGAATGATGAGCGGGGCGAAGGGGCTCTGTAAAACCGGACCTCGGACCTTGGACCTCGGACCTCAGCAAGACGCTCTGGCTTGCGTGGAGGACTTTTGCAGATTCGGTTTTTCATCTTCACGGTTAATACTTCGACTGCAGTCCCCTCCCTAATCCCATGGCGGCGTCTTCCTTGATCGGCGAGCTGCGCGCTTCTCTTAGCGACGAATCGGCGCGCATTCAACAAGAATTTGAAGCTAATGGCGACGGGCGAAGCGCGATCGCACAGCGCACGCGGCTGATCGAGGAAACACTGGCCCGGCTGTGGCACGACATTGTTTCCGGCGATGAAGCCGGGCCGGCGAATTTTGCGCTGGTCGCCACTGGAGGATTCGGGCGCGGCTGGCTGTTTCCCTATTCCGACATCGATCTGCTGTTTCTCTTTGGCGATCGCGCGGCGGAGCAGGCATACAAAGATCCAGTGCGGCAATTTTCGCAGGAATTGTGGGACCTGCGGCTGAAGCTGAGCCCGGCGTCGCGGCTGCTGACGGAATGCGACCACTACGATCCCAACAACACGGAATTCACAATTTCCCTGCTCGACTGCCGGCATCTGCTGGGCGACCGCGATTTATTCCGGCGACTGCATGACAAAGTGATTCCGAAACTGGTCATGCGGGAGTCCAAGGCTCTGCTGCAGGGGCTCGCCGAGGTCACGCGGGAGCGGCATGCCAAGTACGGGATGACGCCGTATCATCTCGAGCCGAATTTGAAGGAAGCCCCGGGAGGCCTGCGCGACTATAACGTGGCGTGCTGGCTGGCGCTGATTTCCGCGATGGATAAGCTGCACGATTGGCCCGACGCGAGTTCGCTGCGGGCTCCCGTACGTAAGCAACTGGAGTCAGCGCTGGATTTTCTGATGTCGGCGCGGTGCTTTTTGCACCTCCGCCACGGCCGCGACGACAACACGCTGAGCTGGGAGGCGCAGGACGAAGCGGCGGCACGAAAAATTGGTGCGCCGGATGCGACGCCGTTGTCGGCGGCCGACTGGATGCGGATTTATTTCGGCCATGCGCGCGCGGTGCAGCGAACGGTGACGCAGCTCCTCGAGGAAATTCCGGAGGCGTGGTCGGCCTTGTACCGGCAGGTGCAGAGCTGGCGTACGAGGCTGACGACGGCGGATTTTTCCGTGGTGGATGGGTTGATTTTCTTGCAGCAGCCGTCTTCTTTACATGATCCCGAAGTGCTCCTGCGAATGTTTCACTTCATGGCGCATCACGGGTTGAAGTTGAGCGCGACCACGGAATACCGAATCGAACAGGCGTTGCCGGCGCTGGCGGCGACTCCGCCGCGCGGCGCGGAGTTGTGGCTTTATTTGCAGGAGACGCTGCTGCAGCCCTACGCGGCGGATGCGCTGCGGGCGATGCAGTCGCTGCGGCTGCTCACTTTGTTGCTGCCCGAGTTGAAGCTGATCGATTCGCTGGTGGTGCGGGATTTTTATCACCGGTTCACGGTCGACGAACATTCTTTTCTTGCGATCGAGAGCTTGCATCGGCTGAAGCAGTCGCAGTCGGAGTGGGATAAACGCTATGCCGGATTGCTCGGCGAACTGGTTGATCCCGAGTTGTTGTATCTGGCGCTGCTGCTGCATGACACGGGCAAGGGCGTCCCCGGAGGCAATCACGTGACGGCGAGCCTCGACATCGCCAACCAGGCGATGGACCGGCTGGATGTCGATCCGAACGAGCGAGCCGAGGTGCTGTTTTTGATCGGGAATCATCTGGAGCTTTCGTCGGCCCTGCGGCGGGACATTTTCAATCCGGAGACAGTGCAAGCATTCGCGGAAAAGATGGGAACGCCGGAGCGCCTGAAGATGCTCACGCTGCTGACCTATGCGGATATCAAGGCTGTGAATCCGGAGGCTTTGACGCCGTGGAAAGCAGAGAACGTTTGGCAGCTTTATATTGCGGCGGAAAATTATCTGAATCGCAGCGCGGACCAGCGCGTGCATGCCGACGTGAATGACGAAAAGCTGGCGCGGCTGCGGTCGCTGGCTCCGGTGACGGGAAATAAATTCAAGGGGTTTCTGGAGGGATTTCCGCAGAGATATTTGCTGGTGCACTCTGCCGAAGAAGTGATGCGGCACATGGTGATGGCCGAGCAACTGGGAGGCGATCCGGTGCAAGTGGAGTTGAAGCGCGGGCGGCACTGGTATGAGCTGACGTTGGTGACGAAGGATCGTCCGTTTCTTTTTGCCACGCTGGCCGGGGTGCTGGCGGCGTGGGGCATGAATATTGTGAAGGCCAATGCGTTTTCGAACGAAGCGGGAGTGGTGGTCGATTCGCTTTATTTCACCGATCGTTTTCGGACGCTGGAACTGAATCTTTCGGAGTGGGCGCGGTTCAAGAACAGCGTGATGAGCGTTCTGCTGGGCGAGGCCGATCTCGAGAAGATGCTGCGCGACCGGCAGCGGTCGGAGAAGGGCGCGATCGCGAAGGTGAAGGTCGAAACGAAGATCGATTTTGACGACACTTCATCGTCGACTAGCACGCTGGTGCAGGTGATCGCGCAGGACCGGCCGCGGTTGCTGCATCGGATTGCGTCGTGCTTGTCGGATCAGAAGTGCAACATTGAGATCGCGCTGATCGATACTGAGGGACAGATGGCGATTGATACTTTTTATCTGACTTCTGGCGGGAAGAAGCTTGGGGCGGAGCACCGGCGGAAGGTGGAGAAGGCGCTGGTGGAGGAGTTGCGGGGGGAGTAAGAACGACTGTGTCCAGACTGGCCACTGAGTGGCATGTTGTGTGTCGCCGAGAGCAACCTATTGCGAATCGGGCGAGTTAGGGCCAGTGGCGAGCGCCAACCAGGCCGCGAGAGCCGCAAACTTTTCGTCCTGCGACCAGGGTGGGCCAAGAGGCTTGCCGAGAGCGGTAAGGCTGGACGTTAGCGCTGCAGTTCTTATCCTGAGGATCTTGCACGCGTAATCGACCAGTTCACTCTCTCTGACATCGAATCGAGACATGTCCCTTTGCTCGCCCGCGCGCACCAGGGCCTCACGAAATAGTTCGCCATCGGCGGTATGAATGAGCGCATGGGAAGACAGGATTTTATCGAAAGCTGGAAGCGGCCTGGCAGAGGCACGGATCAGCGCAAAGCGGAAAAGTTTGTAACCCCGTTTTTGCAGATCACTTTGCAAGGAATGGAACGCTCTCGCGGCGAGACGTTTGGCCTCTGTCTCCACGCTGGAGACGAAGGCTTGAGCTTCAGAGACAGGCATCCTCTCAGCCGTGTGATAGGGTTGTCGATATTTGTACGCAAAGGTCTCGACTAGATACGGGCGCCCGCGCGCAAGAACTTTCGGCTGTTTTCCATCCAGTGATAGCGCCACGAAAGCCGCCCAGCCAGAGTGGACGCGAAAACCGACGGCAGCGAAGGCCGCCTGAGCACTTACCAAGCTAGAGGTCATGACCCGGCGTTCGGCGGGCCTCCTTATTTTGCCGAAAACTTAAATACCGTCTTCTGATGGAACGTTTCACCCGGCTTCAAGATTGTGCTGGGGAAGTCCGGATGATTTGGGGAATCCGGGAAGTGCTGGGTTTCCAGGCAGAATCCGAAGCGGCGCTTGTAGACGTGGCCTTCCTTACCAGTCACGCTTCCATCCAGAAAATTTCCAGTGTAGAACTGGACGCCGGGCTGGGTGGTCCAGACTTCGAGGGTGCGGCCTGTCGTTGGCTCGGTGACGCGAGCGGCCAGGACTTCGCCATTCTGCTCAGGCTTGGCATTGAGAACGAAGTTGTGGTCGTAGCCGTGGCCGAGAGTGAGTTGGTCGTAGTTGTCTTCGATGCGGGCGCCGATCTTCGTTGACTTGGTGAAATCGAAGGGCGTGCCCTTGACTGGGCGGAGTTCGCCGGTTGGGATGAGGTTTTTGTCGACCGGGGTGAAGCGGTCGGCGTTGATCATGATTTCGTGATCGAGGATTTCGCCGTTGCCTTCTCCCTTGAGATTGAAATAGCTGTGCTGGCTTACATTGATGGGCGTCGATTTATCGGCTGTGGCTTCGTAGTCGATGATGAGCGCGTTTCCGTCGGTCAGTGTGTAGGTGACTTTCACTTTGCAGTTCCCGGGAAATCCCTCTTCGCCGTCTTTTGACACATAGCTGAACGCCACGCTCGCGCCTTTTTGCGGTTCTGCATCCCAAACGACTTTGTCGAAGGTGCGCGTGGTGCCGCCGTGCAGCGTGTTGGGCCCGTCGTTCTTGGGCAACGTGTAGGTCTTGCCGTCGAGCGTAAAGGTGCCGTTGGCGATGCGGTTGGCGTAGCGGCCGACGATCGCACCGAGATACGGCGGGTTGGGCGTGTAGCCTTCGAGCGACTCGTGGCCGAGGACGATATCGGCGAACTGACCTTTGCGGTCGGGAACGCGAATCGACGTGATGATGCCGCCATAGTTCATGGCATGGACTTCGACGCCGTGAGAGTTGGTGAGCGTGAACAAGGTAACGGGCCTCCCGTCATGCGTGCCAAAGGGCTGTTGTTTGACTCCGGATTTTTCCTGCGCGAAAAGCACAGCGCTGATGGTGAGAAGGAATGCTGCGAGCGACACGGCTGCGACGCGTCTGGGCATCATGGTTGGGCTCATGGCGAAAAGTTTACTACGACTGGCTTGGCAGAGTGCATCCGCTACGAACTCTTGACTAGAAACCTGGCGTTGGCGGGCGGGGGCGCCCGCCCCACATTCTTCGCGCTCGCCCTACATTCGTGATTCATTCTTTCTTGTAAGGCCACTGGGCCTGGGTGAAGAGGGCACCGTCGATCCAGATGGTCTGGCCGCTGATGAAGGCGGCGCCCTTGCTGGCGAGAAAAACTACGACAGGCGCGATGTCGGCGGCGGTGCCGACGCGGCCTAGCGGAGTCAGCTTTGACCAGGTGCCCGCGTAGTCGGGATCCTCAAGGCGCGTGCGATCGGACTCGATCGAGCCGGGGGCGATGCAGTTCACGCGGATTCCGTAGCGGCCGAGTTCAATCGCGGCTTCTTTGGTGAACATTTCGATTCCGCCTTTGCTCGCGGTGTAAGCGACCAGCGAGGGGAAAGCAAGCTTGTTGCAACCCGAGCCGAGATTCACGATCGATCCGCCGCCGTGGTCTTTCATATAACGCGCGGCCTGCTGCGTGCAGAGGAAGCAGCCTTTCAGGTTAGTGTCGATGACGAGGTCCCATTCTTCTTCGGTGACGTCAAGGAGCGGCTTCCACGTTTGAACACCGGCGTTGTTGACGAGCAGGTCGAGGCGGCCGAAGGTCGAAGTCACGCGTTCGAACATGGCGCCGACCTGGGCGCTAGAGCGAATGTCGGCCTGGATAGCGATGACATCATCTGGATTGCCCTGCAGGGCGCGAATCGCGGCGAGCGTATCTTCGACCACGGGCGCTGGATCGTTGTAGTAGTTCACGGCGATGCGGTAACCGTTGCGCGCGAGTTCGAGCGCAATCTCTTTTCCGATGCCGCGGCTCGCGCCGGTAACGAGAACTGTCTGACCCTGCATGGTCACCTCGGGCACTTTTGAAGTTCAGTGGGGAGATGATACCGGAGGGCAGACGAAGATGCCGATGGAGTCGGGCGAGGGGTTAGGAAGTTACCCGAACTCGGCTCCAGCCGTAGCGTTTCAGTTTGTGGTGAAGCGTGACGCGGTCGATGCCGAGGATCTCGGCGGCTCGGCTTTGATTGTTCCCGCACTCCTCGAGGATACGGAGGATGTGCAGGCGCTCGACGTCATACAGGGATCGGGCGCGGCCCGCTCGGGCGACCTCATCACTTAGCTGAATTACTTCTTTTTCTGCCAAACGGTGGGCGAGTGCGTTGCGCAAACGGCACACAACCAGCGGCATGTTGAGCGGCTTCGTCAGGTAATCGTAGACGCCATCCGGCAACGTGATCATGCCTGAACCCACGGTGGCATTGAAGAGAGCAAGCAGGATGAGTTGAGGATGCTCATCATGCAAGCGTTGCACCAACTGGATATCGTCGGGCGTATCGAGAGCAATCAGGGCGGCGTCGCGCCTGGAAGCTGCGATTTCGTAAAAAACATCATCGGCACTGACCACAGCGGAAACTTCGAAACCCGCTTCTGCTAAGCCTTTTTGGAGTGACTCCCGCGATGCGGGATCACGATCTACAACAAGTAATCTGCTTGGTGGATGCACGGCTAGTCACCTCCTGCCGGCGACCTTTCGGGGCTGGGGCCCGTTAATGCAGCGAAATCTGCGTTCGATTCAGGGTAGGAAAATGAACGGGAGATAAAAATTCCGACGATGACGGCCGACGCTAGCGCAAAGACGCGCAGAGGCTGGGAGAAAGGGAGAGTTGTGTCTCCAAACAGGGTGCGTAACATGCCAAGCGTCGCGCTGCAGGCACAGAGCCCGAAATAAAAGCGCTCGCGCGCACAGCAGGAAAGAGTCACCAGCCACACGAGGATGGAGGCGACGACAAAGTAAATCGCAACGAGGATAAGGTCGGCTCGTCCGGAGCCGTGGATGACGCCAACTTTGGCCGATAGGGAACCATGCGCTGCAATCGCAAGAAAGACGCAGGAATGCGCCAGCGCGATCAATGCGCGCTTTCGGTTCGAGAGAATGCCGAACCTTTGCATACAGGACAGTCTCTCGCTTGTGGGGTGGCTGCGGCGTGATGGCTGGCACATCGAATAGTGATTTGCATCACTAAGCTTCGCGGCTGGGAGGGTGGATAGCAGCGTGGGAAGGGTGGTGGTACCATCGCGGGCATTATGACTACTTACAGAAAAGTGCTGTTCGCTCCTTGGTTATTGGTTGCCTGGGCATTTGTTTCTGGAACCGCTCTGGGGCAAGCTCAGCCGTCAACTCAGGCCTCGCAGGAGCATCCGATTGTGTTGCATGCGGCGCGGCTGCTCGACATTAGGCAAGGACGCACTGTGTCGCCGGGAGAGGTGTTGGTGCAGGGCGAGCGGATTGTGGAGGCGGGAACATCGGTGAAGCGTCCGGCCGGCGCGGAGGTCATGGATCTGGGTGATCGCACGTTGCTTCCCGGTTTGATCGATGCGCATATTCATCTTTTTCTGCATCCGGGCGCGGAGGATTTGCAGACCGTGCAGGAGTCCGTGCCGCAACGCACGATTACCGCGACGCTGGCGGCGCGCGACGATCTTATGGCGGGCTTCACGGCCGAGCGGGACATGGGCACCGAGGGCGCGGGATCGGCCGATACTGCGGTTCGCAATGCGATCGATGAAGGGCGGATTCCGGGACCGCGGCTGCGCATCAGCGGGAATGCGGTGAATATTCTGGGCGGGCACGAAGATGCCATGGGATACAACCCGGCGCAGCACGTGCTGCCGAACGCGGATTACGCGAACACTGCCGACGAACTGGTCGCCGTAATTCGGCAGCAGTTCAAAGAGGGCGCGGATTTCATCAAGATTTACGAGACGGGGGCGGACTCGATCGTCGACGGGAAGCTCTCGACTCCCTATCAATACAGCGAGGCGCAACTGGAAGCGGCGGTGAAAGAAGCCGCGCGCGTGGGCAAGCATGTGGCGGTGCATGCGACGGGAGAGCCGGGAACGCTGTTCGCCGCGCAGGCGGGAGTGGTATCGATCGATCACGCCGATCAACTGAGCGATGAGACTGTGCGTCTGATGAAGGAGAAGAGAATTTTCGCGGTGCCGACCTTCACCATTTTCGAATATTTCGCGGAGCATGCTGCGACGCCGCGACAGGCGGAGCACGAACGGGCTCTGCTCGACACCAAAATTTCTGAATTCAAAAAACAGGTAGCGGCGGGCGTGCCGATGGCGGTGGGATCGGATGTGGGCCCGTTTCCGCACGGAACCCAGGCGCGGGAATTGGAATTGATGGTGAAGTACGGGATGTCGCCGCTGGCGGTGCTGCAGGCCGGCTTGACCAATGGAGCGAAGTTGTTGGGATGGGAGGGAAAGATCGGGGCGCTCGAGGCGGGTTATTTTGCAGACGTGATTGCAGTGTCGGGGGATCCTCTGCACGATATTGGCGTCCTTAATCATGTGAGTTTCGTGATGAAGGGCGGCGTGGTTTATAAGAAATGAGCAAGGCTCATGAGGACAAAACTGCAGCCGCAAGCGCAAAACGATGCACAGATTACTTGTGGTTACCTGGACGTGGCTGGCTTTAAGAGGCTGATTCAACATTGTTTGGTGAGCAGTGCAGGGGGATTTTGTGGATAGTTGATTGCGCTGAGAAAGAGTGCGCGCCGAATTTCGGCGGGCACTTATGGCTGGCAAACACCTCACGCGGCTTCTCTCCACGATTGTCTTGACCCTCGTGCCCACCGGTCCTCTCTTCGCGCAAGGGCCATTGCCGGATATGCCGATTGCGCCTGCGGTGCAGCCGATCTCTTCGTTTTTCACGCCTTCGCCGCTGAACACGGACCGGCACAAATTCTGGGACAACGATAATCGGGTGCTCTTTGCCACAGCCTTCGCGCTGGATACGGCGGATTTCGCGGTGACTCGCGCCAACCTGCAAAGCGGCGGGCGCGAACTGAATCCGCTGGTTCGAATTTTTGGGCGCTCGACTGCCGGGCTGGCTGCGAACTTTGCGAGCGAAGGCGCAGGGACCGTCGTTCTGAGCTACTTCTTCCACAAGACTGGCCACCACAAGATGGAGCGAGTGGTTTCGTTCGTGAACATCGGCGGATCGGTGGGAGCCGTGGGATACGGCTTGTCGCACCGGTAAGAGAACTAACGTCTCTTCTCAGAAATCGGCCATATAATCTACGAGCTTCTTTCTGCCACGCAAATGGTGTGGCGCATTCCAAGTCGAGCTCGTTTCTTTGCATCCATCGGATTGCTAGGTTGGGCTGCGGCTTCGGTGGCCCAAGACACCGTTCTATGCCGAGCTGGCAATGGAACTTTCTCTGGCGAGTTCGCTGGCGGCCGCGATAAGGTGAGCGTACACGTCGGTGCCACGAAAGTAGCCGGACTGAGCACGCGTAGCTGCGAGGCTACGATCACATGGAAAGATCAACAGATCGCGATAGAGTCCGGGGTATGGCTGTTGGACCTCGACACACTTGGCGCCGATTTGGGGATGGACTCTCCGGTCGCGACATTTCAGGTGAAGAGATCCGAATCCGAATGCTGTGCGACTTATCTGATTTACTCTCTGCAGTCGCCGCCTCGTCTAATGCGGACGCTTACCGGTGGAAGTTCATTCCGCGCATCAGACACGGATCTGGACTCTCGCGTGGAGATCTGGACCGATGACGCCAGGGTGGCGGATGGACTCGACGGCATTTCGGTTTCTGAACTCGATTTTGCGCCGCCAATCGTGCTCCGTTTTGAGCACGGCCGACTCTTTGATGCCAGTTCGGAGTTTCAGCTTTACTACGATGGTCTGATCGCGAAACAAAAAGGACGACTCGATACTGGCGATTTGAAGGAGTTCAAGAGCAGTAACGGCAAGCTCGATGTGGGCTCGATGGCATCGGCCGAACGCGGATATCGACTGCGGAAGGCGAAAATCGGAATTCTGGAGATCGTCTGGGCCTATTTGTATAGCGGTCGCGAGCGCGAGGCATGGAGTACGCTTGCCGATTTGTGGCCCGTGGGAGATGTTGATCGGATTCGTCGTGCCATCGCTCAAGTACGCGAACGTGGAGTGCACTCTCAGGTGCAGGCGGATACTCCGCCGTCTCGGCACAAGAAACATGCGACCATTTACGACGTGACCATGACTGAGGGCGACGAATCGGAAGTCGCCTCCCCTCGCCCAATCCAGGTATGGCGGCCAGCGCCCGACCCGGGGCAGATCTTGCCGCCGGGTGAAAGAGTGTTGACGCTGGTCATCGACTCTGCTGGCAAAGTACGATCCGTAACACTCGGGAATAGTGCCCAATCCGATGCTGACCTGCTGAATGCCACGATGGCATGGAAATTCACCCCCGCATTACGTGGCGGCCATGCTGTTGCCAGCCGGACACATTTAGCCGTCTCTCTGCGAAAGTGAAAGCCATCAGTGAGAGCTGCGAAGCAGCTTGCCTCGTGCCTGGGCACGCTCAGCCTCTGCCGTTTTTCCCACAGTTGAATAGGCTTTCGAGAGCAAGTCGAATACGTCTGCGTTCTTCGGCTGCGATTGCGCGAGGGCTTCGAGCTGCTGCGCGGCTTGCGCAAATTTGCTATCAGCGATTTCTGCCTCGGCTAGGGCGAGTTGCGCTTCCACGCTTTCCGGTTTGATCAGAAGAGCGGCCTCCAGCTGATCTTCGGCGGCTTCAGGATCTTTCAAGCCGATGTAGACGCGGCCGAGCAGCAGGCGGGCATCGAACTGGCCGGGCATGAGTTTGAGGCTGGTTTCGAGCGCGTCGCGCGCGCCGGCGAGATCGTTGGATTTCTGGAGCGCCTGCCCGGCGTAGAACGCAGCGGTAGCATCATCAGGACGCGCTGCTAGTGCGCCCTTCAAATGCTCGGCGGCCTTGGCGTAGTCTCCGGCGTGGAGTTCAATTTCTCCTAGCTGGCGGAGCGCCGTGGGAGATTTGGGATCGAGCGTGAGCACTTTTTCCAGAGCGGCGCGCGCATCGGCGGGGCGATCGTCATCCGAGGCGAGCATCGCAGTGTGGAGTAAGTTCTGCTCTTCGATCTTGTCTTTCGGGTCGGGGAGAGACGCTGTAGAACTTTGCCCCGCACTGGTGGCAGCGGTGTAGCCGAGCGCCTTCAATTTGCCGCTGGGTGCTTCCTGCGCAGGCCCCGCTGTCTGCGGGCCCTCGCGCTGGCGTACTTCCGCCAGGAGCGTGCGGGCGTTCTGCACACGGGCGTCATCCGGCTTGTATTCGCTGTGCAGCTCGCCGGCGTCGGCCTTTAGATCGTAGAGTTCGGGGCGCGGTGCTTCGATGAACTTGAATCCCCCGCTTCGCAGCGAACGGAGCGGAGCCCATCCGAAGCGAAGCGGGTAATCGGTCTCTCCGAAAGCAGGCCGGTCTTTGGCTTCTGATGGGCTCGGCACAATTGCCGCGTTGAAGTACGGCAATAGCGACTGTCCGTCGCTTTTCTGAAGAGCAGGCGCGCCGGCCAGGTCCTGCACCGTCGGTGCGATATCGAGCGTGCGCACCTGCGCCTCGATCGCGGTGCCGGCGTGGGCTTGCGCCGGCAGCTTGATGATCAGGGGCACGTGCGTGGTTGAGTCATAAAGAAAAATTCCGTGCGTATCTTCGTGATGCTCGCCAAGACCCTCGCCGTGATCGCCAACAACGATGATGATCGAGTTCGAATAACGCTCACTTTGCTTGATGAAGAGAAGTAAATGCGCGAGAGCGGAATCGGCGTAGGCGATCTCGCCGTCATACAAGTGATCTTTATATTTTTGCGCGTAGGGCTGAGGTGGCTCGTAAGGATCATGCGGATCGTAAAGATGCACCCACACGAAACGCGGGCCTGCCGGATGCGCGCGGAGCCAGGATTCGGCGTGATGCACGACATCGAGTCCGCGGCGCTCGACGCGCCCCCAGCGCGATTTAGTCTCTGAATGCTCGGGAAAATTGTCGTAGTAGTCGAAGCCGCGGTCGAATCCGGGAGCCAGCGTTTTGCTGTCGAGAATGACCGCTCCGATGAAGGCGGCAGTGCGATACCCGCGCGCCTTTAACACTTCCGCAATGGTCGGATGCTCGGGGCTGAGCGGCACGGCGAAATCGGTTACGCCGTGAGAGCCAGGCAGAAGTCCGGTGAGAATGCTGGCGTGAGAAGTATTAGTGATCGGGCTGGGCGTGAATGCCTGCGTGAAGCGGATGCCATCTTTGGCAAGGGAATCGAGCGCGGGCGTTTCGACGTTCGCATCGCCATAGCAGTGGACGTGGTCGGCGCGCAGCGTGTCGATGGTGATGAGAAAGATGTCGGGAGACGCTTTGGCCGGCGCTTCGGCAAATGCGAGCACGGAGAAGAATAAAAAAAAGAATAGCGTCCGACGGGCCTTCATCGGCGCCAGACTAGCACAGTTTGCGGGGTTTGCGGCCGCGGCGGGGCTGCGAAGCTATCGTATAATTTGAACTTCTCATGCTTCCTTCGCGGCTTTTGGCGCTGGTCCTGATGGCCGGCCTGGCTTTGCCTCCGGCCCTGCGGGGCGAGGTGAAGTCCCAGCCGAACGTCGTTTTCATTACGATCGACACGCTGCGTGCCGACCACCTGGGCTGCTACGGCGATAAAGAAATTCGCACTCCGAATATAGACGCGCTTGCGGCGGAGAGTTTTCGCTTCGAACGAGCGTACACTCCGGTGCCGGTGACGCTGCCGGCGCACACGGCGATTTTCACGGGAACGTATCCAACACTGAGCGGCATGCACGACTTCAGCGGGAATAAGCTCAATCCCAAACAGCCGACGCTGGCGTCTGTACTCAAGCAACAGGGTTACGCGACCGGGGCGGTGGTCGGTTCCGCGGTGCTCGATTCGCGCTTCGGGCTAAATCAAGGATTCGACTTTTACTACGATCACTTCGATTTCAACCGTCTGCAGGAATCGAATCTGGAGGAGATGGAACGTCCGGGAAACGTCGTCGCCGATCAGGCGCTGGACTGGCTCGGCAAAAATGCGCAGAGCAAATTTTTTCTCTGGATGCACTTGTACGACCCGCATTATCCCTACCGGCCGCCAGCGCCGTTTAGCGAGCAATACAAAGATCGGCCCTATGACGGCGAGATTGCGTTTGCGGACGCGCAAGTTGGCCGATTGATCGCTTTTCTCAAAGCTAAAGGATTGTACGGGCACACGCTGATCGTATTGACAGGCGATCATGGCGAGAGCCTGGGCGAGCACGGCGAAAAAACACACGGCTTTTTTATTTACAACGCGACGCTGCACGTTCCTGTGCTCATTCATCTGCCGGGCATGACAAGGGGAAACGTCCTGGCGGATTTGATCAGCCTGACCGATCTGATGCCAACGGTACTCGCCGATGTGCAGGCCGAAGTGCCTGCACAGGTGCAGGGCCGAAGCCTGATGCCATTGCTGACGGCGAAGAAAGCTGACGCGGCAAACGGTCTGTATGCCGAGACGTTTCTTCCGCGGCTACATTTCAACTGGAGCGAGTTGCGATCGGTGGAGACGGAGAAATATCAATATATCCAGGCGCCGAAACCCGAGCTCTACGATCTCGCAAGCGATCCCGGCGAAACGCGAAATCTCTTCTCTGAAAAGAAAGCCGTTGGCGCCGAATTGCAGGCTCGACTGAACGAATTGGTGCGCAGGTACAGCGCGGACCAGGAACTGGCGCAGAAAACCGGCCTCGACCCGGCATTGATGGAGCGACTTAAGTCACTTGGTTATGCAGGGTTCTCCGGTGGCAGCAACTCGAGCACGCCGAGTGAGTCGCTGCCCGATCCAAAGGATCGCATTCAGATCTATGAATTGATTTCAGATGCGATTGCCGAGAGCCAGCACGGAGAGTATGAGAGCTCCAGCGAAAAACTCGTATCAGCCGCCAAGGTTGAGCCGGAATCAGTGCCGGTTCACTACCTCTTGGGGCTGAACTACTATCGGCTGCGGGAATTTTCGAAGGCGGTCGAGGAGTTTCAGCGCGTACTCAAACTGAGTCCGGACTATGAACTGGCTGCATTTCAGCTTGGCTTGTCCTACGCGCGAATTGGAGATTTCGACCAGTCGATTCAGATGCTGAAGCGAGCGCTGGAGCTGGATGGAACCAACTTTTCTGCCGCGTATAACCTGGGCGCGGCATATTTGAAGAAGCAGATGGTTGCGGAGGCGGCGGCGGCGTTTCGGCAGGCGGTCACGATTAATCCGGATTACTTCGCCGCACACCGAGCCCTGGGCGACACTCTCCTTTATCAAGGACAGACCGACGATGCGTTGGTGGAGCTTCGCCGCGCCGTAGAACTTGAGCCGAACGACCCCGGCGCGCACGCGGCTTTGGCCCGGGCTCTAGCAGCAAAGGGCCTGAAGGCAGAAGCCGACGAGGAAATGCGCAGAGCACAGCAAGCGAGGCCGCAGTAAATGCCCGGGGAAACTGCTGCGATGCGACCACGTGAGCTAAGAGATCGTCGACTGACGGCGATTGGGCTTCTGGTTGCTGTTTTCCTTTTTATCCAATTCGCGGCTGCGGCTGCGATTCCGGCTGTTCCGAGCAGGCCGAATGTCATTCTGATCACGATTGACACGGTTCGCGCCGATCATCTCGGATGCTACGGCGCGAAGAACATCGACACGCCGACGCTAGACAGTCTTGCCCGCGACGGTGTCGTGTTCGAGCGGGCGGTATCGCAGGTGCCTCTCACCTGGCCTTCGCACGCCGTAATTTTGACCGGGATGTATCCATTTCAGAATGGCGTGCAGGATTTTACCGGCCAGCCGCTCGATGCGAAGTTTCGCTCGGTGGCGCAGGCGTTCAAGCAGCACGGATATGCGACCGGAGCGGTGGTCAGCGCGTTTGTGCTCGACCGAAGCTGGGGCTTGGCGCGTGGATTCGATTATTACGATGATGCGTTCGCTCCCGAGGCGTTCGCGAATCGCGATCTTGGACTGGTCGACCGCCGCGCGGGAGAGAGCGTAGATCGCGCGCTGGCATGGTTGAAGAAAAATCCGCGACGTCCATTTTTTTTCTGGCTGCATTTGTATGATCCGCACAGTCCATATGATCCTCCGGAGCCATTTCGCACGCAGTATCAGGGACATCTATATGACGGAGAAATTGCGTATGCCGATCACGAACTGGGGCGACTCGTCGCATGGCTGAAACAGGCGCGACTGTACGATTCGAGCATGATCTTGATGGCCAGCGATCATGGCGAATCGCTCGGAGAACATGGCGAACATGAACACGGATTTTTCATTTACAACGCCACCGTGCATGTTCCGCTGATCGTGAAACCGCTCGCGGGTAGCCGGATTCGGGCGGGCCGAGTGGCGAGGCCGGTCGAGACTGGCGCAATTGCCGCAACGCTTCTCGGTGTGGCGAAGATTCACGACGGGATGGGCAGCCAACTGCAATCTTCCGGATTGCTCGCAGGCGGGGATGAGCCGGATAGCGCGGCTTACAGCGAGACGTTTTATCCCTTCAGTTCTTTCGGATGGAATCCGCTGCATGCTCTCGAAACGAATCGCTACCACTACATCGAAGCGCCCGCGCCTGAACTCTACGACTTGGCCGCCGATCCAGAGGAGAAGAACAATGTAGCGGCGCAACAATCGGCGACAGTCGCCGTACTAAAAGACAAACTGCAGAAGTTGTTGCTGGACCATCCATTTGCAGCCGCCCCGGGCAATAACTCTGGGCTAAGCCCTGACGCAGCAGACAAGTTGCGGTCACTGGGCTACGTTGCATACCGATCGCCGGTATCCGCCAGCGCCTTGGCGGCGGGCCTGCCGGACCCGAAGGACAAACTGTGGGAGTTTAACTCGATCCTCGAATCGGAAGACGCACTGCGGGCGGGAGACACGGAAAAGGGGCGGTCGTTGCTGTTGCAAGTGCGAGAGAAAGATCCCGACATGTATGTGGTCCCGTTCGTGTTGGGAGAGGCGGCGCTTGAGGAGAAAAAATGGGACGAAGCCGCCGCTGAGCTTCGCAGGTGTCTCGACTTGAATCCTCATTTTGACCAAGCGATGCTCGGGTTGTCGCGAGCGCTCATCTTTCAGGGAAACTTTGACGACGCCAAGAAATGGGACGAGAGCGCGATTCAGTATAACCCTGAGAATTACCGCGCCTGGTATCAACTCGCGTTTATCGAAGCGCGGTCTGATAAGAGAGCTGCGATCCGCGATTATGAAAAAGCGGTTTCGATTCAAGGGAATTTTCCGCCGCTGCGGCGAGACTTCGGCTTGCTGCAGTTCCAGGAGGGCAATTATGCGGAAGCTGCCCGGCATCTCTCTCACGCGGTCGAATTAGGTGTGCAGGACGCGAACGTCTACAACTCGTTGGGGATTTCCTATAGCCGAATGGGACGTTTGCGTCAGGCGGTGGCGAGTTACAAACAGGCTCTTAAGATCGACCCGAATATGGCGCAGGCTCATCTCAATCTCGGCTTTGCTTATGAGCAGCTCAATCAGAAACCGTTGGCGGAACGCGAATATCAGCAGGCTTGTCATCTTCAGAGGTCGATGTGCGAGATGATCAAAAAGCACCAGCATTAGACTGGTGCGGTTTGGCTGACGCGTAAGGCCGGTTGAGCGGGAGATCCTTCGCTACGCCGGAAAAGCGGCTTCGCTCAGGATGACAGAGCTACGTAAGTACAAGCGCCCCCACCACCGAGCAGTCGTCAATTGGCGATCGGGGCCGTCGACGAACTTTCCAACTTTTGCAGGAGCTGCTTGGCGTGCGATCCGAACGGGCTGTCGGGTAGTTTTTCGAGGAAATCGCGCAGCTGTGAGGCCGCCGCGTCTTTGCGTCCCTGCTCCAGGAGAAGATTTACCAGCTGAAGCCGCGGTTGGGCCATGGTCGGGCTGAGTTCGATCGCCCTGAGTAACGCGACCTCGGCCTGAGGCAGTTTCTTCAAATTCAAATCGAGAGAACCCAGCAGGAATTGTCCCAGCGCGGAATCCGGCTGGCGGCGCAGACCTTCGTTCAAGTACTGCTGCGCTTCCGGCAATCTTCCGGTCAGCATGTAGACGTTGCTTAGATTGAAGTAGGCTGCGGCGTCGCTCTGATTGAGTTGCACGACGCGCTGAAATTCCTTGATGGCATTGGGAAAGTCGGACTTGCCCTGGTAATCGGTTCCAAGATTGTTATGCGCGAGATAGAAGTCGGGCGCGATGTCGACGGCCTTCTGGTAGTGCCGGATGGCATCGTCCCGCTTGCCCTCGGAATCTGCGCTTAACCCTTTCTCGAATTCCTTTACTGCGCGCTTTGGAAAGCGGTCGGAATATTCGCGCACATCGATGATGTCGGGATTGGACCCTTTCGGATTGGGCGAGGGATCAGCATCGGGCTTTGCCGATTTTTTGGGCACCAGAATCACATCCACAAAAACAGTCGGCGACATCTGGGTCGGGTCGATCACCACCAGCTTGCGGATCGGCTCATATTTCTCATCATTGATGTTGACGTAATAAGGATTGGGCCCCAGATTGTGGAAACCGAAGGTTCCAGACGAGTCGCAGTAAACACTGTCCATCGGGGCGCCCCTTACTTCGAGCGTCACCATCACTTGCTCGGGTGGCGCGTCCCCGCGCAGAACACGGATATGCCCGACAATGTTGCCCTCGATTTGTTGCTGACCGTAGGCGAATGCAACCAGCGCCATGCACAAGGAAATACGGACGATTAAGCAGAATTGAGTCCGAAACCCCACGCTCGAACCACGCATGGACCACCTCGAAAGGAAAATGGGCTTGTTCCGAAGCAGAACAAGCCCATTCTAACGCTGCTGCGGTCGACTAGAAGCTAAGCTTCAAATCGAACTGCATCTGCCGCGGGTTGAGAGTGCCGGCGGCCTGACCAAAGTTCCCGACCGTCACCTTATTGTTGGCCCCGCCTCCGGTAGTGGCTAACAGGAAGTTGGCACGGTTGAAGACGTTGAAGGCCTGCCACTCAAATTTGAGGTGGATTCCTTCAGTGAGCTTGAAGACTTTGCCCAGTGTCATATCCGCATACAACTGTCCTGGGCCAACGAGCTGGTTGCGGCCCAGACTGCCGGTGCAGCCGAGGCATGGGGCTGTAAGGACAGGAAGATTCGAGGCGTTATCAGTTCCACCCTTGGCGGCACAGCCTCCAAGAATTCCGTGCGCACCAGTACACCATCCGTTTTCCCAAACGTTGCGAGAGAAGGTCGCGTTGGCGCGGGAACTGTCAGGCCTATCGTTCTTCCCGCCATCCAGGTTGTAGTCGCCGCCGCCGTTGGTGCAATTCGCAGCCACAAACGGCACGGCGAAACACCCTGTGAGAGGACCCTGAGTCGGGTCCGAATTTCCGCTCAGGGCGGCTGTTTTTGAGGTATACGGTGACCAGTGCGCGCCAGTCTGCATTGCCCAGATGCCGCTGTACTGCCAGCCGCCCAGAACTGCGCCAGCAATCCCATGCAGGTTTTGGCCCGGCAGCTGATAGACATAATTCAGCGTCAGGCGATGGCGGATGTCGTAAACGGAGTTACCGCGATCCAATCCGGGCAGAGCCTGGTCGGTGGAGTAACCATCGCCACCTGCACCGCCGCTGGCCGTGGTCGCGCCACTGTGCCAGGTTGAACCCTCGTCAATCGAGTGGCTGTAGGTATAGCTGGCATTAAACAGCAAGCCATGACCCATCTGGTGCTTAAGTGATGCTTGCAACCCATGGTAGGCGCCGTTCACCGCGTTCTGCCAATTGCGCAGAGTCCCGTAGTTAGGATTCGGACGCCCCCCCTCACCGACCAAGGTCCTACCCAAATTGTCCGTAATCGTGTCGCCAACCGGCAGCAAGCTTCCCGCCTGACGGTTGATATCTTGAGCACGGAACAACTTGTGGCTGATGGTGCCAACGTAGTCAATCTCCATCACAGTCTTGGGAGCGATCTCACGCTGAATGCTCAGGAAGTCGTTGTAGACATAAGGATCACGAATTCCTTGCGGCAACACAATGCCGGTCAGGTAGGCGGTATCAGGATTAAACGGAGCCCAGCCGGTCAAATTGCCGGTGGCTTGCGCTCCAGTGCCCATGTTCGGGTTTGTGCCCGCTCCAATGTAGGTAGGCGTGGCAGTTGGGTCTGTCGCACAGGATGAAACACCGCATGTCATAGGTCCGTAGATCAACTGCTCGGTCCCCCCATTCAAAGGACCAGTCGCGAGGTTGAAGGAATAGTACGGCGGGTTCCAGCGGGAGTTTGAGAGCGGGTTGTACAACGTACTCTCGTAGGACACACCAAAACCGCCGCGCAATGACGTCTTCCCATCGCCGAATACGTCCCAGGCAAAGCCTACGCGAGGGCCGAAATCGTTATGGTCGCCTTTTCCCAGGCTTTTCGCTGCCGCGAAACCACCGGGGCCGCATACGCCCGCAAGAATGACGGTGTTGGGATCGCTTGGATTACAAATGCCCGAGCCGTCCGCCAAAGGTTGCCCAACGCCCACGTTGGAGTTGGCAATTTGTGTGGCGAGATTGTTACCTGGACCGAGAAGGAACGTGGTTGCGAGATTGTTCTCTTCGTTGTGGCGAGTAAATATGTCGTACCGCATACCAAGGTTTAGAGTGACTCGCCGGCTGACCTTCCAGTCATCCTGGAAATACGTGCCATATTCGACGTTACGCCAATGGCGAACGTTGCTGGCCAGGTGCGGAGTGCTACCGTCGGCAAACCCCGGGTCGATACCGGCAATTTGTTCCGCCGGTGCGTCCGCGGCAAAATAGCCCAGATCGAACATCTCGAAAGAGGGCCGGGCGACGTTGAATTCGCTGTTTTCGATGTTGCGCTTGATGTCGACGCCCACCTTGATGCTGTGCTTGCCGTGGCTGATCGAGACCATGTCGCCATAGCTATAGTCGTGCTCTTTGAAGAACTGAGGATACCCGGCGTAAGAACCGAAGCCGGCCGTGCCGTCGTCAAAGTAAGCCTGGGGCACGCCGGGATACTTCGTCACGATACCGAGGTTGTTTTGCGTGTACCCAGCCCTGAACTCGTTGACCACCGTACCCGAGAAAGTGTGCACATAGCTGAACTGCCCATTGGGGAAGTAACTGCGGCTCGGGTTGTAGAAGCCGCGCGCGCAATCGGCGATACAGGGGCCAAAGGTATCCGTGGATTTGAACCAGTTAAACTGGGCGAAGGTGCGATTGTTGGCATTGAAATTGTAGTCGAGACGGGCAGAAGCTTCGTTGCCGTTGAACAAGTTGCCGATGGACTGCGTTTGCGTCCCGAACACCGCCACGCTGGAGTTCTGCACCGCCATTGTATTGCCGGCAGATGTAAGCGTAGAACGGTCCCCAACAGTTCCGAAAAAGGCCGCCCCGGGCGTATTGCTGCAGCCCATGGTCTGCATCTCGCCGAGTTCAGTTGGTGTAACCCCAAAAATGGGAAGGAGTCGGCTCCCGATCGGCGGCGCTCCCGTGGGGTAGCTGTTGTCGCACAGCTTTTTGGAAAGGTCGGCCAAAACCGGAGCAACGTTGTTGGGGTTACAAGTCGGATCGATACCCCCAAAATAACAGTTCAGATCGGCCACCTGACTTCCAGGCACCGACACTGGAAAGTTCTTGTAAAGCAATGCAGCCACCGAGTTGGGCTGTCCAGCGATGACAGCATTTGCCCATTCCGGAGACTCTACGAGGATGTTCTCAGGCGTTCCGGCAGACTTAAAACGATCGCCTTGATAGGACGCAAAGAAGAAGAGCTTGTCCTTGATAATGGCTCCGCCGAAAGTGCCGCCGAACTGGTTAAAGCGAACCGGCGGCTTAGGCGTGACGGGGTCGGTTGCGTTGAGGAAGTAGTAATTGGCATCGAACTTGTCGTTGCGGACGTACTCCCAAACGCTGCCGTGATACTGGTTGGTGCCGGATTTGCTGACCAAGTTGTTGACGCTGCCCGCGCTGTTGCCGTATTGCGCTGACATATTCAACTGCAACTGCTGGAACTCCTGCACGGTGTCTTCGATAGGGACGTTGTTCACGCCGCCGCTCAGTCCTTTGTTGGCGACGCCGTTGATCAGGAAGCCGTTGAAGTCTTCGCGAAGTCCGTTGACGACGGTCCCGTGACCGTTTTCGAAATCCACGCCATTTACGTTAACCGCGCCGGGAGACAACTGCATCAGGTCGTAGACGTTGCGCCCGTTGAGCGGAAGGTTCTCGATCTGCGTAGTGGAGACCGTGGTCGCGAGTTTCGCTTCTTCTGTATTGACCTGTGACGATTCGCCGGTCACTTCGACGACTTCGCGGGCCTGCCCGAGCGTCATCTTGGCATCAACGTGCGCCGTCGAACCAGCGTTGAGAGTTACGCCCACATCATTGAAGGTCTTGAAACCTGCCGCTTCGATTGAAATCTTGTAGGTACCGGGGGGGAGCTCGGAGAGCAGGTACGTACCTGTGGCGTTCGTGGTCGCAGTAACGGCCAAGCCAGTCCCCTGGTTCGTGACGGTGACCTTGGCATTGGCGACGGCGGCGCCGGAAGGATCGGTAACGACACCGGCAAATTGACCATTTTGAATCTGCGCCAGCGACGTCAGCGCGAACAACATAACCACCAGGCAAATCAGGCAGAACCGCAGTTTATTCATGTGCTCCCTCACGCAGCATTGGAGTGAGATCCAAGACCCGGCAACAAAACAACCGGTCCCAAAACAAATAGACACGGCCGCAGACACTGGTCCGCGAAACGTGCGGCATTTTGCATCCGGGAAATGGCTACTGTCAAGAAGTGTTTATTTATTTAGAGTTGGTTGATCGAGTTCCCGGCTGGTTCCGTCCCCGACCCGCCAGGATCGGCTTTGGCCGGTCAGAATGCCCACAGAGATGGGGAATTCCAGGACTTTTTTAAGTTTGGCTGGATTTTCGGAGACGATTGGCCGCCGCTGGACCCCAAACGGCTAGGCAAGATCAGCGCGTAAACACTAACAATTTTGGCAGACAGCTGTGATTTTCCGATCGTCAACATCACAACTTTGATTCGTGCGAAGGGCTGGCCGAGTGTGGCGAAAGCTTCTTTTCGACCGGGTGAGTAGCGACAATTCCCCGTCCTTCTTCTATGGTGATCTGCTGATTCGTTGGTATAGCGCCAACGCGGTCGACTGCCCCTGAAGGCCAGCGAACCTCGATCGAGTCAACGGTTGCCGCCGACCCAAGGCCAAAGTGCAGGCGCGGATCGCTGGCCGACTCGAAGCTCGAATTGGCGCGGACTTCCGCGGTCTGGGTGATGCCTCCCGCTTTGACTTGAACACGCGCGCCAAAGCCGTCGCGGTTGGACCGGACGCCGATCGTCTTGACGCGAAGCCAGTTTCCGACCGAGTGAGTCTGATTCCGGAGAAGCACGGGCGAACCATCCAAAACGCTGAAGAGCACGTCCTCGCGGCCGTCGTTGAAAAAATCCGCAGTCGCGGCGCCGCGCGCAACATAACGGTGCGAAAGCGCGGGACCGCTGCGCGTGGCGATCTCCTCGAACCTGCCATTTCTGAGATTGTGAAATAAGAGCGGCCGCTCGGCGTAAGTTACGCCGAACGAATGCTGGTCCACCTGCGGATTGACGTGCCCATTGGCCACGAAGACATCTTTCCATCCGTCGTTGTCCAGGTCGAGAAACTTGACGCCGAAGGCGAGGAACGGAACGCTGATTGGGCCATAACCTGACGGTCCGGCCATGTCGGTAAATTCTCCGTTGCCGTCGTTGTGATAGAGATTGTTGGTATCGTCGGAGAAGTTGCTCTTGGCGATGTCAGGCCAGCCGTCATTGTCGTAATCGGCAGAGTCGACACCCATACCGGCCTGCTCGCGGCCGTCGGCGCTGTAAGCGACTCCCGCTTGCGCGCCAACTTCAGTGAAGCCGCCCTTGCAGTCGCCGTGATAAAGCATGCTGGGATTGGAGTCATCGGCGACGTAGAGGTCGAGGCAGCCATCCCGGTCGTAGTCCAGCCACATCACGCCGAGGCCGTAGTACGAGCCAGGATCGATGTTGAGTTTTTCGGTGACGTCGGTAAAGGTACCGTCGCCGTTGTTGTGATAGAGGCGATCGCGCCCGCCTTTGAGTCCGCGAGGTCCGCACGATACTTTAATGCCGCGGTAGCTGCAGAGCGGCGTTTCTCCGAATTCCGGTAAGTGGTTCAGGTCGAGATCGACGTAGTTGTCGACGTAAAGATCGAGGTAGCCGTCGTTGTCGTAGTCGCCGAAAGCCGCGCTCGTGCCCCAGCGGCCGGCGTTGCCGACTCCAGCTTTTGCGGTCACATCGGAAAACGTGCCGTCGCCGTTGTTTCGGTACAGGACGGCGCCGTCGAGGTACGTAATATAAAGATCTTCTTTGCCGTCGTTGTCGTAGTCGCCGACTGCGGCGCCGTATCCCCAGCCGCAATGGTTGATTCCCGATTTCGCGGTCACATCGCTGAAGGTTCCATCATGATTGTTGCGGTAGAGTTTGCCGGGATGGCAATGGCCCGCCTTGAGATCTTCGAGCGTCGATCCGTTCACGAGAAAAATGTCCATCCAGCCGTCGTTGTCGTAATCGAAGACGGCGATGCCGCCGCACATCGACTCGAGGATGTAGCGCTTCTCGGCGCCGCCACAGGTCAAACGGAAGTCGAGCCCGGCGGATTTTGTGATGTCAGTAAAGGAGATCTCTGCGCCCGCGGGAACATGGTGCAACGCAGGTTCCGTTTTCTGCGGCAAAGGTTGCTGCGATGGCAAGAGTGAGCAGATGCCGAGGACAAAGGCAGCAACGAATAAGATGCGCCGGCGCCGTCGAATCATTGCACCGGCCCGGACGCCATTCCACCAGTGACGGGTTCCGCTTTCTTCAATGTGGCGAAGGTTTGCAGTTCCTGCCGTGCTTCATCCTTGTTGCCCGAGCGGTCGAGCGCACGAGAGAGTTGATAGTGCGGCGAAGGGTCGGAAGGCTTGAGTTCGATGGCGCGGCGCAAAACAGGAATTGCAGCCTCCGTATCGCCGGACAGCAACAAGGCCTTGCCGAGATCGTAGACTGCTTCGGGCTGGTTGGGTTCAAGTTCCGTGGCCCGCTTCAAGTGTTCGAGGGCCGATTTCAGATCGCCTGAATCCAGTTGCCGATGGCCCAGTTGATAGAGGACTGCGGCATTCCGTGGAGAGCGGTCTAACTCTTTCTTATATTCTTCAATCGCCTCGGCGTTGCGGCCGACGCTCGCATAGGCAAAACCGAGATGGTAGTGGCCAAGAGGAGCGTTGGGGTCGAGGCGGAGGCCTGTCTGGAATTGATCGATGGCCTGCAAAGTTCGATTTGTATTCTGGTAGGTGCGCCCGAGAAGAATGTGTGCCATCGCAGATTTCGGGTCGAGCCTGATGGCTTTTTCCAATTCGTTCGCCGCGTCGGCGTAGTTCGACTGTGAAAGGTTGACCAGCGCAATGTCGAAGTGAACGCCAAACTGCGAGGGGTCAAGCTCGGCGGCGTGGCGTAAGGCGGAAAGCGCCTCCGCGTTTCGCGACTCCTTGAAGTAAACGAGTCCGAGATAATGCTGCAGCTCGGCGTCGTCCGGCCAGCGGGCGACTGCGGCCTGTCCCAATTGCCCGGCCTCTCCCAGGCGCCCTTGCTGGAGATATGCGAGCAAAAGCCCTCGATTGGCCTGAATGTTCTCAGGTGCGAGCTGGCGCGCTTGCTCAAATGAGCGGGCTGCGGCACTGAAATCACCTGCATCCAGCGCTTCCTGGCCCATGTGAATCAAAGATGTAACAGAAGTCGCCTGTGAAAGGGCAAACGGTGCAACCCAGATCAGCACAAAGAAGAAAACGAAAAGGAAAAAAGCTGAAAATTCAGAACGATTCGCCATTACGCCACCCGGGCGCAAATCTCGAAGCGACGTTCGAAAGCATGGCAAAGACCGCTCGTACTGCACCGTAGCCGACTTCTTCACTAGTGCCATGCTAACAAACTCGTTGCACGCCGATGGCAAAGATAATACCGTTGATGCGATCGAAGCGGGAGGGACGCTTATGCGTGGTCACCAATGGACGCGCCGGATCGTGCGGCAGGTTCTCATTGCGCTACTGACAACTTCGTTTCTGGCTCAGCAGGGGCAACCAGGATCGCCCGCAATACCGGCTCCGACCATCCGCGTCACCACGCACATGGTGCTCGTGGATGTGGTCGTGACCGACAAGCAGGGCAAGGCCATCACTGGCCTGAAGCCCGAAGATTTCACGGTCGAGGAAAACGGCAAGCCCCAGAAGATCACAAGTTTAAGCACCCCGGCGGATACGATTCCAGCGCCCGCGGAGCCGCTGCCTCCCGGCATCTACTCGAATAAACCACAGAATCGTTCGACGGGTGCGCCCATCACGGTAATGCTGCTGGATGCGATGAACACCGCCTTTAGCGATCAAGCGTACGCCCGCGGCCAAATGCTGGCTTTCGTCAAGAACAATTTCAAGCCCTCGGACCGGATGGCGGTATTTACGCTGACGGGCTCGTTGAACGTATTGCAGGACTTCACCAGCGATCCCCAGACTCTGTTTACGGCGTTGCAGAGCTACAAACCGCAACCGCAGACTTTCGCCAGTGCGAACCGGCCTGTGACCAGTGCTGAGCTCGACAGCACCGCGAGATCAACGGCGACCAGCCTCGATCCGTCGACGGGACCACTCACCGACAACTCGCCTTCGGCTACTTTCAGAGGCGGAAGCGCATCGGCTGCGATCTCCAATGCGCTAGCGGCGTTTGCAGCTTTCGAGGGTGCCCAGGTTGGTTATGCCAGGGACCAGCGGGCGATACTCACGCTGGCTGCGCTGGAGAGTCTAGCGCGCATCCTGGGCGGTCTGCCCGGAAGAAAGAATCTGATCTGGGTGGCGGGAGACCTCAGCGACATTTCGTTCATCCCGGAAGATCGCAACATGAGTCAAGAGGAGATGGACGAGGCCCAGGCCGGCGTCAACACACGCCGCGTGGGAGAACATGCGGCAGGAAACGCCGCCGAACAATTCCGCACAGCGCATGCTCAGGAATTCCGCGAAACAGCGGCACACCTGGCGAGCGCACAAGTGGCGGTGTATCCGGTAGACGCACGGGGATTGTCGATTTCGACAAATATTGACTCGCAGGAAGCGATGCGGGAACTGGCGCGCGAGACGGGCGGGAGGGCGTATGTAAATCAGAATGAGATCAAGGTCGGCGTGGAGCGCGCCTTCGCCGATGAAACCGCCGCCTACACGATTGGCTACTATCCGGAGAACAAAAAATACGACAACAAGTACCGCTCGCTGAAAGTAAAGGTAAAGCGCGATGGAGTGGACGTTCAGAGCCGCCGCGGCTATTACGCTGTCGATCCGACTCAGGTCAAGGGTTACAACGCGCAGCAGCAAGTTGCTGCTGCCCTGGGAGATGTAGTGCCCTCGACTTTGGTCTCATTTATGGCGCAAGTGAAGCCCCCAGCGTCGAACTCGGTTCCGGGCAAGATCGGCGTTACGTATCTGGTGGATGCAAGCACGCTTTCCGCCGAAGACGCGGGGGGCGGTAAGCATCTGAATGTCGTGTTCCTGGCGAGTATCACCTCGGGGGGAAAGATCGTGTCGAGCAGCAGCCAGAAGGTCGATCAGACGTTCGACATGAACACCTACCAACAGATCCTGCAAAAGGGAATAGTCCTGCACATGGATCTCGATCCCAAACCGGGCGAGCTGCGGCTGGCCGTGCAGGATGCGCGGTCGGGGCTGGTGGGCACGATCAATGCTGCTGTTCCTTGATCTCGCGGTGATTCCATGCAGCGGCGATTCACAGTGAGCGACTGTCTCGTGCGGTCCGTGACGCGAAACTCGCGAATCTTCAGAAGTGGATTCGGATCGAATCAAAGGCGAGCCGCCAAATTGAAAACTGCGCGAAGGCGCTTCTGCGAACGAAGGAGGCAACTCTAGTTCTATGCAAATCGCGAACGATGTTACCGAACTGATCGGCAAGACTCCACTGGTCCGCCTGAACAAAGTCACCGCCGGATGCCGCGCGGAAGTAGTCGCGAAGCTGGAGAGCCGGAATCCGCTGGCCAGCGTAAAAGACCGCATTGGCGTGAGCATGATCGTCGAAGCGGAAAAAGCCGGAAAGATTCGCCCCGGCAAAACCGTGCTGATCGAGCCCACGAGCGGCAATACCGGAATCGGGCTGGCTTTCGTCGCGGCCGTAAAAGGATACAAGCTGATCCTTATCATGCCCGACACCATGAGCCTGGAGCGGCGCGTGCTGCTGCTGGCGCTGGGAGCGGAAATTGTACTCACTCCGGGCCCGCGCGGCATGACCGGCGCGATTCTCAAGGCGAATGAAATCCTGGCTAACACTCCCGATGGCTACATCCTGCAGCAATTTGATAATCCGGCGAATCCGAAAATACACCTGGAGACCACGGGCCCGGAAATCTGGAATGACACCGACGGCCGCGTCGACATACTGATCTCCGGAGTCGGCACCGGCGGCACGATCACGGGAGTTTGCGAATACATCAAGCCGAAAAAGCCATCGTTCAAGGCCGTTGCCGTAGAGCCCGCGGACAGCGCCGTCCTCTCCGGCGGCAAACCTTCTCCGCACAAGATTCAGGGCATCGGCGCCGGATTTGTGCCGAGCATTCTGCGTCGCGATTACATCGACGAAGTCATTACCGTAACGAATGACGAAGCAATCGCCATGGCGCGACGCCTGCCGCTCGAAGAAGGACTGTTGGTCGGAATCTCGTCCGGCGCTGCAGTGGTTGCGGCCCTGAGAGTCGCGCAGCGCGCCGAGAACGCGGGCAAGCTGATCGTTGTGATTCTGCCTTCCTTCGGCGAGCGCTACTTGAGCAGCATTTTGTTTCAGGAATTGCGCGACAAGGCGATGCAGCTTCCGACAGTCGTGCTCCCAGCCTAGCTCCGAGCAAGATTCGCCGCGCTATGCCGAACTTGTTTTCGCTGATCCGCGAAGATGTCGCCACGGTCATGGAACGTGATCCGGCGGCGAAGTCGCGGCTTGAAGTGTTGCTCTGCTACGCCGGGCTGCATGCAGTCTGGTTTAACCGCTGCAATCACTGGCTCTGGAAGCATCGCATGTTTCTGCTGGCCCGATGGCTGTCGCAAGTGGCGCGGTTACTCACCGGAATTGAAATTCATCCGGGAGCACAGATCGGGCGGAGATTCTTCATCGACCACGGCATGGGAGTCGTGGTCGGCGAAACTACGATTGTGGGCAACGACGTCACCTTGTATCAGGGAGTGACTCTGGGCGGAACGGGCAAGGAGCACGGAAAACGGCATCCCACGATTGAAGACAACGTGGTGGTCGGCGGCGGGGCGAAAATTCTGGGCAACATCACTGTCGGAAAAAACTGTCGCATCGGAGCGGGCTCGGTCGTGCTGCGGAACGTGCCGCCGGACTCAACCGTCGTCGGCGTGCCGGGACACATCGTCTTCCGCGAAGGCAAGCGCGTCGTGATCACGGATCCCAAGCAGATCAATGATCCCTTGTCGGAGGCGTTGGCCGCTGTCGCCACGGAAGTTCACAAGCTTCGTGAGCGAGTTCAGCACCTGGAAGGCTCGGGAGCGCAGCGGGAGCCGCTGTCCGCCTCTTTACAGAGAATCATGGAAGACATCGACTACCAGATTTGACCGACTGCGCTTTATCACTTCGACACTGCGTCGCGTGTCATTTCACCATCGATCATCCGCCAGATGCCCAACGGATTCGCGTTCTTCAATTCGTCCGGCAGCGACTCATCGGGAAAGCCCTGGTAACAAACTGGCCGGGCGAATCGAAAAATCGCCTGTGTGCCGACAGAAGTCGAGCGACCGTCGGAAGTCGCGGGATACGGCCCGCCGTGAACCATGGCGTGCGTAACTTCCACGCCGGTTGGAAAACCGTTGAAGATCAGGCGGCCGACTTTCGTTTCCAGGATCGCGATCAAGTCAGAGAATTCGCGCAAGTCACTTTCTGTGCCGTGGATGGTCGCGGTGAGATGGCCCTCGAGCGCGCGAGCGGCTGCAAGAACCTCCTCGCGCGTCGAATGCTGGACGAGAAGAGTCGTGGGGCCAAAGATTTCCCGATCGAGATGTGATCCCAGGAAGGAAGCAGCGTCGGTCTCAAACAACGCAGGCGTCGCGGCGAAACCCTGACCGCCGGCCGATCCTTCAGCGACGAGCGTGACAGCGGATTCTTGTTTGCGTTTCGCGATGGCGGAACTGTAGGCCGAAGAGATATTGCCGGTCAGCAAATGAAATGGAGTCGACGCGGAAACCAGGCCGCGCACTTTGGCGGAAAACGACTTCGCGTCAGCACCCTGCGGCAAAAAAACCAATCCCGGCTTGGTACAGAACTGTCCGGCGCCCATCGTAAATGACGTATACAGTCCCGCAGCGATGGCCTCTCCACGTTCGTGCAGCGCGCCGGGAAGAATGAAAACAGGATTCGCGCTGCCCATCTCTGCATAAAAAGGTATGGCATCTGGCCGCGAGGCGGCCAGATTCATCAGCGCGCGGCCGGCGGCCAGGGATCCGGTAAATCCACCTGCTTTGATCCGCGGATGCTGGACGAGCTTGCTCGCAATCTGAGTTCCGCTGTCGAAGAGAAGAGAAAAAATTCCTTCAGGAAGATTGCAGTCAGCAACGCTCTTCTGAATCGCACGTCCAACGAGTTCGCTTGTACCAGGATGCGCCGGATGCGCCTTCACGACCACAGGATTGCCCGCCGCCAGCGCCGAGGCCGTGTCTCCACCGGCAACCGAGAACGCCAAAGGAAAATTGCTGGCGCCGAAGACCACAACCGGTCCCAGCGGACGCAGCATGGAACGAATGTCGGGCTTGGGAAGCGGCTTGCGCTCTGCGTCGGCGCGATCGATGCGGGCGTGGACCCAGGAACCCTCTTCCGCAACTTGCGCGAATAACCGAAGCTGGCCGCATGTGCGGGCGGTTTCGCCTTGCAGCCGCGCCTGCGGCAGAGCGGTCTCCTGCATCGCACGCGCCACAATGTCAGACGAAATCGATTCGATATTTGCGGCAATGGTGCGCAAGAGGTTCGCGCGCTCCCGGCCCGGCATGCCGCCGAAGGTCTCGAATGCTTCTGACGCGAGTCGCGCCGCGAGATCCACCTCCGCGTCGGTCGCGGAAAAAAATTCGGGCTCGAGAGACTGGCCCGTTGTCGGGTCGGCCGCTTTCAACGTTTTCCCCGCGCCTTGGCCTTGCCGTGATCCGATGAGCGAGCTTCCGGTGAGATGAACCGTAGTTAACATTTATTTTCCCGCCATCATTTTCCCGCCATTGTTCTTCAGCCGTTATTTTCTCGCCATGGCGTAGCTCGCCGCCGACTGCGGACGAGCTTTCAACGCTTCCCGAATCATCTTTACCGTTTCTCGTAATTCCGTGCCCTCAAGCGGCAAACGCGGCGGACGGACGCGCGAATTTCCGATTCCAACTTCTTCTTGCACGAGCTTAATGAGCTGGACAAAATTGGGAACCGTATCCATTCGCAACAGCGGCAGAAACCAACGGTACAGAAGGAAAGCTTTTTCTCGTTCTCCCACAAGTCCGTAGTTGAGCAATTCGACAGACTCTCGCGGCAGAGCATTGGCGAGTCCGGCGATCCATCCGGTCGCGCCCACGGCAGCTGCTTCGAGCACGGCATCGTCAACTCCGACCAGAATTGCCAGCCGCTGATCGAGAAGCGCGCGAATCGCGGAAACACGACGCGCATCGGCGCTCGATTCCTTTACTGCAGCCAGGTTATCGTGCTCGCTCGCCAGTTCCTGAATTTGCTCAGGAAGAAAGTCTGTCCCGTATGCGATTGGATTGTTGTACAGCATGCAGGAGAGCGGCGTCGCCCGAAAAATTGCTGCCACATGCGCCTTCATCTCGCGCCAGCTTCCTTTATATACATAAGGGGGCAAAATCATCAGGCCGTCGCATCCCTGGTCGGCGGCGGCTTTTGCGAGCTCCACGGCTTCCGCGGTGGAGAGAGCCGACACAGCCGCGGCGACCGGCCCGCGCCCGTGAACTGCTTTCACGCAGGTCTTGAGAATCTGAACTTTTTCAGCGGGCGTGAGCGTCGCCCCTTCCCCAAGCGAGCCGAGAGCGACGATCCCCGAGCAACCGTTGTCAAGCAGCCAGGAACAATGGTCCGCCATGAAGCCGTGATCGATGGTCAGGTCGCGATTGAAGCAGGTTGTGATCGCGGGCATGACGCCCTTCCAGATCATGAATGGCCTCCTGTTGGCGAGCCGGCGAGTCGGCTGTTACGTGCCGGATTTGATGCGCTCTGAAATGCAAGACATCCGACGCGCGCGGGAAAAATTGGCGGCCGAACCGACTCCGGAGTCCAGCCGAACAGAAACTGGATTGCTGGCCCGCAGATTCGTCCCTGACACGGGCCCATGCCGCAGCGCGTTTGCAGTTTGGCCTCGCGCCACGACGCGCAGGGTCGCAGCCGCGCATAAGGCACGTCTTCACAGCAACACACGATCGTCGAGTCGGACGCCAGGCGTTGCAACTCCGGACGCAAACGGAATGCGCGATCGAGCATTCGCGCAAATCCTCGCGCTCGTTTGCGCGACGGAAACAATTGGCGCGCCTCTTGACTGCGGCCCGTAGCAGCCAACCCGGCAATCTGTCCTTCGACCAGCGCCTGCTCCACGCCGCCGATTCCGGTTGGCTCACCCGCGCAAAAGATGCCTTGCACGGTCGTTTCCTGCAATTCGTTCACTTGCACAAAACCATCCTGCATTTTGCAGCCAAGCAGTTGTTGAAGTTCAGTGTTCGGAACCAGATGAAAGCCAGTTGCCAGATAATCGCAGGCGATCGTTTCGTGGATCCCTGCACGAAAAATAGTAACGCTTTCGAGCATGTGATTGCCGTGGGCTTCCACTGGCCAGCTGTCAGCAGCGAACGGGACGCCGGCGAGCATCTTCCTCAGTTGCAATCCTTGTTTGATTTTTTCGCGATATGAGAGCAGTCCGAGGGAGAAGCGAGCCAGTCTCGCCCACGACGCCTGCTCGCAAATCATGCGAACATCGGCGCCATGTTTCTGCAAGTATGCGGCAACGGCCAAGAGTAGAGGGCCAGAGCCGGCGACGACGATGCGTTTGCCGTGAATCGGCAGCCCCGACTTTACCATCGCCTGCAGCCCGCCCGCCCCCATGACATTTTGCAGCCGCCATCCCGGAAAGGGCAGAAAGCGTTCGCGCGCGCCCGTGGCAAGAATCAGTTTGTCGTAATGGAACTCGCAGAGATCATCGTTCGCTTCGGCGAGCAGGACTCCAGGCTGCGGCTGGTGGAAAACTCTGGTCCCGCACAGTTTCGTGATGTTGCTCTTCGCGAATCGCGCTCTCCACGCAGCCTGTTCGTCCTCGGGCGTATCATCCGAGCCGGGCGACGTGCGCCAGATTTGTCCGCCGAAGGCTGCATTGTCGTCGATGATGGCAATGCGGATCGAGTCCTCCGCAGCACGCACGGCCGCAGCCATTCCCGCGGGCCCTCCGCCAACCACCAGCACATCGAAATGGAGCTGCGTGTCAGCACTCATCGGTCTTCACGTCCATTCCTGGCTCGCACAAAATTTGGCAACTCCTGCGGTGCGGCTGACCATCAATGGTGGCGCGACATTCGAAACAGATTCCCATCCCGCACAAGGGCCCGCGCGGCTGGCCGCTCACCGAAGTTCTGCAAGCCTGGCCCGCGATCATGATCGCGACTGCAACCGTCGCACCGGCGGAAACCATTACCGGCACGCCGTTCACGATGACCGTGATTTGATTAGACGCTGGCATGTTCTTTGGCGCAGCGGCTCGGCAGGTAGGGCTCGATGGGAATCTCCGTTTGCGCGCCGGTGATGTGATCAACCAGAATGCGCGCGGTCGCGAGCGAGGTCGTGATTCCGAGGCCCTCGTGGCCGGTGGCCAGAAATAACGATGAATCATCCGGGACCGGGCCGATCAGCGGTAGTTTGTCCGGAGTGGCGGCGCGGAAGCCAGTCCACGTGCGCACCGCCGACATATTCGCGAGCCCCGGCATATATTCCTGCGCACGCTGCAGCATGCGCGCAAGAATCGTTTGATCGATCTCTTTGTGCGCGGCGCCATATTGCCGCGACGAGCCAATCAGAATTTGCCCGGTGCGGCGGGGCTGAACATTAAATGCCACGGAGTCGCCACTCACCGCGTGTGCGCTCTTCAGGTATCCCAACTCCACGAGTTGGTGGCGCAAGAATCCGGGATAACGGTCGGTGATCAGCAGATGACCTTTGCGTTTCTTCACGTCAATTCCAGGAACCAACTCAGGAGACCAGGCTCCCGCCGCATTCACAATTAACTTGCCTGCGATCGCGGAGCCGTTCGCGATTTTGACCCCGCTTCTATCAATCTTCGAAACAGGGCAACCGAGAAAGAGCTGCGCCCCATTTTTCCGGGCCCTGTCCATCAGAAAGCGCGCGGCGCAAGGCGGATAGAGCACGCCATCTTCGGGAACCAGCAACCCGCCAGCCATGCCATCGCGAAGATTGGGCTCCAGTTGCCTTAGCCGTCCTGCGTCGAGGATCTCCGTTGGAACACTGCGCGCAGAGTAATAATCGTGCTTGCGTCGCACCTCCGCCATTTCTTCTTCATCCGCAGCAACCCAGATGGTTCCGCACTGTTCGTATTCCACATCATCCGACAACTCGGAGCGTAACTCCTGCCACAAACGCTGCGAATAACGGGTCAACGTGAACTGCGCCTCAGAGTCGTCCATGACGACGATGTGTCCCATCCCGGCCGCGGTGGCGCCGCTGCCGACCACATCGCGATCGACAACGGCAACCTTCATGCCTCGGAGCGAGAATTCATCGGCGCACGCGGCTCCCACAATCCCTGCGCCAACGATCACCACGTCGTAGGTTGTCTTGCTCATATCTGTAGCGGCTTTCCGGCTGTAAGCGGCCCTACCGACGATTAGTGTATACAACATCCGGGATCGCAAATCCTCATCCGCAAAGGGAAATCGACGTCATTCACCAGCCAAGTGTCCCGCCGCTGGTGCTGGCGGGACGCTCGCTTCCTTCTCGAGAGAAATGAGTTATGGCAGCTATGGCCCGGAGCGCGGCCAGCAGGGAAAGGTTCCGGACATCGTTGCTGATGCAGGCAGACCGCTTGCGTGGGTCGAACCCGATCCAAAGCAGCCTCTGGCCTTCCACGCCGCCGGACAGTCGGAGCCGTTCTCGATGATTCCGTTGTATCAGGTGATGCACGACCGCTACGCCGTCTACTGGAAGGTAAAAGAAGGAAGGAAGAGCGTAGATGTCCGCGCAGTTCTGTCAACCTGAGCGGAGGCGTTCTTCAGCCGTAGCGAAGAGCCTGCCCTGAGCAAGCGAAGCGCGCCGAAGGGATCTCCCGCTTGGCTGGCCTGACGCGCCAGCCAAAACTGCGCCATTACGCCCCGGCCCCGGCGGAATCTTTGACAAAGACCGCCAATCCATTTAATGTTCCCCTTTGCGTAAACGTTTACGCAGGCTGGCGATTGGGGGGTTTTGAAAACGCCGGCTACCTTCCTCGATGCTGCTGAAAACGCTCCGCGAAGAGGTGCTGGAAGCGAACCTCGAACTGGTTCGGCGCGGCCTCGTGCTCTACACCTTCGGCAACGTGAGCGGCATCGACCGGGGACAAAACCTGGTCGCCATCAAGCCCAGCGGCGTGCCTTACGAAGATCTGACTCCGGCCCACATCGTCATTTCCGATCTTGAAGGAACCATCATCGACGGTGGTCTGCGGCCGTCGTCGGATTTGCCGACGCACCTGGAACTCTACCGGCGGTTCCCAAACATTGGAGGAGTAGCACACACACACTCGGAATATGCGACAGCCTGGGCCCAGGCGGAGACTCCGATTCCCTGCTTTGGCACGACCCACGCCGATTATTTCCATGGCCCCGTGCCCGTGACCGATCGTCTCAAGCCCTCTGAAATCGAGGGTGACTACGAATTGGAAACCGGCGTCGCGATTTGCCGGACCTTCGCCAGGCTCGACCCTGACGCGGTGCCTGCGGTCCTGGTGGCGGGCCACGCACCCTTTTGCTGGGGAAAGAACGCTGCCGACGCGGCTCATAACGCGGTAATTCTCGAGTATGTCGCGCGCATGGCGGCGCACACGGTTTCAATCAACGCCGAATCCCGGCCGCTGGCGCGCGAGTTGCACGACAAGCATTTTCTACGGAAGCATGGTCGCAACGCCTATTACGGACAGGTCAAGACCTAATGAATCCTGCTCTGCTGGTGTTCAGTTCTTCCACCCTGGTGCATCTCGCGCCAGTCGACCTCGTCATAATCGTTTTCTACTTTGCCTTGGTGCTGGGGATTGGCCTCTACTTGAAAGAGCAGGCCAATACGGGCGAAGACTTCTTCATGGCCGGGCGCGAAATGACCGCTTGGGTCGCCGGGCTCGCGTTCCTGTCCGCCAACCTCGGCTCTCTCGAACTGATGGGCTGGGCCGGAAACTCCTACAAGTACGGCATTCTCGCGGCGCACTGGTACTGGATCGGCGCCATCCCTGCCATGCTCTTTCTTGCGCTGGTAATGATGCCCTTCTACCACATCTGCAAGACACACTCAGTGCCGGGATACCTGAAACTGCGTTTCGGGCCTGAGGCGCAGGCGCTCTCGTCAATTTCCTTCGCGCTGATGACCGTGCTGATGAGCGGCATCAACATGTACGCCATGGCTGTGGTCATGAAGGTTGTGCTCGGCTGGGACCTTAACTTCAGCATCCTCATCTCGTCGATCACGGTGGCGATTTACGTGGCACTGGGCGGCCTACGCTCCGCCATCTTCAATGAAGTGCTGCAGTTTTTCTTGATTTGGGCCGGTGCACTGCTGATTCCGATTCTTGGCCTTATCGAAGCCGGCGGATGGAACGGCCTGAAGGCAAAGATTCTGGTGAACTTGACCGAGCAGCACATCGCCAACCCAGGCTCTTATACGCATCTGTGGTCGACGCTGGGCAACTTTTCACAGAATCCCATGGGCATCAATTGGGTCGGCATCGTCTTCGGCCTCGGAGCAGTCATTTCGATGGGCTACTGGACCACAGACTTTCTCGTGGTCCAGCGCGTATTGTCGGCGAAGGATCTGCGCTCGGCCGAGCTCGCCCCGATCATCGGCGCGGCTTTCAAGATGATGGTGCCGTTCATCGTCATCCTTCCCGGATTGCTCGGTCTGGCGCTGCTGCGCGATCCCCACACGGGTAGCCTGCTGCGCCTCGTGCCAGCGGACGTGGCATGGTCGGATGCAGGGCAGGCGCAAGGCCTGCACGGCTATGACGAAGTTCTCCCGCTCATGCTGGCACGCTATTGCGGGCCGGGCCTGCTTGGCCTCGGCATCACCGCGCTGGTCGCCGGATTCATGTCGGGTATGGCAGGCAACGTCAGCGCATTCACAACCGTGTGGACCTACGACATCTACGGCGCGCTGATCAACAAGAACGCCTCAGATGAAACGAAGGTAAAGATGGGGCGCTGGGTCACGATCATCGGCGTGATCGTCAGCATCGGCACGGCCTATCTGGTGATGCACGCCCAGAGCATCATGGACTACGTACAGTCGCTGTTCAGTTTCTTCATTGCGCCGCTGTTCGGCACCGTGATTCTCGGCATGTTGTGGAAGCGTGCCACTCCGGCCGCCGGCTTCTGGGGCCTGTTCGCCGGAACCATGTCGTCAGTCGGAATGTACGCGTGGGTCAAGGTGGACCCAACCGCGGTGAGATACGTCGCTCTCTCGATGGACGCGCAGGATCAGGCGCAGAACATGTTCCGCGCGCTGTGGTGTTGTCTGATTTGCGTGATCGTCACGGTGGTCGTCAGCTACATCACCAAGCCGAAGCCAGACGCCGAACTTGCGGACCTGGTCTACGGGCTGACGCCGATTCCACATCAAGAGCACGTGAGTTGGTTCCACAGCCCAGTGTTCTGGGGAGTCGTTGTAGCAGCTGTCTTCGTTATTTTGCAGATCATTTTCTGGTAGGAGGAAGAAATGAAAGCCGGCGGAGCGTTGTCCATCTGGTTTTTTATTGGCGTTTGTCTTCTGGTGAACGGAGCCTTGATCACCGGGACTGGAATCTACGCGCTGGCTTCTCCTCCACCAGAAGCCGGGCGGGTCGTCCTCTACAATCTGCACGCCGACGTCTGGTGGGGAGCTTTGTTATTCATCCTCGGTTTGCTCTACAGCATTCGTTACTCGCCCGCACGCGAACGGGCGCGTAACGCCGGCAAATCCTAGTTTCATTTCGCACCGCAAAAGGAATTCGGCCATGTCCGTGAAGAAAATGACGATGGGCGTCATCGTCGGCAATCGTGGATTTTTCCCCGATCAACTGGCGAAGTCGGGACGCGAGGAAATGATCCAGGCGCTGGCCAAGGCCGGCATCGATTCGGTCGTGCTCGGCCCGGAAGACAGCAAGCACGGCGCCGTCGAGACGCATGAGGAAGCCAAGCGCTGCGCGGACTTGTTCCGCAAAAACAGCGACCGCATCGACGGCGTCATCGTTACGCTGCCGAATTTCGGCGACGAGCGCGCAATCGCTGACACGCTGCGGTTGGCGAGATTAAATGTCCCAGTTCTCATTCAGGCCACACCTGACGACGCCTCGAAGATGACCATCTTGCATCGCCGCGACAGCTTCTGCGGCAAAATGTCAGCCTGCAACAATCTTCGTCAGTACGGAATTCCTTATTCGTTGACACGACTTCACACCGTCAGCCCGGATTCCACAGACTTCCAGAGGGATCTCGCCTGGTTTGCCGCTGTCTGCCGCGTTGCCAATGGCATGCGGAACCTGCGAGTCGGCAGCATCGGCGCGCGGCCGACGGCGTTTAACACTGTTCGCTATAGCGAGAAGCTACTCGAGGCCAGTGGCATCTCTACCGAAACTCTCGACCTTTCCGAAGTCTTCGGCCGCATCGCGCGTCTCAAAGATGATCACGCCGGCGTTCAGTCAAAGCTCGCCGAGATTCGCAAATACGTCACCACCAGCGGCATCCCCGATGCGGCCCTGATCAAGATGGCGAAGCTCGGCTACGTAATCGACGACTGGATGAAGTCCACCGACCTTCGCATCAGCGCCGTGCAGTGCTGGACCTCGATGGAAGAATATTTCGGCGTCGTCCCCTGCACCATCATGAGCATGATGAGCAACAATCTGTTTCCGGCGGCTTGCGAAGTGGACGTCTGCGGCACGCTCAGCATGCACGCGCTTGCGCTGGCCTCTGAAACTCCGAGCGCCCTGCTCGACTGGAACAACAACTACGGCAGCGATCCCGACAAGGCCGTCTGCTTCCATTGCAGCAACCTGCCCAAGCATTTCTTCCAGGATGTGCGCATGGATTATCAGGAGATCATCGCCGGCACAGTCGGAAAAGACAACACCTTCGGCACCGTCGTGGGACGGGTGAAGCCGGGCGCGATGAGTTTCGCGCGCTTCTCCACCGACGACACTGCCGGAGTCATGCGAGGCTATGTCGGTGAAGGCACATTCACCGACGATGCGCTCAATACGTTCGGCGGCGTAGGCGTAGTGCAGATTCCGCGTTTGCAAAAACTACTGCACTACATCTGCGAAAAGGGATTCGAGCACCACGTAGCCGCGAATTTTTCCACGACCGCCGGCGCAGTGCATGAAGCCGCCTCGCGATATCTAGGCTGGCAAATGCACTGGCACGGAAACGAAGCGTAAGCCGAAAGGCCCAAGACCTAACACCCAAAACCCAAGACCCACCCAATGTCCATCGTCGCAGGAGTAGATTTCGGAACCCTCAGCGTTCGCGTCTCGATCGTAGACAGCGAACGCGGCCTGCTCGCGTCAGCGGTAGCCGAATATCCCCTGCACCGCAAGCGCGAAGATCCCGACTTCGCCACGCAATCCCACGAAGATCACATGCGTGCGCTAGCCCAAGCCACACGGCAGGCGGTAAGCGCAGCCGGAATCTCCGGCGATCAAATCGAATCCATCGCGCTCGACACCACCGGCTCCAGCGTGATTCCAGTCGGCGAAGGCATGGTCCCGCTCGACGACTACTACCTTTGGTGCGATCACCGCGCTAAGAGCGAAGCAGCGCAGATCACCGAACTAGCCCACCGCGAGAAACTCGAGGCCATCGAGTGGTGCGGCGGTGTTTACTCCTCCGAGTGGGGATTCGCCAAGCTACTGCACTGGCTGCGCCACAACCCCGACAGACGCGGCAAATTCGCGAGCGCCTTCGAGCATTGCGACATGGTCGCCGCCACGCTCTGCGGGATTAACGATCCCCGCAAGGTGAAACGCAGCGTCTGCGCTATGGGTCACAAATGGATGTGGAACGCCTCGCTAGGCGGCCTGCCTCCGGAAAGTTTCCTGGCCAAAGTCGACCCATTGCTCGCAGGCGTGCGCTCGAAGCTCGAAGGCGAGTATGCAACGTCCGACAAGATCGCCGGAAAACTCGCGCCGCAATGGGCCGAGAAACTCGGCCTCCGCGCCGGAATCCCGATCCCAGTCGGCGCCTTCGACGCGCACTGGGACGCGATCGGCGCCGGCGCCAAAGAAGGCGATGTGGTCAACGTAGTCGGCACATCGACTTGCATCATCGCCTACGCGCCCAAGGCGCAGCTGGTTCCCGGCGTCTGCGGAGTCGTGCCGGGCAGCGTCCATCCACAATTCACCGGCATTGAAGCTGGCCTCTCTGCCACCGGAGACATCTTCAGCGCCATCGCACGCCGCGCCGGTACGACCGTCGAAGAACTCAGCAAAGGTCTCGAGAAATATCGCGCCGGCCAAACCGGTCTGCTGCGCCTGACCTGGGATAACGGCGACCGCACGGTTCTCGTGAACCCCAATCTCGGAGGAATGACAATCGGCTGGAACCTTCAACACACGGCGCAGGACGAACTCTTCGCCGCCATTGAAGGCACGGCCTTCCACACACGCGTCATCCTCGATAGGATGAGCGAATACGGCGCGCCCACGCAGCGAGTCATTAACGGCGGAGGAATTCCGCAGAACAATGCCGTACTGAATCAGGTCTATGCCAACGTGCTAGGCCGCCCCGTGCTCGTGCCCAGCAGCAAAGTCACCGGCATCGGCTCGGCCATCTTCGCGTTTCTAGCCGCTGGCACTTTCAAGACCATCGACGAAGCCCTCAATAAAATTTGCCCCAAGCACACGGTCTTTCACCCGCAACCCGAAGCGCAAAGCATCTACGCCGATCTCTACGATCTGTATCGCAAGGTCTATTTCGAGTTCGGCCGCCCCGAAGGATCACAGTTTGGCATGGTTTTGCCGAAACTGATCCAGATAGCCCGCGGAAAAGACTAACCCGCAGAGCGAAGTCCGAAGACCCAACACCCAATCCCCAACACCCGTTTCCCTAATTCGCAGCCGGCCGCCGAGCCGGGCGCTCCCCGGCCAAAGGCGCAACAATCTCACCTTCGCCATTTTGCAGCCGCGCCATCTGTGCAGATCGCTCGCCCACCTGCTGCCGCCACATCGCGTAATAAAGTCCCTTCTGATCGAGCAGCTCTGCATGGTTCCCTGATTCAACAATCTTTCCCCGCTCGAGCACGTAAATCCGATCAGCATGCATCACGGTCGACAATCGATGTGCGATGAGAATCGTAATCGCCTCGCGATTGCTAGCGACCTCTCGAATCGTCAGGCTCACTTCTTCCTCGGTCAGCGAATCGAGCGACGACGTAGCTTCGTCGAACACCAGCAGCTGCGGATGCCGCAACAATGCACGGGCAATCGAAAGCCGCTGCTTCTCCCCGCCAGAAACTTTGACGCCACCTTCGCCGATCAGCGTGTCGAGGCCGCGGTCGGCGCGAGCCAGCAGGCTGTGCGCGGCGGCTTGCCGTAGCACAGTCATGCATTCTTCATCGGTCGCGGTTGGGTTTACGAAAAGAAGGTTCTCTCGAATCGTGCCCGAAAAAAGCTGCGTATCCTGAGTCACAAATCCAATCTTCTCCCGCAAAAGATCCAAATCCACGCGCGTCGACGGAATGCCGTTGTACAGAATCGTGCCGCCCTTCGGCGCATACAGTCCCACCAGCAACTTCACCAGCGTCGATTTTCCCGCGCCAGATGGCCCAACGAACGCGACCGTGTCTCCCTGAGCCGCGCTGAAGCTGATTTCGTTGAGCGCCAGCATCGACGAACTCTGGTGCTGAAAGCTCACGCCATCAAATTGCAGAGTCAACAACTCATCAACCGGTTCGGGATCAACCGGCTTCGGATCGCGCGGCGTGTCGAGAATCGTCTGAAAGTTCTGCAGCGAAACTTCCGTCTCGCGATACGTATTGATGACGTTGCCCAGTTCCTGCAGCGGCGTGAAGATATAAAACGAATAGAACAATAACGCGAAAAACTGCCCGACCGTAATCTCCTGCCGGAAGATCAGGTAAAGCATCAGAAACAGGATGCTGGTGCGCAAGGCATTCACCGACGTTCCCTGAATAAAACTCAGGCTGCGCAGATATTTCACTTTCTTCAATTCGAGCGTCAGAATCTTCTCGGTAATGCCATTCAGCCGGCCCACTTCCTGGTGCGCCAGCCCAAGGCTCTTCACCAGTTCGATATTGCGCAGCGATTCCGTCGTCGAGCCGGCGAGAGCCGTGGTGTCAGCGACGATCGCCTTCTGGATCTTCTTGATCTTCCGGCTCAACACCGAACTGATAATGCCAAGCAGCGGCACCGTTAAGAGAAACGCAGGCGCGATCGACCAGTGCACGCGGAAGGCATAGATCATCACGAAAACAATGCCCACCACCGACAAAAAAACAACGTTGATCGCTGCCGTGATGAACTTCTCCACATCGATTCGAACTTTCTGCAGCTTACCCAGGGTCTCGCCGCTGCGCTGGTCTTCGAAAACCTGGTACGGCAGGTCAAGCGAGTGCCGGATTCCATCGGAATACATCTTCGCGCCCAGCCGCTGCACGATTACGTTCGTAAAGTAATCCTGAAAATTCTTGGCGACGCGCGAGACAAAGGCCACGCCCACCGCCGCCAGCAGCAGCAATCCTGCGCCGCGGATGAATTGTGCCTGGGTGTACTGGTGATATTTGGTGGCGTAGTTGTCGATCACCCGGCGGAAGATCACCGGATCGAGGAGAGAAAAGATCTGGTTTGTCGCCGCCAGCAACAGGGCAATAAGGAAGAGATTCCAGTACTGTCGCGAGTATCGGTAGAGAAGCTTCATAAGCGTCCGCGCGCGGCCACGCACGATTTTAGGGTTAGATGGTACAGCAGGGCATTCGATTCAAGAAGGTCACCCGCCCCGGCTGCGGCTTCGAAAGCATTGACCTCGCTGGCCTCCCGGTATATCTCTATAAGGCTCGTGCGATGGCAGGTTTGATTGGTCCGTCACTTCCTATTGTCGATCTCGCTGCTCGCGCCGGCCGCCGTTTCGTGCGCGCAGACCGGCTCCTGGCTCGAAGTACGCACGCCATCATTCACCATCGTCACCAATTCAACCGAGAAAGATGGCCGCCGCACGGCGCAGCAATTTGAGCAGATGCGGTCGGTCCTCCGCCGCGTTTTCCCCGCCGCCGACCTCGATACTCCCACGCCGATTATGGTGATGGCCGTATCGGACAAGCGCAATCTCCAGGCGCTTGAACCCACTGAGTATCTGGCCAAGGGACAGATCAGCATCGCAGGCCTGTTCCTGGCGTCGGCAGAGAGGAACTATGTCCTGCTATGGCTGGCCGGTAGCGGACGGCACCCGTACGCGCCCATCTATCACGAATACACGCACTTCGTCACCAGCCGCACCGGCCAATGGATGCCGTTATGGCTTACCGAGGGCCTGGCGCAGTACTACGAAAATACCGAAATTCTCGATAACGAAGTTCGCCTCGGAGAAGGCATCCCGGGCACGCTGGAGTTGCTCCAGCACAACGCACTCCTGCCGCTTCCCACGCTGTTTTCCGTCGACCATCACTCCCCCTATTACCACGAAGAAGACAAGGCGTCGGTTTTCTATGCCGAATCGTGGGTTCTGACTCACTATCTGAAGACCAAAGACGCAAAAGAAAACACACACCTCATCGACGATTACCTGGCGCTGCTGCGGGGAAATGTCGACCCGGTCGCCGCCGCCACGCAGGCTTTCGGCGACCTCGATCAGCTCCAGACCGAACTTCGAAAGTACATTGTCAGTGACGATCACGCCTATCTCCCAATCGACGGATCGACCGGCGTCGACGAATCCAGCTTCATGGTTCGAGCTTTGAGCCAGGTCGAGGCCGATACGATGCGCGCCGACTTCCTGGCGCACGATCATCGCGAGGCCGACGCTCGCAAGCTTCTCGAATCCATTCTGCATGACGACCCCGCAAACGTCTTGGCGCTGCAGACCATGGGTTTCGCTGCTTTTGAGCAGCATAACTTCGATGAAGCCCGGAGGTGGTGCGAGCAGGCCATCAAGGCCGACGGCCAGAGTTTCTTCGCGCAATACTGTTTTGGCGTCGCGACTCTGCAGAAAGGCATGACGGATGCCGCCGCGCAGGCCAGCATCGAAAGCAGCCTGCGCACTGTAATCCGTCTCAATCCTTCGTTTGCGCTCGGTTATGACGCGCTCGGCATGTCCTACGCTCTTCGCGGAAAGCGTCTTGATGAGGCCTACCAGCTGCTCCAGACCGCGGTGCAACTCGATCCGGGCACGGTCGAGATTCGCATTGATGAGGCCCAGGTTCTGATGCACATGAACCGGGACAAGGAGGCCGCTGACGTTCTGGATCTCGCGCTCAAAATGAGCCACACGCCCGAACAAACCGCAGCCGTGGAAATGATGCAGCAGACTCTGCGAAAATTCGTGGCGGCTCGCGCCAAAGCTGCCCTCGGCGAAGACGTCATCACCCCTCGAGCTGCGGCCGGCGGACAATATCCGCCGGGGAATCCGGCTGCATCGGAGGCTCGCGCCATCTACTCTCCCCAGCCGGATTACACAGACGAAGCTCGCCAGGCCAAACTCCAGGGTGTGTGCGTGGTTTCTTTCATCATCGGTGTCGATGGCAAAACCAGCAACATCGCTGTCGTCAAGAAACTCGGCATGGGACTCGATCAGAAAGCCATCGAAGCGGTAAGCAAGTGGAGATTCGAGCCATCCCGCAAGAACGGCAGGCCGATTCCAACTCATCTCACGCTCAGCCTGACCTTCAAACTAGTCGGAGAGGGCAATCAAAAATTCTTCGAGTTGTCAGAGAATGCCAGAACCGGCGATCCAGCCGCGGAATTCGAACTCGCGCAGGCCTTCCTACAGGGACGCGGCATCCCGAAAGATGAAACCCAGGGGCTGGCACTGCTGGAGCGTGCCGCTCAGGATGGCCAGCCGCAAGCTCAGTTCCAGATGGGCGAACGAACGTATGGCGATGGCAACAATTCTGAAAACTATGTCGCTGCCTACGTCTGGTATGCCTTGGCTCAGCGAGGCGGGATCGAAAACGCCGGCAACCGCGTGATCGACCTTGAAGCCCGGATGACCCAGGAACAATTGTCGGAAGCGCGCAAGCGCGTGGAGAGCTCGACGGTCCCGCTGTTCAAATAGAGCTGCCGGCAGCTCAGGCAGTCTCCATCTCCTCAGCCATTTCCAACATCTTCGTCACGCTGTTCAAATTTCGCGCCGTCCCTGTGACTTTCAGCAACCGCTCCACCGACGACCACGCCAGCTTAGACCTGCCGGCGCCATTGGGAAAATAAATGTAGAGTTCGCGGCCTTTCAGATGAATTTCTTCCGGGTAAGACTTCAATCCGTCGAGCGTAGCTCCTACCTCCGGGCCAGGCTCAGCCGAAAGAAACGTTACCAACAGCTTCCCCGGCTCAACGTCTCGCCGGTTGCGAAATGGGTTGGCAGCGAGGGCCTTGCGCAATTCGTCGGGAGTGCGCAGGATCACCTCGGGGCAGAATCCGAACTTTCGCTCGATTGCTCCCTGGATTTTTCTGGCGAGCAGAGCACCACTCTTTTCTTTCGTCCGGAAAAGAACATTCCCGCTCTGCACGTACGTTCGCGGATCCTCGAGCTTCAGCGAGAGATAGACTTCACGCAGCGCATCCATCTTGATCCGGTTGTGGGCGCCAACGTTGACGCCGCGCAGCATGGAGACAATCACAGGCATGGAGTTCTCAACTCTTCTTCTCGCGAACCCTCCGTAGCGAGACTCGCCGGTAAAGCTTCTTGTCAGGTCCCAGCACCAGCGTCCCAGTCATCGACTCGCCTGAAATGTGGAACTCCCAGAGATTTTCTTGCTTGAAATCTGGGATCGTGCAAGAGAGCAGCGACTCTTCGGCATGGTAGACGCAGGAGATGTTCCCCATGAATTCCTCTTTCCCATTGACGATTTTGTCGGCGCCAATGGTCAGTTTGCCGGCGTTCTGCTTATCCGTCTCGATGTGATAAACCACGTGCTCGTCATGGCAAGGCGAGCCGGCAACCGTGCACTTGGACTCGCCTTCCCAGTTACCGATAACGTCGGCAGAGTCACCGCTCCATGCAGCAACGCCTGAGAACAGAAGTGTGATCAGTAGGAGCTTTCGCATTTCACTCCTCGACGACCAATTCTAAACGGCCAAGGGCCCAGGGACTTTGGCTCGTAGAATTTCAGTAGTGGGTCAGTTTGGCGCTCACGCTGCTCTGTCATCCTGAGCGAAGCCGTTCTTCAGGCGTAGCGAAGGATCTCCCGCATAGCTGGCCTAACGCGCCAGCCAACCGGCACCGCTATCAAAATTTCTTGCCTAGCCCCTAGCCTCTATCCCCTAGCCTCTGGTCCCACCTGTACTTCCGAATACGAGCCGAACCAAGAAAAGCACTTTTGAGGCCGGATGGAATTTCCGACAATCGAGAGAATTCGTTACATAGCAAGCGCCTCGAAAACGCGCCTTCGTCGAAGGCAGACACTGCGGCTCTGCCGAGCAGGTCACCAGGGAGAAGTGCCTATGTCGGGACAAGTTGTTCTGTATTTTGAGGATCAGGCGGATGCGTTGCGGTTCGCGCTGGCTGCGGGTTCCGTGATGTCTGGGGATGGGGCCAAGTTCAGCGATGACCTCGTCCAGGAAACAACGAGAGCCTCGCGCATCCGTCTCGATGCCGTCAACGCGGGAAGCGTCAAGAAAAATTCAGACCGCGTCGCGTAGCATCCCTAGGCCCAGCGCCATTCTCGAGCGCACGGGGATGCCGCGCAGTGCATTAGTTTCGCGCTTACACACTCTTGTCATCCTGAGCGAAGCCGCTTTTCAGGCGTAGCGAAGGACCTCCCGCTTAACTGGCCTTCCGCGTTGAGCCAAACGCATCATGATCGCGCCTGTCTCTTTTCCTCAAAACCGTTCAGGCGGTACCCGCATTGGTAAAAGCTTCCAGCGCGTCATTCAGGGTGGGAAACGTCAGAAAGACCTGCTCCACCTTCGTAATCTCAAATACCTTCTGCACTCTCTTATTCACGCCAGTGATCGCCATACGCCGGCCGGACTTCGCGCACGAAGTCACGGCGCTGACCAGCGAACCCAATCCCGACGAATCCAGGTAAGGGACGTCACTGAAGTCGAGGATCATCGTGGGCGCGTCTTCCCGCCTTACTGCATTCATGAAGGGAGAAACGTTCTCCATGGTAAGCGGGCCGTGCAGGCTGAGCACGCCGCGCTCCAGACGCTCGATCTGCAGTGGCTCTGACGCCATAAGGGAAAGATTCTAGGTCACAAAGCTCATGGTGTTCAAGCGGCTGTCCGCTTCGCAGTAGGTCAGTTGGCTCTGAATCAAGCTCTGTCATCCTGAGCGAAGCCGCTTTTCAGGCGTAGCGAAGGATCTCCCGCGTAACTGGCCCAACGCGTCAGCCAAACTCCTTACAGTTCCAAGACACTTTGTAATTTTTTTGTGTTATCTGCGCAGAGCCAGTTGTAATCAGCGCGAACGCAACTACCATTGCATCACGGGCATGTGGGAAGAACGTACCTGGGGAGAAATGGAAGATGAGAAGAATTGGAAACCCAAGCCCACGACCGCCCCACTTCTAGCATTCCTTCCGGCAATTTCCCGCGACATCCCAAAGGTACGCGCGCTCGCATTCTGCTGAGTTCGGTCTTCGGCCCCTACGCGCAAGACGACGAATTCGGCAGCCGCTCCATCAATCCCATGGAGCTCTATCACAATCAAGTGACGCGCGCTCAGGGCAGTTTTTCCTTGCGCATGTTTCATCGCTCGTGGGGCATCATGCTCATCCAAAAAAACATTTCCGCGCCGTGCACAGTATTAGATTTCCCCACCCGCGAACGTTTCGCGCGTGAGGTCGCCTCCGGCCAGTACGACATCGTCGGCATTTCGTCGATCATCGTGAATGTCACCAAAGTTCGCGAGATGTGCCGCATCGTCCGCGAGTTCTCGCCGCAATCCGTGATCGTGGTGGGCGGGCACGTGGCTGCGATCCCGGGCATCGAAAACATGATCGACGCGGATCACATTGTTCGCGGCGAGGGCGTTTCCTGGATGCGCCGCTATCTGGGTGAAGATGAAAGCGCGCCCATTCGCCACCCCGAAATTGTCTCCGGAATGCGCACCCGCATCATGGGAATCCGCCTGCCCGAACGCAAAGGCGCCACCGCAGCCACGATTATTCCGTCCGTAGGCTGCCCCATGGGCTGCAATTTCTGCACCACCTCGGCTTTCTTCGGCGGCAAAGGCAAGTTCGTGAATTTTTTCGAAACCGGTGACGAATTATTCGAAGTGATGAGCGAAATGGAGCGCTCGCTCAAAGTGCAATCATTCTTCGTCATGGACGAGAACTTTCTTCTCCATCGCGAACGGGCCATCCGCCTGCTCGATCGCATGAAAGAGACCGGCAAGAGCTGGACCATGTCCGTCTTCGCTTCCGCCAATGCAATCCGCAAATACACCATGCAGGAATTAGTCGAACTCGGCGTCTCCTGGCTTTGGATGGGACTCGAATCTCCGCAAGCCGGTTACAGCAAGCTGCACGGCTCCGATACGCGCCAACTCACGCGCGAACTGCGCGAGCACGGAATCCGCGTCCAGGGCTCGACCATCATCGGCCTCGAGCACCACACACCCGACAACATCGTCGCGGAAATCGAGCACGCCGTCTCGCACGACACCGACTTCCACCAGTTCATGCTGTACACGCCGGTTCCCGGCACGCCTCTTTACCACCAGATGGCGAACGAAGGACGGCTCCTGCCTAACCTCGACTATGCCGACGTCCACGGGCAATTCAAATTCAATTTCAAGCATGCGGCGATTTCGCGCGAAGACTCCAAACGCTTCCTCGACTGGGCCTTCTGGCGCGACTTCGAAGTGAACGGCCCCAGCCTCTACCGCATTTCACGAACCCTGCTCACAGGCTGGAAGCGCTACAAAGACTATCCCGATGCGCGCGTCCGCCAACGCTTTACGCGCGAGATGAAACGGCTAAACGGGATCTACAGCTCGGCATTGTGGGCGATGGAGCGGGAATTTCGCCAGGTCAACCTCAAAGTCAGTCAACAGATTTCTGACCTGCGGCACGAATTCAGCCAGCAAGCCGGAGTCTTCTCAAAAATGCTGCCCGCAGTGCTCGGGCCAATCCTGCTGTGGACGACGCGGCGCGAAGAGCAGCGCCTGGCGCGGGGAAAAACCTACGAGCCGCCGACGATCCTGGAACGAGCAAACTGGGTTTCCGTCTAACGGGCTTCGAAAAAAGATCAAATGTGAAGTGTCTTGGGAAGGGCACGAGTTCCAGAGAGTGCTGAAAAAAACGATTCGAAGGGCTTTTGGGGAAGGGCACGAGTTCCACTCGTGCCGCCGAGTCATTTCAAATGTGTCCGCGCTTCAGCGCCTGAGGGACGCTTTTGCCAGCGCTGCTTCTCTACGAGACTTGCTTTACCCCGTCCTGCGGGTCGAAAGCATCTCCAGAATCTCGCGCAGTCCCTGCTTGATGTGCTGGATCTCTGACGCAGTGTGATGTGGGAACGGAATAGTGCTCTGCGTCTTGTCGGATTTAACCTCCGAGCGCAGTTGCTGCCGCGCTCCGGAGATGGTGAATCCCTGCTCATAGAGCAGTTGCTTGATGCGCAGTACGCTCTCCACATCGCGCTTGCGGTACATGCGCTGGCCAGTGCTGCTCTTGACCGGCTTCAGTTGCGGAAACTCCGACTCCCAGAAGCGCAGCACATACGCCGGCAGGTGGCAGAGCGTCGCCACTTCGCCGATTCGGAAATAAAGCTTGTCAGGGATGAGGATCTCATCCGCTCGTTGTTTCGCCGAGCTCTTCTTTCTGGCGGCCATCGCTGGGCATTACGCGGTGAGAGGCCGCGTGGTTTGCCTATTGTGCCACAGCTGCGACAAATCACATCCGACAATTTCGCCACGACCTCCAGCCGTTAGTACTAAGCATGAGACACCCTCGCCTCTCAGAAACCGCAAATCGCGCAATCTCGCTCTGGATCCAGAAAGCTTTGAGCTCGTAGCTCACAGCTCATAGCTCATAGCTCATAGCCAGAAGGGAAAAGCCCCTCGAGAGGTGCTTCTCATCGAGAGGCTCGGTGTAAATTCTTGGCGATTTGCGAGGTATCGTCTCGCCGACGGTTAGTGTTTCTTCTTTTTGGCTTTCTTCTTCGTTGCCATGAAGGTTCCTCCGTGAACGATTTTCCCTTGCAAGGGTCTCTAAGCTTGGGCCCTCATCTCGCAGAGCCCACCCTAGAAATAGTGGATGGAAGCTCTATAACCCAAGATATTGCGGCACGATGAATAAAGTGTCAACAGAATTCTGCAAGAAAAGGTGGTGGGGGATGGGTCTTGGGTGTTGGGGCGCCCTGCACCGGAAGCAATCGAGTCGCAGAGAACGAAGGCAGAACGCTGAAGAGTCCCAAGACCCAACAACCAAAACCCACGACCCAACGCCCAACACCTAGCCCCCAACACCCACTTCCCAGTACACTGCGCCCATGCAGCGCGATCCCATCGAACTCGAGATCTTCAAGAATCTCTACCACTCCATCGCAGAAGAAATGGGCGCAGCTCTGCGCCGCACGGCGTTTTCCCCGAATATCAAAGAGCGCCGCGACTATTCCTGTGCCGTTTTCGATGGCGACGGCGAAGTAATCGCCATGGGCGACCACATGCCCGTGCATCTAGGCTCCATGCCCATGTCGGTCCGCGCAGCGATCGACTCCAGCCCGATGAACCCCGGCGACATAGTCATGCTGAACGACCCATTCCGCGGCGGCACCCACCTACCGGACATCACGCTGGTAGCGCCCGTCTATATAAGTAAAAGTTCAACGGGTGCCCCACCCTTGTCGCGTTCTTTGCGACAGGGTGGGGATTTTGACCTTAGAAAAATGGGCTCCAGCAAGCGAAACCAGAAGGCACGAGCCCATCCCGACTTCTATGTCGCATCCCGAGCCCACCACGCCGACGTAGGCGGAGCCTATCCCGGCTCCATGGGCCTGTGCCGCGAGATCTACCAGGAAGGAGTGCGCATCCCCCCAGTAAAGCTGATGCGCGCCGGAGTCCTCGACCGCGACGTACTGGCCATGCTCCTGAACAACGTCCGGACGCCGGAGGAGCGCGAAGGCGATCTCGGCGCGCAAATTGCTGCCTGCCATACCGGGGCGGTGCGTCTGCGAGAAACCTGTGCGAGATATGGAATCGACCGCGCCAGGCGCGCGGCGAGCGATATTCTCGACTATGCCGAGGAGTTGATGCGCGCGTTCCTGAAAAGCGTTCCGGCCGGAGAATATGCCGCCGAGGATTTCCTCGACAGCGACGGAATCACTGAACGCCCCGTAAGGATAGCCGTGCGCCTCAAGGTCACCCGCACGGGCGAGGTCGCGGTCGACTTCACGGGCAGCGATCCGCAGGTGGAAGGCAGCATCAACGCCGTCGAGGCCATCACCTACTCCGCATGTTTCTATGTGTTTCGCTGCCTGCTCGCCGAAGATGTTCCCGCCGCTGCCGGTCTCATGCGTCCGATCAAAGTCATCGCGCCCGAAGGAACCATCGTCAACGCCCGTCCTCCAGCCGCGGTCGCCGGAGGAAACGTCGAAACTTCGCAGCGCATCGTCGATGTACTCCTGCGCGCGCTCGCGCAGGCCATTCCCGACCGCATCCCCGCCGCTGCCTCCGGCACCATGAACAATCTGACCATCGGCGGACTGCTTTTCCGCGACGGCGATCCGAGGACCGGTGAGCCGTTCGCTTATTACGAAACCATTGCCGGAGGAATGGGCGCGCGGCCGACCAAGCCCGGCGTCTCCGGCGTGCACACGCACATGACCAACTCGCTGAACACGCCCGCCGAAGCCCTCGAATATGCCTATCCGCTGCGCGTCCGCAAGTATTCGCTGCGCCCAGAGAGCGGCGGCCAAGGCAAGTTTCGCGGCGGCGACGGCATCGTCCGCGAAATCGAAGTCCTCACCGACTGCGACGTAACTCTTCTCGCAGACCGCCGCTCCCGCGGCCCCTGGGGACTGAGTGGCGGCGCAAACGGAGCAAGCGGCGCAGCCTTCGTCACCCGCCTCAACGGCGAAGTAGAAAAACTACCCGGCAAATTCAGCACCCGCCTACGCAAAGGAGAGCGAATCCACATTGAATCTCCCGGCGGCGGCGGCTGGGGAAGCTGAACCTGTAAGCCGAACACTCCACGACGGCAGCCGCGCAGTAACTCCAATTCTTACGATGTCATTCCGAACCGGCGCGAAGCGGCGGTGAGGAACCTGCTTATCCAGACCCTAACGTCGCCAGAAACACATCCGCCCGAGTGCCTCCCTTCGCCCCCCCCGGACTGCATCCGTCTCGGCACTTTGTCTCGAGCAGCCCCCGGCGATAACGTCAACCCATGCGACTCCTGCGAGCCGAGGAAGTCCCGCAAACCGACCGCGACCAGGTTTTCTGCGCCTCGCGACTGCATGCGGTTTTGTTCGTCCTCCTGTCCGTCGGCGCATGCGCGGCAATCTTGTTCTACGGCTGGCCCAGCCGCAAGGCGTCTTACTACGTCGCTGGCGCGATTGTGCTGCTCCTGCTAGCCCTTCGCCGCTTCGTCACGGCAAGACTTCATCCGCAAAACTGGCTCGTCCGCAAAGGCGACGAAGGACTCTTCCTCCACATCCGCTCGTACCTGAATGAACGCCTCAGCCCGAACGACCCCACGGTTATCTTCCTCGCCTACTCCGAAATTCACTCCGCGCGCCTCGTCCGCGAGCATCTGGAAGTTCGCGACATGCAAAACAAGACCGAGACTCAAATCATCACCTGGATCGAACTGGAACTGGCCGTCGATCCCGCGCCCATCGCCGCCGCGCTCTCCACTGAAAGCGGACGCTCAGGCATCCCCGAAAAGCGCTGGTACGGAACCTCGACTACGCTATACCGCGACTATCCCGTGCAGATGGAGCGGCCGCCTTTCCTGCGCATAAAATGGCAGGTGACGCCTCGTGCAGGAGTATTTCTGGAATCTCTGCGGGACCGGGTGAACATCGCGCCGAAAGTTGTGATCTCCGTCGACCTGGCGCATCTTCAGACCCTGCCCGCAGAGGAGCAGCAGAAACGCCTGCAAGAATTGATTCGGCGCGGCCAGACGATCCCGGCCGTCTACATGGCGCAGAAAATTCATGGCTGCAGCCTGACCGAAGCAAAGCACCTCATCGACAGTTTGCAGGAGAAGTCGTAATGACCGAAATCGCAACCCACTATCTCGACGAAGCTCGCCGCCAGTTCCGCGGCTATAAGCGTCTGGGCGAAGGAGCCATGACGCAACTCCGTGACGAAGATCTCTTTGTCATTCTCGATCCCGAGTCAAATTCGATTGCCATTTTGATCAAGCATCTAGCCGGCAACATGCGTTCGCGCTTTGCCGACTTCCTCACGACAGACGGCGAAAAGCCCGACCGCTTCCGCGATCGTGAATTCGAACTGACGCCATCAACAACGCGCGCCGAAGTCATGCAGTGGTGGGAACAAGGCTGGGCGATTGTCCTGAACACCATCGAGTCGCTAAAACCCGAAGACGTGATGCGCACAGTAACGATCCGCGGCGAGCCGCATACCGTGCTCCAGGCCATCAACCGCCAGATCGCCCACTACGCCCAGCACATCGGCCAGATCGTTTTCCTCGCCAAGCATCTGCGCTCAAGCGAATGGAAAAGCCTCACCATCCCACGCGGCAAGTCGGAAGAATTTAAGAAGATCGCGCCGAAGTCCAAATAGCGCGTTTTGCAAGGGCGTGGCTTCAAGCCGCGCCGTGGAAGACTCAGTGGAAGAGCCGGGCTTCAGCCCGGCGTCGGCGAACGAATCGAAGCCGCGGCTTTAGCCGCCGGGCGTGAGCGTCCACGCGAAGCCCTTCACAACCCCGGCCCAAAATACCGGTAATGCCCCGTGATCTTCCAATCAAACAACACATCCTGCATCTTCGGCCCTTCGCCGATGTTGTGCACAACCAGGTGTCTTCCACTAAGCAACGCTTTCTGCTCAATCACAATCCCGATATGCGGCACGTCGCCGCCGAGATCCCAGGTCACCAGATCACCGGCGGCATAGTCCTCGGCGCGCCGCGTAATCGGCAGCGACTCGCCCTTACGCGCAAAAAACACCATCAAATTCGGCACACGGCGGTGATCGATATTCGTGTCCGTGCGCCGCGCATGGTAGCGCGTCTTACTCGGATACAAATCGAAATTCGCCGCCATGTCCTCGTGAACTTCTTTTTGCAAGTCGACGCCAACCGCCCGATAGCTGCGAATGACTTCATCCGTACACGCGCCAGTATCAGCAGACACGTCGCCGCCGGGATAAGGAATGCCGACATATGCTGACTCGTACCGCACCGCGTGACGCGTCCGTTCGACGGCTGCCGCAACCAACCGGTGAGTAAAGTCAGCCCGTGAAGCGGTCGGCTGAGCCATCTGCGCCGCACGGCAAAAGCAGGCAAGCGCCAGCCCCATTCCATGGAACTTATTCAGCAAAGGCATGCCCGATTGTAAAACTCAGACGAGCACAAGAATCATGCAGAATAATCTCAAGCAGGAAGCAGCAAATCGTTCCCACGGTTTTCTCCGCGTTCTCTGCGGCTGTTCTCTGCGCTCTCTGCGGTAAAAAGCTTTGCCGTATCGACCCGAACGGCAACCCTGCCGCGGTGCTAAAATCATACGTTTTGTGTTGATCGATTTTTAGCACTTATAGGTGGCATGTATGGCTGCTGCAACACAAGGAACCATGCTGGCGGTGGTCAAACCCGCAGCCGCCGCAGGCGCAGACATTCGAGAAGTAAAAATACCCGCCTTCGGCCGCACGGATGTTCTCGTCAAAGTGAAAGTCGCTTCCATCTGCGGAACCGATCTCCACATCTACAACTGGGACCGCTGGGCGCAAAACCGCATCCATCCGCCGCTTATCCCCGGCCATGAGTTCTGCGGCGAAGTCGCCGCCTTCGGCGACGAAGTCACCAGCGTAAAAGAAGGCGACTTCGTCTCCGCCGAAATGCACGTCGCCTGCGGCAAGTGCCTGCAGTGCCGCACCGGCGAAGCGCACATCTGCCAGAACGTAAAAATCATCGGCGTCGACGCCGACGGCGCCTTCGCCGAATACGTAGTCATCCCCGAATCGAACATCTGGAAGCTCGATCCCGCCATTCCACTCGAGTACGCGTCAATTCTCGATCCGCTTGGCAACGCCGTCCACACGGTCCTCGCCGGAGAAATCGCCGCAAAAACCGTTGCCGTCACCGGCTGCGGACCCATCGGACTGTTTTCGATTGCAGTGGCTAGAGCTGTCGGCGCCACGTCAGTTTTTGCGATTGAAGTCAACGAGCACCGCGCCCGCATCGCGCGCGAGATGAAAGCCGACTACGTGCTCGATCCGTCAAAGGAAAATGTGCGTGCGATCGTCGCAGAAAAAACTGGCGGTCTTGGCGTCGATGTGGTGCTCGAAATGGCCGGCCATCCCGATTCCATCCGCACCGCCTTCGACATCGTGCGCCGCGGTGGACGCATCTCCCTCCTGGGCCTAACATCCAAACCGATCTCGCTGAACTTTTCCGAGGACATTATCTTCAAGGGCATCACGGTCCAGGGCATCAACGGCCGCCGCATGTATCAAACCTGGTATCAAATGACCGCGCTGCTAAAAAGTGGCAAGCTCGACCTGCACGCCGCCATCACCGACCGCATCCCCATGAAAGACTTCGGCAAAGCCATGGAGCGCCTCCGCACCGGCGAAGCCAGCAAAATCCTCGTCTACCCCAACGGCGTAAGGTGAGACCATGTGGCGCGGGCGCCCCCGCCCGCGCAAACCCGAATCTGCCGCGACTCCGAAAGTCTCCCATGCATCAAGCCGCAGAGCGCTGGTCCCCATTCGGCGGGACTCGCGCAATCAAGCCGCGAAGCGGCGAAAGAATGCAGCCCACGGCGCAAGCCGTGGGGGAGTAATAGTGAGGAGAGCAAGCCCCGAAGGGGCGAAAGAGCGCTAGGTAGACTGGAGATTGCATACCAACCTCAAGCGGCAACAGCGCGCTAAACCGTGGAAATCTCTGTGACACCCATCACAAAATTTCCACACTCGTCGCCTGTCAAGCAGAATCCACGAGTGCTCCTCTAACTCGCTCACCCGCAAGGAAATTCCATGATCGCGGATCCGGGGCGCACTCCATCAGGATTGTTAAAATAGTTATATCCATGAAATTTCGCGCGAACACCCCGGGCCCTTATATCCACTGTTCGCCACAGGCTATAACCCCTTACTTTCCAATACTTTACGCACAAGTTCCTTGTTCTCAATATTTTGCTGATCGTCCGTCATGTCTTGATGGGCTAACTAATTCCGATTCAATATTTTGCACGAATCGATACGAAAAAAATTCGCGCCGCGATATGACAACACCGGAGTACTGACATGGCTCTCGACGGCTTCGTCCGCTGCACCTGCATTCGCGATGGCAAGGCCAAGCCGCATCCGCTACCAAAACTTTTCACCTGGGACGAGGACAACTCGCCCTCGCTTTCCGGCGATCCCACCGAAGAAGAATGGGAAGCGCACGACCGCTGGATGCACGAGTCGTGCGAGCACGAAGGTTTTCTCGTTTCAGAATTTCTCGGCAACATCACGCGTGCCCAGCACCTCCGCGATTTTCTCCGCGGACTGCAAGGCAACCCCGGCCCGCGCTTCCCGATTCTGCTGAAAAAAGTCATTTACAACGGCACACATACCGGAGACTTCCTTCCCGTCAAAGAATCGCCCGCGCTGTTAAAAGAAGTGAACATCGTACTGGCCTCGAGGGACATCCTGACCGAAGGCGAAAAAGACTTCTTCGACAGCATGAAGCGCCTCTGCGAAGCCAGCATCGCAACCGGCAATCCAATCATGTTTTGAAGTAACTGACGTTGTCATCCTGAGCGAAGCGAAGGACCTATGCAGTTCGCCGGCGCAAACAGAATTGCATAAGTTCTTAGCTTTGCTCAGAATGACTAAAATGGTTCTAGTCTGCGTTAATCTGCGAAATCCGTGGCAAAGAAGTTTTTCGAGGCGTCGAAATGACCACCGCAACCCGCACGAACCCGCTCTCCTACCTCACCGATCAACTCGACGAACTCAAAGCCAAGGGCACGCACTTCAAGTTGCGCGTGCTCGAGGACGAGCAGGCCCCAGTCTGCACCTTCGATGGCAAGCGAGTCATCAATCTCGCCTCCAACAATTATCTGGGACTGACCACGCATCCCAAGCTGCGCGAAGCCGCGCTCGAAGCCACGCGTAAATACGGCGTGGGATCGGGCGCTGTGCGCACCATCGCCGGCACCATGAAGATTCACATGGAACTGGAGGAAAAAATCGCGCGCTTCAAAAACGTCGAGGCGTGCGTAGTCTTCCAATCAGGTTTCGCTGCCAATGCAGGAACGGTCTCGGCCGTGCTCGGCAAAGACGATTTCATCATCTCCGACGCGCTCAATCATGCGTCGATCATCGATGGAGCGCGGCTTTCGAAGGCGAAGATTCTGGTTTTTCGCCACAAGGACATCGCGCACGCGGAAGAACAATTAGCCAGCGTCAAAGATGAACCCGGCAGGAAGCTGCTGATCACCGACGGCGTCTTCTCCATGGACGGCGACATCGGCCCGCTGCCCGCGCTCTGCGATCTCGCCGAAAAATACGGCGCCATCATGATGGTCGACGACGCCCACGCCTCCGGAGTCCTCGGCCGCAACGGCCGCGGCACCATCGATCACTTCAACCAGCACGGCCGCGTCGATATCCAGGTCGGCACGCTCTCAAAGGCCATCGGCGCGCTCGGCGGATACGTCTGCGGCACCCGCGATCTCATCGACTTCCTCTATCACCGCGCGCGCCCGTTCCTGTTCTCCACGTCGCATCCGCCGTCGGTCGCGGCGACGTGCATCGCGGCTTTCGATGTCCTAGAAAACGAACCGGAGCGCATGGAAAAACTCTGGGAAAACACGCGCTTCTGGAAAAAAGAACTTGGGGTTCTAGGCTTCGACATCGGCGGCAAAACCACTCCCGCCAGCGAAACGCCCATCACGCCCATCATCATCGGCGACGGCAAGCTCACCATGGACTTCTCCCGCGAACTCTTCAAAGAAGGCGTGCTAGGCACCGGCATAGCCTTCCCCACAGTCCCCGAAGGCAAAGCCCGCATCCGCACCATCATGACCGCCACCCACACAAAAGAAGAGTTAGACCAGGCGCTAGGCGTGCTGAAACAAGTCGGGAAACGGATGGGAATATTGAATTGATATACGCTCGCGCGCTGAATGACGCCTAGCGACGTCGGATCCCAAGTAGAGTTAAAGCAGTCACAATAATGAAGAAAAGCGCACACTCCAGAAAGAGGCCCACGAATCCCCAACCGACCGCCCTCCACCCGTTGGACGGTTGCAGCGTTACATTCGCGGACTGCCACTCAGCAAACTCGCGCTCTTGGAATCCCTTAAATGCCACATAAAATGCGGCCTCTGCGCCAAGCCCAATGATCCGCCTCCAGGCGTCAGGAGCGAAGAAGAGAACGAAAGCGAGGGCTATCATTGCGATGAGTGCGCGGGTGATTCCCTTTCTGGCTTTTTCGGGATGTACCATCCGACGAAGGCTGATCGCTGTCACCAGAGCACCCGCCGGTGGCCCGAGAAAGAATGCGATGCAGCGGCCTTCGGGGTAAATGGAGGCTTCAGCATCTCCGCCTGATGTGGCGGGCCAAGCGTATAAGTCTGTTCTGAACTCTTGGGAGTTGTTGAAATGATTTCGCCCCTGTCACTTAATGCAGAGATTTTCCACTCGGGCGCTGACCTTACCACTCTCAGTTCGCACGGTAGATTGCCTTCCCTCCGACCACCGTCGCGACAACTTTCCCCGTGAACTGCCAGCCGTCGAAGGGGGTGTTGTGCGACAACGAGCGCGACTTCGCGGCTTCAAACGTCCAGCGCTTCTTGGGATCGAAGATGGTCACGTCGGCGTGATTGCCTTTGGCCAGCGAGCCGCGGCCGCGAAGATCGAAGACGCGCGCGGGGCCGGCGGTGAAGAGTTCGACAATACGCGTCAACGGAATTTTGTGTTTGCGATGCAGCTCCGAAATAGCCAGCGCCAGCGCGGTTTCAAGTCCGGTGATGCCAAACGACGCGCGCTCAAACTCGACTTGTTTTTCGTGCGCCGCATGCGGCGCGTGGTCAGTGGCGATGGCGTCGACCGTGCCGTCCGCCAGCGCGACGAGTATAGCCTCGCGGTCAGCCGCCGAGCGCAGCGGCGGATTCATCTTGAAGTTCGTGTCGTACTCGCCGACGTTTTCGTCGATCAGGGTGAAATGATGCGGCGTGACTTCGCAGGTCACGCGTGCCTTGGCACGCTTGCCGCGCCGCACAGCCTTCAGCGAATCGGAAGCGGAAAGATGCGCGACGTGCAAACGCGACTCGCGAATCTGCTGTGCCAGCGTCACGTCGCGGTCGACGATCACGGCTTCAGCCACGGCTCCAGCAGCGCGCAGGCCGAGGCGAAAACTCGTTGGCCCGGCGTGCATCGAGCAGTTCTCGGTCATGCGCGTATCTTCGGCGTGTTGCACCACCGGAAGATTCAGCTCAGCGCCAAGCCGCAGCGCCATGCGCATGATGTCGTCGTCGAGGATGGGCTTGCCGTCGTCAGTAACCGCAACAGCACCGGCGCGCTGCAATGCGGCAAAGTCGGTCAGCGTTCCACCGCGGCTGCCGCGCGTTGCGGCGGCGATCGGAAACACGTTAACCACAGCGCCGCGCTCAGGATTTCGCAGCCAACTGACCCACTCCGCCGTATCGACCACAGGCGCCGTGTTGGGCATGGTGCAAACCGTCGTGAAGCCGCCCGCAGCCGCAGCCGCGGTGCCCGAAACGACCGTTTCCTTATAACTCTGTCCCGGCTCACGCAAGTGCACATGCAGATCGATAAATCCTGGCGCAACGATCAGTCCGCGCGCATCGAATTTTTCGTCAGCTCCGCCGCGCGTTTTGTTTGGCGGAGCAATCTCGGCTACGCGCCCATCGCGCAGCAGCACGTCCATCGGCGCATTGATCTTCTGCGCCGGATCGATCAGGTGGCCGCCTTTGATCAGCAGGCTTTTGTGTTCCGGGCGGCTCATCTGTGCTGCTCCCAAAACTTAAGCTTGTCATCCTGAGCGCGTTTTTGGTGCGAAGGACCTGTGCATCTTGCCGAGAGCGTCGAAGCTGTCAACGAGTCCAGAGGTCCTTCGCTTCGCTCAGGATGACAGGCAGGCGAGGGATATGAATTCGCGTCCATCCGTCGAATCGAAGTTGCTCTGGTCATTTCGCCTTCCCTAGCGCCCGCGCAAGAATCGCCATTCTCGTGGGCACGCCGTTGTGGACCTCGTCCACAATGACCGATTGCGGGCCGTCGGCGACTTCGGCCGTCAACTCCAGCCCGCGGATGATCGGTCCAGGATGCATGACGATCGCGTCGCGCTTGGCTAGCTTCAATCGAGCCGCCGTCATCTGGTAGCGCGCGATGTAGTCCTGCAGGCGAATTTTTTGTCCGGCGAGGCGTTCTTTTTGCACGCGCAGCAACATGATCACGTCGGTGCCGCGCAGCGCGTCTTCGATGTGTCGCGTTATGCGCAGACCGGGCGCGAGCGTCGCGGCTACGTCGGGCACGAACTCGGGTGGGCCGCAGAGCGTGAGCTTCACGTCAAATTTGGTCAGCAGGTGGCAGGCGCTGCGCGCGACGCGGCTGTGAAAAATGTCTCCGATGATGGTTGCCTGCAGTCCCTTGAATGATTTCTTGTGCTTCAGAATCGTGAAGGCGTCGAGCAGCGCCTGCGAGGGATGCTCATGCATGCCGTCGCCCGCGTTGATGACGGGGATGTCTAGGTGCGTGGCCATGAGGTGCGGCGCGCCCGCCGACGGATGACGCATCACGATGCAGTCGGCGCCGACCGCGCGCAGCGTGTAGCCGGTGTCGAGAACGGATTCGCCTTTTTCGATGCTCGATCCGGAAGACTGCACCAAAGTTGTGATTGCGCCCAGAGATTTGGCGGCGAATTCGAAGGAAGAACGAGTGCGAGTAGAGGCTTCGTAAAAGAGAAGCACGACGCGCTTGCCGCGCAGCAGCGGCCGTGCCTTCAGCGGATTCATGCGGCGGGCCAGCTTGAGCAGGCCCAGGATTTCCTTCGCCTCGAGATGCTCGATCCCGAGTAGCGAACCGCGCGCGGGCTTATTCATCGGAAATTGGCAAACGAAGCATCATACGAGGAAGGCGCGGGCAGCCGCAAGGCCAGCGCGAAACCGCCTGCGGAAAGCGAGGTTCATGCAATTTCAGGATTTATCCCGGCGGCCGAAAATGACCGCCCCAAGCGCTCCCCCAAGGCTGCCGACAATCGTGGCGAGCAAAAATGCGAGCACAACGCCGATCACGATCATGACTATGATGCCACCGGGGCTCTTTAGCTGATTGAACATCGCAACCGCTTGCGGATCGCTGGTCTGGGCTGCCGCCTGATTGATACGGTCGATCAGCTGGTTGCGGATCTCATCTCCCTTGTGCTCAATCATCACGACCACCATCCCGAGGATGGAAGACAGCACAAACCATATTGCGCCGCCGACCGCTCCAACTCCGGCCCCCGTAGAGGGCTTGATGCGCAATCCCGGGATTGATTGGCGATAAAAAACGACCGCCAGGAATCCGACTCCCGGCATGGCCACGGCGACATGCAAGCCGAGTGTCATCAGGATCAAAGCGACTAGCGCAGCCAGTGCGCAAGACTTGAGAAGTGACGCGCCGCGAACCGGAACCGCGACGGAAACGACAGAATTTTCCTGGGGCAGGGAGTTGGGGACTCCGCTAGAGAAAGCGACGCTCGGAGGAGGCGCCTCCACAACGACGCGAATCTGCGGGGCGCCGCAGTGCGGGCAAAATGGCGTGCCTTCTTCTACTGCTTGTCCACACTTGTAGCAGGGCTGGTCCATGGAGGAGCGAGCGTGTCTTGAAAGTATCGCAGGGCGCCGGTTGGAGGCAAGGAAGCGGTTTTCGGATAGCGGCTCAGTCTGAATTCTTGGAAGGAATCCAGTCGGCGTTGTTTATCGAAGCGCCTTATCGGGTGGCGCGGGAATCTCATGACTCTAAGTTCACGGGTGCGGGAGATCCCTCTCTCCGGCTGAAAAACGCCTCCGCTCGGGATGACGCCGCAGCAGAGGCTGCTGGGGGCCTCCGGGAATCCGCGTTAGATTTCGCCGCGTTTGCCTCGGGTGTAGACGTAGACCAGGGCGAAGGTTGTTCCTTTACTTGCATCGCGGGGCTCGACGGCTACGACGTGCTGATTATTTTCTGTGCCGACTTTCAGTTCGGTTACGGGGCCGGAATCTTGCTCGCACGTCAACTCTCTGTCCTTGCTGCCTTTGCTCTGGCCATCTTTGCTCTGGCTGTCTTTTGAATCGTCGCCGTCGTGAATGTCCACGTCACCGCCATGCTTCTGCGTATGGCATTCGAGCACCTTGCCGTATTTCTTCAGCTTCTCGCGATAAAAGTCGATCACCTTGGCCGGAGCATCGTCCGATTCATAGTTGGCCACGATCAGCTTCATGCCAAAGGCATCGGTCAGGATGCTGAGATTGGCTTCGTTCTTGCTCTCTTTGTCGGACTTCAGGCGCGCGCCGGGATACAAGGGAAGGCCGGCTTTTTTCGCGTCGGCGTCGTCGCCGATGTGGAGATTGCCCGAGTTGGTGCTGACGTCGAGATGGTGATTTGAATCCTGCGCGAGAGCGGGCAAAGCGAATAGAGTTCCGAAAGCTAGAGCGAGAGTGAAATTGCGAATCATGATCTCCTCGGTGCCGTCCCGTCGGGACTCGGTTGTTTATCTCCAGGCAACCCAGGACTTACGTCCTGGGCTAATGAATACCGCCGCTTCGCGGCTCACGAGCGTCGGCGGATCTCAAATATCTGCGCCTTTTCCGTGGGTGCGAACATAGACCAGCGAAAAACTTGATCCCTTGCCGTCGGGCTCGACCGCGACGATGTGCTGGTTTTCCTTCGTTCCGACCTTCAACTCCACGTTGCTCCCGCTCGATCCATTACAAGTCAGCTCGTGCGAACCGTGGTTGGAATCTTTGACATCCATGTCCATGTTAAAGTCTGCGGTGTGGCACTCCAGAACGGTGCCGTATCGCTTTAGCTGGTCTTTGTAATAGGCAATAAGTTTAGCCGGCGCATCCGCCGACTGATACTTGAGGGCAACGACTTTGAGCCCGTAGCCGAAGCCGGAGATGTTGACGTTGGCGCTCTTGTCGTTGCCATTCGAATCTCCCTGCTTCGGTTGCGCCCCGGGGTAGACCGCAAGTCCAACATCCTGGGCGTCGACGTCTTTGCTCACGTGAATACCGCCGAATGGCGACTGGATATCGACCTGCTTGTCTCCCCCATCTTTCTGTTTCTTGACATTGATGCTGCAAGCGGGAAGCAACAGAAGTGCGCTTCCGGCCAGCGCCAGGACCAGGATTGACGCTCGAAATCTATTTCTGCCCATTTTGCATTCCTCCGCTGGCCATCTGCGCGAGCCGCTCCAGGCCCTCGCCGCGTTGGGCCACATTGGGGATCGTGACCGGCAGATGGCCGCGAATGGGAATCTCTCCAAACAAGGCTTTCACCGCGCCGACTTCCGAGACCGTCGCGTTGGAGAACGTACATATGTAGTTCTCGATCTTGGGAAAATCGCTGGCCAAGTACGGATTCCCCATAGCAATCACCGCCGTCTTCGGCGCTGCGTGGTCGAGTAGCTGCTGCAGGAGCGTTCCGGTCGCATCGGTCATCGCGATCCCATTGCCCATCTTTCCAGCCGTTGGAATCACGTACACGGCCGCCACTACAGTCTGCGCCTCGTCGACGGTCTTCAACACTTCGTCGCTCATGCCCGCTGCAGTACGGGGGTCGACATAGATCACACGCGCGTCGGGGATTCGGGCGCGAAATTCGCGTCCGAAGGCGCGTCCAGATTCGGTGCGCATGTCATCGGAGAACAGCACAGCCAGCGTCTGGTTGTGCGTCTCCTCTTTTGTCATATACGGAAGGCTGCCCTTGGCGGTTCCCTTCGATTTCAGCGGCAAAACCTTACCGTTGTCCCGCACCAGGGTGACGGCGGAGTTGGCGACCTGTTGGCCGAAGGCGAGGTTTTCCGGCCTGCCAACCAGGTTGGAGATGGCTGCCAGATCGACAGCGCGGGCCTCGTTCAGCCCCAGAGAAGCCTTTATTCTCAAGATCTTGAGGACCGATTGATCGATGCGCTCTTTGGAGATTTCTCCCGATTGGGCGGCCTTGAGCATGGCGTCATACGAAGCGCCCAGATCGGCGGGAATAATGAGCAGGTCGTTGCCAGCCTTGAAGGCCTCGACTGCAGCGCGGCCGATGTTGTTCGCAAAAAGATGGGTTAGGCCGGCCATATCGAGCGCGTCGGTGACGATGAGGCCTTTGAATCCGAGCTGCTTTTCCAGCAGGTCGCTGACGACATTCGTGGAAATTGTGGCCACGTGGTTGGGATCGGCGTCGAGTGCGGGAACGGTTACGTGCGCCACCATGACGGAATCGACTCCAGCGGCGATCGCCTGGCGGAAGGGCGGAAGCTCGATGTTGTCGAGGTGGGAACGATCGACGCTGACGCTGGCCACGCCGAGATGCGAATCGGTGGCGGTGTCGCCGTGGCCGGGAAAATGTTTGACCGTGGTCAGCATGCCGGATTCATGTGATCCCTTAATGTAGGCAGCGACGAGGTCGCCGACCTGTTTGGGATCTTCTCCGAAAGAGCGCGTGTTGATGATGGGATTGGCCGGGTTGGAATTCACATCGGCGTCAGGGAAGAAATTCCAGTGAACACCCACGGCGCGCGATTCCTGCGCGGTGATGCGGCCGAACATCTCCGCGTCTTCGATCTTGCCGTCGGCGCCGAAGGCCATGGCGTGGGGAAAATTCGACGTTCCCAGAAGTCGGGTGGAGACGCCGCGTTCAAAATCCGCGGCGAAGAGCAAGGGCAGCTTCGAGTCGCGCTGCAGGCGGTTGAGCAACTCGGCCGCTTCGTAGGGTTCGCTGCGGAGGAGAAAAGGCCCATCCACGTGGACGGTCATCGCGAATGAGCCCACGTGATATTTCGCCATCGCGTCGCGCCACTGCAGGTACTCGGCGTTCTCGACGTTCAAAAAGCTCGCGCGGCACCAGATCATGAAGAGCTGGCCGATTTTTTCTTCGAGCGACATCTTGCGCAGAGTTTTCTCCGCCCATTTTTCGCGGGCGGGGGTGAGCTGGATGGGGCCGGGCTTTACGTATCGCTCTTTGTCTTTGGCGGGTAGGGGCAGAGCTAGAACGGCGACCAGCAGAAGAGCGGCAAGTTTTCGCGGCATGAGTGGAACGATAGCAGGAGTTGGACGAGGGGTGTTAGGTCTTAGGTGGTGGGTCTTGGGCTTTTGGAACCACGCTTTTCACTGGCTCGCTGCCTAGGGCTCAACGGCGTCGACTGATTGGAACCTGTTGATCAGGCCGTTCAGCAGGCGTCCCACTTCATTCGTCAGTTCGGTGAGTTCCTGGCTGTTGATGCGAGTTGCGAATCCTAGTTCGCACGCAATTGTGATCTGGGTTCGGAGTTCTAACAGAGAGCCTCGCGCACGAAAGAGAAACTGCAGTAATTCCTTGCGCGAATATCTTCCTTTGCCCTCTGCGATGTTGCTCGGGACTGAGACTGCAGCGCGGCGCAACTGATTTGTGAGCCCATACATTTCTTGCTTCGGAAATGATGCAGTAACGTGGTAGACGCGCAACACCAAAGCCATCGAGCGACGCCAGACTTCCAAGTCTTGGTAAGCGCCTGGCTTTGCCTGCACGATCTAAAGCTACCGGAGCAAAGCTGACTGGGGCTGTGAGGTATGTCACAAGACAGGAAAAATTCCCGTGGAAAAACTCACTTCGTCAGCATCCTGAACGCTTTGGAGCAAACCCAAAGACCCAAGACCTAACCCCCAAGACCTTTCTGGGCGACACCTTGTGCAGCGTCATTCTGCACCTGCGCGTCGTCGCCGAATCCCTTGAGCCAAAGAACATCTGGTTCGCGGCGGAACCAGGTCATTTGGCGCTTGGCGTAGTTGCGATGGGCTTGTTGCGCGGCGGTGATGGCTTGTTCATGGCTGAGTTCGCCGCGTATCACTTGCGCGGCCTGCCGGTAACCGAGTGACGAAAGCGGCCATGGCGTCGTTCCGTACTTTTCAATGAAACGGTCAGTTTCTTCGATCAGTCCCTGGTCGAACATTTCTTTGGCACGGCGGTTGATGCGGTCGTAGAGCGCGGCGCGATCTGGATCGAGGCCTAGGCGCAGAATGCGAAAGCCCTTAAGCGGATCGCGGCCTTGTTGCCATAGGTCGGTCATCTTCTTACGCGATGCGAAACAGACTTCGATGGCGCGAATCAGCTTCGGCGCGTCGTTGGAGTGAATCTTTTCTGCTGCTGTTTGATCGAGGCGGGTGAGGATGCGGTGCAGGTAATTCGATCCGCGATCGCTGACGCGTTCGCGCAGGCGCTCGCGCAATTCTTCAGAGCGCTGCGGGCCGGGAAAGAGGCCTTCGAGGAGGGCGCGCAGATATAATCCCGTGCCGCCGACGACGATCGGCAGGTGCTTTCGTGCGGCGATTTCTTGCAATGCCTGGCGGGCCTGGCGGGCATATTCACCCGCCGTGATATGGCCGGCGGGATCGACGCAGTCGAAGAGATGATGCGGAACACGCTGGCGTTCGGCGGCTGTCGGCTTGGCTGTACCGATGTCGAATTCTCGGTACATCGCGACCGAGTCGCAGTTGACGATTTCTCCGTGGAATCTTTCTGCCAACGCGATCGATAGGGCGGTCTTGCCGCTGGCTGTGGGGCCGAGAATCACGACCAGCAGCGGATCGCGGGAGGCATCGAGAGCCACGTTCAGCGCAGGCTCCAGTGAATGTATTGCCAGTAGCGGACCAGGGTGAGGATTAGCAACACGAAGGCGATCAGGAGCAGACCGGTCGCTTCTGAAGCGTAGGTGGCGTGGCGATGGCGCCGGTGCGCGGCTTCTTTTTCTTGCTCGGGGGTGAGCATGGGGACATTCTACAGCTGGGTCTTGGGTGGTGGGTCTTGGGTCATGGGTCTTGGGTCTTAGGTTCTTGGTGTCGGCAACTTGCGCCCGCTCCTGCTGGCAACGTGTGTGCCAGACGCCCAAGACCTAGCACCCAAGACCCACGACCCAAACCCGGTGCTACACTACGCCTCACCGATGCCCGGGACGCAGAATAACGGCAGAATTGCACGCTTTGGCGTTTTTGAGCTTGACCTTGCGGCCGGCGAATTGCGCAAGAGCGGCGTCAGGATGCGGCTGCAGGGCCAGCCGTTTCAGGTGCTGGCGCTGTTGCTGGAGCGTGCCGGCGAAGTTGTGACTCGCGAAGAATTGCAGCAGAAGCTCTGGGCTGCCGACACGTTCGTTGACTTCGACCACAGCCTGAACACCGCCATTAACAAGGTGCGCGAGGCGCTGGGAGATTCCGCCTCGAGTCCGCGGTATGTGGAGACGATGGCGCGCCGGGGCTATCGCTTTATCGCGCCGGTGCACAGTGAAGTTCCGAAAACTGCGGTTAATATCCAGCCTTCCGCTCCCGAACCTTCGCTAACTGCTGCTATTCATCCCGAGTTGGAAGTTCCGATCCCGCGACGCGGAGTTACTCGCGGATTGTTTGCGCTTATTCAGATCATGTATCTGTGCTTTTATCTGGCGGCTTTGTTTCGCCTGCATGCGATTGAAGGCATTGCCGATTCGTTTCTTCCTGGATGGGGCGCTACGGCGCTGGTCGGAGCTGTGATGGTGACTGCGGGCGTCGGCATCCCGTTGCGCTGCTACCTGATATCGGCGGTGGGCTTCGACTATCAGCGGCTGGGGGAGAAATTCCGGCAGATGTTCGCCTTCGTGCTCGCGCTTGATGAATTGTGGGCGGTGGCGCCGTTTCTGCTGATTGAGAAAATCGGCATCGGGGCGGCTTTTGCCGTCAGTGCCGCCCTGCTCTATGTGCCTTTTTCGGAGCGCACGCTGGTTCGCATGGCTTATGCAGATCCGAGGCGCTCAGCGGCCAGAAGTTAGCACTTGGCACTTAGCATTTAGCCGGTACTGGCTGATGGCTGGAATGCTGAGTCCTCATGCGCGCACGCGGGCCCAGGAATTTGAAGGACTCGAAAATCTTTGGAACCGAACTCACGCCGCCCGCGTATCTCCGTCTAAGAGGCTGGGTGGCGGCAGTGTGCCTGCCCAGCGGGAGGATTCTCATGAAACGCCTGGCCCTCGCAGTTCTCGCACTCGGTTTCGCGGCAACCTTGCCGGCTTTTGCCGAAGAGTGGTCGAAGACCTACAACGTCAGCGGAAAACCGAGTTTGCACGTCGAAACTTCCGACGCCAACATTCGCGTCAGTACCTGGGATCAGAACACGATCGAAGCACGGGTCATTACTTCGCGCTACAAGATTGGCGAAGATGGCATCCGCATCGAGGAACACCAGAGCGGCGATGCGGTCGATATCGACGTGCGCTTCCCGCACCACGACTTCGGCTTTAGTTGGGGCAATCGCCGGGTCGATATCGTCATTCAGATGCCGCGCGAGGGCAAGGTCAACCTTCGCACCGGCGACGGCAAGATCGAATTGAGCGGACTGAAGGGCGAGATGGACCTGCACAGCGGCGATGGCTCGGAGATCCTGGAGTCGGTTGATGGCAAGCTGCACGCCAGCACCAGCGACGGACACATTCGCGCCAGCGGGCGCTTCGACGAACTCGAATTGAAAACGGGCGATGGGCACGTTGACGTTCGCGCGGCCTCGGGATCTGCTCTTGCGACGAACTGGAGACTCGAGACCGGTGACGGCAACGTATCGCTCGAACTGCCGGGCGAGCTCGCCGCCGATGTCGATCTGCACACGGGCGACGGCCACATTGATCTCGAAATGCCGGTAACGACTTCGGGGCAGCTTCGCGAGGGCGAAGTACGCGGGAAGATCAATGGCGGAGGCGGCCTGTTGAGCATTCACACGGGCGATGGGTCGATTCATCTGAGAAAGGGCTAGGCGCGCAAGTCCTCAATGTGGGGACTCTTACATTTTCAGCGGCAACACGCTTATACTCTGCTGTTCACAGCTTGCCCCTGCACGAGGAAATTCATGTCAGCCTTACGGATAACACTCACAGCGGTCATAGTGTGCTCGCTCATCTATCCCGCATGCGCTCAGTCGAACTCCAAGACCCAACCCGCGCTTGACGTTACTTCCATGGATCGCAGCATCGATCCTTGCGTCGACTTTTTCGCGTATTCCTGCGGCGGCTGGATCAAGAACAATCCCATCCCTCCCGATCAGTCGTCGTGGGATACGTATTCAAAAATGCAAGACGAAAACCTGGCGCAGCTGCGGGGAATTCTCGAAGCAGCCGCGGCGCCTGACCCGAACCGTAATGCGGTGAACCAAAAGATTGGCGACTACTACGCGTCTTGCACCGACGAGGCGGCGATCGAAGCCAAGGGCGCGGCGCCGCTGAAGGCCGGCCTGGATCGCATCGCGGCGATTCAGTCGAAGAGGGAAATTGCAGACGCGATTGCCACCATGCCTCGCAATAATGTTCTCTTCCGCTTTCACTCGATTCAGGACTTTCGCGACGCCAGCCAGGTTGTTGCCGATGCCGACCAGGGCGGGCTGGGGCTTCCTGACCGCGACTATTACACCAAGGACGATGCGAAATCTCAGGAGCTCCGGGCGAAGTACGTCGCTCACGTGCAGAAGATGTTTGAATTGCTTGGAGATGCTCCGGCTACGGCGGCCACGGAATCTCAAGCTGTGATGAGAATCGAGACGGCGCTCGCGAAAGGTTCGATGACGCGCGTGCAGCGGCGCGATCCGAAGAGCCTTGATCACAAGATGACTACGGTTGAACTGGAGAAGACGGCTCCGGAGTTTCGCTGGCAGGTCTATTTCACAAAGGTTGGATTGCCGAAGTTGCAGTCATTGAACGTTGCCTCTCCGGCATTTTTCAAGACGATGAATGCGGTCGTCGCGGAAGAGAATCTCGACGATCTTAAGACCTACATGCGCTGGCATCTTGTGAACGCGAGCGCGCCGCAAATGTCTTCTGTTTTTTTGAATGAAGATTTCGCGTTCTTTGGTAAGACGTTGCAGGGCCTGGAGCAGCTGAAGCCACGATGGAAACGCTGCACCGAATACGTGGACGACTATCTTGGAGAGGCTTTGGGACAGGCGTATGTCGAGAAATATTTTTCTCCGAAGGCGAAGGCCGAGGCGCAGAAGATCGTGAAAGAAATTCAAGTGGCGATGGAGCAGGACATTAATTCGCTCCCCTGGATGTCTCCCGCGACCAAACAGCAGGCGCTCGCCAAACTTCACGGCATGGCGAACAAGATCGGCTATCCCGACAAGTGGCGCGACTACAGCAAGCTTGAAATTGTCCGCGGCGACAATCTTGGCAACGCGGATCGCGCGCGCAGCTTCGAGTTCGAGCGCCAATTGGGCAAGATTGGGAAGCCCGTCGATCGCGGCGAATGGGACATGACGCCGCCCACCGTCAACGCGTATTACGATCCGCAAATGAACGACATCAATTTTCCCGCAGGCGTGCTGCAGCCGCCTGCATTCGATTTGAATTCCGACGCCGCGCCCAACTACGGCGATACCGGCGGAACCGTTGGCCACGAACTTACGCACGGCTTCGACGATGAAGGCCGGCAGTTCGACGCGCAAGGCAATCTGCGGGACTGGTGGACGGACGAAGATGGCAAGGAGTTTGTGCAGCGCGCCAGCTGCATCTCTGATCAGTATTCCAATTACACGATCATCGACGACATCAAAATTAACGGCAAGCTGACACTCGGCGAAGATGTCGCCGATCTCGGCGGCCTGCTTCTCGCTTATATGGCTTGGAAAGAAGATACGAAGAATCAGAAGCTCGAACCTATCGACGGCCTTACTCCCGAGCAGAGATTCTTTGTCGGATATGGCCAGAGCTGGTGCGGGCAGACACGGGACGAAACGAAACGCCTGCGGGCGACTGTGGACCCGCATTCACCGGAGAAATATCGCACCAATGGCGTGGTCTCAAACATGCCGCAGTTTCAAGAGGCGTTCCACTGCAAGGCGGGATCGCCTATGGTGAACGCGAAGCAATGCAGAGTGTGGTAACCGAGGAATTCCAAAAAGAACTTCCGACCGAGCGACAGCGGGCGCGACAATGAACCTTCTACTCTACCCAACCCTCGCGAGCGCTTGGTAGGATGGCCGACCGTTGTGCAAGGAGGGGAAATCCCATCATGTCGTGGAATGACCGCAGTCACATTTTCCTTATCTTTATCCTGCGCCATGCAGCTGTTCTGCTTCTACTGGCGCTCGCCTTTACCACTTCATCGCTCGCCGCCACTCCCGCGTCCCTGAGTTGGACGCAATTGAATCCCAACACTGCACTCCCTGCGCGCACTGCCTTTGCCAGCGCCTATGACCCCGTCAGCAAAAAGATTGTCGTGTTTGGCGGCACTGATTTTACGAATGAGTTCAACGATACCTGGACGTTTGATGGGACAACCTGGGAGCAAGTGCAGACCAGCGTAACGCCGCCGGGCCGCGCCTCTGCGACCATGGCCTACGATGCGAGAATTCACAAGCTGGTGATGTTCGGCGGATTTCAGGGCTTCTCGTTTTTGAATGACACGTGGCTCTGGGATGGAGCTACCTCGACGTGGACGCAGGCTTCGCCCACCACGGTTCCGACTGGGGCGACGAACCCGATGCTGTTCACTGATCCGGCCGACGGGCACGTTGATATGTTCGGCGGATATCAGGGGATGTTTTATTCGCGCAGCATGTATCGCTGGACGGGAATTGACTGGAAGCTGCTGAGTCCTTCGACCACGCCGTATCCGCGCGCGGGTGCGGTGGCGGCTTACGATCCGGTCAGAAAGAACGTGGTGCTGTTCGGAGGCATCTCTGATATCTGGGTGGTGCAGAACACGTGGACCTGGGATGGCTACGACTGGACGCAGGAGAATCCTGCCAAGCAGCCTCCGCCGCTGTATTTCACGCGAGGAGTGTTTGATCCGACGTTGGGGAACGTGGTCGTGTTCGGCGGAGGAAGTGAAGCGGTAGACCAGAACACCATCTGGTCCTGGGATGGGAGCACTTGGGCGCAGATACCGCGGGCCTCGCGGCCGCCGGCGCGTGAACTTTTCGGGACCGTGTGGTTTGCTCCGACGCGTCAGCTGATTATTTTCGGCGGTGATCTTTTTAGTGATGGCTCGCTCTACAGCGACACCTGGAGCTTCGGGTTGAACTAGGTTTCCCGACGGAGTACGTCACAAGCGAAAAACTGAACCACGGGGGACACAGGGAACACGGAGGCGTTTTGCACCGTGAACTCTGTGTTCCCTGTGGTTTTTCTTTTGTTCCTAGTAGTGGAAACGGTAGCGAAGCTCTACGAAGACCTCTCTGGGGTTGTTCCAGTGGAAGCCGCCGAAGGTGGTGCTGTTGTCGAGTTCGACGCGGCGGTTGGCTACGTTGAGCGCTGTGAGAGACGCCGAGAAATTCTCGCCAAATTGTTTTCCTAGCGTTAAATCAAACGTGGTGTGCTGCGGCAGATAGTCGCCGGGATAGGGTGCGTCGGTAAAAGCATTGGAGAAGCCGGAGCCGTAGGAAACGTTGGTCGAGGCGTAGGCGTGCCAGGGCAGGGTGATATCGGCGCCGACGTTCAGGGTGTTGCGTTGATCGTGGTCGAGCGGTCCGGATTCGGCTTCCTCGAAGTCGGTGAGTCCGCCGGTGATGGCGCCGCCGGCGGTCGCGATCTGGTTGGAATAGGCGAGATGAAGTTGTGCGCGATGCGCCAGGCGCGGAGAGCGGAGGGTGAGTTCCCATCCGCGGATGAGCGCGTGTTCGATGGTGAGCGGGAAAAAGAGGTTCGATTCTCCGATCACGTCATGATCGAAGAAATTGCTGGCGCGGGTGCGAAAAGTATCGGCGTCGATGGTCCAGCCGTGGAAGGGGATGGTGACGCCGAATTGCGATTCCTCGTCGCGCTCGCCGGGGAGCGGGATGAAGCCGCAATCGCTGGCGTTGCAGAGATCGATGAGCGGGCCGGAGGCGGTGACGAGCGGCGGCGCCTGATAAAAGTGGCCGTAGAAGCCGCGGAAGGTCCAGTTCAGACGGGGAATGGTGAGGGCCGCGCCGAAGCGGGGACTGACGGCATTTTCGGAGAATCCGTTGTTCCCGGAAAAGTGCGTGGGCCGGATGCCGGCAATCAGCGTGAGCCAGGAAAACGGCTTGAAGCGATCATCGATGAAGAACGCAGCCAGACCGCCGGTGGGACTTTCGGGAACGGTGAAGGGATTGGCGCTGCCATCGGTGAAGATAGCTCCAAAACTCTCGTGGTTCGCCTGGTAGAAGCTGTATTCGCCGATCTGCAGATTGTTCCGGAAAAAGTTGGCGCTGAAGCTCAACTGGCCGCCGGCATAGTGGGAAGTGCGGTCCTGCGTGGCGGCGACCGGGAAATCGGTGGGTGGGCTTGAGTAGTCCGCGGCGTTGTAGTGGTAGAAGGGCGAGATGGTGAGCATGGTTTTCACATTGAAGGTGTGGACCCAGGAAAAATTCATGAGGGCATCGGATTCGTGGTCGCCGTCGCGCAGGCAGATGGAAGGGTACTGCGCGTGATCGTCGGTCGAGGAGCAGGAGGACGAGCCGTTCTCGAGGTCACCGGAAAACGGATCGTAGGGAACCTGGTAGTAGTCCTTGCGCAGTGAGGTGACGAAGCGAAGCTGGTTGGTGGGATTGACGTTGAAGATGAGCGATCCAAAGCCGCCGTAGCCGTTCTCGGCGTCATGGACCACCTGGGGGACGGGGGTTTGAATGCCGAGACTGCTGCGGTTGCCGTTGACACTGGCGTACCAGGCGAAGCGTTCGGTGTGGCTGCCGAGGCTGAACTGGTCGTTGGTCTGATAGAAATTTCCGGCGCTGACGACGAGTTCGGCTTCGCGGTTGCGCTCAAAGCCGGTGCGCGGGGCGATGTTGAAGACGCCGTAGGTGCGGTCGCCGAGCTCGGCTCCATAGCTGCCGCGGCTGGCTTCGAGGTAGTCGATGTCTTTGGGATCGAACTGCGGGCCGATGTTGGAGGCGATGTTGGTGTTGGGCACGGGGATGCCATCGACGAGCCAGGAGGTCTGATGTCCGCCGCGGATGTGAAGCTGATCGTGGGTGACGTAAGCGCCGGGGACGAAGCTGGTGATCATGGCGAGGCTGTTGCTGGCATCGGCTCCGGGGGTATGGGCGATATCGAGACGGCTGACCACAGTGGTGGGCGTGGCAGTGTCAGTGGCCGCGGTTTCAGCGGCCGCCGCGGAGACGGTGATGGTTTCCTTGCCACCGGCGATGTTGAGCGCGAAATGAAGGACAGGCTGCGACGCGGCGATGACGATGACATTCTGCTGAGTTTGGGCGAAACCGGGGGCGGCGACGCTGACGGAATATTCGCCCAAAGGCACGGCGGTAAAGGTAAATTCGCCGTTCGCGTCAGCGTTGACGGTGGCCGACCAGTCCGAAGCGCGAGCGTGAATCATCACCATCGCGCCCTCGACGGGGCGATGCTGGGGATCGTGAATGATGCCGCGGACGGAGCCGAAGATAGTGGCAAAGGCGGAAGCGGCGCTGAAAAGAATCAGGGCGGCGATGAGTAAGCTCGACGATGTAGATCGCATGTTTTTTCTCCGAACGACTTAAGGAGCGCAGGATTGAGACCCGGCTCAAATTGGCATCACGCAGCAAAAGGCTGCCTTGAGACGACTGCGGCGAAGACGTTTCCGGCGACGCGGGTCAGGGCGAGTTTCCTACCTTCACTCGCGCCGTTCGATCGCGGAGCGCCTGCCTTTTGTGGAGAAGCTCCGATCTTGATTTCCGCGGCGTGGAACTTATCTCCGTTTTTATGGGCGTGAATCGCGACGCGGGCTCCGACGACAACGTCTTTGATGCTGGCGGGCGATCCGGCCTTGAGAAACCTGGTTTCGGCGTCGAAGGCGACGACAATCGTGGCGCCGTCGGAGGTCTTGACCGAAATCGAGTGATCGGTGACTTCGACTACGGTTCCGAGAATGTGCTCGAGGTTCCCGTGAGCCGTGAGCAAAGAACTGAGCAGCAGAACGACGAGCAGAGCGAACAGGATGTTTTTCATTTGTGTTTCTCCGAATGAGGTGCGGCCGAGGGACCGCCGTTGAGGAAGTCCTCCTCGTGTTTTTCCTCCTGCTGCTCGACCAGGCTGCGGGGATTAAAGCGTTCCATGTCGTGGAGCTCCGCGGGGGTGAGCTGCGGCAGGTGGCGGATGAAGAGGACGAGCTTCCAGCTATCCGAGTCATTGTCGGGATCGCCCCAGGCCGGCATGCCGGTCCAGCGAACGCCGTTGTGAATGATGTAGTAGAGTTCGCCGTCGCTGAGGTTTTGGGTCGATTGGGCGCGCATGTCGGGAACGCGGGGGAAAAAGTTGCGTCCCATCTCGGTAGCGCCGCTGCCGTCGTTGCCGTGACAGGAGGTGCAGTGATCGGCGAAATGCCGGGCGGACTCCTGCAGCAGCCCGGGCGAGACGGTGAATGGGTTTTTGGCGTCGCGGGCGCCGCGAGGCAGAGCCCAGGAGCGGAGCGCGCGCGCCACGTGGATCTCCGCAGAACTGGGCATTCCACGCGCGCCGGGATAGCTCCCAAGCAGGCTTGAGAACACCGCGACGAGGGCAGCGATTGCCAGGACGGCGAGTCCGATTTTCAGTTCTCGGGACACGTTTCCATTGGTCCGGGCCTTTAACCCGACGAAGGGCGTTTTCCCGGCAACGGGCGCGGAAAACGCGATACGGCCCGCAAGATAAGGCAAAGGTGCAGCCTCACTTACGCGGGCGATTCAGAAGATGAGAGACAAGGATGTCAGCAGACGGGAGGACCGCGCGTCGACTTGGAGGCGGCTGGAACACAACCGGCCTTCGGCAGATTGGCAGCTGAGAGTTCGGCGGCCAGAACAAGAGAAGCGGCGGGAACGGCCGAAGGTAGAGGGTATGCCCACTGCGATGTGGTAGCAGCGCGACAGCAGTCGTGGTTGCAGCAGCCGGTGCCGTGAACGTTAGTCGATTCGGAAGAACCGGATTCGTGGCAATGATGCGCGGCGTTGCGGCGGCAGCAGGCGTGCGCGGGGACGGCAGAGGTCACCTGCGCGATCGCGGTGATGTTCGCGCCGAGCGCTAACAGTAACAAGAATGTCGCTACGATCCGCTGCATTGCATTGCTTTTCTTAGAAAGCAGAACCCCGTTGCAGACAGCATAGAACAGCGGTGGAAATGGACGCAAGGTTTGGGGGTCGTCAAAGTTTTGTTGAGGTCAAAATCCCCACCCTGTCGCAAAAAACGCGACAAGAGTGGGGCACCCGTATACGCGAGGTCTCAAAACTGCGCCGCTATCTTCCTACGATGTCGCCTTTGAGGGCCGAGATCGCGCCGAGGACTTCGCCCTTCTCTTTGTCGGGGACCTTGAATTTGTCGAGCGTGGCGGTGAGGTGCTTCACCGAGTTGTTCCAGTCGTCTTCGGTGATGTTGAGGCCGGTGTGGGCGGTTTTCATGTCCTGGCCGGTGTAGGCGCAGGGGCCGCCGGTGGCGTTGCAGAGGAAGTCGATGACGTGCTGGCGGATGCGGGTGAGCCCCTCTTTGTTATGGGTGACGAAAAAGCGCTTGAGGGAGGGGTCGGTGGCGAGGCGGCCGATGAAGTCGTCGGTGACGGCGGCGATGGCGTCGTAGCCGCCAAGGCGCTGGTAGAGGGACTTCTGCTGTTGCGCAACCGCTTGCGGCGGCGCGACATAGAAGGGCGCTACTGCCGCGAAGGCTGCCAGGGTGCAGTAGAGAAACGGCGCGAATCTTTTCATAGTTTGCTCCTGAAGTTTGTGGCGAAATGCCACTCATCTCACAGTACGGGGTGGAAAGGTAAACGGATTGGGGGTGTTATGACAAGGGTGAGGTTTGGTTCGGGATCTTTCCGGCTGCAGTGGCGAATTTGGCGGACGTAGGGTCCTTCGGCGGCGCTTGGCGCCGCCTCAGGATGACATTGTGGTCGATCTATTGCTATTCCCGATCGAAGTGGAGGAATTTGCCGAGGTAGGCGCCGATGAGACCATAGAAGCCGGCGTTGAGGACGACCAGGAGCCACATGAAATCGGAGTCGGAGCCAGCCGTGGGAGACATGGCGGCCAGCAGCGACGCCGGGCAGAGCAAGAACAAGAGGAATGCCGGCAAGTCAGGAGTAGGGTCGGTAGAGAAGACGAAGATTCCCGCAATCAGTCCGACGATGGCGAAGACGACGCCCGTGTAAATGGAACCTCTACTGCCCACAGCTACCTGCCCTGAAGTGACGCCTAGGCTCGGCCCCGAATCTTCGCCCACCACCAGCGGACGCCAACAAAGAGAAAGCGCCAGTCGTGGAAGAACTCCGGCGGCTTGCCCTCGAAGGCGTGGCCGATGAATTGGAAGATCCAGCCAATCACGAACAGCGAAAGAGCGTAGAGCCACAGGCGATGTACGAAGGGGGAGGCAATGAGAACGGCGACCGAAAGAAGAATAAGAGGAATGCCGAAGGTGTGGCAGAGACGATTTACGGGGTGCTGATGGCTGGTGGAGTATTGCGTGATCCACTGCTCGCTGGTGCGATTCCCGAACATCGAGGCGATCATACTACGGGGTGCGGGGGATGGGAATAGATTTTGCGGCTGGGGAACGAGGGATCGGCGCTCAACCCCGCTCAAATGCGTGCTTCTTTTCGAGTTCTTCTATCGCTTCCCGGCGCGCGCTTTCAAACTTGTCCGCCTGGTTCATTAGCCCAGGTGTCGCCTTGGCCCATTCGCCTTCCATTTGAATCAACCCGCGCGCAGCCACCAACCGCGCTGCTACTTCGATGACATGCTGTGGTGTGGTTTGCAAGTACTGCGCCTCCGCCGGATCTGCAATCCAAACTCGCGTCGCTTCCCCTTGCAGCTTCGTCTCCCAGAAAACCTTTCGCTCCACAAACTCGGCCATGGCTTCGTCGGTAGCTTTGCCAAAGACCCATTGGGCGCGCTTGAAGTCATAGTGCCGGCTCGAAAACGAGACAGGCAATAGCTTGCCGGACTTGAGGAATTCAATCTGTCGCCGATCGACCTCTTTGCGCATCGCATTGATGACTGGGGCTTCGGCATCTTTCTGGTCGAGCGACGGCATCACCTCGCGCACTGTCTGAGACAGATTTACGGCGACCGGCGCGTGTAATCCATCGGAACTGGCGAGTTGAATATCGCCATGCAGCACCCAGAAATCTGCGCCTGAGGTCGACTGATGAAATGGCCAGTCGAGCCGGATCGTCAGCGGCAGCCCGGTCAGCGTTACCCAAAGTTTTTTGGTCGCGGCGTCGGCGGCTCCGCTATTGGCTTGCATCATGTCGCTTATCCTTTGAACAATTCCGTCAAGATTTTAACCTCCGATTCTATCCAACCGGCGGGATTCGGGCGACGTGAGGTTTGAACTGAGAAGCCTCCAGTTCATCGCGACCGCGGCGAGCAAACGCAAGCGCAGTGGAGGCACGTGCTTTTTCGTATCGGTCGCGCCCGGTCTAAGAAATGGAAGAGCAATTATTCACGATCAGCCATCCGAGCAATCCCGGCAAACAAAACCCCACGGCATTTAGAACGCCATGAGTCGAAGCCATTTGCGGAATGGTGATCGCATCGCTGCCTATGAAATTTACGACGGCGTAAGCCATGGAAAACAGCATGGCCGCAAAGACCGACCCGGCCGCGATTTGCAACAAGGTACGCGCTGCAGCGTCTTCTGCCAGGCGCGCCCAGCTGCGCATGAAGACAGCCAGCGCCGCTACGCTCGCCGAAAACAAAATCGCTGCCGACATTCTCAGAGCAGGTGAAATCACAAATCCGGCTGCTACCAGAAACGGAAGAACGAGTACCAGCGCGACCACACGCTGTAGCCAGCGCTGCTCGCCGAATTGCCGGGAGAAGCTTAGGGTCGCGGCTGTTATTGTCGCGGTTGCAAATCCGGCGAAGTGAAAATGTACTGCCGTTAGAAGTCCGATCGGCTCCTGTATTCCCAACGGATGCCATCCTATCCGCGAAGCTACCAGCCATGCTCCGCCCACAGATAAATCGATCCGCGCGATCGCGAGGGCAATCGCGACACTTGATGGCTGTGTGGCCGCGGGTGACTCGGCCGCGCGCCTTCTCTGTGAAAGCCTGGCAACTGTGATCAACCCATCGGCAGCCACAACTAGGCACACCAACAGCCATCCGGCTGCTGATATTGCGGCCCATTTCCCGATCGGAATCCACATGCTTGCTACCGCCAACATTGCTCCTATGGGCTGCAGGCGGCGAGCGATTTCACTCAACCTTCCGGCTTCGCCGAGCACTCGCCCGAGTTCCATCCCCAGCGGAACGATCACCAATGGCGCGAACAGAAATAGCAACTCGATTGCGCCAACGCGCGCTACTCCGATGCGCGCCAAGATTGCTATTACAGCCCAGGTTGCCGCTCCGGCGAGAGCACAGGCTCGCGCCCATCGCCCTTCACGCACCGTGCCAATGCGCGTAGAAGAGGCCAGCCTAACACTCGTAGAGTTGTCATCCCGACCGAAGGGAGGAATCTGCTTTTCGTCTCGTTCGATTGTTGTATTCATATCGCACCTCATGACGAAGCCCCACTCACCGCACCGGCCGCAACGCCGCCGTTCCAAAAATCAGCACGAGCACAATTAGTGACACTAGATAAAGCATGTCGAGGATACGGTTCTCCCGCCGTATTTCCTTGTCGTAGTAAATGACCTGCAGCAGAATCCGCAGCAGCCAAAATGCGGCCATGAACGCGCTCAGGAATCGACCGAGTGCGCTGGCTCCCGCCAAGTCTCGCGCAAACCCAAAGCAGAGGGCGGCAAACAGTCCTAGCACAATTACGATGTAGACCCAGTGCACATAAAAAATTTGCCGCACGAATCGCGGGACGCCCGCTAGCCGCTCCCGCACTCGCAGCCGCCCCGGCAGGGGAGCATTCGCCGCCATGATGCTCGTGTGAACAGCGCCTGCCACCCAGATTGCTCGCGTCATCCATAGTTCGTGCATATCTGCCTCCTCTCCGCTCACACCGAGAAGTGCCGCGCCACTTCCGACGCGTACTTCTTCCCGACGTTGTCGCTATTTCTCTCCAGCCAATCGCTCAGCCTGATCGCGCCGGTTGCCGCTCCCGTCGGCGCCAGAAGGTTGGCCATCAGTCCCGCGTATTCTTCCCACGTAAGTATGGTGTCGCGCACAAACCAGCCAGCAACAGTCGTGGCCGCGTATGCAGCAAATTTTGGAAAGTGCATGAGTCGAACTGAACCTCCAATTCGGCTCGCAATCAGCTGTACCAGTTCCTCAAAGGAAAATGTCTCCGGGCCGACGGCGTCTATTACGCGATCTCCCTCGGCATCGGCTTCATCGACGAGCAGTTTCGCCATGTCCTCGACATAAATCGGGCGCACGCCGTACTTTCCATCGCCGGGAATGCCGAAAACCGGGAAGTGCCTTATGAACCATGCGATGTTGTTGATGAGAATGTCTTCCGCGCCAAAGATCACAGTTGGTCTCAGGATCGAGTACGGCATCCCTGATTCGCGCACCGCCTGCTCTACCAGAGCCTTGCCGCGGTAATAACCGAGCGGAGAGTTCAGTGAGGGATTCGCGATGCTCACGTGCACGATACGCTGGACGCCTGCATCGCGTGCCGCCGTAATCAGCGTGCGGCTGTTGTTGACTGCGCGCTCAAACGTCATTCCTCCGCGCGGAAAGCGGACCCAATATGTATTGATCAGCGCCGATACTCCCACGAGGGTGCTTCGCAGCTCTTCGGGGCGATCAAAGTTGTAAGGGAATACTGCAATGTGATTCCCGAACGGATTCGGGCGTTCGGGATGAAACGTCAGCGTGCGAATCTGGTCTCCGCGCTTCAGCAAAATCCGGGTGGCATACTTTCCCGTGTAGCTAAATGCACCCGTGATGGCGACCAGATTATTCATTTGCCCTTCCCTCCGCGCAGCCGAGTGCTGACGAAACAGACGTTTCTGTAATAAACGAAATGCACTCCAAAAAAAATTTACCCTGCCTTCCTCCGCACCTTCGTTCCCATGCGCAACAACTTCCGCACTGTTCCGGTCGGGAGGCCTTTCATCTGGTCGTACAACTCCGTTACTGCTTCGAAGAATCCGGCCATTGCCACCAGGCGCTCCCGTGTGTAGTCCGCTCCTACCTCTTTTGGATCGAGGTCGGCGAGGCATTGGCGCAGGATCTCGCGCGTGGGATCGATCTCCCGGCGCTTTCTTTGTTCGATCACCAATCGGAACATCTCCCAGACGTCTTTCATGGACTCGTAATGCTCGCGCCGGTCGCCGAGCACGTGCACGGCACGCACGATACCCCAGGTTTCCAATTCGCGGATCGATGTGCTTACGTTCGAGCGCGCCACGCTGAGAGTCTCGGCAATTTCTTCAGCCGGCAGCGCCTTTGGCGACAGGTAGAGCAGCGCGTGAATCTGCGCCACGGTTCGGTTGATTCCCCACCGCGTGCCCATTTCGCCCCAGTGGAGGATGTATTGCTTTTGGACTCCTGTAAGTTCGGCCATAACGGTTCTTTCAGTACAGACAGAATATACAGAATTACGCGGCGCTTGTCAAGCCTTGTGTCCTTGTCTCAGTTGCTCCCAGAACGAGCCACGCAGGGAGAAGATGTCACTTATATGGCGTCACTCATTCTGGCTTGGTCGCTCGACGGCTTCCCCGGCAACAGCTTCATGTAAGAAAAGCATCAAAGACGGTTCGACGGGCCTGGAATGAAAAGACATTTGCGTACGTTGTTTTTTGCAACCTTGCTGTGCATCAACCTGCTGATGACTTGCGCGATCGTGCTCGCACAGGATGTACCGACGAAACCGTCGCCTGCGGAAGAGCCGTCTTCCAGCCAACAGCCGCCCGAACATCAGCCTGAACGTCAGCCTGAACGTCAGCCTGAACATCAGCCTTCCGATCAGAAAAAGGACGAGCAGAAAAAAGACGCGGACGAGGACAACGGCAATCCGGTGCAGGCCATGGCCGACAAGACGAAAGAGGTGACGGCACAGGCGGCGGATGCGACCAAGAAATTAGGCCAGACCGCGCTTAACAAAGCGCGCGACTGGGAGAGCAGCTGGGTGACGGGCGCGTTTATTCCGAGAGGAGGCGAGATTGTTCCGCTCAGCACACGGGAGCGAGGCGACCTGTATCTGAATCAGACGCTGGCGACGCCGGGAGCGTACCTGAAGAGAATGTTTGCTGCGGGAATCGACCAGGCACGCGGGTCGCCTCGGCAGTGGCAGGGCGGATGGGGCGGATACGGCGAGCGCTTTGCGTCGCGAGAAGGCCAATTTATTGCGGCGAACAGCCTGGCGGCGCTGGGCAATGCCAAGCTTCAATATGAGCCACGCTACGATCAGTGCGCGTGTAGCGGACTCTGGCCGCGCACGCGGCATGCGATCGTGCGGAACTTCATTACGTACAACCGCACGGAACACGAGAGGCGTCCGCAGTGGGCGTTGTATGGCGGAGCCTTCGGCGGGGGACTGATTTCGACCGCGTGGAAGCCGCATCCGAGAAATGCATTCGCGGAAGGCGGACGCGCGATGCTGGGGCAAGCCGGCTATGGCGCACTCCTCAATTTTTTTATTGAGTTCGCCGTCGACATCAATCGCAAGATCGGGGCGCAGAAGTAAATTCTTAGAATCAGAAAAATCCCCACCTCTCGCGCAAAGAACGCGCGAGAAATGGGGCACCCTGATTTTCTCGGCTCATCTTCATTCACTCTGAAACGGTGGCGCGTTCTGCGTCACAATCTCCTCATAAGAACCCGCCTCCCCACGGATTCCCATACGTCTGCGTATTCAAGGAGGTATCCATGCCGCAAGCAGCAACATCCATTTCCATCAGTCAATTCACCAGCTCGGTGCAGGCAGCGGTAAAAGCCGCGGTGCAAAAGCATCCGAAGTTCAAGCTCGAGGCTCCGCAGGGAGTCACTGTCCACTATCTGATTCGTGGAATTCCTGTCCCCGAGTCCATACTTGCCAACGTTACGTTCGGAGAGACACAGAACTTTGCCAACGAGGTTGCGTCACAGCTCAGTGCACAGGGCGTCGCAGTTGAAGCTCATGCGGCGGGCTCGACAGGCAAAGGAGCTCTCTACTCCGCGGGCGGCCACATCATCATCGGCATTCCCGCGGTTGATGCGGTTCAATTCAAGCAATAGGGGGAGGGTTTATGTCGAAACTCTGCCCCAGCGCGCAACCGGGCATGGACAACTGCCGGATTCTGGGCGTCGTTACGCAAGAGGAGTCGGCGCAAGAACGACCGGCACAAAAACGACCGGCGCCCAAAATTGTGTATCTCAACCAGATCCTGCCGGCGACCAGCGATGTTCTGGCGATGTCTACGCCGCTGAAGCCGACGGAAGTCTTTCGCCTGTCCGCCACCTGCGCCGAGCACAAGTGTCCGCACTTTGACGGCGCCGACTGCCGGCTGGCGACGCGGATTGTGCAGATGCTTCCGGCGTTCGTCGATGCACTGCCGCCGTGCACCATCCGCAAAGACTGCCGCTGGTTTTCGCAGGAGGGCGCGGCGGCGTGTCACCGCTGTCCGGAGATCACCACGGTCAGCTATGACCTCTCGCCTATGACGAGGGAAGTCTCCGGCTTGGCGGTCATGCAAGACGCGTAAAGCAACGCGCCACTTTTGAGGGGGTGCCCCATCTTCTGCAGGCTACTCTGCGAAGGTGGGGCTTTTCAATTTTCCGTACGAAGTGATCGACGGCATGGTCCAGGGACTGGGTAGTTTGACCGACGGCAGGCGCGAAACTAGAATCGCCTCACAGTCTAGGGGTCGTTCATGAAAAACGTAGCGCGTTTGTTGTTCCTCTCTCTGTTCTTCCTCTCGCTGGCAGCCTTCGCCCAGAGAGAAGACGACGACAAAGACCATCATCACCACGAGGACCTTAGCGAAGCACAACTCGGTACCGTCCACTTCCCCACATCTTGTGCCGCGTCGGTGCAGCATCCCTTTGAGCGCGGAGTCGCGCTGCTGCACTCCTTCTGGTACGAAGAGGCTGAAAAGGAATTCCAACAAATTGCGAAGGACGATCCCGTCTGTGCAATGGCGCACTGGGGAGTCGCCATGAGCATCTGGCACCAGCTCTGGGATAATCCTGAGCCCGATGTGATCGCACGCGGCTGGAATGAATCCAACGCCGCAATGAAGCTGAAGTCTTCGCCCCGCGAAGCTGCATATGTCGCCGCCATCAGCGCCTATTACGGTAACTCCGAGAAGCTGGACCATGTTGCCCGTGCCACGGCCTATTCCCACGCGATGAAGAAGGTTTACGAGTCGTACCCGGACGATCACGAAGCCGCGGTCTTCTATGCGCTCTCGCTGCTGGCATCGGAGCCGCACAATGACACGACCTTCGCCAATCGCAAGCAAGCCGCGGCGATTCTCGAAAAATTCTTCGCCACCGAACCCGATCACCCTGGCGTAGCGCACTACCTGATTCATAGCTACGACAAGCCGCAGCTGGCACAACTCGGCATTCCGGCTGCGCGGCGCTACGCCCAGATCGCCCCCGCTGCGCCGCACGCCCTGCACATGCCCTCGCACATTTTTGCGCGCGTCGGCCTCTGGCAGGATGACATCACTTCAAACCTCGCTTCCGTCGCTGCCACGCGCAAAACAGCAGCCATGCACATGGGCGGGGAAGGCCATCAGTTCCACGCCATGAATTTCCTTGTCTACGCTTACCTGCAAAGTGGGCGGGAGGCGGAGGCGCAGAAGATCATCGAAGAGATCAAGACCATGCCCAAGATGGAGTCGATGTACGGCCACGGCTACGATCCACAGACAGCGGCGCTGTCGGGCTTCCCGGCACTCTACGATCTCGAGCTTCGCCACTGGTCCGACGCGGCGGCGCTTACGCCGGTGCCCAACGCGCTGCCTGGAGACATCGATGTGACGTATTGGGCGCGTGCCATCGGCGCCGCGCGCAGCGGCGACCTGAAGCAGGCCCACAAGGATCTTGAGCGGATCGAGTCACTTCGTCAGAAAGCACTCGGGGAAAAGAAAGCAGATTTGGCCGAGGCCATGGAGCAGGATTATCAGGAAGCCGAGGCCTGGATTCTGCATGCCGAAGGCAACGATGACAAGGCGGCAACTGCGCTGCGCACCATCGCCGACAGGAATGATCAAATCGGCAACGAACCAGAAGGAATCCCGGCCCGTGAAATGCTTGCTGACCTGCTGCTCGAAGCGAAGCGCCCACAGCAGGCTCTGGCCGAATACCAAACAGACTTAAAGCTGAATCCCAACCGCTTCAACGGACTGTACGGCGCGGCCCGCGCTGCCGAGGCCGCCGGCAAGCGCAGCGACGCGAACGAGTATTACGCCCTACTGCTGAAGAATTGCGAGGGCGGAGACTCGACGCGCCCCGAGTTGAGCCACGCCAAGGAATTGCTGGCCAAGAAGTAGCTACTCATTGATTGAAAGCGCGCGTTCGTCGTCCTGTCCATGTTGTTCCATATATATGGAGCATTCAATCGCCACCAGAGAACGAACCTGGTAGCTGCATTTTTTAAAGTACTCATGGGATATCACAGAGAGTTATTGCAGAACTCCGCCTTTACCACGATCTTTAAGAACTCCATTCTCTGGACGGCTCATCGATGATCCGGCGCGTTCTCTTTCTATTCTTGTTCTCAACACAGTTGGCCTGGACCTCGCCAGGCCAGCAATCGCGCTTTAATGTGCTCGCATTTTATACGGCGAGCGGGGAGCCAGATCATGTCCGCTTCGCGGAGGATGCGGTGAAGTTCTTCCGTGAGCGGGCAGCGATTGAACACTTCGCCTTCGACACTACGACTCGCTGGGAAGACTTGAACGACGAGCGCTTGAAGAATTACCAGCTGGTGATTTGGCTTAATGAGTCGCCTCCGAAGACGGAGCAGCGAAGGGCTTTCGAGCGATTCATGCAACACGGCGGAGCCTGGCTGGGCTTTCATGCGGCGGGCTACAACGACAAGGAGACGAACTGGCCGTGGTTCGTCGGCTTCCTGGGAGGTGCCGTATTTCACATCAATAGCTGGCCCCCGCTGCCTGCGCAACTTGAGATCGACGACCTGGCTCATCCAATCTTTGCCGGAATACCCGATTCCTTCGAATCTCCCGCCAATGAATGGTATGTGTGGAAGCCGAGTCCACGTCTCAATAAAGATGTCCGGGTGCTGGCGACCTTCGACCCGGCGAACTATCCACTCGGGTTCAAAGATATTCTGACCAGTGGCGATCTTCCCGTCGTGTGGACCAATACGAAGTACAAAATGCTTTACATGAACATGGGGCACGGCGACAAGATTTGGACCAGCCCCATACAAAACCGGCTCATCGATAACGTAGTGAATTGGCTGGGTACGGGGGCGAATCAAGCCGGGGAACAGTTGGGGAGCGGCATACAAATCAATCCGCGCGGAATCGCGCTGAATCCGCGTACCGACAAGTTCTACGCTGTGAACACCAAACAGGGAATCGTGACGGTGCTCGACGGCGATGGACAGTTTCTGGCGCAAATTCAAGCTGGGAAGAAGCCCGAGGCAATCGCGATTAACCCTGAGACGAATCGAGTCTACGTGACCAACGAGGAAAGCGGGACGGTCACGGTAATTGATGGAGCCAGTGACAAAGTGATCGCAACGGTGGCGGTCGGCGATCTGCCCTATGCAATTGCAGTGAATCCTGTTACGAACAAGATCTACTTGTCGCGGACGTTCAGCAACGACATGACGGTGATTGACGGGCAAACAAATTCTGCCGGCACGTTGAGAGCCGGGATGCAGGCCGATGCGATCGCCGTGGATGCTGTCGCCAACAAGATTTACCTGACCGGTTATCAGGATCGTGAGATCACGGTCATCGACGGAGCGAGCGATCATCTCTCCAAAGTCGACGCCGAAATTCACCTGTGGGCCATTGCAGTGGATTCGTCGACACACAAAATTTATGCGGCCAGCGCGGGCAACGCGAATGTAGCGGTCATCAATGGCCAATCGAACGCGACGAAACTGGTCCGGGCGGGGAGCATCCCCTGTGCGACTGCGGTGGATTCCTCCTCAGGACGGGTATTTATCGCGAACTATGCCGACAACAGTGTCAGCATAATTGACGGGCGCGATGACGCGGTTGTTGCAACCCTGGAAGTCAGTCGACAGCCGCAGGCGATTGCCGTCGATGACGGGAACCACCGAGTCTATGTGGCGAGTCCACACGAAGGCACGACCACGATCCTCGACGGCGCGAGCAATTCGATAATGGCGACCGCGAAAACTGGTGGACATCCGTTCGCGATCGCCGTTGACAGCAAGACTCACAGAGCGGTCGTTCTGGGCTTCGACGGGGACCTGACCGTGATCGACGGCACGACCCTGGCCAAGTCGTCTCCGGCGATCCCCAAGAACGCGCCATGAGGGCGGTTCCGAGGCATCACTGGGGTGAGCCCACACGCTGCGCCAGGGCCTGAAAACGTGGATCACCGTGTAGTTCCGCAAAATGCGAGTCTTGTCCGAGCCCGATCAAATCGGTTACATGAGCCTCCTCGGCCTTATTCAGCCAATACAACGCACTGTTCCTGTCCCCGAGACCGGAAAATACGACTGCGATGTCCAGGGCGGCGCGGGTGTGCACCGGCAGGCGTTCCTTGAGTTGAGCAATCGTCTTTTCGGCCTCGCTTCGATTTCCCGAGACTGCATAGGCGTATCCCACGAGCCCGCGTATCTCCTCCGGCGAACCTCCTAGATCCAGTGCGTGTTGATACTCTGCGATCGCTTCGTTGAACAAATGCTTGTCCTGATAGGCGATGCCCAGCACGGCATGCGTGACCGCGGAGTTAGGTTCAAGATCAAGGGTCTTCTTCGCCTGATCGATGGCTCTGTCATCCTGGCCGTCCTCCTGCAGGATCTTTGCCAGATTTGCGCCAGCAACTGGTGACAACGGATCCAACTCGTATGCCTTTTCCGCTTCCACCAGCGCTTCCTCTTTTCTGCCCTTCAAGGCAAGATACATGGAATACCAGTGGTGGGCCGGAGCATAGTTGTGATCGAGCTCCAGGGCGCGTTTGAACTCCTTGTCAGCGCCTTGCCAGTCGTGGTTGAAGAGGTAGAGCAGATGCGCTAAAGAGTTGTGCGCTTCGGCTGATTGATCGTCGAGGTGGAGCGCCTTTTGAACTTCTTCCCGCGCCAACTGCGGACGGTCTGAGATCTGGTAAATGTCCGCTAGACCGGCATGCGGTAGAGCATAATTTGGATCACCATTGATCGCCTGGTTGAAGTAGTCGATCGCCTTTTTCGTATCATCGGGGGTTCGCTTGTTCCAAAAATAGCGGCCCTTGAGGTAGTTCTCGTAGGCTTCTGGATTGACCGGCTTCGCGTTATCCAGCACCGCCGCTTCTTGTGGAGTCACCTTAATCCGGATCTGGTCGGCGATTTCGCGAGCCACCTTTTTCTGCAGGGCTAGCGTATCCCGCACATCCCCTTCATAGCTCTGCGCCCACAAATGCTTGTCGACAGGAGCCCGAATCAACTGCGCCGTGATTCGAACCTGGCTGCCGGAACGAAGTACCGTACCTTCCACTACGGCATCGACGTTCAATTCACGCGCGATCTGAGGCAAGGTTTTTCGTACGCCTTTGTAGGGCACGACTGAGGTTCGGGAGATCACCCGAAGTGCGCTGATCTGTGCCAGGTCTGTAATCAGCTCGTCGGTCATGCCATCGGCAAAATAGTCCTCGGCATTGGAGGAAAGGTTTTCCAGCGGCAGGACCGCTAAGGAACGAATGGAACTGGAAGCGGAGCCATCCGCCCGCGAACCCCTTCCCCACAAAAATATCCAAACCGCTGTCGCCGCAGCCAATGAGACCATCGCCGCGACTGCCACGATCCAAGCATTCCCTGAAGACAGCCGCAGGGATTTGGGGGCTCTCCCTTCGGGGGCGGGAGGAAGAGTTTCTACTGCCGCAGATGGATTCTGCACAGCGGCAAGTTCCGGTTTGTCCAGCGGTGGATTTATGACGGCTACTTCAGCAATGAAGCGATAGCCGCGTCGAGGAAGGGTTTCGACATATCGCGGATTCTCCGCAGAGTCGCCAAGCGCGGCCCGAAGCTTTGCGATGGCGACGTTGACGGCCTGGTCAAAGTCCCCAAAGCTTTCATTCGGCCACATCCGATTGCGCAGCTCTTCCCGGGTCATCACCTCACCGGGGCGCTCGAGCAGGATTTCCAACAGACGCAGCGGCAGCTGTTGGACCCTGATCCGCAACCCCGATTTGCGAAGTTCTCCCGACTGGAGACTAACTTCATAGGGTCCGAAGCGCACAACGGAAGTTTGCCGCAATGGTTCCAACACGGCCCCCGAGCTGGGAAACGAAGTTTAGCACGCGGCGGTGACAATGTGAACGGGTAACCATTGCCGCATCATTGAGTTACCGGGAAAGCTACTGGATATGAAGCGGTAAGCTACGGTGAATTGACTCTAGGCCTTGCCGCGCGTCAGATGGCAAGCGGGGAAGCAGCGCCAGTGAAGGAACCCAGCTCGATTCCATCCGAGATTGCCTGCGCTGACCGCACTACTACAGATAGAAATATCAAAGCAAGGGACCGCAGCCATGACCCCAAAAAGTTCAACCAATCTTCGCCAGACATGGATTCCAGAACAGGCTCCCGGAAGCGACATCAAAATCGACCGGAATCTTGAGATCGGGTTGTCCCTTTCCGAAATGCAGACGGGATCATTTCCGTTACTCGGGTATCCTCCTGCACCTCCCTTGGCTTTGGGAGATGGGCTGGAAATCGACGACTACCAGGTAGCCTTCGTATCGAGGAGCAAATTGGACAACCTGCAGGAACAGGGTGGGCAGACGATTTCTCCCGCGCCGCCGGTGGTACTGGTGTTCAGCTGGAAGGAACTGGTTAGCCGCGTATCGGAGTCTCTCCGCGGCTCCAATCGAAAACCTGAAGGCAGAGTTGCCCATTTTTCGGATATCTTCGTCGATTTCGCGAGAAGGGAAGTGAGTCGGCTGTCGGGCGCAGTGATTCCCATGACCAACCAGGAGTTCAAAACGCTTGCCTGTTTTTTGTCGAACCCTGGGCGAGTGCTCTCACGAAGCGAACTGCTGGATCAGGCTTGGGGATACGAAAATTACCCGACAACTCGCACGGTTGATACCCATGTGGGAAAACTTCGCCTGAAGCTGGAACGAGACCCGGCCAATCCGGTTCACTTTCGAACGGTTCACCGAGTTGGGTACAAGTTCGTACCCTGAAACAACCGGATCGAGTCCCATTTTTGGTGGACGCTTCGAGACCAGGGCGCGAAGGGCCTTGGTTCATGTCGAGCCATTCTGGAAAAGTGGAAGCGAGAACTGCTGTGTGCCCAGTGTTATCACAACTCAAGCCTCCGGAAACAGTAGACGATGAGCTGCAGCTGGTTCATGCCAGCAAGAGTGGCGATGTCACCGCCTTCGAAGAGCTGGTGAAGCGATACGACCGTAAACTGCTGCGCATCGCTCAAAACCTGATGCACAACCGTGAAGACGCGGAGGAGGTAGTTCAGGAGAGCTTTTTGAAGGCTTTCCTGCATCTGGATCAATTCCGCGAGGATGCCAAATTCTCGACCTGGCTGATCCGCATCGCCATGAACCAGTCTCTGATGATGCTGCGAAGGGCGCGCTCCGCCAGAGCAGTCTCTATCGATACAGATCATCAGTCAGAAGAAAGCAGTCTCCCGATCGATGTGGCAGATTGGGCTCCGAATCCCGAGCAACTTTACCGTGCAGCGGAATTGCAGGAGATCTTGCGGAACGAATTGAAACAGCTGCATCCGCGCTTGCGGGTGGTTTTTGTACTACGAGACATCGAGGGGCTCTCATTGCAGCAGACGGCCGAAGCGCTACATTTGAGTGTGGCGGCAGTAAAGGCACGCTCCTGGCGAGGTCGACTCCAGCTCCGCGAACACTTGAGCAAGTACTTTCGCCGCAATGACACACGAGAACTCGCGAATCTGCAGTCCAGCTCAACGCTGATGGACATTGAAGAAAATCCAGTAGCGAGTTAGACTGCATTTCCATCCGAACCCATCGCTCCCGAGTTGCAAGCATATTTTGACAGACAAGTGACGCACCGCGGGCATCGATTCGACGGCCGGCGCGATCAAACCTTACAACGCACCATACACTTTGGTTTCTGTCGACCAAGCCGGTCGTGCCCGCGAAGTCTCAATCGTATCGCGTCTTCGCGTGCGAGTCCGTTGATTAGAGAATGGCTGTACCGTTGCCGAATTACTTCACTTCAAAGGTATAAGAACCCGGTCCAACCCTCACGACATAGGATCCCGACTCTGGTTGAACGTCGAGCGGATTGCCGTCTTCGGTGAGGTGCGCCCCGGTGATGGCGGGCAACAAGACTTTTGCTGACGTATTTGCCGGGATTGTGACACTCAGAGAAAATGGCCCGGCGGGAGTTCCTTTCCAGTCGCTGATGATCTTGCCGTAGATCGATTCGTACTCCGCGCGCGCCGACGTCATGCGCGCATCGAGATGCGGATGCACCACGATTTCCTTGAAGCCCGGTGCAGCCGTCGTCGTATCAATACCCGCGGCGTAGCGGTAGACCCAGGCAATCACGGAGCCGAATGCATAGTGGTTGTAGGAGTTCATGGCAGGATCGCCGGTGTCGCCGTTCCAGCGCTCCCACCAGGTGGTCGCTCCTTTCGACAGCATGTAACCCCAGGATGGGTAAGTATCGTTCAGCAACAGGCGATAGGCAACATCGCTACGTCCGTGATCGGCGAGCGTGAAAAGTAGAAAGGGCGTTCCGAGGAATCCGGTCGAGAGATGCCACTGGCGCGCTTCGATGTCTTTGACGAGTTTCTCGACCAACGCGGGCTCAAGCGAAGCGGGCGCCATCTTTGTGTAGAGAGCAACGACATACGATGTCTGTGTCCCGGTTCCCACCGTGCCGTCGTCTTTGATATAGGCCTTCTGGAACACTGCGCGAATGTTCTGCACGACCTCGTCGTAGCGTTGCGCGTCGGCGTCTTTGCCGACGGCGTGGGCCATCTCCGACATCATGTTCGCGATCAGCGCCCAATAGGCGGTGGCGAGCAGATCTTTGTTCGTGTTCGAATCTGGTGCCAGCCAGTCCGCAAAATTCGGACCTACACCTTTGGTGCGCAGGAAGTCCGGATTTCGACTCTGGATGAAATCCATCCAACGCTGCATTGCGTTCCAGTTCTGCTCGACGACGGCTCTATCACCGTATTGCATCCAGGTTGTCCAGGGCACGATCACGCCGGCATCGCCCCATCCCGGCGCGCCGGTCATGCCTTCATTCCAAGCCTCGGTTCCCTCCGTTTCGCCTCCCTCCGAGGGAAGTGTGTTCGGAGAAACATTGGTGAAAGCGCCCTGGCTGGTTTGCGCGTCGACGATGTCTTGCACAAATTTCTGAGAGAACGCCGCAATGTCGAAGTTGTAACTGCCGGTTCGCCAGAACACGCCGGCGTCGCCCATCCAGCCCAAACGTTCGTCGCGCTGCGGACAGTCGGTGGGAATGCTGAGAAAATTTCCGCGCTGGCCCCAGATTCCAATCGACCACATGCGATTCACGAGATCGCTAGAGGTAGTGAGGGTGGCGGCGGGATCGCCGCTCACGCTGCTGACCACTTCACCTTTGATTGCGTCGAGCGCCGGCGTGCCCGGGTAGCCGGTCACCTCGACGTAGCGGAATCCGTGGAAAGTGAAATGCGGAGCAAATGTTTCTTCACCGCCACCACGCAGAATGTAAATATCAGTAGCGTCGGCGTTCCGCAGGTTTGCCGTGTAGATCGAGCCGTCTGGATTCAGAATCTCGGCAAAGCGCAGCCGCACTTTCGTCCCGGGAGCACCTTTAACCTTGAGAGTCACCCATCCCACCATGTTCTGACCCATGTCGAAGATGTAGGCGCCGTTGGCGAGCGGAGCCACGGTCTTGGGATTGAGAGTGGTGATGACTCGCGCGGGTGCTGTTATCTGACTGGACATGGCGATGGCCGGCGCTTTCGCGACGACGGCCGGTGTCCACTTCGAGTCGTCGAAGCCAGTTTGTTTCCAATTCATTTGCTCGCGGCGCGCGTCGTAGAATTCGCCGGCGTAAATATCCGAACGCACAATTGCCGACGCAGCTGCCTTCCACGAATCGTCTGTCAAAACAGTTTCATGACTGCCGTCTGTGTAATCGATTTCGAGTTGGGCAATGAAACGGTCGGGTGGAGAAAAGAAGTGCATTCCAACCCACGTGAGGCCGCTGCCATGCCATCCGTCGCCCAGCAGCGCACTGATGACGTTGGCGCCGTTCGTCAACAAGTGGGTGACGTCGTAGGCCTGATACAACACACGTTTGTGATAGTCCGTGAAATCGGGCGTCATGACATCGTCGGCCACGCCGCTACCGTTCAGAAATACGCGATAGCTACCGAGCGCGGTGACGTAGAGTCTCGCGCTCTCCACGTTTCTCGAAATGATGAGCGTTCGGCGGAGGCAGGCCGCAGGCTGCGGGAGTTCTCCCGGATCGCCGAGCCGCGTATCGGTCAAGTCAGCGACGACCTGGGCCGGTTTCCAATTTGACTCGTTCGCAAGCTTCGCCTGCCACGCAGCATCTGAAGGAAAACGCAGGATAGGGCCATCAGAGCGCGTAATCTTCACCAGAGCCGCCAGCCCCGCGATTGTGGTGTTGGCTCCCGCTCCATCGTCCGGTGATGGCGGCGCGGTTACGGTGATTTCAACTGAGTTGCTTCCTACGACCAGCTGATCGGAAACGTCTCGCCATTCGAAGGTGGACCATCTGCTCTTGGCATCGACTTCATGGCCGTTCACCGTCGCAACAAAATCTCCTCGCGTTGCGAAGGCCAAGACCGCATCTCTAGCTTTCGCCGCAAGCTTGAAATGGAGGCGAAAGGAAGCAGCCGTCTTCGGCACGACCGCAAGCGCATTCTGATCTCGGACCCAAATCCAGTGAATTCCGCGACGATCCGCGTCATCCTCGGGGTTCTGCCAGCGAATCCATTGCGCCTTCCAGTCTGTCGCGCGGAGAAGACCCATCTCCCACCAGGCTGGCGCCGAATCCGATACTTCGCCCGCCGCATCCCAGACACGAACTTTCCAGTGGTATCTCTTACGCGACTCCAAGGCTGGACCGTGATAGGCGATTCCGACCGACTCCGCGGAGTTGACTTTGCCGCTGTCCCAAATGTCGGCCTTGCCGGCCTGCAGGTTCCCATCGCTGCTGGCGACCAAGATCTCATAGGCCGCCTGTTTCCAGTCGCGCTCGGTGTTGTCGCTTTGCCACGACAGGTGAGGAGAAACTGCGTCAATTCCCAGCGGATTTTCAAGATACTCGCAGCGCAGGTGGACAGGTGTCGCCGACGAAACTGCCGTCAGAAAGACGATTGCGATTGCCACTATCCACAGTGTGGAACGTTCCACCTTGACCCCTCCTGCGTGACTGATAATGCAGACGGCGGGGATGGTTTCACCTGGGCGATGTCAGTGTCAACCCGCGAGCTTCGGAGACCGTGTTCATTCCGTGCCGCCAATGCGGAGGTAAGAATTCAACACACTTGAACGCACTCCATCCCGAGCAGGGCGGCGAGTTTCTTCAGCTTGCCTGAAATATGACCTACGCCCACAGCACAATGATGCGCGGGGCCGTGTGCGTTCCACTGATTTTGAAAGTTCTTCGCCCCGAGCGGGAAGCGATAGCGGCTGTTGGTATTTCCGATTTCGAGTATCGGGCCGGCGACCGACTCTCCTTCGGCTGCGAGAAACTTAAGTTGGCCGTCTGCCGTCTGCACGACGGAGAGCAGCGTCACCGGTCCATGCTTGACGGACATTTCCACTGAGAGCCCACTGCCGACTTTGCCGTGGTAGACCTCCAGGGGACGAACCTTCGTCTTCCCTTCTGCGATTGCCATGTGTCCCGGTCCATCGTGTCCCATCAACAGCACATCGTCGTTGTAGTCGACGGCATAGTACTCGGTGAAAGAACCGCCGGCGCCGAAGGAGTCCATAATTTTCATCGCCTGCGCATTCTTGATTTCGTATTCGCCAGCAACGGGAATGCCGCGCGAGGTTAGCAGGCTGGTTCCGAGGATGATGGAGCTGACCGCGTCTTCATTCTCGGGACTTCCTACGCCCTTGTGGTAATACGCCAGCGAGCCAAGATGGCGAGATTCGACCAGCCGGTCGAGGGCAACCGACGTGCGAGCGGCCCGCTCGAGTTCCTCTTTAGAACAATCAGGTTGTATATCGAAAGCATTCTTAAATTCCTCGACTTTCTTGCTAAGCTCAACCGCGCTCACCTCACGGCGCAACGCGGCTAATTCTTCCACTTCGACCATCTCCATGTGTCCGCCGAAGCACGCGCATTGTTGCGTGAGATCGGAATGGATGTCGAGCATGCCTCCGTAATAGTGGCCCATGACGCCGAGGCGGTTGTGCTCCATGATGTGAGCCACGCGCGCGGCTTCGACCCACTCGGCGATTTCGCTCCAGGTCTCGGGGTCGTCGAGGATGCCGGTGACCTGAAAAAACGGAATCCGGCAACGGTTGAAGACGTTGGCAATTTCAGGAACGGGACAGGCCTGGCAAAAAGCGAGCCACTCGCCTGTCATCTGCGTACGGTTCTCCATCCGATTGAATTTTTCGTAGTCAATCGCCGGAGCGGGCGACAGATTCAGAATGATCACCGGCACCTTGGCCCGGCGTACGGCCGGAAGCACAGTCGAAGAAAGCGCGTAGGTTGTGACATATAAGAAGATCAGGTCTACATCAGCTTTGCGAAACTCGTGACCGGCTGCGAATGACTTTTCGGGAGTATCGATCAAACCCAGATTGACGACGCGCACGCGGGAGCTTTCGAGTTTTCGCGCGACTGTTTCCGTGAAGCCGGCCAACCTGTCCCGGAGGCCGGGAAACTGCTGCCAGTATGTATCCAAGCCGATACCGAAGAGTCCAACGTTGAGCGGATTGCCTGAGGCGTCCATAAGCGGTGTCCCGAATGACTTTGAGCGGTCTCGTTCGAAATCGCTGGCAAGCATAATCTTTGCCCACACGCGCCACAAGCCTGCCCAATCTCTGGCGCTGCCTTTGCCCTCGGTAATTGACGGAGCAACTTGGCGGTGCGAGTATCTTGGTTTCGAGTAGAGGCGATCGCGCGCTCGTCCGCGGAGTCTCGCATTTTGCGTTTGGAGGAGTCTCAATGAGCTTCAAGAAGTGGTCGGCGGCAACGATCATCCTGGCGTTCGTCGTGATGTGTGCCTTGGCCTCATCTGCCCAGGAATCGCAGCCTTCGAAATTAAATGTGCATTGGGACAAGGTGATCCGGACTTCTCAGACGACGCCCACGCTGCAGGTCGTGGTGAATCCTCCGCTGCAGCGCGGCACGCCCGTGCACGACAATGCGTTCAAGTCGTTGCACGCTCTGGGAGCGGACTACGTACGCTACGTGCCTTGGTTACCGTATCCGAAGCTGGGCGTCGCCGAACTTGAGCCGCCGAATGATGGGAAGACGTCATGGGATTTCTCCGCGATCGACCCCATGACGATCGACTTTCTTGAAGCGACCAAAGGCCATTCCGTCATTCTCAACTTCAGCACGATTCCACAGTGGATGTATAAGACCGACAAGCCGGTGATTTATCCGGTCGACCCCGGCCAGGTGACGTGGGACTACGAGCAGGGGATCGAATTGCGGGACCCCAGCATGAAAGAGGTAGCTGAGTACTATGCGCGCCTGCTTTCTTGGTACACGCAGGGCGGCTTCACTGACGAGTTCGGCCAGCGCCACGAGTCGGGCTATCACTTTTCAATTTCTCACTGGGAAGTACTGAACGAAGTCGAATTCGAACATCGCATTGATGTCGAAACCTACACCCGCCTGTATGACGAAGTTGTTTTGGCGATGAAGAAAGTGCAACCCGATCTGAAGTTCGTCGGGCTGGCGCTAGCCATGCCAACGGACCCGCATTACTTCGAATATTTTCTTGATCCCAGGAACCACAAGCCCGGAGTGCCGCTCGATTTCATCTCGTATCATTTTTATGCGGTTCCCACGCCGGATGAAACGCCCGACGTAGAGCAGTTCACTTACTTCGCGCAAGCCGACGGATTTCTAAAAGCTGTGCGGTTTATCGAGGCAATCCGCAAGCGGCTCAGCCCGGGAACGAAAACAACGATCGACGAATTGGGTGTAATCGCCGCCGACGATCTCGCCCAGGGCGACGCTCATCATGTGGCGCGGCCGATTGAAAATTCTTATTGGAATTTGGCCGGCGCGATGTATGCCTATCTTTTCGGGGAGATGACGAACATCGGGATTGACGTGGCCGGGGAGTCGCAACTTGTGGGGTATCCCACGCAGTTTCCCAGCGTCTCGATGGTTGACTGGAATAACGGCACGCCGAATGCGCGCTTTTGGGTGCTGAAACTGCTTCACGACAGTTTTGGGCCGGGAGACAAAGTAGTGGAAGCTGAGCCGCTGGCGCCGAATAATCCTTATGTTTATTCGCTCGCGTTTCTGAGTCGCGACGGAAAGAAGCGCGTGTTGCTGGTCAACAAGCGAAATCGCGCCTTTGATGTATCAGTGACAGGCGCGGCCGGCGGACAAGTGGAATACGTTGATCAAACGACAGGATTTCAGCCGCCCGCAACTGCCAAACTGATCGGCGATACTGTGAGACTCGCGGCTTTTTCCGTGACCGTTGTCACGCTGCCGTAGTAGCGGTGAACAGCATTCACAGCGTACTGGCGGCATTGTCCGAGCGGGTTGCATCATTACTCTATTAGCGAGTCTTCACCATATGAGTGAGTCTCGGAAGCCTTATCTCGCCTTTGACCTTGGCGCACAAAGTGGGCGGGCCGTTCTTGCGCATCTTAAATCTGGAATTCTCACGACCGAGGAGATACATCGTTTTCCAAACGAACCGGTCGAATACGGTGGGGCTCTTCACTGGGACATCCTGAGGCTCTGGCTTGAAGTTCGAGAAGCTCTAGCGAAGCTGGGAGAAGTGGAACTGGCAGGGATCGGAGTCGACGCGTGGGGTGTGGACTATGCGCTGTTGGGCGAAGGCGGCGCGCTGCTTGAAAATCCCTACCACTATCGCGACCGGCGAACCGAAGGAGTGATGGAAGAAGTCATCGCGAAAATTGGCAGGCAGGAGATCTACGGGGCTACCGGAATTCAGTTCATGCCCATCAATACCCTGTATCAGCTTTTTGCGGCCCAGCGTCGGACGCCGAAAATCGTGGCCGCAGCGAAATGTCTGCTCACCATCCCGGATCTGTTTAATTACTGGCTTTGCGGGCGTGCAGTATGCGAGTTCACCAACGCGACGACCACTCAGATGGTTGATGCGGTGAAGCGTACATGGGCTACCGGCCTGATGGAAAGTTTGGGATTGCCGTCCCATTTGCCGGCGCCAATCGTAGAATCGGGCTCGATCATTGGCACTCTTCTTCCCACTGTCGCAGGATGTGCGTCCCGTAAAAGTACACCTGTGATTGCGCCTGCGTGTCACGACACCGGTTCCGCGGTAGCTGCAATTTCGGCACGCGACGACACGGCCTTCCTCAGTTCGGGAACGTGGTCATTGCTCGGCACGGAGTTGGACTCTCCGGTAATCACACCCGATGCATTACGTCTAAACTTCACTAACGAAGGTGGCGTGAATGGAACGACGCGGCTCTTGAAGAATGTGATGGGCCTCTGGATGCTGCAGGGATGCCAGCGGTGCTGGACCGAGCGAAGCCAGAGTTATGAGTATCGCGAATTGATCAAATTGGCAGTTCGCGAGACGCCATTCCGACAGTTGGTCGATCCCGACGATGAGAGTTTTTTGCGGCCAGACGATATGTTGAACGCGATCGATAACTTTTGCGGTCGAACTCATCAGCCCGCCCTGGAAGGGCCTGGGGCGTATGTGCGAACGATTCTGGAGAGCCTCGCATTCAAATATCGGCTTGTTCTTCGCAATCTGGAACAGGTGACAGGAAGGCGCTTCAGACAGATTCGCGTCATTGGCGGAGGATCGAAGAATCTGCTGCTGAACCAGCTCACAGCCGACGCTACCGGAAGAAGAGTGCTTGCGGGGCCAGCCGAGGCCACCGCGCTAGGCAATGTTGCAGTCCAGATTCTTGCCACAGGAGGCGCGTCATCGCTCGCGGAAGTGCGCGCTATCGTAGACCGGTCGTTTCCCACGGAGGTGTTTGAGCCGCTTGAAACCGACAAGTGGGATGAGCACGCGGAACGATTCGAGCAATATTGCGGGAGCATCTATGCCTGACATCAAAGAGACAACCCATTTGAAAGATTTGTGGAGCGAAGCCGGGAAGCTGGCCGGAAATCAGCTTGCGCTCTTGCGCTACCGCTCGAACTTGCTGGGAGCGGACTTACGCATCACGAATTTCGGAGGCGGCAACACCAGTTCGAAGATGGAGCTTCCCGACCCATTCACCAGCCGGCCAGTTCGCGTGTTGGCGGTGAAAGGCAGTGGCGGAGACCTCGGCTCCATCACCGACGCCGGATTTGCTTTGCTCTATCTCGACCGTCTGGAACAACTCAAGGAGCTCTATCGCGGCGAGAAGTATGAAGACGAGATGGTCCGCTACTATCCGCTGTCGGCATTTGGAGAAAATCGCGTGGCGGCATCTATCGACACGCCTCTGCACGCGTTTCTTCCTTTTGATCATGTGGATCATCTGCACCCGGACTGGGCCATTGCCCTTGCCGCGAGCGCCAATGGAAAGCGCAAGCTGGACGAGTTCAATAAAGAATTCAATCGCAGAATCGTGTGGGTTCCGTGGCAGCGTCCGGGGTTTGAGTTGGCGATGATGATTGAACGCGCGGTCAAACAGCATCCCGGCGCAGAAGGCCTGATCCTCGGCGGTCACGGATTGTTTACCTGGGGAACGAACCAGCGCGATTGCTACCTGAACAGCATCCACACCATTGATCAGATGGGTGAGTTCATACTCAGGCATCAATCGGCGAAGCGCGTTCTGTTCGGAGGAATCGAGCACGGTCCGGTGCAGGATCGCAAACAAATCGCGACGCAGATCCTGCCTGCGCTCCGCGGAGTGGTCTCTTCGGATCGCCGCGTGATCGCGCACTACACGGACCATGACGACGCCTTGACCTTCGCCGGATCGAAGTGGGCGAAAGACTTAGGCTTGCTGGGAACGAGTTGTCCCGACCATTTCCTCAGAACGAGGGTCTGTCCTCTCTATGTTCCCTGGGATCCTTCAAAGGAAGATATTGGCGCTCTGAAGGCGCGAATTAATAGCGGCGCAGCCGAGTATCGGGCGGCCTACAAAATCTATTACGACGCGTGGGCGAATGCGGACTCTCCGAAGCTTCGCGATTCCAATCCGTCTGTCGTCGTTGTTCCGGGCCTCGGCTTGTTTGGATTCGGCAAGACCAAAAAAGAGGCGCGCATCACTACCGAATTTTTTATCAATGCCATTCATGTCATGGCGAGCGCGAATGCCCTGGAGGATGGGGACGTTTCTCATCCGCTGCCGCAGGCCCGGAATGCTGAGCAGTCGCAGCAGTTTACACAGTTTCACAATTACGTGGCGCTTCCGAGATCAGAGGCTTTCCGGATTGAATATTGGGCGCTCGAAGAAGCGAAGCTGCAGCGCATGCCGGCGGAAGCTGAGTTCAGCCGCAAGATTGCGCTGGTCATCGGTGGCGCAAGCGGCATCGGACGCGAAGTTGCGCTATTGCTCGCGCACAAGGGAGCACATGTTGTAGTGGCAGACTTTGATCAGGAGGGCGCCAGGAAAGTTGCCGATGAAGCCGGCGCGGTATCGTCTCCTGAGTTTGTCGTGCATACTCGCGCCGACCTCAGTTCGTCTGCGTCTCTTGCCGAGGCGGCGAGCTTCACGGTTTCTCAGTTTGGCGGCCTCGATATCCTCGTCAACACCGCGGCGGTCTATCCCGTGCCGGGAGCGGACGGAGAACTCGCAGACGCACAATGGGCGCAGACATTCCTGGTGAATGTTACCGGTAACTATCTACTCGCACGCGAGACCAATTGGGTATTCAAAGAACAGGGGCTGCCAGCCGCTATGGTGCTTACCAGTTCAGCCAACGCGGTTGTCGCCAAGGAAGGCAGCGAGGCTTACGACACGAGCAAAGGGGCTCTGAACCATTTAATCCGCGAGCTGTCGATCAAGCTCGGTCCGCAAGTGCGGGTGAACGGAATCGCCCCTGCCACGGTGGTTGCCGGTTCGACCATGTTCCCTCGCGACCGCGTCATTCAGTCTCTTGAAAAATACAAAATTGAATTTGCAGAGTCGGAGTCGATCGAGGAACTGCGCACCAAGCTCGCAGATTTCTATGCGCAGCGCACTCTCACCAAGCGCCCCATTCTGCCGCAGGACTGCGCGGCGGCAATCGTGTGGCTGGCGGGCGATCAGAGCGCGAAGACCACCGGGCATATCATCCCTGTGGACGGCGGCCTGTCTGAGGCATTTCTGCGCTAAGGAGCAACTATGCAGCGTGTCTGCTTTGTTTTGCAGGTCAGGCCGGAGCGGCTTGCGGAATATAGAGAGCGCCATCGCAGCGTCTGGCCTGAGATGCAGGCCGCGTTGCGGGAAACAGGTTGGGGCAACTATTCGTTATTCCTGCGCGGCGATGGCCTGCTCGTCGGCTATCTGGAGACCGAGGATTTTGAACGAGCCCGCGCGGGGATGAGACAGCGGGAAGTGAACGATCGCTGGCAGCGCGAGATGGGCGATTTCTTTCTTCAGCCCGACGGCGCATTGCCCGACCGCGCCATGCAGCCGTTGGAAGAAGTCTTTCACCTGTAAATTCAGCCACGAGGGCTCTATGAACCCAGCACTGGGAGTCTTTTTTCACTGGCTTGGCGGCCTCGCTTCTGCCAGCTTCTATGTTCCCTTTCGGGGAGTGAAAAACTGGGCGTGGGAAACCTATTGGCTGGTTGGCGGATTCTTCAGTTGGATCATCGCTCCGTGGGTTCTCGCTCTAATGATGACCAGCGACCTGATGCGGGTTCTTCATGAAGCGCCCACGAGCAGTCTCTTCTGGGCGTATGCATTCGGAGTCTTGTGGGGACTCGGCGGCCTGACCTTCGGCCTCACGATGCGATATCTGGGAATGTCGCTAGGCATGGCCATGGTCCTCGGATACACGGCGGCGTTCGGAACGCTTATGCCTCCGATCTTCCGCGGAGTATTTGCGTCTGAAGTTCTCGGCACTCATTCCGGCTTGATCATTCTTGGCGGCGTTGCCGTTTGTCTTCTGGGTATTGCGGTCGCCGGCGCAGCTGGAATGTCAAAAGAACGAGAGATGTCGACCGAGCAGAAGCGTGCTGCCATCAAGGAATTCGACTTAAAGAAAGGACTGCTCGTTGCCACATTTTCAGGCGTAATGAGTGCATGTTTTGCCTATGGACTCGCGGCCGGAGATCCGATCAAGGCCATTACCATCCAGCACGGCACACCGGTGTTGTGGCAGGGACTTCCCGTGCTCGTCGTGGTGCTTGCCGGCGGCTTCACTACCAACTTTATCTGGTGTCTCATCCTGAACATTCGCAATCGGACTGGCTATCAGTATTTCGAATCTGAAACGCGCGGCAGAATTCCGGCGCGAAGCGAAGAGCATATTCTTGAAGTCGCTACCGATGCTCCGGCCGAAGAGATGGCGGTTGCGGTTGCCGTCGTCCAGGAGACCGCCACCAGAGCTCCGATGCTTGCCAACTATTTGTTCTCGGCCCTCGCAGGCACGACGTGGTATATGCAGTTCTTCTTCTACACGATGGGCGAAACCCAGATGGGAAGATACAAGTTCTCCAGCTGGACACTGCACATGGCCAGCATCATTATCTTCAGTACTCTGTGGGGTATCGCTCTGAAGGAATGGAAAGGCGCGGGCGGCAAGACGAGATTGCTGGTAGCGTTCAGCCTGTTGGTCCTGGTGAGTTCAACTGTGATTGTGGGGTACGGTAACTATGTCGGCGCATCCTCCCACTAACATCGATTTGAGCCGCGAAATCAGGACGTATCTCCGAACCGAGCTGTCCGTTTTCGCAAGTCGTCAACATCTTCACTGAGACGCGAGTTCGCATACCAGATTCCACGGCAGCTGCACGCGCTCGATGTTTTCTTCCTCTTCCTTTTGACGATCTGCTGAAGCAGCGTATTCTTCATCCTCCTAAGCGACAGCAGAGTTGCACGGCTAGAGCTCGGTAAGCGTAGTGATGAAGTTCGCAACAGTCCTGCTTCTCATGAGAAATCGTCCTTCCGGCGACGACGGCTATGCACCTCCGAAATCTGGTTCAATCTTGCTCGCTTGCCTCAAACTAGTTGTCAATACATCCACGTCCGGACTGCAATTTCTAAATGTCTGAATTGTGGCTGAATAATGAATGAAGAAACAGGGAAAACAGGTTTTCGCAAACCATGGAATCAAAGCGGCTGGAGCGCTGCTACTGCTTGGTAGCCTCAGCCTGTTGGTTGGGTGCCAAGGGGTCAGTGCAGCCAAACACTCACAACAGACCGGCGATCTCTCCTTCGGGTCTCAGACCCTGGATTTTGGCAGCGTTGCCGCCGGCAGCAGCAAGACCTTGAGCGTCGCTGCCACGAACGTAGGCAGCGTTCCTGTGACGATCAACAGTGCGGCCGTGTCGACGAAATATTTTTCGCTGATCTCACCGACTTTCCCCGTAGTGATCGCTGCGGGACAGAGCGTAAGCTTCAGTGTGCAGTTCGCACCGAATGCGACCGGAGCGTTCAGCGCAACAGTCGCGGTCAGCAGTGATGCTTCGGATGCATTGACGAGCTTATCGCTCTCAGGAAGTGGCGTGGCCACCGGGCAACTTTCACCCAATCCTAGTAGCGCGGCGTTCAGCAACGTGCCCGTGGGTTCCCAGCAGCTTCAAACGGTGACCCTCACCAACACTGGTGGAAACACCATCCACCTCACTCAGGCTTCGGTGGCCGGGACGGGATTTCAGCTCAGCGGGATAAACACTCCCCTCAGCCTGAATGCCTCCCAGAGCACAACATTCACGGTCACCTTCGCGCCGCAAACAACGGGTAGCGCAACGGGCGCCGTCACGATCGCGTCCGATGCATCGAATCCGACCCTGACCATTCCGCTCTCCGGCACTGGGACCTCGGGGGTTGGCCAGTTGACCGTATCGCCGGGCACTCTTAATTTGGGGAACGTCGTTGTAGGTACAAGTGGAACGGCGTCAGGCAGCCTGACGGCGAGCGGAGCGAGTGTATCGCTGTCAGCGGCAAGCACAAATAATTCTGTGTTCAGCGTCGGAAGCCTGACGCTGCCACTGACCCTCTCAGCCGGCCAAAGCGTACCCTTTACGGTTACTTTCAGCCCGAAGACGACGGGGGCGGTCAGCGCCAGTCTGACCTTCACCAGCAATGCACAACCTCCCACAACCACTGAGACGCTGACCGGAACTGGGACTCCTGCTCCGACCCACTCGGTAAATCTGTCCTGGATTGCGAGCACTTCGTCGAATATCTCGGGCTACAATGTTTACCGCGCGGCATACGGGACGTCGTGTGGCGGCTACACGAAAATCAATAGCGTCCCTGACACGACCACGCTGTATACCGACTCCACGGTTGCCGATGGTTCTGCTTACTGCTACGCCGCGACCGCGGTAAATTCCAGCAATCAAGAGAGTGACTATTCGAACATCGTCACCAACGTGCAAATCCCTCCGCCTTAGTGCCTGCATAATCATCGCTACCAACCGAATCCAATCGAGACTCGGTATCCAGGCCGAGTTCTCGCATTTAGTGTTGCGATCTTTAACAACAAACACGAGCAAGTCGGACGCTGGCCAGCTGGCAGATGTGGGCATGACCCAGTGGTATCTTTTCGCGAAAGAAAGAACACAGCACACTACCTAGATGCGACTCCCCCAATCGATCGGTAAAATTCACTCCATTCGCATCACCTGCCTCGCCGTCTTGGCCATCGTAACGACCGTTTCTGCAGCAGCGGCTCAACAGTTGGTCTCTTCGCCGTCGAGCCTGAAGTTTGGCACGGTCATCGTAGGACAATCGGAAGCCCAGCTCGTTGTGTTGAGCAACACGGGCGCGACCTCGGTTGCGGTTTCCGCCGCAACGGCCAATGATGCTCAATTCAGCGTGTCGGGTGCCAATCTGCCCATCAATCTGGCGCCAGGACAGAGCGTCACGCTGACCATAGTTTTCAAGCCGGCCTCCACCAGTTGGACGGGCTCTAAGGTGATTTTCAGCAGCAACGCATCGAACTCGAGTCTTCCGATCCTGGTTTTCGGCTCTGGAGTGACGAGTGAACCCTTGACGGCTAGCCCCACCGCGCTCTCCTTTGGCCAGTTGGCCGTCGGAGCCACGGTGACTCTTCCTGTTGTGCTGACCAATACGAATTCCTGGAAAGACACGGTGAAAACTTTTCAGATCTCGGGCACCGGATACTCGGTCAGCGGTCCGTCCTTGCCTTTGATCTTGGGCCCTGGCCAAAGCGCTACGCTGGGCATCACGTTTAAGCCGCAGGCGACCGGATTGACCGGAGGAAGCCTTTTCATTTCCGGCGCCGGCGTCGCTCTGAACGTACCTTTGACGGGAACCGGAACCACGATCGGCCAGCTGAGCCTTTCGCCTGCCGCGCTTAATTTCGGAAGCACTGAGGTTGGAGTGCCCAGCGTTCAGACGCTTGTCATGTCTGCAGCGACCGGAAGCGTCACGGTTAATTCCGCGGCGAGCAGCAACTCGCAATTCGCGATACCCGGAGTTTCTTTTCCGCTGACCATCAATGCAGGGCAAAGCGTACAGATCAATGTGACCTTCACGCCAACAACGGCTGGCGCAATTTCGGGCACGCTCTCGTTCAAGAGTACGGCGACGAACCAGCAAAGCTCCGAAAGCGTCTCCGGCACGGGTACGCTGCCATACGTGAGCTTATCCTGGAGTGAGAGCAACTCGCAGCAGGTGGCGGGCTACAACGTATATCGTGGCACAACGCCGGGCGTTTATTCCCGGATCAACAGCGCGCTGGACCCGAGTTCAAACTACACGGATAGCACCGTCGCTCGGGGAACGACCTATTACTACGCCGCCACTGCAGTTAGTACCAACGGGCAGGAGAGCTTGTACTCGACACCAGTTGAGGTTGTCGTCCCATAGAGGAGATACAGCACGGCCGTCGAATAACGAACAGGAATTCAAGCAGCGGGCCGAGGAGGATCGGAAGACACGGTGGCCCGTCCGATCAATCAGGGAGGAAATGGCGAGTACGATCGAGCGTGGGACGGAAAAGCGCGGACACCGCAAAGGCACTATCAACGCGGTGTCGCCGAACAACTAAGGAGCAGACTCCCAGCTAGAAGGAGGGAACCTGCCGCAGCGGTAACTGCTTGGTCTCTTGCCGGGATCGCGCCCCGGTGTCGTTTAGGATCTCACTCCTCGCCTCACACCCTCCCTTGCTCTTTTGAAGGAAGCGCAGGACGGGTCTCGCGGCTTTGGGAGCTATCTTGGATTGCGCACCGCAGGACAAACATTGGGCACCAGCAGTCGGTAAGAAACGACTCAGTCCTCGCGGGGTCGGCGTTAGTGCTGCACTCGACAAGAACCCTCGTCGGTCTGGGTGAATTGATGACCTACTGCGGGAGTATCTCTGGCCCGCGGGCAATATCAGTCCTGAGACCAAATGCACTCTCGCACGCCGATCTTAAGACTTCGCGAGGCGAGAACGAACCAACATCGCACCCAAACAGGCTGCACCGGCTGTAACAACGTAAATTGCATTGGAGCTTCCCTCAGGCACTTGCCGGCACTTCCGGTCGTGATCGCGTGCGTCGCATCCTCGCTTTTTATCCGAGTGTTGCGCAGTCAATAGCGCCGGAGACAAGAGTATGAAGGCCACACCAATCATCCACCACTTCGATTTATTGCTTCGCATAAGTGAACACCTCAATTATTAAATTCCACTGTTACACTTACTGAGTGCGTACGGAAAGAGGATCGCTCGGTGAGCAGCGCTTCCACAAGCTTTGATCACGCACTTCCACACATAATTCCAACTTTTATGCCACTTCCTGGCTCCTGGTCAAGATGGGCGTTTTGCACACAGCTGCAACGAGCTGCATACGATGTGAGGGCGATTACGAGTCGACGTACGCTGCACACGGGACCCTACTGATATTTTCCACCCGGCGTGCTAGTGATGCATCGGAGTCGCCGTGCCGAAGAAGCCACACCAACACTCCTGTCGCAATTATCCCCACGGCAAGGAAAATGATTCCTCCGTGGTGATGCAGCCATCCGTCGAGAAAGGCTGGATCCACTCGAGTTCCAAGTTCGGCGATCGTGAAGATCCGAAACGCATTTTTCGCGATCGATAGTGGAATCGCCACGAGAATCAGCAATGCCTTCCTCCATGATGATCGCAGAAAGAGCTGGGCAAGAAACATCGCGACTACGATTAAACACATGCTGGAGCGGATGCTGCTGCATTCGTTTGCTACTTCGATATCCAGACCGGGAATAGATAAGAGAACACCCTCCCGCATCACAGGAACGCGAGCAGCGTGGAAGAGGATGCTTGTCGCAACAGCAGACTGATACTGCAAGAAGCGAGAAAGCCAGCTCGCGATCAACGCTGGAAACGGAACTGTCAAAAACAGAAAACACAATGGAAATAGAAATCTAGGAAACACCTGAAGACCAAAGCACAGGCTTGCACTTCCTACCCACCAGATCACAGCGGCACATATGCTCGCAGCCAGACAGATTTCAGCCGGGGAGGTTTCCAGGTTTCGCACGGCAAGAACGTCAAGAAACAGAGCGGCGCCCAACAAGAAGACGCCCAGCGGTGCTCCCTGCTCGTAGGACCACTTTGACTGTCTGGCTAAAGGGCAAATCATGCCAGCGGTCAGCGGCGGTATCAACAAAATGTGAGTGTACGCGTCGTTGGTCGCAGCGAGGTGTACGACGGCAAGGAATGGACGCCACCAGATGGCAACCGATGCTCCAATAAGACCAAGAAATGGCAAATATCGCATTCGGTGATTCACGGGCACACCACTACGAGCCTCGATTGTCGAACGACGCAAACGGAGAGCGCGGCAATCAATCTTGCAAGGTCGCTATTTTGCTCCACCAATTGAAGGTATTAGTTAGGCGGAATTGACACCGTCACTGGTATTGATGTCTTGCTCTCCAGATTCTGCTTTAATGCCGTAACGGCGTAGCTATAGTCTTGCCCCACGCCGACATCCGAATCTTGCATGGTCGTGTCTTTTACCGGCGCACCACCGGTGATCTTCGTACATGATTTATCCGGGTTTAGACGGTACACGTTGTACCCTTCGTCAGCCGCAAGAGGGCTTGACAGGGATACACTCGCGTTCCATGACAGATTAACCACATGTTTGCTCCGAGGTTGTCCTGGGGCCAGCGCGTTGGAGTTGGTGCTATCGCATGGGAATGACTCACTATTGTTATTGGTTTGTTCTTCGCGGAAGTTTATGGGCATTGGTGCCACGGGGCCAGAAGAATTTTGAGCAACACTCGGGCTCGCAAAGAAGATGCTCAGGGCTAAGGCGGTAAGCCTTCCAAGCCTATGCAAGCAGGGTCGCTTCGCTGCAAGCCGAATGTTGCTCACGAGGTCCCCTTTCTTCCACATCGTCTCTTCGTCCTAGCCCATCACTAACTAGGCTACCGCTATAAGCCCTAGTATCAGAAGTCATGTAGACCACAACCGCTGCCCAGTGACTGCAATTCAACTAGAGTTCCTGAAGGCTGATTTCAATGTGTGGGTAGCAGTCCTTGGCAGGACGTTGAAGTATGGAGGCGCGGGCAGGAATCGAACCTGCGTTAAGGGTTTTGCGGACCCTTCCTTCGCCGCTCGGGTACCGCGCCTTGTTGGACGGAGGATTTCGTAGCCCGCTCAGCCGTCACGATCTGTTGATAGCTCTTTCGGCGCAGCCAAGCCGTCGTCCATCCCTTCTTCACAATCCAATGCCGTGGGTGCGCCTAGATTTCGTCCCGCATACTGCAGCACACACTGCACACATCTTCGGGCAAATCGCTCTCCCCAATTTCGGCTCCGATGGGCCGCCACTCGCTCACTGAGGAGTCGATACTGTTCTGGGGTTAGCGACCATCCTGAGGCTCCACAGTTCTCCCTGACATGTTCAGGATTAGCAGCCTTGAAAATGGTAATTACCGAAGGGCGGAACACGTTCCAATTGAGCGCGACCTGTGCCCTACTCTTGCCCACAGATGCCCCTACTTGACCCAGGCAATCCTCGATATCGGCTTTCCAAAGATTTCGGAGATTTGTTCCGAAGGGGCTGTACGCGAGCACGCTAATCTGGTTCGCTTCACAATATTCGAGGATGTCATCTTCTGGCGAGCGGTTTATTAAGCTGTACCTGACTTGGTTGGAGACAATCCGGGCGCTGGAGAGTAAGTCTCGCGCCGCTCGCAATTCGGCTACGGTAAAGTTGCTGACACCGATGAAGCGAATCTTGCCCATCTCCACTAGATGTTCCATTGCGCCCATCGTCTCAGAAAGCGGTACTGCGTAGTTAGGCCAATGCAACTGGTAGAGGTCAAGATAATGAGTTTTTAGTTGTTTAAGGCTGCACTCTGCGGCTCTGATGACATCCTTATAGCGAAAATGTCGTGGGGAAATCTTGCTCGCGAGGAACACACGGTCACGGATTCCACGGATTGCTTCCCCCACTACCGACTCCGTACCGTAGCACTCCGCTGTATCGATAAAGCTCGCGCCCAACTCAATTCCCAAGCGCAAGGGTTCGACGCCACCTTCATACTGCCAAGTGCCCAACGCGAGTTCCGGAACTTGGATGTCGGTTGCCGCCAGACGCTTCAGATTCATATCAGCACCCCTGCGTGCCACAGCCATCGTGACTAAGCGGCAGGAGTAACCCTCACAAGGCGATCTCTCGCGGTAATCTGTCCATACAAGGAGGCGAGGCCTTGCGCAACGATGAAATAGTCGAACTCGTGCGTTGCCTTCTTCCGCAGTTCGAAGCCTATTCTCTGCAGGTCGTGATCGCCTTCTTCTATCTCCTCTATCGCTTTTGCAATGGATTCGGGAGAACCATCAACATAAATCCCCATTTCACCAGCATATTCGGGGATATCAACCGCGCGTGTCGCAACAATGGGAGTGCCATTCGCCATAGCACATGTCAGTGGATGCCGAGCCGATCCACTTGTGAATGGAATCAGACATGCTTTGCTTCTTTGATAGGCCGCGGAAAGTCCCTTCGAGTCATAGAAGTCCGCCCATTTGATCATGCTTGCAATCCCCAGTCGAGCAGCCATCTCTTTTGCTTCATCCACACCGTCACAACCGTGAGCGACGTAGCACAGAACAGCAACGTTACGTCCTTTTCTCCTGAGGATTGCTAACGCTTCAAGCATTTCGTGCAATCCCTTACCTTTCAGGAGGTGATGACCACCGAAATATATGTATTGGTTTCGCTCATACGCACCCATGTCTGGTACGGCCGCCCCGTAACGGACTGGAATAATTTTGTCGGCGCGGACTCCGAGTCGCACCAATTCCGTTTTCATGTGTTCACTGTAAACAAGGACCTTATCGCACTTCTCGTACATATGGTTCAGCCATTTGTGGTTGCGTTGAATCGGGTCTATTTCATGCACATTCGCCACGACGGGTTTGTGCACAATGCGTGCGAGTCCAACAACCACAAGCAGAGGAATTGCACCGAAGGCTTCGAGCACCTGATCGAAGTGGATCACATCGGCTTGGCGCGAACGCCAGTAATAAAGGAAGCCTCTAGCGGCTGCGAGCCAGAGGTCTAGTCGCAACGTTTTCACTGCGTAATACTTTACGAGTCCATACCTCTTGCTTGGGTTGGCTGGTGCGTGTGGGAGCCCGATAGCCGAGCAGCTTTGATTCATCAGTTCGTCCTTGGCCACACCACAGTGCTGGGAACTCGTAAAGCAGCGACAATTAGAGGTGACAACGTCAACAGTCACATTGTTGGCCCGGAGGGAGTCAACCATGTTGCTGCAATTGTGCGCGTACATGTCGTTTTTGTACCAGCAGCCAATGTATGCGAGTCTGACCGAAGTATTGGTGGCCGATGTGTTTGACATTGTGCAACCTCTCTCATGAAATGTGCGAGGGTGGACCATCGTTTCGGATCTTTGAATTGTTCGGAGAAGGACCTCGTTCGACAATCACATTGTCCAGAATGAAAACAAGTAATACCCGAACAATTGCCGTCACAAATAGGCGTTGACCACATCACCTACAAGGGTTGTGATCGTTAACGGTACGTGTTTCCAGAGTCTCTGCAAGGCTTTCGCGAATGGACTTCCTGCAGGACGCAAATGGGGAAGTGCAGACGCAGCGGGGTAGTAATATCGGAAGGAACGAAGAGGTCTCGCACCCCATTTCACTTTGAACGCGATCAGGCCCTCTTGCCCCTCTTCCACCTCACCGAAATCATAGCGGCGGAATCCTCGGCTGCATGCCTCTTGGATGGCGTGCCACTGGAGAATGTCATTGGGATGCAAGCCGAGTTGATCACGTCGCCGTCCATTCAAATAGCAATGGACTGTCTCTCCACACATTAATAGCATGTATCCGGACAGAAGCGTTGTTCGATGGTTGCGACATTGCTCCGCCAGGAGGAGAGACATCTGGTCGCGTGGATACAGCTGACTCCACAAGGCTGCAAAAAAGCGATAAGGCCGCGGAATCGATCCGTGCCAACGCATGGTTTCCAGGTAGAGTGTGTACCACTCCCTCAAATCTCTTAGGGTATCCCCCTTGCGTACCTGAACACCGAGTTTTACAGCGCGGTTGATAGCTCCCTTGACGCGGTGCCTCGTGACGCGATCTCCGAAACGGAGATCCTCTAAACGCCCTGGGAGCTGCAGGACATATGTTTCTTTCCAGGAATTCCCATGTAACCCGTCGAACAAAGATGCCAGATTGGGATTCATAGACTTGACTTGCAATTGCAGCCCCGGGATCCCTCGAACACGACAGACCGCATCGTTTAGGAGCGCCCTGCCCGCTTCGTCGCTCAACGACAGCGGACCGGCGAGGGGAGTACGCGGTAAGGACGACAATCTGCGCCCAAGTACCTGAGCGCCCCAATTGAAAGGCAAACCGTCAGTGCGCATTAGGGGAAGCACACCGTGAACTTTTTGGGAGCTGTCCAGGCATGCGAGCCCCATCACTTTCTTGCCATACTCCTGTTCAAGAGCCGTGAGCCAACCAGGGTGATGGTAGATGGTACCGTCAGGATGGTTGATAACGAAGTTCTCCCAACGAGGGTCGGAATGAAAATCGATATCACATACGCGGAGTGCTATATCAGCATCCCGATTGTCAATCTGGAGACGATCAGTCGTCAGTTTGCCGAGAGACACCGTTCTGATCCTAGAGATAGCTATAAATACGATCGCTTAAGCAGGCTGTTGCTCGAAGAGGCAGCCGACGCCAGATTTCCCTCAAAAGCATTCCTGGATAACCTCCTGAGTCGAAGGTGCGGGCATTGCCGTCGTGCGGGGCAGGAAAATAGTATCGGTACAGGCGCACCGGCTCGGAGCCCCATTTGCTTTTGTATCGGGCCAGCTCAGGATGTTCTTCCGCCACTTCGCCAAAATCAAAGAAGCGATACCTCCGTCTGCATGCTTCATTTATCGCTTCCCAGTAGATGAGGTCATTGGGCCGCAACGAAAAGTCTGCAGGACTCGACCCGTTAAAGCCGCATGTTGTTGTTTGAGCGAATTGCAGGAAAATCGTACCTGCAATGAGCCTCTTTCTCCGATCATCTTGCCGTTCCGCAAGTAGCAATTTCATCAGTCCTTTTGGCCGTAACAGCTCCCAAAGAGCAGAAAAAAACCTGAAGGGACGTGCTGGAACACAATTGCGGCGCATCGTATCAAGGTAAAGCACGTACCATTCGCGTAGATCCGACAGTGTTTCGGCAGGCCGAATGCGTACTCCGAGCCTTATTGCTCTGTTGACTGCCTTCTTAATGCTGTGCCGGTTGTCACTGTCAGCCACGCGAAAAGGCCCATTCGAATAGTTATCTAATCGCAAAACGTACGATAGCCGCCAGGGTGTGCAAACGAGACCGTCTACCAGTCCATCCAGTTCACGTCCTTGCGTTTTGATCTGAACCTGAGCCGTGTGATCTTGTGCGACAAATTGAATCGTCGCTTTGACGATGGCAGCTGTGGCTCGTGAGTCCTTCGAAAGCGGCCCTGCTATGGGAGTGCGCGGGAGAGAGGACAGACGACGACCGGTCAACCCTCCGCCAAGCTTGAAAGGAAGCCCTCGAGTGTAACTTAAAGGCAGGACTGCCAGGAACTGTCCTGCGTCATCCTCGCAGGCAAGATAGAGGCCCTCTCGACCGTATTCTCGCTTGAGAGCTTCTAACCATGTTGGATGGTGATAGATGGACCCACTCGGGTGTCCTGATACGAACTTTTCCCAGCGAGAATCGTTTCTGATATCGACTTCAACGACACGCAGCGTCGTTTTAACGCATAAGGCCGTGGAATCTATAGAGTTCATGTGCTGACCGGATGACGGCTGTGTCTGAAGTATGCTCTCAGTTAGCTGTCGCGAGCTGCGCGCCCCAGTGATGGGTTCTCGTTGCGAAATGGTCATGCAATATGTCGATAGGCTAAGTTCGATAGCATCACCAGCACACAGTCAGGAGCCGCCATAACAAGCCGTTTGGCACGGCCTGCGAGTGCTTGCCATCGAGAAGGGGTCGCGGTGGACGGATACCGCCAGTATTTCATCGTGCTTCGTTGCGCGCCCCAACGGTCTTTGAACTTGACCAAGCCGCTGTTGTTCCAATCCGATCGGCCCATATCAAGTTCTTTTATGTCGCTTGCTCGGGCATCTCGAATCGCATGCCAAAACAGTAAAGGTATTCCCCCAAGATTGTTGTACCGGCTGTCGCTGCATCCGTACTTGTAGACGAGTGTCTTGGTGTGCCTGATGGTAAGGATACTGGCGACTGGAGTCTCCTTCTTAAATGCCACCCATATATTGAGATCGGCTCCAAAGGCCGCAATGAGATTGCGGAACCACTTGCGAGGTTGCGGCGGAAGTCCGTGTCGTCGCCGAGTCTTGAGAAGCAGCTGGTAAAAGGGATCCAACAGTTCGTTAGAAGATCCTTGCTCGCAACGCAAACCTTCACGTTCGGCGCGGACAATCTTGCGCTGGATGGAATCCTTATGGAATCTCCTGAAGAGTGTCTGTTCGTCCGGCCCTAGGTTGAGCCGGTGGAAATGATATGCGCCGCCAGGTCTGAGCCCCGTGTCAGCGTCTGCTGAGTAGCTAACTGGCCGAAATTCAACATACCGCCAGTGCTCGTTCGCGACTCTATCGACCAGGGTAGCGAACAACTCGTTCACTTCCTCAGGACAGCTGGCTAGCGGCTCGCAGTGATCCGAGAATGGAAGCGATACGAGGCGTTTGCCTGTAAGAAGGCTGCACACCTCACATACCAGAATGCCGTTCTGCAGAGGAACGCCCGGCGGGGTGCTCGTGACAACGAACGGCTGATACCCATACGTATCTTTCAAAGCCTGCAGCCACTCAACACGGTGAAATACGGACGCGTCGGGGTGCCTCGCGACGAGGTCCCTCCAGCGTTCATCCTGTAGAGGATCTACGCGGAAGGCATTAATGGCGATACCTCCGGCGGATTCATCTAGGAAACCCATCCTGCGGTCAATGCCGTATGTTGAAGCCATAGCCAGCGGATTCACGCCGCCCAGATTTCGAAATTGGAAATCCACAAACCAGGTTACACGTTGGATACTTCACGCTTGACAGGTAAGAGCATCGCTCCAGCATTCAGCGTTGCCGATTCGAAGGAGTAGGAGACTCGGCCGTCTTTTTCGCTGGCATACGCAATGCGAGCACGCTCTTTGCCCTCCCCTTCGATTTGCCATGTGCCATTCACTTCGGTCAGTCTCATCTTCGATCTTTGCCGCCACCAAGACGCGACTTCGCGCGGGAGCGGCATCCAAACGTTCCTGTAAGCCCTGAGACCAGCCAGGTACGCCAGCAGGCTTTCGAACGTTGCGCGTTCCTCATTGGCGATGATGTAGTCGGGATGAATGATGAAGTTCATCAGACCATGTTTTTCCATCACCAGGTCGATTTGCCGCCTCCATAACTCGATCGAGTGGTCTTCCAAGATGTGAAAGAGTGAGTAGTCTTGGGTAATAGTCACGGGCAACTCGACGATGTCTCCAACGAAATACGGCATGACAGTGCAGCAACCACCCCGTTGCGGATCGAGATGGGCTACATTCGGAACTGACATGTCGTAAGAAAACTCGAGGGCGTCGTACCACTCCTGCCGTCTGTAGAGCACCGCCGACCGGAAGCCTTGGGCACCGAACTGCCGCCCATAGCGGTTGATCCGCGCAGCCCGTGCCAGAAACTCCTTGCGATCTCGAAACAGATGGCCGTCGTGGTTTAGATCCTGCACGTTAATTTCAAAACCACGTTCGCGGATGCTTGCAAGATAGCTGTCAGAGACATTGTAGCGGGACTCTGGCACAACCTGAAACGATGCTTTCATTCCGTATAGGTCATCGAGATCCATCAATGAGGGACAGAAGTCGCGTCCGACGGAAGTCTCGACATCATGCGTCATCACTGCACAACTGGAGGCACCATCCGGCCAGAACCAGATAAAAGGAATCTCGGGATGGTTGTTGTGTCTGAGCGGCAGCAGAAGGAGTTTCTCCATGACGTTGTCGACTGTCCGATCGACGGGCCACTTAGGAAAGGGAAGCTTGCGCCAGCCATTCAGACGGAATTTTTGCAAGTGGCGACGAAGGTTAATCGGCAGCAGTGGGCGAAGGAAGTAGTAGCTCCGCCCGAGCAATGACGATGCTGGATGCCAGTCTGCGGATGTGTTCGTATACGCTTCCAGACGCAGGTTGTTGACGACCTGACTAGGGTCAAAGGGCAGATGCACCGTGCGCCCCTGGACGATGCATTCGGACGACATATCTTTGACGTCGCCTGAGTTAGGCGTGTTTCCCGCGTATACCCTGCCAAAAATAACTTCATCTTCGAACTTGAAGTAAGTATTCTCTTCTGAAAGTGGCCCGCTAAGAGAAAAGGAAACACCATGCTCAGGACATCGAAAGTATTGACAGAACACATGGCTCATAATTGTGTTGGCTCCGTATTAGTGGCCAGTGGGCCAGGGAAACACAATAACTGTTGGCCGCGAACGTTATGATTAACTTGGCCCACCGGATGATTCAGAACTTGTATGCAGGCGTAGGCTACCTAACCGGTTACTAACATATAGATATCGCGACGAGACGTAGGGCAATGGGCGGTTCTTACCTGTCATGATCGTCGGATCCGCATTTCCTTTGTTCGCATTGCGCGTGCTTGAAGCTTGCTCACTCCTTCTTCGATAGTTAGGATGCTGGCCCCCGAGGTGAGGGCGGACGATAATATGGCGCCGAAATAATTAGGCGTGCAGCCAACTGCGGAGGGCCGCAGGCTAACATCGTGTGTGTAAAAGATGAGCCAACCACCGCACTTGATGTTTTCCGCAATCAACTGTTGCGCATAGCTGGCGGGAAGCTCGGAATACAAGGGATTCGCTCGGAGAAATCCGAGGTCGACTGGATTACGGTTGATTCCCCACTCGACTGTCCTGCAACTATCGTAGATTGATGCCAAAGCCGATTTTGCAGACCACGTAATCGCGCCAGACGGAAACGAAAAATTTCGCAACCGATAAGCGCCCAAGACGGCCGCCACCGCCCGACGATTACGACAACACTCTTCCTGTAGTTCGTTGACAGCAACTCGCGGGCAGTAAATGTGACTGAACGTGTGGCAGGCTAACTCATGTCCATCTTCCACGAGGGACCGTAAGTCTTCGGCACTGTACATCTCGCCCTGGTCGGAGTGTTTCCCCATGAGCCCCAACGAAGCGTAGTATGTTCCTCGCAGTCCTCTTTCAGCTAACATCGCGCCTGCGACTTTAAGGGCGGATCGCGGGAAATCGTCAAACGTAAACGAGATGATCGGAAGGTTCGGCACCTGCCTCACCAGCTTCCGTGACAACATCTGCGCAATTCGTTTGTGACTATAACTCTCCAATCGAGACACCAGATTCATGCTGTCGTCCACCTATGTTGAAAGATGGGTGTCATCCCCTTTGAGCTCAAATGTGCTGTTTGTGTTGTGCTCATACACCCGCCGGGACCATCTAAAGGTCGGATCCTCTTTGAGGAAACGTCGGCGTACACAGCATTGAGTTCCCCAATCACGGCGAGGATGGAATTGCGCTCAGAATCGCATCTCTCCCGACGAGTTGAAACGATGCGATGATGGTTTGAACAAGCCTCCATAACATGCCGGGTAGAGTCTGGGACAGATAGTGAATGCCATCAGTGCTCCCTGACTAATCGCGTGAGTCTCTGCGCTTGCTCTTTTCGGATATAGCGAAGAAAGGCAGTTGGCACTGGTCGATTCTGACGAATGCAATAGGAATATCCGAATCCAGCAAGCCGGGCGAGGGAGCCGATCACATATGGTTTATCCAAACTTCTGCGCGCAAGCCTCGCCAACTCGAACCAGGGTAGTGTTCCCAAGGAGTAGTCCGCTCTGCCCTGTCGGAAACAATTCCGCAGATAGTGGTCCGCTGAACCCGTGAATCTGTGATGGTGTACCGGCAAATCGGGGAATGACATTACGTCCCAATCGTTCATGCGGGCTACTACCTCGGCATATACATCCGGGGCCCCATGTGGCAGAGGAAAATAGCAGCCGCCGACGGCGTCAAAACAGGCGCGTCGAAAGAACTGGCACGCGTGGGCAACAGATCTGGCGCTATTCCTCTTTCGGCTTCTAAATTGTCCATCAGCTGATCTTTCATAAATGAATCCCCCGCCAAGCCCTAACCGCGGGTTATCTATGAACTTCTGCAACAAAAGGGAGAAATAGTCGGCGGGGAGGGTGATATCGGCGTCCAAATTCCCAAAATACTCAAAGTCCCTGTCCTTCATCTGCCGAATGCCAGTGTTGATGGCGCTGACTTGCGCGGCAAAGTTTCGAGGGTGGTCTTCCGCAATGCGTACCAGGCGAATAAAGTCGTACCGGGCGGCGTATTTCTCAACTATCTCATCGGTCTTGTCCGACGAAGCATCGCTCACAATATTCCACTCAGCCGGACGCCACGTTTGCCCTACGACCGACTGCACGGTGTTTTCAATGAACTGACCTTCGTTGTACGCCGCAGTCACCAGCACATAGCGAGGCTTCATAAGTGTTTCTCTAATCCTAGATGGCTTCCGGGGTGCCGTCCGGCGAGCCATTTGATGCTGGAGACGCTCCTATTAATCGCAAGGGCATCCAGCGGCCTACGGGACGCGCGACAGCAGTACAAGATTCCGTGTCCTGCCACGCGGACTAACTCATGCACCAAGACAGCCATCTTGTAACTGCCCTCCCCGATATAACCGTGATGCTTTCTGAAATACTGCAGGTTAGCCCGTCGCATTTCGACGTAGAAGCGGGTTGGGGCTTGAGCGGAGCTGGCTGCCCCGTAATGCAACGCTTCCGCTTCGGGATAAAAAACCACCCGCCATCCTGCTTTTCGAAAGCGGTAGCTCCAGTCAATATCCTCGCCATACATGAAGAACTGCTCGTCCAGGCCGCCCACCTGCTCGAGAGCTTGACGTCTCACCATCCAAAACCAGCCGGTCAAAACCTCTACGTCTTCGATTGAGTCGTACGGATAACTGTTCATGAGAAAGCCACCGAACAGCTTCGACCTGGGAAAGAGGATGTGCAAACCAAGAGAGCAGCAAAGCGTGTTCCACGCTGTGGGCAGGCGCATCACCGACTGACCAATTCCGCCACCCGGCGCGAGCATCTTCGGACCAAGTAGCCCTATAGCGGGATTTTGGTCCATGAAGGACACCATGTTCTTGATGCATCCGGCTGGAACCAGCACATCGGAGTTAACCAAACCTAGATATCTGCCCCGTGCCAGTGCAAGACCGATGTTGTTGGCCTTCGCAAATCCGAGATTTGCGCGATTGCGAATGACGGTCACACGAGGAAACTGCCTTTGAATCTCATCGGGGGTTCCATCGCTCGATTGATTGTCGACGACAATCACTTCCACTGGAACGGTGCCGGTATTCTGGCGCAAAGACTCGAGGCACTCCAGCGCATATCGCTTCCCATTCCAGGTCACGATAATCAGCGACACTACTGGCCTGAGATCTTCTGTGGAAGCAATGATCATAGCTGTAGCGAGAGCTCTGGCACTGAGATTTCCGATTCCGCCGAGTGGGACACGCCGGAGTCGCCAGGGCTCGCCGCCTCCGGCAATTGTCTGGCTCCAGGGTCAACAACGAACGTACCGGTTGCTGAGATCGTGGCGAGCAGGGCGTACCAGGCCAAGATGCTCTGGTCGAAATAGAAGATGCCGAAGAAAGCCACTGCATTTGCGAAGAGTGCGCATCCGATCGCCCAGATTAAACGGGCATCCTTAGGAGATCTCTCAGCCTTCCGCCTTGCTCTACCGATTCGCTTGAACCCGTAGACAAACAGGGCGATGAACAGAATGAACGTCACCAGGCCGCCCTGCAATCCACTGCTTACGAACGCGTTGTCGACATCCCACATGTAGTAGCCCCAATCAGCATTGTTGCGAGTGCCATAGAGCCACCATTCACCGAAGTGACGAATGAATGTGTCGATCAGTTCTGCCCGATGCCAGCCACTCCCGCCGGTGGCCCTGCCCACCTTCGCGATCAGATACCACACCGGAGCGTTCATCACTAAGTGGAGACCGACTAAGGCGGTGACGGCTCCCCACCTCAGCCACTTCATCCGACGGCGTGCCGACCACAGAAGCATCCCCAGTAGTCCTGCTGCAAGTGTCATCATGGGAGTGCTGGACGAAGAGGCGACTGTGATGATGAGCGACGCAAGCCCGCCCAGCACTGCTATCCGCCGGTTTGCCGTTCCCTGCCACCACAGCGCAATGAAGACCGGTAGCATCATGGCACTCAAAGTCCCGCCGATGACCGGATGTAGAAACGGCCCCTCGGCCCTCACTTCCCCGTTGCGTACGCTGGACAATTCCGGAGCCCCCAATACAGCCAACGCGTTCCGCGTGGTCAGATGCTCCCGTAACAAAAGCGGCGCGAGGAAGGCGAGCACGATCGCCAAGGTCTTCACCATGCGCAGGACGTCCGCCTTGTCTCGAATCAGGCATCGCATCAGGAAGTAGGAGCCAAGTGTGGTGTAGAGAAATCCCATCCGGTTGGACACTGCGGGCCATCCCCACAAGAGGCAGAACATCGCCGCGCCGTAAAGGGCCCAACCCAGAAGAGCCTTGTCCAGGGAGTTGATGCGGCCGAAATGGACCTCCCGGCGGACCATGATCCGAAACCATCCAGCCAGAAGCAGCACGCGGATCGCGCCGAAGTGAAATCCACCGACCACAATGGTGACCGAGATCGGAATCAACAGCCCGGCCACGACCAGCGGCACGACCACATACTTTCGTGGTACCACAACTATGAGCACAACAGCGCAGACCAGAATCACCAGGGCCAGCGGAGTGATGAAGGTATCACCGCCGCCTCCGAAGTAGAGGTTGTCTGGCATCTCGAAACGGGAGTTCATTGTGTCTTGAGACCGGGATCGGAAGTTTATGCGGCCGTGCTTCGCAGGTTCGCGAATATCTCTCGGGGCGTTTTGCCGCCGTTTGTCTCTCGATCGGTGTTTTTGCCCTTGTCCACGGAGTGAACGACCTTATACGTGGATTTGATAAGTTCGCCGGCCGGGTACGGAAGGCCCTCCCATTCAAGGCATAGCGGTCCTTCAGGCGCAGCGAAATGACCCAATTCGAATCCGGCTGCCACAACCGCCATCGAGAAGTAGACATCCTCCATGAGACTGCTATTCCAGCGATATGGGACGTCAAGAGCGCCGATGCGTTCCATCCCGATTAGTGCATCACGTGTGAGAAAATAGGCGCCACCGAACACGTTGTCACCGCGATTGTAGCCGCGTCTCTCAGCCAGCCGCAGAAGATTTGTCCAGGATGGCTGGAATCCAGTAATTTTCCTCACCCAACTGAGCTCTCGTTCGATGATCTTCTGGTGGCATTTGAAGGAACGAGGGCGGTCGTAATCTTGTGTGTACACGCCGAACATTCCCACTGCCTGGTTTCTCTTCGCGTAGCTCACAGCTTCGGGGAGGACACCTGGTTTGATGATGAGAGCGTCTTGATCCAGCCGAAGCACGAGACCACACTCCGTGTCCGACAGCACGCTGCGGTAGGCCGAGCATAGGGTGTGAACCAGGCGACGCCTACCCATCGAATGGGGATTCCGTAAGATTCGCCAGTGAGGCTGACGTTCCCTCAACATCGCCTCGTAGGTTCCGTCCGCTGTGAGGTCATCAACAACGACCACATCATGCGGCTCGGTGCAATAGTAATCGACGCTGGCAAGAGTATCCAAGGCTGACATGGCACCAGGGCCGACTGGGATAACTACAGCGGCTCGTTCAGACGTAGGCGTAGGAGACATAAATGACGACAACTGCGTACTATTCGAGAACCTATGCCGCCAAGTCGAGCGCATCGGTGGCAGACAGGAACGTCAGATCCCCACGCTCGTACCGGTGCCAGCCCAAGGTTGCACGCTCGACGACCTCGCGACAGCCGGGCTTGAAACGGTCGTGAAGTTCGACAACCAAAACGCGCACGCGGCCTATCCAGTCGCACTCAGAAAATATTTCCTTCTCTGCTCCCTCAACGTCGACCTTCAAGAGATCAATAGAATCGATGCCCGATTCTGTCATCAGGGTATGCATGGTGACGGCGCGGCAGCCGGTGCCCTCGGCTACCTGACACTCCCAATCTCCACCGACATCCACCGTGGCCACATCACCGTTTCTATTCCAAAGCGCGGCTTTCACGGGTTCGATATTCGGATACGCGGATGCGTTGTGCACGAGAGCCCTGTAATTCGATTCTTCCGGTTCCACCGCGATGATTCTCGCTTCGGGATATTGATTGGCGTAGTAGATGCTCGTTAGACCGATGTTGGCCCCGGCATCCACAATCGTCTTCGGAACGAACGGCAGGGTCAGTTGGTATTCGCCCTCCAGCAGAATGTGATGGTAAACCGCAAGGTCTGACGTGTGGACTCGAAGAAAGAGTGGGTGCCTGATGCCAGCTGCCTTCGCCGCGATGACTCTCGGCCTGCCAACAAGTCGGAACGATGATATCGCCAGCAGGCCCTTGAGGCCCAAAGCATGATAGTAGGTGTCGAATCCTTTACGAATGTCCATATTGGAATCACCATCGGCGATGAAGCATTACGGCGCTTTAGTCGCTAACTGCCTCATGAGTTCCTTGCCACAAATGCCAAGGGTCACAATACACGCAAGTAAGCCAAAAGCAAGGTTCGCTATCGGAGCGCCCAAAGGCCAGAAGTGCCGCATCACCAGGAAAAGACCAAGAACCACGGACGACACAAGCGCGGTAGACGGGAGAAATCGACTGTACTGCTGAACATCGAGGCTCGTGAGATGCCGAATGCGCACCAGCTGTGAGACGAATCCCGCTATGATCGCGATGAGGCCTGCTATCTGTCCTCCAACCAAGCCAAATTCTTTAACTGAAGGATAAATTAGAACAACCATCAGAATTGCCATTATCAACACACAGCGTCGATGGAACTGCGGGCGCCCGACCGCGTAAAAGACTACCGTGATCAATGTGTTGGACAAGTTGATGAATGCAACCAATGCTGCAACCATCAATGTAGATGACGCTGAAACATACCGAGGGCCATAGATCAACGACAAAAGGCTCCGGCTGCTAAGAGTGATGAAGATGAGAGCTGCCATTCCTAAAATGGCCAGGACGGCGGTGACTCGGGTCAGTATTCCGTTCATCCGTGGGTTGTCGTCTTGTATCTGCGCGAAGCTTGGCATGAGCGTTTGGCTCAGCACGCCGATGATGAACGATGTCGGAACCTGAACTAGGTACACCGCCATGCTGTACACACCGAGGTCTGATGCAGCATACATTTTTCCCAACACAAAGATATCGGCACGAGAAAAGATGAGATTCAAGAATGAAAGGCCAAACACCCCACGGGAAAATGTAAGTAAGCTGCGGGACGCACCCCTGTCGAGCTCAACCCTTGGACGAAATGGAAACAAAGCATACGAGACGATACAGCGTATGAAGTTCTCGGCTGCATACCCGACAGCGAGCGCCCACACGTTACGGACAAAAAATGTCATTATTACAACAAGCAGCGATCCGAACAGCCCGCTGCCCGATTGCATTATCGTCCATTTCTTAAATTTCATTTCCTTCAAGGCGACGTAAGACCGCGGGCTTTGCGCTCCCATAAACACGATGCCCAGCAGAGCGGTCCGCATTAAGGAACTGAGGTCGGGATGCTCGTAATACCTTCCAATCAGTGGAGCTCCAGCAAACAGGAGGACATAAATACCGATTCCCCGAACGAAGGATAAACACCATGCCGAATTCACAAAACCGGCCTCATGCCCCTTGGGGTTTTGGATGACGGCTTCTTTGACCCCAATTTCTGCGAGCATATCGATGACATAGCTCGTCGAATAGATTATGGCCATTAGGCCGAATGCCTCCGGCGCCAGCAGGCGAGTGAGCACCATGTTCCGGCCAAGGCGAAATGCTTGCTCGCAGACGCTGCCGACACCGAGCCATGTCCCACCACGGAACACGTGGCCCTTGAGCCCACCTCCGCCAAGCACCCTCGTTCGCAGGGCTGCGATAGCACTGGATATCTTGTTACCAGGGTTCATTTCTGGGCTTGAAAATGCTGCGGTTTGGTTGTATGAGGTATCGGCGTCGTTGCGCGACGCACAGGTTAGGATCTCTGTTTGTGCGGGAGGTTGGGAGAGGCTAGCTTCTTATCGCAGAGCTGGTTATCTGAGACCCCGGCACAGCCCAGGTCTGCGACTTCTGATCGAACTGCCTTACGACTCTGGCGGGGTTGCCAACGAGTATGCTGTTGGGAGGACAACTCTCAGTTACGACGGCGTAAGCGCCGACGACCGTGTTTCGCCCAATGACTAGGACGCCTCTCTTGGCGAGGACCACGCTTCCGTAACCAAACCAGGAATTCCGCTCAATTATGATTCGCCCTCCCGCAGTGATTCCCTGCCGCATTATGGGTGCGCTTGGATCTGAGTACTCGTGGTTATGATCAGTGATGAAGACTGAAGGACCGAATAGCACATTTTCGTGGATGTCGACCTGATTACGTGCAGAGATCGCCGATCCCCGGCCCAGGTTGCAGCCTTTGCCGATGATAATAGCTGGTTCCCGATCAGATGAACAAACCGGAACGTTGAGCCACACATGCGAATGTAGCATCACATCATCTTCGATTCTAATTTTGTGCGCGTGGCTTCGTCGAATATCGCAGCTGTAGTGAATCGATACGTGGGAGCCAAACCCCTGAAACGGATAAGTCGCTTTCAACCATAGAGAATGGGTCTTGGTCCTCGCTCGAGGTAGCCAGATAAAAGGGTCGTCTGCAGGAATATCAGAGGGTTCACTAGACAGTGCGGCTACAGATTTATCACCAAGGGTGTGCATGTCAAAGAGCTTCCGGATTCATGACAGCAATCTCACAAAGCGAGCGTGTCAACACCCCTAGCGCAGCCTGCTATCGTTCACTGAACGGTTGCAGTCAATCCCGAAGGCGCCGCGGGCACTACTCCAAATGTGTATGCCCCTGTATCCCATGCCCCAGACGAGGACCGCGCTACTCCAGCCTTGTCTGAGTCCAACGCAGTGATTCCAGTGCTCACGAGGTTTGTGCTCATGCCAATGGCGGGCGAACCTGACTGCAAGGAGTAGGTTCCACTCAACTTAGGATCAGCGCTCACGCTGCTACCATCAAACCCATAACTCTGCCATGTGGACATTGTCAGGTAAGTGCTATCGTTTGTAGCCAGCGACGGAGCTGAACCGCTGGAATTGCGGAAGATGTTGTAGTCGGACGACGTAATGTCGTCTCGTAGGGTAACGTAAGAGTGCAACGATGTTGAAATGTTGGTGAAGATGTTGTTTTCTAGGTAGGTTCCGCCGTTGGGACTTCCGCCGTCAGTTGTAACCGCAATTCCGCCGCCAGAACCGACCAGCGTGTTGTTGTAAATGTAGTACGGTCCGGCGTAGTTATAGAGCCAAATGTACCCATAACAGGCATATGAACCATTGTCTACCATCAGGTTATTAAAGATATAGCACGACGTACGCTCACCGCATGCGATGTAACCGGTGGCGGAGCCATTTCCGAGACTGCCGTGGAAATAGTTATTGTAAACTTGAAAGGTGGCAATCGGAGCCAATCCCGAACAGATGTGACCACCGTCCGCATCGTTGAACAGGATTATTCCATCCGTGTGATAGGTGCTGGATGGAAATTGCCAATTCAGCCAGTCCGAGATGTCGTTGTCGTATATTTTGACATTTGTCGCTGTAGAAGACGCGTTGCAGGCACCCATGCTGATGCTCCACGGGTGGTCGCTGATCGTGTTGTTGTAGACGAGAAGATTGCTCGCGTCGTGCCCACTATCGAAATCAACCCACAAACCTGTTCGCGCATTGCTCAACACATTGTCGTGCACGCTGTCGCCCGAGGAGTTCCCTTGCAGGGAGATGTCGGCCGTGTTCTGACCGTTGGTGTCAGTCGCTCCGGAGTTGCTGCCCTGGTTCAGGTAAATGTTCTGAATGGCCAAGTTGCGAATTTCAATGTTGGTGCAATTGCTGGCGTAGACCCCGTTGCTGGATTGATGATTGGCGAGACTCGTGCCATTGGCCGTATTTTGAATTATCCCGCTCGTTCCGCCGTCCATGATCAAATAACTGCGACCACTGCAGTTGATTGCTCCAGTACTTGCCGATCCCCAGTATGGCGCTGACATTTGCGCGTTGGTATCAAAAAGCAGTGTGATCGGCTTTCCGGAAGCACCGCTCCCCTGAAAAGTAAAGCCTGACTGCCCCGCCGTTCCGGTGAATGTCCCACAGAACAGCACGGTGGTTCCAGGTCCAATCTGATTCGCTCCCGTACCCCAGTTCGCGGCACTATTGAAGAAAGCCGGAGTCTGAACGTTGGCCGTGCAATTCCCGGTAGGGCTGCCACTCTGGGTGATGTAAATGTTGGTTGCCGATCCAAAAGCGGAGACTGTGAACATCATCACAAGAAAAATGACCACGATCCCAATCCTGCTCACTGCTCTCATCCGTAACTCCAGGGGTAAGGGCTGGCGGCAATGTCCGGGCAACAGCGAAACGCGTTGCCCTTCGGCCAACAACCCGGCGATTGGGAAGATTCTATCGTCGTCTGCCCAAGGAGTTAAACATACCGATAGTTCACGCTCCTCCACTGTCCGGAAACACGTGCCAGTATTGTTGCGATTCTCAGCAGTTTACAGCCGTGGGCCAGGCTCATGAGAGGCATGGACGACCGGTGCATTTTCTCGGCCGGCGCTGACAACAGGCACACCGCACGGGCTCGCTGGCTTTCCTCCGGATTCTAAGATGGCCACGATGTTGTCCACGATCACATTCAGAGCGCGACGTTTCCCCAGCTTGGGCTCGAGACCAGAATTGCGACGAACCAGCGCAACGCGAGTGCGAACGTCTTCTGGTGTGGCGAGTAAAGTGAGCCTTCCAGCATCAGCAAGGAACTTGTCCACAGCACCCAAGGTTCCACGGAAGATGCTGTAGACGGGAACACCGAGGGCAGCCGCCTCGCGGTTCATCGTGCCGCCGCCGCTGATGACCAGGTCGGAGAACCAGATCAAATCCAGTCCGTCCACCACGTGGTCGGGCACAATCACCCTACCGCTGGAAAACAGGCTTGGCCACTTGTCGCGTAATATGCGGACCTGTTTGGGCGTACGCGGCAATAAGATGGCCTTAGCGTGTGGCTGGCTGTCGAGAAGTTCGAACACCGAATCAAGCAGGACTTCACTCTCAGGATTGTGATAGTGAGCTTCGGTGGCCGGCGGACGAACCGTCACGACGATGTCGTCAGGTCCAAGATGAAACTGTTCGAGGATGGAAGGATTGGGGCTAAACGAAGGAGCATACACGTCTTCTTTGATACCGGGATAATGAAGTATGCGGTCCCTCCGCATTCCGACGAGGGTGCCTGCTCGGTCGGGAATGATATCCGGAGCCATAACCCACGAAGGACGGATAAGACCGAGCCCACCAAACTTCGCATGCTCATAATCGAAGATAGTGACTGTTGGAATCTGGAGCAAGAAAGAGACGGCGAATAGGGCGCGCGATCCATGCGAGACTGCCAAGTCTGGTTTTTCCCGAAGGATCGTCGGCAATATTTGCAGCGTCCGTACACCGAGCCCAACTAGCTTGGCAGCCATGTGCTTACCGTAGTGTCGGCCAAACCGTTTACAGGGAACATGGAGCAGATCCGCCAACTCGCATACCTGGAAACAGTCTCGGGCAGTGATCAGTACGGTATAGCCGTGCCGCTCGAGCTCTTCGATGATCGGCTTGAAGAATGGGACGTGGGGAGAATTTTCGAGATCGATCCAAATCTTCTTTGGTCTCCGCATGCTGCTGTGGCTGTTACTATTTCCGTTCGATGTCATGTACCACCATCTAGGTTAGGGGTGATTACAATAAGCAGTGATACTCACGAGCGCGCAAAGCAGCTCTAAGTGAGCGTGTGGGCGGCAAATGCTGGACATTGCGCTGGGACAGTCTTGCTCATCCGCGGCCGAAGAAACACCTCCACGATTCGAGCGCCTGCCTTCCCGTCCCATCGCTCAGGAAACGACCGTTGGTGCGGCCGCTGTAATTGGTGGCGAACGGCTGCGCAAATGGTGTCTCTTTGTGTTCCACCGAGCACGTTAGTTCCAGCAGTCAGAGTGATCGGTCGCTCGGTATTCTCACGAACCGTGACGCAGGGCACACCGAGACACGTTGTTTCTTCCTGAATTCCACCCGAGTCTGTGACAACAAGGGCAGCGTTCTTCATTAAACATAGAAAATCCAGATATCCTAGCGGATCAGTTATCGTAACCCCGTTACCTCTGCGGCCGTTTTGAGGGCCGGCCTTCTGGAAAGAGAAACAATGATCAAGCTGGTGGTGGTGGATCTGCTTTAGTGTCCTGGGGTGAACCGGAAAAATTACGGTCTGAGCTGCCACAGCCTCGTGCAATCCTTCAAGGATCTCCACGAATGCGTCGCGGTCGTCCACGTTTGCAGGTCGGTGAAGAGTGAGTAGCACGTACGGCCTCACGCTCGATGAACCATTGGCCATCGATGGCGTCAAGTTGAGATCATGGAGGATCGTCGACCGATCAGCTCTTTGCTCACAACTTAAGAGCGAGTCGATCATTGTGTTGCCTACGAAGAACACTCGATCCTTGCATATGCCTTCCGTCTCCAGGTTTCGCAGTCCGCTTTCCTCGGTAGCGAACAGCAGATCAGATAGGTGATCTGTAACAACACGATTGCACTCTTCAGGCATAGAGCGGTCGAAGGAGCGAAGTCCCGCCTCGACGTGAGCCAGCAAAGGGCGGGTGCCAGCTGCATCAAAAGTGATTTTCGCGGTTACCAATGCGCAAGCAACAGTTGAATTCACATCGCCGACCACGACCACCAAGTCCGGCCGCTCCGATATGAGAACTGCCTCGAATTTTTTCATTACTTCCGCTGTCTGGCACGCATGGGATGCAGAACCCACTCCGAGGTGAATGTCGGGCTTCGGCAAGTTCAGATCCTCGAAGAACGCATCTGACATCGCCGCGTCGTAGTGCTGTCCCGTATGAACAAGAATGGGTTTTATGATGCCCCCGCGCTGATTTGCTTCGCCGATCGCGCGGAGTATCGGCGCCGCTTTCATGAAATTCGGCCGTGCGCCGACAACGAGAATAGCCTTCACTTGATTCCTCTAGACAGTTAGAAGACTTTGAAGGTGAGGAGTGGCACCCTCTAAACTTTGCAAACTTGCTCGGGTGCACCTGCAGGCTCAAAGGAAACATATTGGAGGATGCCATCTATCACGCGCCTCTGCTGCTCAGCGACAAGCTGCGGAAACATTGGCAACGAAACTATCTCCTCCGATACCCGTTCCGTTGCCGGGAAATCCCCCGTCTTGTATTCCAGTGACTGGTAGGCTTTCTGCATGTGCAATGGGATCGGGTAGTGAATGCCGGTGCCGATCCCAGCGACCTTCAAACGCGCGATCATTGCCTCACGATCTGCTACGCGAATCACGTATAGGTGATATACAGCTCGCGACCAGGACGGCTCGAACGGAACCTGAATGCTTCCCTTTGGCGGATTCAGCAGTCGGTTGTACTCTTCCGCTCTCGCCCTGCGCATCGCGTTCCAATCGGGCAAATGTTTCAACTTCTCTCTCAAGATGCCTGCTTGAATCGCGTCCAGCCGCCCGTTGTAGCCTTCCAGGTCGTGATAGTACTTCTTCGCTTGCCCGTGGTCGCGGATCATGCGGATCTTCGCGGCGATCGCCGCGTCGTTGGTTGTGACGGCTCCGGCTTCACCGCAGGCTCCGAGGTTCTTGCCTGGGTAGAAGCTGAAGGCTGCGGCGCGGCCCATTGACCCGGCTCTGTGCCACTGATTGTGCTTCCGTGAGAAGTATTCGGCGCCGTGGGCTTGGCAGGCATCTTCAATCACGATCAGGCGATACTGATCCGCCAAGTCTAGAATCGGGTCCATGTCCGCCATTTGCCCATACAAATGAACCGGAACGATGGCCGTGACTGGCAAGTGATTTCTCTTGCTGACGAGTTTGCCGTCCGCCGAGATGGAGCATTGCGCCTCCAAGTATTGACGAAGTTTTTCCGGATCCATGTTGTAGGTGCGCTCGTCAATATCGACGAACTCCGGAACCGCTCCGGCTTGCGAGATGGCCTCCGTCGTCGCGATAAAAGTGTTTGGCACCGTGACAACGACCTCGCCAGAACGAACACCAGCTGCAATCAAGGCAAAGCGGACTGCGTCCGTGCCGCTGCTTACCCCCATGGCGTACCGCGTTCCACAGAACGCGGCGAAGGCTCTTTCAAAGTCCTCCACCATCGGTCCACCGATAAAGGCGGCGGTTCGCAGGGCCTTCTGAAAAACGGCGGCAAGCTCCTGTTCGAATTCGACATGCGGCGTAACAAGATCAAGAAAAGGAATGTCGTTGACGCTCATCTTCTACCCTCCATGGGTTTGACTTCGATCTGACGGCGGACACGTGCAGGATTTCCATATGCGATGCTATTCGGCGGAATGTCCCTAGTGACAACGCTTCCCGCACCAATGATGGAATTTTCTCCAATGGTGACTTTCGACAGGACGGTGGATCCAGAACCGATCGATGCGCCCTTTTTCACCAGCGTCTTTTCGACCTTCCAGTCGGCTTCAGTCTGGAGTTGACCGTTCTGTGCGGTGGACCGAGGATATGTGTCATTGATGAAAGCGACACCGTGACCAACAAACACATTGTCTTCGAGGGTCACGCCTTCACAAATAAATGTGTGGCTCGATATCTTGCAGCGCTTCCCTACCGTGGCGTTTTTCTGAATCTCAACAAAGGCGCCGATCTTGGTCTCATCGCCAATTTCACAGCCGTAAAGGTTTATGAACTTCGATAGTTTGACGCCATGGCCGAGCTTCACGTCCGGTGCGATCGACAGGTACTTGCCGTCAATATCATTTTGTGGTTTGTCTGCCATCGACACTCCATTCGCTATGCCTATTCCTTGGGGTGGGTCAAGGGGGGAGGAACAGCAGCTACAGATAGACGAGTGCTCCACGTTTGCGGAGCGACCTGGAAGAAGCCTCCAGCATTCGGACGATCCGTAATCCGGCAGCCCCATCGTTGATCGGTGTTGACCCGTTTTCGATGCACTGAACGAAGTAGGTGAGCTCGTGACGCAGGGCTTCGGCCTGTTCTAGGTGAGGAGCCCACATGTCCCCAGATCTGTAACTGACCAGGAGCTTATAGACGCCTTCCTCGTTGATGTTCATATCGACGCCCTTGTCGTAGATCCTGATCTTCTCGTCTGCCTCGAGATCGTTCCACACCAGCATTTTCTTCTCCCCGCCGATCAGCGTGGTTCGGACCTTCACTGGCGAAAGCCAGTTGACGTTGACGTGTGCGATAACTGAGTCGGGAAAGTAGAGAGTGATGAACGCAATGTCTTCCAGTCCGTTGAGATGTTTTTGTCCGGTCGCAACCAGCGCTTCGGGATTGCTGTCGATGACGTAATCGAGGATGGAAAGATCGTGTGGCGCAAGATCCCATACGACGTTGATATCGTGCTGGAAAAGGCCCAGGTTAACTCTTGTTGAGTCGTAGTAATAGAGCTTGCCCAACAGCCCCTCCTGCATGACCTGTTTGATCTTCTTGACCGCACCAGTGAAAAGGAACGTGTGGTCTACCATGATCTTGAGGTTCTTTTGCTGTGCCAAGTCGATCAGCTCTTCAGCTTGATGGACATTACTTGTGAACGGCTTCTCCACAAAAACATGCTTTCCATTCTCGAGGGCGGCCTTGGCGAGTTCGAAATGAGTCCAGACTGGAGTGACAATTGCAACCGCATCGATTTCGGGTGAAGTCATAACCTCAGCCGTATCCGACGCGACATAAATCTGAGGATGGTTCTTGTGTACCCTCTTTCGAGCGGCAGAGCTCTGGTCACACACGGTAGCAACAACGACGTTCGACATACCTTCCAGGTTCCGAACAATGTTGGGCCCCCAGTAGCCATATCCGACCACGCCGAAACGGACTGTGCTGCTCATCTTTGACCGAGTTGGAGGCCGCTGCACCGGAGGATCCAGTGCTACCACCGCATTGCTATCATTCAACGACATCAAGATCACACTCCTTTCGCGTTCAGCGAGCTCCTGCAACTACAGCTCGAGGTGTGCGCCACAAAATTTTTAAGTCGAGCCAGGGAGACCACGACCTGGCATACTTCAGATCAAGCCGAACCATTTCGTTGAAGGCCAGCTGGTTCCGGCCATTTACCTGCCACAGCCCGGTGATGCCCGGTTTCGCTTCCATTACCCGGCGGCGGTGCCAAAGGTCATATCTGTCAACCTCGTAAGCAATTGGAGGCCGGGGTCCCACCAGGGACATTTCACCTTTGAGAACATTGATGAATTGAGGGAGTTCGTCGAGGCTTGCCCTACGCAGGAATTTCCCGATTGGTGTGACCCGAGCATCGCTAGTAAGTTTGTAGATTCCTCGACCGTTCCCGTCGCAGTGCTTCCTCTCGGCAACTCCCGCAATCAACTGCAACATATATTCCTTATGCGAGCTGCAGTTGTTGCCGGCATACATGGACCTGAATTTCAGGATCCGAAAGGGCACGCCGCATTGCCCAATCCGTTCCTGCTTGAAAAGCACAGGCCCCTTGGAGGTGAGTTTTACAGCCAGGGCGACGAGAAGAAAGATCGGACTGGCTAGGATGAGAGCCAACAGACTCCCGCAAACATCGATCGCTCGCTTCAGGGCCGAAGAAACCCTTCTGGCTTGATCGCGTGTTCTGAGGTCGGGATAGAGAGCAGATGGATTCGGCCTACGCTTCGCCAACTCGCGCCAATCATCCGGGAACCAGTAGAATGAAAACGCGATCTGCTTGAACTGTTCGTAGCTCAGACTGCCCTGGAGTGCGGTAGTAACGCGCGCCAGTACGGTGTTCAATATTTGTTTTCTATCCTCGGCATCAATCTCGGTGAACATGACTCCCACAACAAGATTGTTCTTGTACCAGCCCACCGCGTCGGTTTCCCGCGTAGACAGTGAAAGGACGTCCACGATCTTACCTAGCCCATTCTGCTGATTTCCGGCGGGCGTCTCGTCCCCCTTGTCCAGCAACATCACGAGAAAGGGCTTGTGCGAGCGCTCGGTTCTCCTGCGCTCGGACAGGATCATTCTGTGGAAGGCCTTTTCGCTCAGAGTCGTTCGTGCGGGAGCCGGTTCAGGGTCAGTGGCAAAAAGGCCGAGGTCAACATCTCCAGGCGAATGCCGCATGTTCACGACTTCTTCTCCTTGCAAACCTGAGTTTGTGATTTGGAATCTGTGGAAAGGCGGACTTCAAATTGCGGCAATCGGGGGAGGGTTTGTTATTGGAAGCCAGGGAGGACTATCCCTTACCACTGCTTCGTAGAGGTGCATATCTCTGGTAGTAGTTGCGGTGGTTGGCATTCGAGCAGGCGTTCAGCACCACTCCCAGCACATCCGCTTTTTTCAACAACTCAAGACCGCGCTTCAGTTGATCTCTTTCCGTAGTTCCTTCTCGCACCACCAGTAAGGCGCCGTCGGTCACTCTGGCCCAAACCGTGGTGTCGGCGAGAGGAAGCAGTGGCGGAGAGTCAACAATGATCCAGTCAAAAAGATTTGTGAGCTGCCCCATCAGGAAAGAAAGGCGGCCGGACTGCATTAATTCCAGAGGGTTCGCCGGCGGGTGGCCTGCAGGCATTAGCCAGAAGCCCGGCTCCTCGAGATGATAGATGTTGGAAACCGACTCCCAGTCCCCTTGCAGCCATTCCGCCAGCCCGTGCAACTTGCTTAACCCAAGCTCCTGCGCCAAAGCCGGACGCCTCAGGTCCCCCTCGATCAGCAGAACCTTCTGTTTCCGCCGGCGCGCCAAGGCTCCTGCCAGGTTGAGGGAGACCAGACTTTTCCCTTCTTCCGCCATTGCACTGGTCACCAGAACTCGCTTGAGCTGACGGCTCTGTTGAAGCTGCCTCATGCGCACGCCGAGAAAGCGGAATTTTTCCGCCGCGAGGCTCTCGGGTTCGCTAAGAAACACCGCGCGGCTCAGCTTCCTGAGCAGGATTTCTACCGACGGGAAATCTCCCAGCGAACCGGCCGGGGTCTCCCGCTCCTCTCCGGTTGGGGCTTCAAACACTTTCGTGGCCACCGACACCATGTCCGTGTATTCGACCCCCGTCTGCTCTAGCCCGGATCTCCGTAAAGCGTCGAAAATGCGGCTCATTGTTTCACCCCGGTGGACACTGCAATTCTCAAGTCTTGTTCGCTGCCTTGGCGCTCTCGCAAATGGGCGTAAACATCCAGAAGCACAGCGGCTGCGCGCTCAACTTCCATTCGATGTTCATCTCGCGCGGCCTGACCATTTTCCGCAGGGTGCACAACGTTCAGCCGGAAATCCGCGGCTATCTCCTCGACAATCGAGGGAGTTATACTCGGCACCTGCTTCGCATATCCGTGAATCAGGGCGTTTTCACACAACGTATTGATCAGACGGGGCAGACCTTGCGATTGCCGGAATATCTCCACAACCGCATCCGGTGGGAACAATTCGGCAGGGCTAGGATGTCCAGCCACTTGCAGGCGGCGATAAATGTAGCCCTGGGTCTCAGCCAGATCCAAAGCCGTAAGGCGCGAACGAAGTGCGATTCGCTGTTTTAGCTGGCGCAAGTTGCTGGAATCCAGCTTCTCTTCCAATTCCTGTTGCCCAATCAGCAAGATCTGCAGCAGCTTTTCGGTCGGAGTCTCGAGGTTGGTCAAGAGTCTTATTTCCTCCAGCACATCGACCGAAAGGTGGTGGGCCTCGTCGACGACCAGCACAGTCGTGAGATTGTTCTGATAGCGCCAGATCACAAGATTGCTGAGGTCCAGAAGCAACTCGCTTTTTGATTTGCCCGCAATCGGAAGACGGAAGTCTCCTGCGACGTACTGCAAGAATTCCAGTGGGCTCAAGCGCGGATTGAACACATAGGCGTACGCGATATGAGCGCGGTTCAGCACCTGCAGCAGGCAGCGGACGAGCAAAGTCTTTCCCGTCCCCACCTCTCCAGTCATGACCACGAATCCTTTGCGCCGCTTCACTCCGTAGTAAAGCGCAGCCAGCGCCTCATTGTGCTTTCTGGTAGCGAACAGAAAGGATGGATCCGGCGTAATCTCGAAGGGGTTCCGTCGGAGCTGGTAAAAATTCTTGTACATGTCTTAGCTCTAGCCGTGCAGATAGCTAAAAACCGATCCTGCCAGGATCGCCGAGATGACTAATGCCGCTGCTGTCCACCTTCCCCAGCCTTCATGATCCGGGATCTGTCCGTCCCGTGGTCCCGTGATCACCGGGATTTCACAGATCACTGGCACCGGGAGCAGCTTCTTGATCTCAGTCTCGCTGTGGAGGCGATCATCGGCCATCTCGGCTGCTCCTGCTACGACAGTTCCCAACGCCAGCCCGACGCCAAGCCCGATGAAACAAAACTTCAGGCGGTTCGGAAAATCCGGCTTCACCGGCAAGCTGGGCGGATCGACGATGCGGAATCGTTCCCCCTGCTGTAGCAATTCCATGCTGGTTGCCATGGCAGATTCGTTCTTCTTCTTCAACAAATCATCGTAAGTGGCTTTCGACTGGTCGTAACCCAACGTCAAGTCGGCCAGTTGCTGCTCGCGCACGGGCTCTTGATTCAGCCGCGCCTGGTACTGACTTACCTTGACCTTCAATTGTTCAATCGAGCGCTCGCGGTTTGAAATCTCCGCCTGATTGGACTGCAGCTGGCTTTGCAATTGAGCCAGCGCGGGGGCTTGGGCGTGGCTATCGGCAGGCGTATTGCTTGTGTTGGCGTGGAGTTCGGTAAGAAGCTGCTCGCGCATGCGCTCGGTTTTGGCTATCTGGTCCTTCAGCTTTCGTACGTCAGGATGGCGGTCGGTATAGTGCGAGCTGAGGTCTGCCAGTAGGGCTTTGAGTCGATCCAGTTCCTGGTCCACGGCGGGGAGTCCATCTTGCATTCCATCTCCTGCTGAGGAGGAAACCCGGAGCGTGCGGTACTGATCGACCAGAGTCTGCAGGTAGATTCGCTGCTGCTGGGCTGCACTCAGCGCGTCTTCGTCAGTCTTCAACTGCGATTGCAATCCGCTTAAGATCTGCAGATTGCTTTCCAACTGCGCGGGCAATTCTCCGACATGCTGGCTCTTAAACTCACGGATGCGTCCCTCTTGGGCCTCAAGGGCCCCACGTGCCGCTTCCAGTTGGCCCTCAAGGAACTTGGTCGTGTCCTCCGAATGGTGCTGGCGTACTTCCAGATTTTCGTTAATGAAAAGATCGGTGATTTCGGAGGTTACTTGCTGCGCTACGTGTGGATCGCGAGAAACGTAATAGACGTTGAAGGCATTCACCCGTCCCTGGGGATCGTGTACCAGTTCGATGTCGATGTCTTTTCGCATCCGTTCGACCTTCTCGTCAGGCGTTAAGCTGGCGTGGGCATCGCCATACAGGTGCTTCCGGTCGATGATGTACAACAGGCGAGTGCGACTCAGAATCTGTTGCGTGATGCTTTGCAGCCTTTCCTGCAGGTCGTCGCTCACGTTGGGAGTCACGTAATCCCTGGGCATCGTGGGCTGTTCCACCAGAATCAAGGTCCCCGACCGGTAGCGCGGAGGCAGAACCCAACTCATACCCCACAGAACCAGCCATCCCACAAAAAGCGGAATCAGAAAATGAAACTGGCGGCGCTGTGCCAATCGGAGGTAGTGCTGTACATCGATCGTATCGGATTGTTTTTCTTCCAGATCGTCAACCATAAGGCTATCTTCCCAGCGGCCTGGCAAAATCGTAGGAAATGGAAATGAACTCGCGATTGGTGTCGGGTACGGCCGCAAAAAGTGGAATGTTATAGCTCTGATGAAGGCGCATATAGCCGACTTCAAGACGCAAATGCTCGCCGAGATCGCGCTGCAGCGCCGCCGTTGCAGAGAAGGTGTGCCCGTTGTTCGAGAGCGACGGCCCCAGCAGATTGTTGTTAGCATAAGCGCCGGCGATCGATCCGCGCAGAGTTCGGCTGAATTGCAATCGCATGAGAGCGCTGACCTGGTCGAGGCGCACGGCGCCCGTCAAACCGCCTCCTCCGCTGATCACATGCGCATAGCTAAGCGCAGCACTCGTAAAGTGCCCTTGCCAATGCATGCTGGCGCCAGCGGACGGAACCCAGGTCACCGCGGAATAGGCGGGCAACGATCCCGAAGCAATTGCCGGTTGCGTCGTATCCACGTACTGCGGACCACCGAAGAAGGAAAGGGACAACCGCTGCGATGGATAGACGGTGTAGAAGCCAAGTACAGCGTGGGTTTGCGTTTCATTGGTAAGCCCGCTTGGGTACGATAGCAAGCGCTGATACTGATAGGCCGCGCCAACATAATTCTCCTTCGACACGCGGTGCGAATAGAAGGCGGACCCGCCCTGTGCACCCTCGTCGGAGAGCCCGTTAACCTCATTTCCACTCCCATAGTGCAGATTTCCGAAGCTGCCTTCGCTACCAACCAGGTCATTGGCGCTGTATTGGTAGGTCATTCCGACCCCGCCGTAATTGCTGAGGCGATCGCCGAGCGGCGCGATCACCGACAGATTGGGCAGTTGCGCTCCTCCCGAGGTGCTCTCGGATGTTGCCAGGTTCGGGTTGTTGAATATGTTCGAGCTCTTCTGAAGGGTGTCGCGTGCGCTCAAGGTTACGTGGGGAGTCGGCCGATACCGAATGTTGATCAGCGCATTTTGATCCGCTTCATTGCGATAGGTCGTGCGCTGGTAAAAAGTGAACCCCGGCGAATAGGACAAATCCCAGTGCAGTCGCGCTGAAGTCCGATCCAACCCAATCGTCGGCCAGAGTGAGTAGCTGAGATCGCTCACCGGATGTCCTGTGGTTGCTCCCAGGACGTTGTCGCTGTACGCGCTGCCGAATGTCAGGCCGTAGCGCAAATAGTTCGACCGCTCTTCGGAATCCAGCACAATGCTATAGGCTCCGCTGCTGACGGGAGGCGGAACCACCATTCGCTGCTCCATGTTGGTGGTACTGTCGCTCTCTGCCTGCGGCCATGCCGGCGCCGCGGCCAGCAAGATCACGCTGAACCAGATTTGTCGTCGCATAGAAATTCTCATGGCACAACGACGGTGTCGCCTGCCTGCAGTTTCACATTCTGTTCGGGTTTCTCACCTTTGATGACTTCCTTGTAGTTAAAGGCGAGCCTGGCACGCGTTCCGTCCGGATTTTCCCGCAGAACATAAATTGACTTGCGCTTGGCAAAGTCGCGGAACCCTCCGGCAAGGGCAATCGCATCCAGAACTGTCGGAGCGTTCAAAATGACAAAGCTGCCCGGGCGAGCGACCTGCCCCAGAACATTAAATTTCTGGCTGTTGATCTGCTGCACCATCACGGTTACTTCTGGTTCGGAGATGTAATTCTTCAGCTTGCTTGCGATCTCGGCTTCAAGCTTGAGCGGAGTTTGCCCCGCCGCCTTCACTTCTCCAACCAGGGGCAGCGAGATCTTCCCATCGGACCGCACCGGAATGGATCGGGAAATGTCGGGCTCTTTCCACACATTGATCGCCAGCACATCATCATTTCCAATAATGAACGTGGCGTCATGCGGCTGCGACGCCGCATTGGCTGGCACAGTCTGGCTTTGCAGTCCGATCGCGAACAAAATACCGATCGAGGCAGCGATCAGTCCTCTCCTACCGATCAATGGGATTGTCATCTTGATTGCTCCTAGGCGACTTTCGCCATGATTACTTGCTCAACTTGCTTTACTTTTTGCACTGTTTGCTGGAAGCGAGAACCGCGGCGGCGTCAGGGGAGAGACGAAGGATTCTGTTTCCGCCATTTCATACTGCTCGATTTTGTAGAGCAGAGCTCGGTAGCTGATCTTTAACAACCGCGCCGCGGCTTTACGGTTCCACCCAGTCTTTGCCAGAGTCATACCGATCGCATTTCTCTCGGTTTCACACTTGACATTGTGGATCAGTGATTTCAGCGACCTCGCACCCACATGAGTCTGTTCAATACCACCGGACGAGAAGGGATCCTGAGCCACTTCTGAGGAATCGCGACTCGAGCAGTTTTCACTCGCAGGATTGGAAGTAGATTCATTCATTGCGAGATCGCTCTCGCCCGCCACCAGGTAGCGTTTGACGAACGTCTGCAACTCGCGCAAGTTGCCGGGCCAAGTGTAGTTTTGGCAGGCTTCGACCACAGAGGCAGAGAATTCTCGTGCTGGCAATCCATAGTGCTTGGACAGGTTGTGCATGAAATGCTGAAGCAGAATCCGGATTTCATCTTTTCGTTGACGAAGCGGGGGCACGTGCACTGAGAATGCGCTCAGGCGGTAGTACAGATCTTCTCGCAACGTCTTCTCAGCCAGGGCGTGTTCAATGTTGGCGCTGGTCGAAGCGAGCATGCGAACATCGCTGGCCAGCACCCTTCCGCTTCCGAAACGCGTGTATCGCGCCTCCACCAAGACATTAAGCAGTCGTTCCTGGAGATGGTTCGGCATCTCCGCGATTTCCTCGAGCAGGACTACCCCCTTTCCCGCGATCTCGAGTTTTCCGGGAATAGCGAGGTTGGGCGTGGCCTCGGTGCCCCTATCCGTGCCAAAGAGTTCCTTCTCCAGAAGATCTCCGGGCATGTCCGCACAGTTCACCTTTAAGAACTTGAACCCCGAACGAACCGAGCGCCGGTGTATCAGCCGCGCCAACGTTGCCCTACCACTTCCGGGCTCTCCAAGAATCAGCACGGGCACATCCACTTGCGCCAGCAACTCCACTTGGGCGCGGATTTTGCGCATCAATGGACTCACGCTGACAAAGAAGCCGTCTTCGCCCATCGGTTCGACATTTTCACTGGCAGCTTCCAGCTGCAATTTGCCTCTGGCGCCCCGCAGGTTTCGGAAAATGGCGACTTCCATCTGCTCGTCCGCAACCGGCCGGACCAGAACTTCATCTGCACCCAACCGAATTGCATCCTCTCTCTTGTTCGCATCGTCGGGATGGCAAAATAGCAGGATCGGCAGTTCGGGCCTTAGTCGTCGGAGCCAGCGTAGAACATGCAGGCTGTCTCGATCGTCGCGAGGCAGATCCAGAATGAGCAAATGAGGCGGAACACCGGACTGCACGCGCTCCATCGCTTCCCAACCCGTGGTTGCCGTTTCCAGTTGCCATGAATTCGCATCCGCAATTGACCATAGTGGCCGTAGAGCCGCCATCTCACGACTCACAACTAAAAGGCGAATGGTTTCAGTCTTGTTTTGCACGGAGGGTACGGTGGGTTTCGAGATCAGACAGATTCGCGCGGCCTCTCTATGCAGCTTCGACTTCGTATCCCTCGAGCCGAACTGCCAGAGATCTTTGAATGGCGTTTACGGAGACGACCAGTGTGCGATCGCCGGTTGAGGACACTAGAATGCCTTCCATGCCATCCAGGGCGCCACTGCGAATTCGTACACGTTGTCCAACTTTGAGGAAGGGATGGGCACGCCACTCTACCTGCTGTTGCAACAGAATTCTGACAGACTCAATCTGGTCGTCGGGGATGGGTGTTCCTTCACCTCGCGTGCCCACCAGAGTCAGGACTCCGTCCACTTGAAGCAGGCGCAGGCGGTCCACATTCGTGGGCCTGATCTTGGCAAAAACGTAGCAACTGAACAATGGCAGCTGCACAATCTTCTTGCGATCGCTCCAGCGGTGAACTTCGGTCTGCAGTGGAAGGAAGGTAGTGATTCCGCGTTCTTCAAACCGGTAGGCCACCGATTTTTCATGCCGGGCCCGGGTCTGTACCGCATACCACTGTTCTTTCTCGACTGGGGCAAATGGAATGAGGCTAAGACTGGTGCGCCCTTGTTGAACCAAGTTGTGAGGAATCGACTTGTGCTGAAACGGATTGTGTTCAACCAAGTTGCCTTCGACCAGGTCGGCCATAGCTTCGCCCTCTGGGCCCCGTCTCTGGATTCGCCCTTATGCAGACACAACTCTTGCTTTTGACTCTCACGGATGGAACAGCGGGGGAGGAGCCTCCGAATTTCGGAGGGAGGCTATTCCGGACCTTATCTCTCGGTTACTCTGTGGGGAAACTTACGAGACTAACCAGGAGGAGATCGGTTTCAGTCTATGGTGCGAGAACTTGCAACCAGTGCCAGTTCTTTGCAACATGCGGTATTTTCAAACTTCCGGCATTGCCTGTCGGTGACTGCGCTCACACTGTGTTGTGACCACGATCAGCAGGTTGTTGCAGGTCTCGGAAAGATCAGAACTAGTTTCAAGCACCGCGTCATTTCTGGGTGCTGGTCTCCGTAACAAGCTAGAAGCGCGGCTCGCCGGTGTCTTCAAATCGCACTCCGGCAAGTGCCACCCCCGACGACAACAGATCGCGCACTGCTCCGCGGTTTGGTCCTGCGCGATCAATGGCTTCGGCCAGGCAACGCAGCGCCTGTTCAAGAGGAGTTCCTTCCGGCAGGCGGAAGATCCAGGGAATGTTGGTGGTAGTTAGGGCGCGATCGGAGCAGATGGCGATCACTGGAACAAACGCCTTCACCGCAATCTGTTCGGCGAGATGACTGGATGGCCGATCGAGTGCGATCAGAGCTATCGCGTGGCGCTGGTAAATCGCATCTACCAGGCCCGCTGAGGCCTGGCCCCAGGAAAGTTGCGACGGTATGGCAACCAGTGCGAGCTTCTCACCCTTTCTGTTGGCCTGTTGCAGCATTTTGACGACCTCGGACGAACGAATGATCTCATCTGCTCGCGGTCCGAAGACGCCGATCCGAACTGACCTCGTCTGCTCGTCCGGCAGAGCAGGGCCCGCATATTGCGCGCCATCTTCAGTAACTCGAGCATACGGCTTTTCCAATGTGATAGGCCGGTAACCGATTCTGCCTCCATGCACTCTGGCCAGGAAGAGTGGAGCGATGTTTTTGCAATTGGGGTCGAAGATCATATCGCCCGTGACGCCCTTATAGCGCGTGACGCCGGTGAGCGCGTCGCGGATTCGCCCCTTGTTGAGGCCGGCGCGGCAAATTGCGTTCAGCAAGACCTGCATGGCGTCATAGGCTAGAGCAGCGAAATGGTCCGGCTTTTCCTGGAAGCGTGCTTCGTAGCGTAGGTTAAAGTCCTGCCAGCGACTATCAGCGCGGGTGGGATCGTACGGAAATACGGCCTCGAAGCCCTCGGCGGCTGTTCCCGCCAGTTTGACCAGTTCATCTCCGATCGTGCGATGACCGCCGAACACTCTCTGTTTCATCCCGAGTTCCTGCATCTGCTGCAGGATCATCGCGGTGGGACCAATATCAGTCCACAGCACGATGGCATCGACCCGCGAATCCTCGATGATTCCGAGTTCGCGGCGGAAATCAGTGTCTCCCGGCAGAAACTTCTGTTCGATCACCACCGGATGCCCGAGTCTTCGGGCGGCATCGCGAAACTTCAGGACTCCGAAGCGGCCGTAGCGATCATTCACTCGCAGGATGGCCACGCGCTTCAAACCTAACTCGGAAAAAATGTGTCGCGCCAGTGTGTAGCCTTGCAGTCGATCGTCCTGAAGATCGGTGAAGTACCAGGGGATGATGGTTTCAGGAATGGTGGGATCGGTGGAGGCGCTGTTCACCAGCGGCGTTTCTGTCTTGAGCGTGACGCGGAGGGCGATGTGGGTTGTGTCACCACTGATGGATCCGAACATGGCCCAAACCTTGTCGTCATAGACCATTTTCACGATTTCGTTGCTCGCCGCACCCCAGATTGCCGAATCGTTGTGCAACATCAGTTTGAACGGCTTTCCGCAATAGCCTCCGGCGGAGTTCGCTTCATCGATCGCAAGCGTCGCGCCATTCAACATGCGATTACCCATCGCTTGATCGCGGTGGGCGAACAACGGTCCGATGAAGCCAATCCGAATTTCGGACAGGTCCTTCAGATCGGGATCGGGAAGATCGCGAGCGGCGCCGTTGTATTCGATCAGATCCTGGTAGTTCTCGTAATAGGGAGTCGTGAACTTGGAAAAAGGACGCAAATCGTCGGGCGCTCCCGTGTAAGGTTTCAGCGAACGCGGGGCGGGAGGCCCCGGAGGATTGGTTCCGCAGGAACATGGAACCGTTTGAGGCCAGGCCGGCGCCATGAACACCGCCAACAAAATCGCCGCGAATTGATGACGCATACAGTTACTCCGTGGCCGTTTTCCGCTGGAACATTGCGATCGCCTCAATCTCAATGAGCAGATCAGGACGGCATAGAATCGCCTGGATGCCAGTGGAGGCGGGCAGAGGATCAAGTTTCTGCTCTTTGTAGAACGCTGACCTTTCCTGATTGAAGGCCACGTAGTCGCGTTCAATGTCACGCATGTAGCACGTGGTACGAACGATGTCGTGCCAAGTGGCTCCTTCCGCGGCAAGCAAGGCGGTGATGTTCTCGAACGTGCGACGAGTCTGGGCGCGGAAGTCGCCGACGTGCACGGTGTTGCCTTTGCCGTCGATGCTGGCAGTTCCGGAGATCAGGAGTATAGTGAGCCCGTTCAAATCGATTCTCATCCCCCGAGAGAATGCGCTCCCGTAGTCGTAGGCTTCGTTCAATGCTCTGTGATTGGTGATGGCCCGCTTCACCACCGGTGTCGCAGCCATTTCTTCTAAGAGTTCGGATACGTTCATAATTTCTCCTTTGGATTACTTCTTATGGATCGAGCTTGCATGCGACACACGCGCCGTTTCCGTTGAGCCCGTCACCCGAATGCCGTGACTCAGCCCTTTGGCCGTTGCCACCCAGATGTCGTCTCCCTGAAAATCGACGCCGAGAATATAGTTGTGCGCCGGAGCGGTCGTCACTGGAACCTGACTCGTCTTGCCGTCGCCGTCCCGCACCAACATTTCCGGTTTGTGTGTGTCGAGCGCCGGACGATAAACCGCCCAATTCGTGCCGTCGTAATACGCCAGTCCTTTGTCGGTGGAGAACCAGGCACGATTGCCGTCGACAGCTTTAACCTGGTTGAGAAAGTTGCTGGGCAGGCCGCTGTCTTTCGTTAGAAAGTTATGCCAGTAGCGGCCGTCGTAACGGCTGGCACCGAAGTAGGTCGCGACCCAAAGAATCTTGTCGACGTAGCTGACCGAGGTTGTGATTTCGTGGATAAGGCCCTGGTCTTTCATCAGCACCATCTCGGTTTCGCCGTCGGGGTCGTCGTAGTTCTTCCAGCGCTCGGTCTTGACGTCGTACTCGAGCACGCCGCCACCCCAGACCGCGTAATAAACCTTGTCCTCTGCAGGACTGACGGCATAGGTCCAGATCTCGTACATCGGCGTGTTGCGTTCATTGAATAAGGCCCACAGACCTGTGCGGGTGTTGAGGCGGCTGGCGCCCGCGGCAGTGGCGGTCCAGACATAGTCGCCGCGCACTCCGACTCCGTAGACGATGTCGTTGCTTAGGCCGGAGTTCAACTGATTGAAATTGTCGATTCGGCCGGCGGAGATGCGGCTCAGGCCGCCCATGGTGCCAACCCAGAGATCGCCGGTGCGTTTATCAAGGGCAAGCGACAAAACCGCCTGGTGTGCGAGACCATCGGCAGGACGCAGAATTTTCCACGCGCCGTTTTCATACAGGCCAAGCCCATTTTCTGTGCCAGCCCAAATGCGATTGCCGTCGACCAGAACGCAGAACACATGATTGTCCGGCAGCCCATTTGCGGTAGTGAAATTCTCCCAACGGAAACGGGGCATATCCTGAGCGAATGCGCTGAGGGAGAGCGCGAAAAGTAATGCGAGCGTGATTAAGCGGTGCGCGATTGACCCGATTCGGTGTGTCATAGCGTCTTCAGATACTCGATGAGATCGTTGAGTTCGTCTTTCGTCAGATCGTTGCTTACTCCGTGCGTGTCTTTCGGATTAAACACGGTCCAGATTTCTTCCAGTGATCGCGCTGAGCCGTCGTGCAGATACGGCGCGGAATAGGCGACGTTGGAAAGTTGCGGCACATCGATGAGCGGCGAGCGGTCCGTCGGCTTTCCGGAACCGACATCGAATTGCTTCTGATTCGTATATTTGGGACCGCTGTGGCACGTCGCGCATTGGTTCTTCTCAGGAATCGGCTGGCCGTTCTTGTACTTTGTCCTTTCGAAGATTGCCTTGCCGCGCTCCTGCGCTGGCGTCAGTTCTCCGCTCTGCTGCCGATAACGATTCGGGCGATACGGCAACGAGTAGACGAAAGTGACAAGATCAGTGAGTTCCTGCTGGTTGTAACTTTGGGATCGATAGAAGAACTTCTCGGTGCGCGGACCGCACTCGGTGGGCATATCCGGATTGCCGCCGTTCCATTTGAACGGTTCCGTGCCAGCCAAGTTTTCAAGGGATCGATTGTCGACGATGTCTTTGCCGAAGCCGTCGGGCTCGAGATCCCATTGCAGGCCGTCGATGGTCGCATCCAGATGGCAGTTGGAACAACCGAACTGGCCTTGAAACGCGTAGTCGGCGGTGAAGAACAGTTGCTCGCCGCGGCGCAGCGGCGTGACTATCTTCGGGCCACCGAGATCGATGGTGGAAACAACTCTCTCCGCGCCGGTATCGATTACAGAAATGGTGTCATCCAATCGGTTCGCCACGTATAAGCGCTTGCCGTCCCGCGACGATAACGCGCCGCGCGGATTGCGGCCCACCGGAATTCTCGTGGTGACGTAATTCGCCGCCGCGGAGAGATCGTTGACGAATGGCTGGCGCTCGCTTCGCGCAAAGGCGAGGAGCTTTCGCACATCGACCACGCTCACCATCTCAGAGCCCGCTGCAGTCACAAATATTTTCGACTTGTCCGGCGCAATGGCGAGTCCCCAAGGCAGAGCGTAATAGCGGTCCAATTCGTCGAGAGGAATCTGAATCATTCCGCCAACGTCGTCACCGAATAGTGTCAGTGAATCTCCAAATACCCAGCCGTGTTCGACGTGCGCCAGTGGGATGAGATTTTTGGGGCGAAGTTGCGCCGCCACGCCCAGCTTGCCGTCGGGAGACATCGCGACATGAAACAGACCTGCGACGTTGTGCAGCGGCTTGCGCTCGACGACAACTTGTCTTGCGGTATCGATGATGGTGATTTCGGAAGTCGGTGGCGTTCGAAAGGCTCCCTGATTGGGATAGATGTGCGTGCCGTACACCCACTTTCCATCCGCTGAAATCGTGAGATAGCTCGCGCCCCGCCCGGCCAGCAGTCGTTTGATCTCAACGCCCGTGCTGATATCGATCACTGAAATGTCGCTGCTGAGGCGGTTCGCGACATACAAGGTTTTGCCATCAATGTCACTCACGATTCCGGTTGGTTCGAATCCGGTGAGCAACGTGCCTGAGACCGTGAGCGTCTTCGCATCGATCACTGAGACCGTATCCGAGAATGCGTTCGTCACATAGATCTGGCGTCCGTCGCGTGATAACGCGATTCCACGAGGCGATTGACCCACTGCGACTGCGCTGACAACCTTGCTGCTCTGAATGTCTACGACTCGCAGTTCGTTGCTGCTCTCGCAGACGACATAGAGCAGACGCTCATCGGGAGAAAGCGCCATCTCGATGGGCGAAAGGTAACGGTTGTTCGCCTCCGCGTCAGACCGCGCTGCCGCCGGCCTCGCGTTGGGCGCTAACAACGCAAGCGCAAGAAACAAAGCCAGCGCAGGAATGGCGCCCGCGATGAGCTTCGCCTTGCTGCGCAATGGACTCACAGCTTGCACTTACTGTTCCTCCACTGTCAGCACGCGATCCACCGTCACGTCTTTCAGCACCTGTTCCTGTCCGCTCGGCCAACGGATTGTTACCTTGTCGGCTCTCGTCGCACTTCCTAAACCGAAATGAATTCGGCCATCGTCTTGCGAGAGATAGCCGCTTCCTGCGCTGCGCTCCGCAATGAATTTGCGATCTCCCGTAACCAACTCCAGGCGCGCGCCGATTCCGTCGCGATTGCTCTTCTTTCCTTTCAGCTTTACAGTCAGCCAATGATTTGTGGTTTGCGTCACGTTATGCAGAAGAGTCGCGGGCGCACCCAAGTTGACCACAAACGCGTCGACCTTTCCGTCATTGTCGTAGTCTGCAAAGCAGGCGCCTCGCGATACGGTCTTAACGTCCAGGGCCGGTCCCGCATCGCTGGAAACATCGGCGAATTTGCCGTTACCTAAACCGCGGAACAATGACTGCTCCTGCGGAACTAGATGGATCAATCCGCCATGGAAGATCAGAATGTCGAGCCATCCGTCATTGTCGAAGTCATAAACGCCCGTACCCCAACTGGTGTATTGCGCCGTAGCTTGAGAAATGCCCGAACTCGGCCCGATGTCCTCGAACCCGTTTTGTCCGGTGTTGCGCATCAAGCGGTTGTACTTGGAGTCGGTCACCCAGAGATCGATGCGGCCGTCGCCATCAATGTCTGCGAACACCGGGCCCATGGCGGAGGTGCTTTCACCGTTCTGTCCGTAGGCGACGCCGAGATCGGCCGCGATCTCTTCGAACGTGCCGTCATGTTTGTTGTGGAAGAGAAAATTTTCCGTCTTGTCGTTGGCGACATAGATGTCGGGATATCCGTCGCCATCAAAATCGCCTGCCGTCACGCCCATCGTGCGACCTTTGAAAGCGCCGATCCCGGACTTGTCGGTCACGTCGGTGAACGTTCCGTTGCAGTTGTTGTGGAAGAGACGATTGGTCTGCGGCGCGTAGTCAAGTGGGCCTGGATAATTGTCGGCCGGATAGTAGTTGCGATATTTGGGATCGAATTTTACGTAACGTCCGACAAAAAGATCGACGCAGCCATCGCGATCGTAATCAAGCCAGGTTGAACTGATGGACCAGCCGTCCACCTTGATGCCGGCCCTGTCAGTCACATCTTCGAATGTTCCGTCACCTTTATTGTGGTAAAGAACGGCGCGCCCGTAACCGGTGACGAATAGATCCTCGAAACCATCGTTATCGAAGTCTGCGGCGATCGCAGCCATGCCGTAGATATTTGCCGCAACACCGGCTGTCTCGGTGACGTCGGTAAATGTGCCGTCGCCGTTGTTTTTGTAGAGGTGGTTGTGAGGCGGGACGGCCGGAGCTTGCTTCAGCGGGTACGGATGAATGTCTGCACCGAGGGGCTTGCCGCTGGCGACGTACAAGTCGGGTAAGCCATCGTTGTTGTAGTCGAACCAGACGCAGCCGGCACCGGTGCTTTCAAGGAGCGAGCCGAGTTTCTGCGCACCGAAGCTGTGAGTAAATTGAATGCCGGATTGCAGAGTTGCATCGTCGAACCGAATCTTGCCGGAGTCGCCTGCTGAGTGCGACTGCGCCAACAAAGCCGACGACATCATCAGCACGAGAGCAATTCGCCGTATCAAGTCAGTGTCCTCCCGCGAATGAAGAATTCAGGGGATGTGTCACGTCAGCCGGCGTAGTCGACTTGAGCAGAACCATCGGGACCGCGTTCTCCGGCGAAGTTTCAGGACCGGCATGGCAGCCGACGCAGGCGCGCTGTTCACCGCGGCGCATCCAGAACCACCCCGCCTCGCGTTTCAGCGTTCTGCCATTGCGGTCGAGGAGTTCGATCTGCAGTGGCGCGTCTCCGGGGACTTGGACGAAAAATGATCCGTCGGACTCTACCGGCGCGGTTCCCAAGAGTTGCGCCGTGCCAGTAACATCTCTCGTATAGACGCGCACCGACTGGATGGATGCAGCTTCAAACTTGTACTTGGACATGTAAGCATTCAGACACAGCAGATTGCCAACCGCCCAGTCATGCAATCCGGATGGATGCCGCTTCGGTATGGACCGCTCCGCAACCAGAATCGGCTGCAGAACATTCGCATCCGCTTCCTGCAGCGCCGGGCGCAATGTGCTTTGTCCCGGCTTCCACCACATCAATTGAAAGTGGGCGTTGGCGTCGGCACGCCAGGGCAGCAACCACTCTCCGGTCGCGGACTCAGCGATGTCACCCGCGTATTCGCCCGGCGGTGCTGCAATGGAAACTTGCTTCGCAAGCGCTGACGTGAATCGCGAGATGCCGCGCTCTGAGGGGAACACAATGTCGCCCGAAGCAACCTGCTTTCCCGCATGGCGCGCTTGGCCGTGATCGCAGCGATAAGACTCGACGCCACTTCCGTCCGAATACACCGTGTAAAGTTCGGGCAGACTTTTGGAACCAAACGCAGCGACGGTTTCAAACAGGACCCGGCCATCTTGCAGGACATCCGTGGGCAGCGAGTTTCCTGCTCCGTAGGTCAGAGGAATCGGTCTGCCGCCAGACAGCGCGATGGCTTCAATGACAAAATGGTCAGCGACTTTCTCGGCATACACGATGGGCTCTTCCGGCAGATACAGAGGACGAACGCAACCTCCCGGACAGTTCGTGATGCGCTTGAGTTCACCGCCCTCCAGAGAGATCTCCCAGATCTGCCATGCGTCTGATGCTTTTTGCTTGCCGGCAAACAATGCACTCTTTCCATCGAAAGAAACTGTTGGATCGGCGGAAGCCGCGAAGGCTGGAATCAGCGGACGCCGGCCGCTGGCATCCTGAATAAAGACAGACGCGCCGGAACCAAATCGTTCTCTACCTTTGACCCATGCCATCGGCTCATAACTCTTCGCGACGGTATACAGAAATGCAGGAGCCGGCTCTGAAGACGACGCATCGCCAGCAGGCACTATTCCTGTCGCGCTCAATAACAGAAGAGCGGTGGTGATGGTGCGCACTAGCGTACTCCTCCTGCTCTTACAAGTTGAGGTCCGGCCTGACCGCCGATCTCTCGAATCGCCGGGCTTCGAAGCGCAGCATTTCGGAGCGCCACGTAGGGTTGCAGATCCTGCATCATCGCCTCGAATTCGGATAGCGTCAGCGACTGGTTTCCATCGCTCAGAGCTTGTTCCGGCGACGGATGAACCTCGACGATCAATCCATCCGCATCGACCGCCGCGGCCGCTCGCGCCAGAACCGGAACCAGGCATCGCACACCCGCCGCGTGGCTGGGATCAACGATTACTGGCAAGTGCGAAACGGTCTTCAGCACGGGTACCGCGGCAATATCGAGGGTGTTACGCGTTGTTGTTTCAAAGGTGCGAATACCGCGCTCACAAAAAATGATGTTCGGGTTTCCGTTCATGGCGACAACCTGCGCCGATCCCATGAACTCCTCCAGCGTCGCCGTCATCCCCCGCTTCAGCAGCGCTGGCCGTCCGCATCGCCCGACGGCTTCGAGGAGCGCAAAGTTCTCCATGCTCCGCGATCCCACCTGCACGATGTCGGCATATTCAGCGACCAGATCAACCTCGTCCTCACTCATCGCTTCTGTAACAACTGCCAGACCTGTGCGTTCCCGTGCCTTGCGCAGGAGCTTGAGACCCTCCAGCCCCAATCCCTGAAAAGAATAAGGAGAAGAGCGCGGCTTGAACGCCCCGCCGCGGAGAATGCGCGCACCGGCTCTGGCTACAGCTTCTGCTGTCTCAAGTAACTGATTTTCGGATTCGACGGCGCAAGGGCCGGCCATCACGACGAAGTCGTCGCCCCCAATCTCGATATCCCCGACCTTGACCACACTTCGTGCTTGGCCGCCAGCACTGGCGACAAGGTCAAAATGCGAGAATTGCCCATTCCATTGAGAGGGCGGCTTCACAGCTGCCAGCGTAGAGTTGCACCGTGTGCGAGGCTGTGATCGAGATCACATGGGCGTGTGTTAATGAGCGAAAAATGCGGGGAAAAAGGGTCGGCTCACGATTTCTCAGCGACGTCAATAGATTATTTTGACTAGAAAAATGCGCCGCGCTTGTGTCAATGAACGAGAGTAGTCGGACGAATCTGCTCAGCGGGAACGATGCCCTTGCCCTCAAGCACCGCATAGAACTTGTCTGCGTCCAAATTCTTGATGACGTCGACCGCACCGGAGGGCCAGCGGATTTCGATGCTATCGATTGTCGTTGCGGCGCCGAGACCGAAATGCACGCGAAGATCACTTTGCGAAAGATAGCTTCCTCCGCTACGAATTTGTTCCGTCTGTGTCACACCGCCAGCGGAGATCTTGATGCGCGCCCCGATGGCGAGACGATTGCTCTTGGTTCCGGCCAGTTCCAGGCTGACCCAGTGGCGCCCAGCAACGCCGTGATTGCGAAAAATCGCAGGCGCCCCATCGATGTCTTCCACTACTACGTCCAGTTTCCCATCGTTGAACAAATCCGCGACTGCAAGACCGCGCGCCGTGCGCTTTTTCATCAGAGCCGGTCCAGCTTGATCGCTGGCGTTGCAGAAAGTGCCATTTCCCTGGTTGAGCTGCAGCATACCAGGCTGCTGATAGCCGGCACCTGACGGCAGAGTCGCAACCTGTGGATACACATGCCCGCCGACAAAAATGAGATCGAGCCAGCCATCGTTGTCGACATCGAAAAATGCATCTCCCCATTTCACGTAAGGCATCGAGGGCAAACCTTCGGCCGATTTGTAGGAGACATCATCGAATTGCCAGTCGCCGTTATTGCGATAGAGCGTGTTGTATTCGTTTTCAAAATTTGTGACGAATATCGACGGACGCCCTTCATGCAGATAATCGCCGATCGCAACGCCCATGCAGGCTTGCTCCGTCCCATCCTGACTGACCGCAGTACCGGATTCGAGTCCGATTTCGGTGAACTTTCCGTTGCCCTCATTTTTGTAGAGATAGTTCGGCGTCGCATCGTTCGCTACGAAGATGTCAGAGCGCCCAGTGTTGTTGAAGTCGACCCAGGTGACTCCTAGTCCGAAGTACCCGTTAGGGTCATCCACTCCTGCACTTTTAGACACATCGGTAAACGTACCGTCTCCGTTGTTGTGGTACAGCGCGTCACCCGCCCCCTTCAACCCACGCGGGCCGCACTGCACGTCGAGCCCACGGAAGGTGCAGGTTGGCAGTTTGCCGAATGCCGGCAGATTGGCGAAATCGAAATCCACATAGTTGGTGACCATCAGGTCGACAAAGCCGTCGTTGTCGTAGTCTCCGAATGCGGCCCCGGTGGAATTCCTTTTGTCACCGACTCCAGCCTTCGCGGTTACGTCGGTAAAAGTACCGTCTCCGTTGTTTCGGTAGAGAACGTTTGCACCCAGGCATGTGATGTAGAGATCCGGCCAGCCATCATTGTTATAGTCACCAACCGCGCCGCCATTGGCGAAGCAGGGACTCGCGATGCCAGCTTTGTCGGTAACGTCGGTAAAAGTGCCGTCGTGATTGTTGTGGTAAAGAGCGCCGCGAGCAGCCTCGTGCTTGAGTGCCATCTCAATTGTGGGCGCGTTTGTGAAGTAAATGTCGAGCCAGCCATCACGATCGTAGTCGATGAGAATCACGCCGCCACTCATCGACTCCGGAATGTACTTCTTCTCGGGAGAATACACATGTCGAAAGCGGATACCTGCCTTCTCCGTGATGTCCTCGAGTTGCGGCACCGGACGCCCGGTGCAAGCGATGGCCTTAAGCCCGGCGGGAGGTGGTGGAGAGGCATCATGGCCGGCTTGACCTTGTCCCGATGCCGTAAATAGACACATCGAGAGAAACAGCAAGATCGAGTTGCGGCCAATCGTATTCACAAATTACCGTTCATCAATCACTCGGAAGCAGGCGGTTGATGCGGAGCGGGGAGCGTAATGTTCCGGCTCTTCGCTTTTAGTGCCCGATAAACCTTCGCCTCGCGATCAGCGTCATCGCGACGGCCTACGGCACGATAGGCCGACTGCAGCTGGTAGTGTGCGGGTTCGAACTGCGGTTTCAATCGCGTCGCCGCTTCCAGGTAGCTGAGCGCCTCGGCGGCTTTGCCCTCTTCCATGAGTTCTTTGCCCAGCTCATAGTTCGCCTCAGCATGATCTGGATTCGTGCTGAGGACGCTTTTCAAAAGCCCGATGGCTTCCTCGTTCTGCGATTGCTGCAGCAGGCTGAATGCGAGATGAAACTGCGTATCTACATCGTTCGCATCGAGCTGCAATTCATCACGAAGTTCTTTTGCAGCGTCAGCCGGGCGATCGAGATGCAGCAGCGCAAGCCCAGCGATATAATGCGCGCGCAAAAGTTTCGGATCGAGCTGCAGAGCGCGATGGCAGGTCTCGACGGTTTGCTGGTAGTTCCCCATCTGCGACCACAGCTGCGCCACAAGGATCAGGGTATCGGTGGAAAGATTCGATTGTTCAAGCAGTTTATTCAGGAGTGCCGTGGCCTCTCTGTATTTATTGATGCGCACTAGAGATGCCGCCCAAGAGTAGGCCAGCTCGTGCAGTTGCAAAACAGAGTCGCCGAGAGGAGTGAACACTGCCGCAGCATCGGAGTAGGATTGCGTCGCAAACAATGCTGTACCGAGCATTGCGCGCACCACACTGTCCGCGGGATTCTTTGCGAGTACGGGCCGCAGTGCGCGGATACATTCCGGATAATCTCCGGCTCGGCTGGCGGCAATTCCTACGTTCCGCAGCAGGCTAGGGAGGTCAGGATTCCAGTGCTCAGCCTCGTGGAAGTGAGCCAGGGCCAAGGGAAAGTGCTCCTGTCTCGCTTCGGTCGTTCCAAGATCATTAAAGGCGCTCGCCAGGATCGTTTTCAATTCGACCTGCAGCCGTGTGATCTGCGCGCGGTTTCCTCGCGCAGGCTTCACTGACTCAAGGCTGGAGCCAAGGCGAGTTGCATCTGCCATGACCGCGTCCATCGGTGAGGAGTTCTGTCCCGCTGCCTTCGCGCCAGGCTGTGCAGGTTTGAGTTCGCGCTCGCGTTCATCCGGCACATTGGCGGCATGACGAGCATCTTCCAAAAGCGTCTGGACGTCCGTCTGACCTATTCTCTCGGGCAACGCGCGAAACGCCGCCTTTGCCTGATTTGCATCCTTAAGTTGGAGAAACGCGGCCCCCAACAAGTATGAAGCTGCGGGATCTTGCTGCAGGCTGAGGACGTGCTGGAACGAAATCACCGCGTTATCGTAACGCTTCTTCGCCATCCAGACTTTGCCGTGTACGTACCACGCGCGGGCACTTTGCGGATCAGCAACGAGGACGTCAGTTACCACAGAGAGTGACTCATCCAGGCGTTGGTTCTGCAGACAGGCTTCGGCGAGATCAATGCGCGTAGCAGAGGAGTTCTCAAAATCGATTGAGCGGCGGTAAGCCTCAATCGCCTCCGAAGCGGAGCCTTGCAGAAGATATGTGTGACCCATATCGCGCAGACCTGTTGCGATTGCCGATCCGCTTGTGTTTGCAATCGTTGTGGGATCGCCCGCCTGTTTGGCAGACTCCAGAGCGGCCACGCGCGATTGCAGTTCTGTGCTTAAGCGGAAAGACCCAGGCGCTACGTGCAGCTGTGCTCCGTTGTGTTGCTGGGCAAAAATCGGGCAGGAAGTGAGAACGCTGTAGAAAATCAGAAAGAGTAAGGGCGTCAGGGGGATCTGGGCACGCGGCGTACGTAAACTTGGCGAAACATCCGCGGGATGTGTGCGTCGCCGTTTCACAATTACTCCCCCGCTTCTGCCGCTTGAAACAAATCGGGCAGGGCCAGTATCGAGCCCTGCCCGCTTCTTGCATTCTACCGACATTGCCTGGCTAGAAGGTAATCCTCAAGCCATATTGAATTTCCCGATCGCTGTTGACCACGACGGCGCTCGCGTCCAGGCTTGCTCCTGGTTGCATCGCTGTGATCAGGTTGTTGGTAGTGCTGCACGGCGCATACGAACCGCCGACCGACGGGCCGCAATTGATTTTGCCAATCGGCGAGCCGTTGTCATTGGGTGAGAAGTTTGGATGATTGAAGAGATTGAAAGCATCGAACCGGAACTGCAAGCCGACGCGCTCTGTGATCTTCCAATTCTTCTGCAGCGTTAGGTCGGTGGTAACAAAACTGGGACCGTGGCAATAGCCAAGAGGCTCATTGCCGATGGTGCCAATCGTCTGGCCGATTACCGTGAAAGCAGCGGGATTGTAAATATTCGCTCCGCCGGTTCCAGCGCAATTGACTCCGGTGATCGACGGACGACGATTCGAGCCCGGAGCCCATGGCGGGCCGGCGTTGCCGGTCCCGTACAGTGCATTCAGGCTTGAACTGCCCCCCACGGGGACATTTTCCGTCAAACCGGAGCTGTTGATGGTAGTCGACGGGCCCGACTCGGCCGTCGTAATTCCGCCCACCGTCCAGCCACCCGCCGAGTTCCGTACGAATGCATTCTGCCCCTTCAGTTCGGGTAGAGGCACAAGCAGGTTCGCGACGAAGATGTGAGGCCGATTGATTTGCGTGTTGCCGCGATCCAGACTCGGGTTCTGCGCCCAGGTTAAGGTCTGGCTGTTGGCGGTGCCGTTGGACTCGTCCAGCGGTACGTTCCCGATGGAATGCGAGTAGGTGTAGGTAGCGTTAATTACAGCTCCCTTCACTCTGCCTTTGAACAGGGTCTGCAACGCGTGATAGTTGGCATCGCCGAGATGCCCCCACCACGTAAGGAACCCGTCATTCGGATAAGGGCGCAACGAGTTGCAATTGCTCATGAACGCGCACGCGCCCCAGAGATCGGGCGGGACTTCGTTAATGTCGGAAGTAGTGAGCTGATGGATCGCCCGGTTTCCGACATAAGCAACCTGCAAGCTCATTTCCTTCGCAACACTGCGCTCGACGCTCACGTTCCATTGCCAGGAGTTGGGCATCGTATTGGAGGGATCGACTCCTCCGGTTGCGGACGTGGCTGCCTGAGTGAAGTCAGACAACGACGCACCATCGAGAGTTCGTTGGACGCCGTTGATATTGAGCGCGAAAGGAGCGTTCGCTGACATCGTGTAGATTGCGGAGCGGTCGCGCTGGAAGAACTGTCCAATTCCAGCTCGTAGCGCAGTCTTTCCGTCGCCAAACAAGTCGTAGGCAATGCCCAGACGTGGAGCGAACAAGTGGTAGTTCTGGTCCTTGAGATACTTGTTCGGCCCGGGAGTGCCTGCGCTGAAGTTCGTACCAAACTTCGTGTTGGCATCGATACATGGATTCTTGCCCGGAACAATCCACAACCCGTTGCATGGATCAGTCGGTGAGCCATTCGGATCGTAGAGGCTGGGGTGAAAGCTGGTCATCAATCCATTCACTTGATAAGGCGACAACAGTATCGAATAACGAACACCCAGGTCCAGGGTGAGTTTGCGATTGACTTTCCACGAGTCACCCGCATAGAACTCGTAATCGCGCCACCGCATCTGGTTGTAAACATCGGTGGAGGTCTCCGACATCCCGGTGAAAATATTTCCCGGAATCATCGCGTTGGCCAGAGGCATTCCGGTTTGATAGCAACCCGGACCAACGGTGCACCCCGTTACGAAATTCGAGTTTGCAGTACTGATGTTCGTACGTTCTGAAGTGGCTCCGCCATTGTCCTCGTTCTTCAGATTGAATCCCAGGAATGCTCCGAACTTGAACGTGTGCCTGCCATGAACCCATGACAAGTCATCGCGTACGTTGTAGAGGTCTTCCTTGTTGTTCCAGGGCGCGAGCATCTGGGTTGTACCACCTGTATTGCCCAGGTTCAACGCGGGAATCCCGACGCTGTGGGTCTTCAAATCGGCGGGGAATATGGTTGGGAAATCCGCATTCAGCGTCGCGGCCAAGGCTGGCGTGGTGCCGCCCGGCGTGATGAGGATGCGGTTATTGGAATAGGAGAACTCCGCCGTGTTGATCAGGTTTGAGCCGATGGTCGAAGTTACCTTGCCGATAATTGACTTGGCGGGCTGCGCCCACGCGCTCTCCAGTGCCGGGAATGCATCGTCGCCCCAATAGCCGGCGCTCGGAGCAGGGTTCACCCATGTGTCTTGCGTGTAGCGGAAAGTCACGATATTGGTTTTGGTGAGGTTGTAGTCGCCGCGGATGTTCTCCTGGCGATAGTTCAGGTGCGTGGAAGGAAATGCTTGCCAGTTGTTGCATCCGGATGCGTCGGCTGTGGGTGAGCTTTGGCCGGCGGGAGTCGTTGGGCAGGTGAAGTTCGGCAGCGGATACTGACCCATTTGATCAGTGATTGCCTTCAATGGCTGGGCAATCGCCCACTGATTGTTGGCTACTTGTAGCGCCGCCGGGAACGGAGTCGTGAGAGTATCGCCGCAGGTAATGCCGCCGGAGAAATCACCGGTGCGTTCGCCAGGGCTCGGCACGCAACCAGCGCGCCCTACGCCGCGAACTTCGCGGTTCCATTCCTGGCTCCAGAAGAAGAACAATTTGTCCCTCTTGATGGGGCCGCCCAGAGAGTAGCCGACGTCGTTGTGACGAAGAATCGGTTTGTCCTGGTTTGGATTGGAATAAATGCTGCCTGTGCTGGGGTGCATCACGTTGGCTGCGCGATCCTGAGCCGCTTGCCGGGCGGCGAACCAGTCGTAAGCATCCAGGGAGTCATTGCGGCCCGAGTAGAACAGGCTGCCATGCCAATCGTTGGTTCCGTTTTTTGTGACGATGCTGACGATGGCGCCCGAGGCCTGGCCATATTCCGGACCGTAGGCGTTGCGCAACATCTTGAATTCCTGGATCGATTCGATCGAAGGATAGACCAGAATCGTCCGGTTGGAGCCCACGTCGTTGTTGTTGGCGCCGTCGACTAGAAACAGGTTGTTGTCCATCGAGTTCCCGTTGACGCCAAAATCGACGCCGCCCTTCAGTCCTTTGCCCACAGCGTCATAGCTTCTTGCCGCAGCAACACCGGGCTGCAGTTGAGTTAACGCGACAAAGTTGCGGCCGTTCAGAGGCAGGTCGCGAACCTGGGCAGACTGGACCACCTCGCCCAGTTGAGCGCTGTCGGTCTGCACCTGAATGGTGTTGGCTTCCACGGTGATCTGCTCACTCGTGTTGCCCATTTGTAGTTGGACGTTGACCAGAGCCGTGCTGGCGACGTGCAGTTCCACGTTGCTCGTCACTGACTCCTTGAAGTTGGCTTGTTTCACCGCAACGCGATAAATACCATTCGGCAGATCAGGCGCAACGTACTCGCCTAAATCGTTGGTGGTAACGGTGCGAACCAAACCAGTTTCGACGTTGGTGATAGTTACTGTTGCCTGGGAGATCAGGGCCCCAGTCGGATCGCTGACCACGCCGCTAATTGTCCCTGTAAATGTCTGCGCAGCAAGCGATGTAGTTATCAATGCGATTGTTAAAGCAGTTAAAATTATCAAACCGCTCCATCGTTTCATTTAGTACCTCCAAATTTGATCGCCGCGATGATCAAGCTGGTCGCGACGGGTGACTAAGCTGAGCGGGAGCGATTTGCACCCACTCCTCCGCGAAGATTGTGAACGCGCATGCGTGCTGTACGTTCACGTAGAGAAGCCCTGGAAAAATTCGCTGCACCCGAACATCGCTAACGTCTGGTTACATCGAGAGAATGAGTCACAGGACGCCGCTGCAACTCAATGGGAGAAACTGGACTGCGCGACCTGAGTGATATCGGGACGTAGCACCAACGCTTGAGTTTCCGCCTCTGTGGATTTTCTTACCGTGCTGGAGATCACATCAGCATGCCACTGCGATCACACTGCTCTCGTGCAATCTGCAGAAGAAAATCGATTTTCTGCATATCGTAGGCCTGCGGGCATGTGGCGTTTTTCTATGGTCGACTAGGCCGTGGGCGGAGATTGCAGTCCGTTTGTGATGAGAAAGGCAACACTCGCAAATGATGATGCGGCGCAGAGACACGCCTGCCCCAAAGTCTCTTGACATCCGGATTTCGTGACCGCATAGTGCAATAAATACATCGAGGCAGGCCGCTCGGCGGAGAGCCGGATCACGTAGTTGCGGAACTCCTCGAGACATTTCATATCGTCTCGTCCGTTCTCATTATTCGGCTGTGAGGAATGTGGGTTCCTTATGGCTTAGACTTTTTCAGAGAATCACAAACCTTGAATCTTTGCGATTTCCGGAGACGAGAAATGCGTGTCCCTCGCGTGTTGTCTACACAGCTGAAATTGTTGTTACACGAGCGCAGGGCGCGACAGCAGCGCCGGCTGATCTCGCTGGCATTAGTTTTGTGGTGCGTCCAGCTGACTGCCGCACAAGCGGTTGAGCTTTCCATGCACCTGTCGATCAACGGGCTCTGGGGCCAGAACCAGTTGGACGCTCAGTTACGCACTCCGGAGCAGAGGGCGAAAATCCGCGCACGCGCGGAAGCTGGGTCTGCTCGTGATCAGTTCCTGCTTGGTTACGCCTACAGCAAAGGCCTGGGTCAACCACAGGATGTGTCCGGCGCCCACGCCTGGTATCTCAAAGCTGCAAATCACAGCGAACCCGCTGCCATTACCGAGCTGGGCCGGATTTACATTCATGGCATTGGCGTGCCTCAGGACTATCAAAAGGGACTGGAATGGTTGCGTCGTGCTGCCTCTGAAGGATACGCACCAGCGCAGACTGATGTTGGTTTGATTTACTTCCAGGGGTTGGGCATTTCGCGCAACTATGAGAGCGCTGTGCACTGGTGGGAACAAGCCGAAGGCCAAGGGTATGCTCCAGCGGAATCGAATCTTGGGGTCGCGTACCTGAATGGCACAGGTGTACCACGCGATAGCACTCGTGCGGCGCACTTGTTCCGCCTCGCCGCCGACGCCGGACTCGACACCGCGCAGTTTGATCTCGGCTCCTGCTACGAAGAGGGCCAGGGAGTAGCGCAGGACTTCACGCTTGCTGCAGAGCTGTATCAGAAGGCAGCTCAACAGGGCCACTCTGGAGCGCAGAACAATCTCGCGTCTCTTTACCAGGACGGACACGGTGTTCCGCAAGACAGAGCTCGGGCTCTAAGACTCTTTTTCCTTGCTGCCGGGAACGGCAACCTGAAGGCGGCCATCAATCTGGCTAGAGTGTTTCATCTGGGCCTTGGCGTAAAACCCGATCCGGCTCTTTCGTATATGTGGCTGAAAGTGGCGTCGGATGGTGGAGAGGACGTGAGCGAGGCTCTTCGCATAGCAGCCGGGGAAATCAGTGCTCAACAAATGAACCTCGCGAGCCAGCAAGCATCTGCCTGGCGCGCTCAGCATCATCTTGACCCGGTGCCCACCATGCTGACCTCTGCCGGCTCCGCAGAACTGCGCTAGAGGCCTCAGCCTATTCCGGAATGATCTCGATTGCTGTCACCGTGGCGTAATGGGTCACGGGAACGAATTCCAGCAGCAGTTTGCCTTGGGCATTGGGTTCGAGGCCTTTGATCTTGCGCACCAGCGGGCGATTCTCTCCAGCTTCTTCCATCAGGTTCAGGTTCGGCAGGATCGTCTTTCCGTTGCAGAAGACGTTGAATACTCTCTTCTCGGACACGGCGCCGTGTTCGATGAAGTAGAGCGTTACGGTGTACCTGCCGGGAGACACAGGAATTGCGTAAGAGAAGTGGCCCCATCGCTCTGTCTCGTAGAACTCGGGATCGTCCGTGTCGAGAGCCGGCTCCTGCCGGCTGGCAAACTGTCCGCCTTTGAAGTACGCGTCGGGACTCCACCATTGGCTGTCATTCGAATAATAAGGTAGGTCGCGAGCCACAATGCGCACCGGACGGATGTGGCCATGGACTCCGGGCAGGATTTCGATTGCCGAGAGCATCGCGCTGCCGTTCACAGAATTGAAACTGAGGTGCAACTGGCCATCAGCGGCTGGGGAGATGTCAGGGACTACTCTCACGTCTGCGGTGCGATCACCGCCGGAATCTGCCAGGACATCAAAGTCGCGCAGCAGAGGCCGCCCGTTTGCCGTTACGGTCATGATGCGGCTGCCTTCTCCGCCGCCACCCGCGTTCTCGGGGCCATAAAAACTCTCGGTGAAGTGCAGGCGCAATTCGTACGTTCCGGGCCGCAGAGGGATGTTATACGTGAAATCTCCCTGACGACTGTTGCGGTAGACGATGGGATCCTGCGTGCGCCAGATGTGCTGAACCGCGCTGGGGACAGCTGCTCCGCCGGAAAAATACGAGTCCGGATTCCAGAGCTTGCCGGCATGATCTACGTATTTGCGCGTGGTGCCGGCCAGGATGCGAACTTCTTCGCCCACAGGAAGCCCAACCGACTCCGGAGTTTCCTGCTGGATAGACGGAGAACGCGTAGTGGGTAACGGTCGTGATTTTTCGCGTCCGAGAAGGCCGCCGATGATCAGTAGAACAACAATCAGCAGAACAAAGATGGTCCCTCCTAATAGCCAGACCAACGCCCGGCCCGGGGCCCATTTAGGTTGCGGTAGATCATCTTGTGCGTCGGTCTGCGGCGTCAACGAGCTCGATGTCGACTCTGCAGCAGTCATCTTCTCGAATGCCGGGATGTATTGTCCGACAGGGATGGTGATGCGCATGGAGTGCGCGACGCCTTCCGAAGAGTAATAGTCGCTCAGACGTTTGCGCAGGCGGTTGGCTTGAACGCGGACGATCGAATCTGAATCCTGATCGAAAGTGTCACGACGGTCGAAGACGTCGACCGCGACGGAATATTCTTTGATTTGATCCGAGTCGCCGGCGAATTTTTTCTCGCACAAATATGAAAGCAGGTGAGTAAGGGTTGGAGAGCGCGAGAAGAGAGGAGAACGCAGAACCGCCTGAAGTTCGCTGCGCTCCGCTTCCCAACTGACCGATTCTTCTGTGATCGAAGGCACAGGGCGGGCCTCCGGCAACAATATTCTATCTTCTACTCATATTTATACGCCTTTTCGCAATGCTGGGCTCAACCCGGTCGTGTCTTAAATAGCGTGTTGCTGGAAAAGTAGCTCATTGATGCTCCAAACATGGTCGGTTAGACCCGCTTCCATCGCGGGAGTGATCCTGAGGGACGAATGAACGCGGCAGAAGTTGTAATACGCGAAGTGCAAGGCAATCGCGGCTTTCAGGTGCGACAGCTTTTTGCTGAACGCATTCGTAAGCCGCGTAAAACGGCGCATCGCCATGCGCATCGTGAGGTTCTGCCGCTCGACATAGCTAGTCGAGATTTCGTCGGGATCGGGGTCGCCACTTCGGACCTTGGATATAACCTCCGTGATCCGTGGTGGGGAGTACCTCGCATTGGGGTTTTCCACGTCGCCAAACAGTTTCACGAGCTGCGCGAAGTCCACATCCGTCCCGAAGCACTCAGCCACGCTCACGGTGTAGTGGTTCAGCCCGTCAGTAGTGAGTTGCACGCGGTTAGCGAGACGGTGATACAGGTCCCACAGGAAAGCGGCTGTGTCGGGGCGGAATCGCTTGCCAACGTAGAACGAGGGAATCAGCTTGGTTTCCGCGTCAATAGCGACGTACACCCACTGGTCGCCGATTTCTGGCGAGTCGCCTTTGTGAACCCGCGCACGCTTCTTGTGGACGAACGTCCAGATTTCATCAACCTGCAAATACCTGGTGGGCAAGTTCCGCATTCTTGCATCCATCAACTCGCGCTGCGCTCTCCGGCAACGATGAGCAGACGCATAATTGTGTTGCGGTTAAGTCCGGTAAGCCGTTCCGTACTACGAATCGAGCACCCTTCCAAGAGGCAATGGAGCGCACGCGCAGCCGCGTCGGGATTCGCGGTCATCGTGTCGCGTGTTTGTTTGTCGTGAGGTTCGCAGAACGTTGCGTTGCAGGACTGGCAGCGCCAACGTTGGATGCGGCGCTTACCGAAGTGCCCGAACTTTTTGCAGTTATCGTGCTGGCATTTCCGGCAGGTCATGGGCCTTTCTCCGCTTGCCTTGAGCGGGAAAAGCCGTACAATGAGGTTGGGTCTGAGTTGCGGCTTACCCCGCGATTCGGATTAGCCCTGCCGAGTGCTAGAACACCCGACAGGGCCGCTTATTGCTACTCAGTTACTCATGGCGGTCTATACACGGCGGACCTCCTTGGTTTGCGACCGCTCTGTGTTCGCGCACAGAGCGGTTCGTATTTAAAGTCGTTTCGTTTTCTTCGCAGGCCGCGTATGGTCCAGCGAGAAACGTTCTTGAGGGCGCAGGCTTGTGCCGGGTGTATTCATCGGAACGGAGAGCGGCGGTGCCGTGCCTTGAGCGCGCTCAGCGGCGACATTCGGAGCGAGTTTGCTAACCGGATCGTTTCGCAGATAAAGCGTGGTGTGCGGCATCCCCGGCGCTCCAGCTTTCACTTCGAGATACCCAGTATCACCAAGGCGCTTGAGTGTGGTGATAATCGTGGAGAGCGGATTTGCCTTGTACTCTCGGAACTCAAAACCCGAAGCTGCAAGGTGCTCTCGCACGTTGGACGCAGAAAGCCACTCCCCGGAGTGCAAGGAAAAGGCGGTCTTGATCGCATCCTGAATCCCAGCACTTTCCGCCTTCACATCGTCAATCGCTTGTTGATTAGCTTTCTGCTGATCTTCGCTCAACAATGCGAAAACAGAGAGGATCATCTGCTTCATCTTCGCAAGCTCTACCTCGGCCTCATCTCGTTTCCTCACCAATTCGGATCGGTGGTGCATAAGTTGAGAGAAAATCTGCCAATAATCGGGAGTCTTTTGTTCAACCATAACGAGGATAATTATGAGACACACGTCTGACGTTGTCAAGCAAATTCGTAAGACGGTAGATAATAATGGGCTGGCTTGGGATGCGATGATTCGGGACGCTCGGAAGCGGATTGAGGATTTGAATTACTCGATCAAGGTGTTCGAGCAGAGAAAAGCGGCAGGTGAGACTTGCCCAGCATTGCAATCACAAGACCAGACAGAAGTGCAGCAACACAGTGTTTAAGACACTACCCTCAACCCTAACGGTTACGTAACAGTTGTAACGGCACGCTTTAACCTCAACAACGCGAAAGCTGCGGTGAAGTGCATCGGCGCCGCAAGTTGTTTTCGGCGTAGCGCATGTATATGCCGGCGTGTGTAACCTCGCGGGCTTCGCCGTTGCGTAGCGGATATAGCGTTGTGCGCCGCAAAAATTCGCGCCATAAGAGAAGCAATGCGGAGGCAGATCGCCGGGGCAAGGGCGCAAAGCCAGACCGAAACGAGGAGCTCCGAAAGAAGGAGGCAGGATATGCGACACACCACACTCAAAATTGGGTTGCTGGCTCTGCTGATGATGGCATCGCGCTACGGCATCGGCATGCCAGTCCCGCAGCGGGAAAAGGCGAGCCTCGATGCGATGACAGTGGCTCAATTGGAAAAAGCGGGAGATGAGGCTCGCGCGCAGAAAGACTATACGCTCGCCATCCAATACTTTCAGGCCGCATTGCGCAAAGACCGCAGGAACTCGTCGCTGTACAACAAACTGGGCCTCGCGGAACTGAAGAACAATGAACTCAACGCAGCTCGTGCGGACTTTGAGAGAGCCGCCAAGCGGGACCCGAAAAATGCGGAAGCGGTCAACAACGTGGGCGCCGTGGACTATATGAACAAGAAATATGGTTCCGCGACAAAGTACTTCAAAAAGGCTGTGGCTCTGGAAGAGACGCGTGCCACCTTCCACGTGAATTTGGGAGCTGCGTGGTTTAGTCAGAAGAAGGTGGACCGCGCCGTAATGGAATATGCGCGGGCGCTCGAACTGGATCCGGATGCACTACGGCAGAACGCAAAAGCGGGAGTGGTGGCGCAGATCGCCAGTCCCGAAGAGCGCGCTCAGTTTTCTTATATGATGGCAAAGATCTACGCGAAACGCGGCGACACGGAAGGCTGTCTGCAGTGCCTGAAGAAGGCGAAAGAAGACGGCTATCGCAATCTGGCGAATGTCTACAAGGACGAAGAGTTCAGCAAGATGCGCGATAATCCGAAGTTGCACGAAGTTGTTGCGCCGCCAGCGCCAAAATAATTGCCAGCTCTCGACGAAGCCTCTCCCGCGAAGGGAGAGGCTTTTTTGTAAGGAGCTCGTTACGAGCACCGATCGCGGAAGACTCAGTCGTGAGAACTCGTTTAGGGAAGTTGTAGATCCAAAGCATATATCTGGTGCGAGCTGACATCGCGCACCGTGAGCACGCTCCCGTCCGGGGCCACGCCCGACCAGGTTCCCCAGATACCGCCGAAGCGGCGCAAATCGCTCCATGATAGGAAGCGCTCGGAGCTGGTTGCTCCGAGTTTGAGCTTGTGCATAGAGGGTTCAGCCGCCAGGAATCGTTCAATGTAAATGGACTGGCTGTCTCTTGCCCAGACGGGATAGCCGATGGTTCCGTCTTCCGTTCGAAGCCACTGCGACCACTGCTGTGTAGTGAGGTCAAACAACATCAGTCTTCTCGAGTCCGATGCCAGTGCGGCAAGATAACGACCATCGGGCGACCAGCGGGGACTGAACATACCGCGGGAACCAGGAACACTCGAAGCCTGGTGGGTCGTCAGGTCAAAGATTTGAAGCTCAAGCTCGCCGAGGTCAATTCCATAAGAAGGGCGACCGAAGGCGACTTGTTTGCCATCGGGCGACCAAGTGGGGTCGGCTTCTTCACGATCCGAGGAAAAGAGTTCCTGCGGAGTGCCACCTTGAGGAGGGATCAAGTAGATCTTCCACGTCCTCCCGTTTTCGGTCCCGACGAAAGCGATCTGTCTGCCGTCAGGTGACCAATGCGGCAAAGTCGCATATATCGGCCAGTAGGTGACCTGCATTCTTTGTGAGCCATCTGTTCGAGCTCGCCAAAGCGTGAGATCCGGATAGCTGACATAAACAATCCATTGGCCATCGGGTGAAAAGTCCGCCTCGCCTGCGGAAACACCCGAAAGATATGGAAGGAACTGACCCGATCGCGAATCGTAGCGCACTAACTCACCCTGAAGCAGCTGGCCGTTGGCGAAAAGACGATCGCCTTCGGGGCTGGGAGCAACGTCCATATACCAGAGTGGACCGTTGGTGAGCCGTACTGGTTCCGCCTTGCGATGGAAGAGTCGCCAAGAGTCGCGCACGGCCCACAAGTCCTTCGTATTTCCTGAGGACAAGACTTCGAAAATGTAATAACGGCCGTTGCGCGTCCAGTCACCACAGCATACAAGCTCACCGGTCTTCCAGTTTGGGAACACAGGGTGTAGATCGGAAGCATCGGCCCTCATCTCCCATATCGAGGAAACGCTGCTTCCGGGTGGCGTGAGGGTCATCCTCAGACGCTGACTGTCGGGCGAAAAGCGGACGTTGCTGGGGATCGCGGAAAAACTTCTGATCTTTCGAGCCTGGGAGCCATCAGCATTCGCGAAGTAAAAATCGAGTCCTTTCACGAAAACCAGACTCTGGCCGTCGGGGGACCATGTGGCTTCCCTGCCTTCAGTGTCGCCAAGCCGACGAAGAGAGCCCGCGGGCAACGGCATCGCCCACAAGGGTGAAGGCGCCGTATTTGTGAACTCTGATATGAGCAAGGTAGATCGGTCTGAACTGAGGCCGAAGATATCGACGTTCTGGAGCGGGACTGGAATCGTAAGAGTGTCACCTCCAGCGGTAGACACTTGGCCCAACACCATGTGGCCACCAGAAGATTCTGGGAAATATATTCGTGAGCCGTCTGTGACGAGCCTTCCTTTGGCGAGTCCGTCGCGGGTAATTTGTTTCAGCCCAACCACTTTAGGCACGGGATTGGGAAGCAGCAACCAACCGATAGCGGCAATCACCAGGAGCGCAGCCGTCACTACCGTTACGACGAGAGTGGCCCGTCGGGCTTGTGTTGGTTGCGGGGTCCGGGCCGTGCTCGACTCGTGGCCTTGGACGGCGAGAATCTTGTCGGAGTCGGTGTCCCGCTTCAGCCGCTTCAAATCGGCGCGCAACGCAGAGGCGCTTTGGTAACGGACGTCACGATCCTTCTCGAGCGCGGTATTGATAATCCGTTCGCATTCGGGCGGCAATGCCGGGTTGAATCGCACTGCGGGAATGGGCAGTTTGTGAAGAATGGAATCAAAAATCGACGCCGAAGTATTTCCTGGAAAGGGCACCGCGCCGGTCGCCATTTCATAGAGCACTGATCCAAAGGAGAACAAATCGGTGCGAGGATCCAGGTCCTTTCCCAGAGCCTGCTCCGGCGACATGTACGCAACGGTCCCGATCGTGCTGCCGGGAGTCGTCAGATTGCTGTCGCTGATCGTGGCAGCCATCCCGATGGTAGCTGGCATACTCAACTTCGCCAGACCGAAGTCGAGTAACTTCGCGTGCCCGCGATCGGTGACGAAAATATTCCCAGGCTTAATGTCGCGGTGGATAATGCCGCGGGCATGCGCCGCGTCGAGCGCATCGGCGATTTCGATGGCAAGTTCGAGCAGACGGTCGAATTCCAAAGGGGAGCCACGAAGCAACTCGCGCATCGAATGGCCCTCGAGACACTCCATTGCGATGAAGCAGTTGCCCTGCTCCTCTCCGACTTCGTAGATCGTGCAGATGTTGGGATGGTTGAGCGCGGAAGCGGCGCGTGCTTCGCGCCGGAAGCGCTCATACGCCTGGGCATCGCGAGCGAGGTCGTCAGCCAGAAACTTGAGAGCAACGAGGCGGCCGAGTTCAAGATCTTCCGCTTTGTAGACCACACCCATGCCGCCGCTGCCAAGGCGCTCCAAGACCCGGTAATGGGAAATGGACTGGCCAGCGATTGCGTGCACAGCCGACACTGAGGGCACTCCCGAAAAATCCTACAAAACGACGCGTGGTGGGAAAGTGTCCAGGGTCACAGAAGCCCGTGATTCCAGTAGTTCGAGGGGGAGATGCCATCCAGTCTTGTCACATCTTTCAGCTGATTCGCTGGCTCTGCCTCTGTTTCACCACTTCGTCGAGCGAGCGGATCAAGATTATTCCCGCGATCACGTATGCCCACACCAGATAGCGGTCTTCGGGTGACGGATACAGTAGAAAATGCGCGGCTGTGGCACAACCCACAACTATCAGCAATTGGTTTGGGCGAAGTTTCCAGGCTAAGCAGCCCAGGAGAAGCCAAGGGGCGACACGGCCGACAATCACGGGAGCGCCGCTCACGAAACCTCGAAAGTATTCTCGAAGTGTGAGCACGTGCGGTATCTGGGCCGGGTAGCGTCCTTCGATAAAGGTGAAGCGAAAAAGGACGACCCAACCATAGTTCCCGGCCCAATGATTAATGCCAACCACAATCGCCAACCCCAGCAAGCCAAGTCCTGCGGCGATTGGCGGCGTCAGTCTTCGTTCCCACGCCAACCACGCTAGGACTGCCAATAGAAGCAAGAGATTGTCGGTCCGTACTCCAAGAGAGACAAACAACAGTCCGAGTGCAAGGTTCCTCTCGCGATCAAGCAGCCAGAGAGCGGAAATAACGATCACGCTAGCCAAAGCATCTGGAGTACCAAACCGACCCAGCAAGAGCACCGGAGATGCTGCGACTAGCAATCCGCTCAGAACAGGCTGCTTCGTCCACAACAGAACGACAATTCCGATTCCAAAAAACGACGCCGCTGAAATAAGGCTGATTGCATTCTGCATGGGAACTATCTTGCCAACAATGCATATCGCCCCGAGATAGAGTGGCCGAATGGCATACAGCGGCTCCAGTTCCCGAAGGTGTTGGGGACTATCTAGGGTCGTGCTCTCTTCTGCACGTGGGCTCGCATGCTTGACGATCGAATAGGCAGCGTCGATCGACTGCGATTTGGATCGTAGGATTCCTTCGTAAATGTAGCGGTCGAGATTGTCCGTTGGGTGGCGGTAGCAACCAAAGGCTAGTCCGGCGAGGAACAATAAACAAAGTGCGAACTTGCTGAAACGAAGCAAGGCGGGATAGTACCACAGCTCACAAAACCCGTTTCCCAGAAACTGAACCGGGCGCGGAGCTGCGCAGCCCAGCCCAGACACGAACCCCAGAAGAATGTTCCGTCAAAAGAAGGAGTGCTTATTCCAGCCGCAGATGGCCGAGCACTCTCCCCAGCCTCAAGACGTGACTGCCATCACTGACAGTCGCGCGATCTTGAGCGGAAGATCACCTCGTAAACTCTCTCGTCTCCCCGACACTTCCCGCCTCGGGACGCGGCATCCTCAGAGGCGAGCGTTGGCATTTGGTGCTGCGATCGATCGAGAAACCAAGGGGATCGAATCTAAGGACGCGGTCCAGGATATCCCCGTGCAAGCCACACTCTCCCATTACCGCATTCTTGAACAAATTGGTGCTGGAGGGATGGGTGTGGTCTTTCGAGCGCATGATGAACGCCTCGACCGCGACGTCGCGCTGAAAGTTCTTCCGCCAGGAATCGTGGCCGAAATGGTGGCCCGCAGGCGCTTCCAAAAGGAGGCGCTCACCCTCTCCAGGCTCAACCACCCCAACATCGCGACGGTTCACGACTTTGACACACAGGATGGCACCGACTTCCTGGTCGAAGAGTTGATCGAAGGCCTGTCTCTCGACGCGATGCTGGCATCCGGGCCACTTTCGGAGAAGGAGATCATCCATCTCGGCTCGCAACTTGTGGAAGGGCTGGCAGCGGCGCATGAGCATGGTGTCATTCATCGCGACCTGAAGCCGGGCAACGTGCGCGTCACCCCCGATGCACGACTCAAGATATTGGATTTCGGCCTTGCCATAATCCTGCGCGGCGAAGTCAGTCCGACCGCGGTGACTGAGAGTCTGAGTGAAACCAAGCGCTGCGTCGGCACCTTGCCCTACATGGCGCCAGAGCAGTTGCTTGGAGGCACACTGGACGCGCGCACCGATATCTGGGCGACCGGTTGCATCCTGTACGAGATGGCAACGGCGCGTCGCCCGTTTCTCGGCTCAGGTCCGGCGCTGACCGACGCAATCCTGCACCAGCAGCCTCCTGCGCTCAGCAAGCTTAATCCTCAGATCAGCGCTGCCCTCGACCGGATAATCGAAAAGTGCCTCGACAAAGATCCGAAGAAGCGCTACCTCTCGGCGCGCGAGATCGCGGTGGATCTGCGGCGAGCCAACTCGACACCGATGTCGGTGGGAATGCGGCTGCGGTTGAGACAGTGGTTCATCGTGTTGGCGGCTGTCGCTGCGCTCGTCGGCATAGGGATAAGCCGGAGGATGATTTTCCTGCAAGGTCCGTCACCGGAACCGGCAACTGGCGTCCAAGCACAAGCGCGCGCAGCACCCCACGAATCCTATTTGGCTGGGCTGAAGTATTTAGAACGGTGGGACAAACCAGCCAACCTAGAGTCCGCGATCGGTTTGTTTGAGCAAGCAGTAGAGGCGGATCCGGGCTTCGCTCTCGGCTTCAGCGCGCTGGGAGAGGCGCACTGGGCGAAGTACCGGCTCGAACACGATGCCCGCTGGATCGACGAGTCAGAGAAAGACTGCCAGCGCGCTGCCGAGTTGAACAGCCAGTTACCTGCGGTCTACGTGACTTTGGCCCGCGTTCACAACGGAAAAGGCCAGTACAACCTTGCTCTCCAGGAGATTCAGCAAGCCCTGAAGCTGGAACCGCTCGATCCCGACGCGTTGCTCGGCGAAGCCGCGGTGTACGCCAGCATGGGGCAGGCAGACCGAGCGGAGAGCACATTCACGAAAGCAGCCGCGCTCCGCCCACAGGATTGGGATGGCTATTACGAGCTTGGGGTTTTCTATTATCGGCAGCACCAATACGCCAAAGCCGCAGCAGAGTTCGAGAAAGTGCTGGAAATCACCCCTGACAATGCGATGGTCCACGCCACCCTGGGGGGCGTGTTGCAATTGTTGGGGAAGGATGCCGAGGCCGAGAGACATCTCAAGCAGTCGATTGAATTGCAACCGAGCTACGCCGGCTATACGAATCTGGGCGCTCTGTACTATCGGAAGCGGCGCTGGGCAGAGTCGGCTGCAATGACGCGGAAGGCTCTCGAAATCAATGGCAACGACTGGCGAGCCTGGTCGAATCTCGACATCGCTTATGAGTGGCTGAACTGGAAGAGCGAGGCCGATCAGGCTTCTCGCAACGAATTGGTGCGCCTGGAAGCAATTGCCAAGGTCCGTTCCGACGACGCCGATGTCCAAGTGGAACTCGGCCTGTTGTACTCGAAGCAGAAGCTGCGGGAGAAAGCGGTGCCGCTCATCGAAGCAGCGCTAGCCCGCGCTCCAGACGATCCCAGCGTGCTTGCCAGCGCGGGTGAAGCCTATGAAAATCTCGGCGACCGCGATGCCGCACTGGAATTGGTGAAGAGAGCTCTGACCCGGGGTTGGACCCTCGCGCAACTGGAGAGTGATCCCGGGCAAAGAAAATTACTACTGGACTCTCGCTTTCGCGAGATCACGCGACAATTCAAGAACAACCAAAGCCCGGCTCAAAGGCCACGCTGATGGGCCCCGGCCGGTTGAGAAGGAGAATATATGCCAACCCTAGAATCAACCGCCACGCTACCTGAAGTAAAGACTGCCCCTCCGGCCAATGGGAAAGACCTCAAAACCGTCGTCACCAGTGAGCCAGCTCCGAGACTCGACGGCCAAAACCTCTTTATCAAGATTGAGGTTGGCCCGGACGAAGCCACGTTTCACTGCCAAGACCTGGAGCACGTCGGCACCCATAGCCAGAGGCACGTTCTCTTCTGGGCGAACAAACATTGCTGGCTGATCTTCACCAACAGATCAGTATTCAATAGAGACTATCTAGAACTGCTGGAAGGCGTAAACGTGGCCGCCCAAGTCTCGGATCAGATACGGGCGGCTGAGACAGGTTACAACGCCCGCGTAACCGCAAAAACCGCAAAAGCAGCAAAGATGATGAAGGCGGCAGTGGTCCCGAAGCATGGCCCCGTAATCGTAGTGCCGTAACGCTACGAACAAGAGCCCGGCCGCACGGCCGGGCTCCGTTCAAGTTCTTGAGAGCGAAGACTCCGCTACAGCACTCGATGAGCTTATGGGTATTTTGTTTCTGGCAAGGAGTTCTTTAGACTCGTTTCACATCAGGAACCGCACGCTGTGACGAGGGCCACTCTGCAACGGACAGACGCACTCTGCGCTGTGCGGCCCGTCACAGACGGAGGCATTCCACAGCAGTAGCTTTATCCTGCTCGTGAATGTGTGCATGTTTCGCTTCATGCACCGGCTCCCTCCCCGGGTGCCAGCGCATTGCGTCTCGCTTCGTCGCAAAAAGAGGAGGTAACCCTATGCCTCTCGACAGCCTGGAATTCCGAACATCTCTTCAGAAGTTACTCGTTGGGCTCATCCTGATTCTTGTTCCTCTGACAGTTTTTGGTTTTTATGTGGCCTTGCAGGGAGACAACCACATTCGACAGGTGAGCGGGGAGAACTTTCGGTCTCTCACTCTCACCGCGGCGGAATCTACATCTGATTTCATTGCAGGACGTGTAAGGGACGTCAGTGTGATCGCCAATACTCCTGGCCCTGTACTGGGCGCTACCCTAGCGAATCGTCAATACGAGCACCTCTCGGAAGAGGCTGTTCGCGCCAAGATCGATGCGATTGAACAAGCCTGGGAAAGTTCGCAGAGCGATGGAGTGTCGACGAAGATCCTCACTTCCGACCTGGCCCGCGACTTGCGTCGTGTCCGTGAACTGAATCCCACGTTGCTGAAAATCACGGTCGCTGATGTCTCTGGAGCGACGGTCGCTGCAACCGATCGACCGGTGCATTACTTCCAGAGTGATCGGGAGTCCTTGCAGGCGCTCTCCGGTGCAGGGCAAGGCGCCATCCATGTCTCCGGTCTGCGCTATGACGATCAGAGACATCTCTACTACATCAGCATCGCCTACCCGATCCTGGAGGAAGGAACGGGAAGATTCATAGGTTCGGTGAGAGCGATGGCTGACCTCTCACCACTATTCGCGCAATTGAACCGCCGTCAGATAGGTCGCACCGGTCGCTTGTTCCTGGTGCAGGAGGATGGGACGGTGATTGAGGCGCAAGGGATTACTTCCTCTATGAGGATCAAGTCCGAAGAGTATGCCGCGATCCGTGACGCCCTTGGCAGCCTGCGTGGGCGCACGGCTGGTTACATCTTCGCCACGTTGCCGAACCAGGAATCTTACCTGATCGGCTTCGCTGACACGGGATTGAAAGAGGCCTATCCGAACCTGCCTTGGATCGTGCTGGCCAGCCAGGAGACGCGCGAGGTCACTGGACCAGTCCGCAACATGATGGCCTTCGCTCTTCTGGTGATGATCCTGGCATTGCTGATTCTGTCCGTTCTCGGCGCGTACGTGTTTCTGCATCGTAAGCAGGTGTTGGAGGATATCGAAACGCCAGAAGACAAGTTGCGTCCGCTTGCGGCCTAGGTTCTTTAAGAGACGACAGCCGTATTCGAGATTGGATGCCGGCCCCGCCGTTCTGGCGCCTTCGCAGCTGGCAGAGCTTGCGCGGCAGAGAGAGAGAGAGAGAGAGAGAGAGAGAGAGAGAGAGAGAGAGAGAGAGAGAGAGAGAGAGAGAGACGGCGCTTTGCCATCGGAGTGTGACATATGGTGACCGCATCGGAATTAAGAGACGGCATGGTCATCCGGGTCGAAGGACACATTTACAGGGTCCTGAAGGTCGAGGCGAAGGCTGCGGCCGCGAAACTGGGCGGGGTAGTAAAGGCTGAATTAAGCAATGCAGTTACTGGTCGCCTGTGGGAAGCCCGTTTCCGGCCGCAAGAGCGTCTGGAGGAGCTGCAAGTTGAGCGGCGAAACATGGAATTTCTTTTTGGTGACGGCTCGACCTCCACGTTTATGGATCCTGGCAGTTTCGAGCAGATCGAAGTTTCCAACGAAATCCTTGGACTGGCAGTGAACTTCCTGCAATCAGGCACAGCCGTGCCCTTGGAGTTTTTTGAAGGGAAGCCCGTCAGTGCAATGTTGCCCGATATTGTCGAAGCCCGAGTCGTTCACACCGCACCACCCGTGCACTCTCAACAAGACTGCGCGTGGAAAGAGGCAACCCTCGAGAATGGCGTTTCGATTCGCGTTCCCCTGTTCATTGCGCCGCAGGAATGGGTGCGCGTCGATCTGCGGACAGGCCGTTATCTCGAACGGGTCCACAGTGACCGAAAGCGGATTGCGTGAGATAGATTTCTTGCCGCGCGGAGAGTGACATGCTGGAGATGATAGCCGTTCCGCTGGAGTTTCCGGACGACGCAAATATAATTGTCGGTCAAGCGCACTTTATCAAGACAGTTGAAGACCTTTACGAAGCCATGTGCACCACTGTGCCCCAGGCTCGTTTTGGCCTCGCCTTCAATGAAAGCTCGGGCGCGTGTCTGACTCGTTCGGAGGGCAACGACCCATCTCTCCGCGATTGTGCTATCCGCAACGCTCAGGCCTTGGGCGCCGGCCACACGTTTGTCGTCGTGATGCAGAACGCTTATCCAATTAATGTCCTCCACGTAATCCGCAATGTTCCCGAAGTGTGCTCCATCTTCTGCGCAACCGCGAACCCAGTCCAGGTTATCGTCGCCCAGACTGATCAGGGCCGGGGAATCATGGGTGTGATCGACGGGAGTTCGCCAAAAGGTACAGAAGGGGACACCGACATTGAATGGCGGCATGACTTGCTGCGAAAGATTGGTTACAAACGATAAGTTTCGGCACCGCTTCCGCTTCGAACAAAAAAGAGGAATTATGCAGAGACATTTTTCAAATCGTGGTGAAGCCCTGGCAGAAGTGACCGCTATGAGAGCTCAGGCGCGCCGAGGGCAGTCTGCAAAGTCAGCAGGCATGACGAAGAGCGGTCGGGGGAGTACAAACGAGCAATGGTTCGTGCGGCCTCAAGAAGCAGCTCATCGACCGGAAAGAAAAGCACCAAATCACAGCGGAGGCGGAGACGGCACTCCCGTTCTATAAGCCGGCTGCCCGGTGAGTTTCTTATGCCATCGTAGCTGCGCTTGTCCCGGAATTCAGTGAACCCACGGCGTGCCATCGAGGGTTACGGTGCCTATCGCGCGCGTTCGATCTTGAGAATTTTCCCCGGTTCCACTGCACGCGGAAAACACGACGAGACGTGATTCGAGTCACAGAAACACAGCGCGCATCGACTAAAGAATAGGTTCGTAACTTTCGCCGCCACAGGGCGCTGCGATCGTCGGCCCAGCCGCGAATAAAGGCGTCTCTTGCGTCTTCCAAAACCAAACAAGCTGCGGGCTCTTTCGCAGGTCGTATTCTTTTTTCTCTTTCTGTTTCTTCTCTTGCATACCGAATTCCGAGGCTCGCTGACGGCTTCAGGTAGCGAGATCCGCCTGCCTTACCCTGTTTCGCTTTTCTTCCAACTGGATCCGCTGGTGGCGATCTCAAACGCATTGGCAAGTCATGCGCTCTACCGTGGCTTATTGTGGAGCCTGGTGATTCTGATCCCGACGATGTTTGTAGGGCGCTTTTTCTGCGGATGGATTTGCCCTCTCGGTACCATCCATCATTGCTTCAGCGCCTTCAAATCTGAGCGCAAACGGGGCAAGCAGCTCATTGAATCGAACCGCTACAAACGGTGGCAGACGACCAAATACTATTTGCTCGTGGCTTCGCTAGTGGCAGCCATGTTCGGCACGGGCCTTGTCGGGTGGCTCGACCCGTTCTCTTTGTTGGTGCGCTCCGTCGGTTTGTCGATTCTGCCGGCAACCGACTACACACTGCGGGCGTCCTTGGGTGTTCTTGAGCACAGCCGCTACGCCTCGGTTCAAACCATCGGCAGCGTCTTGCACTTCATCTTCGGGCTGCTGCTGTTGAGCTTCAAGCAGCCCTATTTCCGTTTGGGGATATGGCTGGGCCTGATCTTTGTTCTCCTCGTCGCCTTGAATTTCCGCGTTACACGCTTCTGGTGCCGCGCGCTGTGCCCGCTGGGTGCGTTGTTGGGCATAGTGTCGCGTTGGTCGGTGCTCGGTCTGGTCAAGAGCGCGGAGCATTGCAACGATTGCAATCGTTGCCTGCTGCGCTGCCAGGGCGGGGACGACCCGATCGGTGGCGTGCCCTGGCATCAGCCCGAGTGCCATCTGTGTCTAAACTGCGTCGATGAGTGTCCGGAGCACGCATTGAAGTTCCGGTTTTTTCCGCCACAGAAAGCTGTGGGCACGAACCTGCAAAGACGGAAAGTCCTGACGGGGCTGGCTGCCGGTGCTGTCCTGGTTCCGCTCGCACGCAGCACTCCTGGGTTCGCGACGGAACGGCATGAACGCTTGCTGCGTCCTCCCGGAGCTCTCGACGAAGAGTATTTCCTCGCCCGCTGCATCCGCTGCGGAGAGTGCATGAAGGTTTGTCCGAACAACGCTTTGCATCCCGCTTTTGCAGAAGCCGGGATCGAAGGTCTCTGGACGCCCGTTCTAGTGCCGCGAATCGGCTACTGCGAGGCCAGTTGTGTACTGTGCTCGCAGGTGTGCCCAACGGGAGCTATCTGGGAAATCACGGCAAAAGAAAAAGGCTGGTCGGTGGATGTTGGCCGCACCGACAAACCGGTGCGTCTCGGAACAGCTTTTTACGATCGCGGCCGATGCTTGCCTTGGGCCATGGCGACAGACTGCATTGTGTGCGAGGAGTGGTGTCCGACGTCGCCAAAAGCCATCTATCTTCGACCGGCGGAGTTGATCGATACAGCAGGTAACTCGAAGGAAGTAAAGCAGCCGTATTTGGATCCATCCCGCTGCCTTGGATGCGGCGCGTGCGAATACGCCTGTCCCGTACAGGACCGACCAGCGGTCTACGTGACGAGTGTGGGCGAGAGCCGGTCCCGCACCAACCAGATCCTGTTGAACCGGAGAAAGGCTTGAGCGTCGTACGGCGCTCACGGCGGATGGACAGAAGTTCGCATCATTGACATGGAGTCGTCATGGAACCCGACGCAATCCATCTGAACCGTCGTGACGCACTGATCAAGCTGCTGCGAGTCGCTGGAGCCGGTGCCGGCGCGGCCGGACTGGGGCTTTGGCTGAGCCAACACAGTTGGCGTCCCGAGCCCGCGCTGGCAATAGCGGCGAAGCGCGGCCACACCATAGCAGTTGATCCGCAGTTCCCTGAGATGGCTGTCATCACCGGTGACGATCCCGCGCAACTGGCGCGTCAGGCAGTCCAAGAGTTGGGTGGAATTCGGCGCTTCATCGCGCGTGGAGACGTCGTCTTGGTGAAACCCAACATCGGCTGGGACCGCACTCCCGAGCAGGCGGCCAACACCAATCCCGATGTGGTGGCTGAAGTCGTTCGCCAGTGCTCGAACGCGGGAGCCAAACGAGTCATCGTCACCGACGTGAGCTGTAACGATCCGCGCCGCTGTTTTCAGCGATCCGGCATCGCCGAGGCTGCGCAACGCGCAGGGGCAGAAGTTCTCCTTCCGGACCCGGCCAGGTTCAAGGAAGTGGATATCCAGGGTGAAATTCTGCGCGCCTGGCCAGTTCTCGATCTCTTCCTAAATGTGGATAAAGTCATCAATATTCCGATCGCAAAACACCACTCCCTGACCGGCACAACGTTGGGCATGAAGAACTGGTACGGCATGCTCGGCGGCCCACGCCATCAACTGCACCAGAAGATTCACGAGAGTCTGGTGGACCTTGCCGATTTCGTTCGAGCAACTCTGACCATCGTTGACTGTTATCGGATTCTCATTCGCAATGGCCCGACCGGGGGCAACCTGCAAGATGTACTGCTGAAGAAGACGCTGGTCGCTGGAACTGATCCAGTCGCTCTGGATGCGTTTGTGGCAAAGGCATACTGGAACCTCGAGGTTTCCTCACTGCCTTATCTCAAGATGGCGGCAAATCGCGGACTGGGAACATACGAGTTCGAAAAAGTTCGGACGCAGATCAAAAGGTTGTGACGGAACTATTAGGTGCCCAACGATGATGAATCTCTCACTTCCACGAACGCTAGTCTTGATCTGTATCGCCGCAGTAGTAGCCGGGCAAGCGCAGAGTGCTAGTCCGCCGACCTCCAATGCTGCTCAAAAGCAATCTGCAAGCCTTCTGCGCGAACCCCTTCCGGTGCAGGCTGCCGCACAAGGTCCACCTTCGATCTATAACCCGGAGACTCTCTATCAATACATTGACGGAGGAGCGGATATTTATCTCCTCTATGACTTCAAGGAACTGCTGCATCAGGATTTCAAGAGTGGCGCGGCAGAGATCACCGTGGACATCTACCAGATGGGCGAACTCGAGGATGCATTTGGCATCTACGCGGCAGAACGCTCACCCGGTTACAAATTCATTTCTCTCGGAGCGGAGGGATATCGAGATCGCGGAACTCTGAGTTTTCTACAGGGCCATTACTACGTGAAGCTCGCCGGTTCCGGTGCAAACGCGGATGGCTTGCTCGATCAATTTGCGAGGCTTCTTTCTGCGCGAATCGGAACTGCCCGGACGTTACCGGCGCTCCTTCAGAAGCTTCCTCGAGAACATCGGGTTCCCCATTCCGAGCAATACGTAAGAAAGGACCCACTTGGTCATGCGTTTTTAGCGCCGGCGTACGTTGTCTCGTACGCGCAAGCGAAGCAGGAGAGCAAGCTCGTAGTGTCTGTGGCCAGCAGTGCGCAAGAAGCCAAATCACGGGCGCAACAGCTTGCGCAATATTTCAAGCAGAGCGGCGAGTGTGCTCCAGCCCCCGAATTGGGAGAAGGCGGCATTCGCGCGAGAAACAACTATGAAGGACGGCTGATTGCGCGCACGCATGGTCGCTATTTAATTGCGCTGCTAAATCCTCCGGAAAATGGGACAGAGATTATGAGGGCCGCTGCGCTGAGCCTGCAGTAACGACGTTAAACACAGACACAGGTTCGAAATCTGTCTTCAGGAGTTATGCCATGAAGAATCAGGGAAACTGGAATCGTCGGGAATTCATCGTGAAGCCGATTCTGTGGGCGGGAACGGCCAGCCTTTTAGCAAAGACGGACCTGCTTGCGAGTTCCCCACTCGAGCCTTCGGCCTTGCCGGTCTTGCAGCGCACCTTGGGCAAGACTGGTCTCACTCTGCCGGTCGTCAGCATGGGAGTGATGAATGCCGACGTACCTGGCCTACTGCGGCGCGCGTATGAGCTAGGCATACGACATTTTGATACGGCGGCGGGTTACCAGAACGGACGCAACGAAGAGATGGTGGGACAGGTCATCAAAGAGATGGGCGTGCGCGACAAGGTTGTGATCTCGACGAAGCAGCCATCTCGGAACCGTCCACAAAACACTGCTGAGGCCAAGAAGCACTTCATCGAGGGAGTGGAGGGCAGTTTAAGACGCCTGCAGATGGACCACGTGGACATTCTTTACCATCACGCGGTGGATTCTGTAGAGGATGCCCGTGCAGAAGGTCCGCTGGAGGCGCTGCAAAGCTTGAAGAAAGATGGCAAGACGAGGTTCATTGGAATATCAACACACAAGACTGTGGACGTATTGAACGAAGCGATCCGCCTGGGTCTGTTCGATGTAGGCCTGGTGACGCTGAACTACACCATGGCACACGAGGCGGGAATTCTCTCTACGATCGAAAAAGCCTCAAAAAGCGGGATGGGAATTGTCGCGATGAAGACTCAGGCAGGAGGCACGGTTAGGCCGGACGCAAAACTTCCTAAAGAACTGCCGCCGGCCAGCCAAACCGCGCTGCTGAAGTGGGTTCTGAATCACGAGTTTATTTCTACGGCCATACCGGGTTTCAGCACGTACGAACATCTCGAGCAGGATTTTTCCGTGGCACGTGACTTGGCCTACACGCACGAGGAGGAAAAGTTCCTGGCCGATAAGAACTTTGCCGCCGAGGCAGAGTTTTGCCGGCAGTGTGGCGAATGCACGAAGGATTGCCCTAAGCAGGTAGATATCCCTGTGTTGATGAGGTCCCACATGTATGCAGTGCAGTACAAAAATGTCGAGCTGGCGCGGGAGACACTGGCGTCGGCTGCGGCGGGCCGAGGGCTTGCAGATTGTGGCGCATGCGAGTCGTGCCTAGTCACCTGCCGAAACACCGTGCAAGTCGGGCGGAAGATTTCGCAATTGAGAGCGTTGCTCGCAGCCAGTTGATCGCCCAGGCTGCACGTATTCAGTCGTACCTGTACGGGGCTCGGTTTGATGGAACAGCAAGTGGCCGTCCCCGGTCGACTCCTAACTCATGTACAGCCATTTCCGCCAGCACAGCATTGATCGTGCATCCGTCGGTGACCCGCATAGGCGAAAGCAAACGATATCCGTAACAGTCTTACCACACAATTGGAACCAGTTTGCGTGATCGGGCAGAGGTACGAATCCTTGCGAGGGTCTGCGATACGTGTACGACCGCGCACTTGGCCCTGATCGTTTTCCATGCTTCGTCGTGTACTTCCGGGATGTCTTTCTAGCATCTTGTTCCAAGATTCCGATCGAAACTATAGTCCACGCATCCTTCCCAGCGTCGTGGTTCGTTAGCAGTTAGTAAGTCAGTTACATCTTGGTTCTTTCGCACCAGGTTGTTTCCTTCTCGCCACTTTGGAACAGCCACAACCTAGGCTGACTCGAATATTGGGCTGACCCTCCCTTTAAGGCGAATCCGCCTCTACGCTAAAAGTGTGTCCACTTTGTGAGGAGGAGTGTGTCATGAAGCATCGCAATCCGCTGCAAGCCTTGCTGATCAGTTTTTTCTTGCTCGTGCCCGGGACGATCTTCGCACAGAATCCGAACTGCACGATCATCGTGCCGAAAGCTCCGCTGACCGCCGCGGGGCTCGCAACTCCCTATCAGTTAACTGCGACGAATCCTGCCGATGGCGACTGTCATGAAACGAATACCTCGTCGTCGGCGTTTGTGCAGGCTGCAATTTTCGACCCGGCCACCGGTCAAATTTCGATTTACAACCCGCTCGTGATCGATGCGGGCACAACGCCGGCGCCGGGCGCGGCTCCGATCCCGCCGAGCCTTCCGAACAATGCCACCGTGGCGCTCTGGTTCGGCTTTAACGGCGACAACTTGGTGCAGCAGGGAGCTAAGCAAGGGGTGCTGGAGGCCAATGCCTGCGTCAACGGCTTGCCCAATAGCGTCTTCGGGCAATTCTCATACTGCAACGCGTCGGCTTTTTTCAAAGCTGCCAGCAAAGCTATCCGAAAAGGATTATTGCAAGTTCCGCCGCTGGGGACGGCAAGCGATGGCCGCCCGTGTCCATCGGTCCGCGACTTCTTTGTTGTTGATCAAGATCAAAGCGACAATTTGCCCGTCACCTATCTGATCAGCGCAGACGGATTACTCGCTCAGAATACGGCGGCCAACGTCAAGGCTCTGCCCGGCGCAACCCCGCTCGGCAATCCCAGCGATAACGGCCTGGTTGACAGGTTCCTGGATCCCGACATGAGCTGCACGCCCTGGAAAGTAGCCGATCTCGCCGATCCGGGCCAGCAGGTTGCTGGTCTGCCACTCAACGAACTGCAGGCGAGGCTGTACCAGAAGCCGCCAATTGCGCGGATTCCTGCGGGCGATCCCATGGTCCTGAATACCGATGGAACGATCAGCCTTGCCAAAACCAATGCGTACCGGCGCGGAGTGGGACAGATCGAAGTGCGTTACATCGAGCAAGCCGACACGGCGCGATATTGCCGGCGCATGCTCAGAGTCGCGCCCAACAGGCTCTTACTGAATCAGGCTCTCCTGCTGGCCAACGCTTCCCCGGTTGCTGATGCCGCCAATTCCATGCTCACGTTTATGGCACAACGCTTTGTAGCCAGTTACGACATCCTCGACTGCCAAGGCTTGCTGGACATATCCGATCCGATTTCCGTGACCCTGGACGCAAATGGCGTTGCCATCAGCGCCACCATCAACACTCTCTCCAAGAAATCAAACCAAGTGCTGGCGTCGTACGAGGCGGAAGACAATGCAGCCGACGAGGCGGACATGGCCGCGGAGGCAACGGATTAGTGCCGCTCGAGCGCCATCAGGGCGGCGCTGATGCACGACACGCTCAGGGAATGGAGGGACACCCTGAGTGTGTCGTCGCAAATTTAAGGCGGCGTGTTAAGCGGTTGCTTGGTACTGCTATCGGTCGCCATATCAAAACCAAGACTGCGGCCTTTAAAACTCTGCGAGTCGAAACCCTTCGCGCACTCGCGAAGCCAGTAATTTCAGGAGCCATTGTGCTGGGCGTCTTGTCGACATCTGTTCCGGCGGCAGCGCAGATATCTCCCGGTCCGCTCGCGCGCGCGCACCAGTCGATCAATGGCGTCACCGGCTGTGTGAGTTGCCACGAGGTCTCGGCCGGCAAGCCAATCTTTAAGTGCCTTGGCTGTCATACAGAAATTGCTTCGCGAGTCGCTACGGGAACGGGATTGCATGCTACCTACGACATCAAGCCGGGATCAAGTGAGAAGTGCGCGACGTGCCATTCCGAACACAACGGCGAGGATTTCATCCTGACAAAATGGGATCTGAAAACCTTCGATCATGGCAAAACCGGCTACAAACTCGAGGGCGCGCATTCCAACATCAGCTGCAATCGCTGTCACTCGACGGAACACATACCTGAAAGTGAACGGGCGACGATCAAGCTCAAAGATCTTAATAAAACGTTTCTGGGAGTTTCTCCAGCTTGCACCAATTGCCACAAAGACCGGCATGAGGGACGCTTGGGCGCAGATTGCCTTCGATGCCACGACTTTGTCCGCTGGAAACCAATTGATGTCGTCAGATTCGATCATTCGCTCACCGCTTATCCCCTTACTGGCTTGCACAGCAAAATTGCCTGCCAGAAGTGCCATCTGTCCGGACGCGACGGGCAGCCGCGATACACCGGACTTGCGTTCCGGAATTGCAGCGATTGCCATGCCGATCCTCATCGCGGAGGATTTCCGCAGACGTGTCAGTCCTGTCATACCACAGCAGTCTGGAGCACGATCTCGCGGGCAGCATTAAATCGTGCGTTTGACCATTCAAAAACTAAATATCCATTGCTGGGCAAGCATGCCGAGGTTGAGTGCGTGAAGTGCCACACGAACGGAGACTTCACAAAACCGCTGGCATTTCAGAAGTGCTCCGATTGTCATCACCCCGATCCGCACGGAGGCCAGTTCAACAAGCGAGCGGGCGGAGCCGAGTGCTCCGGATGCCATACCGTGGACGGGTTCAAACCGTCCACCTTTAGATTGAAAGAACATGCAGCAACCCGTTATCCATTGCAAGGCAAGCATGCCGGACTGCGGTGCGCGCAGTGCCATGTTCCAAGCGGAAAAACAACAATTTACAAGATCAAGTTTCAGTACTGCACGGATTGCCATGGCGATGAACACGCAGGACAGTTTGCCAAAGCGCCGCACTTGAACCATTGCGAAGAATGCCACGGCCTGCAGGGATTTCGGCCATCCACATTCACTCTCTCCAGGCACAACAAATTGTCATTCGACTTGAGTGGAAGTCACCTGGCGATTCCATGCATCGACTGCCATAAGACATCCGCCAATTTCAAGCCGAAGCCGACCGCGCAATATCACTGGTCCGGAGTCAGTTGCACGAGTTGTCACGCGGATCCGCATCAAGGGCGCTTTAACGCATTGGTGCGAGCGGCAGGGCCGAATCGCAAGGCGCTTGGCTGTGACAGTTGCCACTCCACCGAGACGTGGGACGACGTTTCGCGCTTCGACCATTCGAAGACAACATTCCCCTTGCTGGGCGCGCACAAGACAACGAGGTGCCGCAATTGCCATGAGCCTCTAAAGCGAAGCGTGAGCCTCAGTGCCGCGGAGTTTAAAACCAAATCTGCAAGGTGCGAAGCCTGCCACGCAGATCCCCATGGATCGCAGTTTGCCAGAGTCGGAGGTACGACCTGCGCAGATTGTCATGCCAGTACGAGATGGAAACCATCTTCATTCAACCATGACAAACAGACGTTATTTGCCTTGCAGGGCGTGCACCGGAACGTGCCTTGTGAGAGTTGCCACAGATTAAGCCGAATGGTCGGACGAAAAGTTATGCGTTTTTACAAGCCTACTCCGAGGCAGTGCGTTGGATGCCATGGCCCCGACACAGCGAAGCACAGTGCCACGACGAATTGAATGTAATTAGTCAGGAAAACTGCATCGCCGTTGAAACGTAGAGGAGAGCTGCATTGATCGGCAACATCTTACTGGTCCACGCATTGCTGCTGCTGCAGATGGCCTCTGCGCCAGCGGCGAGCCAGACGGCAGGACCGTCGGAGTCTGAGGCCGGTCCGCACGGGCCGATGCAGGTTGCGTGCGAGAAGTGCCACACATCATCGGCGTGGAAGCCGATACGCCGCAAGCCTGAGTTTGATCACAGCAAGACCGGTTATCCGCTGCGCGGCTTGCACGCGGCTGTTGCCTGCCAGGAGTGCCACGCCGATCCGGTGTTTTCCGACGTGGGCCGCAATTGCCAGGATTGTCACGCCGACATTCATCGCAGGAAGAACGGCCCGCAGTGCGACCTCTGCCACCGAGTGAGCGGGTGGCAAGTTTCGCTGCGAGACATCAACGCGCACCAGGATCGATTTCCACTCATCGGCGCGCATGCTGTGGCGGATTGTTACTCGTGCCACAAGGCTGGCGCCGTGGGTCAATTCAATCGGCAGGGACTCTCAACCGATTGTGTCAGTTGCCACGTGAAAGCATTTCAGAAAGCCACAGCGCCAAATCATGTGGCGTCGGGATTTTCAACCGATTGCCTCCAGTGCCATACAAGCATGGACACCTGGATGACGACAGTGATGCCGAGAGCGAGGACGCACAGGTGAGGGTGGTCGCCGAGTTCTGCCTCTTACTTTTATTCGTGTCCACATGTGTGGCACAAGGCGGAACTGCGGACATCGCGAGCATTCGAAAATTGAAAATTACTCAGGGCGGAAGCAATACAAAACTCGAGTTCGTGCTCACCCGGCACGTGGAGTCCAAAATCACGATCGCCACGGAACCGGACCGGCTGGTTCTGGACTTATTTCAGACTCGGACCAATCCACGACAGCGGAGGATCAAGATCAATCGAAACGGCGTGCAACAGGTACGTGTAGGTCTCAACAGCAGCGATCCGCTAGTCACCCGAGCTGTGGTAGACCTCGATTCGGCCCGTCCATATGAACTCAGGAGCGTGGGCAATACGGTCGTGCTTACCGTCATGCCGCGGGTCGATGCGACCGCGTCTGTGGAACCTCCGCGCGCGCCCATTCCGGCCGCGAGCGATTCGCTGCTAGGAGGGCTGAGGACTCGGCCGCGAAGCCCGCGAGAGGATAAATCAACATCAGCGGCGAAGGTACCGGCGTCAGGTGAAACAGAGCAGCCTCCAGATGCAAACCTTCATGTGCTCTTCAAGGTGAAGTACGTCGCTGATGGCGTGGTTTATTTGGTTGGTGGAAGGACGTCCGGTCTGGCTAAAGGAATGAAACTTGTGGTGCGCGATGTTGTACGGCTTTGGCCCGACTCCTGGGCGCCGCAAGGACCGGCCCTTGCGGGACTCGATGTCATTTCGGTTTCGGGCACGTCGACGGTAGCGGAGATTCACAACGCGAAACGAAACGTTGTACCCGGGGATTGGGCCGAACTTTCGGAAGCGGAGTACCGCCAGCTTGGAGAAACCCCGGCTGCGAGTTCCCTGCTTACAAGCTCTGCGCCTTCACCAGCGCCCATCGAGTCATTAAGACCAGAGAAAGCTGACGCATCCTCGCAGGAAGAGAGCAGGATTCGAGCCAGAATTGGGCTCGACTACAGCGGGATCAGCAGCAGCGGCTCGACTCCGGGGCGCAGCAGCACCAAGGGCATGACAATTTCCGCCGATATGACGCGCATTGGCGGGACGTCGTGGAACCTGCAAGGTTACTGGCGGGGCAGGCTGACTTCGAATTCGCAGCCGAACGAAGGGACGCTGCAGGATTATCTGGACCGCACCTATACCCTGCAGCTTTTTTATGACAATCCAAACTCCAGGTGGGTGGCGGGATTCGGACGTCTCTATCTGCCCTGGGCGGTAAGCCTCGACACGATTGATGGTGGCTATTTTGGACGAAAGGTAGCGGGCGGCGTTACTGCGGGAGTATTTTTCGGCTCCACTCCGGATCCGTCGTCGTGGCACTACCGTCCAAACCAGCAGACTGCTGGCTCGTTCGTCAATTTCGAAGGCGGCAACTATGACGACTTTCATTGCACAAGCACGGCTGGATTTGCCGCAGACATGTTGAAATGGCAGCTCGATCGGCCTTACGTTTTTCTGGAAAACGGATTGTCGTACTCGAAATACTTTTCTGTCTATCACTCCCTCATCGTCGACTCGCCGCAAGGCGACAGCACCGACGGGATCAAGCCCGGCGCTGGAATCGGCCGCAGCTATCTCAGCGTCCGAGTTACGCCTAGACAGTGGATTTCGTTCGACCTTTCGCACAACTACTTCCGCGATACTCCAACCGCAGCGACCGCGCTGATCGGCACTGGACTCGTTGACAAGCTTCTCTATCAAGGCGTGAATGCGGGTGTTCGCGTCGAGCCTGTCCGCAATCTTGCGGTCTATACCAGTCTGGGCCGGAGCGATAAAACTGGCGACGTACATCGAAGCCTGAACGAGATGTATGGCGTCACGTGGAAAGAAATCTGGAAAACGGGTATTCGTGCCGACGCCCACTACTCAAAGTTCGACAGCTCGTTTGCACGCGGAGAATATCGGGCTCTCACCTTCTCGCGTCACTTAGGCAACCGAACTGTCTGGGATGCTCAGCTGGGCAGCCAAAGCTTGAGCTCTCCATTCACCGTGAATCAGCACTCCATCTTTCTGGATTCGTCATTTGACGCCAACTTCGGCAGCCACACGTTTCTGCAGAGTGGCTACACAATTGAACGCGGCTCTCAGCTGAACTACACCCAATGGCGCCTCAGCCTGGGATATCGCGTGGACGCGAGAGGAGGAACAAAATGACCGCACATTCAACCTTCGCTCCGGCGGTATCGGTCACGGCTAGCTCGGTTCCTGCTAGCCAGGGCAGGGGACATCGACGCCTCTTGCTCACGATGTTGATGGTCGCGGTCATGGCGATTGTCTCACTGGGAATTTACGGCCGTGACTACTATCGGCTCGGCCAAAGCGAGAGGCCATATTCTCCGAAGCATCACTTGTTGAAACCCGGCGGAACGGTGGGCATCAATCTGGGATTTGCAGGCGTTTTGATTCTGTGCGCCATCTTTTTGTATCCGCTTCGAAAACGCTGGGGATGGCTGCAAAAACAGGGGAATTCGAAGCACTGGCTCGATCATCATGTCGTTCTGGGCGTGGCCGCTCCGGTCTGCATCGCGTTTCACGCGTCGTTCAAGTTCAACGGACTTGCTGGGATTGCATTCTGGATGATGGTCGCGGTTTCGCTGAGCGGACTTATGGGACGTTACCTTTACGCTCAGATTCCTCGACAAGTAGCATCCGCTGAATCCACGCTGCTCACATTGCAGGAATCGCTCCAAAATCAGAAGATCATCCCACAAGCGGATCTGCAACGCTTGCTGTACCGATTGCCCTCTCGCAGCAACGTGAGTCGCTGGTCGGCATTCCATGCTCTGGGCTACATGGTCGCCTCTGACTTGGCTCGGCCGATTTGCATCGCACTACTACGCCTGAAAGTCAGCAAGACAAAGCGCGGTGTCGGGTCGATGAGTGGGGCGCCCACGCGGACAAACTTCCTGCTGGATCACGTAATCATGTTGGCCCACAAGCAGGCTGTGCTCTCGCGGCGCATTTTGTTTCTTTCTCACGCTCAACAGGTATTCAGAATGTGGCACGTCGTGCATAAGCCGTTCAGCTATGCCTTCGCTGTGCTGGCATTAGCGCATATTGTGGTCGCGATGCTGCTGGGATTTCTGTGAGTCCGAGTGAATGCCATGAATTTTCTTGCTACCCTCGCGCTTGCAGCTGCCATCGCAACATTCTTCGTCTATCGCTATCTGAAAAGTATACATAGAGGCGAGGAGCAGACACGTCGCCTTCTCGAAAAATCAGCTTTGCATTCCGACGGACCCAAAGGGCTCCACCCTCGAATCGATGACGCTCTATGCATTGGTTGTGCAACGTGCACGACAGTGTGCCCCGAGGGTGATGTGCTAGCGATGCTCGGAGGCAAGGCCGTCATTGCCAATGGACAGAAATGCATTGGTCACGGGCGCTGTGCAGAAGCCTGTCCGGTCGGCGCGATCACGATGGTAATGGCTCCCCCGAGCGCTGGCGCCGAGATGCCGCATCTCACATCTGAGTATGAAACCAATATCGAAAACCTGTTCATCATCGGAGAACTCGGCGGTTTGGCGCTGATCAGGAATGCAGTGAACGAGGGGCGCGCTTGCATCGACGTGATCACCCGCAGACTCCAGAACATGGAGGGTTCGAAATTCCATTCAGACATGTACGACGTTGTGATCGTCGGCGCCGGACCCGCCGGCATCAGCGCCTCGCTGCGCGCCATCGAAAACAAGCTCGACTACGTCACGATAGAACGCGATGAGGTTGGCGGAACAATCGCGAAATTTCCGCGACAGAAAATCGTGACCACTACTCCGCTGGAGTTTCCCACGTACGGAAAGCTCAACAAGACCGAACTATCAAAAGAACACCTGCTGGCCTTTTGCGACATGGTGCTGAATCGAGTGGACTTCAATGTTTGTACCAATGCGACGGTCGATGCAATCGATAAGCACCCGGATGGCAGCTTCGTGGTTTGGACGCCGACGCAGCGCTATCCTGCGCGCACGGTCGTTCTGGCCATCGGCCGGGCGGGCAATCCCAAGAAGCTTGGGGTTAAGGGAGAGTCCCTTCCCAAGGTGATGTACCGTCTGATTGAAGCCGATCATTATCGCAATAAGCGAATCCTGGTTGTCGGTGGCGGCGACAGCGCGGTCGAGGCGGCTATGGGACTCGCGCAACAGTCCGGCAATCAGATCACGATGTCGTATCGAGGAAGTGAATTCAGGCGAATCAAGGAACGCAACGCCAAGCGTCTGCAGGAATGCGTGCGCGCTCGAACGATCAACATCATCTTCAACTCAATGCCTGTGGAATTTACGCAGGAAAGCGTCGTCCTGAAATCCGGTGGAGAGTTGCAAGTCCTTCCCAACGATTTCGTCTGGATTTTTGCCGGTGGAACGGCTCCGTATGATTTCCTTAGGAAGGTTGGTATCCGCTTTGGATCGTCTGCACCACAGATCGCTCCCGCGTCCGTGAATATCCCCGCGACCGGCCACCCTTTGTCCCCTGAACATCCCTAAGCCCCCCAACGGCATCCAAAACCCATCTCAGAACGGTTGCCCGGCTCGCAAGCGGGTCGCATAACGTTTGTCATTCGCCCCACACTCGGAATAGCCTATCTCAACAGGAGTCGAACATGAGCGCCATCGAAGCGAGCGTTCCCTCTGAAGTGGCCGAACTGACCCCATACGCGCCGACGCGATCAACGATCAACGAAAAAACGCTGAGTCCCGACGAACTCCGCAACATTGAGACCTACTGGCGAGCCTGCAATTATCTGAGCCTGGGAATGATTTACCTGCTCGAAAATCCTCTGCTCGCGGAACCTCTGAAGCCCGAGCACATCAAAAACCGGCTGCTGGGGCATTGGGGTTCGAGCCCGGGATTGTCGTTTATTTATGTGCATATGAGCCGGCTGATCAAGAAATATGATCTCGACGCCATATTTCTTGCCGGGCCGGGCCACGGCGCGCCCGGCGTTTTGGGGCCGGCTTACCTGGAAGGAACATATTCGGAGATTTACCCGGAGAAAAGCCAAGATGTTGATGGCTTGCGCGAGTTCTTCAAGTGGTTCTCTTTTCCGGGTGGCATCGGTAGCCATTGCACGCCGGAAACGCCGGGATCGATTCACGAAGGCGGTGAACTCGGCTATGTTCTTTCCCACGCATGCGGCGCTGCGTTGGACAATCCCGAGTTGATCGTCACGGCCGTGGTTGGCGATGGAGAGTCTGAAACTGGGCCGCTCGCTACCTCCTGGCACATCAACAAATTTCTCAATCCCGCACGCGATGGCGCGGTGCTTCCAGTGCTTCATTTAAACGGATACAAGATCGACAATCCCACGCTGCTGGCGCGCATTTCGCATGAGGAACTCGAGAGTCTGTTCCGCGGCTTTGGCTGGACTCCATATTTTGTGGAGGGGTCCGACGTTGATTCGATGCATCAGGCGATGGCGGGGACGATGGAGCATTGCGTTCGCGAGATTCGCAGGCATCAGCAGGTAGCACGTGAATCGACAGTTGCGGCGACCCGCCCACGGTGGCCGATGATCGTTCTCCGGTCCCCGAAGGGTTGGACGGCGCCACGCGAAGTGGAAGGGCATTTTCTGGAGGGCTTCTGGCGCGCGCACCAGGTCCCGTTGCCCAATGTGAAGAATGATCCCGAACAGCTGCATACCCTGGAACGCTGGATGCAATCGCTGCGGCCCGATCCATTCTTCGATGATCATGGCAAGCTGGCCGCAGTTTTTCGCGAACTCTCGCCCAGCGGAATGCGCCGTATGAGCGCAAATCCGCACGCGAATGGTGGGCGGTTAAAGAAGGCGCTTAGGCTGCCTGATTTCCGAAAATATGCGAACAACACCGAGAGGCCAGGAAAAGATCAGGCGGGAAACACTGCACCGCTGGGCGTGTTCCTCGCGGATGTGATGAAACTCAACGCGAACAACTTCCGGGTGTTCGGGCCTGACGAAACCACATCCAACCGGCTCGACGCCATCTACAAAGTCAGCAAGAAATTCTGGATCGAAGAATACTTCCCGGAGGATCGCGACGGCGGCAACCTCGCCCCTGATGGGCGCGTGATGGAAATGCTAAGCGAACATACGATCGAGGGAATGCTGGAAGGCTATCTACTGACCGGGCGGCATGGTTTTCTGTCATCGTATGAATCGTTTATTCACATCATCGACTCCATGTTCAATCAACATGCAAAGTGGCTGGAGATTTCCAATGGACTTTCCTGGCGCGAGGCGATTGCCTCTCTGAATCTGCTGATCACATCTACGGTCTGGCGGCAGGATCACAATGGGTTCACGCACCAGGATCCCGGCTTTCTGGATGTTGTGGTGAACAAGAGTGCAAGAGTTACCCGCATCTATCTGCCGCCCGACGTGAATTGCCTGCTCTCGGTCGCAGATCACTGTCTGCGCAGCCAGAACTACATCAACGTCATTGTCTGCGACAAACAGAAACATCTGCAGTATCTCAGCATGGACCACGCCATCATCCACTGCACCAAAGGAATCGGCATTTGGGATTGGGCGAGCAACGACGAAGGCGGCGAACCCGATGTCGTCATGGCGTCTGCGGGAGATATTCCGACGCAGGAAGCGCTGGCTGCGACTGCCTTGTTGCGCAGGGAATTCCCGGATCTCAAAATCCGATTCGTCAACGTGGTAGATCTTTTCAAGCTTCAGCCCAATACGGAACACCCGCACGGGCTTTCCGACCGGGATTTCGACTCACTGTTCACCGTGGACAAGCCTGTAATGTTCAACTTTCACGGATACCCAACGCTGATTCATCGGCTTGCCTATCGGCGGACGAACCATCACAACATTCACGTACGCGGCTACAAGGAAAAAGGCAGTATCAATACACCTTTGGAGCTAGCCATTGAAAACAACATCGACCGTTTCAGCCTCGCGATGGACGTAATCGATCGCGTGCCTAAACTGCAAAAAGTTGGCGGACATGCGAAAGAACATTTTCTGAACCAGCAAATTCAGTGCCGCAACTATGCGCACCAGTACGGCATCGATCCACCCGAGGCAGGCCAGTGGGGTTGGCCTTACTGAGAGCGATTCCCCTAAGAAGGATGTGGCTCTCCAAGAATGATGCGAACGGTGTCGCGAGCAATCAGCAACTCTTCATCGGTCGGGATCGCATAGGCGTGCAGTTTCGAATCTGCGGTTGAAATCTGGCCTTCGCGACCGACCGTTTGCTGATTTTTTTCGGCGTCGATCCGCAATCCCGCCCACTCCATTCCGGTGCAGATGCGGGCGCGGATCTCGGGGGCGTTCTCGCCGATTCCGCCCGTAAACACCACTGCATCGGCGCCGCCCATGGCCGCAAGGTATGCGCCGATGTATTTTCGCGCGCGGTAACAAAAGATCTCGATGGCGAGGCGTACACGGCGGTCGTCATGTTCTTTCAGTTCCGCCTGCAGTTCCCGCATGTCGTTGGTGAGCCCGGAAACACCCAACAAGCCGGACTGAGTATTCAAAAGCGAGTCGACCTCGGAGGGCGAAAGGCCTTCTTTGCGCGCGATTGCACCCACAATCGCTGGATCGAGATCCCCAGCTCGCGTTCCCATCACTAAACCCTCGAGCGGCGTCATTCCCATCGAAGTATCGACAGAATTTCCCGCTTTGATCGCGGCGGCGGAACAACCATTCCCGAGATGCAGCGTGATGATGTTGGTCTGTTCGCGCGTAAGCCCGCGCAAGACGCGATAGCGAAACGCGACATAGCGATGCGAGGTTCCGTGGAAGCCATAGCGGCGAATGCGGTATCGCCGATAGAGGTGATAGGGGATGGCATACAGATAGGATTGCTCGGGAAGCGAATGATGAAACGAAGTATCGAAAACAGCGACTTGCGGCACATCTTTGCCAAATAGTTCCTGCGCGGCGCGAATGCCCTTGAGATTATTGGGATTGTGCAGAGGAGCAAGCTCGATGCAATCCTCAATAGCTTTGAGGACGCCGTCATCCACTCTCGCGGACTCCTTGAAATATTCGCCGCCGTGAACCACACGATGACCGACGGCGTGCACATCGGCGGTGCTTTTGATCTCCGGCATTCCTGAACGTTCCGAAGCCATGTAGCGCATCAGATAGTCCAGAGCGGAGCCGATGTCGCGGAGCGAAGCGGTGAACGTCTGCGGTTGGTCGTCGCGATGGCGAAATCGAACTATGGCCTCGCCGCCGACACCTTCGATCTCTCCGCGGCAGATGCGCTCGTCGGTGTGCGACTTGATCCTAGCGGAATCAGTCGCGATGATCTGGAATTTGAGGCTGGAACTCCCGGAGTTCAGCACCAATACGTTCATGATTGCGCCCTCGAGAAATCTTCTCCTTGAAGATAAGCGCAGCGCCTCGAGGGCGGCAAATTCGGCGAGGTATCTTAGAGCGGTTCGGGCGCGGCACGACCCGCTATTTGCTACCGAAAGGTTTCTTTTGACGTCGAATCAGAACTCCGGGAGAGAGTTGTCGGTCGGCGGCATCGGATCGTTGAGAGTTGAGTTCTGTCACCAACTCCAACCCGAAAAAGAAAAAGGGGCGATCCCCCCGGTCGCCCCCTTCCGCCATCTCCCCTGCCGTGGTAGGTTGTCAGGGGAGTGGGTTCGTGCTCCGGTTAAACCACGGGTGAATATAGCCTCAGAGAAAGAAAGTTATCGTAGTTCCAGCAGTTCATTGCTTTTCGATCAGGCAGTACTCCCCGAGTTTATTTTGCCGACTTTTATCATCCTCGGCATACACCTCGACATCTCTGCACTCGTACAACCCGAAGTTCGCAGGAAGTTCAACCATCTGGTACTTGCCGTTGTTTAGGGCAGCACATCCCGGTGCCCCTTGGTTGCACTGCAGTACGTTCGTCTTGCCGGCTTTCAAGATGTCCACCAGCACAACCCCGTTGTTCAGCTTTTTTCCCTCTACTGTGATATAGGACTTCTCCTGTGCCAAACCTTCCGCTGACCCAAACGAGAGGAAGAGGACCAGCAGAGTGCAAGGAATAATTTCCCTCATATAAACCTCCCTGGGTGAGGCTGGGTCTTTCCGCGCCGATTCCTGGCAGATGTATGTTTGCGCGTCGGACAGATTGTTGTCTGTGACGCCAGGCACCTCCGCGAGCGGAGAGAACCTTCAAGAATATTCGCGACACACCGCCTCAGGGACGCAGCAATCACCTCACGAGTGCATTCCTATTCTCGCGTTGTCGATGCTCAGATTAAAAAAGCGCCAGACAGTGACGCGGATCACAGCGACCCCGATGAACTGCGAGGAGAATCTAAAGTGCGAGAGTGTTCTTCACTCAATCCGGCACTATCTCACAACGGCTCGTTTCAGCCAGTTTGCTGATAGCGACAAGCGGTCGAGCGGTCCTCTTTCAACCGTCGTACTCGAAGGAGGGTGTGATGAAATCAACCAACATATCTACGCCCGTGACTGAAGGGCCAGCCGCTTTATTGCAACCATCCAATCCCGAAGAGCTGCGTTGGGAGATGCAACCGGTACAGCTGGCGATTGCCCGCAGGGCATTCGAGTTGTTCGAAAAGCGCAATCGAGAGCATGGTCACGACTCGGAAGACTGGTTCCGGGCAGAGTCGGAACTGCTGCGCCCAGTGTCGATCATGACTCACGAATCAGCCGAAAGACTCAGTCTTCACGCCAACGTTATCGGCTTCACAGATAAAGAACTTCGAGTCAGCATCGAACCCAGGCGGGTTGCTATTCTCGGATGCAAAGAGATAACCACCGAGGCCGTTGGACGAGAAATCGAGTACTCCGATTGGTATCCCGACCAGATTCTGCGTGTGATCGACCTTCCCTTCGAGATCGATCCGGACAGAGCTGTGGTCGAACTGCAAACCGGGATGCTGAAGTTCGAGTTGCCCAAAGCTGCAACTCGAGTCCAAAAAGATCCGGCTGCGACGGTCTGAGATTGTGCGGTAGCAGCCTCGCAGAGAGGAGGAGCATATGAAAATTCCACAGACGATTCTAAGCGTTGCCTTCGTCATTCTAGTGGTTCTGCTGTTCACTAGCCCGAGACATCGAGTTCCGATGTACGACGCTTCCGACGAAGTCACCCTACAAGGGACGGTTCAAGACGTGCAGGAGTTCTACTGTCCCATTAGTGGCAGAGTGGGAACTCATCTGATGGTGAAAACAGAAAACGGAAACATTCAGGTACACGTGGCCCCCGCGGGTTTTCTCAGCGACCATAATTTTAGTTTTAGAAGAGGCGACTCGGTTCAGGTCGTCGGATCGAGAGTAATTTTCCAAGGGCATGGGGCCGTAATTGCCCGTGCGGTCACCCTCAAGGGCCAGACGATTGCCTTCCGCGAGGCGAACGGACATCCGTTGTGGGCGAACTAGCTTGGGTGGAGGAGTTGAGGAGATTGTCAATTTACGACGGCGGCTCTTAGTAGCGGGTCGCCACTGAACTGGCCGTGATACCTCGCAGGGCCTGATAACAGACGGCCAAGTCAGGAGGTGCGGCGTGTTGCAGATTTATGCGCTTTTTCTTTTCCTCGTTGTGGCTACGCTAGTCCTGGTGCTGCCGGCGCTCTGGGCCCGAGAAATTCGTAATCGCTATGCTGGAAGCCGGGCGGTGACCTGCCCGGAAACTCGACGCCAAGTCGCGGTCAGCCTCGATGCTACTCATGCAGCCAGGACCGGCCTCAACCGCAGGCCGGATGTGCGCATCGCCGACTGTACGCGTTGGCCCGAGCGCTCGAAATGCGGTCAGGATTGCATACCGGAAGCCGCTCGCCAGGAGCCATACACTCAAGGCGAGATCCGCGTGAGAACCAAGAAAATCTATCATCTGCCAATACTCCTGGCTGCATTCGCCAGTTGGTACTTGGGAGCGGTGTGGCATTCACATTTCTTGTTGCGTGCCCAATGGATGGCGGCGCTGGGGTTGAGCCAGCCAGACATGAAACGGATCGTCAGTTGGTACAGCCCTCACCTGCTTAGTGTCGGAGTGTGTCTCCTGTTCGCCTATGGTGTGGCTTTTCTGTTCGCCTATCGTGGAGAAAGAGGCATTGGACGGGGAATCGTCGTGTCGACGTTGTTTTGGGCTGCGATCGCCACACTAGGCGTGATTGGGGCGGTGCAAGCACGAATCTCCGCTGATCTGATCAGGATAGAACTGGGCTATACCGCCTTGGCATCGCTCTTAGTGGGAGCAATCATTGGAGGCTTAACCGGCAAGTTGGTATTGCCGGCAGAGGTAAGGTCTGAACCGGCACGCGAAGAATCTCCTTCTTCCGCTATGAACCTGGCGGAGAACCACACGGAGACAACTGCTGGTGGAACAGAGTGACGAAGTGCCACAACTAGAGCATGTAGTTCTGCACGCAGACCAGATCGGGAGGATGATCGAGACGCTCCTGCGCCGGGGCTACGAAGTAGTTGGGCCGACCGTGCGGGATGGGGCGATTGTTTATGACCGGATTGGATCGCTCGAGCAGCTGCCGGCAGGTTGGACCGACGTACAAGAACCGGGGCGCTACCAGCTCATGTCGCGCGGAGATCAGGCCTTCTTTGGCTATGCGGTTGGGCCACAAAGCTGGAAGAAATATCTCCACCCCGCCAATGTGCGACTCTGGTCGGCCGAGCGACAGGGACAGACATTCCGAATCCTGAACAACGAGTCGCAGCTCAATCGCCCGTTCGCATTCCTGGGAGTTCGGGCATGCGAACTGGCGGCTATAGCAGTCCAAGACCGGGTTCTGTTCCAGGACAAGTTCCGCGATCCGACCTACGCGCACTGCAGTACCGACAAATTCATCGTCGCAGTGCAATGCACGCGAGCGGCGGCGACGTGCTTCTGCGCGTCCATGGGAACCGGACCGCAGGTTACAGGCGGATTCGATCTGGCCCTCACTGAACTGCTGGGAGACACCGAACATCGTTTCCTTGCGGAGTGCGGAAGCGACCATGGGGCGGAGGTATTGGCTGAGTTGGAAGTATCTCCAGCCAGCGAAGAAGATCGCCAACAGCTGGAAGTCGGGATTAAGGAAGCTACAAACCAGCAGACCAGGCGCATCGACACCAATGGGATCAAGAACCTTCTCTATCAGAGCTTTGAACACCCGCGCTGGGATCATGTCGCGCAGCGTTGCCTGGCATGTGCCAATTGCACTATGGTCTGCCCGACTTGCTTCTGCACCACTGTGGAGGATATTAGCGACCTCAGCGGCGACCATGCCGAGCGTTGGCGGCGATGGGATTCGTGTTTCACTCTAAGTTTCTCGTACATCCATGGCGGCAGCATCCGAGCCTCGGCCAAGGCTCGCTATCGGCAATGGATGACGCACAAGCTTGCATCGTGGATCGACCAGTTTGGCACTTCGGGATGCGTCGGCTGCGGCCGCTGCATTACGTGGTGTCCCGTGGGGATCGACATTACTGAGGAAGTTAGGGCCATACGAGTGGGAGAACAGAATGGAAAGCCTTGAGCGCATTATCGCGGAACATCCATTTTTCGAGGGTCTCGACAGTGAATTCGTCCAGCTGATGGTGAGCTGTGCCTCCAATGTTCGCTTCAAAGCCGATACATACATCCTCAAGGAAGGCGACCCGGCCAACACTTTCTATTTAATTCGCGAAGGTAAGGTCGCAGTAGAACTGTTTGCCCCGCAGCGTAGACCAATCATCGTCGCAACGCTCGGCGTTGGAGAACTCCTGGGGTGGTCGTGGCTGTTGCCACCTTTTCAATGGAGGTTCCATGCCCGGGCTATCGATGGCGTACGCGCCATCGCCCTTGACGGAAAGTGTCTGCGTACCAAGTGCGAGGAAAACCACGACCTCGGTTATGCGGTGCTGAAGCGTTTTGCCCAAATTATGGAACGGCGCCTGGAGGCGACCCGCTTGCAATTGCTTGATGTCTACTCGGTGTCCCCATGACATTGACCCTACAGCCCTTGGTGGATCCGATGCTTACGCATCAGTACGTCCTGCGCGAAATAGTCAAGGAAACGCCGGATACATTCACCTTGACGACTGAACCCGATATTGGAGACCACAACAACTCGTTCACGCCGGGACAGTTCAGCATGCTCTGGGTGTTTGGGGTTGGCGAGTTGCCCATCTCGATCAGTGGCGACCCGGCGAAACGTCATCAACTGGTGTATACCGTTCGCTCGGTCGGTCAGGGCACGCACGCGCTCGTCAGCCAGTCCGTGGGGAACAGCGTGGGTGTGCGGGGCCCGCTGGGAACAGGTTGGCCGCTTGAAGCGGCCGGCGGCAAAGACGTCATTCTCGTTGCGGGTGGAATTGGTCTGGCACCCTTGCGCCCACTCGTGTATCACGTCTTGTCGAATCGCAAGGACTACGGGCGCCTGGTGCTTCTCTACGGTGCGCGAAGCCCTCGCGAACTACTCTACCGCAAGGAACTGGCAACCTGGGCTCGAAACCACGAGACCCAAGTGCTGGTTACTGTCGATTATGGCGGGCTGAGTTGGCGAGGGCATGTAGGCGTGGTCACCACATTGTTTAAGTACGCAAGGCTTCAGCCGGCACACTCCGTGGCGATGGTCTGCGGTCCTGAAATCATGATGCGCTTTGTTACCCGCGAACTGGAAACGCACGGTCTACGTCGCGAGGACATTTATCTTTCGATGGAACGCAACATGAAATGCGCCGTGGGATTCTGTGGACATTGTCAGTATGGGCCGTACTTCATTTGCAAAGACGGTCCTGTGTTCCGCTACGACCAGATTCGTCCGCTACTGGAGAAGTATGAGCTCTAAGGCGAGGCACAAACCGAAGATTGGTGTCTTCAAGTTCGCCTCCTGCGACGGCTGCCAACTGAGCCTGCTCGATGCCGAGGACGAACTTCTGGGAGTCGTAGGAGCCGTCGACATCGCTTACTTTCCTGAAGCCTCACGCACTGTGGTGAAAGGGCCTTATGACATCGCTTTCGTCGAGGGCTCGGTCACCACGCATCAGGATGCCCAGCGCATCCAGGAAGTACGAAGGCAGTGCAAAACACTCATCACCATCGGCGCGTGTGCCACCGCCGGAGGCATTCAGGCCCTGCGCAACTGGAAGGACGTCGATGAGTTTGTCCGTGTGGTGTATGCGACGCCCCAGTTCATCAGCACGCTGAAGCTGTCGACTCCCATTGCGGAACATGTGCCAGTCGATTTCGAATTGCGAGGCTGTCCTATCAATAAGCAGCACCTGATCGAGCTGATCACCGCTACGCTGGCGGGCCGCAAACCGAACATTCCCACCTACAGCGTTTGCATCGAGTGCAAGCGCAAGGCGAATGTGTGCATTTCCGTAGCCCGCGGGATTGCTTGCCTGGGGCCTGTTACCCAAGCCGGGTGCGGAGCCCTGTGTCCTGGCTATGACCGCGGTTGCTATGGCTGTTATGGTCCCGCAGAGAGTCCCAATACAGCTTCACTCACCAACCAATTCCGGGCTCTGGGGCAGACTGACGATCAGAACGTTCGCGCTTTCCGAGGATTCAATGCCTGGTCGTGGCAATTCCGCAAGGCCAGCGAGGAGTGTGAGCACAAATGAGCGGACGCGGCGCAAGAACAATTCGAGTTGACACGCTGGCCCGCGTGGAGGGGGAAGGCTCGCTGTACATCAAACTCGTGGGTGAGCGCGTAGCCGATGTGAAACTCAGGATCTACGAGCCTCCGCGATTGTTCGAAGCGTTTCTGCGCGGGCGCCATTTCTCCGAAGCGGCCGATATCACCGCGCGGATTTGTGGCATTTGCCCGGTCGCATATCAGATGAGTGCGGTACACGCGATCGAGCGTGCCTTGAGCATTCACATCGATCCGGCTGTCCGGCTTCTACGCCGCCTCTTTTACTGTGGTGAATGGATCGAGAGTCACGCCCTGCACGTCTACATGCTGCATGCTCCCGATTTCCTCGGGTATCCCGACGCCATCGCCATGGCGGCCGATCATCGCGCAGTGGTCGAGCGCGCCCTGCGGCTGAAGAAGATCGGCAACAGTATCGTGCATCTGGTGGGTGGACGTGAGATTCATCCCATTGCGGCTGCGGTGGGCGGGTTTTACAAGACGCCTACGAAGCGACAACTGACCGAACTGGCTGCCGATCTGGAGTGGGCGCTTGAAGCCTCACTTGAAACCGTGCGCTGGACCTCCTCGCTCGAGTTTCCTAAATTCGAACAGGATTATGAGTTTGTGGCGCTTCGCCACCCAGAGGAATATCCCTTCAACGAAGGACGATTGGTCTCGAACCGCGGGCTGGACATCGACGCTGCGGAATACGAAGACCACTTCGTGGAGTTACAGGTGAAGCACTCGAACGCCTTGCACTCGGTGGTGCGTGGGAGAGGTTCGTATCTGGTCGGTCCCTTGGCTAGATTCAATCTGAATTTTGACAAACTTCCCGAAATCGCTCGCACCGCTGCGCTGGGCGCAGGCCTTCAGCCACCCGTGAAAAATCTGTTCCGCAGCATCGTGGTGCGTTCGATCGAGTTGGTCTTCGCTTGCGCGGAGGCCCTGCGAATCATTCAAGAGTACGAACCACCAGCTTCGCCTCGTACCGACGCACCCAACCGGACTGGAGTAGGCCAGGCGATCACGGAGGCGCCTCGCGGCATTCTCTATCATCGCTATGCCCTCGACGACCGAGGACTGATTGTCGCGGCCCGAATCGTTCCGCCCACTTCTCAAAACCTTCGACAGATCGAAGACGATCTTCGCGAATATGCTGCACGCTTGGTGGCTTGGCCGACCGAAGAGGCAACCTGGAAGTGCGAGCAGGCAATCCGCAACTATGATCCGTGTATTTCGTGTGCAACCCACTCGCTAAAAGTCGTGGTGGAGCGAGAAGCAGACCCGGACTGAGCCATGTTGATTATCGGCTGCGGCAATCGGAACAGAGGCGATGACGGTGCCGGAGTAATGGTGGCGGAGCGTCTGCGGAAACTCGGCTTCAATGCCCACATTCGCTCCGGGGAGGCTCTCGATCTCATCGAGGCATGGAATGGGATTGACGACGTCGTTGTTGTGGACGCAGTGGAGTCCGGCGCACCCCTTGGCAAAGTGTGGGTGTGGGACGGCCGAGCGGAGAAGATTCAGGCGAATCTGCCCATCTCAACCCACGGGTTCGGCGTCGCAGAAGCGATCAACCTGGCAAGCCTTCTTGACCGTCTCCCCAAGCGACTGCGGGTGTTCGGGATCGAGGGACGGCGATTTGATGCAGGCGATGAGATCTCGCCCGAGGTGGTGAGCGCGACGGAGAAAGTGGCGAGCCGGATCGCCCGCGAAGACAGCGCGCGATCCGCTTCAGTGCGAGCCCTACCTTGACCTTCAACGCTGAATCACCTTCGCGATTTGCTCGAAGGCCCAATCAATCTCCTGACGACTAATGACGAGCGGTGGCGCGATGCGAATCACGCGATCATGCGTCTCCTTGCACAGGATTCCTTCCGCCTTGAGGGCTTCGCAGTACGGACGCGCTGCACTGTGCAGTTCAATGCCGATCCACAGGCCTTTGCCGCGCACCTCTTTCAGATTCGAACTGCGTAGCGTCTGCAGTAGAGCCAGGAAATACGCGCCGAGTTCGGCGGAACGTTCTACCATTCCTTCTTCGATGAGAACGCGCAGGGCTGTGCGCGCGATGGCGCAGCCCATGGGATTGCCACCGAAAGTGCTGCCATGATCCCCGGGCTTGTACACTCCGAGAATGTCACGCGATGCCAACACGGCTGAAACCGGATAGAACCCGCCGGCCAGTGCTTTGCCAATGATCAGCACATCAGGCGTCACCGCTTCGTGCATGTAAGCAAAAAGCTTGCCCGTTCTCCCGAGTCCGGACTGAATTTCGTCGACCATCAGCAAGACCTGATTCTTGCGGCAAATCGCCGCCGCTTCCCGCAGGTATCCTTCAGGCGGAATCACAATCCCAGCCTCGCCCTGAATGGGTTCCACAAGAAAGGCGCAAGTGTTCGGTGTGATCGCTTCACGCAGCGCGCCGGCATCGCCGAAGGGAATGACCTTGAATCCCGGAGTAAATGGGCCGAAGCCGTCGCGATATTGCTCGTCGGTAGAAAAGCTCACGATGGTGACGGTGCGGCCGTGAAAGTTGTTGGCGCAGACAATGATTTCGGCTTTGTCCTGCGGAATGCCTTTGATCTTGTAGCCCCACTTACGAGCCGTCTTGATCGCCGTTTCCACAGCCTCGGCACCTGAGTTCATGGGGAGAACCTTGTCGAAGCCCGTCAAATCGGAGAGTTCCTTGTAAAGCAGCGGCAGTTGCTCGTTGCGGAAGGCGCGCGAGGTCAGGGTGACCTTCTGGGCTTGCTCCTGCAGGGTTTGCAAAATCTTGGGATGACAGTGTCCCTGGTTCACCGCGGAATACGCTGCCAGACAATCGAGGTAGCGTTTGCCTTCGACGTCATACACCCAGACACCCTCCGCGCGCTCGATTACAACATCGAGAGGATGATAGTTGTGAGCGCCGTAGCGGCTCTCAAGGTCGACAAAATCCTGCGTGTGCAAGGGCTGCTCTATGAGTGTTGCCATAAGTTCCTTTCGAAGTGGTCTCCGTTTAACTCGTTTCATGCCGCCGGGCGTTTTCTGCCGGCCGCTCTTGATCCAAAAGCATCGTCAGCAGTGCCATCCGCACGTAGAGTCCGTACCTGGCTTGCTGGAAGTACATGGCTCTGGGATCGTCGTCCACCGATTTGGCTAACTCGACCGTGCGGGGTAAGGGATGAAGGATGAAGGCGTCGGTCTTCATACGCTGCACGACGGTCGAATCAATCGCATAACCTCTGAGCGCGTTCGCATCCCGGACTCGTTCCGGTCGGATTCGCGTCTGGTACACCACGTCGACCTCGCCAATCACCCGGTCGATCTCGGACTCCAGTTCGTAGTGGACGCCATGCTCGTCGAGATAACTGAGGATGTCGGGCTTCATCTGGAGTTGCGGCGGACTTACGAAAAACATTTTCACGCGTTCGAACTTCGCGAGCAGGTAGGCGAGCGATCGCGCGGTTCGGCCCTTGTCCAACTCGCCGATGATGGCAACGCTCAGGCCATCGAGCGGGCGCTGCCTGTAAATCGTGTACAGATCGAGCAAAGCCTGGGTCGGATGTTGGCCACCATTGCCATCACCGGCGTTGATCACCGGCACCGGCGACACCTCCGCAGCCCGGCGCGCGCCATGGTCTTCGGGATGCCGGATCACGATCACGTCCGAATAACTGCCGATAATCCTGATGGAATCCTCGACCTGCTCGCCTTCAACCTCCGATGAGAAAGCGCCCGCATTCTCCGTGGACAGCACCCTCCCACCAAGACGATGCATGGCCGCCTCGAACGAAAGCCGGGTGCGGGTAGAAGGCGCATAGAAAAGAGTGGCCATGATGCGGTTCTGATAGTCGAGCGAGCCACCGCGCGCGACTACGCGCTCCATGCCGCGTGATCGGTCGAATAGCTCCATGAGGAGAGGAACGGTGAATTGCTGAGATTCGACGACATGTTTCAGTGGCGTCCCGCATCTCGGCGGTGAGTCCAGCGTCTGGGCTGGCTTGCAAGGGATGATCGTCGCCTGCGGCATTAGCGTCCTCCCACCGGAAGTTCGAGTTCGGTATTCAGTTTGATTTCCAGGCGGTCATAATTGGAAATCACATGGGTGCCTGCGGATCCGAGAACCGACTCGCACAGATTCTCGCAGGCTGTAATGATGGCCTCTTTCCCTCCATGGCTCAGGAAGCGCAACACAGACTCGACCTTTGGTCCCATGTTCCCGGGCGGAAAATGGCCGGCCCTCGCGTACCGCTCCAATTCAACCGCAACTACCCGCCTTAGCGGACGCTGCGTGGGCTTCTTGTAGTCCAGGTAGACACAAGCGGTGTTGGTTGAAATCACCAACAAATCCGCTCCAAGCTGCGAGGCCAGAAGCGCGGAAGCACGATCCTTGTCGATCACAGCTTCCACGCCCTCTAGTCTGCCATCTCTCCAGATCACGGGTATCCCGCCGCCTCCGCAAGCGATCACCAGCACGCCCTCCTTGACCAGATCGCGGATAACCTCCAGCTCCACGATCTCAATCGGATCCGGAGAAGGCACCACCCGGCGATAACCGCGCGCTGCATCCTCCACAATCTCCCATCCAAAGAGGCGTTGGCGCTCCTCGGCATCGGCGCGCGAATAGAAAGGACCGATGGGCTTGGTGGGATGCTTCATCGAAGGATCATCAGGCGAGACCAGACTTTGTGTCAGGACGGTCGTAACAGGCACATGCAGACCAGCCTGCCGCAGTTCGTTCTGCAGCGACTGCTCAAGGAGATATCCGATCTCTCCCTGAGTTGAGGCGCCGCAAACATCCAGCGGATGTCCGGGAACCTGGCTCGCTCCCCGCTCGGAGCGCAGAAGCTGGGCTCCGACCTGCGGACCGTTGCCATGGGTAAGCACGAGCCGGTAGCCAGCGCGAATCAAGCCCACGATCTGGGCCGCTGTCCTCCGGGCGTTTGCCCGTTGCTCGGAAATTGTCCCTGTCTCACCCGCGCGAATCAGGGAGTTCCCACCGACGGCCAGGAGCATGGTCTTCATAGTCGCTACTCGTTTGCACTGCTCCTACGCGTGCACCAACTCTCTCAACTCGACGAGCCCCGGCAGCTTGATGAACTCGCCTTTCATCATCTCGAGCATGATCGCTTTCTGCGAGTGCAGGCGGTTCTCCGCCTGCTGAAATACCAGCGACCGTCGCGAGTCAATTACATCGTTGGTAACTTCTTCTCCGCGGTGCGCCGGCAAGCAATGCAGGAAGATGGCGTCGCGCTTGGCTCGGCGGAACAAAGTCGAATCGACTTGATAAGAAAAGAAGATGTGTTTTCTTTTCTCCGCTTCTGCCTCTTGTCCCATGCTGGTCCATACATCCGTATAAACCACGTCGGCTCCCGAAACTGCCTCTTCCGGATCATTCGTCATCATGAAAGTGGCACCGGTCTCAAGGCCGCGCTCATTCGCCCAAAGCACGGACTCCGCATCGAGCTCGTACCCTGGAGGCGTAGCTACACGCACGTGCGCACCCAATTGCGCTCCGGCAAACGTCAGCGAGCGGCAAACGTTGTTGCCGTCGCCGACAAAGGCGATCTTCAGACCCTCGAGGTGGCCTTTTGCCTCCCAAATCGTGAGGTAGTCCGCCATCGCCTGGCAGGGGTGAGAGTAGTTGGTCAGTCCATTGATGACGGGAATACTGGCCCACCGCGCCATCTGCACCACTATTTCGTGGTCAAAGGTGCGGACCATGATGCCCTGCACCATGCGTTCCAGGTTCTTGGCCACGTCGTACACTGACTCACGCTTGCCCAGATTGATCTCAGTGGGAGAGAGGTACAGTGAGAAACCTCCCAGTTGCTGGATGCCTACATCAAACGTGACTCGTGTTCGCAAAGAGGGCTTCTCGAAGATCATCGCCAGCGTTTGGCGTCGGAGTGCCCTGCTGAATCCAGTCGGGTCAGCTTTCACCTGGCGGCCAAGAATGAGCAGATACTGAATCTCCGAGGGCGAGAAATCCCGAATCGACAGAAAATCTTTACGGGTCATATTCCGGCTCCTGCCAGCGCTGGCTCGTGCTCGTGCGTGAACGTGGCAAGCAGTTCGGCCAGGCCGGGCTTTGTGAGTTCCTCAACTTCGTAGGTCACGCGGAGGTTCGGCTTGTCGAGCTTGATCACTCGGGCAAGGTCAATCGGGGTGGCGATCAGCACCAGATCGCACGGAGTGCGGCGGATGGTTTCCTCCAGCTCGTGCTTCTGCATGGCGCTGTAACCCATTGCTGGAAGAAGATTCGTCAGGTGCTGATAACGTTCAAAGGTGCCGCGGATCGATCCCACGGCATAGGGACGCGGGTCTACCAGCTCTGCAGCTCCACCCTGCCGCGCCGCAACCACGCCGGCGCCGTAGGGCATTTCTCCGTGAGTGAGGGTCGGCCCGTCTTCCACAACGAGTACCCGCTGCCCCTTTACGACGTATGGTTCGGGTACGGAGACTCGACACGCCATTTCAAAAACAACTGCCCTCGGGTTGTGGAGCTTGATGTTGCTGCGAACAGTCTCAAGATCGTGTTGATCGGCGGTATCCACTTTATTGATGACGATCGCATCGGCACGCCGCAGGTTCACTTCGCCAGGGTAGTAGGCGAGTTCGTGTCCGGCGCGGTGCGGGTCGGCGACGACGATCTCCAGGTCGGAGGCATAGAAAGAGGTATCGTTGTTGCCTCCATCCCACAAAATGACATCCGCCTCTTTCTCGGCTTGCCGAAGAATCTTTTCGTAATCCACTCCGGCATACACCACAGTTCCCTGGGTAATATGCGGCTCATACTCCTCGCGCTCCTCTATCGTGCATTGCTGAAGATCGAGGTCCTCCATCACAGCGAAACGTTGCACAGCCTGCGCAGCGAGGTCTCCATAAGGCATGGGATGTCGAATCACCACCGGCCTTCGCCCGTCGCGGCGCAACTCAGCGGCGACTAGGCGCGAGACCGGACTCTTGCCGCACCCAGTACGCACGGCGCACACGGAAACTACTGGCACGGACGATTTAAGTTGCGTGCGTCCGGCGCCTAAAAGCCAGAAGTCGGCATCTGCCGCGCAGGCTCGTGAGGCAAGATGCATCAGGTTCTGATGTGAAATGTCGCTATAGGAAAACACAACGGCATCAATTCCGTGTTCGACGACAAAACGCTCCATGTCCTTTTCTTCAAAGATGGGAATCCCGTCCGGATACAACACGCCCGCAAGCTCCCGCGGATAGCGACGCCCGGCGATATCCGGAATTTGTGTGGCGGTGAATGCGACTACTTTGTAGGCGGGATTATCACGAAAGAGGACATTGAAATTATGAAAGTCCCTGCCTGCGGCACCAAGAATCAAAAGACGCTTCATGGCAACCCTCCAGCGCAGATTGTTTTACTTGCTATGTTCTCGCTGGAGGAACGGTGGAGGCTGTACTGCCAATCACAGTCAGGCGTGATTTTGTGGCACAACCATCAGATCCATGAAGAGAGGATCTTGGAGTAGAGTCCTTGTGATTGCGGTCACATCTCAAGGTCTCAGGTCGCCTCGTAAAGTCTCATGCACAACACGGCTGCTACTCACGGACAACAAACAGTGGTTCAGATACCAATAATGGGCCCGCAAGCCTAAAGCCATCTTGACCACATCGGCATCGCGCAAAGCCGAGGCAGATTGCATCCACCTCGCGACAGAGCCATTGTTTTTTACTGCCTAGTCGACTGCACAATTAACTGCACACGGGTTGTTTCTGGAGCAAAGTAGAGAGAAGGAAGTCACAAGGCAATGCAAGGGGGTCGGCAAGTCACTGAATTTACTGGCGGAGAGGGAGGGATTCGAACCCTCGGTACAGGTGTTAGCCCGTACACCGATTTAGCAATTCTTGTCTTCGAGACGACGCCACGCAATCCCAATCACTTGCGGTTATCCTCGGGTATGAAATGTCACCCGATGTGACGCCATTCGTCAGTTTCAGGACACCATTCAGGACACTGAGACCACCCGCAAACCTTGACCCGCTGGCCAGCCTGCTCCCGCCTCTTTTCAGGCGCGCGCGCGCAGAAATGCGCCTGCACCGGGTCGGGAAAGAGGCACCAGAAGATTCTGGGAAATATATTCGTGAGCCGTCTGTGACGAGCCTTCCTTTGGCAAGTCCGTCGCGGGTAATTTGTTTCAGCCCAACCACTTTAGGCACGGGATTGGGAAGCAGCAACCAACCGATAGCGGCAATCACCAGGAGCGCAGCCGTCACTACCGTTACGACGAGAGTGGCCCGTCGGGCTTGTGTTGGTTGCGGGGTCCGGGCCGTGCTCGACTCGTGGCCTTGGACGGCGAGAATCTTGTCGGAGTCGGTGTCCCGCTTCAGCCGCTTCAAATCGGCGCGCAACGCAGAGGCGCTTTGGTAACGGACGTCACGATCCTTCTCGAGCGCGGTATTGATAATCCGTTCGCATTCGGGCGGCAATGCCGGGTTGAATCGCACTGCGGGAATGGGCAGTTTGTGAAGAATGGAATCAAAAATCGACGCCGAAGTATTTCCTGGAAAGGGCACCGCGCCGGTCGCCATTTCATAGAGCACTGATCCAAAGGAGAACAAATCGGTGCGAGGATCCAGGTCCTTTCCCAGAGCCTGCTCCGGCGACATGTACGCAACGGTCCCGATCGTGCTGCCGGGAGTCGTCAGATTGCTGTCGCTGATCGTGGCAGCCATCCCGATGGTAGCTGGCATACTCAACTTCGCCAGACCGAAGTCGAGTAACTTCGCGTGCCCGCGATCGGTGACGAAAATATTCCCAGGCTTAATGTCGCGGTGGATAATGCCGCGGGCATGCGCCGCGTCGAGCGCATCGGCGATTTCGATGGCAAGTTCGAGCAGACGGTCGAATTCCAAAGGGGAGCCACGAAGCAACTCGCGCATCGAATGGCCCTCGAGACACTCCATTGCGATGAAGCAGTTGCCCTGCTCCTCTCCGACTTCGTAGATCGTGCAGATGTTGGGATGGTTGAGCGCGGAAGCGGCGCGTGCTTCGCGCCGGAAGCGCTCATACGCCTGGGCATCATGAGCGAGGTCGTCAGACAGAAACTTGAGAGCAACGAAGCGGCCGAGCTCAAGGTCTTCGGCTTTGTAGACCACGCCCACGCCGCCGCCGCCAAGTCGTTCCAAGACCCGATAGTGGGAAATGGATTGTTCAGCGATCGCGTGCACAGCCGACACTGAGGAGACTCCTCCGAAGAATCGTACAAAACAGCACTCGGTCGAAAAGTGTCCAGGGGCACAGGAGCCCGTGATTCCAGTTGCGGGAAAGCGCGGACGATTTAGCGGAGGCTCGGATTTCTGTTGCCAGACGCATCATTCGGTGGTCCGGCGCTGCAAGATCGGATTGCAGCCGGCGAGAACTCACTGGCGTTTGGCCGGTACTGGATTCGTAGGGCCGTGGCATGCGGCGCAATCCTTCGGGGTCGGCTTGTAGAAGAGGACATTCTTTCCCGCGACTAGTCGCGTGAGTTTGTGACATCCGGCGCACTTCACGTTCTGGTGTGCTCCGCGCAAAGGAAACTCTGTTCTTAATTCGTGATTGAAGAGCGACGGTTTCCACTTCGTACTGTTATGGCAGTCCGCGCAGGCCGTGACCTGCCCCTTCGCAAACTGCTTTCCGTGGATATCTTCGTGGCAGTCCTCGCATTTCGTGGGGGCAGCCTTGAAATCAACATTAAGAAGTTTGGCTTCAAGGTTCGGGGGCTTGTGGCAATCCACGCAGGCTGTGGCTCGGTGGGCTCCCAGCAAGGGGAACGATGTCTGCGCATGGTCGAATCGCGATAGCTCCTTCCACGATTTCGTGGAGTGGCACGCTTCGCAGCCAGCCGCCGTCCCATCCGCCTGCTTGTGCTGCATACGCTCCTTGAATTGATCCTTGTGCGGATTCTGGTGGCAACTGGTGCATTCCAGATTCTGCCAGTGATAGATCACGGCGGGCTTGGCCTGGAACTGAGCAGATTCTTTGTGGCAGTCGCCGCACGGTACTGCAATGTGCGATCCGGTGAGCACGAAGTGTGTCTCTTTGTGCTTCGCCAGAGTAAACGTGGAAGGTTTGTAGCTTTCAAGATTGTGGCAGCGATCGCACGCGTTCAGGTAAGGCGCCGCAGCGAACTGTCCGGCGTGGCGGTCGCTATGGCAATCCGTGCAGGCGGCGAACTTGATTTTGAATAGCGTGTCTTTTCCTTTCGGAATATGACACTGCGAGCATTCCAGCCGCGCGTGCCCCCCCTGCAGTGGATACGCGGCAGCGGCATGGTTTTTCACCGTGAAGGTAGAAGGCTTCCATCCGTTCACGTTATGGCATGAGGCACACTCGCCACCGTCAGGCCGCTTGGCAAACTGCCCGTTGTGCGGATCGGGTTTATGGCAATCCATGCACTTGGCGAAAACGATCGGTTTTTTGAAATCGCCATTGGCGTGGCATTGTGCACAATCCACGCTTGAGTGTTTGCCCTCGAGGGGGAATTTCGTCTTCGAGTGGTCGAAGCGCTGGTTCACGGACTGGAGCGATATCTTCTTCCACCCCGCCGTGTTGTGGCAGGACTGGCAGCCTTGCGGGAAGGTGCCATGGTGCGGGTCTTTGTGACAGTCGGAACATTGGCTGAATGGAATTCCGGCGTATCGGGGTTTGCCGTCCGATCCAGGTGTGTGGCACTTGGAGCATTGCACTTGTGTGTGCAATCCGGTCAGCGGATAGCGCGTCTTGCCATGATCGAACTGCCCAACGTTGATGGCTTTCCAGTCTTCAAAGTTGTGACACGACTGACAGGTCTGTCCGAGACGTCCGTTGTGTGGATCCTGGTGGCAAGCTGTACAGGCGGTGGGCAGACCGAGGTAAGTCCTTCCGAGATCTTTGACTCTGATCGCGATGCGTTCCGCGGCGGGAATTCGCGCCGGTGCATGACAGCGATTGCAGCTCAATCCCGCATGCTTGCCTTCGAGAGCGTATCCCGTTTGTTTGTGATCGAATGTCTTGATGTCCCACTTGATGAGAGGGAAATCTTCGCCATTGTGTTCCGAGTGGCAGCGCGCGCACTCCTGGCTCGAATTAGGCGCAATGTTGTAAGTGGCGTGCAATCCCCTGTGAGCAGCGACGCGGCTTGCGATCTCCGTATGACAATCCAGGCACTTCAGAGTCGCCTGTCCGCCGAATTTGTGACAACTGGAGCAATTCGTCGTTCCGTTCAGCGATTGATGGGCGCGGGAGAGAGGGCCGGGAGAAATTTGTGCCGATCCGCGACTTGAGAGGAAACAAAAAAACAGGAATACCAGTAGCAATAGAGAAGCCTTACAAAACCATGGCATCGGCGAGGCGAGCGTTGGCTCCGTTGTTCGGGCGTGCCAAAACGGTTTTCTTTTTGTCGCCTTCTTGACTCTCACCGCGCCCCCGACAACCCGCACGTCCGCTTCCACAACTTGTTCCGCAGTGTAGTGGCCAAGAAGTGCGTCTACCAGTCACCACCAGTACACCTCTCGGAAAGCCAGAAGGGCGATAGTAAGAAAGGGCTTTTTCCGGTTCCGACTTCGATTGGTTCTGTACAAATTCCTGAACTGTAGCGTCAGTTCTTTGAACAAAGTTGCCTTTTTGAAAATCAGTCGTCCGCCATTCACCCGTTGGCCAGTGATGGAAATCACCGACGCTGGTGATTGCACTCCAGCCTACTCGGCAATGCATTCGGATAGGCTCAACGTAGGGCACGTGTGGCTCGGATACAGAAGGTGCGGAGCGTGCTTATGCGTCTATCGCCAGCGCCGTCTTTGCTGGCATCAGATCTGGGCTCTTTTCGTCGGCAAGAGTCCGTCTTCATCACACTGAGTCTGCTGATCTTGACGGCGCTTCTGTCGCTGCATTGGTATTTCTCCTCATTTTGGGGTAGGCCTACCGTTCTTCTAGAGTCTGCAATTGGGCTCTACGCGTTCTTGCGAATACTGGAACTCCTGTGGCTACAGCGGCTAAAACTCCCACTGAGATCGTCCGTAGTGCTTTCTCTCACCTGGATTTCTATCGTTCTGAATCTGACTCTTGCGTCGATTCTGGCAGTCCTCACCGATCGAGAAGACACTCCTTACTACGTCTTGCTCGTCATCTCAGTTCTCGAAGCGGCGTTCCGGTTCAAGTTGCCGGCGACTCTCGCTGTCGTGGCCTTCGCCGACATTTCTCTCTTCTGGCAGGTGCGCTGGTACTTCGGCAAGCACCCTCCGCTCGACGTCGGCGAGTACTTCGAAGCCGGTATCACTTCATTAGTGTTTGTCATCGTCGGAGTCCTGGTCTGGATGCTGGTTGGGGATCTGCGTCGAAAAGAGAATCGGCTGGCAAGCAACGTGCTTGATCTGGAACGTGCTCGAGAAAAACTGTTGCGGGAGGAAAAGCTAGCAGCCATGGGCCGGCTCTCAAGTGCGATCGCACACGAAATCAGGAATCCGGTGGCGATGATCGCCAGTTCCCTCGCCACAGCAAAACAACTGTCCGGCAGCGAGCGAGACGAAATGTTTGACATCGCATGCGACGAGGCCAACCGCCTCGCCCAACTGACCAGCGGATTCCTAGACTATGCCAGCACCCGCCCGCCGACACCGACCGATACTCCTGTAGCTGACACCGTCGCTTATGTCGCGGATGCTGCTCGCGCATACGCCAGTCGCAAGGGCGTAGGTTTCGAGATCGAGGCTCCTGACCAGTTGATGATCCACGCCGACGCATCTCAGGTTCAGCAGGCACTCATGAATCTTGTGTTGAATGCGGTTGACGCTTCTCCTCAAGGAGGAACCGTCGCCTTGACAGGGCGATTTTGCGATCGCGGAGCGGTAATCGACATAGAAAATGCTGGCCCCCCGATCGGCGAGCCAGCTCTGGCTAGAATTTTTGAGCCGTTTTTTACCACCAAGCCGCGGGGCACAGGTCTCGGCCTGGCGATTGCACGAAACATAGCACGAGCCCAAGGCGGTGATCTGATTCTGGCGGACAATCGTGCTGCTTGCGTGCGCTTCTCGCTAATCTTGCCGACTCCAAATGGAAAGTCCTGATCACGGTAAACGCAATGGCGAGAATTCTCATTGTCGATGATGAAGCGAGCGCACGCCGCATCTTAGCTTCTAATCTGCGTCTGGACCAGCATCAGATTTGGGAGGCCCCAGGTGTCAAAGAGGCCGAGCGCATTCTGGCGGCCAATGATTTCGATGTTGTGGTCACCGATCAGAAGATGCCGGACGGGGAAGGCCTCGCTGTTCTTAGTGCGGCTCATGAGGATGACCGGACATTATCGGTGATTTTTCTGACGGCTGTGGCCAGCATTGAACTCGCCGTCGAGAGCATGCGCCAGGGCGCTTTCGATTTTCTCGCCAAGCCCTTTCAGCCCGACACGGTTCGTGCCACGGTGCGGCGCGCCTGTGAACGTACCCGGCTGCTTCGCGAAAACATCTTGCTGAAGGACGCGGTAGTGCGATTGGAGGGCGCGTCAGAAATCTACGGTGACAGCATCATCATGCGCAACGTTCGCGAGCGGATCGCGCGAGTCGCGCCGACAAATGCCACGGTCTTGATCACCGGGGAGACCGGCACCGGAAAAGAGCTCGTGGCGCGCGCGATCCACCGTAACAGTCCGAGAGCTTCCAAACCCTTCGTAGCGGTGAACTGTGCTGCGTTCACCGAGACTCTGCTGGAGAGCGAACTCTTCGGACACGAAAAAGGAGCATTCACTGGAGCCGACCATCAGCGGCAAGGACTCTTCGAGGCGGCGCACGAGGGCACATTATTCCTGGACGAAGCTGGGGAAATGTCCCTTCCGGCGCAGGCCAAGCTGCTCCGCATTCTTACCGATGGCCAGCTGACTCGTGTCGGATCCGCTCGCGCTCGTCACGTAGATGTTCGTGTTCTGGTTGCGACCCATCGCAATCTCGAGCAACGTGTCCACGAAGGACAATTTCGCGAGGATCTTTTCTACCGGCTCGCTGTTGTTCCCATCCATCTTCCTCCGTTGCGAGATCGTCGTGAGGATATCGCCGGCCTTGGCGACCTCTTTTGCAGGCAAGTGGCGACGGAACTAAAAATGTCAAGGCGGCGCTTCAGCCTGGATGCATTGCAAAAACTCGCACAATATCGATTTCCAGGAAATCTCCGCGAACTCAAAAACCTGATCGAGCGCGCTTACATTTTGACGAGTAACCTCGAGATCGAAGCCAACGATCTTCCGCTCGCGGCCAGAGAGAGCACCAACGGCAATGGCTACCGCGCCGGCGTTTCTATTCCTCTTTCGGATAGTTTTGACCTTACAGGAGTTCTCGAGGGAGCCGAGAAGGAACTCATTCTGCGGACCTTGAGCGCAACCCGCGGCGCGCAAGCCGAAGCGGCCCGTCGCATGGGGCTTTCCCGTAGTGCCCTGGCTTACAAGCTCACCAAGTACGGCATACGATCCGAATAGCCTCTCAGCGGTTCGGCTTCGGCGACTGCCCGTGCCAGCCTCAGGAACTTGGGTTTTCCGCCGCTGCGTTACTGTCCCGCCCTGCTTCGCTTCAGCAAGTTCGCATTGTGCGTTTTATTCCTCGCCGGATTGGCTTTCGGTTGCTACTGCCGCCCAGCCGACAATCTCGACCGCCACATTTACGTAGGCGTCCTCCGATCCCGAACGCAGTCCACTCGACAAAGTTGCGATGCCGAGAAACACCAGCGGAATCAGTTGAAGGGTCCAATAAGGCGTAGCGGCATCACTCACGCGAGAAGTTGTAAGACCTTCGCGCCGTCGAATTCCCCGCAGCAATCTTGTATATCTTTTAGAAACACTGCCTAGCCTTCCTTTGCATCGAGTCGAACATCTGAACGCCGTCAAGTTTTTTGAACACGCTTTTTCCGGGAAAAATGTGCGAGGCAACGCGAATAACTTACCTTTCACTCATAGCAATAGTGAAATGCGGGAATCTGACCAATATACGAATTGGCCTTGTGGACAGAGGCCCTGCGTAACCTTTATGTACTCACGCCAGCCGATATTCTGATTGGAGTGCGGATTGCATAGGCGTGTCTATCTCTGTCGTTGCCTGGTTGGTGGGTTCCTCGCTAGGGGCGAGTCATGGTGGCGTCTCGGGGCGTACTCATTCTATTCGCTGCATTGCTACTGACGTTTTCCGCAACGCCGGGAAACGCGCAGGCATATGGCGGCACGCACAGTCCGCACGGAAATCTGAATATTCCCTGCCAGAACTGCCACACGGCAGCGGGATGGAAACCGATCCGCGCAGTTCCCGAATTCGATCACAATCAGACTCGCTATCCCCTGCGGGGCATGCACCAGTCAGTCGCCTGCACGCAGTGTCACGTCAAGCCGGTTTTCACCAATGCGGGCCAGCGCTGCCAGGACTGTCACGCCGATATTCACAAACGGCAACTGGGAGCAAATTGCGAGTCGTGTCACACAGTACGCGGATGGCAAGTGTCGATCCAGCAGATCCAGCAACACAACAATCGCTTTCCTTTGACCGGGGCGCATGCCGCCGTGGACTGCGACTCCTGCCACAAAGGTGCGGCGAACAGTAAGTTTCAGACGATGTCGACCGCATGCTATTCCTGCCACGCCGCCGACTTCAAAAGTGCAATCAACCCGAGCCACGTGACCGGGCAATTCTCGACAACTTGTGAACAGTGCCACGGCACCGATAACTGGCTCAACGCGAAATTCGATCACTCCTCAGTAGGCTTCGCACTGACCGGTGGACATGCGATTCCGCCTCGCCAGTGCGCTGATTGCCACGTCAGCAACAACTTCAACCTGAGCAGTACGGCCTGCTACTCTTGCCACCAGAAAGACTACGCGGGCGCGACCTCTCCGGTGCCGCACGGCGGCTTCCCGACGACGTGCGAGCAATGCCACGACGCGGTGCAATGGAGCGACGGCAAGTTCGACCACTCCACCACTGGCTTCCAGTTGACCGGCTCGCACACAGTGCCTCCACGGCAATGCACCGATTGCCACGTCAACAACAACTACACAATCACGAATACGACATGCGTCTCGTGCCATCTGAAGGATTTTCAAGGAAGCACGAATCCCAATCACGTGGCAGGAAATTTTTCGCAGAATTGCCAGACGTGCCATACGACCACCGCTTGGCAGCCAGCGAGTTTCGACCACTCCACCGTCAACTTCGCGCTGACCGGCTCGCACACAGTGCCTCCACGGCAATGCACCGATTGCCACGTCAACAACAACTACAACCTGACGACGACGGCGTGCGTCTCTTGCCATCTGAAGGACTATCAGGGCACAACCAACCCCAACCACGTCACGGCCAATTTCCCGCAGACCTGCGACACCTGTCACAACACATCGGCCTGGCAACCCGCGACCTTCGATCACTCGAAGTCCGGCTTTCCGTTAACGGGATCGCACACCGTCCCGCCGCGGCAGTGCTCGGACTGTCACGTCAACAACAACTACAACATCACTGTCACGACGTGCATCAGTTGCCATCAGACGGACTACAACAACGCGACAACGCCGGTTCCGCACAGCGGTTTCCCGACGACCTGCGAACAATGCCATGACACGGTGCAATGGACCGATGGCAAGTTCGACCACTCCGCCACTGGCTTTGCGCTGACCGGGCAACACACGGTTCCGCCGCGCGCCTGCACTGATTGCCACGTCAACAACAACTACAACCTAAATAGCACGGCGTGCGTGACGTGCCACTTGAAGGATTACCAAGCCACGACCAATCCCAACCACGTTCAGGCCAACTTCCCGCAGACTTGTGAGACGTGCCACGACACCACCAACTGGATGGATGCGACCTTCAACCACAACAACACAGGCTTCCCGCTGACTGGATCGCACACGGTTCCACCGCGCGCTTGTACCGATTGCCACGTCAACAACAACTACAACCTGAACAGTGCCGCGTGCGTGACCTGCCATTTGAAGGACTACCAGGGCACGACCAATCCCAATCACGTAACCGCGAACTTCCCGCAAACCTGCGACTCGTGCCACAACACGACCAACTGGGGCAACGCTACGTTCAACCACAACAGCACCGGATTTTCTCTCACCGGATCGCACACTGTTCCGCCCCGCCAGTGCACCGACTGCCACGTCAATAACAACTACAACATCACCGTCACGACCTGCGTCAGTTGCCATCAGAACGACTACAACAATGCAACCACGCCAGTGAACCATAAGGCGGCGGGATTCCCGACCACGTGCGAAACCTGTCACGACACAGTGCTGTGGAGCGATGGCACCTTCAATCACACCAGCACCGGATTCCAACTCACAGGCGCGCATACCGTGCCGCCGCGCGTCTGCACCGATTGCCACGTCAACAACAACTACACGCTGAACTCGACGCTGTGCTATTCGTGTCACCAGAAGGACTACGCAGGCACGACCAATCCAGCGCACCAGGCCGCCGGCTTCCCAACCACTTGCGAACTCTGTCACGACACGACGGTCTGGACCGACTCCACGTTCGATCACAACAAGACGACGTTCCCGCTTACCGGCTCTCACACAGTTCCGCCGCGCGTCTGCACCGATTGCCACGTCAACAACAACTACACGACGTTGCCGACGGCGTGTGTCGGCTGCCACCAGACCGATTACAACAACACCACCAACCCGGGCCACGCCGCCCAACCGCAATTCTTCCCGACGACCTGCCAAAACTGCCACAACACCACTGCATGGACCGGCGCCACTTTCAATCACTCGCAATACACGCAGTTTCCGACCAATCACGGCAAGGCGAACAACGTCTGCTCCACTTGCCATACGAATTCGAACGACTATTCCGTGTTCCAGTGCACGAACTGCCACACGGCGAATGAGACCAACGGAAACCATCAGGGCGTCAAGGGTTACGTCTACAACAGCATCAATTGCTATCAGTGCCATCCCAGCGGGCAGGGTGGATAAGAAGCGCACTACGAACTAAGGGGAGTCTTTCGGGCGGGCAAGCGGAGCGCCGAGTGTCGACAGGTCATGAAGTCAATTGGGACATATCTTGGAGTAGTCACGCTGCTGCTGTCTCATGCCGCGGCGCAGACGGCGAACTCGGCCAGCGTGAAAAGTGTGAACACAGCGCGTGCCGGAACAAATCTGCAAGTAGAGATCGCACTCACGGGGGCCGTCACGCCAACGGTGGAAACGGCCGCCAATCCCGACCGGATTCTTCTCGATTTGGCCAACACCATTTGCACGGATGATGTCCAGAACATTTCAGTCCGCTGGAACGGCGTGCGCCGCGTGCGCACCGCGCAGCACAGCCTGAATCCTGCGGTTACACGCGTAGTCATCGATCTCGATAGCGCTCACCCCTACACCTTCAGAACCGAAGGCAACCGCATTGTGCTGACGATCGGTCCGAGCCAGACTGCGCGGCGCGACTCACGCGGGGCGCCAGTCGCGGCCACGACCGGCAATCTGATTGGTGTTCTCCGGCGCAAACGCCAGAAGTCTTCCCCTCCGCTTGAAAGTGATGCGGACGATGCACCACTGCCAACTCCCCCCACAACCATTGGCCCTCCCTTTGAACCAGCCCCTGAAGGAGCAGCCAACAATTTGCCAGCGGAGGCACGTCCTCCTGCGACTCCGCCGGCGCCTGTCCCGCAGGATGCAACGGCTACCGTTTCTTCGGGCGCTGCGGGACAGGCTTCTTTGGATCGGCCGCCGGTTTCGAATGTGACCGCATCCGCGACGCCAGCAAATACAGCGACCTCGTTTCCGTCCTCCAATGCAAGCGACGCCACTAGGCCGGCCACGACCGCTGGAAAAGAAGATTCACCTGCCACTCACGAGCCGGCCGCACTCGTACCCATGAGTTCGGCCACAGACGCCGCAAGCCGCATTCCTGTCGAGACTGCAACTCCGATCGCGCGCACCGATGATCCCACTCTGCGCACAGTTTTCAAAGTGAAGTACGTGGCGGACGGCGTTGCGTACCTCGAGGGTGGACGAGCTCAGGGCCTTGCGGAAGGCATGAAGCTCGAAATCGAAGACAAGAACTTGCCGGCTACGCAAGGCGACAGCGCCGCGGCCAACGATCCGCGCGTAGTTGCAGAGCTCGTGGTCAGTGGAGTGGCCGATACTTCCGCCGTCACGGATATTCATTCTCCGAAACGCCCTGTGAAAGTTGGGGACTTGGCGTATTTATCGAGCGATGATGCCGCTGCCCTGGTGCAGCAGCGTACGCTGAGCGCGACGAGACAGTATCCTGCGGTAATTTCATTCAGCGAAGGCGACACCCTCGACGAAGAAGCGCTCGCCGAAGTTCCCCGGCCCCCATTGCCGTCGGTCAACCGGGCGCGCGGACGCATCGGCATCGACACCATGGAGACAATCACCCACGGCACAACCAGCATCGCCAGCACAGATGTGGGACTCGCCTTCCGCGGTGACATCACGCGCATCGGCGGCACCTACTGGAATCTCAGCGGCTACTGGCGCGGACGCATCACCAAAGAATCCGCTGCTTCGCAACAAACGCTGCAGAGCCTGATCAACCGCACCTATCACCTGAACATGACCTATGACAACCCGAACTCCACGCTGGTCGCTGGATTCGGACGGCTCTATCTCCCCTGGGCGCCCAGCCTTGACACGATCGACGGTGGATATTTCGGCAAGCGGCTTTCGCCTGGGGTCACGCTGGGAATCTTTGGCGGTTCGACTCCCGATCCTTCTTCATGGGATTACAGCCCGAACCGCGCCATCGGCGGCTCGTTCATCAACTTCGATGGCGGAGAATACGATGGCTTTCATTACAGCAGCACAGCTGGCGCCGGCATCAGCATGGTGAATTGGGCCATCGACCGGCCCTTCCTGTTTTTCGAAGACACGCTGTCATATAAGCGCGACATCGCCATCTACGAGTCGGCTCAACTCGACAGTCCGAAGGGAAACTCGGCGACTCCATCACCCGGGCCCGGACTTGGACGCAACTTCTTCACTCTGCGCGTGAACCCACATCCTCGCGTCGAACTCGATCTCAACTACAACTACTTCCGGGATCTGCCCACGTTCGATCCCACGCTGGTTGGTACCGGACTCCTCGACAAGTTCCTGTTCCAGGGATTCAGCGCGGGCAGCCGCGTAGAAATCTGGAAACAGATATGTTTGTCCACCAATCTCGGCCGCAGCAGCCGCCCTGGCGACGCCCAGGCCTCTCTCAACCAGATGTACGGCATTACCTTCGGACGCTTGCCATGGCTTCGCCTGCGCACTGACGCTCACTATGCCAGGTTCAACAGCTCGTTCGGTACGGGATCGTATGAATCAATTTCTTTCTCACGGCAAATGAGCGACCGGCTCCGCCTCGAAGCTCTCATTGGACAGCAAAATTTCACCTCGAGCATTACTGCAAACAATCGCGCGCGCTTTGTCACGGGCACGATCGAGACCACGATGGGTCCGCACTATTACCTGCAGTCGAGCTTCACCACGAACCGTGGTGACCTGAGTTACGACCAGGTCATGTTCTCCATCGGCTACCGTTTTGATTCGAGGAGGAAAGGCGAATGAAGACCCACACACAAATTGCGTGCGCCGGAACCTGGATCGTTTTGGCCGCTCTCTGTTTCGCAACCGATGCGCCGACTCCTGACGCGCATCGCTTGAACGACCTGTTAGCCCGCACTTCCCATCAAACCTCAGGGTTTCTCGATCAATTCTCGGACGTGAAGTGCACCGAGTTAGTGCGGCAGGAAAAACTCGGGAAAGACGACAAGATCGAACTGAAAGAAGATTCCACCTACGACTACCTCGTCATCCTGACGAATTCAGGCGGCGAGCTTAATCTTTCCGAGTCGCGCATTCCCGTGCATCAAGCCAAAAAAGATCGCAAAAACACGTCGATGCTGCTGAGCAACGGCTTCGCCACCCTGTTTCTGGTGTTCCATCCCGTTTACGCCGAGGCTTTCAGCTTCGCGCTGGCGGGCGAAGAAACTGTTGCCGGCCATCCGCTTGTGAAGGTCGCCTTCCAACACATTTTGGGTACGAAGTCTCCCGCAGCCCTCGCCCTGCGGGGTCGCGAATATCCCTTGGAACTTACTGGCACCGCATGGATCGACCCGCAAACTGGATCTATCGCGAAGATTCAAGCGGGAATTGCGGACACGCTGCAGGACGTGGGCCTGAAGGCGCTCAGTTCTGAGATCGACTTCGCGCCAGTGCCCTTGCCCGATACGCCGCAGGTGTACTGGTTTCCCACGCAGGCGCGCGTTGAGGTGGAAACGCCGAGGCAGCACTGGCGTAACTTGCACCAGTTCACTGCATACAAGAAATTTTCAGTTAGCACTCAGGAGCAGGTCATCAACAAATGAGCGCGAACGCAACCGCAACTTCCCGCATCGCCGCCACCGCGAGAGCCGTGCCTGACGTGGAACGCCGCCATCGTGTGCGCCTCTATGCCCTGTACGCGCTCGCGATTGCCACCAACCTCGCGATCTTTTTTTATGGGTTCGATTACTACAAGCTCTCATCAATCGATCGCCCATTCTCGCCTAAACATCACATGCTTCGGCCCAGCGGCCCTATGGGCTTGTATCTCGGATTTCTGGGTGTAGCGCTGTTCATCGGAATATTTCTTTATCCACTACGCAAGCACTGGTCCTGGCTCGGCCAGAAAGGCAGCACGCGGCACTGGCTCGACATTCATGTTCTGATGGGTTTGACCGCGCCGTTCATTATTGCGTTTCATTCAACACTTAAATTTAAGGGTCTTGCCGGCATGGCCTTTTGGATCATGTTCGCGGTCTCGTCCAGCGGCGTGGTCGGACGCTATCTCTACGCGCAGATTCCGCGTAAGGTTTCGACTGCCGAACTAAACATGAAAGAACTGCAAGAGCTGCAGGAAAACTTGTCGCAGCAACTCGCTGCGCAGAATTTGCTGCCCGAAGCGGATTTGCGCGCACTGCTCCGCATGCCTGATGCAAATCGAGTATCTCGCTTGCCGATCGTGGTCGCGCTCGCTTACATGATGATCCTTGACGTGATTCGCGTCTTCCGTGTCGCCCGCCTTCGTCGCCACGCCCTTGGATTTGCCGAATACGTGCAGACTCTCGCGGGATTTCTTCCGACGCGCAATCACGAACTCGAGCGGGCAATTCATGCCGCGGCTGAGGAAGCAGCACTCTCCAAGAGAGTCCTCTTCCTGTCGCGCTCCCAGAAAGTATTCCATCTCTGGCACGTTGTGCATAAGCCCTTCAGCTACGCGTTCGCCGTGCTGGCGATGATCCACATTGGATTGCAATTCGTTCTGGGGTATTTCTAAGCATCGTCATGGATACTCTTATCACTTATGGCATTGGTGGCTTGATCTGCTTCTTCTTCCTGATCGGCTATCTCCGGTCTCTGAAAAAGCGGGAGACACGAGCGCGCGAAGCCGCCGAAAAGGGCAAGCTCTTTTCTGAAGGCCCAAAGGCGCAGCACCCGCATATCGACAGCAACTACTGCATCGGCTGCGGCACCTGTACCAGCGTCTGCCCTGAAGGCGACGTGTTGGCGATGATCGCGGGCAAGGCAGTCATCGTCAACGGACACAAGTGCATCGGCCACGGGCTGTGTGCTGATGCCTGCCCCGTCGGCGCGATCACCATGGTGATGGCGAGCCCCAGCATGGCTGCGGACATGCCGCATCTCACGCCGGAATTCGAGACCACGGTAAAAGGCCTCTTTATTGTCGGAGAACTCGGTGGTCTCGCACTCATCAAGAATGCGGTAAACCAAGGCCGCGACTGTGTGGACACGATAGCCGCACGCCTGCAGGCGAGCGGAACGCGACCGGTTCAAGGCCTCTACGACGTTTTGATTGTCGGCGCGGGACCTGCGGGCATTAGCGCCTCGCTGCGAGCCATAGAATACAAGCTGAACTATCTGACTCTCGAACGTGACGAGGTCGGCGGCACCGTGGCGAAGTATCCGCGTCAAAAGCTGGTCATGACCAGCCCCGTGGAATTTCCCATGTACGGAAAGTTCAAGAAGCTTCAGCTCTCGAAAGAAAATCTGCTGGCCTTCTGGGACATGATTCTCAACCGCGCCGATTTCAACGTTTCCACTGGCGAGAAAGTCGACGATATCAAGAAAGGCGACGACGGCGTCTTCACTGTGACCACGGGCACCAATACGTATCGCGCGAGCGCCGTAATCCTGGCGCTCGGCCGCGCCGGCGAGCCTCGCAAACTTGGCGTGAAGGGCGAGGAACTACCGAAGGTGATGTATCGCCTTATAGAGGCGGACCACTACATCAACAAAAAGATTCTCGTCGTCGGAGGCGGCGACAGCGCCGTGGAAGCTGCGATGGGACTGGCCAGCCAGTCGGGTAATCAGGTCACGCTCTCGTATCGCAGCGAGCGCTTCAGCCGAATCAAAGAACGGAACCAGAAGCGCATTGAAGAATTCATGCGTTCGCGCAAGCTACGGGTCGTATTCAACTCGAATCCCGTCGAGTTCAAGCCCGAGTCCGCGATTCTTGAAATCAACGGTAGGCGCGAAGAAATTCTTAACGATTTTGTCTGGATCTTTGCCGGCGGAACACCGCCCAACGCCTTCGTGAAGAAGATTGGCGTCGGCTTCGGATCGCGAGACCTCACGTTAGAAGCCAGCAACGAAGCCAAACAAGCCGTCGCCGAGCGCAAGCAACTTGTCGCTGCTGCCGCGCACAATGTCTGAGCAAGTCCGAAAGAATTCTGGCGGAGAGGGAGGGATTCGAACCCTCGGTACAGGTGTTAGCCCGTACAACGGTTTAGCAATTCACAAGTCGGTTCTGCTCCGTTAGGAAAATTTTCTACTCTACTCCTCTTGTCAATGGGTTACAAATCGGTCGATTCGATCCATTCTGCTCGGAAATGATCTGTTCTGATCCTGTGACCATTACAATTTCATGACACTCATCCCGCGATTTGACAGTCTGGATGGTCAAAGGGACCGCTCGGTATCATTGGATTTGAGAAACATAGAGGATGCGCTTCGGAGACGGCAACCCTTCTTTACTTTGGTCCTCGATTTCCGATTGCAGCACTTGCGGAAGTTTCGCTGGACTTCCGTAGTCGCCAAGACAGACCAATACGGTGGAATCGTCGGCTAAAGCTCCGGCTGCCTCGCCAGTCGTCAAGTCCACAGCCCACACAGCATAGTGATCCGGGCAGAAGTGAGCCTTGCAACGCGTGGTTACAGCAAGTGTGCCCTGTAGGGATTTGCTCGTAACTTCTAGGCCGTCCACCTCGGCGGCTCTTTCCCCGAATAACCTTCGCTCTGCCTTTGGATTTCAGGTAGCGCCTGCGTCCGGCGGATTTTGGGGACCTGGGTAGGCACTCCTCATGTACTCATCTAATTTTCCGCCACTGAAGTGCAAAGTAGCCGATCCGCCCTTGTGGTCCGCCCGCTCGATGAGGGACACAGTCTCTCCTTCTGGAATACTTGCCCACTCATCGCTGAGCTTTGATGACGGATCATGTGGCTCATAAACCGTTCGCTGACTGCCATACTTTGCTAGTAAATCATTGCGAAGGCCGTTGTAACGTTTAATCCCAAAGTCATATTCAATCGTTTCCAATTCATCGCGCCACAAAATGACCAACAAAGTTTCATCTGGTTGACGAACGTAGTTACAGTATCTAAATTCGTCACCCTTATCTTCGCAGCCCTTCAATCGGAATCCTATTGAAGCGGCATGAACACCTGCGTCATGAGTATCCCGCTGGAACCCCAACAGCCCTACGTTGGAGGCTTTGGCAGTGCTGGACGGAAAGAACTTGTACACCACAGCACCGCTGAGAACAATTGCAAACGTGAGGACGAATCCCAGTCTCCAGGTTCGATACCACGGAACTCTGTCAGACTTCGTCAGGCCACAGGTGATGCAGCGCTTGGGGTAAAAAGGAATCGTTAGCAACCAAAGTCCAGCGGTGAGCAGCACAGCAAAGAACGTCCAGAAACCGATGACACGCTATATCCCGTCAGCTTGTTGCAGTTGGGACAGAAGATCATCTCCATGACGGTTTATCGCCCTTCAAAACACGCGAGTATAGCATTGCATCCTCGACTTGGATTCTGGTCGATGCGATGATCTGTTAAGAATTTTACGATTTCATGACATGGATGGGAGAGTTAAGATTGGCCTCCAATGACATTAGACGGCTTCACTCTAGCGGATTTCCCAGTGGCGAAAACCTCGTCCATATTGTCTGGCGGATTCGTGTACGTCTTCTGTTGGGTAGCTAATGGTGTTGAAATTCCTTTTTACGTAGGCCAAACGAACCGGCTCTCAGGAAGAATGAACGACTACAATCTAGCGAACTTCAAAGCCGCCACTGACTTTTGTGTGGGTGAGGCGGTCAGATATCTCAAAGCCAAAAACTATCGAGTCGTGGTGAGGCACAAACCGACTTCGGACCCGCGAAAGGAAGAAAGGGCACTCATCCGGCGCTTGCTTGTTTCGGGGGCGTGGCTAGTCAATTGTCTTCCTCGATACGATTACCGCACAGACGACGAAGCCGAGCAGAGAGAAATAGTCCAGAAATTTTGCGACATGTTCACAACTCATAAGGGAGTCACCAATGGTAGATGAAGCCGACCCGCGCGGGACGAGCAGTCCGAAAAGCTAATCACCCGCAGAATCTCATTACACTCACAGCTCACCTAAGCATTAGAAAACTACACCTTTCTAACAATGAGATTGGAGAGGAACAGAACCAATGTTTTTGGGGCTTTCCAGCCGATGATTTTCGGCGGGGATTTCTAACAAACCAGAAATCATCCTCAAAATGCTCATTTCTCTCGATTCGTCGCCCAGCCAGCCCATACCCCACCAAGTTCTCGTCAGCGCCCTAGTAGCTCGTAAACCGGGGTTCCCAGCCATCGTATCGGACTGACCCGCCCCCGTTTTTAGTGCAGGGATAATGAGAGGCTCTCCGTGTTCTGTTCGCCCCGCAGTGCTTGCGTAGCGGGGATGGGGGTGTGGGGCAAGGCTCCTTCGCCATATATTTTCCCCGGTCTCAAGATTTCCAATGCCCAATCATGGATAACAAGACCGCATGGCGCACTGCAGCTCGCAAGGCGGCATTGTCTGATCGGCAATATGATTTGCGGTCGACATTCGCGAGCTGAGCCCATACTTGTACGACTTCTGGCCTCACACTGGCCCAGGTTTTAGGCCATGCCAGCACGCAAATTCTCCCACGTACGTGACGCCTCTCGACGAAAACACTCGGGCCGTAATCGAAGGACTTAACTCAGCGCGCGCCCTTCACGACCGCAAAGTGCCGTCAGTTCTATAGGATTCTTTGGACTGTCGGCCCGATCAGCCGCCGTTCTGTCGGACGCACATGAAATCAATCTAATCGGAGGAAGCAGTGTGCTGACTGTGTGCCCAGCTGACCAACTGATCCAGTCCCCGATGCGATTGCCCTTGCGAGTGAGCAACGGGATCGCCTGCTCCTCGTTTGCAGCCATGCCTTCCATACTTTACTCGAATTTCCCTCTGCGCCTCCGCGTCCTTTAAAAGGTTGGACTCAAAACGTTCGTTGCAAACCGCAAACCTGTGCAATCCCTGCGCGATTATCGTTAGCTTGGGAATCATCATCTTCGTGCCTCCATTTGCTGCTTTGCAATTTCACAAGTCCCCACGTGGCACCGAATTCTCCGGGCTTCAATAGCGTGTTAGGACCGAGCAGTATTGAGGATCCGCGCGGCGTCCTTGTGCAAGCTACGAATCCACCAATGGCTTTTTGATCCGGCATCTGCCTCTGAGCCAATCGTGCATGATGTTGAGATCGAGAGGAGGAATTCGTATAAATTCACAGCCAGCGGCGCCGTATTGTCGAGTCCACATCACTCGCGCCTGAATGGCGATTGAGTGCTCGAGCCCCGGTAGCGGTAGGTGAAGGGTCAGGATGGACCCTATCTTAAGCGTCTCTCGGCTAGTCAGTCCAATGCCTCCGTCGCCGATATTGGTTACGGTCACACCGAAGGTTCGATTTTGTTCGTCGGTAGCTTGCACCAAGGCCATAACCGCATACCGCACGTGTTTGCGGTGCTCCTGCAGCATTCTGGAATAGGCGACTCGCAATGATCTTGTTCCAGACTCCTTTGTGACTGGCTTCCGCAGGACGACATGGATCCCCGGTATTGTCTGAGCTTCGGCTGCAACCGCAACAATAGTTGGTTTCTGCTTCAAACGGGAATGCCAGATCTCCTGCAGCAGTTCCCACGCGCACTTCTCGTCGAGGTCGATCACGATCAAGTCCGTACTGCCTTCTTCCAGCCGGCTGGCTGCTTCCAACGAAGTGCAGCAGATCCTTGTGGAGATCGCGAAATCCGTCAGTACTTGATCCATCGAACACACTACCGCAGGATTTCGGGAAACGAGTAAGCACTCAAACGTCATTTCCGGTGTCATAACTTCGCCTTTCGTTAAGTTGCGAGCGACTGAGAGGGCAACTCAGGCAACCCACATCGCACAATGGTTCTGCCACTCAATGGCACAGGGTGCTGATTACCATTGGTTACTACCTGTTATTACGTTCTTGCGATTGTGCAGGTACATGTACTGCCGTAATCTCGATTCATGACGGATCGCAGCAAGCCGGCGGCAAGCGAGAAACAGAGCGCGGGTGCCGCCAAGTCGATGGCCGTGATAGGAGAAGCAGTCATGAAAACGATCTTTTTATCTGTATTGGCGGTGCTAGTACTGGGAAGTATTTCGGTCGCGAAGGAACTGCCCGATGCTCCCAGCGCGGCAATGACCACTGATGCCTTCATGATTGAATCCTATGTGCCACCTGCGGGGTCGAAAGTTGTGGAAACCAAGCCAGTGGATGCCACCTTCGTCAGTCTCGCGCTGATTTCCGCGGGTGCCACCTTTGCCGACTCCTATACCACGCTCTTCGCGCGGCAGAACTGGCTCGCCGGCAAGAAGGGCGTCTGCAATATGGAAGTTCAATCCGCCTATTTGTACGGTACTCACCCTACGGTCGCAAGAACCTATGCCGTGGCATCGGTCAAGACCGCTACTTCGGTGTTCGCTGCCTACTATCTGCGCAAACACCACAATAAGTTCTGGAGCCTGCCTCTGGTCGCAAACTCTCTCATTAGCCTCGAGGGAGTGACCCAGAACATGAGTGCCTGCAACTAGCAAAAACTACGCTGACGGTCCCCCTCATTGCACCGTCAGCGTCAGGGGAAGTGAGTGTTGCAGAGCGCCAGAGGTCCCAGAGACGGTAATCGTATAGTTTCCCGGAGCAGTCCCATTCTGAGTCTGCTTGGCAATGCCGGTGCCGCCGGCGCATGCCGACATAAAGAGCAGCGCAGAAAGCGAGAGCCCTAGAGCGAATACTGCAAGAAGTTTCGTTGATACGCGACTTGCGGAACGAAGCTTCGTACCCACCACAAGCAGCCCGAACAATCCAAAGACCGGTAGTTGAATCCATACTGCTAAGAGTGTCTGATTCTGTTCGGGCAAAGATGGCGTTACTTCGGCAGATGTCGCCGTTGTGCTAACGGTCAGGGTTACTGTTGCCGGGCTTGAGCCTGGAGTCACCGAACTCGAAGTCAAGCTGCACGTCGTTTTTGCAGGAGCGCCCGTGCAGCTTAGTTTGATGGCATTCGGAAACGGCCCAGCAACAGGAGCGATGCTAAGGGTATACGTCGCCGTAGCTCCAGCCTTGATAGTCTCAGCAGTCGGGGAACTTGCGAGACTAAAGTCAGCTCCCGACCCGGCGAGATTCACGGCCTGCGGACTGTCTTGACTATTGTCAGTGAAAGTGAGCGTCCCGGATTGGCTGCCCGCGACCCCCGGCGTGAACGTGACATCGACGGCGCAGTTGCCCCCGGGTGCCACTGTTGCTGGACAATTATTGGTCTGGCCAAAGACTCCCGTCACCTGCACATTATTGAGACTCAGGGTGGCGCTCCCACTGTTGGTAAGTGTGACGGTCTGTGGCGAACTTGAGGTTCCAACCGGTTGACTGGGGAATGTCAGGCTAGGGGGGGTCAGAGTAACTGCAGCGATGCCCAATCCCGATCCGCCGAGACTGATCGCGTGGGGCGAACCCGCCGCGTCATCTTGAATCGTAACGGCACCCATGCGCTGTCCTCCAGCAGTAGGGGTAAAGGTTATAGAGAAAGTGCAGCTGCCGGCAGCCGGTACACTGCTTCCACAGTCGTCAGTCTCGGCGAAGTCTCCGGTCGTCGTTGTCGACGAGATCGTAAGCGGCGAACTGCCCATGTTGCGCACTAGCACGGTCTGCGCTTGGCTGGTCGACCCAACTGTTTGTGCGGCGTATTGCAGCGAAGTCGGAGTCATCGCCACGGCTGCTGCAGAGCCTGGGCCAATCTTGACGATGAACGCGTCATAGTTCCCTTCCAATTCTTGCTGAAACACACTCTGGGTAACGGGGAAGTCGAGCGAGTTCGTCCGACCCGCAACATAGACATTACCGATTGGATCGAGAGCCATTCCCGCGGGCTCATCGTCGCTGTTTCCGCCTATGTATGTGGCGATCAGTTGCGTGTCTGCCGCTGCGTCAATCTCTACTAGCAGAATGTCATTCCCGTTGTTGTAGCCTTCAATCCCGTTTACCGGATTGAACAAATTGCTTCCGGTGGAGGCCAGCACGTAGGCATTGTTGTTTCCGTCAAGCGCGATTGCGCGCGGCGCGGCATAGTTGTTAGGACCAAGAAACGTCGAGTACAGCAGGTGTGAACCCGTCGCGTCGAACTTGCTTACGAAACCATAGCTGCAAGCCCAGCTGTACACGCTCGGATCACAGATGCTCGTGGACGTGATCGGAAACGTTCCATCGCTGAGCGCGACTCCGATGACATAGGCCGAAGCGGAGCTGTCCACGGTGATCGCCGAGATGTCCGTCAGCAGCCCGCTGGCTTCGTAGAAATAAGTTGAATATTGAAGATTTCCCGCGGCACTGAATTTGCTGACAAATCCAACCGAAGCATTCGATTGAGTCGTGTCCGCGGTAATGTAAGCCCCGGCGGTGACAGGAAAATTGTATGTATTCGTCGTGCCCGCGATGTAGGCATTGCCGGTCGCGTCGAGCACCACCCCAGCGATGGTGCTGCTCGGCTGGGGCCAACAAGGAGTTCCGCCGCAGTTGAGGGGAACATTGGTATTGCCCCCGAAATATGTGGAATAGACCAAGGATGAACCATCCGGGCTGAACGCGCCCAGGAATCCGTAGTTGCCATACATACCGCCCTGGTTGGCGGAAACCGCAGCTTGGTAAGCATTCGCAACCGGCAGGTTCGTTGAGGATGTGTAACCTGCAATGACCATGTGCCCCGTGACATCAACCGCGACGCCAGTAGGAATGTCCGAGCCGTTTCCTCCGAAGTAAGTAGAGTACAGAAGAGAGGAACCGTCTGGAGAAATTTTAGTCAGGAAGGCATTGAATGCTCCCGGGTAGGTTCCCAGAAACGGATTCACCATTGGGAAGTCACTAGACGCCGTACTCCCAGTGACGTAAGCATTATTTGCCGAGTCCAGGGCCAGCGCGTAACCGTAGTCGTCACCGTTCCCACCGAGATAATCTGCGTAAATGAGATTGGTTCCTGTCGCATCAAGTTTTGCCACAACAACATGGGGAGCACCCGACGAGAGGGAACCCAGAGTGGTGAGTGGGAAGTCTATTGAATCTGTAGAACCCGTAACATAGACACTCCCAGCGCCGTCGACTGCAATCCCAGAGGGCTGATCATTTCCACTCCCGCCGAGATAGGTCGAGTAGACTAACACTGGATCGATTACGAGCGGTCTGCTAAGGTCATGACGGGAAACCTGAAAAGCTACATGGGTTGAGTCCAGCAAAATGTAATGACCCTCGACCGCTGTTCGGTGATTGTTGAAAGTCTGATAAACCAGTGGACTGTTGAGCCGGACCTCCCCATTCCTGGTCTGCAACACGAGGTTCCCGTCGCTATCGACATCGATTCTAAGTGCACCCGTGACCTCAAATTGAATCTTGCTGGGGTCTCCTCCTGCTGAGATCTCGAAGTCATATTCAAGCAGGTGACGGTTTCCGTAGTAGACCAAATCGATCCCAGGATAAACATTCTTACTGCGCACTATTTTGTACGTTGGCACGTTCGTGCGCCATTTCGCGGGATTTTTTCCGATGAAATAGTTCACTTTCCCCGGTTGCATTTCCTCGCCGGTGACAACGCAACGCTGGTTTGCGCCTACCAAGGTCAGCCGTAACGTGCTCCCGGAAGACTGCGAGGGCTTCGTCCTCGTACTGGGGTTATTGCCGGTGACCGCGGAGGGGCGCAACGACAGAACTATGCCACCAGCGGAAAGGAATGCGGTGTACCCGTCTCCCCGTGAAAGGAACTTAACGCGAGGGTCCGTTTGACCCTGATTGGCCTCAAATACCAACGGCAGCTGTGCATAGTTCGAACCGGTATGGCCCGTTTGGGGCATCGCCTGGTACGCCGAGCACGTTATCGTCGTCATCACCACTAGCGAAAGGATCCAGCAGCCGGTTCTCACTTGCATCTCGACCCCACATATACGCCCCCGCAGGTTCAACCTCGAGATACTTGATCCTGTGACGATACTTCTCGTTGCTCACAATCTAACGATCCCGCTTGTGGCTGGAGGGCGCAGTAGTTCCACATGACAGATTGCAAATGTCCTACCGAATAGCCTGATGTTCACAGTCTCTCCGCAACACAAGGCGTAGCCGGGACTTAGGGCGGTTATGGATGCCCTGCCAATCGGTCTAAGGTTATGAGCTGGGTGTCTCTATCCTGGAATGTGTTCTATATCGGAACAAATTAGGAGTTTGTGTGCGGCATAATTCATGACTCGAGGATGCTAGTCACATTGGCAGTTGCTCACTTAGGACTCGGGTAAGAACAAACCAGCCAAAGGGACGCAGCTGTCGAGGGATCTGGATCAAGGACGTGCTCCAGCCGACATAGCCAGAGTCTCGTCCGACCATTCAACCCGATTTCTTCCCTTGTGCTTGGCTTCATAGAGAGACAGATCGGCACGCCGCACCACTTGCTCTGCGTCCGCCGCCGACTCCGTTCCAGTTGCCCCCATACTTATCGTGACAATGGTCGTCCCGCTGGGCGTGGAGATTGGTTGGCTCGAGATCAATTCCCTGATTTGATTGGCGCGCCGGACCGTTGTTGCCAGATCGCAGCCAGGTATGACTAACAAAAACTCTTCGCCTCCGTAGCGCCCAACCCCGTCGTACTCGCGCAGACTCGACCCAAGTCGTTTTGCGACCTCCCTGAGAACAGAGTCTCCGGCTCCATGTCCGAACTGGTCATTCACCTTCTTAAAGTGGTCAACGTCGGCAAGCACGACCCCGACGGGACTTCCATCGCGTCGAGCCCGCGCGAGTTCACGCTGCAAAAACGCTATGATTTCAGCCCGATTCCAAACGCCAGTCAAGAAATCATGCGATGCTGAAAAATGGAGAGCGTTATTCGCGTCAAAGAGCTTCTGCTGTAATTCCACGATCCTTTTGCCAACCAGCAATCGAGCCTTGAGCTCGGGAGGATCGAAGGGTTTGGCAAGAAAATCGTCGGCACCGGCGTCCATTGCTTCCAGCATTTCCTGCTTTCGATTTTTGGCCGTCAGCAAGATCGTGTATGTGTATGGTACATCCGCTGGCCGGCTACGGATGCGGCGGCAGATCTCGATGCCGTCGATCTCGGGAAGTACCCAATCCAACAGTGCGAGCCGGGGCGCGTTTCGCTTGCCCAGTATTTTCCACGCCTCCTTACCATCCTTAGTGCACGTAATGTCGAATCCCCATTCCTTCAAATGTGTTTCAATTAGGCGCCGATAAATCGGGGAGTCTTCAGCCAGCAAAATTGTCACAGGCGAAGAGTCTTTGCACGTCTTGTCACTGCGATCAATTGTTGTATTTCTCTGCATAGTCTGAGGGTATTTCTGCTTTCTCCAATTTTGCTAATTCGGTCGCAAGCCAATTCTCAAGTACATCGATATCCTCCTCAGGAACAAACGAAAATCGTATTCCTGCTCGTCCGGCACCATTGGCGTTCACAACCTTGCCTGAAATATGAATAACATGGCCGCTGCCGGGAAGTGAGAAGTGAGCAAGAACTTCTCGATTGATTTCCAGCGGGCGCTTACACTGCAGCGCCAGACCACCAACACTTAGATCGCTGATCCTGGCTTCAAGAGCTCCGACTTCCGCGATCCGCGCCTCCACCGGGAGATCGACGGTCACCCGAGCGGCTCGTCTTCGATTCTGCAGCATGGTTCCGTACGCCGCTCGCATGCAGCGCCGAGCGTGGTCCTCGTTTGCAGGCTTGTGGATCATGAAATTCGCGCCCACCAGAAGTGCATGGGTCTCCGAGTCCATGTTGACGACTGCTACTATCGTCGCGTTGCTGTTCGGGGATGACTTCCGGGCCGCGCGTACGATCCGGATGGGGTCGTGAACGTCGTCCCAGTCGACGATGACGGCATCAAGTCGTCGATGAGTCACGATTTCAAGAGCTGAACCGAGTTCACAGCATACCTCGGTCTCAATCGCAAAGTTACTCAGAACCTGATTCATGATACTGAGTAGCTGCGTGTCATTGCTAAACAGAAGGCCATCAAGACGAACCTGTGGTGTCATAGACAATGTGCTGCAGCACATTGATCGCCAAAGCGGCTACTCTGGCGCAAACCACTGTCATTGCCGCACGTTATGAACCTGAGCGTGTCCCGACTTTTGCCTTGTCCCCTCGCGCTGTGTCTCCGATCGAGACAGTCGAAGCGGTGGAGTCGCGCAGAAACATTCGAAATCTGAGGCCACTGCCCAGGACCACAACACTCTGTAGTCTTAATTCGCAGGGCACTGACCCTCGGGGGATTAAAAGACGCCGGATGACGTACTAGGTCTTCGAGCGCAATACGCTCCCATCTTCGCAAGCTCTATCGGCCAAACCATGCGAACGATTTGTGAACGTTGGCCGTGACGAGCTTTGCTGTCCTGTTCGGTTTTCGTAACACATTCACTTGTCATCTTAGTCGTTATCGCGTAGTGCTATCGCTGCTCTTGTTGGACGAGATCGCTAAGTCATAGACAATCCACACGTTTGTTATCGACGAGATCGCTCGCACAGTACAAACACTGTTCGGCCTTCGTAATACAGCTAAACGTAGTATTGACTATTCCGCTGATTTCTGCGATAAGCGTGTCTATAAACAAATGAAAGAGCGCTTAGCGTTTTATATCAAGTTCCCCCCTTTTATTACCGGGAAGTGATTTGCGTATTGCATCTCGACTGTTTCGAGAGGAAAGCGCAGTCTAATGCTCCCGTCTGTCGCCATGCGCCTGTTGCGTCCGTTCCTGCCCTCCAAGCAATCGCATCCACAAAACAGTGCAAATCGAATCCTCAACTTCGATTTGGAGCAGAATAACTTTGTCTGGTTCGATGGAAATACTAGTCGTTGATGACGACCCCGGCACGCCAGTGGCTATCTCTGCAGCGTTAGGGCGCGACAACTGGCAGATCCTGACCGAGAGCAATTCCGACGCCGGCCTTGAAACCTTCTTACGTGTAAGACCGAAACTCGTATTGCTCGACCTAACCGCGACTTCAATGAGTATGGAGTTACTCACCCGAATGCTTCGTGCAGATCCGGGAGCGAATGTGATCGTCACGTCTACTCACTACTCGGCTGAATCAGCCGTCCAGGCAATTCACGAGGGAGCGGTCGACTATGTGACCAAGCCGCTGGATATAGAGGGGCTTCGCAATCGAATAGCGGGACTTCGGGCGGAAGCCGAGACGAGACGGCGGACCCTGAATCTGGACAGTGAACTGGTTGAAGCTTGTACGTTCGAGGGCATGGTCAGTAGAAGTCCGCTCATGTTGGAGGTCTTCGCGAAGATTCGCCGGATCGCACCACACTTCAGGACTTCGCTCGTCAGTGGCGCAACAGGAACCGGGAAGGAACTTGTCGCGCGAGCACTTCATCACCTTAGTCCTTCTGTAAACGACCGTTTTGTGGCCTGTAATTGTTCAGCTCTCGTCGAGAGCCTGGCGGAGAGCGAGCTGTTCGGTTATCTGAAAGGCGCTTTCACTGGCGCAAGTCAAGACAGGCCGGGACTGTTTGAGAGCGCAGACGGCGGAACTATTTTTCTGGACGAGATCGGTGAATTGTCACCGGGAACCCAATCTAAATTGCTCCGCGTGTTACAGGATCACGAAGTTCGGAGGATAGGGTCGTCGCTACGACGTAAGGTTGACTTGCGCGTTATAGCAGCGACGAATCGAGATCTGCGGATTATGGTTCGAGACGGCACCTTTCGTGAGGATCTTTACTACCGACTCGCGATGGTCGAGGTAGCGCTCCCGCGGCTCGGAGACCGGCGTGAAGACCTTCCATTGTTGCAACGATACTTCGTAGGGAAGTTTGCGTCGGAATACAATAAACCGATTGCTGGACTAACCAGACGTGCTCAGAGCATTATGGCCACTTACTCGTGGCCCGGCAACATTCGAGAATTGGAGAATGTCATAGGGAATGCCTGCATGATGACGGAAGGAAGGTTTATCGACATCAATGATCTTCCTGAAAGACTCCGAGATCGGCCAACAGACCATTTGCGCACGGACGAAGGGCTGTTTTCATTGAGGGAGGCGCAACAACGTCATATCGTACGGGTACTGGAGCAGGTTGGTGGCAACAAGCTAAGAGCAGCAAGAATCCTGGGTGTCGGGCGCAACACAATCTACAAAATCCTATCTCAACTTGCGCTTAAGGACCGCGACCTTAGCGCATAGTGTTGTTGCTGGGAGCCCCCTTGAAACCGGCATCTCACAACCTCGCATCCGAGCTTCTTCAAAAGATCCGTTCGTTGGTCGCCCCTCCATCGCAGACAAGTGTTCCATTAGGAGACAATTCCTTCTTTGGAACACATTCAATCTATAACGTGGCCCTAACTCGAAGTAAGGACGACACTTGCGCCGTAGTGGAAGTGGCAGCGTAGATGCACTTTGGTCAGATGAAGGGAAGACTCTGACTCTATTAGGTCGAAGGTCTTTTCCGACGCTGGCATTCTGTGCCCCAGCAGAACTCCGGCCATTTGTGGTTCACAACAGGCTTTGAGTGCATGAATCTTCCAGTTGAACCCGCGACTCGCACAGTTCTACCTTTGCGCCAGGTTGAAGGGCGAGAATGGTGGCTTTGGGGATTCGCTACGGCAGTTACTCTGTTTCTGACACTCGCCATCCTGTCATTGACGTTCCCAGATGCCCACCCACGCGCCGACCGATTCTATTCGCTAAATCTTAAAGAGTGGGTTCGTGGGTTGGTTGCGCTGGTCTTCTTGTTTGACATCTATACGATCTACCAGCACTTGCAGCTTCAACGTATACGCCGCCAACTTGCCGACCGAGACAGGCTCTTCCAACTCATCAGCGAGAACGCTGCAGACATGATCGCGGTGATCGACCGAGACGGAAACCGGGTTTACAACAGTCCGGCATATCAAAAAGTTCTTGGCTACAGTACCGATGATTTGCGGACGAGTTCCCCTCTGGAGCAGATTCATCCGGACGATCGCCCTCGAGTAGTCGGGGCCGCGGAGAAAGCTCGTCTCACAGGCCGGGGGGAACGACTGGAATATCGCATTCGGCACAAAGATGGTGCGTGGCGCGTTGTGGAATCAACGGCCAATGTAATTCGCGGCGCCGAAAACGAAGTTGAAGGGCTGGTTGTGGTAAATCGTGACATCACCGAGCGCAAGCAGGCTGAGGAAGAGCTTGCGCATAACGCCTTCCATGATGGTCTTACCGACCTGGCGAACCGGACTTTGCTGCTTGATCGTCTTGGTCGTGCCCTCGCAGTCTTTCACCGTCATGCCGAGTTCAAGTTTGCAGTTTTATTCATCGACATCGATGGATTCAAGTTAGTAAACGACAGCCTTGGGCATTCAGCAGGGGACGCCCTGCTTGTCCAGCTTGCTCAGCGTTTGACATCTTGTCTCCGTCGCGCGGATACCATTTCGCGCTCGCAACAAGACGATGAGTCATCCTTCGGCGACCGTACGCTGGCCCGGCCCGGCGGAGATGAGTTTGTGGTGCTAGCCGAAGAATTGAGGCACATCAGCGATGCCATTCGCATTGCCGATCGGATTCAGGAGAAGCTGGCCGCACCGTTCGACGTTGGCGGTCACGAGATCGTGGTTACCGCGAGCATCGGCATTGCCACCAGCAGCAATGCGAGCACCGAGGCGCAAGGCGTCCTTCGCGACGCCGAGATCGCTATGTATCGAGCAAAGCACACTGGTAAGGCACGATGCGAGGTTTTTGACAACGCGATGCACTCCGGAGCGCTGAAACGTTTGCAAATGGAGACCGATTTGCGCAAGGGCATCGAACGCGCAGAGTTCCGTGTCTACTACCAACCCATCGTGCTGCTGAACGAGGTGCGGATTGTCGGATTCGAGGCGCTAACCCGCTGGGAACATCCCAGCGGGATGGTCATGCCGAACGATTTCATTCCTGTCGCCGATGAAACCGGAATTATCCTATCGATCAACCGCCAACTATTCCCCGAGGCTTGCCGACAAGTCTGCTCCTGGCAGCAATCATTTCCAGCCGATCCGCCTTTGTTTCTCAGCGTCAATATCAGCCCAAAGCAGTTTTCCCAACCCGATATTGCCTCACAGATAGAGCAACTCATTCAAGAAAGCGAGATGAATCCTCGCAGCATAGCGCTTGAAATCACCGAAACCATCGCGATGGCTGATGCCGAAAGGTCCGCAGCCGTACTCGCACAGCTGAAGGGTCTAGGAGTCAGTATCGACATCGACGATTTCGGCACCGGCTATTCCTCCCTCAGTCGGTTGCAGGGATTCCGGGTGGATACGCTGAAAATTGACCGGATTTTTGTTTCTCGAATCGATACCGATCATGAAACTCATGAAATTGTTCGGATTATTGTCATGCTCGCGCACAATCTTGGCCTAAAAGTCGTCGCCGAAGGAATCGAAACGCAGACTCAACTCGACTTGCTCATCGACATCGGCTGTGATCTTGGACAGGGCTATCTCTTCTCCAGACCCGCCGACCAGCACACGATTGGCAAACTCATGGCGAACGCCTTCGCCGGAATTCCACTGACTCCAAGCGCAGATGGCGCCGCCTCGGGCCAAGGATGAGGCCGAAACGATACCGTTTGACCCATTCTGGTCAGAAGGAAAGTCGATTCCCGATGATCCGGATGCTCAACATAGGTCGTGCTCTCGAAGTATTCAGCCATAGGTCTGCATACATCGAAACAGATAACCGTTGGAAAGTACCGTTGGAGAACACCGTTATTCTGCCAGTTCGGTATCCTCTGACGTGTCAGTCGGACTCGAAACCTCCATACGATAACCGTCAGGATCGGTTGCCGGCACAACGACCAAGAGGGTTTCCCTCAGAATGGACCATTCCGTGTCTGGATGCCGCGCGCTCAAATAGAGTTCTTCTTTATATTTTCCAAAGGAAGAAAGAACTTTTATGAAGAGACTTGGACCTAGACATTCTCCTGGCGAAAAGCACTTGATGGCCCAAGTCGCGAAAGTCTTTACGGCAAAGAGGAAGGAAAAGGACGGAGCAAAAAGGGCTTCGAAAGAGCTGGGGATCAGCCTAGCGTCCTTCTACAAATATGCTGCGGGAGATGATCTTCCGCGTATGGAAGTGCTCCGCGCAGCTCAGCAAAAATGGAAGGATTTGAAATGGGATCTGATTGATGTTTCCGAGATTATTGAGCGAAAAGAGGTACTCTCGCCTGAACAGTATGTCCTCTCGTTCCTGCAGGAGGTGCGAACCGAAGATGTGGAAATAGCCAAAATTGGACCCAAAGGAGAGCGAGTCCTGCAGGTCCTACTGAACATCCGGTTCCCAGGATGATCTTGCGAGCGCGTGGTCCCCACCAGAGCGCTTGCTCCGCAAGAGCACTCTTTCTAGGCGGTGAGTACCGCGCAATTCGGGACATCTGGAGGACACCAAGACCCAATCGAGGAGACTAGAACCAGGACTCTCCATCCCAAATTTTCAGCCTTATTCCGAACATCTGGTGAAGGATTGACATGTCTTCTGGTCGGTCGAAGATGTCAACAATCGCAGGCATTTCATCCTTCCAGTAAATACTCCCGAAGGGAAGAATGTTGACCTCCCACCCAGCATCCTGTTGATACGTTAACTTCGCCAAGACCACAACCATTTTGTCAGTAAACATGGCGCTTTCCTTTGCGACTATTGCACCCGCCTCTTAGCGATTTTCTCCAGCGAGGATTTCACGGCCCAGCCGAAGTCGCCATTGACGCCGGATGCGATAGCCCTCTCGCAAAGACCTTTGATGAAATCTTCAATCGTCCAGTCGTCCTTCTCGCGGGAATGCCTCAGATAGTTGTAGAGTTGGTGCTGCAATTCATTGAACGCCATCATGTGCGGGATTGGCTCGGCCTGTCCTGCAAGCGGATATCCTCCACGGGCTGACACCGTCATCGCCCATCCCAAATCTATGAGCCATAGGACGCGCTGCTCTCGACTCAGAGGCACTACAGCGTCTAGCACTTCGTTTATCGTCATGGAAAATCTCCTGCGACGCTAATTCTCAGGTTCGATTGGTGGCTCAACCGCAGCAGCGCCTCTCTTCGGTGCAGGTTTAGGAGAAACACTGGCAAGCCTGCCAGCAAACGGGTCAACCAATCGCGTCATGCTGAAGACCAGTTTGCCCCGTATACGAGCCAAGGCGATTTCATCCGCAATCTGTTTGACCAATTCGGAATCGGCTCCCTTTACCTCGCGCTCAGGGAGGACAAACTCGAACTCGTCCGCATTCGACAAATCGACCGTAAGCGGCTGGAGGAGTGGGTGCGCTGAAAACTCAAGCACGCCCTTGCTAGACACCGAACGGAATGTCACAACAAAAGCGCCGCTGACTTCATCCGTATGCAGGTGGACTGCACAAGATGAGTCATGCCAACCCTTGATGGCCGTGAGGAACTCGCTTCTAGAACACTGCATGGAATTGTCTCGGTGGGGTGAATTTGACTTACTGGAGAGGAATCAAAGATAACGCCGTCAGCAGTGGAAAGCAATATCGCTACAAAATCGGAGCGGCGGCCCGAGTCTACGAAATACACAGGCTGGACGCGGGATTTCGCGCCATGGCGATTGCATATCCGATTGCATAATGGGCCTGCGGACTGGCCGAAAGGTGCTATATGAGGCGGCTCGGAGTGGACGGTAAAATGGAAAGACAAGGAAGACGGTCTGTAACGTGTTGGAAAATCGGACAAATCGGGCAGACTGTATGGCGGAGAGGGAGGGATTCGAACCCTCGGTACAGGTGTTAGCCCGTACAACGGTTTAGCAAACCGCCGCATTCGGCCACTCTGCCACCTCTCCGGCCGGCGGGATGGCACCAGTTTACCACGCCTTCCGTGCGATTCATCAGGCGGAACCTAGCCTCATCACTTCGCCAAAGACCATCCACAGTGTTAGCAAGGTTCGCCACACAGCTCGGCCAGGCAGTTTGCTGTGCTCGGTCGTCCTGGTTAGGCGGAGCCTGGGCGTGCAGAAACTGTTAGCCGCAACCGCGCACAACGTCACACGCAACTGGAAATTCTCCGTCCTCACCTTGTCTGAACAGAGCTAGTGCTTTGGTTTGGATCCACCAGAGACGTCGTCTTCGGCTTGGCATCATCTGCAAATCGCGAGGGTTGAGGACGATATCCGTTGCGGGTGCGGACTTTGCACTTCTTCAGCGAATCACCGACCAGCTTGACCGTGATGGCGCGCCAACCGCTGTTCGGGTTGGACTTCGGGTAGTAGCTCAACGAATAAAGATGCGCCAAATCGTCGCGGATGGATGCGAACGCGCGGTGTTCATCTCTCCAGTCTTTGGCGAAGTAAGCCTTCCCTCCTGTTGCCGCGGTCATGCGATCGAAAACCGCAGTCGACAATGGCTCAAGCTGCGCTTTCTGCGTGCTGATCATATAGATCGACACGCCCGCCGATTGCGCGAACTCGGCCACATCCTCCGGGGGCACGACGCTGGAATTGTCCGGACCGTTGGAGAACACCACCACGACTTTTCTGCCCCGATTCTGAGCTGCATCTTTCAAAGTCAATAGGAGCGCATTGTAGAGTGCCGCTTCGTCTCCCGCCACGGTGGAACGAACCGCCCGCAGCACCTGCGCACGGTCGGAAGTAAGCGTGGCCGCGCGAGACAGGTCACGGCTGTAGGAGTAGAACGCAACCTTGTCCACGCTCTCCAGAGAGCGCAGGAATTCGCTGATCGCGTCCTGAGCATAAACGAATCCGCGGTACATGTAATCGCTGGTATCAAACAGCACAAAGACGTTCGCACCACTGGCTTCTGAATCGTTTGAGGCCGGCGTAGACTGTTTGCCTTGACTGTCCGAATGTGCCGCCGAGGCCGCCTCCTCTTCCGCCAGTTCACTCAGGCTGCGCGCCGCTTCGTTCCCTTCGGCAAACGTAGCCGTCTTCTCGACGATCCCGTCTTCCAGAATGGCGAAATCTTTCGGGCGAAGCCCGGTCACATAGTTGCCATTCTTATCCGTGACCGCAATGTTGAGTTGCACCATGTTCACTACGACGTGAAGATTGGGGCTTTCCTGGGCATCCATCCCAGTTCTTCCCCCGGAAACGACCGCCAGAACGCTCAAGAGGAGAAACAGTTTCTTTGCCATGGTTTTCGAGTCCTACTTTCAGATCCGTCATACCGGCATCGCATCGCGATCCCGGTTTTCATCCGTGTGAATGTCTTTACTGCCCAGCCGCACTGAGTTTCGGGAGCGCCGTCAGTTTTCCTTCACGAAACTGCGAACCGGTCTCGCGCATCGCTCGAACCAGCGCGGTCCAGTCTTCGAAGTCCGTGGCGAAAATCTTCTCTACCATCAGCCGCGTCAGTTGCGGGATCAAGCGATTCAGCATGACCGGCGGGTATCCGCTTTCGTCGGCCAGGCGCGCCCAATACAGGTTGGGTGAGTCCCACGACTCAGCAAGAAAGCGGCTCGGATTGCCTGCGAAGGGCGGCATTGCCCCAACATTGAGCAGTTCGAGCCCATAGCTTTGCGCGATCGTGGGATGCGGCGTTCCAAAATCATGGGACAGGCGTTGCCAGCTGACCTGTTCGGGATGCTGGCTGCTCAATTCCTGCAACTCCTGCCCGGCCGTTCCCACAAGCCACGAATGATCTGGATACTTACGGCGAAATTCCATCGCGAGATGCATGGTGTCGCCCGGCGTTACCAGCGAAAGTACTCCCGATTCGTCACCGGCCTTCAGCGCATGCTCGATCTGCTTGAATCGCTGCGATGGCAGGCGATCGGACAAGATCGGCATGATCTCGTTTCGCAACGACTCATCCTTTGTCGCCGCCGTCAGCAGTTCTTCTCCGGTGCGCTGATAGAGACTCACCGCATGAAGCTCAACCGGAGAAATGTTCCACCACCGCGGCAGGATCGCATTGGTAAGCAACTCCGGCGTCACTTCTTTCCAAATGAGGGCCTGCACGTTGTCCGGAGAGATAAAGTCCTGCTCGAGATCTGCCAGCGCATACGGCAAGTCTGCGAGCGAACCCACAAAATGAGCGCCGCCGCCAGCCGGAGATCCCTGTCCTAGCAGGCGTGGAGCCTGCCACAGCGTTTTGAATCCGCCCACGGTTTCGCCGGCGAAATCATGCGACCGCACGAACAGCGGATTGTTGTGCAAAGCCTGCGCCCCGGGCGGCTCGTAATAGGCATAGTTCAAACCGACGAGGGTATCTCGCAGGAACGACGCCAGCTTGTTCCGCGCTTCCTCAATCTGTGCATGTGACGCCGAGTGCGACCTGAGGATCTTGGGCAGATCCGTCTGCATCTCCGAGTCGGTGTGATGATTGTTGTAGACTCCGGCCGCCCACTCGGTCCGTTCGCCGTTGGTGAAGATCGGGCGCGGCATCTCGAATTCCCGAGTTTGGCTGGCGAGCATGGCGACGTAATCGTCGGGCTTGTTGCCCCGCGCCATCTCGCTCAGGCCGTCTCCCACCGAGACCACGGTGTCAAGCGAGACCAGTCGCTGGTCGTCCAGAACCGAGCGAATTCGGTTGGCAACTTCTTGATGCACTTCTTTTCCGGCAGCGGTTGTTTGCTCCGGACCGGCCAGCAGTTCGATGATTTCATCCTGCGAGCCGTGGGGCTTTCCCGTAGAGTAGCGGAATATTTCTGCCAGCGCGGTTCGTCCCGCGTCATACGACTGTCCGCCGGACTTCACATTGGCGAAGGGCTTCACCACGTGCTGGAAAGAGTCGTCCAGGTGCGAACTCGAGATTTGCCCCTGCCGCGCCAGAATCTGCCAGATCCCGACGCTCGCCTGGAACGTGCCGTAGGCGTTTCCGCGCGCCGACATGGGAACGTCATTGAGCACTTGCGAGACATTAAGAAATAACGTGATCGAGTCGTCGGTCAGCTCAGGAAACTCTGAGAAAAGGCGGTATTGGTCGCTGCACTCTTCGAACTTGCGCGCCATCTGCCCGACCACAGCGGGCGAGAGCCGGCGATCGGCGGGTCTCCTTCCGTCGATCTCGCTGATCGCCATATAAACCTGCAGCGGCCCTGACTCCGTGGGTGCGCGCGAAAGCGCGAACATGGCTTGGATCAGGTCGTCTGGCTGATTCAAACCTCCCGAGAACCGGGCCCAGCGGTGAACCAAGCCTGCAGCGCGGCCATGCAGCAAAATGTCTCTCCAAACCGCGATTCCTCCCGGAATCATGGGCTCACCCGATTTGCTCAACTGAAGCCGGGTCACCATGAGGAGCATTTCCGGCGCAGGCCGGAATGTGCCTCGGGTCGCGCTAGCCGAAGGATCCGGAGCGCGCACCCCGTTGTAAAAGAATCGCAGCCGGTGAGCGTCGGTGAAGTACGCCTGTTGCTCGCCGCTGACGCGCGAGAGGACGTCAAAGTACGCGGCTAGCCAACCTTTATCCTTCGCCAGGAGTTTCGGAACAAACGCGGCAGGGGTTGCCGGGCTCGCACCCACAAGGTCTTTCCAAAGTCCCGCAGTAGCCGGGCCACCCGGCACTTTAACCTTGCCGCCCGTAATGCAAAGTTCGCGCCCGTAGAAATCAAGAACGCCTGCGTACGGCAGAAGCTTCGCCAAGCCAACCTCTTGCTGCAAGGAGCGGCTGGTCTCGGGGTCCATGCGCGAAAGCGCCCAATACAGGCGCGCCACCAGCGGGTCGTACAGCATGGTCTCCAGCAAGTCGCGGCTGTTTTCCTTCATGTTTCTCTTGCTGGCCGCCGTCCAGTCGCTCTCGGAGAAAATGACGGGAACGGGCGTAGACGAATATGGATACTCGAACTGCTTTCCGCCTTGCAGCGTCTTTTCCAACTCAGGCAGTGGAAATCCGGAATCGATCGCCAGAAACGCCCGCTCCGCGTCATCAGTCTGCAGCGAGGCATTCGGATCGCCGCAATTTGGCTCGACCCGATATCCCAAAATGCGCAACAACGGTTTGCCGTCATCGCAGCCGGAGACGCGCAGGACTCCGCCCGTGGTCTGTGCCAGTTCCGCCAATTCGCGGGCCTGCACAACGTAGCGCCGCAGCAGAACCAGAAATTCCGTGGCGTGGCTCGTGCCGATGTAGCCCTCAATGAACACGTTCCGGCTGAGCAACGGCAGCACTTCCTCAGGCTTAACCTGCTGGCTGATTCCCGCCATGCGCAGGAATGACCGCTGCGGCCCCGGAATCACGAATTGCGACGGCGCGACGGCGCCGTCGTCATCGGCCGTGGTAGCGGCAATGGCATGGGCAGAGGTTGCGTGAGACGAGAGTCCCCCGCCAACTGCAAACATTGTTGAAGTTAAAAAAACAAACGCGAGCAGAACGGTCCAGCGCCTATGGGATCTCACAGCCGGTGTCCTCCCAGGGAGGGCGAGACCTCAATACACCCGGAATTCCTTCGCAGAAGGCAGGGGGGCTTCTATCTTGAGACCAAGGAACGACCCGCCGGGCGATGAAGTCTGAGCTTGCCCCAGATCGATCTCGGCAAAATACTCCTTTTCGACGAACTATCCAAGCGGTTTTTATCTGAAGGGTGGAAGTCCTTCAAAAAATTTGGAAATGGCCTTCGGCCCACGGGCCTGGCAATCCCGCCGGATGCGTCTGCCCGCACGAATCCGGACTGCACAGTTTGGTGAAAAACTCGGACTGAGCGCGCGCCTTGAAAGGGTGCGGCCCCGCGAAATCAATGGCGGCTTTTAGCCGCTGAGGGAAGTTTCGATGACGAAATGAGTCTTTTCAGCAAACTGTGTGTCTGGGATGCCGGATATGCCTTCCGGAACGTGTCTTTGTTCCGGTTTTGGCACCTGGCTCCGGAAGTCTGCGTAAGTGCCGCATCCTGGAGGCCTAGCCCTTCCGGTTCCGGGCATGGCACGGATGTGCCATTCACGGGATTCGCCACCCGTCCTATGCTGTTCTTGAGCAGCACTTGGGGGAGGGCTGATCAACAGACGTCCCAGGACTCAAACTGAGTCCGGGGCGTTTTGTTTTGTGCGTAACTTTGCCTCTTAAGACCAAAACCTCCCGGCGCCCACCGCGGGCGGGGAGTACCCCACTCAGGCCCCCGGCGTGGTCCTCGCGATCGCAGAGAGTCAAAATCCCCACCCGGTCGCAACGACCGCGACACGGTGGGGCAACCTGAGTCCGCCAATCTCAGTCACTTCGACAGCTTGTAAACATACAGCCGGCCGATGGGAGCGCTCAGTTGGTCGGCCGAGCCGAAGTACACCGTCCCGTTCACCACCGTCGGCGAGGACGAGACGATCGGCTCGTTCTGCGTCAGCAGTTGCGTAAGCGGCAGGCAGAAAGACTTGCCGCATCCGCTGGCGTTAAAGACCATGACCATGCCGTTGTTCTCGCTGACGTAGAGCAGGCCATTGGCGATCGTCGGCGCTGAGACGATCGACGCTTGCTCGCCGACCGCCTCGCCACTCCAGATGGCCGAACAAGTGGAATTCCCGCATCCCGCGGCCTTGAAAGCGTAGATGATCTCGTCGGAGCCGATGTAGACTACGCCATTCGCGACCGACGGCGAACTTTCGATGATGCCGCTGGTTGTTCCTTGCCACAGTGGATCACAAGAAGAATTGCCGCATCCCGCGGCGTTGAACGCGGAGAGATTGCCGTCGAACGTACCGATGTAGACTACGCTGCCGGCGACCGCGGGACTGGATGTGAAGATGTCCGTGCCGGCGTTACCCGTCCAGAGCGGCGCGCACGAACTGTTGCCGCATCCGGTGGCGCCGAATGCGTTCAGCTTGCCGTCTTCAGATCCAACGTACACAACCCCGTTGGAAATTGCGGGCGACGAGGTAATGTGAGGGCCGCCCGTGGTTCCGGTCCACAGCGGTGAGCAGGTAGAGTTGCCGCATCCGTTGGCGGCGAAGGCGTAAAGCTTGCCGTCGAATCCTCCAACATAGACGACGTTGTTGGCGACCAGCGGGGAGCTCTCGATCACGCCGTCGGCGAGTTGTCCCTTCCAAAGCGGAGCGCAAGTCTTTTGCCCGCATCCCTTCGCGGAAAATGCATAAAGATTCTTGTCGGCGGACCCGATGTAGACCACACCGTTCGCGACCGCCGGCGATGACGTGATGTCGTTGGCGGTGGCGCCGCTCCACAGCGGCTGGCAGGCGGTCGAGTGGCCGCATCCGTTGGCGTTGAACGCATAAAGCTTGCCGTCGAATGACCCAACATACGCAACTCCGTTCGCGACCGCGGGCGAGGAGAAGTCGACCAGATCGCCCATCACTCCGACCCAGGCTTGCGTCAGAGATTTCGCGTTCGATTTGCTGATCGTGTTTTCGAAGACATTGTTGCCGACACGCGCGCCACCATTTTTGAAAGAAGCCCAATTCGTTTGCACAGTGAATGTGGCTGTGGCGGTGCTGCCGCTTGTCAGTCCGGCAGCCTTGATTGTGTGCGCTCCGGGCTGCGCGGACTTAGGGACCATCACATTTGCTGTGAAGTCACCCGAGTTATCGGCGGTTGCCGAGCCGAATGCGGCGTTGTCGAAAGTGAGGTTCACCGCTTCGCCGCCGGAGAATCCCGAACCCGTCGCGGTCACTTTACTGGATGGCGGTCCAGCGGCCGGTGAGAGTGAAATCGAGGAAGCCGCCGCCAAAGTCGCCAGCAGGCTGGTGGCAACGACAAGAATTTTTCGTGAGAGCGAGTTAAGCAGCATCATATCCCCCGAGCGCCAGAATGGACGCTGAATGCTGCTCTTTATAACAAAGCCAAATGCCGCGGTTGTCGCGGGATTGTCAAGATTTCTTCACCGTTTGGTTGCAACAGCCGTGGCGGACATACCCTTTGCGACCAGTCTTTTCAAAGACATAACACATAACGTTTTAACGCGGTCTACGTTATCGAAGAAGAGGAACAAACAGGAAGCGTGTGCTGCAACTTCTTAGTTTTCCTCATCCTTCCACAAGGAAGTCTCATCCTCCACAGTTTCTTCACAAGAGCACTCTTTTTTTGTGTTGTGTGGGCGCGACGTTGTAAGCGAGAGTATCTCAGCGAAACGTGAGGTTCCTGAGCTCGCCGGGTGATTGCGGCAGAGCCAGCGGCAGCCGGTGATTTACGAGGGTGAATCATCGGGGGATATCCAGAAGCACGCGAAAGCGTGCGCTGGTTGCCCGGGTGTTGCGGCCTCCTCCCCCAAACCTGTTCGCGAGAGCAGGCAGGGCTGCTGGCCATCCGCAACGATTGCAGGCGCGTGATCGCGAGATCGCGCAGCGGCAATCGGCTTTGGCTGATGCAGCACTCGAAGCTCCTTCGGGAGCGCGAGCGCTACTGGGTCGAGGCGGATCACTCCGCCGCCCAGCGGTGACAAAAGGCAGAGCAGGAATTCACGCACGATGCGGCTTGGGTGGCTGGCCCAAGCCGCATCCTAATTTTTATGCCTCGCTCGCGCAGGATCCCTTCCAAAATTCTGGATTGTCCGGTAAGCGGCCTGTCCTGAGGTTCTCGTTCGATGTTACCTCGGTCATCCGCAATCAATCGGGCACGCCGATAGAATCTTGCCGTGAAGCGGATTCCCTGGAACATTCAACTGACGCTGGTCGGCTGCGGTTATTTCCTTGTACTGATAATCGCGGCAGCTCTTGTGGTGATGCGATATGTGGCGTATGCAACTCACCCGGCCGATGCTGCGGCCTACGGCGGAATGTGGGCAGGCGGCGATTTGATACTGGAGTTGTTCATCGTCGGCATGTTTCTGTTCGTTACTTTCTTCCTGGTGCTGGTGATCGCGAAATCGGAAACCGCTTACACCATCTACTCCAGAGCTCTCGTGGGAATCAGTTTGACCGCACCGCTGTCGGTTGCCATGATCAGCATTCCCGCTGTGAACCGAGGCGACTTCATCCTCAGCAACATCCTCGGCTACGCCTGTCTGTTCCGGCTTTTTGCTTCACCGCTGATGGCTTTCGGCATCGGCATGAGCCGCCTGTTCGCCCGCTTCCCGCGCCCGAAGAAACTGATTATCTACGCTCTCGCCATCGAGGGATTCACCCTGCTTCTGATGGTCGGCTTGCTCTTCACCTCCGCAGGCCCCGCGCATTCTTAACGGCTTGGTTTTCGCGCGCTTTCCACAACATATTCCCAACCTCAACAGTTTCTGCACAGGAAGATTTTGTGTTTCGCCTTATATTCGCTTACCCTAAAGGCACACTACGGCAATCGTCATGGCGACCTCCGATTACACCATCAGCACGCTGCCCGCAAACGTAGAAGCCGAGCGCTCGATTCTGGGCGCGATCCTGCTCGATAACTTCGCCTACAACCAGGCCGCCGAGCATTTGCGCATCGAAGATTTTTCGCTGGATTCGCACCGGCGCATTTATACGCGCATGGTCGACCTCGCGGAGTCGTCCCGTCCCATCGACATGATCACGCTGATCGAAGAGCTCGATCGGCACAAGGATCTGCAGGCCATCGGCGATGTGGCCTATGTCTCGAGCCTTGTCGATGGAGTTCCCGACCGGCCAAGCATCGAGCACTACGTAAAGATCGTGCGCGACAAGGCGATGCTGCGCGGCCTGATCTCGGCGGCCAGCGCGGCCATGGCGCGAGCGTCGGATCAGTCCGACCCCGCGGAAGACGTGCTGAACGATGCCGAGGCGGCGATCATGCAGCTCTCGGAAAAGCGCATCGGGCGCGGCTTCATGGGCATACAGGAGATCGTCCGCGAGTCCTTCGTATCGATCGATGCGCTGCTGCAACGCGGCCAGCGCATCACCGGACTCGCAACGCACTACACCGACCTCGACGAAATGACCAGCGGCCTGCAGCGCTCGGATCTCGTAATCATTGCGGCGCGGCCTTCCATGGGCAAGACGGCGTTCGTGATGAACATCGCCGAAAATGCCGCGATCGAAGACCAGCAGGTCGTCGGCGTGTTCTCTCTGGAAATGTCGCGCGAGGCGCTGCTGCTGCGCTTGCTTTGCTCGCAGGCGCGCGTGGACGCGCACAAGATGCGCACCGGCTCGCTGTGGCAGGACGATACGAAAAAAGTCGTCCGCGCCATGGAGCAACTTGCCCACGCTCCCATCTTTATCGATGACACTCCCGGAATTTCTCTAAGCGAGATGCGCGCCAAAGCGCGCCGTCTGAAGCAGGCCCAGGGCGGCCGCCTAGACCTGATCATCGTGGATTATCTGCAGCTTATGTCGGGCGGCGGCAAGCGCTTCGAGAATCGCACCCAGGAAGTATCGGCGATTTCGCGCGGCCTCAAAGCGCTGGCCAAAGAATTGAGCGTGCCTGTGATCGCGCTCTCGCAGTTGAGCCGCGCGCCCGAGAGCCGCGGCGGAGATCATCGTCCGCAACTCGCCGACTTGCGCGAGTCAGGTTCGATCGAGCAGGATGCCGACTTGGTGATGTTTATCTTCCGAGAAGAGGTCTATAAGCAGGACGATCCCGAGCTGCTGGGTAAGGCCGAAATCATTATTGCTAAACAACGCAACGGTCCCATCGGCCGGGTGCGCATGGCATTCCTGAAAAGCTGCACTCGCTTCGAGACGCTGGCGGAGGGTGGCATGGCTCCCGAAGAGTGAGTCAATCTGCCTACCCGACTTCCTGTAGAAGAGCCGGGGTAAGTACCTTAGAGACTTGGGTTTGCAAGCGTTCCATTTTGGAACAGCCAGCCTGTGGAAAAGCTTGTGGAATTGAAAACCTCTTTCAGAATCCCTTTCAGCAAAGACCGCCCGGTCGGTTCCCCGACCCCGGAAAATCAGAGCATAAACGTATGAGTAGTAACCAGTTATACAATTCACTTGGCATTAACACAGAAATTTACAATTGCTCTCCGCGAACCTCCCGCTTTTGAGATTTGCACATTTCCGCTTTCCGCACTCTCAATTTTTGGGCGATTTTGGATGGTTTTTATCTAAGCGCTGTAGCCGCTCCGCGCAAAAAATTGCGATTTGACGGATCAGCTTTTCGACGCGTTCTGAATCGTCCGCGCGACGAGTAATTTCTCGCAAAGTGTTGTTAAAATCGCCGCCAGCTTTCAGACTGAAATGCGGAGTGAATGCCGGGGTTAGTCCCTCTTGATCTCTATGGATGGCCTCTCAAAGACCGTGTTTCGCGTGGGCAACTGGCGCGTCAATCCGCCGGCGGGCGAAATCTCGCGTGGCGCCGAGACCGTACGCCTCGAAACCCGCACGATGGGCCTGCTGTTATGTCTCGCCGAACATCGCGGTGAGGTAGTCAGCATCGACGACCTGCTGACCCATGTCTGGCCCGACGTCACGGTCTCCCCCGATTCGGTGTATCAGGCGGTCGCATCCCTCCGAAAGCAACTCGGGGACGATCCGAAGCAGCCGACCCACATCGTCACAGTGCCGCGCCTCGGCTACCGCATGGTGGCGCAAGTGGCTCCCTGGGCGGAGGCAACGCCGCAATCAGCGCAGCTGTCGATGCGCAAGCACCGAGCGCTCGTCGGATGGTTCGGTTCCACCGCGCTGATTCTCCTTAGCGCGCTACTCGTCGTGCCCTACGTCCTGCGCCAGCGCGGAGCGAGTGGCCGCACCTCAGCCGTGATCGCCGCCCAGCCGCAGAAATCTGTGGCGGTGCTGCCGTTTCTCGATCTCACCGAAGGCATGAAAGAAGAAGAATTCGCAGACGGCATGACCGAGGAGCTCATCGGCCGCCTCAGCAAGATTCCAGACTTTCGCGTCCCATCGCCGACCACGTCCTTCTTCTATGAAGACAAGAAGGTGCCGCTCGCCGAAATCGCCAAAGCGCTCGGCGTCGCCTACGTGCTCGACGGCAGTGTCCGCAAATCGTCGACGAGGTTCCGCGTGGCGGCCCGGCTGGTCCGCCCCGAGAACGGATTTGTGATCTGGTCGGAAACCTACGACCGGCCCCTAGGCGATCGCCTCTGGGTCCAGGAAGACATCGCCAACGAAGCAGTCAAGGCGCTGCGCGCCTCAATCGAAGCCGCGCCGAAGTGAGAACTTTTCGTGAGGTTTAGTCGCTGCTCTCTCCGACTTTGAGCACTGCCAGAAAAGCCTCTTGCGGAATGTCTACGCGCCCGATGCGCTTCATGCGCTTCTTGCCTTCTTTTTGCTTCTCGAGCAGCTTGCGCTTGCGTGTGATGTCGCCACCATAGCACTTCGCAAGCACATTCTTCCGCATCGCGTGCACCGTTTCGCGAGCGATAATTTTTGCGCCAATCGAGGCTTGAATCGGAACCTCAAACATCTGCCGCGGGATCAGCTCCCGCATTTTGGAAACCAGCGCCTTGCCCCGCTCGTAGGCGAAATCACGATGCACAATAATCGAGAGCGCATCCACCGGTTCGCCCGCCACCAGAATGTCGAGTTTGACCATCGGCGATTCCCAATAATCGGCGAGATGATAATCGAGCGAGGCATAACCGCGCGACACTGATTTCAGCCGGTCGTAAAAATCCAGAACGATCTCGTTCAACGGCAATTCATAGTGCAGCATCACCCGCGACGAGCTGACGTACTCAAACGTCTTCTGCTTGCCGCGTTTTTCCTCCACCAGCGCGAGAATCCCGCCGACGTATTCCTCGTTGGTGAGAATAGTCGCTAAGATCACCGGCTCTTCCACCTTCTGAATCTCACTCGGATCAAGCCACCGCGACGGATTATCAATCTCCACCATCTCCCCATCCGTCTTCGTAACTTTGTAACGCACGCCGGGAGCCGTAGTAATCAGATCGAGCCCAAACTCACGCTCCAGCCGCTCCTGGATGATCTCCATGTGCAGCAGCCCAAGAAACCCACAGCGAAAACCAAATCCAAGCGCAGCCGAACTTTCCGGCTCAAAGAAAAATGACGAATCATTAAGCCGAAGTTTTTCCAGCGCCTCGCGCAACTGCGTGTGCTCGTGCGCGTCCACGGTATAGAGCCCAGCGAAAACCATCGGCTTGATTTCTTCGAAGCCGGGAAGGGCTTCGATCGCGGGATTCGCCTCGTCAGTAATGGTGTCGCCGATCTTCGAATCCGCAACATCTTTAATATTGGCGATTAGAAACCCCGCTTCGCCCGCCACCAGCTCATCCACATCGACAGGCTTGGGCGTAAGCACGCCGAGCGCCTCGACGTTAAACACGCGGCCGTTCGACCACAGCCGGATCTTCTGTCCCTTGCGGATCGTGCCCTCGAAGACACGAGTGAAAACGATGACTCCACGATACGCGTCGAACCACGAATCAAAAATCAGCGCCTGCAGCCGGTTGTTCGGATTTCCCTTCGGCGGCGGCACGCGCTTCACAATCGCTTCCAGAACATCGGGCACGCCCTGCCCCGTTTTCGCGCTGATGAGCACGGCGGCGCTCGCATCAAGGCCAACCGCGCCCTCGATCATCTCTTTGGTGCGAGGGATGTCGGCGCTCTGCAGATCAATCTTGTTAATGACAGGAATAATTTCCAGCCCGTTGTTGATCGCCAGATAAGCGTTCGCCAGCGTCTGCGCCTCAACGCCCTGCGAGGCGTCCACCACCAGCAGCGCGCCTTCACAAGATGCCAGCGAACGCGAGACCTCATAAGAAAAATCAACGTGGCCGGGCGTGTCGAGCAGATTGATCTGGTAGAGTTCGCCGTCCTGGGCCTTGTATTCCATGCGAACGGCGTGCGCTTTGATCGTGATTCCCCGTTCGCGCTCCAAATCCATCGAGTCGAGCACCTGCGCCTGCATTTCGCGCGCAGTCAACGATCCGGTCAGCTCCAGCAGGCGGTCGGCCAGCGTAGATTTGCCGTGGTCAATATGCGCGATAATCGCAAAGTTCCGAATGTGCTGGGAATCCATGATGAGGCGTAACTATTGATTTTAACAGGTGAGTTTCTTATTCCGGCCTGACCTTCCGTAAGTTGAACAGACCGAGTGCCGGCGCGATACTAGTTCTTGTCGCGGGATGCTGTTCTCACCACTTTAACAACACCTCGATTTTATTGAGGCCTTTCCGTTTGATCTCTTGGGGTGCCCCACGTCTCGCCGATGTTGCGAGACGTGGGAATCCGTGCTGCCGAAATCGAGAACCGAAAACCTTGCCACCCACCCTCCGCTGATTTACCCTCGTCTCCCAAGATCACATGATCGGAAAACACATCCTGCTCACTCTGGTGGTAGGCGCAGCCGTCGCCCTCTCCATATGGAAGTACGCGCCAACCGAGTGGGGCCCAATACAAATCGCGGGAGCCTGCCTGCTCTGCGCAGGTTTCATCCTGTGGACCGTAGCCCGCTTCCAGTTAGGCGTATCATTCGCGGTCAGCGCCCAGGCGCGGCAACTTGTGACGCACGGCCTCTATTCGAAAATTCGCAATCCCATCTACTTGTTTGGCTCATGCGTGATCGTCGGTGCGATCCTGCTGTTCGGGCGCCCAATTTATCTGTTGATTTTCGTACTCATCATTCCCCTGCAGCTCTGGCGCGCAGGCAAGGAATCCGCCGTGCTCGAAGCCGCATTCGGAGATGAGTACCGCAAATATCGCGCGAGCACATGGTTCTAAAGATTTTTGAAGGTTCCGGTGGTACCGCAGTCTAGAATTTGCGTTTCGTTTTACGGTGGCGTCATCCCGAGCGTAGCCGCTCTTCAGGCGGAGCGAGGGATCTCCCGCTAAAAGGCACCCAGGGAGATCAATCGGCCCGACGTCAAGGAGCCCTCAGAGTGCCACAATTTTCCGGAGGGGAATCATGCGCAAACAATTCGCGCTGCTGCTTAGTTTCTTGTGCGGTCTCTCACTCATCATTCCATCGGCGACAGCACAAGCTCTCTCCCCCGAAGTAAAAGCCTTCGTCAAAGTCGACGCCCCGGTAGTCGCCCTAACACACGTCCGCGTAATCGACGGAACCGGCGCGGCCACCCGCGAAGATCAGACCATCATTCTGAACAAAGGAAAAATCGACTGGGTCGGCGACGCCACCGCCGCCAACGTTCCGAAAGATGCTCAGGTTCTCGATCTCCACGATCACACCGTGATCCCCGGTCTGGTCGGCATGCACGATCATATGTTCTACCCCATGGGCGACGGAATTTTCGGTGAAATGGGATACAGCTTCCCGCGCCTCTATCTCGCCGGCGGCGTCACCACCATCCGCACCACCGGCTCGCTCGAACCCTACACCGATCTCTCCTTAAAGCACTCCATCGATGCCGGCGAAACTCCCGGTCCAAAAATCCACGTGACCGGCCCATATCTTGAAGGCAAAGGCTCGTGGGCGCTGCAAATGCATCAACTCGAAAATCCCGAAGACGCAACCAAGACCGTAAATTTCTGGCTAGATCAAGGCGTCGACAATTTCAAGGCTTACATGTTCATCACCCGCGCCGAGTTGGGCGCGGCGATTCAGGCGGCGCACAAGCGCGGCGCAAAAGTCACCGGACATCTTTGTTCGGTGACATTCCGCGAAGCCGCCGACCTGGGCATCGACGATCTCGAGCACGGATTCTTCGTCGACACCGAATTCATCGCCGGGAAAAAGCCGGACGAGTGCCCAGGCGATGGCGAAGATCCGGTCGCGCTCGCCAAGCTCGATCCAAACTCCGGCCCGCTGCACGACACCATTCAATACCTCATTCAGCATCACGTAGCCATCACGTCCACGCTGCCGGTCTTTGAGATGGGAAGTTTTCCGGGAAGGCCGACGATGCAGCCGCGTGTGCTGAACGCGCTGTCGCTAGAAGCACGTACCCAAGTTCTAGCCAATCGCGTCCGAGCCAGCGACGTAACCCGCATTCGCAAACGCTGGGGAAGCGACGTAACTCCCTACGAAGCGTCGTTCAAAAAAGAATTGGAATTCGAATACGCCTTCTCCAAGGCCGGAGGCCTGCTCTTAGCGGGCCTTGATCCAACCGGCATGGGCGGCGTAATCGCAGGCTTCGGCGATCAACGCGAAGTGGAGTTGCTGGTCGAAGCCGGCTTCACACCAGTCGAAGCGATCCGCGTCGCGACGTACAACGGCGCGCAGTTTCTCGGCGACCTCGACCGCATCGGAACCGTCGCCGCAGGCAAGCAGGCGGATCTCGTCGTCATCAAAGGCGATCCCTCGAAGAAAATCGACGACATAGAAAATGTCGAAACAGTATTCAAAGACGGCGTCGGCTACGACTCCGCAAAGCTGATCGAATCCGTCCGCGGCGTAGTCGGAAGCAGGTAAAGCGGCGGCCAGTGGTCGACCAGTCGTGAGTAGCTTTCCAAGACGCGCTGTCATCCTGAGCGAGAATTGTGCTCCGGCGAAGGCCGGAACACAGGCGCAGTCGAAGGATCCCTGCAACCGTGACTGAATTAAGAGATCAAAGCTCTTGCCGTGAACAGCATTAGATATGCCGATCCTTTGCTTCTGCAATCACTACAGCCGCGGTTTGTGCCTCAGAATGACAGGCTTTAACCCCTGGAAAACACAATCGAACGAATCACAAAGACCCTTCCGATAAAATCAATTTCCCATGCTAGTTCTCGCCTCCGCTTCGCCGCGCCGTCAGGAACTGCTGCGCAACGCAGGAATTTCGTTCGAAGTGCAGCCCGCCGATGTGGATGAAACTCCCGCGCCGGGCGAAGCACCTCTCGATTGCGCAATACGTCTGGCTCGCGACAAAGCTCTCAAAGTGTGGGCCTCGCGTCCGCAGGATTTTGTCCTGGGCGCGGATACAGTTGTCGTAATCGATGACGTGATCCTCGGCAAGCCCGCCGATGTGCACGATGCAGCAAGTATGTTGCGCATGCTTTCCGGCCATTCGCATCGTGTGATCACGGGCGTCTGCCTCGTGAAAGCACAAAGCGGAGAAACGAAGTGCGACTCGGCCACCACGCTCGTGACGATGACCCAGCTGACGGACGAAGAAATTCGCGCCTACGTCGCAACCGGCGAGCCCACAGATAAGGCCGGCGCATACGCCATTCAGGGCATGGCTTCGAAATGGATTCCGCGCATCGAAGGCGACTACAGCAATGTGGTGGGTTTGCCAGTGGCGCTGGTTTATCGGATGTTGCAAGATGCAGGCGGGATCTAGCAGGCAAGCAAGAGTTCGCAGCCAGCCGAAGTGGCCAGCGCTCAGATCGTCAGGATTTTTTCTCCTCCGTCTTCTCGTCTTTCTTCGCCTGATCTTTTTGGCTTTCGCCCTCTTTCATTGCAGACTTGAAATTGCGGATGCCCTCGCCCAGACCTTTTCCGAGATCGGCAAATTTACTGGTGCCGAAGACCAGAAGCGCAATGCCAATGATCAAAAGAATGTGCAGCGGCTGAAACAGGCCCTCGCCCATAGACTCCTCCGGGTGCGCGCTGCTCGCGCCAAATCCAGCACCGCATACAACCCTGAGTAAATTCTAGGCCTCTCAGCTTGAGCAAGTCAAAACTCGCGACGCGTTGTCTAAGCGCCGCTCACGAAGCCGCTACTAGCCAGTCTATTCCTCCATGTCCGCCAGGGTTGCCCACATGCCGCGAATCCGAATCTGCTTCTTCTCACTTTTACTGACCGCAGCGTTGTTCACCGCAACGGGAGTTGCGCTGCCTCCCGCGCAAAGTGCACCAGCCACAAGTCAACAACGCAAAACCAGCGAACCCTACACCGGTGACCTCTCGATCTTTGACACGCCCGGACGCGAAGACCGCCTGCAGATCAACCGCGTCATGGACATCCTCTCCATCGCGCCCAAAAAAAGCGTAGCCGACATCGGCGCCGGCTCAGGATGGTTCACCGTGCGCGCCGCGAAAAGGACCGGTGAAACCGGAGTCGTCTACGCGGTCGACATCAACCCTGAAGCGATTCGCTATATCGACAACCGCGCACAGAAAGACCAGTTGCAGAACATCAAGACGATTCTCGGCAAAGAAGACGACCCGCAACTCCCCGCCGATTCCGTCGATGCCGTGCTGATGCTCAAGACGTACCATGAAATCGCGCAGCCGGTTGCGTTGTTGCGCAAGCTGCATGCCGCGCTGCGCAAAAACGCGAAGGTCGGCATCATCGACCGCAACGGCAACGGCGAAGATCACGGCATCGGACGCGACGTCGTCATACGCGAGGCCAAGCAGGCCGGCTACAGACTGCAGGCACAGTACGATTTCGTCAAAGCCGACAAGATGGATTACTTTCTGGTGTTCACAGCAGATTGACCTCTTCCACTACCGACCACGTCGTGCGCACTAAATCCGCGAACAACGGCAGATCCGCATCCGAAGCCGCGCCCTGCGGTGTCGCCCACCCAGCTTCCATAGCCTCCCAACTGTCGAAATAAACTTCCACAATCGCATCCCATCCGGGATGCTTCCGCTTCGGATCGGAAACAACATAGTTCTGCAAATACTTCCGCACGCCCGGCAGATTCTTCACCAGCGGCGCGTGCACACGCTCAAGATGCCGCCGAAACCGCTCCGCCGTAAGATCGGGCCGACGGTAAATCACGACCATAAACTTGAGCATCGCCCTCGCACCTAAATACTTTCAATCATTCCCGCCAGCAGCAGCGCGCGCCGGGGCAATTCCGAGATCACGATGTTTTCATGCAACGCGTGCGCTCCTTCCCCAACTCCGCCCATGCCATCGAGCGTTGGGATGCCCATGGCCGCGGTGAAGTTTCCGTCAGAGCCGCCGCCGACCGCGGCTTCGTCCAGTTCCCATCCAATCTGCTGTGCAATCCCGCGCGCCTGCTTGTAGAGCGCAATCACACCCGCATTGCGCTCCATCGGCAAACGGTTGATTCCGCCCTCGACCGTCAACTTGCAGTGCTTGTCAAAAGTCTTGAGGCCATGAAATTTGCGATCGAGCAACGCCGCCTGTTTCGCGCTCTTGATACGAACATCGATCTCCGCCACCGCTTCCGCCGCCACCACATTGGTGCGAGTGCCGCCCCGAATGATGCCCGGGTTAACAGATAATCCCAGCTTCAGATTCGTCCACTTCGAAACACCCGTGATCTGCCGCGCCAGTTCGAGGATGGCGCTGTGTCCCTTCCCCGGATCGAGCCCCGCATGCGCCGCCACTCCCGTCACCTTCACCGTATAGTCACCCACACCTTTGCGCGCAGTCTTCACTGCGCCGCGCAATCCCGCCGCTGGTTCCAAAACCAGTACCGCCGCCGATTCTTTCGCCAGCCGCTCCGTAATCGCGCGGGACGAATAGCTTCCGACTTCCTCATCAGAAACCAGAAACACCGTCACCGGCCGCGGCAGCGCCCCATGCCACGATCGCAACGCTTCAATCGCATGCAACATCAGCGCGATGCCCGACTTCATATCAAGCACACCCGGACCGTGCAGGCGCCCATCCGACACGCGACACGGCATCGTCGCCAGCGTTCCCATCGGATACACCGTGTCAAAGTGCCCGAGCAACAGCACCGGCTTCATTTTTTCGCGGCCGGGAAAATTAATCTGAATGCTGTCCGCATAATCTTCCGCGCGATGCACGCGCGCATTTCCGCCGATCGCCTGGAACCGCCCGGCCAGCAGCGTTCCCATGCGGTCGGCGGCAAGCTTGTTGTCGCTGGGAGATTCCAGCTCAGCAAATTCGCGGATGCTTTCCACCATCGCGTCCAGCCGCTCTTCGAAATATTTCAAACGGTCAGGCCGGCCTGTGGCCTTGCTCGGGGGGGAATTTTTGGTTTGCATGATCTTTTTGCGAGGCATCGTTCGAATTCGCGCCGGCCAACGCCCGCTCTCCGGGCATCTCTGCGCAAGGCGTACAGTATAATCTTCACGCCGCAAACACCTGTGAGGAGTGAGACCACCCCGTGACCGACGCTTCGGCCCAATCGACAACTGAGCCAGCAACGCCCGAAACAAAGACCGGCCTAGACATCCACGAAATCCTCAAAATTCTGCCCCACCGCTATCCGTTCCTGCTGATCGATCGCGTCCTCGAACTGAAGCGCAAAGAGCGCATCGTTGCGATCAAGAACGTCACCATCAACGAGCCGTTCTTCAACGGACACTTCCCCGGCCTGCCAATCATGCCCGGAGTCCTCATAGTCGAAGCTATCGCCCAAGCGGGCGGCGCGCTGCTGCTCACCGAAGTCGAGGACCGCAGCGACAAGATCATGGTCTTCACCGGAATCGAGCGCGCCCGCTTCCGCCGCCCCGTCAGCCCCGGCGACCAGCTGCGCCTCGAGGTCGAATTAAAAGGCTGGCGCGAAGTTCCCGGCATGGTAGCCGCGAAAATGCAAGGTTACGCCTTCGTAGCCGACAAGCGCGTGGCAGAGGCGGTAGTTTCCTGCCAGCTAATCGACAGCTCCCGAGGACGAGGCGGCGAAACAAGCACCGAATCAGAGTAGTCCGGGCGAGGTTTCCTCTGTGTACCTCTGTGCCCTCTGTGGTGAAGGATTTTAAGCGTCGAGCCAAACTGAACGAATGAGCATCCACCCCACAGCAATAATCGATCCCAACGCGAAAGTTCCCGCAACCTGCAAAGTGGGTCCCTATTGCGTGATCGGCGCCAACGTAGAACTAGGCGAGAGATGCAATCTCGTCTCCCACGTCAACATCGAAGGCCCCACAATAATCGGCGCCGACAACGCCTTCTTCCCCTTCGCCGCCATCGGCATGGCCCCGCAAGACATTTCCTACCGCGGTGAGCCCACGCGCCTCGAGATCGGCAACCACAACGAAATTCGCGAATGCGTCACCCTCAACCGCGGCACCGTCAAAGGCGGAGGCCTCACCAAAATCGGCAGCCACATCCTCATCATGGCCTACACCCACGTCGGCCACGACTGCATCATCGAAGACCACGCCATGCTCATCAACGGCGCCACGCTAGGCGGCCACGTCACCGTCGAAGAATGGGCGGTAGTAGGCGCGCTCTGCCCGGTCCACCAGTTCGTCCGCATCGGCGCGCACGCCTACGTCGGCGGAGGCACCACCATCACCCAGAACGTCCTCCCCTTCTCCATGACCTCAGCCGCCCGCGACACCCACGCCTACGGCACTAACAAAGTAGGCCTGGAACGCCGCGGATTCTCCAAAGAGCGCATTGCAAAGATTCATCACGCGTACAAAGTGTTGCTGGCGTCGAAAATGAATACGTCGCAGGCGATCGAGAAGCTGAAGTCTGAGCCGGATCGCGGCGAAGATGTGGAGATGCTGATACGGTTCATTGAAGCAAGCGAGCGCGGAGTCATTAAGTAGAGGTTTCCAGTGACGCTCGGACGAGGCAGTGAGCCGTTATTCGCGATACTGCCGCGAAAGCCCATCCCCCCGTATATCGATTCTAGGTACTTGAACGCTGGCTGCCCAGTGCCCTCTTGTCGGCCTTCTGCTTACACAACGCACCCTCGAGAACGGCGCACACAGTGTAAAGCGCCGCACACACAAGAATGCCGAATACAAAAACGGTCAGGACTTCGACAGTGGGGAAGAGGAGCGCTCCGCTCCAAAGAGCCTTTTGCTCCGTTAGGAAAACGAACTCATCGCGCAGGAGCATGGCAGTCACTAGAATCGTCCAAAAAACGGTGACAATAACCCATCTTTTTACTGAGTGCACTTTGTTGGAGCACCTATCCCATGCAAGTACAAACTCTTCATCCGTATTTGGCTGCCGGAGAGGCTTTGAAAAGTAGAGGGCACGCAGGACACTTGCGGATTTCACCAACGACACGATGACGACCACCGTCAAATACAGTATGAGTAGTCGCGATTCCCAAGGCATCTGGCGATCGATGGAGAGTGGATCCAGAACCATTGAGGGGCCTTCTTGCATGGATGCCTCCGAGCGGTGGCTGCACATTCTTGGCTAGCTGCTGAATTAGACACCAAGCCCGGATTTTTTGCCGCGGGAAAGCCGCGTTCCGCACGGGTCATGAAATCGACGCCCTCCCACTCAAGCCAAAGGCGGGTTTGATTGGGCCACCAAGGTCTTAGTTTGCGGCTGCCGGCGATTTCCTATCCAGCAACCTCTCCATCTCATCCATAACTCGATTCATCTTCTTAACCGTAAGCTCCAAAGGCTCATCGGTAGTCATATCCACGCCGGCGTCCTTCAACAACTCCACCGGATACTTCGACTTACCCGAAGAAATAAACCTCAAATATCTCTCCCGCGCCCCAGCCTCACCCGCCAGCACCTTCTCCGACAACGCCGAAGACGCCGTAAACGAAGTCGCATACTGAAACACATAAAACGAATTGTAGAAATGCGGAATGAACGCCCACTCGTTGTCGACGTAATCATCCACAATGCAAATGCCCTGATCATGTCCGTAATATCTGCGCACGATCTCGCCGTAGACCTTCGAGAGCGAGTCGCCAGTAAGCGGCTCTCCCTTCTCAACCATCTCGTGCATACGCAATTCAAACTCGGCGAACTGCGTCTGCCGAAAAACCGTGCCCTTGATGCTCTCCAGATAATTCCCCAGCAGCGAAAGCCGCGTGTCATCGTCCTTAATCTGCTTCAGCATGTAGTCCATGAGCAGCGCCTCGTTAAAGGTCGAAGCCACTTCCGCAACAAACGTGGCATACGACGCCGTAGCATAAGGCTGCGTCTTGTTCGAGTAATAACTGTGCATCGTGTGACCTAACTCATGCGCCAGCGTGCTCATATCTTCATACTTACCGTTGTAATTCAGCAGCATATAAGGATGAACGTCGTAAGCTCCTCCATTCGAGTAAGCTCCCGCCGTCTTCCCCTCATTCGGATACATATCGATCCAGCGCTCCGTAAACGCCCGCTTCGCCCCAGCCGCATATTCCGGACCAAGCGGCGCCAGCGCCTCTAAAATGTTGCGCTCAGCCGCATCCACCGGATAAGCCAGGTTCACCGACGACACCAGCGGCGCATAAAGATCAAAGTAATGAAGCTCCGCCACGCCCAACATGCGCCCGCGCAGCTTCAGATAGCGATGAAACGCCGGCAGGCTGCGCCCCACCCCCTCCACCAGCCGAGAATAAACAGACACAGGAATATTCGGACGGTCGAGCGAGGCCTGCAGCGAAGTTTCGTAATTCCGTGCATGCCCATAAAAGTTCGAAGTCTGAACGTTCGAATTCATCATCGATCCAAACGTCGCCCGATATTTTCCCAGCGCCGTAAAGAACGCCTCCATCACTTTCTTCCGGTCGTCGCGGCTAGTAGAAGCTCGATGCAGCGCAAAGGCAGCTTTGTCGAGCTTGACGCCTTTGCCATCGCTCAACGTGACCGAAGGGAAAGGAAAATCCGCGTCGGCAAAGATTCCGAAGACACTCGAGGGCCCGCTAGCCATCACGCCTGATGCAGCCAGCAACTTCTCTTCGGCATTGCTCAGCGTGTGCGCGCGGCGGCGAGCAATATCTTCGAGATCGTGCTTGAATACTTTCAGCCGCGGCTCCTGAGCGACGAAGTTTTCAATCGTCGCGTTGTCCATCTTTAGGATTTCCGGCTCAATAAACGCCGACTCCGTGCCGAGAACGGAATAGACCTGGATCATCTCCTGCTGCATCCCCTGATACTTGCTGACCCGCGTGTCCTCGTCCGAGTTCATCGCCGCATACACATAAAGCCGCGACAACTCTTTGTCGAAGCCGCTCTGCATCTCCAGCGCATCCGCCAGCCGCGCGGCAGAAGAAGCGAGTGTGCCCTGAAACGCACGCAGCTTCGGCAACGCGGCCGTGAGTTTTTCTTTCGCAGCCCTCCAAGCCTCATCCGAGGAATAAATGGGAGAAAGGTCCCACTTATGTTCATCTGGAATCTTGCTGCGATCCCGCTCCTCAACCTGCGCATCCAAAGTCGTCACAGAGCGATGAGAAAAAGCAGAGAACAAGTCACGGAGAATGGCGGCAACTTCAGAGGACATGATCGGTTACTCCTGAGCAATGAGAAAAATGCACCTTAAAAAGACTCCACCGGGCATCGAACGCTGCCGCAGAACCGCAACTTACCCAAGCCGCAAAGCGGCGAAAGAATGCAGCCCACGGCGCAAGCCGTGGGAGGCAAGAAATTAAAGATAACCAGCCCCGAAGGGGCGAAAGAAAACGTCTGCAAAAGCACCAGCACACCCGGCCCGACGCCAATCTTACATGAGCCAAAATGCTATCCTGACTGGGCGCACCGCCGTTCACCAAATGCCAGACCCACCCGAGAAACTCGGCCTAATCGCCGGCAACGGCACGTTCCCTTTTCTCGTGCTCGACGCCGCGCGTGCCCAAGGGTTTGAAGTCATAGTAGCGGCTATAAAAGAAGAGGCCGCCCCCGAAATCGACACCCGCGGCGCAGCCGCCGTACATTGGCTCTCGCTAGGCGAACTCTCAAAACTAATCGAAACGTTTCAATCCGCTGGCGTCAAGCGCGCCATCATGGCCGGCCAGGTCAAGCACAGCCAAATTTTCTCCAGCATCCGCCCAGACTGGCGCCTAGCAAAACTTCTCCTCTCGCTCACCACGCGCAACACAGACTCGCTCCTCGGCGCAGTAGCAAAAGTTCTAGCCGACGAAGGCATCACGCTCGAAAAATCCACATGGCTCCTCGAGCCGCTGCTAGTAAAACCGGGCGTCCTCACAAAACGCGCGCCAACCGAAGAAGAGCGCAAAAACATAACCTACGGCCGCACCGTAGCCAGAAATCTGGCGCAACACGATATCGGCCAGACAGTCGTAATCGCCGAATCCGCCTGCGTAGCCGTCGAAGCCATGGAAGGCACCGATGCCACCATCGCCCGCGCCGGCGAAATCATGCGCTCGCTACATGGAGACGCCTCCACCCTCAGTCGATCGTTAACCGTGGTAAAAATCGCCAAGCCGAATCAAGACATGCGCTTCGACGTCCCGGTAAGCGGCGTGAAAACAATCGAAGTCATGGAGTCCGCAGGCGCAACCTGTCTGGCAGTCGACGCCGAAAAATGCCTGCTCCTAGACGGCCAAAAAGTAATCGAATCCGCCGACGCCGCAGGAATCGCGATCGTATCGGAGTAGAGAACGAAATGAAAAAGAAATCAGCGAAGCCAAAATCCGAAGCCGCACTCATCGCCGATCAACTACGCCGCGCCTTCAACGGCCAAGCCTGGCATGGCCCCGCGCTTCTCGAGTTGCTCAAAGACATCGACGCCGCCACCGCCGCAGCCCACCCAATCCCCAACGCCCACAGCATCTGGGAACTCCTCCTCCACATCGCCGCCTGGGACGGCGCTGCCCTCAGCCGCATCGCCGGCAAAACCGCGAAACTCAAAGGCCTGCAAAATTTTCCTCAGGTTCCCGAACCAACCGAGCAAGCCTGGCAAGCCGCCATCGCCGCGTCAAAGCGAAATCACGATCTGTTGGTAGCAACCGTCGGAGCCCTATCCTCCAAGCGCCTGCGCGATCAGTGTCCCGGAAAAAATTACGACCTCTACCATCTCCTCCACGGAGTCGTCCAGCATGAGCTCTATCACGCCGGCCAAATCGCCATTCTGAAGAAAGCCGCCGGAATTGAATAATTTGGTAATCGGGTAATTGTGGGAATGAAAAACCGTTGCCCAGCGTTTTCAATTTCACAATTACAAAATTGCTCAATTACACAATCCCTCCATCACCACTGCTTAAAAATCACCGCCACAGCCACAACAATCAGCCCAAACCCCGCCACATAATTCCATCTCAGCGGCTGCCCCAAATAAAAAACCGAGAACGCCGCAAACACCGTCAGCGTAATCGCCTCCTGAATCGTCTTCAGCTGCGCCGCCGTAAACTCATACGACCCGATCCGGTTCGCCGGCACCTGAAAGCAATATTCAAGAAACGCAATCAGCCAGCTCACCGCGATCACCTTATACAGAGGCACCTCGCGATACTTCAGGTGCCCATACCACGCAAACGTCATAAAAATATTCGAGATGGTCAGCAGCACGATCGTGCGCATGAATGTTTTGACTCCCTATGTTTCGGTCTTGGGTGCTAGGTCTTGGAAATTAGTCCTCGTGTTCCGCATTCCTCTTAAAGCACAGACACATTCTTGCCTGAGTTACGCCAAAGGAGAATTACTCCGCCCGACGCGAACGCCCAACCCCCACCACCCAGGCCCCACCACCCACCCCAACAGATGCTCTTTCCCCCAATTCCGTTTACAATTTCGTGCGGCAACCGGCCAAAAGAGAATTTCCCCTGACAGCTCCCAGTCCGATCTCTGTCGCCGTCGTCGGCGTGGGCGTCTTCGGGCGCAATCACGCACGAGTGTACAAGGAACTCGAACTCCAGGGTCAGCCCGTCCGCCTGCTCGGCGTCGTCGATCCCGATCTCAACCGCGCCGACGCTGTCGCCCGCGAGTTCAGCTGCAAGGCCTTCGGATCGGTTGAGCAGATGCTCACCACCCACAGCGAACTCCAGGCCGCAACCGTCGCCGTGCCCACCATCCATCATCTTTCTGTGGCCCGCGAGCTCATGCAAGCCGGCGTCGACGTCCTCATCGAAAAGCCGCTGGCCGCCAATCTCGAAGAAGCCGACCAGATCGTCGCCTTCGCCGCCAAGCACAAACGCATCGGACAAGTCGGCCACCTCGAGCGCTTCAACCCCGCCGTCCGCGCCACCCTGCCGCTTCTCACCCAGCCCATGTTTTTTGAAGTCCACCGCCTCAGTGTCTTCACCCCGCGCTCGCTCGATGTTGACGTCGTCCTCGACCTGATGATCCACGATCTCGACATCGTCCTCGCCTTCGCCAAGTCGCCCGTAAAAGAAGTCCGCGCCGTCGGCCTCCCCATCCTCTCCGGCAAAGTTGACATCGCCAACGTTCGCCTCGAGTTCGACTCCGGCTGCATCGCCAACTTCACCGCCAGCCGCGTCTCCACCGAACGCGTCCGCAAGCTGCGCTTCTTTCAGCCCCGTCAATATGTTTCGCTCGACTACAGCCGGCAAGAAGTTCTCGTCTTCACCGTCGGCGACAATGCCGGCGCTGCAGCAATGCCATCCGTAAACCCGCAAATCGGAGTCACCAAACCGCCCGTCGCTTCCGAAGAGCCGCTGCACGCCGAGCTCAAATCTTTCCTACATGCTGTCCGCGAGCGCTCCACGCCAGTCGTCTCCCTCGAAGACGGCCAGCGCGCCCTCCACCTTGCCCTCGAAATCGTCAACGCCATCCGCGAGCACGGCAAAAAAATCAACCTCCCAACCATCTCAAAAGCCAAGCCCTAAGCAGGACACGAATCCCACCGTAGCGGTGTCATCCCGAGCGCAGGCGTTCTTCAGCCGGAGCGAGGGATCTCCCCGCAACGGCGTCGAGAAGGGCACGACTTCAGTCCTGCCGTTAGCAGTCTAAGAAAACCAACATCAAGCGGCTGTAGGCGAACCACCTCCTGTCATCCCGACCGAAGCTCCTCGTTTGAAGAACGAGCAGCGCAGCGGAGCGACCTGCTTCCGCTCACGACTCACGACTCAGGACTCACGACTACGCCTCCATTTACATATGTTTACGAAGGTAAGTACCGGCACGTTTGTGTAAGAGCAATTCCCCGCGAAAGATGCGAAAATAGAAACTACCTGGCTACAAGCGCCGCGAGCACCATTATTTTCTGGGAATGCGGCCCGGGAACGCTCGATGCAACTCCGCCTACTGTGGGGCCAACACTGGCACGACCGGCGGACGCATCTGAGCATCTAAGTCTTGACCAGCGCATGCCGATTACGCAGATTCCATTCCAGGACCCCGTTGCCCCAACCGAGAAGCCGCAAGCGGAGCAGCTTGGACTGTATGACACCGACGACTGGGAGCAGGCGTATCGCGATCTCGATGCGCGCGTTCCCCATCTTCTCATCCAGCTGCAGGACGATCTGTCACGCTCGCGCAAGCGCGAGGCCATCTGGATTTCCGTCATCGTCCACCTCGTGGTCTTCATCACTCTCTGGAATTTCAAGTTCATCGAAAAATTTCTTCCCTTCCGCGCCGTCATCGTCGTTCCTCTCAATCCCGACAAAAACAACGACGTGACGTTTCTCGCGCTGCCGCCAGATGCGCAGAAGCTCACGCGCAAGCCCAACACCAACATCATGTCCGACAAGGACCGCATAGCGACGGCGCGCCATCCTGAGCTCGATCCGAAAGAGTTGAGAAAGATTCTCGCAACACCGCCGCCCGGCGCGCCCGGTCTGCGCGGCCCGCGCGCGCCTCAGCCCACCGGACCGCAAGCCATGGCGCCGAATCCTCCCGCCAACGAAGCGCCTTCTGGCCAGCCGCAGCAACAGACCGCGCGCCCGCAATTTCAAACTAATCAACAGGCGCAACTCCAAGCGCCGCCCGCTCCCAACACCAAAAATGTTTTCAGCAAATATGCCGGATCAACCAGCGCAGGATCAGCGATTCAGGAAGCAACGCAAGCAGCCGCAGCCAACCGCGGCGGCGGCGGCCAGGAAGGCGACTTCGGTCTGGGCACCGGCGCCCGCGGCCGCCAGTTAGGCGCGCTCGATATTCTCAGCGACACCCAGGGCGTCGACTTCGGCCCCTACCTGCAACGCATCATTCAAGATGTAAAAGACAACTGGTATCGCCTCATCCCCGAATCGGCAGAAATGAAAAAAGGCAAACTCGCCATCGAGTTCGCCATCACCAAAGACGGAAAAGTCGCCGACATGCGCCTGGTCGCCGGCTCCGGAGACGTCGCCCTCGACCGCGCCGCCTGGGGAGGCATCACCGCCTCGAATCCCTTCCCGCCCCTCCCCGCCGAATTCACCGGCCCCTACCTAGCCCTCCGCTTCCGCTTCTACTACAACCCCGACAAATCCGACCTGGAGTAGCGCTCCCGTGGAAAAAATGCCTGTCCTGTTCGTCGGTCATGGCTCGCCGATGAACGCGATCGAACAAAACGCATTCACCGAAACTCTGACCAGCCTAAGCGCCAGGTTGCCAAGGCCGCAAGCTGTCTGCGTGGTCTCGGCGCATTGGGTAACGGCAGGCACGCAAGTTGTAGCGTCGGCGCATCCGCGCACAATCCACGACTTCTACGGATTTCCCCGGCCCTTGTACGACGTGCAATATCCCGCGCCCGGAGCGCCAGACGAAGCCACCGAACTTTCCGCGAATCCCGAAATTCAAAAGACCGACGAATGGGGACTAGACCACGGCGCATGGAGTGTGCTGCGCCACTTGTACCCGCAGGCGGATGTGCCTGCGTTCCAGCTAAGCCTGGATGCGCGCCGCACCTTCCGCGAGCACCTCGAACTGGGGCGCGAGATCAGTGCGCTCAGAGAGCGCGGAGTGCTGATCGTAGGCAGCGGCAACATAGTGCACAATCTGCAGCGCATCAACCGGGACAACCCCCACGGAGCCTACGATTGGGCGCTAGAATTCGACACCCGCGTAAAAGCCGCCATCGACCAGCACGACGCCAGCGCATTAGCTCAACCTGAAAAGTGGGGCGAGAAACTATTAGCCACCGCGCATCCCACACCAGAACACTACCTACCGCTCCTCTATTGCATGGGCGCAACAACAGAGCAAGATGCAGTGACGTACCCCTACGAAGGCTTCGACTTCGGCAGCATCTCCATGCGAATGGCGTTGTTCGCAGAAACGCCAGTCTAACCCAGCAAAGCGCGCACCAATGTGGCGCGGGCGCCTCCGCCCGCGTCTCAAGTTCAAACGCAACCCTGCGCCCGAACATATGTCATCCTGAGGCGCCGCTCTTTGGCGCCGAAGGACCCATGCACTCCCTGAATCCCAAGTCGCTCGAGAGAATTCATTAGAACTAGAGATAGAAACCTGTCATCCAGAACGAGTAGCGCAGTGGAAGGACTTGCTTTTGCTAACAACCAACGACGAGCGACCAACGACCAGTCGCAGCAAATGTCAGGAATTAAACCAGAACAACTAATTAGCAGCCTTCTGCAACGGATCACTCAAAGCAATTAACTTCCCCGGAGGAAAATCCTCGGCCGTCAGCGGCGTCTCCGGATTCGGATTCGTAATCCTCCGCACCGCCCCACTGCGCACACCCTGGATGGTCAGGCTCTGGCCCTCAACCGCCAGCACACGATACGTTTCCGCGAAGATCTCCGCCCGAGTGTCAGCCATGATGCCTATTAGATGCCCAATCCCCCCAGACGGCCAACCAGAAGTTGTCCAACCGACGCCCTTTCGTCACCTCTTTTTTCCCAATCAGGAAATCCCCACGCAGGGCGTCATCCTTAGTAGATGAAGACGAAGAACCCACAAAGAACCAGTGTACTAACGACATAGGGGAGAAAAGCAGGTGTGCCGGATAAAAAGCTCACGACTCAGGACTCTGGACGAATCAAATCTCCCACCAGTTAACCGCTCACTCCCCCTCCATAAAACGAACCAAACACATAAACATTCCCACTTTCCCAATAAAAATTCCTCTTCCACCCAGTCCGCCGTATCCCAACCCACAACCACGACCCAGCGCTCGCAGCGCGCAACCTCTCAGTTCCACTCATTAACCACTCCAATGCCCCCAATCCCAACGAACCAAAAATACAAACTTTCCCACTTTCCAAGAAAAAAGCGGCCGTCAGGAGTCTGTTACGGAATTCGCCGGAAGGGCATGGTGGTGGTACAGGATCAAATCGAGTCGCGGAGCGACGGCATTCATTAGCCCAGCGCGTAAGCGCTGGGAACGAGTAGTGCGGGATGAACCGAGTCCGCTGCAGCGGACGAAACGAGTTTCGTAAGACTCGTCAGGCCGCCGCCGTAGAAAGCTCACGACCAAGGACTACTTCACGCCGCACCAGTTCGATTGGAAAAAGTCTGTCATCCCGACCGAGGCTGCTCGTTCGAAGAACGAGCAGCGCAGTGGAGGGACCTGTTTTTCGCTAGCGACTCAGGACTTTCCTTTGAGCATCTCCACTACCCGGTCATAATCATCCACCGTCGCATACTCAATCACAATCTTGCCTTTCCCCTTCCGATCCCGAATCCTGACCCGGCATCCCAGCAACCTCTCCAGCTCCGTCTGCGCCGCGCGTACATTCGGATCCACCCACCGCGCCCCGCCCGTCCTCTTCACCACCGTCCCCGGCATCCCCGGAAACGGATCGAGCAGCCCATTCATCGACAGCACCATCCGCTCCACCTGTTCGAGCGTCAGCCCCTTCTTCACCAGGTAAAGCGCCGCCTGCGAAATCTGATCCTCCCCATTCAGCTTCAGCAACTCCTTCGCCTGTGCAAACGAAATTCTCTTCTCCGCCAGCATTTGCATCACTTCACGCGGCAGCTTCAGCAGCCGCATGTAGTTCGTCACCGATTCGCGCGACAACCCCACGCGCTGTCCGATCTCTGCCTGCGTCATCTGAAAATCCTTGCTCAGCACGCGGAATGCCTCCGCCTGCTCCAGCGGGCTCAGATCCTCACGCTGCAGGTTTTCGATGATCGTCACCTCCGCCGCCTGCTGCAGCGAAAGCTTGCGCACCATCGCCGGAACTGTATTCTTCCCCGCCTTCTTCGACGCATGCAGCCGCCGCTCGCCCAGCACCAGGATGTACCGCCCCGGCTCATCCTCCGACGGCCGCACCAATATCGGCTGCACCACTCCATTCGCCTTGATCGACTCCGCCAGCTCTTCCAACGCGTCGTCATCGTCCACATACCGCGTTTGAAACGGATTCTTGTCGATCAGCTCCAGCCCCAAATTCACCACAAGATTCCCCCGCACCCGCGTCTCCGCCTGCGCATAAATCGTGATCGGATCATCGGATGCCACAACGTTGTCATTAACAACTTCCCCAGAGATGTCATTCCGAATCGGTCCGAAGGACCGGTGAGGAACCTGCTGTTCGCCAGCAGCACCAATCACCGTAGGTGCCCCATCTTTCGCGTCCTTTGCGAAGGGTGGGTAAGTTGCCGCCGAAGCAAAATGAGCAGCACCTCCACCCGCCTCCTCCACCGCAGCCCGAATAGTTCCCTCAATCGGATACCCCTCAGGCGCCACTGAAGGCGCCGCAGCAGCCGAATCCGCCACGCCCAAATGTGGCGCGGGCGCCCCCGCCCGCGCATCGCGCGATTCAGGAGGGGCGGACGCATTCGTCCGCCCAGCGTGTGTAGGGACAACCGCCCCCGGTTGCCCAGCTGAGCGAAGCTCCGCAGGCCGCCCAGCCGGCACCACCCGCGGCCCTGGCAACAACGACTCCAACCCTCGCCCCAAAGCTCGCCGCTTCTCGACCTTGTCTTTATCTTTCTCGCGATCTTTATCGCGCCCCGCCAGATTCTCCGCCGCCGAAGTGGTCATTTAATCTCTCCGCACCAGAAGTTCTTATCGATTAGCCTTGAGCACCAAAAAAAATCCGATGTCACCCACCACAACCCGCTCTAATCCATAGCCAACCAGATGTCATCCTGCGGCGGCGCAAAGCGCTGCCGAGGGATCCTACGTCCGCCGACATCGCTAATGGAGCCGTAAGGAGCAAAATTTTCATCATCCAAACACGCCACGCACGGCAGCTTTGTCATCCTGAGGCGCCGGCCACCGAGGGCAAAGTACATCGACATTCATCAATCTAATACATCGATGATCATCGATGTAAAGAGCTGATAGCTGATAGCTGAAAGCTGACGGCTGCAGCTCAAGCGGTCTTATCCATCTCCCCCGCCGCCGGAATCTCCTCGACAGCAGTGCCTTGCTCGCCTCCCTGTGCCGCCGCGACTTCCGGACCGTGCGCGCCGACAGCATGTTCATCAGCCACTGACGGCTCACCGCTGACCGTTGGCCATTGCCTCTCGATCATCTCCTTCGCCAGCCTTATGTAACTCTCCGCCCCCTTCGACCGCGGATCGTACACCAGCGCCGCCTTGCCATGGCTCGGCGCTTCAGCCAGCCGAATGTTCCTGGGCACAGTCGTGCGGCACAGCTTCTCTCCAAAGTAATTTTTCAACTCAGTCATCACCTGCTGCGCCAGGTTCGTGCGTTCGTCGAACATCGTTAGCACGACGCCCTCAATGTCCAGCAGCGGATTCAGGCCCGCACGTATGCGCTCGATCGTGTCCAGCAGCTCACTGATACCTTCGAGCGCAAAATATTCGCCCTGCATGGGAATGAGCACAGCGTCAGCTGCCACGAGAGCATTCAACGTGAGCAGGTCGAGCGCAGGAGGACAATCCAGCACGATGAACTGGAAGCGATCACGCAGAGGCGCGAGCGCGTTGCGCATCCTGAACTCCCGCCCATCCACATCGACCAGCTCAAGGTTCGCGCCGATCAGGTTCTTGTGCGCAGGGATCAGCCAGAGCTGCTCGAGTTCAGTCGTCTGCAGCGCTTCCTCGCCAGAGGCAGCGCCCATCAGAACATGGTAGGAGTTGATCCGCTCAGGATCCTTGACGAACCCCAGGCCGCTGGTCGCATTAGACTGCGGATCGCAATCGACCAGCAGTGTGTTCACTTCGGCCGCTGCAAAGGACGCAGCGAGGTTGATGGCGGTCGTGGTCTTGCCCACGCCGCCCTTCTGATTGGCAACGGCGATAACGCGTCCCATTGAGTTGTGAGGAGAACCTAGAGCTCATCGCAGCATAAGACGATTCACATTTCAATTGCAATGACGAATTGCAGTGCAAACGAGTGAATCATGTGCAAAACCAGTCGCAATGTTCCTGCAGGAACATTGCGGTGAAGAACTTCACCGATGGCGTCGATTCTGTAGGTCAGCCTGTGGGAGTGGTTTGTGGGATTGTGTCGGTTCTGGCGATACGGGTAAAATGGGCGAAGATAAAGAGAAATGTTCCTGCAGGAACATTGTGAGCGCCTAGAACTGTTCGAAATAGCGGATGGCTAATCCGTACGGAATTGAAGAAATGTTCCTGCAGGAACATTTCACAGATGATCCAATCGGGACCATGAAATACGTAAAATGCGCTGGCAGTTTCCCACTTTAGATGTAAGTTGTTATTCTTGCACTCAAAATCTGATGACTTTTCGGTTACGACTTCCACTTTCAACCTAATTTCGTATGGGGTTAACTATTCGGGTCCCTGGCTGGGCCAAGGAATCGATCATTTGGGCTGGCTACGTTTTGATTGAGCTATGACTAGTATTCGGGAGGATGAGAGCGGTATCGGGTAGGGGGAGGACCAGGCGAATGTGGGAATGGCTGCGCGAGCTTCGGGCAGTTGGGATGCGCCCATCAACAGGCCGAGACGTCCGCCCGGGGCGACCAGGGTGGCCGCTACGGGGAGTACTGTGGCGAAGCGCTCGACTGCGCGCAGGCTGACTACATCAAAGCTGGCCGGAAGGGATGCGGTCGATTCAACGCGCGTGGTTTTTATATCGATATCCGTCAATGTAAGGGCGCGGACGACTTCGCGCAGGAAAGTTGATTTTTTGTGATTGGATTCGATCAGCGTTACGTGGGCCTGAGGCGCCCAGAGTTTGATTGGGATGCCGGGGAAGCCGGCACCGGAGCCGACATCGGCTATCGTCGGGGCTGACGCCCCTGTTTCTTCTTGGCGCTTGACGCGGCCCTGAAGGGTCACTCTTCCCCCGGATACGGCATCACTTGGCGTGCCGTCGCTGCGCTCGGCTGGGCGGAGGAATGCCTCCGCTGCTCCAGGGACAGCTTTGGGAAATAGATGTTGGGCGGCGAAGAGGCTTTCACCGAAGTGTCGGGTGACGATTTCTTCCGCGTTGCGGATGGCGGTGAGATTGATGCGGGCGTTCCAGCGGAGGAGTATATCGATGTATGTCGATATACCTTCGAGTTGCGCCGTGGATAAGCTTGCGTCCGAAAGAAGGAATGGGTGGAGCAGTTCGGCGATGCGGCCGGGGTGCATGGAATTTTCGATTGTACGTGTGGGTGCGTCGCAATGCGACACCCGGCCTTTGAGAAGTTCGCACGCGAATGAGGGCGCAGAGCACCAGCCGCCATTGTGGCCGCCTGGGTGCCGGTCTTTCGCCCCTCCGGGGCTTACTGTCCTACCGCTTATTATTTCCCACGGCTTGCGCCATGGGCTGCACTCTTTCGCCGCTTCGCGGCTGGGTTTTCTTTTGACTTTCGCCTTTTTGTTTTATCTATGAAAATTAAATACTCCGGGGAGAGAGTGGGGGCTGGGAGTTTTCCTATTCTGAGTTCCCGGTGAAATGCCCCATGTCTCGCAAAAGCGGCGAGACATGGGGCACCCAGGAATACCGGGATCTCTTATTCACCGCGCTAATTGATGGTGAAAGTGACCGGCGTCGACTTACCTCCTCCGGGAACCGGGTTGGTGACCACGACATTTACTGTGCCGGCGGATGCGAGGGCAGAAGCGGGCACGTAGAGCGTCAGTTGAGTTGGGCTGAGATAGTTTGCGTAGAGAGAGGTTCCATTCCAGGTGACTTGCGAGCCGGGGACGAAGCCGGTTCCGGTGATGGTTACGGGCATATTCCAGGTGCCGTGAGTCGCACTTGAGGGTGAGAGTGATTGCGCGACGGGCACGGGATTTTGAGTTCCAGTTGCGAACATCGAGGAACTGGACAGCAAGACCACCTGCGAACTTGTAGTGCCGCAACATTCGACCTGGTCGAGGAAAGCCAGCCCGTTGTTTCCCCAAGAAATGAAGCTGCTGATTGTGCCGGCGGGAACTTGCGATAAGTTCGCGACGGCTGTGGGAGTGAACTTCGAGAGATTGTAGGTAGTCACTCCGAGGAAGTTCTCGGAGAACGGCGTAACGCCGAGGGCGAACAGACGATTGATCGCTGAGTCTGGTAAAACCTGAGAGTTGCTGTTGCAGCAACCGCCAACGATGTCGAAGCTGCCGGTGCTAAGTCCTGTCGTGGGATTGAAGACGTGGCCGATGTTGTCGTAGAGGAGGCCACTGGCGTACGCGATGGTACTGCCCTCGAGCAGGTTGCTCCATTGCGAGCCGAGCGTGCCTCCGAGGGAATTGACGCTGACTTGGCTTACCGTGTCCTGGTAGTAGCCATATAAGGTGGTGGAGTTGGCGAAAACTATATCGCCGATGTACGGATATGTAATGGAGTCAGGAAGCTGAGTGGAGTCTTTGAAGAAGTAAAGGCCGGTGATTCCACAACAGCCGGTGGTTCCTTCGACGACGGCGATCGTGTGCGGGTCTGAAGGCAAAACCTGCATGCTAATGGCGTCGTTGGAGGAGCCATAGCCGTTGGTGCCCAGGCTAATGTCGATATCGGCGGTGAAATTTGGGAGGACCAACCGCTGGACGGAGCCGTTTCCGTTGAGCCCGACGTAGAGATACTTGGAGTCACTGGAGAGAGCCAACTGACCGGGCTCGCTGCCGGCAAAGTAGTATCCGGAGACGCGTCCGAGAGTTGGGTTGATGACGGCGACGGTGTTGCCTTGCGAACCGTAGCTGCTGGGAAGTGAAGCGTAGATGCGTTGTGCGAAGGGATCCCAGACCAGGCCGTTGGCGGGGAGATCGAGCACTGTGACTTTTACCGGGTAAGTGACGTCGAAAAAGATTGGCGCGGAAAGTCCACCGGGAGGCGGGTTCGAAATGGAGAGCTGAATAATGCCGGCGGAGGCAAGCTCGCCGGTGGTTGGCTGGAACTGGACCTCGCCGGAATTCACATATGTGGTGGGTTGAGACTTGCCGTTCCAGAGTACTTTGGCTCCTGTCATGAAGTTGTTGCCCTGGAGGATGATGGGAGCAGGAGCCGTTTTCGCAATGACGGTATTGGGCGAAGCATAGGCAAGGCTTGGAGTTAGCGCGACGATATCCAATTCGAGCGCTTGGGAATAACCTCCACCCGGCGGAGGATTCTCGACAGAGACGTACGTGCTGCCCGTGCCGATGAGGTAGGAGGCAGGCACGATCGTGGTGAGCTGCGTGGAGCTTACGAACGTCGTGGGCAACAACGTGCCGTCGAAGTCGATGGCGGAACCGGAGATAAAACCGGTACCGGTGGCGGTGAGGGTGAAGCTGCCGCTGTTCTGATAGACAGTCTGGGGGGAAATCGAGATGAGGTTCGGGAGGGGGTTACCAGCGGTTCCAGAAACAGCAATGGTGATCGGCTGGATTAAACCTTGTACTGAAACCAGAAGATTGGTAGCGAAACTCGTGACCGCGTTGGGAGTGAAGGTCATCTCAGTTTCGCAGGTCTGCCCCGGAGACAAGGTAACTACACACGCACTCGCAATCGTAAAGCTTGAGCTGTTGCCGCCGCTCAGAGTCATTCCGGTGATGGTCACCGAATTGGCAATTGAGTTGGTGAAATAGACGGCGACATAGCCGGTTGAGTTTTCGGCTACAGTTCCGAATTGAATAGGGTTGGGATAAACGGTAATTGGAGAGAAGGCTGCGTGCGCGAGGCAGGCAGCGAAGAGCAGCGACGCAACTACGGCAAGGCGCAGTTTACCCGACATCGTTGTGACTCCTTCAGAGAATTCCCCCTCGTTCGTTTCAACGTATGGGACAACTTAGCGGCGAGCTTCCGGATGGTGGTACTGGGACGGATGCTCGGCATATGTTTCGACACCAGCGACTTCGTCGCGAGGTGACGAAACCTAAGTTGAGGGCTGACATTCTATCTTGGTTCGGGTTTTTGCGTATGTGATTCTGGGAGTTGCAAGTTATTGCTACAGGTATGGTGCTTGGGCTCTTGGGTTTTGTTTGCGCGGCTGCGCGGGCGGGGGGCGCCCGCGCCACATTCGCCCGATCCACTTCGTGTTTTGTTCCTGCAAAAGTCAAAATCCCCACCCTGTCGCAAAAGACGCGACAAGGGTGGGGCACCCGGTCACGCGACTCTGGTGCTGAGTGGGGGTTGGGTGGGGTCTAAGGAAGGTGTTGGGATTGCAACTTGGGTGCGGGTTGGGGCATCCGACGGGTTGTAAGATTGTTGCTAGTCGTGAGTTGTGAGTCCTGAGTCGTGAGGAAAGCAGGTCCCTGCACCGCGGTCGGGATGACGGTTCTTTGCTGGTTCGTGTGAAAATTCGTGAGCCGTTGGTCTTTCTCCCTGGGTGTCGCGGCGATTGCAGGAATCCCTCGACTGCGGTTGTGCTCCGCTAATCGCGGAGCACAATCCTGGCTCAGGATGACATGGGCTCCGGGGCTACAGTGGCAATGGCTTCGAGAGTGATCATTACGAGGTTCCTCTTGAGATCGGCACGAATTTTCATCGCCGGTAGATTTACTCTTCTGGCAGTATTTCTTCTTCTGTTCGCGCCCTTCATCCTCGTCCCGTCCGCGAGTCCATCCCTTTTTGCGCAGGATTATTCCTCGGGTGCTTCTGGGCAGGATTCGCAGCAGGCGTTTACTTTGAGCGGGAGTGTCGTGAATGCGGCTACTGGGGCTCCGGTGCCGCGGGCCTTGGTTACGTTGTATGGGCCGCGACGGCGATCGGTGATGAGCAATGCTGAGGGGCAATTTTCGTTTGAAGGAGTTACGGCTGGGTCGATGCAGGTTGGAGCGGAAAAGCCGGGCTACTTCAGCGAGCAGGAGATGAAGCTGCGGGCGGGGAATCAAGGGGCGATGCCGGAGACGGTGACGGTGGTGCGGGAGTCGTCGACGGTTACGGTGAAGCTGATTCCGGAGAGCGTGATTGCGGGGCGGATCACAGAGAATGGCGTGGGCGTGGAGGGCGTTCCGGTGACGGCGATGACGCTGGAGATTCAGGATGGATTCCGGCAGTGGGCGCAGCGGGGGAACGCGGTTAGCGACGAAGACGGAGAGTTCCGGCTGGCAGGGCTGACTGTGGGCGAGTATTACTTGCAGATTGGCCCGAAGGGTCCGGAGGGAATGGGAGGGAAAGGTCCGCAGAGCGGATATGGGAGGGTGTTTTATCCGGGGCCACCGGCGGCGGAGGGCGGATCGCCGATGGCGGTGGGCTTGGGACAGCGGGCGGAGATGGAGATTGGAGTGAAGCGCGAGCCGTGGTTTGTGGTGAGCGGCGCGGTGCGGGCTACGGAGCCGGTGATGAACTGGAATATCCAGCTGGTGGACGATCACGGCGGCACGCTGGTGGCTGGGGGGCGGCACAGTTTTGAGACGGGCGAATTTGAGATGCGGGCTCCGGCGGGGAATTACACTTTGCGCGCGATGACGTTTGCGCGCGGGAGAGCGAGTGCAACGGCTATGCCGCTGACGGTGCATGGTGATGTGACGGGATTGCAGGTGGCGGTGGGCTCCGGCGGCGTGATTCCGGTGAAGATCAAGACGGAGTCGGCGGGGACTAAAGCTCCGACGACTAGCGAATGGACGAAGGTGACCTTTGGAAACGGACGGAAGCTTAGCGGCGCGGGAATGCCTCCGGTGTCAATCTATTTGCGGCGGATGGGAGAGTTTGAGGAAGGGCGGAATCTGTTTGCGGCTATGGATGAAAGCGGGAGACCGGAAACGCTGGCGGTGCGCGGGCTGGAGCCGGGGAATTATTGGCTGGAGGCGAGCAATAACGCTCCGTGGTACGTGGCGTCGGCGGAGTGTGGCGGCGTGGATTTGCTGCGGGAGGAGTTGACGGTGACTACGGGGGCTCCGTGTGCGGAGATTGATGTGACGCTGCGCGATGATGGGGCGTCGCTGCATGTGAGCGGTACTTGGGATGGGGATCCGGCGCAGGCGGCGGTGCTGATTCTGCCGGAGCGGGCTCCGCAGCAGACGATTTTGGGGCAGGTTTCCAAGGATGGCGATGTTGGTTTTGGGGATTTGGCGCCGGGGGCTTACAACGTGTTGCTGATCGATCGGGCGGATGGGTTGGAGTACAAGAATCCGGAGGCGATGGCGGGGCATTTGGGGAAGGCGGCGCATGTGACTTTGGGGGCTGGGCAGGAGGGGAGTGTTAAGGGGGAGTTGGTGCGGAGGTAGTCGTTGGCCGTTCGTCGTTAGAACGCTTGGGTTTGTGGCGATTGCAGGGATCCTTCGACTGCGGTTGTGCTCCGCTAATCGCGGAGCACAATCCTCGCTCAGGATGACATTGTGGCTTTTAAGCGGTCGGAATTGATTGTGAGTTTCCTGGTTATGAAATTGGGTTCTTCATCGCAGAGAAAATCCCCTCGTCTCGTGGCACGGAACGCCGCGAGAAATGGGGCACCCACATGTGGATTGGTCCTTTTTTGCTTTCTGTTTTTTCTTTGCACTGGAGTGTGGGCGCAGGGGGGGCGGAAGTTTCGGATTAGTGGGACTGTGGTGAATGCTAATACTGGCGATATTCTACGCAATGCTACGGTGACGCTGGGGTGGTCGCAGAGTCAGGATGTGTTGGCCACGACTACTACGGCGGAGGATGGGAGTTTTCGATTTGAGGGGCTCGCGGCGGGGAAGTATTGGATGCGGGGCGAGGCTAGCGGATTTGCGGCGCAGGGATTCGACGAGCACGCGGGGTTTTTTACGGGAATTGTTACCGGTGGGAGTGTGGATGCAGAGCATTTGATGTTTTCGCTGCGTCCGGATGCGGGGATTGTGGGCGCGATTCTGGATGAGGCGAATGAGCCGGTGCGCGAGGCGCAGGTGAAGCTGTTCCGGCGAGAGATGCAGGATGGAAAAGAAGTGACTAGCTTGCGCGCGGTGGCGCAGTCGAACGATGAAGGGCGGTACCGGTTTGGGCATCTGGCGCCGGGGCGCTATTTCATCGCGGTGGAGGCGCGGCCTTGGTACGCGCAGAATGCAAATGTTGTGGAGGGAGTGCCCGATCAGGTTGTGGACCAGAATCCGAATCAAGTAGTGAGCGACGGCGCGGTAAACGATGTTGAGGCAGGCGCGGCGACGGAGGAAGCTAAGACGGAATCGGATCGGGCGCTGGATGTGACTTATCCGCTGACGTTTTATCCGGGGGCGACAGATGAGAATGGCGCATCGGCGATTGTGCTGCAGTCCGGGGATCGGGCGACGGCGGATGTGAGATTGAGTCCAGTGGCGGCGGCGCATTTGCATGTGCCGCGGGCGACGGCGGATCCGTCGGACGGGATGAATGTGACGCTGATGCGGCGAATTTTTGGCGGCGCGGAAGAGCCGGTGCAGTCGCAGAGCGAGCAGTCAGATAAAGGATATGACATTGGAGGAATCGCTCCGGGAGAGTACGTGCTGCAGGCGCAGAGTTTTGGGAAGAATCCGCAGAGTTGGACGCAGCCGATTGCGATTGGCGGCGATATGGAAGTGAACCTGGAACACGCGACCGCGATGGCGAGCGTGAAGGGCGTGGTGAAGATTGAAGGCGGCGGGCCGGTGACGCGCGGATTTGTGACGCTGACCAATCGCTCTACGGATGAGCGGGCCGGGGCGAGGGTGAACGAGAAAGGGGAGTTTGAGCTTTCGGGGCAGCCGGTGGCGCCGGGGAGTTATGAAGTGGCGGCGGCTACGACTCCGAACGGGCGGGTTAGCCGCGTGACGGCTAGCGGCGCGAAGGTGACGGGGGAAACGCTGGAGATCGGCGGGGCGGCGAACGTGGAGTTGACGATTTATCTGCAACAGAAATTTGCGACGATTGATGGAACGGTGACGCGAGAGGGCAAGCCGGCGGCGGGCGCGATGGTGATGCTGGTGCCGGAGGATTTGAGGAATCAGGAATCGATGGTGCGGCGGGACCAGAGCGATCTGGATGGGACGTTTACTTTGCGAGGCGTGGTGGCGGGGAAGTATACGGTGGTGGCGATTCAGAAGGGATGGGACTTGGATTGGATGAGTCCGGCGGTGATGGCTGGCTATTTAAAAGGCGGAGAGACGGTGCGGGTGGTTGGTGGGGAGAAGTATGGGGTGAAGGTTGGGGTGCAGTAGGGGGGTTGGATCGAGGCACACTCTGCATTTCTGAGAGTTCGAGCTTATGAAGTCGTGGCGATTGCAGGGATCCTTCGACTGCGGTTGTGCTTCGCTAATCGCGAAGCACAATCCTCGCTCAGGATGACAGATGGCTCGAGGGCGTGGGGAACTTCAGTCGGTTAGTTGCGCTTGACGCTGAGCCCGGGCGGGGGCGCCCGCGCCACATTGTCCTTATCCTTTTTATCCTTCGCGCGGATTATCCGGTGATCAGTCGCCCAGGACTGCGGGGCCGGCGGAGTTGTCGATCAGGCAGCGCCAGTCGCCTCCGGGTTGCTGGCGGAAGACGGCGGTGGCGACGAACTGGCGGGGCGGGGCGTTCTGAGCGTTGCGTTTGAGGGTCCAGCGGGAGAGGAATAGAGCTACACCATTGGCTTCCAGGGTGAAGGTGCGCTCCTGCTTGACGGTGGCTTGCCAGGCCATGATTTCCTTAAACGCCCGGCGGAGGTCGGCCTTGCCGCGGACTACGCGGTCGGGCATGACCATGACGGCGTCATCGTCGTAGAAATTGAGGACTGCTTCCAGGTCGCCCCGGTTGAAAGCATCGTCTAGGGCGAGGACCGTTTCCTGCGGAGTTCTCGTGATCATACAGGGGGAGTGCTCCCGAGAAAGATTTGGATTGTGTTGCTGACGGCGACAGCGAGATTGCAATCTGGCGACGGAATTCAGTAACAATTCAGCATTGGACGAAGAGCGGCGCGCTCCCAAGCTTTGTGGAATATCATGCCACAGAAATGGGTGATTTTGATGGGATTAATTATCCACAAGGGCCGTTGGGAGCGGGTTTTGGGGTCGGGGATTGTTCTGGTCATCTGCCACTCCGCCATGGTTCGGACCGCGCAGTTGTTCTTGCGCAGGCTGGGGTGCCCGCGCCACATTCTCTCTCCTCTTCTCTCGGCAAGTTCTCTGGTAGTGGTGCAGTTTGGCTGACGCGTTAGGCCGGTTAAGCTGGAGATCCTTCGCTACGCCTCGCTTCGCTCGCCCCCGGCTGAAAGCCGGGGGTCTACCAAAGCGGCTCCGCTCAGGATGACAAAGCTCCGTAAAGAGCCAAGCTGCACCACTACCAGTTCTCTCGGCAAGTTGAGGGGTTTGCTGGGCGCGTGGTAGCATCCTAGGTTTTGGCGGGCGGGGTTGACGGAGTCGACGGGCTGGCCGAATTTCCTGTCCTGATCCTCTTCCTTAGTTTTTGTGGCTCGTTTCTTGGCCGTGCCTTCCGCGCCTGCCCATAGGAGCCCAACGTGAAAGTCTATTCTGGAGAAAATATCCGTAATGTGGCGATGGTGGGGCACGGGCATGCGGGCAAGACCACGCTCGTCTCCGCCATGCTGTACACCTCGGGAGCAACGCAGCGGCTGGGCCGGGTAGACGACGGCTCGTCCACGACCGACTACGACGAGGAAGAGATTGCCCGCAAGATGTCGATCTCGGCGAGCGCTGCCGTTGTGGAGTGGGGGACAAGCAAGATCAACATTCTCGACACGCCTGGATTCAACATGTTCGTTCACGAGGCGAAGATGGCGCTGCCCGTGGTGGACGCAGCGATTGTGGTGGTCGACGGCGTGGCCGGCGTGGAAGTGGTGACGCAGAGAGTGTGGAATTATTGCGAAGAATATAAGACCCCACGGCTGATCGTGGTGAACCGCATGGATCGCGAACGCGCCAATGCCGAGCGGGTGATGGAGTCACTGACGGCGGCCTTTGGGCGGGACGTGATTCCGATCGAGCTTCCGATTGGAGCGGAGAAGAGTTTGTCCGGCGTGATCGACCTGGTGCGGATGAAGGCGTACACGTACGAGATGGGCGGGAACGGCAAGGGCAAAGAGACGGAGATTCCCGCGAATTTGAAGGAGCAGGCGCAGGAAGCACACGAGCGGCTGGTGGAGCTCGTGGCCGAAGGCGACGATAAATTGATGGAGAAGTTTTTTGAGGCGGGGACGCTGGCGGAAGAAGATTTGGTTCCGGCGCTGCACAACGCGATTCGCGAAGACAAGATTTTCCCGGTGATCTTCAGCTCCGGCCTGGGCAATGTTGGCGCCGATCGCGTAATGGATTTCATCGTCGACTACACCCCGGCGCCGAGCGAGCACGAGTGGGTGCAGGGCGAGGCGTCGCCGGGTGGAAACGGCGATGCGCCGAAGCGGCACGAGACGGATGCGGAACCGGTGTCGCTGTATGTGTTCAAGACCGTATCGGATGCATTCGCAGGAAGAATTTCATACTTCAAAGTCTTCTCGGGCGTGCTGAAGAATGACGCGACTTTGCAGAACTTCAGCCGCAGTACCGCAGAGAAGTTCTCGCATATTTCGGCGGTGCAGGGGAAGACGGCGGTCCCGGTCAACGAACTGCATGCGGGCGATATAGGCGCGGTGGCCAAGTTGAAAGACACGCTGACCGGCGACACCCTGGGCGACAAATCGGCGCCGATTCAGTATCCGAGGGTGAAGCTGCCGGAACCGGCGATCACCTTTGCGATCGAGCCGAAGAGCCGCGCGGACGAAGACAAGCTGGGGCCCGGCATTCACAAGCTGATGGAAGAAGATGCCATGTTGCGCTTCTTCCGCGATCCGCAGACGAAGGAATTTTTGATTGCGGGCACGGGGCAGCAGCATATCGAAGTGATCGTCGCCAAGCTGAAGAAGCGGTATCACACGGAAGTGAATTTGAAAGCGCCAAAGGTGCCGTACCGCGAGACGATTCGCGGCAAGGCCGATGTGCAGGGGCGGCACAAGAAGCAGACCGGCGGGCACGGCCAGTACGGCGACTGCAAGATCAAGATGGAGCCGCTGCCTCGCGGAGGAAATTTCGAATTCGTGAATGATATTTTCGGCGGGGCGATTCCGAAGAATTTTATTCCTCCGGTAGAAAAGGGAATTAAGGATGCGGCGGCGCGGGGATATCTGGCGGGGTATCCGGTGGTGGATTTCCGCGTGATTCTGTATGACGGTTCGTATCACGACGTGGATTCGAACGATCTGTCGTTCCAGATGGCGGGGCGCATTGCGTTCAAGAAGGCAATGGAAGTGGCGAAGCCCACGCTGCTGGAGCCGATCATGCAGGTGGAAATTACTGTACCCGACGATTTTGCGGGATCGATCATGGGCGACCTGAACAGCCGGCGCGGACGGATTCAGGGCATGGACAACAAGGCCGGGAACACGATCGTCAAGGCCGAAGTACCGATGGCCGAGATGCTGACCTATGGCGTGGAGCTGACGTCGATGACGCAAGGACGTGGTTCATTCAACATGGAAATGCACCATTATGATGTCGTCCCGGGACAACTGCAGGAGAAGATCATTGAGAAGGCCAAAGCGGAACGCGGCGAGGTGAAGGAGGAAGAGGAGTAGTTATTCTTGAGTCGTGAGTCTGGGCGGCCTCACGGCCGCCTTTTATTTTATGTGGCGTTCAGGCCTTGGGCTTTAGCCAGCTTCATCTGGCGTTCGTCAAACGTCCAAAAGTGGTCCGCTCCCAGTTCAAGAGCACTGGCTACGTGGAGAGTTTCAAGCGTGCGGACGCCGAGCTCGGGACCGTGGAGTCGTCCGAGGTCGGCGCAGAGATCAAAGGCGCGATCGGGGAGATGGACTTCAACCCACGGGCCAGTCTTCGTGTCCATTTCAAACATGGAATGCAACTCTGCGGCGTGATTCTCGGTGATCATGCCGCGAAAGACATGCTGCGCGATTGCATGGAACCACTCGGCCCGGTGGAGAGGAGTCAAGAAGCACTCGTCCAGGTTTTGAAGCATCTTATCGGCGGTGTGAGAATGAGCATCTGCCAGATAGAGCGATACCACGAAGCTCGTATCGGCATAGGTCGTCAATAGCGACCCCGATCTTCCAAGATAACGTTCGGAAAGACGCGATCTCCGAAAAGCGCTTTGCGGCGCGCTTCGAAATCCGGCCACTTGGCGGGCTTCTTCGACGGCTCGTTTTCGGGGACGATTTTGGCGATCAGTTTGTCGCGCTCGCGGAGTTCGACGGTCTTGCCCGCGCGCAACCAGGCTTTGAGGCGGCGCGTGTCGCGGAGTTGACGGAGGTTGACCGAGGGCATGGTATAAGTGTGTCACATTGATGTGACACATCTTAGAGATCGACTCAAAGAGGCCGGTTTATCGTGGGAACGCCTTGCCGGGACTTTGAGCGCTGGTAAGATTGCAGGGATCCTTCGACTGCGGTTTTGCTCCGGCTTTGCCGGAGCAAAATCCTCCCTCAGGATGACAGACTTGGTGGGTGAAGAAATGAGAATGCTGGCCTGGATTTTGGCGCTGACGTTATTCGCGATTCAGTTTGTGGCTGGCGCTAACGCGCAGACACAAACTTTTCCCACCTCGGCGGGGGATGTGAAGATTACGCCTCTGAATCATGCTTCGACTTTGATTGAGGCCGGTGGCAAGACGATCTATCTCGATCCCGCGAAGCCGGCAAAGTTGGACGGTTTGCCAAAAGCCGATATGATTCTCGTCACCGACATCCACGGCGACCACATGGATCCGGAGTCGGAGAAAGCCGTCAGCAAAGATGGCACGGAGATTTTTGCGCCGCCGGCGGTAGTGAAGACTGTGACGCAGGCGAAGCCCATCGCGAATGGCGAGTTGAAGACCTGGGGGGCATGGACGATCGAGGCGATTCCGGCTTACAACCTGAAGCGCGGGCCGGAGCCGGGAAAACTATTTCATGACAAGGGCCGCGGCAACGGCTATGTGCTGACCTACGGCGGCAAGCGGTTTTATTTTTCGGGCGACACCGAGGGCGTGCCGGAGATGCGGGCGCTCAAGAATATCGACGTCGCGTTTGTGTGCATGAATCTGCCGTATACCATGCCACCCGAGGAAGCGGCGGATGCGGTGAAGGCCTTTCATCCGAAGGTGGTGATTCCGTATCACTATCGCGGCTCGGACTTGAACGTGTTCAAGAAAGCGCTTGAGGGGACGGGGATCGAGGTGCGGCTGCTGGAGTGGTATCCGAAATAGTTGTGAGTCCCGAGTCCTGAGTCGCGAGTCCCGAGCAACATCTTGGCATCTCGCCTAATTTTGGTCCCTAAGCTTTGAATATCTCTTCCACCGGCTTGCGGAACAGCTTCGCGATCTTAAACGCCAGCGGCAGGCTGGGGTCATACTTCTCCGTCTCAATCGCATTCACCGTCTGCCGTGACACGCCCAGCCTCTCGGCCAGATCAGCCTGCGTCCAATTCAGTTCCGAGCGGATATCGCGCACGCTGTTTTTCACTCGTACCTCCGCTTGGCGATGGCGACGCCGATTCCCCACAGCGCGATCAGCAATGGGGCGACCCAGCTCACATCAAAGCGCGGCAGTCCGGCATTTTGCTGGAAGGCCCAAGTGAGGGTGACGAAGCAGGTGGCGAGGAAGCTGAAGGCAACAGCTTCGAGTTGAATGCGGCGCTGGAGTTCGTCGAGTCCGCGGAAGAAACGCAGGAACGCCCAGAGCGCAAACGCCGACGGAATGATGGGAAGAAAAGCTATGGCGAAGCCCAGAGGCGTGTGCTGGCGGCCGCGCAGCAGCCAGACCGAGAGAGGAACCATGAGCGAATACGCGGCCATGGAACTCAGGAATCCTTTGAGATAGCGTTTGCCGTTGGCGTCCATCGCGGCCTCCGAGTCAAGCATACTTGACATCTAAAATGTAAAGCACGCTTGACATCGGTGTCAAGGGAAAATCCGGCCTGCGATTTCGAAGAGAATCGGGGCTGATTGGTGGCGGGCTCCCGATACGATTGCAGAAATCCTTTTAGTTTTCGGGTGGGACCAAAGAAAAATCTCTACTCAAAGATAAATCCCCACTTCTGCCGCAAAACACGCGGCAGAAATGGGGGGCACGCTGATGTAGAGGTTCCTGAGTGACCGTAGCTATTTCCCGATTGCAAACAGGTCGGCCATGGCCTTGGTGCTTGCGTCGCAGGCGTGGTTCAGGCACGGGAGGCCGAATCCGCCTTCGATAGATCGCAGCAGCGAGAAGTGCGTGTAGTACTCGCCGCTGGTCAGCTCGTGAAAGCCATAGTTGGTGTCGATGATGGTCACGACCTGGTTGATGATCGGCTGAACCGCGTAGTCGTTCTCATCCCACGTCAGAACGATCGCGTTATGGCCGTTCTTCCACGCCGGCGACTCGTGAATCGCCGCGACTAGCTTTTGCACGGCCTGATCGCCGAGGATGATCAGCGCCGGGTTGAGGCCGGCCTGGGTGCCGTTGTCATCGGGATCGTAGTTGCAGAAAGCAGTGCTGTTGCCGCGCCCGTGCTGGTCGTTGCATTGGTTAGGCACGATGAACGAGAAGTTCGGGACGTTGCCGGTAGCGAGATCGGCCCAGAGCCCTCTGCCGCCGTCGAAGGCCTTCATGTTCGCGTAGCTCACGAGCGGGTTCGTGCCGGCCTCCACGTTCGCGAAATAGACGAACGGGTTGTGCTTGGAAGCGTAGAGCTGCACGATATTGTCGGTGGTGAGTGGCGGGTTGAGCTGCGGGTTGATCTTGGTAAAGTCGGTGAGGTTGGTGAAGTTGCCATCGCTGTAGTCGACTTGATCAGGACCGCGCTGCGGCAGGCCTTCCTGATAAGTTCTCCAAGTCTTGCCAGCCGCCGCGAGCTGATCGGCGATGGTGATGCCGAGGGTGTTGGGATTAGCATCGTAGGATTTTGTGCCGTCCAAGTTGATTTCGCATGGCGGGCCAGTAACTTCGTTGGAGCAGTCGAGCGCAGGCGTGGCTGCGTCGGTGCCGCCGCCAGAGATGGGGCAGATGTCGGAACTCGGCGGATTGTCCGTGTTGGCCACGCCGGTCGAAAGATTGGTGGCGCAGCTGCCGTTATGCCAGTCAGGTGGATTGTCGCTGAGCACGCCGAAGTTCGATCCACCGACGGTTTCAAGATAGTTAGTGAGGCTGGGGTGCGCGACGGCGAAATAGTTGGTGGCGAGGTTGGCCTTCTTGGCGTACTGATTGATGAAGTGAGCGTTCGGGTTGTGGAGAATTTCCGTATAGCCGTGATTTTCCATCATGATCACGAATACATGGTCGAGGCGAGGGATGCCCTGCGGTACGGCGCCTTGTTGCGCGAGCGCTGCACCCGAGAGAGCGAGAGACAGGCCGATGGCGAAGAGATTTTTTTTCACTATATTCTCCTAAGGTTTTTGCCTGGGAATGAGAAATCGTTTGGACTCGAAATGCCACCGTGCGCGCGGACTTCCGCGAGATCACTTCGATTCCAGCCGGATGACGAAGAGGCTATCGGGGCTTTGTTGCAGTCAGGTGACAGCAAGGTTAAGGTTTGATGAATTCCAACGGGAACAATAGTAGAGGCGGTTCGGCACCTGGGCCCGCCAAGTCTTCCTCCGTGTCCTCTGTGCCCTCTGTGGTGAAGTCTTTTTCAATGAAGCTGAGCTAAACCAGAAGTCACAGAGAGTCATTGCCTGCTTTCGCATTTCGTTCTACCATCCGAGAGAGTGGCCACCGCCAGAAATCCCAATCCTGAGTACAACCGCGAGCGCCTGGTGTCGGGCGCGCCGGTGGGCGACGACTCGACGTTTGAGCTGAAACTCCGTCCGCAGCGGCTGAAAGAGTTTATTGGTCAGAACAAAGTAAAAGAGAACCTCGCCGTAGCGATCGAAGCGGCCCGCTCCCGCGGCGAGGCCATGGATCACGTTCTCCTCTACGGCCCGCCAGGACTGGGCAAGACCACGCTGGCCAACATCATCGCCAACGAACTCGAAGTGCACTTTCAGCCAACGGCCGCGCCGCTCCTGCAAATCAAAGGCGATCTCACTGCGATACTCACCAACATGCAGGACAAGCAAGTTCTATTCATCGACGAAATTCACCGCCTGCAGCCCGTGCTCGAGGAACTTCTCTACTCGGCGCTAGAGGACTACAAGCTCGACATCATCATCGGACAAGGCCCGTCTGCTCGCACCCACACGCTGGAAGTGAAGCCGTTCACATTCGTCGGCGCCACCACGCGAGCCGGGCTGATCTCATCTCCGCTACGTTCGCGGTTCGGCATTGTGCTCCGGCTGGAGTTCTACACCCCGAAAGACTTGCAGGTGATCGTCGAGCGCTCAGCCGAAATTCTAGGAGTTGGCATCGACGACGCCGGAGCCATGGAGATCGCCAGCCGCTCCCGCGGCACCCCGCGCATAGCCAACCGCCTGCTGCGCCGCGTGCGCGACTACGCCCAAGTGCGTGGCGGAGGAAGAATCGACGAAGCCACAGCCAAGGCAGCGCTTGAGATGCTGGAGGTCGATCAGTACGGATTCGATGAAGTCGATCGGCGCTTGCTGCTGACGATCATCGAAAAGTATCAGGGTGGCCCGGTTGGCTTGAACACGCTGGCGGCGGTGCTGGCCGAAGAACCCGACGCCATCGAAGAAATCTACGAGCCCTTCCTGATGCAGATCGGCTTTCTCGACCGCACGCAGCGCGGCCGCGTGGCCACGCATCTCGCCTACGAACACTTCAAGCTCAAACCCACACGGCGGCAGGCCGAGCTGTTCTAGTTGCCAAATCGATATTGTTTCGCCGATATTTCCATCAGCTAGCAAGCCCGAATGTCACTTCCTCCGTACCTGTTCTGCAAACCGGAAAAACCACGCTTTTCTGTCATGTATGAGCTGAGATGGTGTATCGTTGCAAGCTTCCCTGAAGGGGGCAGGGGAAGAATCGGGGCGTTTTGCAACGGTATCGGGCCATCGCGGGGAAGAGTCGCACTGTCGCGAAGCTGTATATCTTCAGTCTTGGGGTCGCAGTCTTTTTCACCTCGTCTCGTGCACACTCGCTGACGGAACTGCCCCTACATACATCCTCGAGTTACCCCCAGAACGCCCAAACAACCCAAGGGCAGCAGAATCAAACAAATTCTCCAGGGCAACAACCGGCAACGCCTAACCCCGACACAGTTCCGACCGGTCCGAAACAACCGGCACCGACAACAACGCAGGTCCCATCTCCAAGCGCACAAGTCCCGGAGCCGCCGATCAAAGATCCGGCCGTGCAGCCGGCTCCAGTGGTGAGCGCTCCAACGCTGACCATCCCTCGTCTGGAGCGCGGTCCCGTACTCGAAGATTTTCTCAGCATGAAGCCGCTGGGCGAGATTGCCCGACGAATGGCGAAAGTGGCGGGATTCACGCAACGCAATCCCCACGACGGCGAGGCGGTCAGCGAGCGCACAGACGCATACCTCGGCTACGACCAAAAAAATCTCTATGCGGTCTTCGTGTGCTTCGACAACCCCAAAGAGGTGCGGGCGCGCATGTCGCGCCGCGAAGACGTCTACGACGACGACCAGGTCGAGATCATGCTCGACACGTTTCACGATCGCCGCCGCGCCTACGCCTTCCAGACCACGCCGCTCGGCGTGCAGTGGGACGCGATCTGGACTGAGGCTTCGCGCGAAGAGGAAACCTCAGCACACTTCGATACCTCGTTCGATACGGTTTGGGATTCAAAGGGAAAAGTCACCGAGCAAGGATTCGTAGTCTGGATCGCGATTCCCTTCAAGAGCCTGCGCTTTCCTGCGACGCAGCAACAGGAGTGGGGCGTAATTCTCTATCGCGGCATCACGCGCAAAACAGAAGATTCATTCTGGCCGCACGTCTCCTACAAAATCGAGGGCCGCTTGGGACAAGCAGCCACGCTCAATGGCCTCGAAGGCATTTCCCCCGGTCGCGACATCGAACTCATCCCCTACGGCCTCATGCGCGGTTTTCGCGCGCTCGACACGCGGGACTACACGAATCCTTATTTTCAGAAAGCAACGGCGCAGGGCCAGCCGGGGATGGATGCGAAGTTTGTCTTCCACGACCACTTCACCCTTGATCTGACGGCGAATCCGGATTTCAGCCAGGTGGAATCGGAGGATCCGCAGATCACAGTGAATCAGCGCTACGCCGTCTACTTTCCCGAGAAGCGGCCGTTCTTTCTGGAAAACGAAGACTTTTTTCGCACGCCGATGGATTTGATGTTCACGCGGAGCATCGGCGATCCGTCGGCGGGAATTCGGCTGACCGGGAAAGATGGGCCGTATTCGCTGGGCATAATGTCGACCGACGACCGCAGCCCCGGCCTCGCCGTGCCCGACCTCAGCCAGTACTCAGGCATGCGCTCGTACTTCACGATCGCTCGCGTGAGCCGCGATATTTTCAAGCAGTCCAGCGTCGGCCTGCTCTACACAGATTGGGAGTGCCCGACCACGCACGAATTCAACCGCATCGGCGGAGTCGATACGCATCTGAAATTCAATTCGAACTGGACGCTCGACGGTCAGGCCGTGAGCAGTTCCAGCGATTTGAATCTGAATTGCGAAGCGAATATCTATCCGTTCAGCTCCGGCAATCGCGGCAACGGCAACTACTACGCCGGTCCAGCGGAGAAACTAGAACTGCGCCGCGATGGCCTGCACTTTACCTACGACGGAACCTACAGCGACATCACGCCGGGATTCGTGACGGTTCCCGGATTCATCAACCGCACCGACATTCGCGAGACGGTGCAAATGGTCGACTACCGCTTTCGTCCAAAACACGGTTGGATCGTAGATTGGGGCCCGTCGATGTACACCCGCTACGACTTCGACCACACCGGACTGCGCCTTGACACCGACTACCTCCCGTACTTCGCGCTGCAGGGCCGCGGCCAGACAATTATTCGCTTCGGCCCATACGAAGAAACGCGCGAGCGCCTGCGTCCGCAGGATTTCTGCTACTACGGATACGCAGCCTATTGCGCAGCGCCGAATCCCGGCAATCTCGACTTCCACGAACACACGACTGCGATCGGCTTTCAAACCGCTTATTTGAAGAAGGCCACGATCGCGGCGAATTATTCCTGGGGCAACAGCCCGAATTTTGTCGCGAATTTTCCGCCGACGACCACGACGACCACCTTCAACCAGCCGTTTCTCGCCCGCCAGGATACCGGCAGCATAACCCTCACCGTTCGCCCGATGACGCCGCTGAAAATCGACAATGAATATCTCTTCGACCGCCTCCGCGCCACCGATGCCGCTTTTGCCTTCGCACAGTCGCAGAGTCCAAGCGCGGGACGCGGTATTTTCAACGACCATATCATCCGCAGCAAGTGGAACTGGCAGTTCACGCCGAAGCTTTCCACGCGCGTGATTCTGCAATACAACGCGCTGCTCGCCGGCACGCCCGGCGTAGGATCCCCCTACACATATCTCTCGACGTCGCGCGAGTTCAACGCCGATTTTCTGATCACCTACCTCGTGCATCCCGGCACGGCGATTTATATCGGATACAACAGCGACCTGCAAAACCTGCTCGTCGTCCCCCAAATGCCGCCGCAGCCGGGCTATGTAACCAACACGGCGCGAGGCTACATCAACGACAGCCGACAGTTTTTTGTGAAGGTAAGCTATCTCTTCCGCTTCTAGTCGGGCGCGGCACGCAGAGCGCGGCAATACTTCAAAGTTCTTAGCAATCGGGAAGGCCACGACCTCCAGTCACGCGGCTAAGCGCCTACCTAAACCAACCCCAAGTGGCTGAAAAGCCGCCGCGCCAAGGCAATCCCCAACTATTTCGTCGCCGCAGCGTCAGACGCATCCTTGATCAAATCCGCAACCTGCCAGTCGCCACCGTGATACCAGCGCGCGATTTTTCCTTCAGGAGAAATAACCGCCGTGCTCAGATTATGAGTAATGAGCCCGCCATCGGGTTTGACGGTAAGCGCAAAAAAATCGGCGATCTTGGGCAAATCGGCGACAGAAGGCGCGCCGAATTCCCATTGCGTGAACAGCGCCGAGTCATGCGTATGCGCAACGGAAAATCCATAATCGCGAAGAACTTTGGGCGAATCATGCTCCGGATCGAAGCTCAAGCTGAGCAGATGAACTTTACCCAGCGCAGGTGTAGAGCCAAGTTGCTTGTAAATCTCGTTGAAGTTGCCGCTCATCCGCGGGCAAAAATCGGGAAACGGGCAGCGCGTGTAAATAAAAGTAACCAGCAGAGTCTGTCCGCGGTACTCATGAAGGGAAGTCCTCTTCCCGCCTTGATTAGTGAAGGCAAAGTCCGGGACCTCCTCGCCAACAGCCGGCATGTGAAACGCCGCGTTCGGCGCGGCCGCCGGCTTATTGTGTCCCGTGACCTTGATGTTTTCCAGCCAATAATCCGGGATCGCATCCTGATCCTTAGCGTCTGACTCGACGACCACGTCCGCCGACACGACGTCTCCGGGTTGCAGTGGCGTTATCGCCGAGGCGGGCTTCGACTTGTAGGACATCGCCATCGCTTCCATGAACCCGGGTATCGCGTCAGCGTCGATCAGGGCGGATTGGGACGGAGCGTCGACGGAGATGACGCGGCCGTGAAAGGCGTAGCGTTTGGCCGTGGGCTGCGGGCGGTGGCAGGAGATAGTTAAGGCGATGAGTAGTGTGAGCGCGATGCGGTGAGTTTTCACTGAGGATTATTTTACCCGCCGCTTGGCTGATGGTGGGATGCGGGAGTCGCGGGGCAGCATCGCGAGTTTTGATTTTGGGACTGGCAAAGATCTCCACTTCTCGCAAGAGCGGCGAGAAACGGCGCACCCATGTCAAGGGCGAACCGATTCGAAGCAGCCTGGGTTGTTGTATCCTCACGGCGATTGGTTGAGTTCAGACTTTTAACTGAGAGGTAGGCATGGCTTGCGATCCTGAAGTGTTGAAACATGTTCCGCTGTTTGCGCTGCTCGATGAAGAAGAGACGGCTGTGCTGGCCGGTCAGGTACAGGTAAAAACATTTGCGCCGCGACAGCGGATTTACAAAATGGGCGACACGACCGGGCAGGCATACGTAGTGGTGTCGGGGCGGGTGCGAGTGACGACGGTCGATCAGGATCATCAGGAAGTCGTGGTGGACGAGCCGTCGCACGGGGAGTTTTTTGGGTTCGCCTCGATGCTGGAGCAGACGCCGCATCAGACCGACGCCACGTCAGTGGACGAAGCGGTCTGCATCGAGGTCGACCGGAACGACATTGCCGTCCTGCTGCAGCGCAAGCCGCTGGCCGGAATGGACATGCTGCAGGTGCTGGGCAGGCAGTTTCACGCCTCGCAAAACCTCGTACGCCTGCGCGCGAATCGCCATCCCAATGAAGTCATCGACAAAGACGCCACCTTCGGTGAGCACGTGGCTGATGCCGTCGCCGGCTTCGGCGGTTCGTGGACATTTATTCTGTCATTCACCTTCGCGCTCGCTGTGTACGTCACCCTCGACACATTGCTCGGCCAACACGGCTGGGATCCCTATCCCTTTATCTTGCTCAATCTTTTTTTGTCGATGCTGGCTGCGATACAGGCGCCGATCATCATGATGAGCCAGAACCGCCAGGACACGAAAGATCGCCTGCGCGGCGAGCTCGATTTCGACGTGAACCGCCGCGCCGAGGCGGAGATTCAGGGTCTGGCGCGAAAGTTGAATCTGTTGGGAGAGAAGATTGGCGACATCGAGGAAATGATGCGCGAGAGGCAGTGAATGAGTTGCGAGTCGCGAGTCCTGAGTTCAGGCGACTGGAGCGGAGAGTTTGGCCAGGAGTTTCCCGGCAGCTTCGCCCGGATCCTGGGTCGCGAAGTCTTCGTCTAGCACAGTGAGTTGAATGAGGGGATCGATCTCTTCCAGGGCCTTCCGGGTGGAGCGACCGTAGACGGATTGAAGATTGGAAGCAACCAGAACTTGTTTGGCCTTGGTGGCACGGAGAAGAATTTTGGCGTCGTCAATGTTGGCGGTGGTGAGGGCGTTGTATCCGGCGGCGCAGAGAATTTCGCGGAGGAAAGTGCGAACGTCGGACGAATCGTAGATGCAGAGGACGCGGGGCCGTGTGTCTCCCGCTTTGCCGGGAGAGTAACGCGAGCCGAGATATGCGGCGGTGATGGCTTCTTCCACCGACTCGTAGGTTTCGAACTGCTGGAGCAGGTGCGTCATCTTCAGAGTTTTGAGGATTGGGGCGGGGACGCCGCTGAGCTTGAGGTCTCCCTTTTTGGTGCGCGCGGACTGGACGAGGCGGACGAGGGCGCCGAGGCCGCTGCTGTCGATGAATTCCACCTGGTCCAGTTGCAGAACGACGTCTTCGTGCCTAGCGAGCGAGTCGCCGACGTGCGCATGGAGATGGAGGACTTCGGGGCCGGCGACTATGCGGCCGTGACACTGGGTGACCTGGACTTCGCCGACAGGCCGAGATTCGAGACGGAGTTTCACTGGGCGGACATGGTACGACTGGTTGGGGGTGGAGTCAATGATCGGTTAGTGAGGTTGGAGTCACAATCCCCACTTCTCGAGCGAGAGCGTGCGAGAAATGGGGCACTCTCATGTTCATTGCTTTCTGCGGCTGCATCGGTGCTTTCTGGCTTGACGTAAGGGCCCTCCCGCCGGCTTCGCCGACGCTCAGGATGACAGCCTTAGAGTTGAAATTTTGAGGAATGGGCTGGAACTCAGAATCAGGATGGTTTGATCATGCTGGATCATGAGGTTTTGACATCGGTAGCCGAGCAGATGATGAATGGTCACGAAGTCGAAGTGGGCGAGGTGGCTTCGCGAGTGGATCGCACGGGATCGCGCCGCTTTCGCACGGTGCGTTTCAGGATGGAGGGGCGCGATTATCAGGCGATTGAGCAGAATCCGGAGAAGCCGAGCCGATGGGGGAAGCTGGCGCGCGAGGGGCATAGGGTGGTGCAGTTTCGGGATGTGGAATCGGGGAAGTATGTGGCGGTGGCGGTGGATGACCGGGTGATGGAGTATGGGCGGTGAGACGCATTCTCGTGGGCCCAGGTGCTGCGGTCGAAGATTCGCTCGACCGGACGGCCCCGTGGCTTCGCCGCAGGGCAGGCTAAGGCGCCTGTCCGACGGGCAGGCGTTGCGCATGGGGTACAGGCGGGAGTATGGTTACGATCGCGAGTGCGTTTCATACGACAACCACGGGGGCTGAAGCCCCAAGTTCTTTCCGGCGCTTACGCGGCGCTTAAGGGCCGCTCATCCACGGCTATTTCCACGGACGGTCCTTCCGCCAACTTTCTTTTCAAACGTCCACCAACGTTCTTTTCGTCAACATTTTTTCCATCGACTTTTCCATCAACATCTTTCCACCAACCTTTTTCGGAGAGCGTCAATGAATAAGAGACTTGCAAGGCTGGCTCAGGGTTCAGTTCTGGCGGTGACAGCAGTTTTTGTTTTCGCCGCGGCCGACAGCTCTTCTCTGCCCAAGCCGCCGGTGGCGAAAGTTGTTCCGCATGAGACGGACATCAACGGGAAAAAGCTTGCTGACAATTATTACTGGCTGCGCGACAAGCCGAACCCGGAGGTGAAGGCGTATCTCGAATCCGAAAACGTCTACACCGACGCGGTGATGAAACCGACGGAAGGATTCCAGAGCAAGCTGTATTCCGAGATGCTCGGCCGCGTCAAGGAGACCGACGTCGAGGTTCCCTTTAAAGAGGGCGAGTACTGGTACTACGTACGCACGGAGGCGGGCCAGCAGTATCCGATTCGATGCCGCAAAAAAGGCACGATGGACGCTCCCGAAGAAGTGCTGCTCGACCAGAACGAACTCGCCAAGGGGCAGGCGTTTATGAGCATCGCTGCGTTCGCGGTCTCGCCTGATGGAAACACGCTGGCGTATTCCTACGACAACACGGGCTTCCGGCAGTTCACGCTGGCGATGAAAGATCTGCGGTCGGGCAAAACTCTGGCGGATCACGCCGAGCGCGTGGGATCGGTGGTGTGGGCGAACGACAACAAGACGATTTTCTATACGCAGGAAGATGCCGTGTCGAAGCGGCAGTACCGCATGTACCGGCACATGGCGGGCACGACGGATCCGGATGCGGTCGTCTATGAAGAGCCGGATGAGAAGTTCGAAGTCGATGTGTTCAAGACGCGCAGCCAGGCGTTTCTCATTTTGCTGTCCGGAAGCCACACGACAACCGAGGCGCGATACATCTCGGCGAACGATCCAACCGCCGACTGGAAGGTGATGGAGCCGCGCAAGCAAGGCGTCGAATATTACCCCGACAACAACGCTGACTCCTTTTATATCCGCGTGAACGACACGGGCAGAAATTTCCGCCTGGTCACGGCGCCCGTAACGAATCCGGGGAGCGCGAACTGGCACGAGGTGCTGGCGCAGAATCCCGGCATCATGCTTGACGATATGGACCTGTTCAAGAATTACTGCGTGCTGTTCGAGCGCGAGCAGGGGCTGCCGCAGATTCGCGTGATCGATTTGCGCAGCGGCCAGTCCAAGCGCCTCGATTTTCCCGAGCCCGCCTACGCGGCCTATGGATACGTGAACCGCGTGTATGACACGACGGAGTTTCGCTATGGATACCAATCCGCGATTACGCCGCCCTCGGTCTACGCGTACGACATGGAGAAAGGCACGTCGGCGCTGCTGAAGCAGAAAGAAGTCCCGGGTGGCTACGACAAAAATAAATATCAAGTCGAGCAGATTTACGCGGTCGCGTCAGATGGGGCGAAGATTCCGATCTCGGTGCTGCATTTGAAAGGCGCGAAGCTTGACGGCAAGGGCGCGCTTTATTTGTATGGCTATGGCTCCTATGGAATTTCGATCGATATGTTTTTCAATTCGAATATCTTCAGCATGGTCGATCGGGGAGTGGTAGCGGCGGTGGCGCACATCCGCGGCGGCGGCGAAAAGGGCAAGGCGTGGCACGACGCCGGCCGCATGATGAACAAGAAGACCACATTCACCGACTTCATCGCCTGCGCGGAAGACCTGGTGAAGCGAGGCTACGGATCGAAAGACCGGCTGGTGATTGAAGGGCGCTCCGCCGGCGGATTGCTGATGGGCGCCGTGCTGAATATGCGTCCGGATCTGTTTCATGCGGCGCTGGTGGGCGTGCCGTTTGTGGATGTGATGAATACGATGCTCGATGAAACTTTGCCGCTGACCGTCGGCGAGTTTGAGGAGTGGGGCAATCCGAAGGAGAAGGCGGCGTTCGATTACATGCTCACGTATTCGCCGTATGACAACGTTGAGGCGAAGAACTATCCGGACATGCTGGTGAAGACTTCATTCAACGACAGCCAGGTGATGTATTGGGAGCCGGCGAAGTATGTGGCGAAGATGCGGGCGACGCGGACGGATCACAATACTTTGATTTTGAAGACGAATCTGCAGCCGGCGGGGCACGGCGGCGCTTCGGGCAGATATGACCGATTGCACGAGGCGGCGTTTGATTACGCTTGGATTCTGGGGGAGATGGGGATTAAGGATTGAGCTTTCGTGATCGGGGCGGCCCGCGAAAATGCAGACGTCCTTCACCTCGCTCAGGATGACAAGGCCTGGAATTAACGCCTAATTGGCCGGCAGAACAATCTGGTGGAGTGGCTCTGGAAGCGCGAGTCGTTGCGAAGAGAGTCGAGTTCAGGATCGACGGATGGCCACGCGGCCCAAACGTCGCGCCGCTGGACGACGATCTGCAGGGCTGCCAGCGCGTGTTGATTGTCTCCGCTTCGGCCGGATCGGTGCCGACAGCCTTCTCCATCTTCAAGAAAAGCCTCAACCGCTTCGCCTTGAGGATCATGAATGGCTGGAGATCTAGATCAGGCCGGCTCGGAGGCGGCGGAGGAAGTCCTCGGCTTCGGATTTGGCCTGGGCTACGACCTTGGGCTGGTTGTGGTATTCGAGTTCCACTTCCTGAAGAAAGAGTTCGACGGCGTCTTTGGGCTTGAAGCCGTGGGTGATCAATTTGCGGATGCGGGCAGTAAAGCCCTCGTTGACGGGGGCGAGGCGCGAGTGGTGGTCGGTACAGTTATGATCGCGAAACTTGGCCGCTGCCAGGCGGTCGAAGGCAGTCTTGGCCTCGGAATCGTTGAGTAGCGTGGGAATCGGAGAGTTCCACTCACAGCGGGAGCAGGTCCAGCCTTGAAACCCGTGGTCGACGGTCCAGAGTAGTTCTCTGGATATTTTGCCGTCGGCGCCGCGCTTCGGACTGCTTTCATCCATGCTGCTGATTCCATGAGCGGCGCGACTGGTCCGCACTGCGTGCCCATGTACTTCTTGCTTGCATGGTACAGCGAATTCGGGCACGGCGAAGGTGACCAGGACGGTTCGTGGTGGGGTGCATCGGCGCTCTCGGTGGAAGCCAAAATTCCATCGTCTCGCAAATGCGGCGAGACGTGGGGCATGCCATTCTATAGATGGATCTGTGGCTTGAGATCGCCTGGCATTTCGCGCTGCTAAGAACTATTTCGCGAAGAAGTAGTCGAAGGATTTTACGGCGTGGAATTCGTCGTCCTTGATGTCGAAGACGGTGTAGAGCTTGGTCACGTAGAGCACGTCGTGGACTTTCTGGGTAAGGTTGAGGAGTTTCAGTTCTCCGCCGGCGTTGCGGACGGCGGTGAAGCTGCTGACGAGTTCTCCGACGCCGGAGCTGTCGATGTAATCGACGTCGGCGAGGTTGAGGATGATCTTCTTCTTGCCCTCGGAGATGAGGCCGCGCACGGCGGAGCGGAGGTCGCCGATTTCGGGGCCGAGAACGAGGCGCCCGTGAATGTCGAGGATGGTGACGTGGGAGACTTCGCGCTGGTCGATGGTGAGGGCCATGTTGTGACTCTTTCGGCTAGAACAGGGGATGGTAGTGGGTTGGGGGCGTGGAGTCAAAGGATTTCCGGAGGTTGCCCGTTTTCACCATGGAGGCACGGAGACGCGGAGAAAAAAGCAGGTTCCTCACCGCCGCTTCGCGCCGGTTCGGAATGACAAATATTTTGGCGAACGAACTACGAATGCGCGCCGTGGGGGCGGGAGTCCAATTCTAGCGGTGGCAGATGCGATTGGCGGTAGTTGCCGCGGATGGCGTTGTCTCGAATGTCCTGGATGGGCGAGGTGATGATGGGGGTGGGATATTGGGGGTGGCGGAATTCGAGGTGCATGCCGCGGCCGACGTATTGCAGCTTGAGCATGGAGCCTCCCCAGGTGGAACCGGCGATGGCGACTTGGACCGGCTCGGGGCAGAATTCGGGGTGGCCGGAGATGAGGGCTTCGCTGCCGCCTAGTAGGACGGCCGTGTAGCGGTGATGCATGGTCTGGATTTCGAGGACTGTATCGGGTGGGAGATCGTTGAGAAAGACTCCGCCTTCGATTTCTGATTGGACAATGCCGCTGTTAACATCGTCGGCCAGGTTGGGGTGGGGGTTAAACATACTTAATGATTAGGGTAGGGTAGCGGGTTTCGGGGCCGGGTACAAGAGGACTTTGGGGAGGGGTGGAGCATGTCCGTTAGAGGAGGTGGCGGGGGTGGAGGTTGCAGAGAATTTGGGTGGGGGCTGAAACCCCTGATTCTTTTGGGGGATTTAACGCGGGCGCTAAGGTGCTGCTCTTCCACGGTGGGATTTGGCCTTCGTGGTTCACGACAGGGGACAAGAAAAGCAGGTTCCTCCACTCCGCTCGCTTCGCTGCGCTCCGGTCGGAATGACAGATCTACTTTGGGATTCGGGGGAAATCCCCACTTCTCGTGCAAGAACCGCGCGAGAAATAGGGCACCCTGATGTGGCGGTCGCACCTGGCGGCGAATCAAGATAGTCCCCGTCAGGGGCACAGGGCTGGCGTCATAGCTGATAAAATGGGGGCCAACGGGGTTTCATGCCAGTTCCGATTTCTCAGATGTGGACGGTGACGTCCTATGTGCTGCGGCAGAAGATGGCCGGGCGCAAGCAGTATCCGCTTGTGCTGATGCTGGAGCCGTTATTCCGTTGCAATCTGGCTTGTGCGGGGTGCGGGAAGATTCAGTATCCGGCGCACATTTTGAAGAAAGATTTGACGCCGGAGGAGTGCTTCAAGGCCGTCGATGAGTGCGGGGCGCCCATGGTATCGATTCCCGGCGGCGAGCCGCTGATGCATCCGCAGATTGCTGAGATCGTCGAGGGGCTGGTGGCGCGCAAGAAATACATCTATTTGTGCACTAATGCGCTTCTGCTCAAGGAGAAGATCGACCAGTTCAAGCCGAGCAAGTATCTGACGTTTTCGGTGCACCTGGATGGGCAGCGGGAAGAGCATGATCTCGCCGTCTGCCGCGAGGGCGGATACGACCTGGCGGTTGAGGGCGTGAAAGAGGCGCTGCGGCGCGGCTTCCGCGTAACTACGAATACGACGCTGTTTGACGGCGCGAATCCGAAGTCGGTGCGGGCATTTTTCGACGAAATGATGGAACTGGGCGTGGAGGGCATGATGCTCTCGCCTGGGTATTCGTACGACAAGGCGCCGGATCAGAAACATTTTCTGGGACGGGCGCGGACGCGGCGGATGTTTCGCGCGATCCTGTCGAACCGGAAGAAGAGCTGGCAGTTCAATCTGTCGCCGCTTTTTCTTGAATTTTTGATGGGGAAGCGGACGTATCCGTGCACGCCGTGGGGCATGCCGACGTATAACGTGTTTGGGTGGCAGAAGCCTTGTTATTTGTTGCAGGATGGATACGCAGACTCGTTTGACGAGCTGATCCGTACGACCGAGTGGTCGAATTATGGGACGGAGTCGGGGAATCCGGCGTGCGCGAATTGCATGGTGCACAGCGGATATGAAGCCTCGGCGGTGAACGCTACGTTTTCATCGTTGGGCGGATTTTTGGCGACCGTGAAGGCGACTCTGTCTTCGACCTATCGCGATAAAGAGGCGGAGCGGATGCTGGAGGAGCGCGTGGAGCCGGTGCATCCGCTGGTGCAGATTGCGCCTTCGAGCGAGATGGCTACTCGGGCTTAAGGCGCCCTGTGCTGTGTGGTGGCTCAAGCGAACAGCAGGTCCTTCGACTGCGGTTTTGATCCTGCTTCGCTGGAGCGAAATCCTCGCTCAGGATGACAATTTATTGAGGATTAGGCGGCGCTGGCGCGCCGCTCTTTCACTTTCATGACTGGTAAAGAGGCGGGGCATTTCGATCATGCATCGGCGCAGGCTGCGCCGCATGCGAACGTGAACCCTGACGCGCTCGAAGTCGCCCCGGGGACGGCGCATGAGCAGTTGGAAGGATGGATTCCGGCGCTGGCTTCGGAAGAAGAGTTGCGCGTGGCGCTGGAGAAGGCGTTCGACTATCGCGGCGATGTGACGATCACGCGCAAGGATGGATCGAAGATTGAGGGCTATGTGTTTGACCGGCGACCGGGAGCGTCTCTGAAAGATTCGCAGGTGCGTCTGTATCCTAAGAATTCTGGCGAGAAGGTTGCGGTTTCATACGCCGAGATTGCGGCCCTGGAGTTCACCGGACGCGACACCGCGGCGGGCAAGAGTTGGGAAGCCTGGATGAACAAATACGCCGAGAAAAAAGCGCGCGGGGAGAAGGATCTGAGTCTGTATTCGGAACCCTTGGAAGGTTAGTCGAAGTTAGATTCTGCTAACCCATAGGTTTCGAAGGCGCCCCAGGACGGGGCGCTTTTTGTTGCTCTGAATCCTTTTCCCGATTTCGCCGCTCTTCCGTTGTAGGGGGCCGTGTGGCCTTTCCGAGAGGAGGTAAGGTGAGCGCAGCGATCACAGTCGACGAACTCAGGAGTCGCGCCGCCTCGGTGCAAATGGTGGATGTGCGCTCGGCGACGGAATACGCGGCGGGGCACATTCCGGGCACGACGAATATTCCGCTGGATGAAATCGAAGCACGGGTCGACGATCTGCGGCGGGACATTCCTGTCGTGCTGATCTGCCAGGCGGGAAAGCGGGCACGCATGGCCGCAGGACTACTGGAGCCGTGCCGACGAGAAATGTTCGTCCTCGAAGGAGGAACTGAAGCTTGGGTTCAGGTGGGACTGCCGCTCGTGGCCAGCGTGAAGACGCGGTGGTCCCTGGAGCGGCAGGTGCGGCTGGGAGCCGGACTGATGGTGGCAACTGGCGTGGTACTCGGGCTGACCTGGAACACGTTGTGGCTGGGACTTTCGGCGTTCGTCGGTTGCGGGCTGGTTTTTGCAGGGGCAACGGACATATGTCCCATGGCGGAAGTGCTGCGGCGGATGCCCTGGAATGGACGCAGCCACTGTCCGGGAACGAGTTCCGAGGTGGAACCGACGGGGTGCTGTAAGTGATTCTGGTTACGGCGCGGGGCGATGCCGGATGCCAGAATTACGGGATGGCGAAGCCTGTCGAAGCCGGCAACACCAAAGAACGACCTCCTGATTTTGAGAAGCTCACGCGCGAGCACAAAGACGCCGTCTACCGCCAGATGCTACGCGTATGCGGCAATCACGCCGATGCCGAGGACGTGCTGGTAGAGGCGCTAGTGAAAGCGTACTGGCATTTGGATCAGTTGCGCGACTCGAGGGCGTTTCGAGCGTGGCTGGCACAAATTGGACGGCGCGTGTGCTGGCAATTGAAAGAACGCGAATCGCTCTTGCCGCTGCTGCAACTTTCATCGCTGGAAGGGGAAGGGCGGGAGATCGCGGGCAGCGAACCGACTCCGGAGGCGAGGCTGGCTCGGCGGGAAGTGAAGGCGATGCTGGATGGGGCGATTGCGGCGCTGCCGGAGTTGTACCGCGAGGCGTACCGGCTGCGCGAAATCGAAGACCGTTCCGGCGATGAAGTGGCTCGGCGGCTGGGAATTTCGCAGGCGGCGATGAAGTCGCGGCTGCAACGGGCACGCGCCTTGGTAAGGATGCATCTGGACGAGGCGTTGGCGGGCGAGAGTTCGTAAGTTCATTTGGAGGCACTTATGGAAGTGACGGTCGAGCATCTGGGAGCGGTTCAGTTTGAGATCAAGACACGGCAGCACAGCATCCTGAGCGATCAACCGCTGGAAAATGGCGGACACGACGAAGGCATGACGCCTCCGGAACTGCTGCTGGCGTCATTGGGATCATGCGCGGCGTTTTATGCGGCGCAATATCTGCGGAAATGGACCCTGGCGGCCGAGGGCACGCGGGTGCGGGTGACGGCGGAGAAAGTGAAGGATCCGGCGCGCGTCGACAATTTTCAGATTGAAATTGAGACCCCTGTCGAATTGACCGATCAGCACCGGGCGGGAGTGGAGAGGGCGGTGCATCAGTGCCTAATTCACAATACGCTGTTGCATCCGCCGCAGATCAGGATTGAGGTGAGGCAGACGGCGGGGGTTTGGATTTGAGTCAAGTGCGGATTTTTTAGGAACGTTCCCACGTCTCGCAAATGCGGCGCACGTGGGGCACCCGTCTTCTAGTGGGGACCAGGGTCCGAATTATTTTCCGGCTGCGGAAAAGTCGAGATTGTCGATGAGTTCCTCCGCGTCGTCTTCTGTTCCCGCAATTACTGTGATCGATATGGCATAGCCGTGCACCAGCATGGCCAGCGTGGACTGGCGCATGACGCGGGTGCCGACATCTTTGTGGAAATCAGCGCGAACTAGAGTTTTCGCGCCTACGGCAATTTCGTAAGGGTCTTCGTCCTGCGTGAAACCCTGGGCTTTGGCGACTTCAGTAATGGGATCGAGATATTGCAGAGCATCTTTCAGTCCGGGATAAGAAGATTGCGCCTCAGCGGCGATGAGGACCGAAGAGTTGATCTCTTCTCCCTTGGCCTCGGGCGGGCGCGAGAAAGCTGCGAGTAAGACCTTTGCGCCGGCGCTCGACGCAGGTTGCGGCGAGGCGCGCGGGCGATCTTTCTTTTCTTGAGATTTGTCTTGTGAAGCGTTCCCTTCGCGAAGTGGGTTGCCTTCGCGGCCGTTCAGTTCTTCCGTGCGGAGGACCCATCCGTCGGGGATTTTGTAGGTCAGTCCCAGGGTTCGGTTGCGATAGGTGTTGCCGGTGAGGATGCCGGGATCAAGCGCGGAGTCGTTTGGGCTAACCTTGACTGGCTTGGACTTCGATGAGGATTGGTTGGGCGTGCCGGACTGCGCCGCAGCTGCGAGGGAGACTGCCAGAAGCAGGACCGCGCGCGAGAGACGAAAGCTCATGAGGCTATGGTACGCGAAGAGGCGAACACGTCATCGAGCGAAGTCCACGCCGGTCGTAATGAAAGAGAGTGATGGGATAGCCGAGCGAGGCGAAATCCAGGACGGCGTTCGATTGGCGCTAACGAAAGTCCCACATCTCGCAAAATCGGCGAGACGTGGGGCACCCGTTCTTATGGTTTCGTCTCGTTAAGTGGCCGTTTGTTTAAGCGGCCATGCTCAGGCGGCGCGGCCCATCTGGGGCTGGGCGCAGTGGGAGCAGCGGCGCGCGTCGATGGGAATCTCGCTCAGGCACTCCGTGCATTTTTTGGTGGTGGGATCGGCTGGGGCCGGGTCTTTGCGCATGCGTGCGACCAGGGCGTTAACCGGCGTAACCACGAAAAAGTAAACCGCTGCGGCAATCAGGAGAAACGATACGCACGCATTGATGAAGTGACCAAGCGGGAAAAGAGTTCCCCGGATCGCGAACTGAATCGCGGAGAAATCGGGCTTGCCCACCAGAACGGCTATCAGCGGCGTGAGGAAATCGGTGGTGAGAGCGGTGACGACACCTCCAAAAGCCGCGCCGATGACCACACCGACAGCCATATCCACGACATTACCGCGAAGGATAAATTTCTTGAAACCATCTAACATAACGCCCCTCCTAAATTGAAGTGGGGACAATGTATGCCAGTGAGGTCGGCAGGTCAAGCCAAGAGAGCCCTTTTCTTCAGAAGAAAACGGCTTAAGGCGGGCGTTTTGCGGCGCGCGGGCGTCGCTTTCCGGATGGTAGACTGCGGCCCATGAAGGAAGCTTCTTCAGGAGCGGCGCTCTATCTGGTGGCAACTCCGATTGGAAATCTGGAGGACATCACGCTGCGCGCGTTGCGCGTGCTGAAGGAAGTCGATGTGATTGCCTGCGAGGATACGCGGCAGACCCAGAAGTTGCTGAATCACTTTTCGATTGCGACGCGGACCACCAGCTATCACGAGCACAACGAACGCGAGCGTGCGGCGGAACTGGTGGCGCAGTTGCAAAAAGGCACGAGCGTGGCGCTCGTGACGGATGCGGGCATGCCGGGGATTTCCGATCCGGGATATCGCTTGATTACGGGGGCGATTGAAGCTGGCGTGCTCGTGATTCCGGTGCCGGGGGCGTCGGCATTTCTGGCGGCACTGGTGGCAAGCGGATTGGCGACCGATTCATTCCGCTTCAATGGATTTTTGCCGGCGAAGCGCGGGGAGCGGCAGGCGGTCTTGGAAGAGCTAAGGAATTCCCCGTGCACGCAGGTGTTTTACGAGGCTCCGCATCGCTTGGTGGAGGCGTTGGCGGATCTAGTCGAGGTGCTGGGCCCCGGTCGGGACGTTGTCGTAGCACGCGAAGTCACAAAGATTCATGAAGAGTTTCTGCGCGGGGGCGCGAGTGAGATTTTAGAAAAATTGAAATCGCGCGAGGCGGTGAAGGGCGAGATCACTCTGCTGATCGGGAAGGCGGAAGAAAAAAATGCTAGCAGTGGAGCGGACACAGCTTGCTCTGAGCAAGGCGGTGGTGTCCGCCCCAGCGTGCGCGAGCGCATGCAGCAAATCATTGCTGAAGAACAAATTGATGAAAAGGCTGCGCTGAAAAAAGTGGCGAAAGAACGGGGCATTTCAAAGAGCGAAGCCTACCGGGAATTGCAGCGCAGCAAGGGAACTCAGAAGTAACATTGCCTCGTCCCGTGGACTGACCTACGATTTTGGTATGCGCCGGCTTTGTTTTGCACTCCTTCTGATCGCGTCGTGCGCAGCCTTCGCCTCTGCGCAGGATGAGAAAAAAATCGCCTGCTACGTCTCTCCGAAGACGACTGAATCGTTCAAAAAGAAACTTTGGGATGGATACGAGATTTCGCTGGGCCCGGCGCGCAATGCGGCGGAGACCGACGGCGGCGACTGCACGGCGGCGATCTACAACGCGGCCGGCAAGGTAGTTTTTCGCACCACGGGATTCGGCGTGATCTTCGATGAGGAACACACCGGCATGGACTTCGACGGCGACGGCAAGGGCGAGGTCGTTTTCATAACCGATGAGGCGGGCGGTGCGCACTGCTGCTGGGTCTATAACGTGGTCACACTCGTACCAAAACCGCAAAAGCTCTTTGACGTTGGCGAAGGGGCTGCGGTCGATTTCGTAAAAGAGAAAGACGGCCGGATGGTCATCTGGCAACGAGTCGGCGGACCGGGTGCCTTCACGTCCGGCATGGAGCGCCCGTTTGCTGAGCAAGCGTTGCGCCTGAAGGCGGGAAGGCTCGTGGATGCGACGCCGGAATTCTGCGCGCAGATCTTCACTCCGGGCCACGAGGACTTTGATGAGTGGACACGAGTGCTGACGCCGGAGAACCTCACGAAGCTGCAGGGGGTGAAGAAATTCGGGTACTCAAACTCTGATCTCGATGTTGTGGTCAGCGCTTTGCTTTCGCGAGCGATGCAGCGGGTGCTGTGTCGTCAGTACGATGAGGCGCTGGCGGATTTGGATTTGTGGCCTGAGGGCAGCCGGGATCAGATGAAGGATGAATTTGCCGCATCGGTGAAGGAGTTTAGTCCGGAGTTTGTGGAGCGGTTGCGGGCGGCTGCGAAATAGACTCAGGCTGTGTGTCGAGCTTCGCTCGACCGGGCGGACGAATGCGTCCGCCGCTCCATGTCCATTCTTACTTTCCCGCCAATTCTTTCTTCACCGTTTCGCTAACCACTTTTCCATCCACTCGCATGCTGGCGGCATTGAACTTCGCCATAGCGTTTTTCATCACCGTGCCCATGTCTTTCATCGTGGGTGAGCCCATCTCAGCGATGACGGCTTTCACTCCGGCTACGATTTCCGCTTCTCCAGCGGCCTTTGGCAGGTAGCTTTCGATCACCGTAATCTCGGCGGCTTCCTTGTCGGCCATCTCCTGGCGTCCGCCTTTGGTGAACTGCTCGATCGACTCCTTGCGCTGCTTGATCAGCGTGGAGAGGACGGCTTGCGATTCTTTGTCGTCGAGCGCCGACATTTTCTCGACGGCCTTGAGTTGCAGCGCGCTCTTGACCATGCGAAGCGTGGAGAGGCGGACTTCGTCTTTCGCTTTCATGGCCGTGACGATGTCTTTTTGAATCTGGTCGACTAGGGGCATGTGGAGATTATAGACGGTTGTGATTTCCGAAGGCTCAGCCGCGGAGTTGCATAAGCCTGTTCAAAAGACCAGGACCAACGACGATTCGAGCCGCGCCCAGAAACGACGCCAGCCAAACGATCCCCCAGAAACCTACAAAGCCTACAACGCCGGCACGCCCCGAAAAATGAATGCCGAAACCGCCGAACCAATGCTCACTCACAAGCTCGAGCGCGATGATGGGAGTCGCGATCGCCAGATAAAACGCGCAGGTGTAGAGCGTCAATTTCAGGAAGAACATTTAGAACCTCGAGTTGCGCAGATTATACGTGGCGATGAAAGGACCAATCGAGGTCGCTTTGATTCTCGACTTGTGAATTTTCGCATCACACAAAGGCGGCAAGCATGGGCAGCCAGTCGTTTTTCTTTCCAGGTTTTAAAAGAATGCGGCTGCGAATCCGGTAAACTAAAGGGTTCTTCCCGATCACAAGGACTCGTTATGCTGCATAAGAATCGTCTTTTTACTCCCGGGCCGACGCCGCTGCTGCCAGCGGCGCAGACGGCCATGGCTTCGTTCACGGCTCATCATCGAACAGCCGATTTTCGCGCGCTGTTTCAGCGGGTACTGGCCGACATGAAGGAGTTCATCGGCACAAAAAATGATGTGCTGGTGCTGGCCTGCTCGGGCACGGGCGTGATGGAAGCGTCGGTGTCGAACCTAACTTCGCCGGGCGACAAGGTGCTGGTGCTGACCGCCGGAAAATTCGGCGAGCGCTGGACCGGGTTGGCCAAGGCGTTCGGCTGCCAGGTGGAAGTGCTAGGCGCCGAATACGGCGAGACATTTTCATTGAGCGACATTCGCGATCGCGTCACGCCCGATGTGCGTGCGGTGTTTGTGCAGGCCACAGAAAGTTCGACCGGAGCGAGGCACGATATTGCAGGCATTGCGAAGATTATTCGCGCGCAGGGTGACAACACGCTTCTGGTCGTCGACGCGATCACGGGGCTGGGCACGACGCATCTCGATGTGGATGGATGGGGCGTGGATGTGATCATCGGCGGGTCGCAGAAGGCGCTGATGATGCCTCCGGGGCTGGGCTATTGCGCGGTGAGCGACCGCGCCTGGAAGCGAATGGAGTCGACCAACTCGCCGCGTTATTACTTTGACCTGCGCAGGGAGAGGAAGTCAGCGGCCAAGGGCGAAACGGCGTACACGCCGGCGACTTCGCTGTTTGCGGCGCTGGGTGCGGCTTTGGAGTTTGTCCGCGGCATGGGCAACGGCGATCTGGCCAAGGGCCGCGAGGAATTGGTCAACAACGCCGAGCTGTGCGCAGAGATGACGCGCGCGGGAGCGACGGCATTGGGGCTGAAGCTGTATGCGTCTGCTCCTGCGGCAGCGCTGACGGCGATCTCTGCGCCGGATGGCCTGGACTCCGGAAAAATTGTGAAAGAGTTCCGGGAATCGTTCGACGCCGTGGTGGCGAACGGACAAGGCGAGATGAAGGGAAAACTATTCCGTATCGCGCACATTGGATACTACGACTACCTCGACACCATCGGAATTCTGGGCGCGCTGGAGCATGTGCTGGCGCGCGTCACCGACAAGAGCGTGGAATATGGCGCGGCGGTGCGCGCGGCGCAGCAGGTGTATGCACGCAGTTCGGAGTCGGCGCTGGCAGTGCGGTGAAATGGGTGCGGTGAGTCTAAAGCTTCCACACAACTGGGCGGACGTGGGCGTCCGCCGCCCTCGTGCTAGCGCGCGCAATCCGCGCGCTAGTTAATGGTGAACGTCGACGCCACAGAGGTGACTGCGGGCGTACCGTAAATGCCCATCGTCGCCGGGTTGGTTACAGTGACCGGAACCTGGCCAGACGCTGCAACAGCAGAGGCCGGAATCGTGGCTTCGAGTTTGGTCGCGCTGACGACGGTCGTAGCTTGAGCGACTCCGTTGAAGTTAATGACGGCGCCCGAGGCGAAACTGGTGCCATCCACCTCCAACTGAAACTGGGCGCCAGCGGTCGCGCTCGACGGGCTCAGTTGCGCAATCGTCGGCATCGCTGTCCCGGCCGTCGAAGGTTTGGAATAGCCGCATCCTGCGCCCAGAGCGGTGAGCGCCAGAAGAAGCAGCGTTTTGGTTGCGGTTTTCGTTGAAATGTTCATTTTGTTTCCTCCATCGGGCCTGGGCCCGTATGAAGAGAGTTTAGAAATGCCGCGGCGTAGGCGTGTCAGGGTGCTGTCATATTCCTGTCAAGGTTCTGACCGCTCATAATGTCACGAAAATGTAACGAGTGAAGGGATTGATAACCAAGTGAAGATCATCGTAGCGGAAAAGATTTCATCGGCGGCAGTGGCGCAGTTGCACGAGCCGGGATGGACCGTGCTGACGGCGGATCAACTCGACGGAAAACTGGCCGAGCATCTTGAGTCGGCGGACGCACTGATTGTGCGCTCGGCGGTGCAGGCGGACGCGAATCTGCTGGAGCACGCGAACAAGCTGCGCGTCATCGGGCGTGCGGGCGTGGGCGTCGATAACATCGATCTGGAAGCGGCGACGCACAAGGGCATCGCCGTGATGAATACGCCCGGCGGCAATGCTGTGGCCGTGGCTGAACAAACGATAGGCATGATGCTGGCGATGGCCCGCCACTTGTGCCGTGCGGATGCATCCATGCACGCGGGCAAGTGGGAGAAAAAATCGCTGCAAGGAACCGAGCTGCGCGGAAAGACGCTGGGCATCGTTGGGCTGGGCCGGATCGGGATGGAGGTAGCGCGGCGGGCGCGTGCCTTCGGCATGGAACTCGTCGGGCACGACCCGTTCGTGTCGGTTGCGGTGATGAAGGAGCAAGGTATCCGGCTGGCTGCGCTGGAGGAGTTATATGCAGCGGCCGACTACCTCACGCTGCATGTCGGGCTGACTCCGCAGACGACCGGCATGATCAATGAGGCGTCGATCGCGAAAATGAAAAAAGGCGTGCGGCTGGTCAACTGTGCGCGCGGCGAACTGGTGAATGAATCGGATCTGGCGGCGGCGTTGAAAGCCGGACGCGTGGCGGCGGCGGCGATCGATGTGTTTGCGGAGGAGCCTCCGAAGAATTCTCCGCTGACGGCGCTGGAGAATGTACTACTGACGCCGCACGTCGGCGGATCAACGCATGAGGCGCAGGAAGCGGTGGGCGTGCAGATCGCGCAGCAGGTGAAGGAATATCTGAAGCATGGCGTGATTCAGAATGCGGTGAATGTGCCTTCGGTTTCGGCAGAAGAGTATGCGCTGATGCAACCATACATCGTGCTGGCCGAGCGCATGGGCGCATTTCTGGCGCAGGTTTCAGAGGGCGGCCTCGAGGAGATTTCAATCCGCTACGGCGGCCACATCGCCGAGTGGAAGACGGAGTTGATTCGCAACGGAGCAATCAAGGGAATTCTCAATCAAGCGCTCGAAGAGAAGGCCAACCTGGTGAATGCGGCGACCATCGCACAGGAGCGTGGTCTCAAGGTGGTGGAGTCGCACAAGGCGAAGGTTTCGACCGGCGGCGCGGGCAGCGTGCTGTCGATTCTTCTGAAGTCTTCGAGCGAACAGCACATGGTGAAGGGCGCAGTACTGCACGGAGCGGCTCCGCGGCTGTTACACGTGGATGGAATCGATGTAGAAGCGCCGCTGGAGCGGAATCTGATTTATCTGCGGAATCGCGACGTGCCCGGCGTCATTGGAAAAGTCGGGACGATCCTGGGCGAGGAGTCGATCAACATCGCCGATTTTTCATTAGGGAGGCGAAGTGCGGAAAAAGCAGAGCAGCCAAGCGAGGCCATTGCCGTAGTGCACGTGGATGAGATCGTGACGGACGCTGTGCTGGCCAAGTTGAGGAAGATCGCAGCGGTGCAGCAGGCCAAGGGGATACGGCTTTTCTAGAACCCGAGAACATCAAAATCCGATGTGGCTGGCTTTTTCAGCCGATTTGTAAACCTATTCGTCGCGCTTAAGTTTGCGGCTTTCCGCCAGCAGCGACATGGAGTGCATGAGATTCTGCAAGGTGACGATGCCAATCAGGCGCTGATCTTCGACCACCGGAATGATGCTGGAGTTGCGGGCATTAAGCTTGCCGAAGGCCGTGGCCAAAGAATCGTGGCGGACCGAGACTTCGAAAATTTTATTCATCACAGCTTGCACGTAGCCGTTGCCCTCGGCGCGCAGAGCGTCGAGGATGCGCTGGCGCGAAATCACTCCCACCATATCGCTGCCGCGAATCACCGGAAAATCGTCTTGTAAGGAGTGAACGGCTTTTTCCAGCGCGTCTTCCAACGTATCGGCGGGCGAGAGCGTGGCGAAGTCGGTGAGCATGATTTCTTCCAGGCGCACGTTGTCGAGCACCGACTGAAAAACCAGAGCACGCTCCTCAAGTTGCACCGCTGAAAAAACAATGACTCCGACCACCGTGAGCCAGTTGTCGCTGAACAGGCCAGCCACCATCAGCACCATGGCGATAGCATGGCTAATCGAAACGGCACGGCGCGTAGCGGAGGAATTGTCGAGCGTGCGCGCAAAATATGCGCGCAAAATGCGCCCGCCGTCCAATGGATAAGCGGGCATGAAATTCAGCACCGCGATGTAGACGTTGGCCCAGACCAGGCTCTTGCGCAGGCTGGCGGCTTGCAGGAGCGGCCATTTCAATAACTCAACATTGCGATCGGTGCCGATGATGGCGGCAGCAATCAGGCAAGCCAGGCCGAGGTTGACGAGCGGACCGATAAGCGAAAGCCGAACTTCCCGTTGCCATAACAATCCCGGCTGCGGCTTCGCGGCATGCGATTCATCAAAAACGGTAACGCCGGTCAGCGGAAGAAGAATCACCGCTTTCGGAACCAGTCCATAGCGACCGCCGGCAAGCATGCGCCCGACTTCGTGCGCGCCGACACAGGCCAGAATAATTCCGACCAGCGCCAGGTCGCGCGGCGCGTTAGGGTGACCCTTGGTCGCGGAGTATTCCATGCCGTAAATAAACAGCGGCAACAACAGGAAAGTGAAGTGAAGGCGGACGTCGACGCCGAACAGGCGGCCCACCGAAATAGACATGCCACGCATCGTGTCTGTACTTTTATTCTACATGGGTTGACGGAAACGGTTGTGCCGTCAAAGGTGCTCAGCCATGCGGGTGATCTCGGGGAAATACCGGAGCCGGCCATTGCGTTCGCTGCGCGGGATGGACACTCGTCCCACGTCGGACCGGCTGCGGGAAACGCTGTTCAACGTGCTGACGGCGGGGGATCCGGAGGCACTCGAGGGCAGCGTATGGCTCGATTTGTTTGCCGGAACCGGCGCAGTGGGAATTGAAGCTCTGAGCCGCGGAGCAAAAGAAGTGTATTTCGTCGAGCGCGCGGCAGCGGCCGCTGATGTGATCCGCAACAACCTGAACAGCCTTGGCATCGTCGATGGATATCGCCTGCTGCAGGAGGAAATGCCGCAGGCCTTCTGGCGCATGGAGCGCCAACACGTTGCCGCCGACGTTGTGTTTGTCGATCCTCCGTATCAGATGCGGGACGCGTACCTCGATACGCTTCGGGCGCTCGCGGACTCGTCGCTGGTCTGGGCGATGTCGGTCGTCATCGCGGAACACGAGAAGAAATTCGATCCCGGGGCGCAGTTCGGTCCGCTAAAAAGATTTCGGTTACTGGTGCAGGGCAGCACAGCGCTAAGTTTTTATCGGATGGGGAGCGGAGCGGTTTAAGGTTAAGTGAAGGACAGCCGCCTCGGCTGTCCGGTCGAGCGAAAGCTCGACGACTCTAATTAAGCGTCGTTCCTTACATAATCAGCTCGTCGGTGCGACGCGTAATCGGGTGCTGCATCTCTTCCAGATCGTTCTTCACCATGTTCAATCCATAGACGCACCCCTCAAAATTCTTGGAGAGGCTGGCGAAAAGCGGTGCAACCTTGGCGTACTCGAAGTGCTCGAATTTACTGACGATGTAGTAGCTCTCTTTGCCGGCCTTGATCCACTCCACAAAATTTTCCAGGCGCTGGCGGCGCAGCCGGAAGCGGTTGATACTCTCGGGAAACATACCGGCGAAAAACAATGTGTAGTCGCCGATGTGCTTGCGCACCTGGCGCTCGCGATCGAACGATGGCGCCGGACCGTAGACGGGATCGGATTCGAGCAGCATCTCGCCGACATCAGCCAGGGGGCGGTTGGCAGTGTCGCGAACTTTGTAGAGTTGCTCGGTCTCGCAGAACTCCGCGAGCAGATGGGAAACGTAAGCCACGATCTGCGGATCGCGGATGCCGATTTCCTCGGCATAGTGGCGGCCAACTAAGTCCTGAAACAACTGCTGCAGCGGATGCGTTTCCTCAATCATAGGTTTGGGCCCCCTGAACCCCGCGCAAGGCGCGGTATTCATCCACTTGCGAGTGTTGATACCCCAGTTTCGCTGTGGAACGCAAGTGACTTTTGTTTATCCGCATCATTCATTTTCCTGATCAGTTAGAAGACAGGGAATAGCACTTGAGTTGTGCTGATGAAACTTTAGAGGGGTAGCCAGAAATGCGAATTTTGGCGCAGATTTCGCCGTAGTTTGCTGGCACTCAAAGCAGGCGGCTGCCAACGCCAACGGGATTCCGCTGTTGCCTTGTAGAATGCGGGCACGGAGGAATTTGGAATGGAACGGCAGAATGTCTCAACTGGCACACCGTGGGAGCCGGTGGTGGGTTACTCCCGTGCGGTGAAAGTCGGCTCGTACGTCCATGTTTCGGGGACGACGGCGACCGGGCCCGATGGCAAGATTGTTGGCATTGCCGACGTGTACACGCAGGCAAAGCAGACTCTGAAAAACATTGAGAGCGCACTGAAACAACTGGGCGCAAGCACGAAGGACGTTGTACGTACGCGCATGTATGTGACGAATATTGCGGAGTGGGAGAAGGTCGGGCGGGCCCACGGAGAATTTTTCTCGGAAATTCGGCCTGCGACCTCCATGGTGCAAGTAAGCGCGCTGATTTCACCGGAGATTCTAGTGGAGATCGAAGCCGATGCTGTCATTGGTTAAGGCTTCGTAGTCAGCGGTTTTGACATTTCAACGAAGTGGCAAGCAACCTTCGGATTCAGGCCGGGAGTGAACGGCGCGGTGCCGGTTTCGACGTATCCGCGACGTTGGTAGAAGCCAGGCAGCTCGCGGCGGACGCTGACGATGCGTAGATCCATAAAGCGCGCACCTGACTTGGCGCAGAAGTCTTCGGCGGCTTCCATCAGCTTTGAGCCCAGTCCGCTTTTTTGGTGGCTGGGTTCGACTGAGAGCAAACCCAAATACGCGCGCTCGCCCCGAGATTCCACGTAAACACAGCCCATGATTTGGTTCTTCTCTTCGGCTATCAGGAAGTGCCCCTTCTTCAGTAGCTCTTCGATCGAGGCTCGGTCGATGCGGTCGCGATCGATCAGAAACGACTCGGCACGACGAAATGCAGAGTTGATCACAGCGGTGATCGAGGCAGCATCGGCGAGTTGCGCTAGACGGTGTTGCACGGAATCCACAAGGCCCTCCATTCTACGAGCCGAGTGCGCCGATCAGAGCGACGGTATAGAATTCTCGCCGCCAAATCATCCATTAAATTTCAGAATCAGAGCCGGGTGTAAAGTGTGTGCGCTCCGGGAGGACGGTTCATGAAGAAATTCTGCGGCATGCTGCTCTTTGCGTTGACGGTGCATTCGTTCGCGCAGGAGTCGTCTCATGCTCAACAAGCATCAGTAACCATGATTCGAGCGGGCACCTTGATCGACGGCAAATCGGCCGCGCCTCGCAAAGATCAGGTGATCGTGATCCGCGGCAACAAGATTGAAGGCGTGTCCGACGCGGCAAGCGCGAAAATTCCTGCCGGAGCGACCGTGATCGATCTGTCGAAGTCGACCGTGCTTCCCGGCCTGATCGATTCGCACACGCACATTTTTCTCCAGGGGGAGGACCCGGCGCAGGGCGGATATGACGCCAACATCTTGAATGCGCCGTTGGCTCTGAGAGCCGCGCGCGCCACCGTGGCGGCGAAGCGGGCGCTGGAGCAGGGATTCACCACGCTGCGCGATGTGGAGACCGAAGGCGCAGGCTATGGCGACGTCGGCATCAAGATGGCGATCGAAGGAGGATACATTCCCGGGCCGCGGCTGTTCGTGGCGACGCGCGCTATCTCGACGACCGGTGGATATCCGCTGGAGGGGTATGCGCCGGAACTTGAAGTGCCCAAGGGCGCGCAAATCGTCGACGGCCCAGTCGAGGCGCGAAAGGCCGCGCGCGAGCAACTCGATCATGGCGCCGACTGGATCAAGGTCTACATGACGCACCGTTCGTGGGTGGGAAAGAATGGCGAACTGGTTTCGCAGCCCACGCTCACGGTCGAAGAACTGCGCGCCGTAGTCGACGAAGCGCACGGCTGGGGAAAAAAAGTAGCGTGCCATGCCTACAGCGGAATCGGGCTGCATCGTGCGCTCGACGGCGGGTGCGACTCGATCGAACACGGCCTCGACCTCGACGACGCCGCCATCGCGCAGATGGTCAAGCAGGGCACTTGGTATGTGCCGACGCTGAGCGTCTATTACACCGATTGGGCTCCGGCGGATACACCCGCCGGCCAACGCGACCGGCTGCGCGCGTCGGCGCACGAACCGTCGTTCAAGAAGGCGATGAAGGCAGGAGTGAAGATTGTTTTCGGCACGGACATGGGAGGGATTCCCTGGACCGAACCAATCGCACAGGAATTTCTGCGCATGACGGAGTTTGGCATGGCGCCGATGGATGCGATTCAGAGCGCGACTTCTCGCGCCGCCGTGATGCTCGACATGGAAGGAAAGATCGGCGTTGTGGCTCCAGGGGCGTTTGCCGACATCGTGGCGGTGAATGGCGACCCGCTCAGCGACATCAGACTGCTGGAAAATGTTTCGTTCGTGATGAAGGATGGACAGGTGTTTCGTGGAAAGTAGGGTGGTTTACGTTAATTTTTCTTGACAAGCGCTTGGCGGCGGGGATAATGCGTCAATCCAGTTTTGGTTTGGTCCGATTCGGCTGGGCCCTTAGGACTGGCCGGGGAGGTCTTCGATGAGCGTTCTTGATCTGTGCGACCGGGAGATTGCCGCGGTTGGACTTGACGCGACCGTGGCCGAGGCAATTCACAAGATGCTGGACTACCACGTTGGAGCGGTGGCCGTGGTGGACAGCGATTATCGCGTGGCAGGAATTTTTACCGAGCGCGACGTGCTGCGGAAGATGTCGCTGAGCGGAGCCGATCCGCAGACCACGCCGGTGCGCGACTTGATGACGACTCCGGTCGAGATGGCAACACGCACTACGGGCGCCGGCGAAGCACTGACGACCATGCTAGAGCGGCATTTCCGGCATTTGCCTGTTGCCGATGACACCGGCAAGCTGCTGGGGCTACTTTCTATCCGAAATCTGCTGGAGTGGCGCGTGGGCGACTTGAGCCGCGAACTGGAATCGCTGGAGCAATACGTTTCTAACGACGGGCCGGGCGGATAGAGCGCTCGGTCGGGTTCGCAGTTGATTGCCTACATTGAATGCCCACCTCCTCCGTCTTGCCCAAGACGATCTCTGTGGTGCGCGCGGCGGTGTCCCTTTTCTTTTTGTCTTTTGGAGAATACAAGCTTGCCGGCCCGGGCTTCGCGCACGGCGGGTTTCAAAACTACCTGCATGAATACATCACGACCGACGCGGTCAGCTTTTACCGCCCGGTTCTGACAGGTTTGGTGTCGCCGCACGCCGTCTTTTTCGGATATTTCGTCGGCGTGCTGGAGTCGTTCGTAGGCGTGTGCCTGTTGCTCGGCATCTGGGTGCGGCCAGCAAGCGTCGTCGGAATTTTCTTCTTGTTGAACCTGACATTGTCGACGTGGTGGGATGCCGGCCACGGCGTGGCCTGGTGGCACTACTTTGGCGCGCGGCTGGACACGCTGCCGATTCTGCTGCTGCTTGTAATTTTCTATGCCGCCGACGCAGGCAGAGTTTGGGGCCTCGACGGATACCGAGGGCGACGGCAGAAGCTGTGAGCCATCTACCCGTGCGCGGCCAGACGAAAAAATTATGAAAAAACAAATAAGACGTTTTGCAATCCTGGCAACGGTTGCGCTGTGTTGTGTCAGTGCATTCACTCAGACCTCCCGGCGGATCGCCGTGCACGCGGGGCACGCGCTCGATGTGAAGACTGGCAAGATGCTCGCCGACCAGATTGTGGTGATCGAAGACAAAAGGATTATCAGCGTAGGACCTGCAGCCGAGGCGAAAGTTTCATCCGACGCCACACGCATTGACCTGCCGAATGCCACGGTGCTGCCCGGACTGATCGACGCGCACACGCATCTGACGATGAATCCGAACTTTGGCTACGAGACTCTCGCGATTTCGATTCCGCGCGAGGCGCTGATCGGTGCCAAGAATGCTCGCACCACCTTACTCGCCGGCTTCACCACAGTGCGCAACGTCGGCGCCAGCGGATATACCGATGTCGCGCTGCGCGATGCTATCAACGCAGGCGACGTGCCCGGTCCGCGAATGCTGGTGAGCGGTCCTGCGCTCGGCATCACCGGCGGCCACTGCGACAACAACATGCTGCCTGCCGAATATCACGATGTGGGCGAGGGCGTGGCGGATGGAGTCGCAGCCGTGCAGCACAAGGTGCGGGAAGACATCAAGTATGGTGCTGACGTAATCAAAGTCTGCGCGACGGGCGGCGTGCTTTCGCTCGGAGACAGTCCGCAGACGTCGCAATACACGCTCGAAGAAATGAAAGCCATCGTCGCCGACGCGCACCGGCTCGGCCGCAAGGTCGCCGCTCATGCACACGGCGCCGAAGGAATTCGCTGGGCCGCTGAAGCCGGAGTCGATTCGATCGAACACGGCTCCTACATCGATGACGCCGCGATCGCCACCATGAAGGAGCACGGAACGTATCTGGTGCCGACGCTCTATCTCGGCGACTGGATGATTGACAACGCAGGACTGACGCGGCTGCCGCCGCCGTTGCTGGCGAAGGCGCAAGCGGTCATTCCCGAGGCGCGAAAGAATGTCGCGCGCGCGTTCGCAGCCGGAGTGAAAGTAGCCTTCGGTACGGATGCAGCCGTCTATCCGCATGGCATGAACGCGCACGAGTTCGCGGTGATGGTGCGCCTGGGACTGAGTCCGCTGCAAGCGATTCAGGCGGCCACGGTAAACGCCGCGGATTTGCTGGGATGGCAGGGCAAAGTAGGAACGCTGGAGCCGGGTGCATGGGCGGACATCGTGGCCGTTGATGGCGATCCGATGAAAGACGTGACGACTCTGGAGCATGTGAAGTTCGTAATGAAGGGCGGAGAAGTCGTGAAGAACGAGTACGGGAAGTAAAGGCATTTCACCACAGGGGGCACAGAGGAACACAGAGGGAAACTGAGAAGTTCTCTGTGTTTCTCTAAGTCCTCTGTGGTTAAAGCTTTTGACGTGCCCGCTCGGTAACCCAGTCAGTCAGATAGGCAGATTCACCGCTAGAGAGAAGCGGTTTCTTTCCTTCCAGAGCATCCACAAAATTCTCGATCAGCGGAAAGTGAAAATTCATGTGAGCCGGCAGATGCTCCTTCCCTCCGGGACAAACCAGATCGGGTCCGTTCAACGGGCTCATCTCGATCTCGCCGTCGGTTCCGCGAATCCGGCATTCGTCGCGATTGATCTTCGTATTCCAACGCACGTCGACCACGCCGCGCACACCGTTCGAGTATTCGATCATCACAGTGGCGTTATCTTCGACCGCGTAGTGATGCACGACGTTGGAAAGCTGCGCCGTTACGCGCAACGGCTGCCCGAAGAGAAAATTCAGCACGTCGATGCGGTGTGAGGCAATGTCAAACAACGGCCCCCCGCCGGATTTCGCGGGATCAAAGAGCCAGCCACGATTTCCCCCTCCATCGAACCACATGTGATTCGTGAGCTCGGCAAAGACGGGCTGGCCGATCGCTCCCGCCGCGAGCAGTTCCTTGGCGCGCTGGATTTTTGGATAGCAGCGCCGATAATAGGCGACGCCGAAAGTCTTACCGCTTTCCCGTCCGGCTTCCACCATAGACCGCGCCTCGGCCTCATTCATCGCCATAGGTTTTTCGCAGAGCACGTCCTTCCCTGAGCGTAACGATTGAATAGTCTGCGGAGCATGCAAGAAGACGGGCGTACCGACATACACGATGTCGATCGCGGAGTCAGTAAGAGCTTCATCCAGAGTCGCCCAAGCACGCGTTTTGTAAGGCGCAGCCTTCGCCGGATCGCGCGTCACGACACCGTAAAGCTGGCTGCGCGGCTCAGCTTGAATGGCAGGAATCACGCGGCGAATGGTGATGTCGCCAATGCCGATGACGAGCCAGTTGTGATGAGCAGGTTTCAAAGTTTCAAAGTGGCAAGGTGACAAGGTGGCAAAGTTTCAAGGTTGCAATGTGCGGGCAAAAAACGTCCACTCAATCCGTTGTCACTTTGCCACATTGTCACCTTGCCACTTCTTATTCAACCCACAAAACTAAAGGCCGGCCTGAGCCGGCCTTCAATTTAGTCTCAAGCACAAAACTACTTCTTGGGCGCGATCGCGTCCTTCGCGGCCTTGGCGACGCGGAACTTCACCACGGTCTTGGCCTTGATCTGGATGGGTTCGCCCGTCTGCGGATTGCGGCCGACGCGGGCTTTGCGATGCGCCTTCACCAGGCGGCCGAGGCCGGGCACGATGAACACGCCGTTCTTCTTGGTCTCTTTGATCGCGGTGTCAGCCAGGTGCTCCAGGAAAGCGGCAGCCTGTTTGTTGCTGAGTTCATTTTTTTCCGCCAGATGGCGGACGAGTTGTGTTTTGGTCAAACCAGCAGCCATATACTTCCTCCTCGTAACAAAATCGGTTTAATACCGGTGGGGCTCATCTTATACCCATCGGCCTGTGGAAAACACTGTATTTTACAGGGGTTTTCTGAGTCGGGAGCGCGCGCAAGGCCATTTTTAGAGGGTCTGGCAGAGATAGTAGTCCCAAAACGGGCCAGCCATGCGTACCAGCGTGGTTAACGACCCAGTGAGTTTTATTACCACCGAGGCACGGAGGCACGGAGGCACCAGATCGCAAATCGATTGTGATCGCCGAATTCGGATTCAATGAACGCTTTTGTTCAGAATCCCTCCGTGTCTCCGTGCCTCCGTGGTGAGCCCAGCTCAGTAATGCCATAATGCTGCCAGGAGCCTCTATTGAGCTGCGCCATCTGCGAAACCCGCAAGGAGAAACGCTTTTGCCCGGCGGTACACGGGCGCATCTGCCCGCAATGCTGTGGCGAACAGCGCGAGGTCTCGCTCGATTGTCCCAGCGACTGCCCCTACTTGCGGCAGGCCCGCGAGCATGAAAAGCCGCGTTCGGCGGAGCAGATCGATCCGGCAAGCCTCTTCCTGCAGATCGAGGTTTCCGACCAGTTCATGTATGAGCATGAGCACCTGCTCATGGGACTGACCTACGCTCTGGCGAAAGCAGCACGGGCCGAGCGCAGCCTGCACGACCAGGATTTGATCGCGGCGCTTTCCATGCTGGTGACAACTTATCAACGGCGAGCGAGTTCGGGACTTCATTATGAGGAACCCCTCGCCAATGAACTGCAGCGCCGCGCCGCGATGGAAGTGGAAACCATGGTGAAGGAGTATCGCGAAGCCGAGCAGAAGCACATGGGCTATTCCACCCTCAAAGAATCCGATGTGCTGAAGGCCCTGGTTTTTCTGGTGCGTCTTGGACAAGGGCGAACGTCGGGGCGGCCGAAGTCGCGGGCGTTTGTAGAGTTCCTGTTCGCGCAGTTTCCTGAAAAGGAATCCGCTATAGTTGCCCCAGCCGCTGCGGGAAGCCGCATCATCCTCCCGTAAAGAGCCAAACAGGCCACTGATTTTCACAGATTGGCACGGATCCAGTCCGCGTTAATCCGTGAAAATCCGTAGCTATTGTTTTGGCAGCCTTTTCACGACTTGCCCCGCAGGCAGGTCGGCAAGCAATTCATGTACTGTTTTACCCAACAGGGGGTGCCGCGCCTGTGAAGCAATTTCGGCGAGCGGCTCAAGGACGAATCGTCGCTGGTGCATCGCAGGATGAGGAACTATGAGATCCGGATCGCCGATGACCGCATCGTCGAACAGCAGAATGTCGATGTCGATCGTGCGCGGACCTTTCTTCACGGTACGGCGGCGGCCCATATGTTGCTCAATGTGCATCATCACCCCAAGCAGCGGCCCAGGAGAGAGTGTGGTCTCGATTGCAACCGCACAGTTGAGAAACCAGCTCTGATCGACGACGTCGACCGGTTCAGTTTCATAGAAAGACGATACCGCCAGGACCTTGCCGAGATTTTGCAGGCGGGCAATCGCGCTGCGAAGTTGCGCCTCGCGATCTCCGATATTCGACCCCAACGAGAGGTAAACGATCGACATGGTGTGCTGCAGCCTGCTGGGCGATTGTTCCACGCGGCGTGAGGAAGTGCAAAGTATTCCAGACATTAGAGATGTCTGGAGCAGGCTCCATTCGATGACGCCCAGGGCCAACAAAGGTCCCATTACCTTGGTCACTATCGTCGGAATAAAGGCACACCTAGAATCAAACCATGACGTTGGATTCGCTCCTACTCAGCCAGGACACGGACTTGGTCCGCGTGATCCGGCCCACGCTTGAAAAGCTTTCGATTGACGTGGAAATCTGCCAGGAAGCACGGGCTGGCGCCGATATTTTGATATCCAATAAATTTGACGCAGTGGTCGTTGATTGCGACGACCTCAAAGGCGGCCTCGCGATCCTGCAGGGACTGCGACGAACTCCCAGCAACAAGAATTCCGTGGCCTTCGCCATCCTGAACGGCAAGCGAACCACGACGAAGGATGCATTCGGCTTCGGCGCCAACTTTGTGCTGCAGAAGCCAATCAGCGCCCTCAACGCCTCCCGCTGCTTTCATGCCGCCTTGAATTTCATGGTGAAAGAGCGGCGCCGGTACTTCCGGCATCCGGTGAAGATGCAGATCAAGATCGTGCTGGGCGACCACACTGTGCAGGCCACCAGCACCAACGTCAGCGAAAGTGGAATCGCCTTGATGCTGCGCGAAGCGCTGCCCAAAGGCGCGACACCCAGGCTGCAATTCACTCTGCCCGACACCACTGCCCGGCTTGAGTTCGAAGCGGAAGTCGTCTGGGCGGATGTGAAGGGGCAGGCCGGACTGCGCTTCCACAATGTTCCCGCCACTACGCAGGCTAATCTCGAAAAGTGGCTCGACGAGCGGCTTGAGGAAGAGATGCCCGGCGCCAAAGAGCGCATCGCAGCCGCCGAGACCGGAAACCTGCAGTAACTCAAAAGAATTTAGGAGCTTGCTCGGATGCGGAGATTTATCCGCCAAGCCCCGGGGCTCCACTTTTGTGGTATCCACCCTGAGACTTGCGCTCCTCCCAGCTCATGTCATTCTGGATAATTACCAGGTGGCTAACCCTTCATGACACACGAATTCCGCATCGCCAAAGTGCAAAGAACGTTGCAATGGCTGGAAGACGACATTCCCCTGCTGAACCTGCGGGTAAAGGAGTTGTCGAAGGAGCGGCAGGAATCAGCCAAAAGATTCGCCGCGGCTGTAATCGATGAGACGCGCGCCGAATTGCAGAGATTACTGACTGCGCGCCCGGGCGCAGAAAGTTTGCCTGGCGAACCTCCCTGCGAGCCGGCAGATTGAGCCAGCGATTTAGGTTTGGGTCAGGCTCCCGCCGATGCCTCTGAGGCGGCGAAGGACGTATGTTCGGCTTCTCTTCCGGGAAAAGTAACTTCCTCCCACAACGTCTTGTCACGCAGAATGCGCGAAACCAGCGCGGTGTGCATGGCGTGTCCCGCTCGATCGGCGACAACATTGCCCAGGATCTGCTTGCCCAGCAGCGCCAGATCTCCCACCAGATCGAGCACCTTATGCCGCACGAATTCATCCGGATAACGCAGCGGGCCGTTTTCAATGCCATCGCGCGTCAATACAATGCAGTTTTCCCGCGAAGCGCCCCGGATCAATCCCATGTTGCGCATCGCCTTTTCGTCTTGCCGTGATCCGAACGTGCGCGCCGCGGCAATGTGCTTCAGGTAGCTCCCGTTGGTCAATTCGACCTGGAAAGTTTCCTTGCCGATGAGAGGATGCGGGAAGTTGATCGAGTAGGAAACCGAGTATGTCTCGGCGGGATAGACCGCGATGAATTTATTGCCTTCGCGCACTTCCAGTTCGCGGTTGATCTTCAAATATTTTCGCGGGCGGCGCTGCTTGCGGATGCCCACTTTCTGAATCATGTCAACGAAGGGCCGTGCGCTGCCATCGAGAATCGGTAACTCCAGGTTGTCGAGCTCGACGATGGCGTTGTCGATACCGAGGCCGATGAAGGCCGATAGCACGTGCTCCGTGGTCGAGATGAGTACGCCTTTTTTCATCAGGCTGGTGGCATAACTCACGCGCGCCACGTTGCGGCTGACCGCTTCGATTTCGAATCCATCCAGGTCGGTGCGGCGGAAGACGATCCCCGTTCCCGCCGGAGCCGGCAGGATCCGAATGGTGACCGGAGCGCCGCTGTGCAGGCCGACGCCACTGCACGAAACGGCAGAGCGGATTGTCTGCTCGGGGGTCAAGAGAAAGGCAATAATTGACTGGTGAACGTTGTAGGTTAAAGCACGGGCGGAAAAACTGTCTGTGGTAAAAAAGCCACAGTTCGTAGCGAAAGACCTGACCCACTGGCTCCGCCGTATCCTTTGTATCTATTTGTAAACATGTGGCTTATAAGGAAAGTGTCGCGCCCGACTAGCGTTTCGACGGCTTGTTGGGGTTATATCCGGAGTTAGGATCAAACATCGCCGGATCGAGCCCTTGATTGATAGATACGTTATTGAAGAAGCGCTCCCCGGCCATGTCGCCATTGAAGTACCGTGTGACGTTAAAGGGCGCCATGATGCCCTGCACCGGGCGATAGTTCTCGTAGATTTCTTCTTCCAGATTCTTTTGCCGATCGACCGGATCGCGCCACTCGAAAGCCTTTTTTACGGGCAGGTGCGTGTCCACGTCAAAGAAGAGAGTCACAGCTTCGTTCTTTGCGTTAATCATGGTTACGCGGAGCGCAGCATGCTGCGCGGCGATGGCGTTGCCCTCGTACAAAAACACAACCCCGGGATCGTTCACCCAGGTGCGCAATACCGCATCGAGCGAGAAACGCCGCCGCCGCAGGTAGTCGTCGAGATCCTTCTGCTCGATCGGCTTGGCTCCCTTATAGGTTATCTCCCATGCCTTGTTTCCCACATAAAGATCGGCGATGTCGCGTTCTTTGGTGATTTCTACGCGCTCTTTATCGGGGAACTCTGAAAAGCTCCAGAAGACCGAACCGCCGCCGCTGGGGCGCCCATGATGAAATCCGTAGCCGCGGCCTTGCTGCTCACGGTCGCGGATGTTGAGATAGGTATCACCGCCCAGCGCTTGAATGCCCTGTTCAACAAGTACTTTGGCTTTGCGGCCATTTTCATCGAGCGGAATAATCGGCGCGGCGGTGGTTGCCCCCGCGGAGGATTGCGGCGCTGCGGCCGCGCCCGCGGCCTGCCCCAGCAGGGGCACGCAGGCAAAGCACACCAGAACCACTATCCACGAAAGCCGTGTCATCTTTGAGGGAGTCGCTTGCAACCAGAATTGTAGCGTTTCTTGCAGGATTTCTGCCCGCAGCCGGAAAAAGCTCCTTTCCAGTCTTGGATGCAGAAAAGCTGTAAAACGCAAGCCTGCAGCCGCTGTTTTGCGGTTTTTGGGCGATTTACCCCACCAACACCGCGCCCCCGTTTACGTTGAAAACCTCGCCTGTAATAAAGCCTGCATGCTCGGTGCACAGAAAGAGCACGGGAGCAGCAATTTCCTCGGGTCGGCCCACACGGCCGAGTGGGATCGTGCGGCGAATTGCTTCACCGCTCTTGGGATCAGCTAGCGTTGCGGCGCTCATGTCGGTGTCGACCCATCCAGGGGCAACACAGTTGACATAGATGTTTTCCTGAGCCAACTCGGCGGCCAGACTTTTAGTCATGCTGATTAGTGCGCCCTTGGTGGCGGAATAGTCGACGTGATAGGCCTCGCCACGCTGACCACTGGTTGAACTGATGAGAACGATGTGCCCCGAATTGTTCGAAATACGCGGCTGCGATTTCATTTGCGCCACCGAATGCTTCACGAGGCCAAAGACGGCATCAAGATTGATCGATAGGGTCGAGCGCCATTGCTCATCAGTCATGCAGTCGATTCCCACGTCCTGGGCGGGCCAGACGCCATGATTGGCGACGAGAATATCGAGACGCCCGAAGTGCTTGACGGTCTCGACGACGAGCGCGCGAGCGGCTTCAGGAGTATTTAAGTTGCTGGTGAAGCCGTGGCAGTTGCCAGCACCGCATTCACCGGCGAGCGCATCGGCTTCGGCGCGCGCTTTGTGATAGCTGAATGCGACCTTCGCGCCGGCGGCGGTAAACATGCGCACGGTGGCAGCCCCGATACCACGTGAACCGCCCGAGACGAGCGCAACCTTTTCTGCGAGAGAAAGAACGATGGACATGCAGAATAGTTTGCAGGTTCTTGATGCGCACCAGCAAGGGGCTAGTGGAGGGGCGGACGCAGCCTGCCCTGAGCAAGGTCGGAGGCTCCGCCCAGGGAGTGGCGAGAGCTTCTGGGTCGAGAGCCTTCCCGCTCCCTCCCCGGACGAATGCGTCCGGGGCTCCATTCAGGTTAGTCCCCGGAATTCGAGGGCGCTCGCTCCGCCTTCAGTCCGCGCAGCAGCAGCCGTACCAGCATTCCATCGAAACGAGTGCCGCTCATCTGGGCCAGTTCATCGAGCGCCTGATCGGGCGTTCTGGCCGCGGAGATCGACTGCTCCGTAACCATGTTCGCGTAGGCGTCCGTCACTGCGATGATGCGGGCCCAGAGCGGGATCGCCTCGCCCTTCAGCCCATTGGGATAGCCCGAGCCGTCGAAGCGCTCGTGATGATGCTCGATCGCGGCGCGCAACTGCGCACTGTGCGGGATGGCGCCAACGATTTCCGCGCCGATGCGTGCATGAGTCTTAATATGAAAATACTCTTCGTCGGTGAGCGGGCCCGACTTGTTGAGCACATGCTCCTGAACGAAAATCTTGCCGGCGTCGTGCACGCGCGCCGCATAGACCAGGTCTGCCGTTTCGTCCGAAGGCAGCAGCAGTCCGCGCGCGATCACTTCGGTGTAACGCGCCACCAGATCGCCGTGCCCGGCGGTCTGCAGTTCGCGCGATTCGGCGGCGCGACTCAACGACTCGATGGCTTCTTTCAGCAGCGGCACATTGCAGTCCTCAGGACCGCCGCACAATTTGAACAGGGTTGAGGTCAACTCTTCGACTTGCTCCGGGCTGTTTCGTTCGCGCTGCAGAAATCCTTCGATGTAGGCGGAAATCTGCTGGCGCTGGCGGGCAAAGTCCTGGCCCTCCACGAATTCCTGCGCCGTCGAAACCAGATTGCCTCCCGAGCGCTTCGAGACATACATGCCGGCGTCGGCGACGCGAATAATGTCTTCGATGGAGAAACCGTGCATCGGAAAGCTGGCGACGCCGAAGCTGCCGGTAATGTGATGCTCGCTCAGCATGGGATCGGTGGCGATCCATTGCCGCAAGCGTTCGGCTAACACCTGCGCCTGCTCAGACCCCGTGTCCGGCATCAGGATGATGAATTCATCCCCGCCATATCGGGCGACAACGTTCGACTGGCGCGATTTTTGCTCAAGCAGCCGTCCCACGCGCGCCAGCACCAGATCACCTTCGAAATGGCCGAGGCTGTCGTTGACCTCCTTGAATTTGTCGAGATCGATCAGCACCACCGAGAATGGGCGCCCTGAGCGGGATGCGCGCTTCCACTCGGCGGAAAGAGCTTCCCAGAAGAAGCGCCGGGTCTTGATTCCGGTCAAGCCGTCGGTAATCGACTGCTGCTGCAGCTTCTGATAGTGGAAGGCGTTATGCAGCGCGGTGGCCAGCAAGTCGGCGAGGGTGTTGAGGATGAGAACGTCTTGCGGAGAAAAAGCATTTTCATTCCGGCTTTCAATGTTCAGAACACCCAGCAGCGACTCACCGTAGGTGATCGGGATACACAGAACCGCGCGCGAATCAGGCAGGATTCCCGTCAGGTTGCCCGGCAAAGCGTTTTGCACGAGCGCGCGCTCGCCGGTGCGCGCGACCCGGCCCAGAATGCCGGTGCCCAGCGGAATCTTCTTGCCTTTCGCGTGGGATGTGGCTCCGGCCTCCGCCTTGATTTCGATTTCCTTTGTGCCATAGTCGAGAATGCCGATGCCGATGTGATCGAAGCTGAACGTCTTCTGGATCTCACCCGCGATCTGGCCGAGCATGTGCACCGGGTCGTCGCTTGAAATCGCGGTGCGGGAAACGTTGTTGAGAAACGCGAGTTGCCGCGAGCGGCGCTGCTCGTCGGCGAAGAGGCGCGCATTCTCTACCGCAACCGCGACTTGCCCAGCGGCCGTGACCAGCACGTCGAGATCGCGTTGCTCGAAGACGAATTCGCGCTCCGGATTCATGGCCACCATCACTCCGGCGGCTTTGTTGCCCAGAAAAACCGGCGCCGCGATCAGGCACTTGGCAGGCCGCTCCGGGACGTGCGAGATTCCGAGGCGACTGCGCGTCCTCTCCAGATCAGAGCGAATGAGCAGCGGCTCGCCGGAGCGGATCACGTATTCGGTAAAAGCATTGCGCAATTCGCGTTTGCGCTTGGGCAGCACGCGATTGTCGCGCACTTCCAGTTCGAAGCGGATTTCTTCCCCTTCGAGGAATGCGATATAGAAGTGGCTGTTGTCGAAAATCTGGCCCAACTCTGCCTGAATCGTGCGGATGATCTCATCCTGGTCGAGGCGGGAGCTGATCGCTTTACCGATCTCGGTCAGCAGTTCGTACTCTTTCGTGCGCCGGTGCGCGTCGTGGCTGACGACATAGTTTTCCAGCGTGAGGCCGAGCTGCAGTGTAAGTCCAACCATGAGCCGCGGGCCGGAGGAGCCAAAAGCTGTGCGTTCGGCATGCGGAAAGAGAATGACGCCGAAGTTGTGTTCGCGGGTCTGGAGGTTGACCGCGGTCAGATGCCGCACGCCAGCTTCCGTGAGGATGCGTTTGAACTCTGCAAATGTGCCCACCGGACCGACCGGCATGGGTTCCGTCATCTCGGCCAGATCATGTACCGTCAGGATTCCGCTTTGCCGGTAGGCGAGTTCGCAAACGTAATCGCCGGCGCCGCTGCGCTCGAGAGCCTCGACGAATCCCTCCGGGAAGCCCTGCTGTACCGAGGGCAAAAGGCTGCGCCAGCGCTCGGTGATGACGATTGCGGCCCGATCCACGGGCAGCGCGCTTTTCAGGCGTTCCAGCGCGGCCTGCATGTTCGGAATCAGATCCTCGGCGAAGAGCAGGCTCCGCGGATCGACGCCGAGAGTCGAGAGCGCCAGCGTATTTTCCTGCACCGCATTGCGCTGATTTTCGAACAGCACCATCACCATGGCGATCCCGAGCAGCATCTGCGGCACTGGCCCGAACAGCCGCGAGGCGTTTCCAAATACCACCGCCCACTCGCCGTGAAGCTGGCCAATTCCCATCAGGACTGCCCACAAAGCCAGCGCCACCGCCAGCACCTGGAAGGCAAGCGAGCCGCGCTTGTGTCCGCTCAGGTAAAAAGAAAACGAGCAGTAAAGCAGAATGGCCGCCAGCCCGATTCCGAGCCGGATCGCCGGTTGCACATCCGGGCGAAAGACCCCATCCACGATGTGGCCCCACAAGGTCAGTCCCGCAAGGATGATGCCGCCTGCGCCGACCGCAGCGTCATACCAGCGAAAGCGGTAAGCCGAACGCATCAGTCGCGTCGACACAAAGATGCAAAGCGCCATCGCAACCAGAAAAAGTTCGCTCAGAAGAAACGCGATCGGCGTGGTGCGGAACACATCCAGAACGAAGTGCAGGGAATAGAAGGCCCATCCCAGCTGCCATGCCCGAAAATAAGATTGCCGGCTCTGCTCGTGAAGATAAGAAAAAACGAGGAAGAGCAATACCGAGACGAATCCCGGAATCACTACCGTAGACATGACAACACTGTTCATAGGGTCCGAGGAGACACCTCTGTGCGAGCTTGCAGCTCGCTCAGTTTCGGGGGGAAACAGTGCATTAATGCTTTCACATCGAATACGGATTGAGCAACAAGATTTAAGTACATGGACCGTTTTTGATGTCTCTTGACCACGGTTTCGATGTCTATTGAATAAGAAGGTTGCGGCCGAAGTAATGCCATAACGTTACTGTGGTGCAGCTTGACCGATCGTTTTTGCCGCCCGTACCATCAAAGGTCCCGACTCACGTCACCCGATCATGTCCGAAGCTCAAAAAGCCAGCTCACCAACCGGAAAAATGGACAAGCTCAGGGTCCGCTTCGCGCCGTCGCCCACAGGATTTCTCCACGTAGGCAGCGCCCGCACATTTATTTTCAACTGGCTCTACGCGCGGCGCAATAACGGCACCATGATTCTGCGCCTCGATGACACCGATGTGGAACGCAATACCGACGCGTCAGTGAACTCGATCTTCGAGGGGCTGAAGTGGCTCGGCCTAAGCTGGGACGAAGAGTACAAGCAGTCCGAGCGCCTGGAGTTGCATAAAAAAACCGCAGAGGCGATCTTTCAGAAGGGATCAGCCTATCGCGACTTCACCCCCGCGCACACCGGCGACAGCGAAAAGTCCGGAGCGCAGGGAACGTGGCTGTTCAATCCCGGCATGCGCGAGATGTCGCGCGAAGAGAGTGATCGCCGCGCCGCCACAGGCGAGCCGTTTGCCCTGCGCTTCCGCGTGCCGCGCGAGGAAGGAAACACAGTTCGCTTCAACGACGCCGTCTACGGCGAGCAGATGAAAGCCGGAGCCGACATCGAAGACTTCGCGCTGCTGCGCTCCGACGGCATGCCGACCTATCATCTCGCTTCGTGTGCCGACGACGCGGACCTGCGCATCAGCCACATCATCCGCGGCCAGGATCATCTTACGAACACGTTCAAGCACGTCTTGATCTTCGAGGCCGCCGGTTACGAGCCTCCACAATTCGCGCATCTTCCCCTGCTCGTAGCTCCCGATGGAACCAAGCTCTCCAAGCGGCGCCACGGCCCAGTAGTCAGCGTAACCACCTATCGCGATGCCGGATTTCTCCCCGAAGCCTTCATCAATTTTCTCTGTCTCCTCGGCTGGTCGCCAAAAAACGATCGCGAGCAAATGACCCTCGCCGAACTAACGGAGCTTTTCTCGCTCGAGGGCATCAACCGCGCCAACGCAGTAGTGAACTTCAAAGAAGAAGGTGCAACAAAAGAACCCAATGTGGCGCGGGCGCCCTCGCCCGCGCACCCCGCGACAAAAGATACTTTCGATCCCAAGGCAATCTGGCTAAACGCGCAGCACATCCGCAGCCTGACAGTAGAAGACCTGACCAGCCGCCTCCTGCCAATCGTGCAACAAAGTTATCCCAGCGTAACTTCATCCGAACTTTTGCGCATAACCCCGCTAATCCGCGAACGAATCGAATTCCTCCGCGACGTCCTCACCGCCGCGGACTTTTTCTTCCTCGATCGACTGCCACCCTACGATCCCGCAGAACTCGTCCCGCAAAAAGGCGACGCAGCAATGGCGCTGAAAGTTTTACAGAGAGCACAAACCGTGCTTCCGAGTGTCGAATTCAAACACGACCCGCTCGATCAGGCTCTGCGCACCGCAGCGCAAGAGCTCGGAGTAAAAGCCGGACAAATGTTCCAGCCCATCCGGGTCGCCGTCTGCGGGCGCAAGAATGCTCCACCGCTTTTTGAAACACTCGAGGTGCTGGGAAAAGAAAAAACGTTGACGCGCATCGAGAGCGCAATCAAGCTGCTTTCGTAAGCAAAGCTACACGATTCCCGGAATTACCGCGCTGGTCGAATTTTTATAATCTTCGTAATCCGCTCCAAAGACCCGACTGAGGAATTGCTCTTCCAGGCGAATCTTCCTCCAATATGCGACGCAAACCAGAATCATTCCGATCAGCGCGTGCAATTCACCAGATATCAAAAGCAAGCCCAGATACGTTCCCGAGAAAGCGCTATAAATGGGATGCCGCACCCATCGATACGGCCCCGACCGCACCAGCTTCTGATCAACCTTGATGGCTATGGCTCCGCTCCAATTGCGCCCCAGCTGCCGCCGCGCCCAAACAGCAAATAACAGAAACGCAAACTCAATCACGAGGCCTGTGACCGTCAATATCGCAGATCGTGGAACCAATCGCTCTTGCCAGAATGGAACCGGAAGCAACAGCAGCACCTGCGCCACTGTAACCAGCGTCACATGAATCGCTCGCGACCGGCGGGACTCCTGCGTCTTGCTTTCCGGCGCATCCTTCGCCGCTGCCTCCCAGTAGAGCGAGAGCATAGCGAACATCGCAATCGCGATCAGTATCGGCGGCGAGAATCCCGTGCTGCGATGGCTGACATACCACTGATGCAGGTGGGAAATGTCCTGCGCCCCGCCTCGCTGCCGGATGGCCCAGATTCCACCGGCCACGGCTCCCACCGCGCCGCCGACAAGCATTTGCTTCAACGTCGATGCTCGACCCGATTGCCCCGCCATGCGTACCGTTTGTGCCACAACCGGCAGCGCCGGTCAAGAAAGCAAAGTCAAGAACGCAAAATTGTTGCATCCATACGCAGCCGTTCTCTATCTATACATCTTGACTCACGCGAGTTTTTCTGCACGAGTTTCCTTTAACATCTTCCTCTCACTGCCAGCGCAACCCCGAAACGAGGCCTCCCATGAAAGCCGTTCAAGTCAGCAAGCCCGGTGGAAACTTTGAAGTGGTCGAGCGCCCCATCCCCGAGCCAGGACGCGGCCAGGTTCGCATCAAGGTGGAAGCCTGCGGCGTTTGTCACAGCGATGTCCTGGTGAAGGAAGGTCTGTTCCCGGGCCTTCAGTACCCGCGTGTGCCGGGCCACGAAGTTGCGGGACGGATCGACGCCGTCGGTGCGGACGTGACTCAGTGGAAGCCGGGACAGCGCGTCGGCCTGGGCTGGCACGGCGGCCACTGCTTCCAGTGCGATCCCTGCCGGCGCGGCGATTTCATCAACTGCGCGAGTTTGAAGATCACCGGCATTCACTTCGACGGCGGCTATCAGGAATACATGCTGGCCAACACCGAAGCCGTGGCCTCCATGCCCGAAGCGTTGCACGCCGATGAAGCCGCGCCGTTACTCTGCGCCGGCATCACGGTATTCAATGCGCTGCGCAACGCGGGCGCGCGCGCCGGAGATCTCGTAGCCGTCCAGGGAATCGGCGGCCTAGGCCACCTCGGCATTCAATACGCGCGCCAAATGGGATTCCGCACAGTAGCCATCGGTCGCGGCGCCGACAAGAAACCGTTAGCCACCAAACTAGGAGCTCACGAGTACGTCGACACCAGCGCAGGAAATCCGGCCGAAGCGCTCAAGAAATTAGGCGGCGCAGATCTCATTCTCGCCACCGCGCCCGATTCAAAATCAATGTCAGCACTGGTTGAAGGACTCGGCCCAAACGGCAAGCTCTTAATCGTAGGCGCCGGCCCCGAACCGCTCACCATAACTCCGCTACAACTCATCTTCGGCAGAAAAACCGTGCAAGGCTGGGCCTCAGGCACCGGCAAAGATTCCGAAGACACACTGAAATTCAGCGCCCTAAGTGGAGTGCGCCCAATGATCGAGCGCTACCCCCTGGAGAAAGCCGCCGAAGCTTACCAGCAAATGATCAGCGGCAAAGCCAGATTCCGCGTAGTGCTAACCACGGGCAGATAAATCAAGTGGCTGACGAATCAAGTTGAACTGCTGGTGAGCATGAAGCTCAAGATCCATCGTGCGGCCTTCGTAGCCCTAAAATCCTGTCATGCTGAGCGAAGCCGTGAAGTGAGCGAAGCGAACTTCACGGCGCAGTCGAAGCATCCCTGCGTCAATCCCGACAGTAGGGGCGAGATGCCAGGGCCCTCCCCAGACGCGGGAGCATTCTGCAGTCCGCCAGAACCGGGAAGCGTGCCAACATTCAGAGCCGCAGAAAAATCCCGAATCGAATGGCCTTGGGAAGGGCACGACTTCCAGTCGTGCCGCCAAGCATCGTACACAAAACAACCTCACGCGGCTGAAAGCCGCTGCGCCAGCACAATCAACATCTACAATCAGGACTATGCATCGACGCCGGATCACCCTTCTCATTTTTTGGATCTTCTGGTGTGCAGCTCATTCCACAATCGCGCAAGAGCCTCCGTCCCCGCCAACCGAAACGGAGAATCCTCTGGATGGGCAGTTCAAAATTGTATGGAAAACGAAAGACCTTCCCGCCACTCTGAAGCAAGCATTTTCCAAAATCGCGCGGCAACCATCATTTGCGATGGCTGATCCCGGCCAGAAATTTCAAGTCACAGACGTCGTGCTTGATCGCACACTACCTTTCAGACGCCTCGTCTTTGCGGGCACTAAGGACGATATCTGGTTTGTACATTACGAGCATGGCGGTATCGCACACCGCTACTACGTAATCGCCTTCAAGTTAACCCAGCATGACGACGCAGATTTCATATGGGGCTGTTCGATGGCGGGTGTCGCAAAGTCTGTAGAGCAACTCCGCGCAATGGTCGCTTCGTGTCGGCCGAAAAAAGCGAATGACTACTGGTGAGTTAATTCGGCGAAGATCTGGTTACACTTGGAGTTCTCAGGCCTTCTCATTAAGCCCTCACACGACCCCAACGCTAGGGCTTCTTATGCCATTCCGCGTTAACAACGGGAGGCAACGAATCCAACCGGCTGAGAAATGTGACAACCTTCCATATATGATCGTCGGACACTGTTTTATCGTTCTGCCATTGCCCGTCCCAGGCCGACATGCCCGAGTAGCGCACTCCATTTTTAACGATCCAAAACAACTGCCAATCCGGCTGGCGCGGCGGACTAACGGCAAATTGGGGCACATGCGGATAGAAACTGGCGCCGTAGTCGCTGGTCGCATTAGGATCGCCATGGCAACCGGCGCAAGCATCTCTGAAGATCTTCATGCCAGCCAATAAATTTTCGTCAGTCGCTGCAACGGGGTTGCTGAGGTGCGGTGCGTGCCGCGAGACATAAGCATTCAGAGCCATCTGCGCAAACGCTTTTTCCCATCGTGGAGGATCGACATTCGCGAGCGCTGGAAACAAGCCCAACCACGCCAGCAATACAGCCCCAGCGGGCAACGTCACAACGCCCACCAGGAATCCGAGAGCGAATTTACGCATAGGTGCTCCTAAAAAGATGACGTCAGGCTTTAGACGAATTGCGGATGGAATAAGTCAACCGGGTGTGCCCGTATCAGGATGCTGCCCGCCAACGTCGTCTACTCGTGACCCTCAGTTCTCAAAAATGTGCTATGGTCCGGCGTCATGCCCCGAGCCACCATAGTCGTCGACGTAACCCGCCCCGAGGAAGTGGCCGCCTCCGAAGAGTGGTTTGCGAAGTGGACTCCCCGCCTCACTCATCGCTCCGAAAATCAAGGATGTGGGTGCTGCGTTAGCATCTGGGAAGTTGAGGCTCCCGACGAAGTTCTCGCTTCGATTCCGACAAGAATAAAGGGACAATAAAATTGTCGCATGGCAAGAGCCCCTCGGTCAGTTGGCGTAATATCCTGATTGCACTCAACACTCATGAAAGAAGGTCGGATCGCATTTTGTGACAGAGTTCGAGTCCGTCGTACCGACGAAACCGAAAGCCGGCGCGTCGTAGGGCTGACCGGAATCGTGCACGGGCGAACGACTCCGTCAGTAACGGGTGTTAGCGTCATCGGCAAGTCTTCCGAGGATATTGCAATCGGTGTCCTACTCGACGGACAGGCGACGGCACTGTGGTTTGCAGAGGACCTTCTCGAAATTGTCGACCATGCACCCGGGACCACAGCCGAGATTGCAGGACGCAAGTTCATTCGCGACGAACGTGGGGAGTGGCGGGAAATAAAGCCAAACTAAGCGTCGACCAACAAGAAAAGTTCTTCTGCAAACTGCCACTTCCCCTACCGCGCCACACCCACCCTCTTCACCAACTCCACAAACCGCGGATCACTCCTAACCCCATCAAACACCGGATCCAGCGTCAGCCACAACAGATACTCCGACCGATCGTAGTAAGCCTTCTCATACCACCGAAACTCCGCATCGCGATCGCCAAGCACGTCGTAAACAATCCCGATAAAAACCGGCGCCACATAACGCTGCTTGCCCAGTTGCTCCATCTCGCGCGCGCCGGCAAGTGCCTTCTCTCGATCACCCGCCTTCGCATAACTGATCGCCAGCCCGGTCATAGGAAACGTCGCCTCGGGATTCATCGTCCTCGCCTGCTGAAACTCCTCAATCGCCTGCGAGTATTGCCCCTTGATGTAGTAGCACATGCCCGCCGTCAAATGCGGCACCCAGAATTTAGGAAAAGTCTGCTGCGCCTTCATCGAGATCGACAGACAGCGGTCGTAGTCCCGCTTGAAATACCAATCCCACGCAAGAAACGAATTCACCTCCGGAGAAAGCGGATCAATCGTCAAAGCCTTGTTCATCTCCGCAATGGCGCGGTCTTCATCGCCGGTTGAGGCCAAATATTCCGCGTACTCGTACTGCGTGGTCACGTTGCTCGAGTTCAGTTGCAGCGCGCGCTGAAATTCCTGGTCCGACTCCTTCAGCCGCCACTCGTGCAGCAACACATGCGCCAGCGCAGCATGCCCCTCGGCCAGATTTTCGTCGAAGGCCAGCGCCTTGCGCGCCGCGGCTTCTGCCTTGGGCAGCGCCTCCGCCGGAGCGATTAGCCAATCGGACTCAGTCGTATAAGCATCGGCCAGCCCGGCATAGGCAAGCGCATATCCCGGATCAAGCGCAATCGCGCGATCAAAATAATCAATCGCCTGATGCATCCCAGCGCCGGTGAAAGTAAACTCCGCGTACCGCCCCTCAAGATAATTCCGGTAAGCCTCGATGTTCTCCGTGTAGTGCCGCGCCAGCTCTTTCTTCTCCTGCGCGGCCAGGCTCACCGCCAGCGCTTCGACGACTTTTTCCGAAATCGAATCCTCGACCGCGAAAATGTTGGTGAAATTGTCGTCAAACGTCTGCGCCCACAGCGGATGCCCGTCGCGCACCCGCAGAAGCTGCACCGTCACCCGCAAGCGATCGCCGGATTTCTGAATCTTTCCCGTTAGCAGCGAGTCCACTCCCATTTCGTGCGCCGCGTTCGCGGGATCAGCCTTGGGGTCGGCATAACGAAGACTAACGTCCGTCGGCCGCACCGAAAGCTGATGCAGATTACTCAGCTTGGTAATAATCGCGTCGGTCACGCCAAGCCCAAGATGCTCATCGTCCTCGTTCAGACCCCGGCTCACGCCCTCGCCCGCCGAGAGCGAATGAAACGGCAGCACCGCCAGCGACTGTATCCGCTCCTCGGGTGCGCTCCGCGAAATCTTCCAGGCATACGCCGCGACCACAGCCCCAAGCAGCGCAATTGCCGCCACAACCCACCGTCCATTCGCCGCCGGAGCCGGCAGCGCCAGCGCGCCCGAACCTTTCCCGTCGTCCACTTCCTCCTGAATAATCACCTGCGAAGTAGTCCGCCGCTGCAAAATCAAATCCCCAGCCTCATCCCCGCCCTCGCGCACTTCGCCCACAAACCGATAGCCCTTGCCGGGAATCGTAGCGATGTAACGGTTCTCCCCCGGACTCTCCCCCAGCGCCTTGCGCAGCGCCGAAATGTTCTGCGCCAGATTCACTTCTTCGACAAAGGTGTCCGGCCACAAGGCCTTCATCATTTCGTCTTTGAGCAGGACTCGCTCGCGATTCCGCAGCAGCAACAGCAGCGTCTCAAACGATTTCGAGGTAAGCGCCAGCGTTTCGCCCGAGCGGCTAACCACGCGCCGCGAAGCGTCGAGCTGAAACGGCCCGAATTCGTATAACTCTTTTATTTCTTGTGCCATGAGTCCCGCGAATCACCGAGCCGACCAGCCGTGGAGGGAGCAAAACTAACAAATCCTAAAAGATTTCAACCCCCCGCTCAAGACTTTTAGCGCCCGCCGCGGTCATGCTGCCTCGCACTGGGCCGCGTTTTACACGAGCCAATTGAAGTACGCACGATTCAGAAGCAAGTCATAGAAAGCAGAGAGCCAGTAAAGATGAAGATCCGGAGAGTAACCGCGATTTCGATTCAAACGGACGAAGCCATCCTAGTCCGCCGCGATCGCAATTCCGCTCCAGTGATGTGCAAGCAATGCTCAGCCGCCATGGTCAGTCCAGAAGACGCAGCAGGGCAAATCCAAAGGTCGGTCCGAGACATTTATCGCATGCTCGAAGCCGGCCAACTCCACTTTCACGAAACCTCGGCAGGCGCCGTTTTGGTCTGCCTGGAATCATTGCGCAAAGCCATCCCCAGGCTCGTGTCCAACGCCGGAACAGAAATCAACTCTAAGGAGAAATAGTCATGAGCAGTCTAGCGCCAATTTTTTCCACTCCAGCCATCGTGCGGTTCCGCCGCGGAATGCTGGGCCTAGTCATCGGATGTCTCACCCTGGTTGTTTTCCTGCCAGCCGCCTCCGCGCAGTGCGGATCAGCCCTCACCCATTCCCAGGCAGTCCCTGTGCTGCCGGAGGCGGCCCTGGCCCAATCGCCAAACGCAACCTCCGCCGCCAACAAAGCTTCCAACCCGCCGACCCAGGCCTCCATCGTCGGCCTCTGGCAGGTCAACTTCTTTTCCAGCGGACAAGTCGTCGACGTAGCCTTCGACACCTGGCACAGCGACGGCACCGAGTTGCTCAACGACTACACCAACCCCATCAATGGCAACGTCTGCATGGGCGCATGGACGCAAGCCGACAGCGCAACCTACAAGCTCAAGCACCCGTCCTGGTACTTCGACAACAGCGGAACCCTGCTAGGCACCGAGATGATTCACGAAACCGTCCAGGTAAGCCAGGACAACAACCACTACGCCGGCACCTACCTGATCGACGTGTACGACACCGAAGGCAATCTTTTAGCAACGTTCGGCGGCACCATCAAAGCCTCAAGAATCACCCCGTAGTGGCAAATCGAAAACCGAAAAAAGCGGGAGCCAAACAAAGGCTCCCGTTTTTATTCGAAACCCACCGCAAATCTACAAGCAGAATCTATTCTTGACGCAATGTACTTTACAATATAAAGTACTAAAAATGACAGCTTCCGACGATCCATTCCATACCCGCATCCGCAAGCGCTGGATCCCCCAAGAAATGGCAGTAGCCCCCGCACTCGACCCCACGGCCCAGCCCGGCCCGACAGAAAAAAACTACGCCCTCCTAATCAACCCGTTCTACCCCAAAGACGCCCACGCCAGTTTCGGCAAGCACGTCCTAACGCCAAGCCTCGCCATGACCAGCTTCGCCGCCACCACGCCACCACACTGGCGCGTCCAGTACTGGGACGAAAACCTCCTGGACGGCCGCCCACCATTCCAACCCATGCCCCAACTAGTAGCCATCACGGTGCACCTAACGTTCGCCAAGCGAGCCTATGAACTAGCCGACTGGTACCGCTCCCGCGGCTCCAAAGTCATCTTCGGAGGCCTCCACGTCCTCTCCTGCCCCGACGAATGCGCCCCGCACGCCGACGCGCTAGCTCTAGGCGACGGCGTCCAACTCTGGCCCCGCATCCTGCAAGACGTAGAACAAAATTCCCTGCAACCCCGCTACGCCGCGACTTACGAGAACGACTACTGCGACGATCCCGCGCCGCGCCGCACAATTCTTCCCCGCCACAGTTTTCTCACCACCACCAGCATCATCGCCACCCGCGGATGCCACAACCGCTGCGGCTTCTGCTATCTCGCAACCGACGGCCTCCGCATGCCCTACCGCATGCGCCGCCCCGAACAAGTCGCCGCCGAGTTTCAAGAAAACGGCCAACCCTACGCCGTCTTCATCGACAACAATCTCGGCTCCCGCCGCGACTATCTCCACGCGCTCTGCGCCGCGCTGCGTCCACTCAACAAAATCTGGAGCGCCGCCGTCAGCATCGACGTCACCGACGATCCCTCGCTCATCCGCCACATGGCGCTCGCCGGATGCACCGGAGTCTTCATCGGCTTCGAGTCTCTCTCCGACGACAACCTCGCCGACGCCCACAAAAAAACTCCCAAGACCAGCGACTACGCCCGGCGCGTCCGCATGCTCCACGATGTCGGCATCCAGGTCAACGGATCGTTCGTCCTCGGCTTCGATCACGACCGCAAAGATGTCTTCGCCCGCACCGCCGACTGGATCGAACAAAACCGCCTCGAATGCTCCACCTTCCACATCCTCACGCCCTATCCCGCCACGCCGCTATTCGCACAAATGGAAGCCCAGGGCCGCATCCTCCACAAAGACTGGACCCGCTACGACACCGGCCACGCCGTCTTCCGCCCGAAGCACATGACCCCCGAAGAACTCGAGCACGGCTACGCCTGGATATACCAGCGCCTCTTCTCCCACAAGTCCATCTGGCGCCGCCGCCCCCAGCAACTGCAAGCCATCCCGCTCTATCTGGCCATGTCCTATCTCTACAAGCGCTCCAACCGCTTCTGGCACTTACTAATCAAGCACGACCTAGTAAACCCAGTCTGGAAGCCCCTGGTAGAACTAACCCGCATAAGACACGTCCACTACCGCCGCAAACTTGAGCAACAATCAACAGCAATACCCGCCCCAGGCCAAGTAGTGTCAGCCGGCGTGTAAGGGATTGGGAGCGAGCCTTAGAAGTTAGGTGTTGGAGCCGACACTTTGGAGCGCGTGGATCCGCCAAGCACAGAAATTAGGCCCGAAAGGCCGACTGTCGTTCGCGAGAAAAGTGTGTGGGCGAATAGATCACTACCGACATTTATAAAAGTCACCTTCAGAAATGAATGCAGCTTTTGCTATTCACCGAAGTTTTTCGAATTGCAAGAACGCCGCAAGTGGAACTGACGGTATCCCAAGGAGTCCGCAAGCCGTGTTCAGCGACATTTTTCTTGGCGTATCTTTTGTCTCCTGCGTTACTACCCGGGCATCCTTTCCGTCGTTTCTCAAACGCTCAGCTACTGCAAGAAGATAAGGGTCCGCTTCCTCCACGCCAGCATCTTTGTCTGGGTCTAGGACTTCGGGGACCACCGCTAGGACTTCCTTTACTTCTTGCAAGGAGGGATCTTGAGCGTTGGCTTTGTCCGCGTGCTGACGCGCCCAGAGATACTGAGCATCGGGGGCATTAGGATCGACCGCTCGCTCAAGCTCGTCCACCACCTGTTTTGGGAACAATATCCGATCAGCCGCGACAAGACTGGATAACCCGGCGAATAGAGCACTTCGTTTGTCAACCGCCACGGAGCGGCGAATCTCAATTATCGAAGAGGTGTCGAGAACCCAGATAATTGCCGTGGCAACTCTCACGCGCGGTCCACGCTCGATCCGACGTCAGCCAAAGAGTCGAACGCCGCTTCTGGAATATCCAAGAAATCCACGGCTTGAGAACGGCTGAGAAGGTCGCGTTCTACCGCTGCGACAAGAAGAGAACTCACTCTGTTGCCCAGCTGATCTTCGCGGATTTCGGTCCGATTGCGACCCGTGCCGCCTCCGCCCTTCCGCTTATTGTCTGAAATGGGGGGGATCTGATCGTAGAGCGTCCAATCGGCGGCCCCCAACTCGATGACCCTAATGACAGCAGCCCGCAGACTGACCTTGTACAGGCCTGCAATACTCTTAGCGATAGACAGATTCGTAATTTTGGTCCCTGAATGCCATCCTTTACCGCTTAGTGTTTCCTCCATATCGCTAGCCGGCATAAGAACGGCAGCCGCAAACCGCTCGCACCATCGCTCGATGGGATCGGTCCTGGAACTTGTACTGCGTGGCTCCAAACACGCTGAGCTTGTTCGGGTGACAAGGTGCCCAAACTCATGCAAAAGCGTGAAGATCCTTGCGGATTCATTCCAGGCGCTATTCACTGCAACGATAGGAGCAAAATCGTCCCAAAGAGAAAATCCTTGACTCGAATCGGCACCCAATGAAAACAGAAAAACTAAGTGCCCAGCGGCTTCGAGGCTAGCCCGCCACTCATCAAAGGCAATGGACGGCGTCGGCCAATTTTTCTGCGCCTGGGTGGTAACTGCAAGGGCTCGGCGTGCCTGCGCCGCAACGTCGACAGGGTTGTCACTGACGGATGCGTGGAGCGTCTCCGGCATCTCCAACCCAAGTTCCTTGACGAGCCAGCCGAGGACATCCTGATATCTGGCCGCGCGGCGCAGGTAGCGCCGTTCATTCGGGTTTAAGGCTCGCCGTTGAGAAGCAGAGTGTCTAAATTCGACCGGTAATGGACGATTCTCTGGCGCTGACGGTAGGAGGAGCGCTGCGAAAGGACGATGAAGCTTGGCTGCAAGTTTTCGAGCTTGAGTAAGTGTCGGCTTGCTGTCGCCAGAACCCCAATTATTCAGCAGACTTGAATCAACGCCGAGTGATCGCGCAATCTCGTCGACACTGTATCCCGACTCGTTAATTGCCCAGCGGATAACAGCAGGAGTTACCGGTACTTCGATTGCGCGACCCATCGCATCCGAATTCTAAGCGCATTTCCGGCCCATGTCGAAAATCCTTTCGGCATCCGAATCTCAGTTGTTAGCTGGGAAAACTAAGGTCGCTGTGTGCCAAAATTCGCTACCCAAACGTTTTCCACAGATTTATTTCCCGCAATGTTCACATAACCGTGACTGAGAATTTCAAATCTTCCATACTCCTCGCATAAACAACCAAAGCCAGCTCCCCAAGCCGCACTAAGTCCCTCGGGCTCAAGATTTTGCCCGTAACTGATTGCAGCCCAAGGATCAAACACCATTTCCCCGCTAACCCCAAGATTCCAATAGATCGAGGGGGAGGGGGGATGTACCAGGTTTCAAAGTGCAAGGTGGCAAAGTGACAAAGTGAAAAGGTGACAAGGAAACAACGAGGAGCCGAGTAAGGCCCGCAGGAAACTTTGCCACCTTGTCACCTTGCCACTTTGCCACCTGAAACAAGCTGACAGCTGATAGCTGACAGCCAACCGGAGGTCGAACATGCCCACATACCCACACCGCTGCCAACACATCAAAGTCAACGGCACCCAGTGCGGATCGCCCGCCCTGCGCCGCAACCGTTTCTGTTACTTCCACAAGCTCCATCACGACCAGCGCATCGAACTCAACGCCGATCGCGCGAAGAAGCGCCGCCACGTCGCCATCGACCTGCCCGTCCTCGAGGACGCCAACTCCATCCAGGTCTCGCTCATGCAGATCACGCGCCTGCTAATCTCCGGCGACATCGACACCAAGGTCGCCGGACTCATTCTCTACGCCCTGCAAACCGCCAGCGGCAACCTGCAGCGCACGCGCTTCGAGCCGCTCATCCACGACGTGATTCTCGATCCCTCCAGCGTCGCCGAAACGCCGCTCGACGCCCGCGCGTGGAGTGATTCCGACTTCGAGGATGAAGACGAATCCGCCAACGATCCCTCCGACGGAGTCGATCCCGCCCGCCGCGCCGGCGTCATGAAGGCCGCCGAATTCCTCTACGACTTGGACAAAAAAAACAAAGGCATCCACGGCTTCGCCCCCAAGCCCACTCCTGCCACCGCACCAAAGCCAGTAGCGAAATCAAAACCAGATGCCAAGAAGATCGAGACAAAGAAGGTCGAAGCAAAAACGCCAGAAGTAAGGGCAGCGGAAGTAAAGACGGCGGAAGTAAAGACGGCCGAAACCAAAACGGAGCAAGCGAAGCCATCAGAGAGCAAGATGAAGAAGGCCCCAGCCCGTGAACTCAATCCCGCCGATGTAAGACAACAGCTCCGCCAGCAAATTCTCAAAGAAATGCCAGCCCTCCTAGCCGCAAATCCAAGTCTTCTTACTCGTCCAACCAAAGAATCGCGCGACGGTTCGGCGTGATAGGAGTCGGTGCAGTTTGGCTCTTTACGTAGCGGCGTCATCCTGAGCGGAGCCGCCTTTCAGGCGTAGCGAAGGATCTCCCGCTCAACTGGCCCATCGCGTCAGCCAAGCACGCGCAGTCTTTGAAACCTTGAAACCTGGAACTCACAAAATTCTCTTGACAACTGATACCATGCGACATACAGTGTATCTCGTACACTATATGTCGAACGGTACCCAAAACGGCGCAGAAGTCTTTGAAAACCTTAGGCTTGAACTGCGCCGAGGCTGCTTGACCCTAGCCGTCCTGACCCAATTGCGAACCGAACGCTACGGTTACACGCTCCGCAAGGCCCTGGCAGACGACGGCTTGGAAATAGACGAAGGCACACTCTATCCCCTCCTCCGTCGCCTAGAAAGCCAGGGATTACTAGTCAGCCAATGGCGCGAAGAAGACAAGCGCAACAAGCGCTTTTACCGTCTATCAGAAATGGGCACGACAGTCCTGCAGCAGCTGCTATACGAATGGGGACGAATCAACAGTTCGCTAGAACGCATCCTGCAGGAAGCTTAAAAGTAAGGAACCTTAGGGACAAACGCCATGGAACTTCTCGACAGCTATTTAAGAGCAGTGAGGCGCTACCTGCCGCGCAGCCAGCGAGACGACATAGTCGCCGAGCTACGCGACGAACTTCATCAACAAATCGACACGCGCCAGGAAGAACTCGGCCGTCCGCTGCGCGACACCGAAGAGATGAAGCTCCTCAAAGACTACGGCGATCCCATGACCGTCGCGCGCCGCTACCGCCAAAACGACCGCAGCCTCACCATCGGCTGGGAGCTCATCGGTCCCGAGCTTTTCCCGATGTACCTGATCATTCTCGGATTGAATCTCTCGCTGGCTCTGGGATTCACGGTTCTGATCTTCTTGTATCTCCGCCAGCCGCTCGGACTCTGGGTGCTATTCCGCACAGGCCTGATCCAGGTATTGGTAGTAACGCTGACGTTCACCATTCTGAATCTGATACGCCGCAAATATCCGCAACCGTGGTACTACCCGCCAGCAGAATTGGCCACAATGATTCCCATCGCGCCCTGGTGTTCGATCAGCGGAATTTGTATTTGGTCGGTCTTCTCGCTGTGGTGGACGCTGGTGCCGGTCTACCCAAATCTCTTATTCGGATCCGCAGCCAACAGCCTGGCGCTGGCTCCAGCGTGGCACCGCTTCTTCTGGCCCATCCTGCTCTTACTCGCAGCAGGAATCGCGCAGCGCTCCGTCAACCTCGCGCGGCCCAAATGGAGCAGCCTGCTTCCAATCTCGCGGCTTGTCATCAACGCGGTGGCGCTCGGCCTGCAATATCCGATGATCAAGAGCTTTCCATATGTACTGGTCGCCGGTGCAGCCCCGGACGCGGCTCACGCAAAACAAATTGCAGACGCATTCAACGGCACGATTCTGTGGGGCGTGCTGAGCTGGATGTGGATCTACCACCTAATCAGCGTGGCGATCTACGCGTGGTACAGCGCGCCGCATCTGCGGCGCTGGTTGCAGCGGCGGCATCAAGCCATCCGCATGACGCAGGAGATCAACGGGGTCCTGTAGCACTTTTTCTTTTCAAAAAAACGACACCGACGGCGTGGGCAAACCCGCGCGCCCGGATTAGTACGCCTCGAAACGAACTTGAAAAACGATTCTGAATAAGGAGGACGGAATGAATCGAGAATCTCTCGCAGAACTCTCAGGAGTAAAAAAGCGTTATGGCGCGATCAACGCGCTCGACGGCTTCGACCTCGAAGTGCGGCCAGGCGAGTTGCTGGCGGTGCTAGGCCCAAACGGCGCAGGCAAGTCAACGGCAATCTCATTGCTGCTCGGCCTGCGCGAGCCGGATGCAGGGACAGCGCGGCTGTTCAGAAAATCTCCGCTGCAGATTGAAGTGCGCCGTCGCATCGGCGTCATGATGCAGGAGGTCACGCTCGCCGGGGAACTCAAAGTACGCGAGCACATCGAGTTGATCGCCAGTTATTATCCCGAGCCGCTCGCAATCGAAGAAGTGCTGCGCCTGACCAACACCACCGCCTTAGCCGATCGTCCGTATGGCAAGCTCTCCGGAGGACAGAAGCGGCAGGCGCAATTTGCGCTGGCAATGTGTGGAAAGCCTGCACTGCTTTTTCTCGATGAGCCGACGGTTGGCCTCGATATTCAGGCGCGCACCGTCATGTGGGCCGCGTTGCGGCAGCTGATCCACGATGGCTGCTCAATCGTGCTGACGACTCACTATCTCGAAGAAGCCGAAGCATTGGCCGACAGAGTCGTGGTGATTGCAAAAGGAAAAGCCGTCACTTCTGGAACCGTTGCCGAAATGCGCGCGATTGTCGGACGCAAGCACATCACGTGCTCAACATCGCTCGCGCCCAACATTGTTGCGGCTTGGCCCGGAGTGCAAAGCGTCAATCGCGACCGCGAACGCCTCGAGATTACGGCGAGCGATGCTGACGCGGTTGTGCGGCGGCTCGTCGAATCGGCCGCAGATTTTTCTGGACTCGAAGTCCGCAGCGCCGGACTTGCTGAGGCCTTTACCGAACTCACCCAGACTCATACAGACCAGGAGGTCGCATCATGAGCGCAACCAGTTTGCCAATTTCAAATGTAGGCGCAGCGAGCATGGAAATGTCGAGTGCCAAGCTGTGGCGCGCGTACGCGACCGAAATTAAATTTGAATGCCTGCGCGCGATGCGCGCTCCGGCGTTTTCCATTCCATTTTTATTGCTTCCGATCGTGCTCTACGTTCTGTTCGGCGTTCTGCTGGCGGGCAACATGAGCCACGGCGACCCGACGGTAGCCAAGATCATGTTCGTGAACTGGGCTGTGTTCGGAGTGATGGGACCGGGCATGTTCGGATTCGGCATGTTCGTCGCCACCGAACGCGAGCAGGGGCTGATGACGCTGAAACGTGCTTTGCCCATGCCCTACGGAGCGAACCTGATGGCGAAGCTGGTGATGACGACTCTGTTCGCGCTGATTGTCGTGCTTACGCTGATCGCGGCTGCTGTGGCGATTGGACATCCGGGATTGAGCGTCTCGCAATATTTCGGCATCACGCTGCTTGATGTTGCGGGATCGCTTCCCTTCGGCGCGATTGGGCTGTTCATTGGCACGCGCGCGTCAGGCAAGAGCGCTCCGGCTTTCGCCAATCTTGCTTATCTGCCCTTCATGCATTTGGGCGGACTTTTTTATCCGCTGCCCAAATCGGTGCAGCCGCTGGAATTCATTTCTCCTGCGTTTTATCTGGATAAACTTGGCTTGTGGCTCGTGGGCGCGCCGAATATGGACCGGCTCGCGAACAATATCGGACCTTCCAGTCACGGTGGGCCGCTGCTCTACGCGACGGTTCTGGTGACGATTACAACTCTATTCACGGCGATGTCGATTCGCCGACTGGCCCGCGTGGGATGACCTGCGTAAAACCGTTGGCCACGGATTTACACGGATACTCGCGGATAAGAATTTTGATCGGTGGAAATCTGTGTTAATCCGTGGCCAAGTTTCTTAATCTTTTAATTCGCGAATCCAGATGTTGCGGAAGCGTACGGGAAATTCGTGGTCTTGTAGTTGAAGAGGACCTTTGTCAGGACCCGGCTTGTAGGGCGGCCGCTCACCATGCGCTGTGGGGCCGGTGAGTTCGACGTTGTCTTGCACGAGCAGGCCGTTGTGCAGAACGGTGACGCGCGCCGGATGCGTGAGCTTGCCGTCTTTGAAATGTGCGCGATGAAAGATGATGTCGTAGCTCTGCCATTGCGCGGGCGGGCGCGAGGCGTTGACCAGCGGCGGATATTGTCCGTAGACAGCCGAGGCTTGGCCGTCAGCGTACGTTTGATTTTCGTACGAGTCGAGCACCTGGACTTCGTAGAGGCCCTGCAGAAAGACTCCGCTGTTGCCGCGTTCCTGGCTCTCGCCGTGCGCTGGACTGGGCTCGGCGAACTCGACGTGGAGCTGGCAGTCTCCGAAGGAATCGCGGGAAGAAATGTTGCCGGTTCCCGGCGCCACTTCCATGTAGCCGTTTTCTACTTTCCATTTTGCGGGTTTGTTGTCTTTGTCGACCCAGCGAGAGAGATCTTTGCCGTCGAAAAGCACGGTGGCGTCTGATGGCGGCGTTCCGGCTTTGTCTTGCGTACTTGAGGTTCCGGGCTCGACGATCGGCGGGAGCGGACGGTTAGGGTCGTGGATTTTCCATTTCATTTCGGCTTGAGAGAAAGAGAACGTTGCCGACAGGATTACAGCGAGAATCAAGGGGAAGGTAAGTCGCATAGTTGCGTGACCTCGCGGACGAAATCTCGCGTCACATCATACAGAAGTTCGCGGAGAAAAATTGCCATCGAGAGAAAATGGTCGCTCCATGCTCTACTGGTGAGCGATGGAGCGCCCTGCGGGCGTCACCGCGATCGGAATTTATTATCTTTTGGCTGGCGCCTACGGCTGCGCTTTCGCGGCGTTGAAGCTGACTACTTCCTTTGATTTGCCCGTTCGAGCGCCGCTTTGGAATGAACTGGAGTTTTATGGGGAATGGTACGCGCTTGTTTTCGGCATCTTGTGGTGCATGATCGGTTGGGGACTTCTTAAGTTGCAGCGCTGGGCTCGCTGGCGGGAATGCTGGGCATGGTCCCGGCGATTTTCTTGCTGGTCGCGCCGATTTCGATGGTGAAGATTGGAGTGCGGCTGCTTTGGTATGGGCTGCTGATTGCGCTTCACGCTGGGGCGGGATTTTATTTGGCTCAGGCGCCGACTGCGCTGGAGGCGTTCGAGAAGAAATGAAGGGTGTTATAACGAACGCCGAAGTTCACGGAGTCCGTTAAGAAACTCGTCTTCCGCCCCTACGGGGCTGGATGACTTCGCGCTCTGACCCATGGCTTACGCCATGGGCTGCACTCTTTCGCCGCTTCGCGGCTTGCGAGCGTGCAGTTCATCCCACCGTGGCGAGACTGCCGCCGAGTTTCTGAACAAGTACTACGCTGGCGGACGGTTGTCTCCCCGGGATTCGTTTTGGGGAGATCCCTCCCTACGCCTGAAGAACGGCTTCGGTCGGGATGACGCCCTAGGGTGTGCGTGATGTCATGCGTCTGTTGCAGCTCTCACTCCTTTTTTTGGGCTACTTTTCTCGGCTGCGTTTTCTGCGCTGTCAGCAGACGCGGGCGCGGGCACCCGCGCCCCATTGATCAGGCTCATCGATCAGGTCTGGTTCGGGAACTAGCGTTTGGTTTTTGCTGGTTCTTTTTCTCCTACTCGTTGTCCCACTCGCTTGCTGACTTCGAACTTCATCTTTCCCTTTTCTGCGTCGACCACTACGTGGTCGCCGTGGAGGACTTGGCCGTCTAGAATTTTCATTGCTAGCGGGTCCTGCACGAATTTTTGGATCGCTCGTTTGAGCGGCCTTGCTCCGAAGTTTGGGTCGTAGCCTTGGGTGAAGAGCAGATCTTTCGCAGAGTCGGTTAACTCTAGCGAAATTTTGCGATCGGCTAACAGGCGGCGGACGTCTTCGAGGCGCAGTTCGATGATCTTTACCAGCTGGTCTTTGCCCAGCGGGTGGAAGACGATGATGTCGTCCACGCGGTTCAGGAATTCGGGACGGAAGTGGGCGTGGAGCTGGGTCATTACTTGCTCCGATGCCTTTTCAAACTCTGCTTCCGAACGCAAGCCTTCGGCTTGCAAGAATTGCGAGCCGATGTTTGAGGTCATGATGATGATGGTGTTCTTGAAATCTACTACTCGGCCTTTGCCGTCCGTTAAGCGGCCGTCGTCCATCATTTGCAGCAGGACGTTGAAGACGTCGGGGTGCGCTTTTTCGATTTCGTCGAAGAGCACGACCGCGTAGGGCCTGCGGCGGACTTGTTCGGTGAGCTGGCCGCCTTCTTCGTAGCCGACGTATCCGGGAGGCGCGCCGATTAGGCGGGCTACGGAGTGCTTCTCCATGTACTCGGACATGTCGATGCGCAGCATGGCGTGCTCGTCGTCGAAGAGAAATTCGGCGAGGGCGCGAGCTACTTCAGTTTTTCCGACACCCGTTGGACCTAGGAATATGAATGAGCCGATCGGGCGCTTGGGGTCGCTTAGTCCGGCGCGCGAGCGGCGAATGGCGTTGGCGACGCGTTCGAGTGCGGCGTCCTGGCCGACGACGCGCTGGCGCAGGCGCTCTTCCATGGTGAGGAGTTTTTTAACTTCGCCTTCGAGCATCTTTGAGACCGGGATGCCGGTCCACTTGGAGACGATGCGGGCGATGTCTTCTTCGTCGACTTCTTCTTTGAGCATGCGCTGCTTGCCGCCGCTCTCCATTTGCTTAGAGAGTCTGGCGAGTTCCTGCTCGGCTTGGGGAATCTTGCCGTAGCGGATTTCCGCGACTCGCTCGTTGTTGCCTTTGCGCAGTTCGCTTTGCTCTTCGACTTTCAGTTTCTCGATCTGTTCTTTCAGTTCGCGGATTCGGGCAATGAGATCTTTTTCTTTTTTCCAGTTCGCTTTCAGCGTGTTGGATTTCTCGCGGATCTCGGCGAGTTCTTTTTCGATCACTCCTAACCGCTCTCTTGAATTCGGATCGTCTTCTTTCTTTAGCGCCTGCTTTTCGATTTCCAGTTGCGTGGCGCGGCGTTCGAGCTGATCGATGTCGGTCGGAAGAGAATCGATCTGGATGCGCAGCGACGCTGCGGCTTCGTCGACCAGGTCGATGGCTTTGTCGGGCAGAAAACGGTCGGAGATGTAGCGGTGCGAAAGCGTGGCCGCCGAGACGATGGCGGAATCTTTGATGCGGACGCCGTGATGCACTTCGTACTTCTCTTTCAGGCCGCGGAGGATCGCGATGGTGTCTTCGACGTTGGGCTCGCCGACGAAGACAATCTGGAAGCGGCGCTCGAGGGCCGCGTCTTTCTCGATGTACTTGCGATATTCGTTGAGCGTGGTTGCGCCGATGGCTCGCAGTTCTCCGCGGGCGAGCGCGGGCTTGAGCATGTTGGAGGCGTCGATGGCGCCTTCGGCCGCGCCGGCGCCGACTAATGTGTGCAACTCGTCGATGAAGAGAATTACTTGGCCGGACGAATCTTCAATTTCTTTTAGAACCGCTTTGAGGCGGTCTTCGAATTCGCCGCGATACTTTGCTCCGGCGAGCATGGCTCCGAGATCGAGCGCGACTACGCGCTTGTTCTTCAGAGCTTCCGGTACATCGCCAGAAATTATGCGCTGGGCGAGGCCTTCGACGATTGCGGTCTTGCCAACACCAGGTTCGCCGATCAGCACGGGGTTATTTTTCGTGCGCCGCGAGAGTACCTGCACCACGCGACGGATTTCTTCGTCGCGTCCGATGACCGGATCGAGTTTGCCGCGGCGGGCCTGTTCGGTGAGGTCGCGGGCGTAACGTTCGAGCGCCTGGTATTTGGCTTCGGGATTCTGGTCGGTGACTTTTTGCGATCCGCGGACGACGGTTAGGGCTTTGAGGATTGCGTCATAGGTTGCGCCGTGTGCGGCTAGCGTTTGCTGGGCCGCGTCGCGCTTGAGATGCGTGATGGCTAGCAGCAGGTGCTCGGTGGAGACGTACTCGTCTTTGAAGTTGCTGGCTTCTTTGAAGGCCTGCTCGAGCAGCTTGTTGACTTCGTTGGAGAGCGTGGCCTGCGCGGATTCGCCAGAGACTTTGGGGAGCTTGTCGATCTGGCTGTAGACTTCGCTCAGCACGGCCTGCGGGCCGATGCCGATTTTTTCCAGCACCGGGGGAACTATGCCTTCTTTGTCTTCTAGCAGCGCGGCCAGGAGATGCAGCGGCTGCAGCTCGGGATTGCCGTGCTCAGACGCTAGCTGGCTGGCGCGCTGGACGGCTTCCTGGGCTTTTACGGTGAATTTGTCCCAACGGATGGGCATGGGAACCTCGATTTCGTAATTGTAGAATTTGGTAATTGAGTAATTGGAAAACGTTTTGTTGGAAACGGTTTCAAATTGCTCGATTGCAATACTCCGCAATTCCAAAATAAACAGGAGGCGGTCACCTCTGCCGCCTCCCGTGGACCCTCAGGGGCTAAAGCCCCGGTTTCTTCTGGCCGGTTACGGCACGACTGAAGTCGTGCCCTTCCCGTTCATCTTGGACGCGGCCCTGAAGGGCCGCTCTTCCACGGTCGATCACGCATGTGTTCGCTTGCGCGCAGATGCGCTCGGCTTCGCCATCGCGGGACGGGCGAGGCCGCCCGTCCCCACACGGTCATTGCTTGGCCCTTTCGCACTGCAACCTTACGCGGCTTTGCCGGGGCCTTTTGCTTCCAGGGTCTTCTCAGTGCCGACGTTGACCTTGATCTGCTTGGGCTTGGCTTCGGCTTTCTTGGGCAGCGTGATCTTCAGGACGCCCTTGTCGTAGTTCGCCGAAACTTTTTCGGTGTCCACGGTCTGGGGCAGGGTGAAGTTGCGGGTGAAGCTGCCGTACTGACGCTCCACACGGCGATAGTTCTCTTCTTTCTCTTCCTTTTCGATCTTGCGCTCGCCGTGCACAGTGAGAGTGTTGTTCTCCACGCGGACGTCGATATCTTTCTCGTCGATTCCGGGCACTTCGATCTTCAAGGTGACCTTGTGCTCGTCTTCGTAGACGTCGACGGCGGGGGCAAAGCTGGAGGTGGTGAGAGATTCGTCGCGGTCACCTCCGCTGTAGGAATCGCGGAATACGCGGTTGATGCGGTCCTGCAGGGTGGCAAATTCGCGGAACGGCTCCCAACGGGTTAATACGGTCATGGCTACTTCCTCCTTCAGAAATTTAGTTTGGTCAGAGACTTTTTGAATTTCGCGACTGGCCTGGGAGTCGATCCTCAGGCGCTGTCAAGCAATTAGACGCGTAATTAGCGCAAAAGAATCATAAAAGTTGAGCGTAGTATTGTCAATATACAAAATATGCTTGTTTTTCTTTAACTTACATGCGCGACGATGCACTTCAGGTAGGCGGTTTCGGGCACATTCAGCAGCGTGGGGTGGTCTTTGGACTGGCCTCGGACCTCGATCAGGCGCAGCGTGCGGTGGGCGTCGAGGGCGGCTGAGCCCAGCATGTCGAAGAAATCTGCCTGCCCCACGTGATAGGAGCACGAGCAGGTGACGAGGATGCCGCCGGGGCGAAGCATCTTTAGGGCGCGCAGGTTGAGTTCTTTGTAGCCGCGTAGGGCGGAGTCGAGGTCGCGCTTGGTTTTGGCGAAGGCGGGCGGGTCGAGGACGATGGTGTCGTAGTGATGGTTGGACGATGCGTAGTCTTTGAGGAGGTCGAAGGCGTTGGCTTCGATCCACTCGATTTCTTTTTTGATCTGCTTTTTGTTGAGGTCGGCATTCTGGTCGGCAACTTCTAGCGCGGGGCGGGAGCTGTCGACTCCGGTGACTTGGTCGCAGGCCCGGGCGAGGTGGAGGGCGAAGCCTCCCTGATAGCAGAAAACGTCGAGGGCTTCGCCGTGGGCGTATTGCGCGGCGGCGGCGTAGTTTTCGCGCTGATCGAGAAAGGCTCCGGTTTTTTGGCCTTCTAGCGCGTCGTAGTGGAATTGGATTCCGTTCATGGTGAACGTTGTGGATGACTTTTTGCCTTGCAGCAGGGCTGATGGGCGCAGCGGAAGAGTTTCCAGTTCGCGAACACGAGGGTCGACTCGTTCGACGATGGCTGCTGGGTTCAGGCGTTGCGTCAGTTCAGAGAGGACGGTTTCGCGGATCGGTTCGGCGTCCGTTGCTTGGGTGAGAATTTGGAGCGAGAGGATCTTGTTGTAGCGGTCGACGATCAGGCCGGGTAGAAAGTCGGCTTCGCTGAAGATGAGGCGGTAGGCGTTGGTGTCGCGTACGATTTTTTCGCGGTAGTTGATGGCGTCGGAAATTCTTTGGCGGAGGAGTTGGGGAAAGTCTGCTACCGGATCGTGCGAGATCAGGCGAATCGCGATTTGCGAGGAGCTGGAGTAGAGCGCGGCGCCTAGCGGCCTGCCGCGGTGATCAGTGACCGTGACCAGGGAACCGGGTTCCACGCCGTCGGCGCTTGCGATGTCGGAGCGGTAGACCCAGACGTGACCTTGCTTCAATCGTGTGGCGCCGCGGGGCGAGAGCTTCACTTGAGTTAGAGCCGTGAAACCGGGAGTTGGGGGCATAGAGCCATAGTAATGCCGAGGCTTGGCTAGGGGGAGTGCGGGCGGAGTGCAATGATGAACTAGTGAGTGTGTGGCCTGCCATCTTCATTGGTATTGAAATCGAAAATGGTGGCGACGTTGGGGTGATTGAGCCAAGACAGGGTGAGTGCCTCGCGCCGAGAGCATCGGCGTTTGGACGAGAGTATGTTCTTCTGGCGAGATTACGGGTTCACGTAAACGTCGCCGAAACGTGCGGTGATCGAAGCGAACGGTCGGGGCTTCGTGGTGCAGTGGGGAACGTCGCCAAACACGAAGAAGCTTTTGTCGGCGTTTCCGGGGGGAAAACTGTCCGGCACCGTGTACGGTACAGCGATCGGGGGATTATTGTTCAAGCGAAAAATAAACTGATGATTGTTCTGATCCCAAATTGCTGCAAGTGTGTTCGTTCTTCCAGCCATTACAGGGCCGAGGTCCTGAAACGAGAGCGTCGTTTGGCCATCGCACTCCGCGTCCTGGCACTGAGAGACGGACCCTCCCACATCGAGACCTCCAGTCCGGGAGAAACGAGTAACGCCGATCGAGGCCACTATGTCACCGGTTTGGCCGTTCGTTGCCCCTGTGGGGTTGAAGTAGTCCCCGAAGAAACCGACCGTGCCGAAAGAGGGATTGCTCCCGCAATCGACCACTTGAACTTCATCGACCGAGAGAGTGAACGAGACAGCTTTCAGTTGGCTGGGTTTAGCAAATCCGAGGCCGAATCCAATTCCGCTTGATCCGTTGTTGTCTGTGATCGCGGAGTAATTCGTCTGCGAAATTCGCAAGCTGCGGTCCTCTTCTTCCCCGACTATTCCGACGCTCACCTCGCGTCGGTCTTTGTCGCTGCCGGGGGCAAGCGAAGCCTTCTCCCCGACCCATTTTGAGGGGTCAATTCGCTTCGACCTGAAATCATCGTAGAGCTTCGTTTGAGCGATACTGCTGCTCGACAAACCAAGCGTCAACCACATCAGGGCCAAACTCACAGTCGCCCACCGAGTCTGCGTACACATGTGTACCTCCCCCGAAGGTCCTATTCTGACCAATAGCACAAACTCGCAAAGGTCAGGAGGTTGCTATTTTTCAGTCCTTATTCTCCGGCTTTCCTTCCGAAGTGCCAGATCGCCGCGACCTTGAACTCGACTACCGAATAGTGGCGGCCCGTCTCGATCGTGATAGGGTTGCGAACATCGTCAAAGCTGCCGTACGCATATCCCACCATCGGAGCGAGCCCCAGTCTCTCGCTAAAACGAACCTCGTATCCCGCACCCCCTGTCCAGGACCATCCTGTACCGCCCGATTCTACGGGGCGATTGTTTTGATACATCGCGAGACCGCCCCCGCCGCGGATGAACAGGGGGATCTTGCGTGCTGGGAAGACGTCAATTACGCCCAACACATTGCTCACACTTTCGCCAACGGTCGGGTCGTTCAGGTTGGACGCTTGGAGCAGCCAGCCGTCTATCTCCAGCCCAACGCGGGCTTGGTGACCCAATCTGTGACCGCCGAGAAAGCCAAGCGCGAAGGTTGGCGTCCGGTTGCGGTGAATTTGGTCGGAGGCAAGGCTGAGCTGCCCCTCTCCAATTTCGGCTCCGGCCCACCACGCCCGGAGATTTTGATCTGCCTGCGCTTGAGTCGGCTTAACGCCGAGAGTGGTCATTCCGATGAAGATCAGTGTCGCGAGCGCCTGGCGCATTTCGTCACCCCTGTTCTTCCTCCAGCGCTGTCCCATCGGGTCGGCGAGGTTTTTCCACCTTCCGGTAGTGGCCAGGCTTGAGCCCGGTCCAACCTGCGGGGCGGGATGCCTGATTTCGCCAATGACCACACAACAACCGGCGCGACAATCAAAGTTTGGGCCGGCTCACAGAAAAAGCCGAGTCCGGTGGGACCGCGTTCTGCAGGAGGCCACAAGATGAAGGAATCCAACTGCTAGTTGACAGGAGCGTGGCTAGTCTTGTCAGTGACGCGCCGCACACAGCGCCGCCTGCGAACCTTCCAACCGGACTGTCGAAACATCCTAATTACGCTCATGTTCCGACTACTTTCAAACGCTTCAGATGTGAACTGAATCGAAGGAAGTCGAAATTTGAGTGAAATCGCCTGTTAACAACAGTTATACGGGACGCATTTTGAAAAGAAAAATGCCGCCCCGAGATGGGGCGGTGTAGAGTCATGATCCGGACGTGATTACGGCATGCTCTCGTAAATATCGGACACCAGATTCGCACACTGTAAGACAGCGGCGCCGCTAATATTCATGGCACCGGCAATTTGCGATCTGGAATCACAGAACAAATCGACCTGATTCGCGCTGATTGTCGTCAAAGGACTGCTGCTGTACACCGTCGCGGTGGAACCGTTGACCACGACCAGACCTCCGTGCTGGCTTCCGGTAATGCTGGAGCCGGCCAGGTTCGCGTGGGAATTGTTGCTGACCACGACACCTTGCCCATGGCTGCTTGTGATCACCAGGCTCGCGCCGGCATCGAGGGATGATTCGTTCTGTACCAGGATTGCCCCGGTATCCCATCCGTACGTTTGTCCGGCACCGACGATGTGCAACTTGGCAGTGCTGATGTTCAGGGACGAGTCATTGGAAACGACCACACCGTTGTAGTTGATCCCTGGCGAATTGTTCATGAATACGTCGCTAACCGGACTGGTGGCGTCGTAATAAACCAGGTCAACGCTTCCGTTGGCACCTACGGTGATGCCTTGCTGCATTTCGCGGATGGTGCTGCCCTGCATGGTGACATGACCGGACGAGACGGTGATGCCAGCATAGAAATTGGAGTCGGAGGCTCGCTGGAAGGAGCAATCCTTGATGTGAACGTCGGATTTGTCCCACGCGGCCAGGGCGGCGTATCCGCCGGATATAGTGATGGTGACGCCGTTGACGAAGACTTGGCTGGCATCAAAGACGACGATTCCCCAGGGACCGTCGATGGCTAAGTTCTGCAGAATAACGTCGGTGCTCCCATATCCCACGGCAATACTGCTGAACGCTGTCGGCAGGGAGTGAAAGGCAAGGCCAGAGATGGTGACGCCTCGCGAAGCGTAGATGGACAGCACGAAGACGAGGGGCGTAGGCGGGGTGATACTGGGCTGCTGCAGCGCGGCACCTTTTGTACCGTTGATGGTGAGCTCTTCGAACCCGTCAATCAGAACGTACTCGGCGCAGGTTCCTTTGACCCAGACAGTGTTCGGGGTGTTCTTGTTGAGAGTAGAGAGAGCTTGGCTCAAGGATTGGCCGGCATCGCAATTCACCACAATCGATGTCGCCATGGCCAGAGTACTGGCAAAGATAACCGCTAACAAAGCGAGGATTCGGCGCATAGGTGATGTCTCCTAACTGGACCTGGGAATCGGGGCCGTCCGCCTCAAGGGGCGAGCGTCTGAACGGAGGGATGCTCTTCGAGGAGGCGAGAAAACTTACCGGTCCAGTGTCAGCGCGAGGGGGTACGGTTGTCAGTGATGAGGGTCACGTCTTTGAGCCCCTCGGGACAGAGATGTGAGCTAGTGCGTGTCATCAGCGCCGACATCAGCCATCGTCAGTGATGAGCGGTACTCGGGCGAGACACACATAGACGGGATGAGTGACGAAAAATCTCGATTACGCTCAAAACGTACTTTAGCCCTTCTCACACACCGCTGCACCACATACGAAATTAAGACAAATTCTTTACATGCTGTAGATTTGCCGCGCGCGGCTGCCCGATAACATCTGAGGATGAGGACACTTTTTCATCCGCTTGTGCGAGTTGGGGCATGGTGACGGCCGCCAACTCTTCTGTACTTGTCTCGGTTCGCACCAAGCCTTCTCTGGTTGCTGCTTCGCTGGTTGCTGCGCCGTCTCCCCGGCTGGTTTCGGTCGATGTGCTGCGTGGACTTGTCATGGTGCTCATGGCGCTGGATCACACGCGGGACTTTTTCACCAATCTGCGATTTCCTCCGGAGGATTTGGTGCATACGTCCGGGGCGCTTTTTTTCACGCGCTTCGTCACTCACTTTTGCGCGCCGGTATTTGCGTTTCTGGCGGGCACGGGAGCGTTTCTGTCGACGCGGCGGGGCAAGTCGATTTCGCAGCTGTCGCGGTTCTTTGTCACGCGCGGCCTGTGGCTGGTGCTGCTTGAACTCACCGTGGTCGACTTTGCGTGGGGATTTGTGCCTTGGGCACACGGCGGCGTGATCTGGATTCTGGGGTGGAGCATGGTGGCGATGGCGCTGATCGTGCGCCTGCCGGTGCGCTGGATCGCCGGACTCAGCCTGGGCATGATTGCCACGCACAATCTGCTCGACCGCGTGAATCCGGCGTGGTTTGGGAGGTTCGGTTGGGTGTGGGTTCTGCTGCACACGCCCGCGCGCATTGCGCTGACCGCTCATTTCGCATTTTCGGTGCGCTACGTTCTGATCCCATGGGTCGGAGTGATGGCAGCTGGTTTTGTTTTCGGATCCCTGTTGTCGCGGCCCGACCGGCGCAAATGGATTTTGACGATCGGCATTGCAGCCACCTCGCTGTTCTTTGTGCTACGCGGATTCAATTTTTACGGAAACGGGATCGCCGGGTTGCCTTTTGGGTATCCGCGTTCTGCCGGACCTTGGAGCGTTCAGCCGACACTTTCGTTGACGCTGGTTTCGTTTTTCAATGTGCTGAAGTATCCGCCATCGCTCGACTATCTGATGATTACTCTCGGGCTTTCGCTCATCCTGCTTGGATTGCTGGATGGAACCACGGCGGAACGCGGATTCGCGCGCATTCTGATGGTGTTTGGGCGAGTTCCGCTTTGCTACTACGTGCTTCACCTTTATGTCATTCATTTGATGTCGATCGTGGTGTCGCTGATCTTTCATCAGCCGGTTTGGTATGGCACGGTGATTGCGGACTTTGCGCAGCGACCTGCGGGATATGGTCATGGGTTGCCGTTTGTGTATGCGATGTGGATTGTTGCCGTGGGTCTGCTCTATTTTCCGTGCCGGTGGTTTATGGAGTTTCGCGGGCGGCATCGGGATTGGGAGTGGCTTAGTTATTTGTGAATGGGGCTTTGGCGGGGCTTTTCGCCGGGCGGACGAATGCGTCCGCGGTTCCATGAATTGTTAGCTGGCGGCTTGTTCGGTGGGTTGGGCTTCTGGCTTGGCGGCGGGGCGGGCGGCCATTTCGTGGCGAGCTAGATCGAGATCGGCTTGCAGGGCGTCTAGCACTACCATGGGCGCCTCTGTTCCCCAGGCTTCGAGTTCGTCTTCGCTCCAGCTGCCGTTGAGGCGCATGGCGCCGGTGATGTCTTCCGGGAAGGCCTGGCGGTAGTCGCCTTCGCGGGTGAGAATGTCGCCGGTCAGGCGTCCGGTGTGGATTTCATAGACGCGGCGCGTGGCCTGGCCGCCCGCGTTAGTCAGGCAGATGTAGACTTCGCCGGCATCGGCGTATTCCGCGCGATAGTACCAGGCTTGTTGCGCGTCGATTTTTGGATGATGGCGCTTGGGGCGATGAATCGTCTCTTTCTTCTCGACGAGTTCTTCCTTGGGATTGAAATAGAGAACGCGCTGGCATGAGTCGCAGAAGACGATGTGATTGCCGGAGCGAATTTCGTTGTAGGTCTGCGGGCGCAGCATGACCTGGCAGCCCATGCATTTGTGATCGCGCACTTCGGCGATGCCGCTGCCACGGAATTTGCTGACGCGCTCGTAATGGCGGAGCAAATCTTCTTCGACTCCGCCGCGCAGCTGCTCGCGCTTGGCGCGCTCTTCGGTGAGCAGCTTTTCGTCGACCGCGGTGCGCTGGCGCGCTTCTTCTTTTTCCTTCTCGATCTCGGCCGTTTCTTCTTTCAGCTCCGCCTGCGCCGCTTTGACTTCTTTGTCGCGGGTGTCGGCGTTGACCATCAGCTCGAGAATCTTATCTTCGTTTGCGGCAATTTCCTTTTCCGCAAACTGGATCTCGTGCAACAGCGCCTTGTATTGCTCGTTGGTTTTTACGTCGAGGGACTGGTCGCGGTATTTCGAAATTTTGCCGCGCAGATCGCCGATCGCGGTGTCGTATTTGCGGCGGTTGGCTTCGTCGGCTTTGACGGCGGCCTGGGCCTTTTCGAGCTGGGCTTTGTGGCCGGCGAGCTGCTGCTCGATTGTGGCTATGCGTTTGGGGAATTGGGCGATTTCGTCCTGCAGGCGGCGGATGTCCTTATCCACCTCTTGCAGCTTCAGCAGGTTTTCGATGTCAGGAAGCATTCCGCATTGGGACTACCTCGATTTTAGCATGTGCACCGTGCACGCCGGGTGGGGTGCGGTGTACACTCGTTCGTTTGCTGATCGTTCCGCGTACGATCCGCTGTAATTTCTTGCCTGAGAGGGATTTCGTGAAAAAAACTTTATTCTCCGCTTGCCTTGCCGTGCCTGCGATTTTGATTCTTGCCGCCATTCCGTCTGCTGCGCAGACTTCTCCCACCAAGCCTCTGACGATCGAGTCAATGTTCCAGCCTGGCGGCCTCGCCGGTCGCGGCCCTGAGACCCTGGAGTGGAGTCCCGATGGAGGCAAGCTGACTTACGTGCAGCGCGAGGGAGAAAAAGGCGAACTGTGGTATGCCGATACGGCGACCGGAGAGAAAAAAGTTCTGGTGAGCGCGGCCAAGCTGGCCTCGCTCGATCCCGACGTGAACAAAGTGAAGAACGAGCGGGAGAAAGAACGGCTCACTCGGTATCACGTCGCGGCATATTTGTGGGCGCCGGATTCGAAGCATCTCATCTTCGATTCGCAGGGACAGCTCTGGCTCTATGATCTTGCCTCTGAGACCGCGATACAGTTTACGTCTGCGTCCGATCCGAGCGGCGATCCCAAATTTTCTCCCGACGGCAGCCGCGTGGCCTACACGCGCAAACACAATCTCTACGTTCGGCCGGTGAGCGGCAAGAGCGAGCGGCAGCTTACCAAAGACACGGGCGACAACTTTTTCAACGGCGATATCGATTGGGTCTACGCGGAAGAGTTGGGCGTGCGCAGCAACTATTTCTGGTCGCCGGATAATCGCAACATCGTCTTCCTACACATGGACGAGACCAACGTCCCGACCTATCCCATCACGGATTGGATTCCGACGCATCCGACTGTTGATCAGGAAAAATATCCGAAGGTTGGCGATCCCAATCCCGTGGTGAAGCTCGGCGTGGTCGATACCGACAATGGAAAAACGAAGTGGCTCTCGCTGACCAGCGACCCGGACACTTACATTCCGCGCTTTGGTTGGGTGCGCGACGGCGTGGTGTGGGCGGAGGTGCTGAACCGCAACGAAGACAAGATGGATTTGCACTTTGTGGACGTGAAGTCGGGAAAGTCGCGCATCGTGCTGACGGAAACGACGCCCGGAGCGTGGATCGATTTCGAGCACAATGAAGTGCGGTTCCTGAAGAACGGAAAATTCGTCTGGCCGAGCTGGCGAGACGGCAACATGCATCTTTATCTCTACAGTTTTGACCAGCAGAATCCGATGGCGGCCGACGCGAAGCTGGAAGTGCAGCTGACTAAAGGCGAGTACGAAGTGCTGGGCGTGGATGGGATCGATGAATCGGCTGGAACGTTGTTTTACGCGTCCAACCAGGGCGACCCGCGGCAGCGGCAGATTTTTTCGGTGAAGCTGGATGGCTCCGGCGAGAAGCAGCTAACGACTGAAGAGGGCGAGCACTACGCCGACTTCAGCGATGACGGCAAGCACTACACGCAAAGGTTCGCTGGGCCGCAGAGCACGCCTGGCATCGCGTTGTGCACCGTGGGCGGATCGTGCAGCGATGTGTGGAAGGGGCAGGATGAAGTTGCGGAATACGGATTGCGTGCGCCGAAGCAGCTTGAGTTCAAAGCCGACGATGGAACGATTTTGTATGGGCGGCTCCTGCTGCCACCCGATGGCGCGGTGAATGGGAAGATTCCGCTGATCATCGATATCTACGGCGGGCCGGCAGCGCAGATGGTCACGAAGAGTTTGCCCAGCGCGTTTGACGAAATTCTTGCGCGCAAGGGATTCGCGATTTTCGCGGTCGACAATCGCGGGACGCCCGGCCGCGATAAGAAATTTCAGACCGCGATCCGGCATGAATTCGGCGCGATCGAATTGAAAGATCAGCTCACGGCGCTCGATCAACTATTGGCGCAGTATCCGCAAATTGATGGCAGCCGCGTCGCGATCTGGGGCTGGTCGAACGGCGGATCGATGACTCTCTATGCGATGACGCATTCCGACCGCTTCAAGGCCGGAGTGGCCGTTGCTCCTGTTACCGATCAGGTGAACTACGATTCCATCTACACCGAGCGCTACATGGGCCTGCTGAAAGAGGACAAGGAAGGCTATGAGCAATCTGATGTCACCCGCTCAGCCGACAAGCTGCACGGCGCGCTGCTGCTGGTGCACGGCACGAGCGACGACAACGTGCACTTCCAGAACAGCATTCAGATGATCGACGCGCTCATTCACGCGGGCAAACAGTTTCGGCTGATGATCTATCCCAACAAAACGCACAGCATCTCCGGCAAAGACGCGCGCGTGCATCTGTTCACGATGATTGAGGAGCATTTTGAGCGGGAGTTGAAATAAGGCGGAGAAAAGACTTAAGACGAATTGGAAAATGCGATGTCATCCTGGCGAAGCGCATTTTGCGGAGCGAAGGACCTATGCGACTCGCCGCAGCGGTGACGCTTTCTACAACTCCATAGGTCCTTCGGCGCGCACAAAACGCGCGCCTCAGGATGACAAGGTTTATTTCTTGTCTTTCTTCGTGCTTTCCTTCGAAGTGGAACTCTCCGATTTCTTCTCGTCCTTTTTCGACTCTTTCGAGTCCTTCGAGTCTTTGCTTCCGCCGTCGCTGGATGAAGCTGAGGACTTCTTCGCGTAGTCGGTTACGTACCAGCCTGATCCTTTGAACTGGACGGCCGGCGCGGACACGACTTGCTCGACGGCTCCGCCGCACTCAGGGCACTTCTTGATGGGTTTGTCGGAGAACTTCTGGATTTTCTCGAAGCGGTGACCGCACTTTTTGCACTTATATTCGTAAAGTGGCATGAGTCTCAAACGATTTTAGGGACGAATGCACGCCGCGTCAATTTTGCGTGGCGCTCTAATGCGGTCGCGGCAGCACGCTGACCGAAGTGCAACCGGAGCAGGGACCGCCTTTGATGTAGCGATAGAAGCGGGGGCGCCCGCGTCCGCTCCAGTACGGCGATTGATAGTCATCCGTCGCCGGCCCCACGCTCATAAAGCTGAAGAAGATGTGACGCGAAGGCCGCACTACAATGCCCGCGTGTCCCCGCCACACAATCAGGTCTCCGGGCTGTGGCTGACTCACACGGTGAAACCCCTCAACTCCGGCATACAAATCACTCGAACTGGCATAGGCGTAGGGAAAACCTGCTTTTTGATAAATCGCGTGCACCAGGTGGGAGCAGTCGTGACCACCCCTCACGCGGACCCTGGAATCGAGCGCAGCCGCAATCACCGCCAAACCATCGTCCTCGCTGAGAGTCCTTTCCATTTTTTGAGCATTGTGAGCCGTTGTCTGCGCCGAAGCTGCCGGCGGTGCGGCACTCGCGCACGCCGCTAGCCCATAACAGAAGATCACCACCCGCAGCCTGATCGAGATCCGCACCGTCCAATTTTGATGCGTTTTCATTTCCAAAGGAGGTTACGTTTGTGCACGCCCCGACCGCCACGCGCCATTGCCACGTACCTAAAGACTGCAACTACTTTCCGAGCAGCCGTTTGGGCGCGGTGTTGCACCAGGCCGCCTGCAAAGCCTTGGCCAGCGCATCCTTTTTCGCTTTCTGAAGCACAACGCTCGTCGCCCCCCGCCGTCCCCAGGCGCCTTTGACGGGGATGAACGCGTCGGGATAATCCTTCGAGAAGTAGTGCTGTTCTTCCGGCGAAAGCTTGACCATGCCGCGGGTTTTGTCGGGATAGCCAAGCGTGGCAAAGATCTTTCCGCCGACGCGAAAATCCGGATGTGACATGTGCGAGCGCTCCTCGGTCGCAGGCAGCGCAAGCGCGATTTTTCGGAAGTCGTTGGGTGTCATGGCAGAAATACTCTGCAGGAATAACTCTTCCGCCGCGCGAAAAGTTACGCGACAACTACGTCTCGGGCAGGGACACAGAAAGTTGTCGCGCGGATGCAGCCTATGTCTGCGTGCTCAGATCCGCATCGGCATGACGATGTAGCGGTACTTGTAATCGTCGCCTTCGGCGGGTCGCAGCTGGCCCGCGGACTGCGCGTCCTTCAGTTCGAGGCGAACTTCGGCTGTGCTCGATGCCTTCAAGAATTCCACCAGGTACTGGGCGTTGAAGCCGATCGTGATCGCGTCGCCCGTGTAGGCCGCTTCGAGGGAGTCTTCCGACTCTCCCGCTTCGGTGGATGAGGCGGAAATTTTGACTTCGCCTTTTTCGAGCTTCATGCGGACGGCGCGGGAGCGCTCGTCGGCAAATTGGGCCACGCGGAGAATCGCTGCGTTTAGCTCGTCGGCGTTCAGCGGGACAATCTTGTTGTTGTCCTTCGGCAGGACAGCTTCGAAGTTGGGGAACTGACCCGTAAGCTGCCGCGAAGTCAGCAGCCGCGAGCCGATGCGGAAGAAGAGAGTTGAGTCGTCTTTGGCAAACTCAATCGACTCGGCATCGGTCGAATCGAGAAGCGACTTCAGCTCGTCCATCGCCTTCTTCGGAACTAGAGTCTTCATCTCACCCGAAACGCCGTCAAACTTCTCGCCGCTGCGCTCGCAGTGTGCGAGGCGATGGCCGTCAGTCGCAACCATGGTGATGGACTCGGGCTTGAGCAGCATCAGCGCGCCGTTCAGCGTATAGCGCGACTCCTCACTCGATATCGCGAAGCCTGTTCTCGCAATCAGCCCGCGCAATACCTGCGCTGGAATCGTCACCACCCCATGCGTGGGAAACGCCGGCAGGCTGGGGAAATTCGACTTTGCCATACCGACCATCTTCGTGTTTGATCGGCCGCAGCGGATGCTGACCCAGTGATTCTCCAGCAGCTTGATGGTGATGTCGGCGTCGGGCAGCAGCTTTACGTAGTCGTGCAGCTTGCGCGCCGGGATGGTACAGGAGCCTTCTTTCTTCACTTTCGCGCTGCACGAAGTGCGCAGGCTGAGATCGAGGTCGGTAGCGGTAAGCGAGAGGCGGTCGCCCGCAGCTTCGAATAGATAATTCGACAGGATCGGAATCGTGGTCTTGCGCTCGACCACGCCCTGCGTCGCGGTGAGTTCTCGCAAGAGTTCAAATTTGCTGACCGTGATCTCCATCGTTCCTACCGCAACGGCGGCCTCTACCGGCATAATGCTTCTCCCCCCTGCGCCCGGCTACTTCTGTTCCTAACCTTATATCAAATGCAAAAGCTATAAAACCAGCAGTAACAGAAGGGGCTTTGGAGAAGTGGAAAACCGGGGCAACTCGCCTGTTGTCACCGGGTTCCGGTCGGACCCTTCATGTTGGAAATCGGTCCCGAATGCTGCGGAGCGGAGGGTGAAACTCGGGCTCGATTTCTAATTCGTTGCTGCCTTGCACAACTTCCACATCGCATTCACAGGCTGTGCGCAGGAAGACTGGGCTGGATCGTGGAAAAGTCTTTCGACGCCGCTGTTATCCGCCTAATTGCTCGGTCAGTTTATTGACCAGCCTGTTCAAATCTTTGTCGTTCTTGCGCAGCTCTTCGATCTTCTCGACCGAATGCAGAACGGTCGTGTGATGTTTGCCGCCGAACTGACGTCCGATTTCGGGCAGCGACGCTTCCGTCAGATGCTTCGCCAGATACATGGCGATCTGCCGCGGATAGACGATCGCTCGTGAATTGTTCTTCGCCTTGATTTCGATCAGGCGCAGACCGAATTGCTCGGCGACCATTTTCTGGATCGACTCGATCGTGACCTTGCGGGCCTGGGAGTCGATAAAGTTTTTCAACACCTGCTGCGCGTAGGGCAGTGTGATCTCTGCGCCGATTAGTGAGGAGTGTGCGACCAGGCGAATCAGGGCTCCTTCGAGTTCGCGAACGTTGGAGCGGATGTTCGAAGCGACATAGAGAGCGACATCGGTCGGCAGCGTGACCTTTTCCTGCTCGGCCTTCTTCTGCAGAATGGCGACTTTGGTCTCGAGATCGGGTGGCTGGATGTCGGCGATCAGCCCCCACTCGAAGCGGCTGCGCAGGCGGTCTTCAATTTCAGCGAGTTCCTTGGGAGAACGGTCGCTGGCGATGACGATCTGCTTCATCGACTCGTGCAGGGCGTTGAAGGTGTGGAAGAACTCTTCCTGCGTGCGCTCTTTCTGCGCCAGGAACTGGATGTCATCGATGAGCAGCACGTCGACGTTGCGAAACTTGTCGCGGAAGCTGGTCATCTTGTCGTAGCGCAGCGAGTTGATCATGTCGTTGGTGAACTTTTCGCTGGATACGTAGCAGATGGCCGCATGCGGCAGGCGCCGCTTGACCTCGTGGCCGATGGCCTGCATCAGGTGCGTCTTGCCCATGCCGACGCCGCCATAAAGGAAGAGCGGGTTGTAGGCTTTGGACGGGCGCTCGGCGACGGCCTGGCAGGCGGCGTGGGCAAACTGATTGCCGCTGCCGATCACGAAGGCGTCGAAGGTGTAGCGCGGGTTGAGTTGCGCAGCGCCATCCCAATCAAAGCGAGACTGGGAGGGACCGGTTGCTGCTGGTGCTGCCGCGGCGGAGAGTCCGCCGTCGTGACGAACCGAAGTCGCTGCTGGGTCGTCGTCCGGGGTGACAAACTTTACGTCTTTGAAATCAAAGCCGAGATTATCGATCGCTTCCTGGATGAGGTCGGCATATTTGTCGCCGGCGTGGCGGAACTCGACGGTAGGAACGCGAACGAACAGAACTCCACCACTCGAGTGACTGTAGCGAGTGGGTTTTAACCAGGTGTCGTATGAGTGCCGGTTGATTTTCTTTTCCAGCGCGTCGAGAATGCGAGCCCACGGATTAGGGGATAGCGTTGTGCTTGGAACTGACATATATGAAATGTTCACCACGAGCGCTCCGCGCGGCTGGTGGAGAGCGCTGGTTAAAACTGCTGTTAGACCGAAGTAGCTGGAACCGTTAATTTACAGCAGAAAGAGTCCGGGTTTCCTGCACGATGTTGAACGAAAAATAAAAAGAATTTCAAAGGAGAACCAGTCCGGCATACTAGCACAAAATTTTTTGTTGTGTGGAAAAGTTCGGCGAGAAAATTTTCGCGAACGACTATTCAGAACTCGAATCCATGGCGCTGTCAAGTGGCGTGATGGTAACTGTCGCGGAGAAGGTGCAAGATGTTTGCGAAAGGGCCCGCACCGATCACGCAAGTGATTGAGTGTGCGTAGAAGCACTGACCGCCGGGCCGGGAAATAGTACCCTGCTACCGTCATTCCCCCAGGCTGTAATTTCAGAATGTTCCTTGCCGCGACGACTGCACATCTTGATCCCCGCGGTTGTTTGAAGGAGGCGCTTATGTTCCCAGGGATTCGATCTCAATACTGGCAGTTGCCTGGAGTCATCGCGATCGTGCTGATTTTCTCGACGAGTTGTGGTCACTCCGGCAGCGGCAGCGTCGGTCAGACGCTTACTTCCGCGCAGGCGCAGGCGGTACAGCAGGAGTTGGAAATCGCGCTCTCCGACGCTCTCTCTTCGGAGTTTTCACTGCCTCCCATGGAACGGCACAGCGTTTCCCACGCCATAGCGAATTTGGCGGTTGCCCAGACATCGGGCTGCACGATCAATCCGGATGGACAGACCTGCGACATCCCGATTTCTTATTCGGGAGCTTGCCCCGCCGGCGGGACGATTGCGGTGACGGGTGACTTCAAATTCACGCTCGACAATTCCGGCGATGGATCTGACAACAGCACGCTGACCATCACCCCGACGAACTGTGTGGTTGGGAATCTTACGATCAATGGCGACCCGAACGTTACGATGGCGGAGCAGCTCAACTTCCAGGCCAACCAACTCGCTTTCCCGGTTACGTTGACGGAGAGCGGCGGGATCTCCTATGGGCCGAATCCGTCGGGAAGCTGCACGCTCAACGCCAGCATGATCATCAACTCGCCGACGAGCTGCACGATCACGGGAAACATCTGCGGACAGAAGATCACTGGAAGCTGCCAGTGAGCAGGTGTTGCGCGCGGCGCTAACCCCGCTCAGGCGGTTGGTCGGATGTTCGGATTCACGCGGAAGAAGTTTTCCGGGTCATATTTTTTCTTGATGGCGGCGAGCCGCGGCAGGTTCTGACCGAATGCGCTCTTCACCACGTCTTCGTTTTCTACATCGAGCGCCGAAAGCAGATGTGCGTTTTGCGAGAAGGGCCGCAGGATTTCCTCGCCGCCTCGAGCCCAGTCGCGATGAGCCTGCGTTTGCGCAGGATCGGTCCACTGAGCGAGAAATAAGATGTCCCAGGGAAGGTCGCGATAGGGGAACGCGGTGGCGTCCGCGGGAACCCTGCCGGCCGCGCCGCCATAGTATTCGAAGACAACATTCGAAAGGGGCGAATGTAGCCGGTTGGCCTGATCGACCGTGGCGGAAATTGCCTCGTCCGGCAGCTCTCTCTGCAGCGTGGACTTCCAGTAATTGTGGGTTCCGTCCGGGAAGGATGCGGCCAACAAGGACTGCATCACCGGAAACGGCATCGGCTGGATGTTATTCACGACCGGACTGCCAAACTTGCGCAACGGTTCGAGAATGCGTTCACCCTCGGCTATGTTGCCGCAGTAACAAGGCATTACGCCAACCAGCGGAGAGCCATCGGGACCGTGGAGTAGGACGGCGTATGCCGTGAGTTCGTCGGGCGCCGATTGCATGAAGTCGCGGAAGTTGCGGATGACGTCAAAGGCCACCGCGCGGGGATAGAGCACAATGCCGCCGAGAACCGTCGCGACCGGATGCGCCTGAAACTCGAAAGAGGTGACTACGCCGAAGTTCCCGCCTCCGCCGCGCAGCGCCCAGAAGAGGTCGTCATTCTCAGAAGCGCTGGCGGTGAGAACTTTTCCGTCTGCCGTAACCACCTGCGCCGACAGCAGATTGTCGATCGACATGCCATACTTGCGAATCAGCCAGCCCACGCCTCCCCCAAGCGTCAAGCCGCCGATTCCTGTCTTCGCCACGATGCCGCAGGGCACAGCCAGGCCGAACACGTGGGTGTCTCGATCCAGATCGCCGAGTGTTGCTCCGCCTTGCACGCGGACTCTTCGCGTCGCACGGTCCACAAAGACCGAGCGCATTTGCGAAAGATCGATCACCAGGCCGTCGTCGCAGAGCGCGCGTCCGCCTACGTTGTGACCTCCACCGCGAATCGCCGTAAGCAGATTGTTCGAGCGACCGAAATTGACTGCCGTTATAACATCGGCAACGCCCGAGCAGCGTGCGATGAGTCGGGGACGTTTTCTGACGCTCGCATTCCAAATTTTGCGAGCTTCATTGTAGCCAGCATCTGTCGGTTCAAAAACCTGCCCTTGAAACTGGGCGCGGAAGGAGGTGACGTCAATGGCGGACATGACGGAGAAGCATTGTACACGTCCAAATCAAATCGGGTGGGTGTTGTCGTGCTACCCGAAACGCCCGCACTCATTTATACTTACTGTTTGCCTTAAGACTGTCGCACCAATCAGGAGCCGGTACTTTTCATGCCCAAACGTACATTCCAACCCAATCGGCGCAAGCGATCGAAGAAGCATGGATTTCGCACGCGCATGAAGACCCAGGGCGGCCAAAAAGTGTTATCTCGCCGCCGCGCCAAGGGGCGCAAGCGGGTCTCGGTAAAGCCAGGGTTCCGCGAGTAGTCCAGTAAGGGCCGAGAGCGGCCATTCCGCTGTGGACCTTCGGAAATCACAATTCCGGGATTAGCGTTCCGGCAAATCGGCGATCTGGAATTTTGAGGCACTGTGACTGGCAGTGTGCCTGAAGCATCGAATCAGGGTGTCGAGCCAAGGTCGCCACGGTCTTTCGCGAAAGGCGCGAAGGAAGCGCGCGGCAACCTGGCGGGGAAGCGTATCTTTCCGCGCAGCGCGCGCCTTCTGCGGCACGCCGATTTTGAGCGCGTCTACAAGCAGGGCAAGCGGCACTTTTCGGGGTCGATCACGGTGTTTTATTTGCCCCGCACCGGGGACGAGCGCGGACTGCGCGTCGGGTTCACTGTCGGCCGCGCGCTGGGCGGAGCGGTGGTGCGCAACCGGATGAAGCGCCGCCTGCGCGAGGCTGTGAGGCTGACGCGCCCGGTTCCTGGGCCGAATGCAGATGTGGTGATCAATCCGAAGAAGACGCTGCTGCAGGTGGAGTTTGCGGCTGTGGTGAACGAAGTTGAGCGGGCGTTCGTAGTGATTGCAAAGGCAGTGCCCAGTAGCTAGTTTTCAGTGCCCAGTACTCGGTACCCAGTACTCAGACATGCGAGATTTCGCGAAGTTCGTGGTGGTGCAGCTGCTGCGGGGATATAAGTGGGCCATTTCGCCCTTGTTTCCGCCGGCTTGCCGGTACGTGCCGACCTGTTCCGAGTATGCGATGGAAGCGGTCGAGCGCTACGGGGTTTTGCGCGGGGGATGGATGGCGGCGGTACGGGTGTTGAGGTGTCATCCGTTTGTGAAGGGTGGATATGACCCGGTGGTGAAGGGTGATTCCGCAGGGGCTAAAGCCCGATCCATTTGCCGCGTCTGACGCGGCGCTGAAGCGCCGCTCTTGGCTCAACACGGTGCGTCACAGGTTGGATTTGAAGAAAGAATAACTTTGGCCGAATATCAAAATCCTCAGCAGGAGCCGGGCGGCGAGAAGCGGTTGCTGGTCGTTTTTCTCGCGACCTTTGTGCTGATGCTGCTCATGCAGCCGCTGCTGAAAAAGTATTTTCCGCAGCCGGCTTCGACTCCGGCGCAGACTCAGACGTCCTCGACTTCTTCACAAACTTCTCCCCAGAATTCTGCGTCGCCGCCGGCGGAATCGGCTGCGCCTCCTCCGGTTGCGCCGAGTGCGATCCAGCAAGCTTCGAGCGAGACAGAGACCGTCATCGAGAACGATCTCTACCGGATCACGTTCACCAACAAGGGCGCGCAAGTAAAGTCGTGGATCCTGAAAAAGTTTGACAACGACTCGGAGAACGGCCCGCTCGACCTGGTGAATGCGACAGCGGCGGAGAGGTTCGGGTACCCGCTATCGCTGTGGACTTACGATGAAGGCCTGCGGAATCGCCTCTCTTCGGCGTTGTACGTTTCATCGCAGTCAGGGAAAGTGACTTCGCCGGCGACGATCACCTTCGAATATTCCGACCAGGACCTCGCGGTCAAGAAAACATTCACCTTCGACCACACCTACGTAGTCACGGTGGAAACGTCGGCTACTTACAAGGGCACGAATCTCTCTGCGCTGCCCGCGTGGCCTTCGGGTTTTGGCGATCAGATCACTCCTGCGTTCTACGCCAGCAGCCTGGTCGACTATCAGTTCAACAAGAACATCGAACGGATTCCCGCCCGGTGTGGTTTCTCGTTGTTTTCGAAATGCACGCAGGTAAACGGCGGGGCAACACTTCCCGGGCCCTTTAATTGGGCCGGTCCGACGGATCAATATTTCGCCGCCGTATTCATCCCCGACGATCCCGCCAACGTTGCCATGGTCACGCTGAACAAGAGCATGCAGATTCCGCGTGATCCCGGCAAGCCCGATTCAAAAGAAGTTGTGCCCGTCGATGTGGTCGGCGCCGCGGTCGGCAGCCTGCATGGCACGACGAGCGTGCGCGTCTTCGTCGGCCCGAAAGAGCTCGAGGTTCTGCAGAAAGTCTCGGTGCCAAGCGTCTCCGGCGGCGACAGCGACCTTAACGGCCTAGTCGACTACGGCTGGTGGGGCATCATCGCCAAGCCGCTGTTCTTGTGGCTGAAATGGACCTATCGTCATTGGATCGCCAACTGGGGATGGGCGATCGTGATCCAGACGATCATCATCAGTGCGGTCCTGCTGCCGCTGCGCATCACGCAGATGAAGTCGATGCTGAAGATGCAGCGCATCCAGCCGCAGATCAAGTCCATCCAGGAGAAATACAAGAAGTACAGCCTGAAGGATCCGCGCAAGGCCGGAATGAACGAGGAGATTGGGGCGCTATATAAGAAAGAGGGAGTGAATCCGGCGGGCGGATGTCTGCCGCTGTTGATTCAGATGCCCTTTATCTTTGCCTATTACCGAATGCTTGGGACCGCGCTCGATCTGCGCCATGCGCACTGGCTTTGGGTAAAGGACTTGTCGGCGGCGGATCCGATTTATATATTGCCGATCCTGATGGTTATCAGCAGCCTGGTCACGCAGCGCATGACGCCGCAGACGGGAATGGATCCTTCACAGCAGAAGATGATGAATGTGATGATGCCGCTGATGATGGGCTTCATCTTCTTCCGGCTGGCTGCGGGATTGAACCTGTACTATGCCGTGGTGAATTTGATCGGCATCGCGCAGCAGTCGGTGATGAACCGGACCAAACTTGGCCAGGAAATGCGCGAGATCATGGCGAAGCGGGCGCGAAAGAAAGATAAGTAGGGAGCTTTCAGCTGTCAGCTATCAGCTTTCAGCTTGGCCGTTGAAACGCATAGATTCCGTGGGGCCTTTGAAAGTTTTTATTGCGATACCAGACATCTTCGGGGAGTACGTCCCCAAAAAAGCGCAATCAGCCAAGCTGAGAGCTGACGGCTGATAGCTGAAAGCTGAATTTCATGCCTATTCCTGACAAAGTTGCTGCCGCGAACAAGATCAACACATTCTTGCAGGCCGTTGTGAACCATGGCGGACTGCGGTTGAAGTACCGCATTGTGGTCGACCCGCCGCTGCCTGAGAATCGCGACTGGGAGAAGCCGGAGATACTTGTCGACTTCGCCGGCCCTGACTCGGCCATGCTGCTCGACCGCGGCGGTGAGTTGCTACGGGCGCTTGAACTGCTCGCGCTGGAAATGTTGCGGCTGCCTTCAGGCGAGCACGAAAAGATTTGCTTCGACTGCCAGAATCAACGCTCGATGCGCATCCAGGAGCTACGCATGGCGGCGAATGTGGCCGCGGAGAAAGTCCGGCGCACCGGAGCCCCGTATGAGTTCACGCCGATGTCGTCACGCGAGCGACGGATCGTCCACCTCGCCCTTCGCGGAGAAGAAGACCTGCACACTGAAAGCGAAGGCGAAGGGATGCGCCGCAGGCTGGTCGTGTATCCGAAGGACTATAAGGGCGCGCCGGGGAAACAGCAGCGGGGACCACGCATTTTGCCCTAGTTTGGTCCACTTCTGCTATCGTTACTAGTGAACTCGGAGATCTTGCGCAGCTTTCTGTGCGCCTTTGTTCCACAGTTTACCGATCGGGTTCAGCCGTCTGTCGACCGAATAGTTTCCCACCTCGGAAGTTCCGGATCAGGTTTTCGCGACTCTTTGGCGCGAATTTGTGTGTCCGTTCCCACCTATTTGCAAGTGTGATTCGTAACGACTGTGGTGCTCTGAGAGCCTGCGGCCAAAAACAAAAAACCCCATTTCCCGCGTAGCACGTCACGAGAAATGGGGACCCTAGCGTGGCTAAACTTATTGTGCGACTAGCGGCCAGCTCCAGCGGCGGCAGCTGCTGGTTTCTTGGTCGCGATGTTGATGGTGTCGATTCGGTTCAGAACCGACTCAATGCTCGACCCGGTGTCGGTGCAGACGTCGACATAAGGATGGCGGCTGCCATCGGCGTGCATGACAAGCACCTGCGTCTCGGCATGTGCTTTCTTGACCATGTACGGCAAATGATGGCGATCGTTGCGGGTAAGCGTCGGCCCGAGGACAACCAGATCAAAATGGTTCTGCTTGAGGGCGGCTTCGACGGCTTTGCGTCCGGCGGCTTGCTGGACGGTGTGTCCGGCCTTTTCAAACGCGCTGGATTGCTCCTGAAGAATGGGCTCGTCGATGCCTTCGCCGTAAAGGATTTTCAGTTTTGCTTTCGCCATTTGTTTGTCCTTAGGGCGTCCCTTTCGCCCGCAAATGACGGTAGCAACCGGATGCCAGGCAGAAAACAGTACCGAAGGGCCATGCCGAAGGAGATGTGGGAGGGCGCTGAGATGGCTTGCGGGACGCGGATTTTGAAACACTTGCAGCCCAAAGTCTGCTTCCCGTGACGCGCAGCAAGCCTCCCACAAAGATGAGGCGGGTTTTGCGATCGTGCTGCGCCGATCGGGCTAATCTTAAAATTTGTTGCCCTCCGGCGCGGTGGCTGGGCTAAACTTCTGCGCGGAGGCTTTCCAACATCATGTCCGCCACACACGTCTGGAGAGCTGTACTCATATCGTTATTGTTGGGTTCGTGCGCTATGGCGCAAGCAGGAGGGACGCCGAGTTCGACCACCACTTGCAACCTCGACGATGGGCGCCAGGTGTATGTGCGTTACAACGCGGTAGCTACGAAGAGTGAAAAGATTGCAAACGGCAAGCCGTGGTCTCCGGGCGGTCTGCCGATGACTCTGTTTACCGAAGCGCAACTCTCGCTGGGCAACTCGATGATTCCGATCGGGGCGTACACCCTGTATCCGATTCCTGCGAAAGATCATTGGACGCTGGTGGTGAACAAGAATGTGACACCGGGCGTAGCGTATGACGAGAAGCAGGACATCGCGCGCGCACAAATGGAGACGGCCCAGGTGGCGCAACCTTCGGACGCGCTCGAAGTGGCGTTTGCGCATGTCGGCGCGCGCTGCACGCTGCGCATTTACATCGGGAAGACGGCGTCGTTCGCAGATTTTACGGCGAAGTAAACTGCGCGGGCGAGACGCCCCCGCGACAGCCGGCGGGACGCCGGCGCTACTCTTCATACGCTACGATGTATCGATGCTGCGGATTCGATCCCTGTTCTTCCTCTTTTTTGTTGCCAGCGTCTGGGCGCAGTCCGGCCCGCGCATGCAGCTTTCCCACACTACAGAAAGCCTGCGTGGAGTGAGCGCTGTTTCACGGCTGGTCGCGTGGGCCAGCGGGACGCATGGGACTTATTTGCGCACTGTCGACGGGGGCACAACCTGGGTTGCGGCGCAGGTGCCGGATGCCGCTGGTCTCGATTTCCGAGGCGTAGTTGCGTTTTCTGCCGATGAAGCCTTCCTGATGTCGTCGGGTCCTGGTGAGCAATCGCGGATCTATCACACAGCGGACGCGGGAAAAAGCTGGCAGCTCCAGTTCACGAATGCGAATCCGAAGGGATTTTTTGATTCGATTGCGTTCTGGGATGCAAAGCATGGGATTGTCGTGGGCGACCCGGTCGCGGATGAGGGGGGCAAACTGAAGTTCGAAATTCTGGCAACCGATGATGGAATGAACTGGAAAGTAATATCGGGATCGGGGATGCCGGAAGCCGCCGAGGGAGAAGGCGCGTTTGCCGCGTCGAATCGTTGCATTGCGCTTGCGCCCGGAGCCGACGATGCCTGGTTTGCCACCGGCGGAAAAATCGCAAGAGTATTTCATTCGGCGGATCGCGGGCAGAGCTGGCAAGTTTTCGACACGCCAATCTGGCACGGAAAAGATTCGCAGGGAATTTTCTCGATTGCCTTTCGAGACACGCTGCATGGAGCGATCGCGGGCGGGGACTACAAGCATCCGAATGACGATGGGCCGAATCTGGCTTTCACCGAGGACGGCGGTAAGACGTGGAAGATTTCCGATCTGCATCCGCAGGCCTATTTTTCAGCGGTGGCCTATGACCAAAAAGTGAATGCCGACGCGATCGCGGCGCGGCAGGCCGAGGCGGCGAAGAAGGCGCGCCTGAAGCCGATAGATCCGCAAAGAGTTTTTATCGTAGGCCAGGATTTCGTCTTCGATTTTCGGCCGCCGGGAAACCCCCGCAGGCTCAGCAGTAAGGGGATGACGTTCAATGCGGTCAGCGCCTTCCCCGAAGGCGGCGCAGTGGTAGTAGGGCCCAAGGGATCGATCGCGCTCTTGCCGTAGATGCTCGTTCCGCGTGACCAAAGGGCTATGCCTTCCTGCCATTTGTAATCTCAGTCCGATCTACGAGAATCATTAGTTAGTTCCTAATCTCCCCCAGATCGAGAAAACTTGTGAACAAACTTTCTCTCGCACTCATCTTGTGCACGGCGGCAGTGTCGTCGGCGCAGAACCAGCCTTCTTCTTTCACAACAGCCGCGTCGGCACAGTCCGCTGCTTCGACCGTTTCGCGCACGACCAAGGCCACGCACTATCGCCTGCAGGGCGGACAGACGAAGGTCGATTTCCGCGGCACCGATCTCTTGCAGCGCGCCTTCGGCGAGGCCAAGGTCGAGGGCAAGAAAACGAACTTCGAGATCGAGGTGAAGTTCGACGGGCTCGAAGATGCGACCAAGTTTGGTCTTGAGTATCTGACGTACGTTTTGTGGGCGGTGTCGCCGGAGGGGCGGCCAGTGAACCTCGGCGAAGTTTCGCTCGATAAAAGCGGAAACGCGCACCTGAAGGCATTCACCGACCTGCAGACTTTTGGAATGATCGTGACCGCCGAGCCGTACTTCGCCGTCACGCAGCCCGGCAACATGGTCGTGATGGAGAGCGCACCCATCGGAGGCGGGGGCGAGAACATCGACGCGAAGTATGAGTTGTTAACGCGCGGCACGTACTCGTCTACCAACACGCATATTCAGGATGCCATCTTCGGAATCGATTCGAAGACTCCGCTGGAGCTTTTTGAAGCGCGAAACGCGTTGCGCATCGCGCACATTGCCGCGGCCGACAAGTATGCGGCTTCAATTCTCTCGAAGGCCGGCCAGCAGTTGATGCACGCCGAAGAACTTTATCGGCAGAAGCAGAATAAAGCGACCGTGGAAGCGGCCGCGAAAGAAGCAACCGAAACCGCCGAAGAAGGCCGCGTGATGGCGGTGAAGCAGAAGGCAGAAGAAGAGGCGCAAGCGGCGGCTGCGGCGCGCGAGGCAAAAGCGCGCGCCGATGCCGAGGCGGAAGCCAAACGTCGCGCGGATGCGGAAGCGGCTCGAGCGCAGGCCGAACAGGCACGCATCCAGGCAGAGCAAGCCAAGGCTGAAGCCGAGAAAGCGAGACAGGAAGCTCTGGTGGCGGCGCAGGAAGCGGCACGCCAGAAAGAAGAAGCAGAAAAAGCCAAAGCCGAAGCAGTCGCGCAGCAGCAGGCGCTGGCGGCGGAAACCGACAAGGCGAAAGCTGCGGCCGCGCAATCAGAAAGTTTGCGGCTGCAGGCAGAGAAAGAAAAACAGGAGCTGCGCGCGCGCTTGCTGCAGCAGCTGAACTCAGTCCTCGCGACGCGCGATTCAGCGCGAGGCTTGATCGCCAACATGTCGGACGTGCTCTTCCGCAGCGGGAGCTACGAACTCGCTCCCGGAGCGCGCGAGACCTTGGCAAAAGTTTCTGGAATTCTGCTCGCGTATCCTTCGCTGCACCTGGCCGTCGAAGGCCACACCGACAGCGTCGGCGGCGACGACTACAATCAATCGCTCTCGGAGCATCGCGCACAGTCGGTGCGCGACTATTTTGTGCAGCAGGGAGTTCCATCCAGCACGATCGAAGCGCACGGATTTGGCAAGACGCAGCCCATTGCATCGAACGACACGCCTGACGGGCGGCAGCAAAACCGTCGCGTGGAGCTGGTTTTGTCGGGTGACGTGATCGGCAACGAGATGAATCAGCCGGCGCAGTCGGCCTCTGCGCGCTAGGAATTCCAAAAAAATAGCGGGTGCCCCACCCTTGTCGCGGTTTTTGCGACAGGGTGGGGATTTTATTTGTGACCATCCTGCATTTTCCGCATCAAGTGCCGCTGAGGTCTAACTCGAACTCACGCGCGCACGAGGGGAATGTCATGAACAAGAAGAATGACGAATCGCTGCGGAAGCACCTGCTGGAACTATTGGATGGCGGCTCGGCGCACATCAAATTTGAAGACGCAATCAAGAACTTCCCCTCAAATCTGCGTGGGGAAAGACCCGCAAAGGCTCCACATTCCGCGTGGATGCTGCTCGAGCATATGCGAATTGCGCAACGCGACATTCTCGAGTTCAGCCGGAATCAGAAGCACGTTTCACCCGACTGGCCCGGTGGGTACTGGCCGAAGACAGTGGCACCACCCAGCGACGCGGCTTGGAGCAATAGCCTCCGGCAGTTCAGTCGCGACCTGAAGGCGATGCAGAATCTGGTCGCCAACAAGAAGACGGATTTGTTTGCGAAGATTCCCTGGGGCGACGGTCAGACCATTTTGCGCGAGGCGCTGCTGGTGGCGGATCACAATGCCTATCACCTGGCACAGATCGTGGATCTGAGAAAAATGCTCGGAGACTGGGACTAGGTATTTTCGAAGCGGCTGTTTGCTTAGCCGTTCTTGAACAAAAGGCATCAACCACAGAGGGCACAGAGTTCCACTGAGCCCGACTCTGTGTCCTCTGTGGTGAAAGATGTTGCTCTACGCTGCGGCGCGAAAATTCGGTCGCTTCCTGAAAATAACCTTGACTCCTTCGCGCCAGCGCTCATCGATGCCGGCGAATTCCCATTCGATATCGGGAGACACGTAGCGCAGGAGCGTGTCGGTTGCCGGATGAACATGCAACGCGGGCGCAACCAGAAACAACAATGGGGGCTCTGGCGAAAGCTCGCGGTCGAGAAAATATCCGTAGCGCTGAAATTCTCCGCGCGCGTGGTGCCACGCGACCCGCGCCCAGTAATCGAGACCCTGCAGCGGCAGATGGATATCTTCGTCTGCTTTGAGTTCAACAACGGCGAGGCGTCCCGAGCGGCTGGTGGCCAGCACATCGAGCATGGCCCGGTCGGAGGCGGTGAAAGCAGGGACCTGCGAATAAGGCGGGCGCGAGTCGAGGCGCTCGTCGACCACGCTGACATCGTTGACGACCAGCGACTCGAGCCAGCGTTCGGAATGCATGCGAAACAACGGGTGCTGGCGGGGCCCGTAAGGATGGCGGTTGTCGCGAATGGCCGTAAGCAACTGGAGAAAGGCTGAGAAGTTGCTGTCTTCCAGCACGCGCTCTTCGGCGCCGACTCCGAAGACGATTTCCTGTTTGCTGCGAAACGTCGCAGCTTCGGCGCCGAGTCGAGCACGTGCAAATTCCAGCCCGCGCCAGCGGAAGGCGAGTTCGGCGGCGGAGAGCACCGCGACTTCGCAGTTGGGAAGAATCGCGCGGATCTTGAGAATCGAATCGGCAAAGCGCTGGTGTGCAGCTGCCTCGTTCGGCGCGTGAACCAGGCGAGTGAAAACATTGCCGCGGTCCGAACAGTCGATTTCTACGAGCGAATCCTGGCGTTCGTTCAGCTCGAACAGATTCCACTTCGCGGCAGCGCGATTGAGATTCGCCATGCGCTCGCGAACCAGAGACGAGCATCCATCCGGAACGAAAAGCTGCAAGCCTTCCACGAAGACCTTGCCGCCGTACTGGCGACGGCAATGATCCAGCCAGAGAATGCCGAAGGTGAGGGCGGCGTCGATAGAGGCTTGAGCCTCTTTTTCATTCACGCCCAAAACCGCGAACGCAGACTGGCCGCGCCGGATTAACGCGCGCGCGTTGACCGGGCCGAAGGATTTCTCCAGATCGACAGCGCTCGTGAGCCGGTCGATGGTGAAGCCTGGAAAGTGGCGCTCGATTGCGCGGCGAAGCTTGGTTTCGTATGCCGCGCGGCAGATTCTTTTCGCCGAAGGCGAGCGGCGGTCGCGTTCGCGGCAAATCTCCAGCTTGGTCGGTCGCGGTTGCCCGAGACGCTGCACCGCGAGGCGCAGCGTGCCGTGCTTGATCTCGGCATCAAGTACGCGACGGACCGTATTGCGCTCAGCTGACCAAAAATGCAGCAGGCACTTGTTGTGTTCGCCGGAAATGGAATATTTCGCATGCGACAAATCAAAGGCGACGGCACCGTCTTCAAGCACGACGGCTCCAGCCGCTTCGCTGAGAAAATCCTGCACGGTGCGAGTGAGGGCTTCAGGGATCACGTTAGGGATTGTTCATACTTCTAGGAGCGTTGTCTGTGACGAATGAACATTCGCTAGAGGGTTGCATGTGGAAAGTTTCCTCTTGGGTTTTTCGGTCATTAGCAGGGGGCGTCGTTGGCCCATTTCGACCCATGATCACTAATTGTCGTGATGTGGCCGTATGGGATAATGAAGGTTCCGCACGCACTTTCAGAGGAGTCGTCCGCGGCGAGTCGTGGTTGGCCTCGCGGGCATCTAAAACACGTGGACCAACATAAAGATAAGCAGCGTTTTTTCTTCGAGCACTATGGACTGACCGAGCGCGACCTGGAGCGCTATCTGGCAGCGGCGCTTTCGGCGGGCGGCGACTATGCCGATCTTTATTTCGAATATCTCTCTTCGACCTCACTGATGGTCGATGAGTCGATGGTGAAGTCGGCATCGCAGGGAATCTCGGCGGGCTGCGGCGTGCGAGTAGTTTCGGGCGAGCGCACCGGATATGCGTACACCGACGATCTCTATCCCGAGCGCATTCTTCATGCGGCGCGCACTGCTGCGCTGATAGCCAGTGCGCCCGCGAAAGCAACGGTCGCAGGCTTCCAGAAGACGCAAGCGCGCAGTCTGTATCCCGTCACGCTGCCGTCGGTCGACGCCGAGATCAGTGCGAAGGTCGAGCTGGTCATGCGCGGCGACAAAGCGGCTCGGGCCTTCGATCCGCGCATTCAGGAAGTGCGCGCGAGTTACGGCGACGAACTGCGCAATATTTTAGTAGTCGCGTCAGATGGAACGTTTGCCGAAGATTCGCAGCCGCTGGCGCGCATGAATGTTTCCTGCATCGCCAAGACCGAAGGCAATTCCGCGCGCGGGACTTCAGGTGGCGGCGGCCGCGTGGCGCTCGACTTCTTCTTCGGCGAGAAGACGCCGGAATTTTTCGCGAAGGAAGCGGCCCGGCAGGCGATTCTGCAGCTCGATGCGCGCGAAGCTCCGGCTGGAGAAATGGAAGTCGTCCTCGGCCCGGGATGGCCTGGAGTTCTGCTGCACGAAGCCGTCGGTCACGGACTGGAAGCCGATTTCAACCGCAAGAAAACATCCGCGTTCGCGGGTCTGATCGGCAAGAGAGTCGCTTCAGAAAAATGCACGGTTGTCGATAACGGCACCATGCCATGGCGGCGCGGATCGCTCAACGTCGACGACGAAGGCAACTCTACGCAGGAAACAGTGTTGATCGAGAAGGGAATCCTCAAAGGTTATCTGAGCGACAAGCTTTCGGCGCGGCTCATGGGCGTAGCCAACACGGGCAATGGGCGCCGCGAGAGCTACGAGCACATCCCAATGCCGCGCATGACGAACACGTACATGCTCGCGGGCCAAGACGATCCGCAAGACATCATTCGCTCCGTGAAGCACGGCGTTTATGCCGTGAATTTTGGCGGCGGCCAGGTCGACATCACGAACGGCAAATTCGTCTTCTCGGCATCCGAAGCCTACATGATTGAAGACGGCCAGATCACCGCGCCGATCAAGGGCGCAACCCTGATCGGCAACGGCCCGGACGTTCTGACGCGGGTCTCGATGGTCGGCAACGATCTCAAACTCGACGAAGGCGTCGGCACCTGCGGCAAAGATGGCCAGGCAGTGCCTGTGGGCGTGGGCATTCCAACGTTGAAAGTCGATCGGCTAACCGTCGGCGGCACGGCCCGAAAAGATACGGGCGGGTACATGCAATAAGCTTTTTCACCACAGAGTCACAGAGGCACAGAGAAAGCACGATGGTTTTCTCTGTGTCTCCGCGCCTCTGTGGTAAAGAATCTCTTATGTCTCCTATACAAGTGGAAACTGCGACAAAAACAGAGACTGACCTCCGCGAAGTCGCGCAGGACATCGTTGCGCGCGCCATGGCCGGCGGCGCTACCGCCGCCGAGTGCGTTGTGCGAGAGGGCGACGAATTCTCCACGCTCGTGCGCCTCGGCCAGGTTGAAACCCTGAAAGAATCAGGCTCGAAATCTATCGGCGTCCGCGTGTTTTTCGGCCAGCGCGCGGCGAGCACATATTCGAGCGACTTCTCGCGCGAGGGACTCGACCGCATGGTGAAGTCAGCGCTCGAACTCGCGAAGATCACCTCTGAAGATCCCTTCGGTGGCATCCCTGACGCTTCGCAGCTTGGCCAGCTGAAAGGTGACCTGCAGCTCTACCACGAAGATGTCTATTCGCTTCCTGGCTCCGAGCGCATCGAGTACGCGCGCCGGGCCGAAAAAGCCGCGCTCGACTTCGATCCGCGCATCAAGAACTCTGAAGGCGGATCGTTCGACGCCGCCACAGGCCATCGCGTGCTCGCGAATTCGCACGGATTCGTCGGCGAATATCGCCGGTCGTATTGCTCGGTGTCGGCGGTGCCGATCGCGCAGACCGATGATGGCGCCATGCAGCGCGATTACTGGTACTCGGTCGCGCGCACCATGAAGAAGCTCGATTCTCCCGAGCAGGTTGGCAAGGTCGCGGCCGAGCGCACGCTGCGCCGCCTGGGCGCGCGCAAGGCAAAGACCGCAAAAGTTCCCGTGGTCTTCGATCCCATGGTCGCGACGTCGATCCTCGAGCACATTTTCGAAGGCATCAATGGCGACTCGGTTTATCGCGGCGCGTCGTTCCTCGCCGGCAAACTCGGCCAGAAAATCGCCGGCGACAACGTCAACGTCATCGACGACGGCACCATGCCGGGAGGTTTCGGCACCAGTCCCTTCGACGGAGAAGGCATTCCGACCCGCCGCACCGTGGTGATTGAGAACGGAGTTTTGAAATCCTATCTGCTCAACACCTACACGGCGAAAAAGCTGGGCCTGCAAACCACCGCCAACGCATCGCGCGGCCTCGCAGGCACTCCCGGAATCGGGCCGGGAAATTATTTCCTGCAACCAGGCGCGAAGTCTCCGAAGGATTTGATCGGCGGAATCAAAGAAGGCCTCTACGTCACCGAGTTTCTCGGCCAGGGCGCGAACCTGGTCACAGGCGACTACTCGCGCGGTGCATCGGGCCTCTGGATTTCCGGCGGCGAGTTCGCCTACCCGGTAGAAGAAATCACGGTCGCCGGAAACTTGAAGGAGCTCTTCTTCAACGTCTCCGAAATTGCCAACGATCTGGAATTCCGCGGGTCGGTAGCGTCGCCAACCATCCGCGTCGATGGACTAACGGTCGGCGGCGAGTAAAATCAGGGCGATTCTCACGCGTGGAGCGCCGATGAAATTTGCCAAGATTATTTTCTGGATCGCAGCCGTCTGGGGCATTCTCGTTCTAAGCCCGCTGTTCTTCATCTACGACATGATCGGGCTCAAGGACCCTCCGCCCATCACGCATCCTGCGTTTTATTACGGGTTCGCCTCGGTCGCTCTCGTCTGGCAATTCGCGTTCATCGTGATCGCGCGCGACCCAATCCGTTTCCGGCCGATGATGATTCCTTCCGTGCTCGAAAAATTCGGCTTCGGCACGGCGTGCATCGTGCTTTTTCTGGAGCATCGGCTGCATGCGTCGGATCTCGTCTTGAATGGAATTGATCTAATTTTCGGCGTGCTGTTCCTCGCGGCCTATTTCCGTACGCCCGCCTCACAGAACTAAACTCTGTCTTCAAAAACGCGAGTTACCGGAAAAAGTTCAGCACGAGAATCATCAGCGTAGGTGCCGTCCGATGAAATGCCGCAGCCAACTCGCCAATCCGCCGTCGCACCCACATCGCCGACAGAGTCTTTTCCGCAGGCAAAGCCGCCACGAACAACGCCTCCATCCCGGTTTTCCCCCGCCCGGTTAGACGGGGGAGCCGGTCACTCGCGGTCCGCAGCAGCGATTGCGCCAGGGCGTTCATCGCCCGCGCTCCACGGCGCCGGAATTTTCCAGGCTGCCGATTTCACGGCGCGCGCGGTTCAGGCGCAGCAGGGCCGTGTCGATGCTGATCCCAAGAAGGGCCGCGATCTCAGCCAGTGAATGTCCCTGAATTTCTTTGAGCAGAAACACATCGCGATCTGCCCTGGGCAGTTCAAACGAACGCAGCAGCATGCACTGAAATGCGCCCGGCTGGTTGTGCGTGGGCGATTTCCGTGCTCGCGATGGCGATGGGTTCGTCACTGCTCGTGCTCCAATTCAGGTTTTCGGGAGAAGGCATGTTCCCGCTCACTGACGTTCGGGAAACTGACATCTGCGAAATAGTGCGCGGCACGCAGCGATCGTTTCAGACATGCGCACTCGCCTATCCGGAAATGCGAATCCGGACATGCTCATCCAGACAAGGCCCCGCCCGTGATTTAGTACACCCCCACACATGTACTGAACACTTCTTTGCCGCTGCACCTGAAGTGCTACACTATTCGCCACTCCACCCCGGGGCTAATCCTTGCAACTTCAGTCTTTTGACGAGCCCTACGTCGAGCGCCTACGTGCCGGAGATTTCCGCACGCAGGAGCACTTCGTCGCGTATTTCAGCGAACTCATTCAGCTGAAATTGCGCTCGCGCCTGCATTCCCCGCAGGCTATTGAAGACGTCCGCCAGGAAACTTTCACGCGCGTTTTCGCCGCCCTGCGCGGCGGCAAAATCCGCCAGCCCGAGCGCCTCGGAGCCTTCGTCAATTCCATGTGCAACAACGTTCTGCTCGAGCACTACCGGTCGTCGTCGCGCGACAGCTCGCTCGAAGATGAAGAGCAGAAAGATTTCCCCGCGCTCAACGTCGATGTGCTGGGCACCATCGCCGCCAAGCAGATCGGCGAAAAAATCCGCGACATTCTCGAAGAAATGCCCGAACGCGACCGTCGCCTGCTGCGCGAGGTCTTCCTCGAAGAGCGCGACAAAGATCAGGTCTGCCGCGACTTCGGCGTCGACCGCGATTACCTGCGGGTGCTGCTCCATCGCGCGAAGCTGTCGTTTAAGTCGCTGTATCTAAAGAACATGGCGACCCGGCCGCCGGGAAAAGTGGCCGCCGGGCAGATGTGAAACGTTAGCCCTCGACATTTCACTACTGTTATATGAGGGGGATCGATATGGATCACAACGAAGCTGTGCGCCAAAACGCCACAGAACGCTACCTTCTCGATGAACTCGATCCCGACCTGCGGGACCAGTTCGAAGAGCACATGTTCGACTGTCAGGAATGTGCCGTCGACCTGCGCGCAGGCGCCATGTTCGTCGAGCAAAGCAAAGCGGTTCTAGCCGAAGCCCAAACACCCGTTCCAGTATTAGTTCCAGCCAAACAGCCTGCAAAGAGTTCCTGGTTTGGATGGCTCAGCCCGGCGCTGGCCGTGCCGGTGATGACCGTTCTGCTAGCGGTCATCGGATACCAGAGATTCATCGAAGTGCCGCAACTCATGCAGGCCGCCAATCAGCCCGACGTGCTGCCCGTAGCATCAATCAACGTCAGCACCCGCGGCGCCGAGAAGAAAGAAGTCACCACCAAACCCGGCCAGGGCTTTCTGCTCAACCTGAGCATTCCGCCCGACGCCAGCTACTCCGCCTATAGTTTGGAGTTGCATAACGCCGCCGGAACGCTACAATATTTGCTCAAGATTGCGGCCTCCTCGCCGGACGAAACGCGCCCCGTCCACTTCCCCGGTGCCGGTCTGGAGCAAGGTACGTATACGCTCGTGGTCAATGGCATCACCGCCGACGGCCACAGTTCAACCGTGGGGAATTATCCAATCGAACTCAAATTTCAATAAGCGATGCAAAAGCAGTGCAGATGGACTAAGTTTCGGACTCGAAAGTGATGTAGCAAGCGATCCGGGGAAGTCAGCTCAAACGAAGTCAGTTCAAATTACGGAGCGAATAACATGGCGACCCAACCGCAGGACATTGCCGCACCAGCCAAGCAAGAATACGATGCCAACGCTTATGTACTGAGCGCTGACCTTCAACAACCAGTTCCCAGTGTAATCGAGCCACAATTCCAGGTGACCCTGCCGAAAGAAGGCACGTATCAGTACAAAACCGCGCCAGCCTACAATCTTTACGGCGTGTTTTCCTATGAGTCCGGATACACGCAGGTGTCCGGCCATCCCAGCAGCAAGCGCGAAGGATTCACCACCCTCGCCACTTCCGTGATCGAGGGCCTCAACGTTCTCGATGTGGTCACCGCAGATCGAGTAGTGGGCCAGATTTCCACGACGCGCCCCTATGATGGCGCGGTGCCGTCGGTGACGTTCCTCGGCACACGCTTCGTCAATCTGCGCATCGGCGGCCACGAGGTCAAAGTGAATCAGGACCTGCACATACTCGGTCCCAAACCGGCGGGCGACGTTTTTTATTTCGATGATCCGGCGGTGCAAAAGCGCATGTCCGATGTATGCAACAAAATTCAGGGCCGCAGCGATTTTCCAGATTGGGCACGCCAGCATTTTCAATGGGGCAAGCCCCGTCCCCAGTTCGGTGGACAGGGGGGCGCCGCATGCTCTCTGGTCACCGAAATCGAGAGTTCGTCCGGCCAGTCCTTCGGCAACGTCATCGACCTGCCGCACTTCGGCCAAATTTTTCTAGGTGAAGTGAGCGTAGACCGCACCCCACCTCCGCCAAATACGGACCAATACGAGACCTACACATTCCACCTGACGATGGTCCGTCTCGAGATGGGCTGTATCGGAGCGGGCAATTTGACGGCCGTAAAGTTGGACACGAATGGAACCGGCAGTGGCGGGGGCGGCGGCAAGCCACCCGCACCTCCTCCGCACGGAGGCAAGTAAGAACCGAAACGTTGCTATTCTAAAGTGGGCCGTCGATCTGCCAGGATCGACGGCCCGTTTTCTACAGAATCATATACTGCGGAATAAGTCGTCCGCGCAGCGCCCACACCACGCTAAAATCCTCGCAACGGACTCCAATGTGCTCCATTATGCAGCGGGTGGTCGATCCGTTGGTTTCGCCCCGGCGCGATCGCATGTCGTCAAGCGCGTTTTGTGTGTTCATCGCCCTCTTGATGCTGCAGCTCGCGTGCGAAAAGCCGCACGACCCGCAGTCTGTTTTGGTGCACGTCTACGCCACCCTAAACCAGGGTGATACCGATTCCGCACTTCTGGAGGCAAGGCACGGTTATGAGGCATTTCACAGCCGCAGCACAACTTGGTCATGGAAGTTCACGATTGCGCAGGCTGAGGTGCTTAACCGCCAGGGAAAACCAGAAGAAGTCTTGAAGCTGCTCGCTGACGAGCCGGGGCCAGTTCCAGCTGGAAATGTCTCCATCAAGAAGCTGTGGTTGGAAGGGCTCGCTTATACCTCTCTGCATATGTTCGCAGATGCAGATCGCAGACTTCAGGAAGCCGGCCCATTATGTGAAAACGGCGATCCGTCGATTTGCGCCGACGTGGCAACCGCGCGGGGAACCTTAGAAATGCAACGAGGCCGCTTCGCCGATGCACAGCACTTTTTCGAGCGCGTGTTAGAGACAGCTCGCACGGACGGAAATCCACTGCCCATTGCAAATGCCCTTCTTGACCTTAGTTGGTGCGCCGAAGAGCAATCGCACTTTGATGAAGCGCTCGATCTGGCCGGCGAGGCTCACTCCATCGCCTCCAAGCAGAACTTCGGCAATGTGGCTTTGAAGTCCCTAGGCAATATGGGCTGGGCGTACTACAAACTTGGCGAACCAGAAAAAGCCGAAAGCATGTTCAGCGAAGCAGGAGCGCAGGCAGAAAAGTCGCGCATCATCCCCGATCAAGCACTATGGCTCCAAGCCGCCGGCTACGTTCATCTGGACGAGCGCGATTTCGCTGTCGCAGAGGATTTATACGGGCAATCCCTGAAACTTTCGCGGCAAATTAACAATCGGGAACACATCATCAATTCCCTCATCGCCCTGGCCTTCGTTTCCGAGCAAACCTCCAAGCTCGACGACGCGCAGCGCTACGCCGCCGAAGCCCTGAAGATGTCCGTGGAAGACGGCAACAAGCGCGACCAGACCTACCCCAAGCTGGTCCAGGGGCGCATCGCCGCGCAGCAGCACGACGCCGTCACCGCCCAGACTGCGCTCGAAGAGGTCGTCGACTCGCCCGACGCCACCGTCTCGCTCAAGTGGGAGGCGCAGCGCTCGCTCGCCCGCCTCTACGAAGACGAGCGCCAGTATGAAGGCGCGCGCCGCGAATATCGCGCCGCCCTGACCACCTTCGAAGGCGCGCGCGACGAACTCAAGCACGACGACTCGCGCCTCCCGTTCCTCAACAACGCCTCGCGCATCTACGACGACTACGTTCACTTCCTCGTCAAGCAGGGCAAAAGCGACGAAGCGCTCGAAGCCGCCGAATACAGCCGCGCCCGCACGCTCAACGAAGGCCTGGGCTTATTAAGAAACGCAGTATTGAAAAACGCGGCATTAAAAACCGCCGCCTCGAAAAAAGACGCATTGAAGAAAGGGATGACGCCGAAAGCCACGCTCAAGAAATCTGCCGCCTTTGAGCCAGATCCCCTCAACGCGGCACACATCGCCCGCCAAAGCGGCGGCACGATTTTCTTCTACTGGCTCGGAGAAAAAGAATCGTACCTGTGGCTAATCGCGCCCAAGAAAACCACGCTCTTCACTCTGCCCCCAGAATCCGAAATCGAATCCACCGTCCAGCGCTATCGCAAAGCGCTAACGGGGCCAAACGACCCGATCGCCGAGCAAAACCGTGACGGCCAAGCGCTCTACAAAATGCTGATCGAGCCCGCCAAGGCGCTGCTGCCCAAAGAAAAAAACACGAAAATCTTCATCGTCCCCGACGCCAGCCTGAACACGCTCAACTTCGAAACTCTAATCGCGCCCGACCCCACTCCGCACTACTGGATCGAAGACGCCACCATCACCAACGCCAGTTCGCTGCGCCTGCTCGCCAGTTCGCGCCGCATCGACGCCAAGCCCTCGCTCCTTCTCCTAGGCGACGCCGTCGTCGCGAGCCCGGACTATCCTGAACTTCGCAAGGCCAGCACCGAAATGGAGACGATCCAAAAACATTTCGCCACGGCCCAGCAGCGAGTCTTCGCGCGCGACAAAGCCACGCCGCCCGCATATCTCAACGGCAATCCCGAGACGTTCTCTTACATTCACTTCGTAGCGCACGGCACAGCCAGCCGAATCAGCCCGCTCGATTCCGCGATCGTCCTTTCCAAGAGCGCGCTCTCCAAAGGCGGAGCCGAAGACGACTCCTTCAAGCTCTACGCCCGCGATATCATTCACCGCCCGCTGCACGCCGACCTGGTCACCATCTCCACCTGCTACGGCGCAGGCAGCCGCGCGTATTCGGGTGAGGGTTTGGTGGGACTGTCCTGGGCATTTCTGCGCGCGGGGGCGCACAACGTGATCGGTGCGCTATGGGAAGTAAGCGACGTCTCCACGCCGCAACTCATGGATGATTTGTACGGAGGCTTGTCGAAGGGTCAGGCTCCATCCGCAGCCCTGCGTGCAGCGAAACTTTCCTTGCTGCATTCCGGCGGCGCATTTCATCGCCCGTTCTATTGGGCCCCGTTCCAGCTCTACACAGGGTCGTAAGAATACCGGATCTGCCTATGCGGCAGATCCGGCACTCTCTTAGCCGCGAGCCGGGAATTGTTATGCGCCGAGCGCAGGCCCAAGTCGCGTGCCTTCTTCTTCGCGCCGCCAGATGGCGAGGCCCGGCGCTCCCAACGCCAGCAGGCCCAGGCTGGCTTTGTCCTCAGTTCCCCAGTTCAATCGCGCCGTTTCCGAAGCCGTGCTTGAGATCACGCCCTCTTTGATCGATTTCTGTGGCGTGGTCTCATATGCGTAGCCGGTAATCACAGGAAGGCTGGTCTTGCTGGTCGACATACGCACCCAGCCATAATGTGTCGCTCCTGCGATGACAAACTTCACTCCCACATAGCGGTTGGTTACATCAGCCCAAGGGCCAATCCATCCGTAGCTGCTGCTTTTTCCGTAATAACCGAAGATCTTGTAGTACATATTGGGGAAACTTCCGCCGAATTTTTCCCCCGGACCAACCGGTACTCCGAAAAATCCTGCCTGCACTTCGAAGCCATTCGTACGCACGAAATTTCCCGCGGGCAGGCTGGCGAACAACTGGAATGACTTGTCGCCGTAAACCAGACAGATGCTCAAGTCGGTGATTCCGTCTTTGTTGATGTCGATGGGTTGACAGGAAGGATATTTAACGTAGGTGTTCGCCGGAGTGTAGACGACCTTGGCCTCGGCCTTTTCTCCGAGAGTTGTCATGCCGACTCCGGCCGCACTGGCCGCCACCAGGTACATGGCGAGCTGTTTTTCGAGTCTTGGGCTGATGTTGGCAGGACGCCGGCCAACCACGGTGGTACGGTCATATTCAGGTTTCATTGCAGTCATTCCTTTCATGGCTAAGTCAGCAGGGATGGAATCGTGGGCCGAGAGCAGATTCTGTCTCCGGAATGGGTATCCGTCAAGATGCAGAGTTTTGCATGGGGCGAATGCGACAGACTTATCGAAGAGCGCGGAAGTCGAAACTGCACCACTACCACGACCTTCGTGCAATTGCCGGGTCGCCATTCCTATGCTAGTTTTTTCAGTGCCAGTTTCTCCACGGAGCCGCCGCCCTGCGTTCGCTCTTCACATCCCGTTCGCCCCAAACCGCTACAGCGGTTGAGCCCGTTCCGACTGTGTTTCCTAAAATCGAGAGTGCGGACATTGCGGCAGTTTTTGCGGGGAATCGCCTCGCCGGAGATATGTACGACTCCATCCGCGTCAGTCCGGAGCGTGTGCTCGTCGGCCTGCTCGACGTCGCCGGGCGGCGAGAAAATAATCGCGGCATTCTCACCGCCGCGCAGGATGTCTTTCGCAGCGTCGGCGCAGAACTGTTCTCGCGCTCTGACTTGAACGAAGCCGATGCCATGACCGAGCTGAATCACCGCATCAATCGCGCCATCATCGATGCTTCCAAGGGTGTGCATTCCTGCCCGGCATTCATTGCCTGCTACCACGAGAAGTTCGGCACGCTCTGCTATACGAATGCGGGACATACCCCGGGCCTGATTCGCGATCGCGCCGGCATTTCGCAACTCGGCTCGACCGGCCTCCCCCTCGGTCTTTTTTCCCACGCCACCACCGATGCTCCCACTGTGGGCCTCGACAAGGGGGCTGCCTTCCTGCTGGTGTCTCGTGGCGTCGTGGAGTGCAGCGGCAAGGGCTCGGAAGAGTTTGGCCTGGAGCGGGTGCAACGGGTTCTCGCGTCCGTCCAATTGACCTCAGCGCACGCGCTCTGCGCTTCCGTTTTGAAGGCCGTCGGAGAATTCACCGCGGGGCCGATGTGCGACGACCGCACCGCTCTGGCACTGGTTCGCGCGAGCTAAGCAATCGCAGCTACGCAACCAAGCCGGGCAACCCCACCGCCCCTCCTCGATTCCCATAAGAGAGTAGTAGAATGTCTTTACCGGCCAGAGCCTGCCTTTCGCCCGCAAGACCAGGAAGCGTGGCGGCCAATGAACCCTATGAAGAGATTTTGCGTTGCATTCGCTGTGCTGGCGTGCCTGCCTCTTGGAGCCCGTGGGCAAGTCGTCGAAGAGATCATCACCCGCGTCAACAACCAGATCATCACCCGCTCGGAGTACATCCGCAGCAAGGATCAGCTCAAGGACGAGGTCAAGCAGCAGGATCCCAACGACGCCGACAAGGCTTACGCCGACCGCGAAAAAGATGTCCTGCGCGATCTGATCGACCAGCAGCTTATCCTCGACAAAGCCAAAGATCTGCAGATCACCGGCGACACCGAGCTGATCAAGCAACTCGACCAGATGCGCAAAGAGATGAAGCTCGACTCCATGGAGGACCTCGAAAAGGAAGCCACCAAGCAGGGCGTCTCCTGGGAAGATTTCAAGCAGAACATGCGCAACAAGATCGTCTACCAGAAAGTGATCGGCGAAGAAGTCGGCAGCCATCTCAGCCTTAACAAGGACGAAGAAGAAAAGTTCTACGAAGAGCACAAGAACGAGATGTCGCAGCCCGAGTCGGTGCAGCTCAGTGAAATTCTGGTTGCGCCCAAGTTGCCGCCAGCCGCGCCGGGCACTCCTGCGGCTGATGCCAAGGCTCCCGCGGCAGCTCCTCCTTCGGGAGCTCCCGCCGCAACCCCCGATCCCAATGCGCCAGCGGTTCCAGCCAACGCTCAATCTGAGGCCGACGAAGCCGCGCGCCAGGCGGCCGACGCCGCTGCCGAGGCCAAGGCCAACGATCTGCTCAAGCAGATTCGCGACGGCGCCGCCTTTGAAGACATCGCCAAGAAATTTTCTGACGGCCCCTCCGCTGCCGACGGCGGCGTGCTCGGCATGTTCAAACGCGGCCAGCTCGCCAAGCAGCTCGAAGACCAGACCTTCGGCATGAAAGCGGGCGAAATCACGAACGTGATTCACACCAAGCAGGGCTACGTGATTCTCAAAGTCGTCGAGCACCAGCAGGCCGGCATTCCGCCGCTGAAAGACGCCCTCCCCAGAATTCAGGACGCGCTCTACTACCAGAAGCTGCAGCCCGCGCTGCGCACCTACCTGACGAAATTACGCGAGGACGCCTACATCGACATCAAAGAGGGTTACATCGATACGGGCGCTAGCCCGAACCAGACCAAGCCCGTCGAAACCGCGACCGCGAAAGAAGCGGACGCAAGGAAACTCAGCAAGAAGAGAAAGAGAAAACTGGGCATCCTGTAATCCCCCGTTTTGTCATTCTGAGCGCAGGGCGAGCGAAAGCGAGCCCGGAGTCGAAGAATCCCTAACGCCAGCACCTGGCCCGTCGACGAGAGATCTTCGAGAAATCGACCGGGATACGATTTATCGCGTCCACTGTTCTATACTGCGAAAACAGTCATGAAGGATTTCTACATCTGCGACTGCGCCCGCCACGAAAATAAAATCGTTACCTCGAGCTTCGTCGTCGTTGCCAAGCAGATTAAGCCCAAAAAGACTGGAGAGCCTTATCTCGCGCTGACTCTCGGCGACCGCAGCGGACAGCTCGAAGCCAAGATGTGGGACAACGTCGACGACGTTCTGGAAGCCTTCGAGCAGGACGATTTCCTCAAGGTCAAGGGCCTCATCAACAAGTACAAGCTCCGTTTCCAGCTGACCATCCACAAGCTGCGAAAGCTTGGAGACTCTGAGATTGATTTCGCCGACTACCTCCCCAAGACTACAAAGAACATCGATGAACTCTGGCAATCCCTCACTCTCTTTGTCGATTCTTTCCAGAATCCGCACTTGAAATCGCTCGTGCGGGCCTTCATGGCCGATCCGGAAATTTCCGCCGCCTACCGCAACGCCCCCGCTGCCAAAACCCTGCACCACGCCTACATCGGCGGCCTGCTCGATCACGTTGTCTCGCTTTTTCGCTCCTGCGATCTCCTTTGCAAGAATTATCCCCAGGTCAATCGCGACCTTCTTCTCACCGGCGCTTTCCTGCACGACATCGGCAAGATTCACGAGCTCACCTACAACCGCTCGTTTTCTTACACGACCAAGGGCCAGCTTCTTGGTCACATGATCATCGAGCTCGAAATGCTGCAGGCCAAGCTGTCGCGCATCCCCGATTTTCCCGGTGAGTTGAAGACCCTGGTCGAGCACCTGATCATCAGTCATCATGGCCAGTACGATTTCGGTTCTCCCAAGTTGCCCATGTTTCCCGAGGCCATCATGCTGCACTACCTCGACGACCTCGACTCCAAAATGGAAGCCGTGCGCGCCCACTTCGAGCGCGAAGCCATGTTCGACGGCCCGTGGACCAGCTACAACGCCTCGCTAGGCCGCCCGCTGCTGAACACCGAAAAATTCCTGGCTCCCAAGAAGAATGGCTCGGAAGAATCGACTTCCGAGCCAACAAAGCAGCCAAGCGAAAGCCAGAACGAAGTGAACAGCGCAGTCGCGGTACCAGCCGAACCCGGAATCAACTCGTGAAGGTATCGATTTCAGTGTTCCTCTGTGCCCCTCTGTGGTGAAAGCCTTTAGGCCAATGTCCCAAATCACCTCTGCTGCGAAATAGTGACGTTGCCCGCAACACTCCAGTTCCAGTACATTCAAAATATCGGAGGTCATTATGCGTTCACGCCTCACCCTGTTCGCGTTAAGTTTCTGCCTCGCGCTGGCGATGATCGAGTTAGCGACGACCGGATGCAGCAGTAAACCGGCAGCCAACAATTCAACGGATTCATCCACCACCGCCGACAATCAACCCGCACCCGGCGCAAGCACCAGCGCCACCGAAGAAAAGAAAACAGAAAAGAAAAAAGAACCGCTCGTAGTCCCGGCTGGAACCAGCATCACCGTAAGCCTCCGGTCGGCGCTTGGCTCCAAGCTCAGCCAGCCCGGCTCGACTTTCCAGGGAAGCGTCGCGAAATCCGTCATGGTCGGCGGCGCAGTCGCGATCCCCAAAGGTGCAACCGTCAGCGGCACAGTCACTGACGCCAAGGCGCTGGGAAAATTTTCCGGCGGCGCCGTGCTTCAGGTGCGACTTGACTCCATCAACCTGAATGGCGCTGACATGCAGGTGCAGGCCGCGCTGCGCACCTTCAACGCAAAAGGAAAAGGCAAGCGCACCGCAGTGTTGGCAGGTGGCGGCGCAGCTGTCGGCGGAATCATCGGAGCTCTTGCCGGCGGCGGCAAAGGCGCGGCGATCGGAATGGCGGCCGGCGGCGGCGCTGGAGCCGGTGGCGCTGCCTTCACGGGAAACAAGGATATTGTCCTGCCCGCCGAATCCGATCTCACCTTTGAGCTCTCGCAGCCGCTCGAGATCAAACGATAATTTCGATCTCCGCGCTCCCCGGGATCGGTCCGGGGAGCGCATCTCCAACACTCGTTCTTCCCAATCGTTTTTCACTAACTCGGACCAAGGCCCATGCTCGATTTTAGTCGCTTCGAAATCCTGACCTTTGACTGCTACGGCACCCTGATCGACTGGGAGGCCGGAATGCTCCCCGTCCTGCGGCGCATATTCGCCGCACACAAGATCAAAATTGACGACGCCTCTCTCCTCAAACTCTACGGAGACTTTGAAATGCTGTCGGAGCAAGGCGAGTTTCACTCCTATCGCGAAGTACTTGCATCTGTCGTGCGCCGCTTCGGAGCGAACCTCGGCTTCACTCCCACCGAAGAGCAATGCTCATTGCTGCCGGATTCTCTCGCTGCGTGGAAGGCGTGGCCCGATACGGTCGCTGCGCTACGTCAGCTGAAGAGCCGCTTCCGCCTTGCCATCATCTCGAACGTCGACGACGACCTCTTCGCCGCTACCCGCCCCAAGCTCGGAGTGGATTTTGACGAGGTCATCACCGCCCACCAGGCGCAGGCCTACAAGCCATCGATGAAGATCTTCGAGCTGGCCCTGAGCCGCATCAAGGCCCCCGCCCACCGCGTGCTGCACGTGGGCCAGAGTATTTTTCACGATGTCGTTCCGGCGCAGTCTCTAGGACTAGCAACAGTGTGGGTGAATCGCCCATCGGCAAGGCCAGGCGTAGGCGCGGTCAAATCCGCCGAAGCCAAACCTGACCTAACCGTGACCAGCCTGCAAGAACTAGCGCAAGCCGCGTTGCAGAAATGATGAGCTGTGTCATCCTGAGGCAGCGCAAAGCGCAGCCGAGGGACCTTACGTCAGACTCAATCGCCCATGCAGTAGAAAGGCCCCTGTCATCCTGAGCGAGGATTTTGCTCCGGCAAAGCCGGAGCAAAACCGCAGTCGAAGGATCCCTGCAATCGCCAGAGCGTCGCGGTACTAATTCTGTGAAGTGACACAAGCCAGGGAATGGGCCAAAGAAGCGCCACAAGCTCGCCAGCGAAAGCACTGGATAAGGAAAGAAGAAACCAAGTCCCAAAGGGACGACGCAACAACGCAGCCCTAAAAATTCACCGGCAGCTTCACAACTCTCTTCTGAATCGCCCACATCACGAGTTCCGCTTTATTATGAAGACCCAGCTTCCGCATCAGATTGAACTTGTGGGCGTCCACGGTCTTTATACTGAGACCCAAAATCCCCGCCGCCGACCGCACCGTTCTCCCCTCGGCCAGCAGCTTTAATACTTCACGCTCGCGCGCCGTCAGGACGCGCTTTCTCGGTCCAAGCTCGTCGAGTTGCACTTCCCGCGCGCTCTTGGGCGGAACCTGCCGCGGCACGGCCCTCTCGCCGGAATGAGCGCGCCGCACCATCTCGACCAGCTGTTCCGCCGAAGTCTGGCTTACGGCGCAAGTGATCTCGTCGCCGCACGCCTCGCGCACGGAGTCGTCTTGGTGCATGGTCAGAAACAGCACCTTGCTGTTCGGAGATTCCTGCAGAATCAGCCACTCGGTCTGAATGGCCGAGCACTCGAACATGTGTGCGTCGGTGATGACGATGTCGGGCTGGTATTGGAACACGCGTTGCAGAGCGTCCACCACGTTGCCTGCCTCGGCGACAACCTCCATGTCAGGCTCATCCTCGAGCAGACGCCTCAGCCCCTGGCGCAACAAAACGTGATCGTGCACGACCACGCACCGAACTTTCTTGCCGATGAACAATTCCTCACGGACCTGTGCGTGGGGGCACACAGCTCCCTCCTAAAGGGCCAGAGAATCTTGCGACGCGGCGCGGGTCCTTTCGAACCCACCTTGGAAAGGTTTTGTAAAGGTATTGTACGCCCTCGGAAGGCGTCTTGGCTTGTGAAAAACCGCGTCCGGTGCCTTTTTGGGCTCGCCCAGCGCTTTTTGGCGTCAACCATTTGCGCGGGCAGCTCAGCTGGCTCCTTAAGTAGTTCTGTCATCCTGAACGAAGCCGCTCTTCAGGCGTAGCGAAGGATCTCCTGCGTAACTGTCCTAACGCGTCAGCCAAACTGCAACCACCAACCGTGCATCCAGGCAACCCCGCACTCCCGACACATCCTGTACAATCGACCGTTTATGCTGCGCTATTTTACCGCTGGGGAATCGCACGGTGAAGCTCTGGTCGCATTTCTTTCCGGCGTACCCGCCGGACTGAAAATCGATCAGGCTTTTATCGACCGCGAACTCTGGCGCCGCCAGCAGGGCTACGGCCGCGGCGGAAGAATGAAAATCGAGCGCGACACCGCGCACATCCTCTCCGGCGTCCGCCAGGGGATGACCATTGGTTCGCCGATCTCGGTCCAGCTCGAAAATCGCGACTGGAAAAATTGGCAGGACTCGCTGCCCGTCGGAGAGGGCGATCCGGCAAAACACAAGCGCGTGGCCTCTCCGCGGCCTGGCCACGCCGATCTCGCTGGGGCACTGAAGTACAACTTCCCTGAAGCCCGCTACGTGCTTGAACGCGCCTCCGCGCGCGAGTCCGCCGCGCGGGTTTCGCTGGGAGCAATAGCCAAGCTTTTTCTGCGCGAACTCGGCGTGGAAGTCCTCAGTCACGTCGTGACCACAGGCAGTGTCACGGTTTCAGAGCAAGTCGCCTGGGAAAAAATCCGCGCGCTCTACGATCGCGAAGAAGTTCTGCTCAACTGCGCCGACGCCGAAGCCGAGCAGCGCATGAAAGAAGAAGTCGACAAAGTCCTAAAAACCGGCGACTCGCTCGGCGGCGTCTTCGAAGTGGTGGCCCACAATGTCCCTCCCGGCCTCGGTACCTATGTGCAATGGGATGAACGCCTCGACGCCTTGCTCGCCGCCGCTGTGATGTCGCTCCAGGCAGTGAAAGCAGTCGAAATCGGCGCCGGTGTAGCCGCCGCATTCGCCCCCGGATCAGCAGTCCACGACGAAATTGGGTACTCGGCAAAGTCCGGCTTCACGCAATTCTCGCGCACCCGCAACAACGCCGGAGGCATCGAAGGCGGCGTCTCCAACGGAGAAGAAATTCGCGTCCGCGGCTATCTCAAACCAATTTCAACTCTCCGCCGCCCGTTGCAGTCAGTAGATTTTTCAACGCGCGAACCAGTGAAAGCAGCCTACGAACGTTCCGATGTCTGTGTCGTCCCAGCCGCCGGCGTCGCCGCAGAAGCCATGGTAGCCCTAACGCTGGCCCAGTGCGCGCTAGAAAAATTCGGCGGCGACTCCATGACCGAAACGCTACGCAACTTCGAAGGCTATCGTAACCAACTAAAAGATTTTTGATAAACACTAAGGTCTGAAACTGAATCGCGAAACTGCTATTGGCTAATGGCTCATCGCTGACAGTTCGTAGCTCGAAGCGCATAGCTCAAAGCTAGAAACCAACAATGATCTACCCCATCGTAAAATTCGGCGATCCGGTTCTCGAAAGGCCGGCGGACCCCGTCACCGTCTTCGACGAAGATCTGCAGAAGCTCATCGAAGACATGTTTGAGTCGATGTACGCCGCCCACGGCGTCGGTCTGGCCGCGCCGCAGATCGGCATCGGTCGCCGCATCGCGGTGATCGATGTCACCTTCAAAGAAGATCCCGATGCCAAGTTGGTCCTGATCAATCCTGAGATCATCCACACCGAAGGCAAACACACGCAGAGTGAAGGATGCCTGAGCATTCCGGACTTTCGCGAAAATGTCTCACGCCCCGCCAAGGTCACGGTTCGCGCCCAGGACGCGCAGGGGAAGACCTACGAAAAAACCGGGGAAGAATTACTGGCCCGAGCTTTCCTGCACGAAACCGATCACCTTAATGGCAAGCTGTACATCAGCCACCTCAGCGGGCTCAAGCGCGATCTGATAAAACGAAAGATCCGCAAGCTGATGAAAGCCGGCGAGTGGTAGAGATTGAGTCATTGAGCGATTGAGTCATTTAGCCATTGTGTCAGCTAATTCTGCAAAATCGACCAATGACTCAATCTCTCAATGACTGAATGACTCAATCACTCAATCTGGTTTTCTGCGGCACGCCCCGCTTCGCCGTCCCGACGCTCGAAGCGCTGGTAGCGGCCGGCCACAGCGTGCACTTAGTCGTAACGCAACCCGACCGCCCCAAAGGCCGCGGACTAGAAATAGTAGCCTCTCCGGTCAAGCAAAGCGCGTTAGCCCTGAACCTCCCAATCACGCAGCCCGAAAGAATAAAATCCAACGAAGAATTCCGCGCCCAACTAACGACCATCCATCCCGACGCCATCATCGTCGTCGGCTACGGCCGCATCATCCCCCAATGGATGCTCGATCTCCCTCCCCTTGGCAACATCAACCTCCACGCCTCGCTGCTCCCCAAGTATCGTGGCGCCGCTCCTATCCAATGGGCCATCGCCAGCGGTGAAACCATCACCGGCAACACCACCATGCGCCTCGACGCCGGCCTCGACACCGGCGACATCCTCCTGCAAGAAGAACTCGCGATCGCCCCAGACGACACCGCCGAAACTCTAGCGCCGAGCCTGGCCGCCGCCGGAGCGAAACTAACTTTAGAAACTCTCCGCGCCCTCGAATCCAATTCAATCACGCCTCACCCGCAGGACAATGCCCAGGCCACGCTAGCTCCGATCCTCAAAAAAGAAGAAGGCCAAATCGACTTCTCGCGCACCGCGCAAGAAATCTACAACCGCCTCCGCGGATTCCAGCCCTGGCCCGGAGCCTACACAAAATTCCGCAACAAGACGCTGCAAATCCTAAAAGCGCAACCCACCAACGAAACCGCGCCCACAGCGGAAATCAAGATCGATGCCAGCCGATTCCTAATCGGCTGCGCCAAGAACACGTCTCTAGAAGTTTTCGAATTACAACTGGAAGGCAAAAAGCGCACCACAGCCCACGACTTCATCCAAGGCTACCGCCCAAAAGAAAACGAAAAGCTAGGCTGAACCAATAACCTCGCGCCTTTCCTCTGTGCTCCTCTGTGTCCTCTGTGGTGAAGATTTTTCCCCGAGCCTAAAATCAACCCTGCATGCCCATCTCCCCCGCCCGAACCGCCGCTTTCGACATCCTCCTCCGAGTCGAGCGCCAATCCTCCTACGCCTCCGAACTCCTGCACTCCACCAACGATCTATCCGCCCAAGACCAAGCCTTGGCCACGGAACTAGTAATGGGCACACTCCGCTGGCAATCGACTCTCGATAACGAAATCTCCAAGGCCTCCTCCCAGCCGCTGAAAAAACTCGACCCCGAAATTCTCACAGCACTCCGCCTAGCGCTCTACCAATTCCGCCACCTCAACCGCATCCCGCCGCGAGCCGCCCTCCACGAAAGCGTGGAACTAGTAAAGCGAGCCCGCAAGCGCTCCGCAGCCCCATTCGTAAACGCAGTCCTACGAAAATTGTCAACTCAACCTCAGTGGCCCTCTGTGTCCTCTGTGCCCTCTGTGGTGAAAGAACTTTCTCCGCAATCGCTAGCCGCAGAACTCGCGCACCCACAATGGCTGATCGAACGCTGGACACAAACCTACGGCATCAACGCAACCCAACAAATCTGCGAATACAACCAAGAGATCCCCCAAACCACAATCCGCCTCCGCGATTCCAACGCCGAACAGCAACTAATCCAAGAGGGAATAAAACTCACCCCCGGCGCATTCCTCAACTCAGCCCGCCGAGTCGGATCCGGCGATGTAACCAAAACCCAAGCCTTCCGCACCGGCAACATCACAATCCAGGACGAAGCCTCGCAACTAGTCGCAGCCCTGATGGGCGAAACTCAGAAACCCATCCGCATCCTCGACGCCTGCGCCGCCCCCGGCGGCAAAACCCTAGCCATAGCCGACCGCTACCCGCAATCGAAAATCACCGCCGTAGAACTCCACCCGCACCGTGCCCGCGCGATGAAAGAGCGCTTCCAAAAATCCGGCGCGGATCAAATCCAAGTCCTCACAGCCGACGCCACATCCCTTCCCGTGACTGAGAAATTCGATCGCATCCTGGCCGACGTCCCCTGCTCCGGCACCGGCACTCTAGCCCGCAATCCAGAAATCAAATGGCGCCTAAAGCCCGAAAACCTGCAGCAACTCCAGCGACGCCAAATCGCAATCCTCCGCTCCGCAGTGCAACACCTGGCCGCCGGAGGCCGCCTCATCTATTCCACGTGTTCGTTGGAAAAAGAAGAAAACGAAGATGTGATCGAGCAAGCTCTGAACGAAAATCCATCCGTGCGCCTGCGCAGCTGTGCCGAAGAACTCGACCGTCTCGCGGTATCCGGAGAAATGTGGCGCGGGCGCCCCCGCCCGCGAGCTGAAGATTCGACGCGCCCCGATTCTCTAACCAGCGGCCCCTACCTCCGCACGATCCCTGGCATTCACCCCTGCGAAGGCTTCTTCGCCGCAATCATTGAAAGAAGACTATAAGAAGAGACTTGAATTGGGCTTGATCCGTGCCAATCCGCGAAAATCCGTGGCCTTCACCGCACCTCAAAACTCACCACCGCCCCCGCCATTACCTTCTGTCCCGCCGCCGGAACCTGCGACACAATAATGCTCGCCGGCGAAGGCTGAGGCGGAGCCGCCGGCGGCGCAGCGACTGGAACTTGCGGAACGCTCTGCGGAGCAACGGCTCCACCACTGGCAGCCTCAGTCGCAGCCGGCGCAGGCGCCGGAGCCGCCACGCCGACATTTCCCAACCGAAACCCCGCATCCATCAACGTCCGATTCGCACTCCCCAGCGGCTGCCCCACAAAACTCGGCATCACATAAGACTCCGCCGTTGCCGGTGCGGTGACCAGCAAACTGATCTTCGGCGCCAGCACCTGCGCCGCATTCGCCGGAGGACTCTGCGCCATCACCTGGTCCGCCGGGATTCCCACCGCCTGCATCTGCGCGATCGAAGCCACATCCAGCCCCCTCCGCCGGATGTTCAACTCCGCCGCGTGCTCACTCTGTCCCGTGACATCGGGAATCGCCACCCGCGTCGGCCCCAGGCTCTGCGCCACGCGTACCTGCCAGCCACGCCGCACTTTCGTCCCAGGTAACGGCAATTGCGACATGATCCGGCCCTCGGCAATCTGCGGGCTGTAGTATTGGGTCTCGATCGTCATCTGCAGACCCGGCCCCGCCAGCGCTCTCTCGGCGTCGGACGGCGTCAGCCCCACCAGCGCCGGCACCGCGACCTCTTGTCCATGGATCGCCAGCCGCATCGTCGTCAGCGCCGACACCATGGCCACCACAATCAGTACCAGGGCCAGCAGCGCGAGGCGAAACGCGGATTTCATGATGGAATTTTAGGAGACAGCAGTATTGTAGCCGTGTACCCGGGTGGAGACCACAGATCACCCGATTACCAAACTACAAATCGTTACCGTCATCCCGACCGAAGCGAGCGAATGCGAGCGCAGTGGAGGGACCTGCTTTTTCCGGGTTACCCTGCCGTTGTCTTTGCGCTCTTTGCCAAGACAGGCTGGCGATTGTGGCTCTTCATCCGAGCCAACATTTCCTCCTCAGCGACCTCTGCGGTACAACGCTTTGCCTTCGTTACCTCTGTTCTCCTCTGTGCCCTCTGTGGTGAAGGATTTTTGCTTGTCCACCCCAGAAATCCTTTGCAATCAAGCCGCTGCCAGGCGTTCTATCGATCGAGTACAACCCGTCCGGTTTGGAGTATCATATGTACGTGCGGCGTTTCGTCCCATTCCCGGTCGCACTTGCTGGTCTGTTGTTGCTGGCAGCTACCCTTTCCTCTCCCGCAGCGGCTCAGGTCAACGGTGTTCCCTCGTCCGTCACCAGCCCCAACTTCGGCGGCCGTGCCGTCAACGGCACCGCGCCCAGCGTAACTTCCGTTGGCCCACGTGGCTACGCACCGGGCTACGGCGTGACGTTCTCCACCACAACCACCACCTCGACGAGCACGCACCACGAACACCGAGGCGGCGATGCGCACGGTGGACGCAACAACGATGGACATCGCGACCATCACCGCGTCGGCGATTACTTTCCATCCGTGATCTACGCTCCCATTCCTTATCCGGTAGACATGGGCGCCACGGAAGATGTGAATGACGACGAAACCGACGAATATCAAGGTGGCCCGACGATCTTCGACCGTCGCGGACTCGGCGAGGAGTCTTACGTTCCTCCAGTGAAAGACGTTCGGCCGCGACATGTGCGATCCGCGAGTGATGACACGCAAGCCGATCCGCCCGACGCCGGCAACCCGCAGGAGCCAACATTGCTCGTTTTCCGCGATGGCCACTCCGTCGAAGTCGGCAACTACGCCATCGTCGGCGCAACCCTCTTCGATCTGACTCCCGGCCATTCGCGCAAAGTCGCCGTCGCCGATCTCGATCTCGACGCCACCCAAAAGCAGAACGACGACCGCGGCGTAACCTTCCGCTTGCCTGCTCCCATGCAGGCCAACTAAAAATGCGCAACTTCGTCCTCATTGCGCTGCTCCTGATCGTGGCCGCGAATGCGAACGCGCAAAGAATGGGTTCGCCAGGAGGCTGGCAAGCCTTCCACGGCGGCCGCTCCAGCGGAGCTGCACACCAGCGTTCCGGATTCTTCCCGCTCGGTTTGTTCCCGTATCACGACGAAGGCCCAGCCGCTGATTCAGGGCCATTCATCCCCACGCATCCGCTCGGGATCGTGCAATCTACGCCCGTGATTCCCGACCGGCCGCCTCAGCCCCTCATGATCGAATTGCAAAGGGATCGCTATGTCAGCGTCGATTCAAACGACGGCTCAGGTATGCGCGTGATCGAAGAGAAAACGCTGGGCGAGAACAAGATCAAACCGAACAGTGGCGACAAGATTTCTTCTATCGCTCCGAAGTCGACCGCACAGACCCAGATCCAGATCGATCCAGTCGTCCTCATCTTCCGCGATGGCCGCCGCGAAGAAGTCTCCGACTACACCATCGCCGACGGCACACTCTACGCCCACACCGATTTTTATGTCGATGGCTCCTGGAACAAAAAGATCGCGCTTTCGTCGCTAAACCTGCCCGACACCATCGACGCCAACCGCTCTCGCGGCATAAACTTCCAGCTGCCGCAAGCCCCCAACGAAATCATCGTCCGACCTTAGTTGCACAACACCATGTGGCGCAGTTCCCCCGCTCGCGAATCGGCGACTATCTCAATAACCACGCCAAGAGTGGGAAAAGCGAATCCCAACCAGTGACGGAATCTGTTTCATGTGCGCAGGCTAACAGTCGCATACGAGAGGCCTCAACAGCGTCAACTCCGGCCAGAAATCGTTTCAAAATTGTGCTATACTGAACGCAGTTCTAAGGGCAATAACATCCTGTAAATACAAGCAGTTACAGCAAAAGGTAACGAGCAAAAAGAGATTCCGCCGAAACCTGCGGGATTTGTTTTGCTCGTAGCTCGCGGCTCGTAGCTCACAACTCCCATGGCTGACGATCAAAATCCCGAACTACCCTTAACTCCTCCTCCCAACGGTGGCGGCGACGGCCCCGGCGCGCTGAACATTCAACCCGTCAACATCGAAGAGGAGATGCGCCGCTCGTATCTCGACTATTCGATGTCGGTGATCATCGGCCGCGCCCTCCCCGACGTCCGCGACGGACTAAAACCAGTCCACCGCCGCATTCTGTACGCCATGCGCGACATGAACCTGCTGCACAATCGCAAGTACAGCAAGTGCGCTGGCGTCGTCGGCGAGCTGCTCAAGAAGTACCATCCTCACGGCGACAGCGCGGTCTACGATGCCCTCGTCCGCTTGGCTCAGCCCTGGAGCATGCGCTACCCGCTCATCGATGGCCAGGGAAATTTCGGTTCCGTCGACGGCGATTCTCCCGCCGCTTATCGATATACCGAATGCCGCCTCACGCAAATCGCGGAAGAAATGTTGGTCGACATCGACAAAGACACCGTCGAGTTCGTACCCAACTTCGACGAACAAACATCTGAGCCGACCGTTCTCCCAACCCGCATTCCAAATCTTCTGATCAACGGCTCCGACGGAATCGCCGTAGGCATGGCGACAAAAATTCCGCCGCACAATCTCACGGAGATCGTCGACGCGACCATCACGCTCATCAACAACCCCAACGCGCAGCTCGCCGAAATTCTGAAATTCGTGCAGGGCCCGGACTTCCCGACCGCCGGCATCATCCACGGCCGAGCCGGAATCTTCGACGCCTACAAGACCGGCCGCGGACGCTTCATGATGCGCGCCAACGCCGCCATCGAAAATCTCAACAAAGACCGCCAGGCCATCATCGTCACCGAAATTCCCTACCAGGTGAACAAGGCTGTCCTGATCAAGCGCATCGCCGCGCTGGTCAACGACAAAGAAATCGAAGACATCTCCGACGTGCGCGACGAAAGCGACCGCGACGGCATGCGCATCGTAATCGAGTTGAAGCGCTCGGTTGAACCGCAGATCGTTTTGAACCAGCTGTTCAAGCACACGGAAATGCAGCAGGGCTTCTCGATGATCCTGCTGGCGGTGGTCAACGGACAGCCGCGCGAGATGGGCCTGGTGCAGGCCATCAAATATTTCATCGAGCACCGTGTCGACGTAGTCCGCCGGCGCACCGCGTACCTGCTTTCGAAGGCGCAAGACCGCGAGCACATTCTCGAAGGTTATCTCAAGGCGCTCGATCATCTCGACAACGTCATCACGATTATTCGCGGCAGCGCCAACCGCGCCGACGCCCGCGAAAATTTGGTGCAGTATTTCGGCGGCAAAAAGATCGACATCAACACCACCGGCCGCGCGCCCCGGGTCGATCCGGAAAAGCCGTTCACCGCGAAGCAGGCCGACGCGATCCTCGAACTGCAACTGCACCGCCTGACCAAGCTTTCACTCGACGAAATTTCGAACGAGCTGAAAGACGTCCGCGACAACATCGCCGAATACGAATCCATCCTCGCGTCAGAGAAAAAACTGCGCACGGTCATCATCAAAGAGCTGGAAGAAGTGAAGAAGCTCTACGGAGACGACCGCCGCACGCGCATCGAAGACGAAGCCGCCGAGATCGTGCTTGAAGATCTCATCGCCGACGAGCAGGTCGCGGTCACGGTCAGCCATTCCGGCTACCTGAAGCGCACGCCCATCTCGACCTACCGCATGCAGCGCCGCGGAGGCACGGGCCGCACCGGCATGAAGACGCGCGACGAGGATTTCGTCGAGCATCTTTTCAGCGTCTCGACGCACGCCTACATTCTCATCTTCACCAATAACGGCCGCGTCTACTGGCTGAAGGTCTATGAAATTCCCGACGTCAGCGCCGCCGGAAAAGGCAAGCACATCGGCAACCTTGTCGGCCTGCAGCCCGGAGAAATTTTGAAAACCGTCGTGGCCGTGCGCAACCTGGAAGAAGAAAACAAATATGTCTTCTTCGCCACACGCAACGGTCTGGTGAAGAAATCCGAACTGCGCGAGTTCATGCACGTGCGCTCCAACGGCATCAACGCCATCAACATCGAGCAGGGCGATGAACTGGTCGCCGCCCGCATCACCGACGGAAATCAGATCGTCTTCCTCGCTTCGCATGAAGGCATGGCCGTTCGCTTCGACGAAAGCCACGTGCGCCCCATGGGCCGCGCCGCTTACGGCGTCTGGGGCATCGACCTCGAAGACAAAGACTACGTCGTCGGCATGGCCACCACCACCAAGCCCGGGGCGCCCGCGCCGCCGAAAGAGAAGACCGCCGAAGCCGAGCCCGAGGTCATCGATGTGACCGTGAAGGGCGACCTGATTTTGTCGGTCACCGAAAACGGATTCGGCAAGCGCACGCCCGCCGACGAATACCGCCTCATCAACCGCGGCGGCAAAGGCGTGGTCAACCTCAAGACGACCGAGCGCACCGGCAAAGTCGTCGGCATCGCGCAGGTCGACGAAAACTCACAGGTCATGCTGATCAGCCACTACGGCAAGATCATCCGCATGGACGCCGCCGCCATCCGCGAAACCCTCCGCAATGCCCAGGGCGTGCGCCTGCTGCAGATGGAACCGGGAGATAAAGTGGCGGCAGCAGTCGTGATTGCTCCGGAGGAAGAAGGGAATGGGAACGGCGGGACGTTGATTCAGTAGGTAGGTTTTGGGTGTTGGGTATTAGGTGTTAGGTGTTAGGTGGTGGAGAGGCGGGCGTCCTTGCTCGCCTTTTCTCTTTTTCTCTTTCCCAGATCGGGAATGATCTCGAGATATTTTCCGCCGGTTCCTCTCAGCGTCGTGTGCCCCAAATACAATTTGTCTCCGAGGACGCGCGTCTAGGAGGGTGTTGCCAGTGGGTACTGGACGCAGTCTTTCAAACTGTCGAGTGGTTTCATCAGCCACTAGGGTTCGACTCCCTCACCCTCCTCGTGGAGTCACTCGACTTACTCCAAGCAGCTTGACAAAGTCTACAGCCGAACTATCATAAAGATGTTTGAAAGGCTGCGTTCGGTACCAGTTCCAAGCCCCGGCTGATGACCGGGGCTTTAGTTTTTTCCTTGGTGTAGATCTCTTGGACCGATGCAGGCCACGGATAACATCGACGCTGTAACGTTGGCAGCTACTCTTGCAAGCGTGCGGGGACTTGGCACTCGCGTTCTGGAAACGGGAAGGAGAACGCGTGGGCTGCCCTGCGACAAGACTAAAGCCGATCACGCCTTCCCGAGCCCCAGCAGCTTTTGACATTCAGGAGTGTTGGGGGAGTCGTCCTCCTTATGTGTGATGTGGTAGTACCAATTCGGAAATGCTGCCAAGTAGCAATGCAACTCCTCGTCCGAGAAGCCCGTGTCCGGGCGCCTCTTTAAGTAACTCAGCAGATTCTTGAAATTCTGCGGTGCAGCGAGGTGCGCAGCATAATTTTTGCTGTCATCAAAGCTCTTTAGGCTGACTTTAGCTCGCTCGGTCGCCGCATCAGCAGCTACGTCCAACTCCGAAAAAAGCAGTGTTGATTCCTCGTGGGTGATGGGGGCATTTCTATTTTGGGCTAGGGTTAAATATTCAACCACAAAGTTGGACAGGGCCTGCATATCTGACTGGTAGTCGGACCAGCCGGAGTGAGGTGGGGCGCTCGCCGAGCTAAAGTTCCTAACCCGCGCCGACAAGACTGGCATGCCAGCCTTCTCGACCGCCGAGCTTATGGTTGAAACAGCATTTTGCAAAGCTACCACATTGCTGGAAAGCTGAGTTACAGTGGACGTTTCCTCGCGTAGCTTCTCAACAAAGTATGCTCCAAGTCCCGTGGTAATTCCGAAGAATAGGGCTAGGATTGCTCCCGCTGCCGCTGCCGTTTCGAACTTCCTCATGCGTTTGTCGAGTTCGTCGAAGCGTTTGCTAACCCCGTCGACTTCCGCTGCGAGCCGGTCTACAACTTCGATAGCCATAGTTCCTCCTAGAGCGAGTTAGTCTACGTTGGGATAACTCAGATCGCCAGCGATCAAGCCTCGTTTTAGCTTAAGGGCGGAGGCTAGAGGGCAAAGTTAACTATATCCCCGTTGACCGCGAGCGATAAAGTTCCTAGTTCTCCTTTGTGTCTTTCTAGCTCTATGGCAGTTGTTTTGCTGTGATCAATGCCAACCCAGAGTCGAAAGTGCTGGGTAGGGGCAACCGCGACAAAGTCCTCGGCATCGGGCGCAGGTAGCCAGGCACCATGCAACTTAATTTGCAAGACGGCTGATACCGACGGTTCCATGGCCGGAGCACGATTGGCGGTATATTTTTCCAATCGCACGCCAACACTCATCGGGGAGTCGTTGCGGAATTGCGCCCTGAGTTTGAGAGGATACCGCAGTTGCGAATTGGGAGTGCCGTCCTCTATCCAATCACTAACTTTGACGATGGTTGGTGCTATTCGCAGGTTCGGAGGGGCGACGGCAAATCCCGAGACGTCTTTCATCCCGACCTCGGCTTCTCCCTTTGAGAGTCTGATGAATTGCTCCTTCATCACTTCGAAGTTGTGCACGGCTGGATCGTCGGAGTGGAATACGAACTCACCTTTCTCGAGTTGGATAAGCCCGCGAAACTCGAAGGGTGCAGTGCCATGAAAAATGAAGGTGACGTTCTTGAAGCTACAGTCCTGGTAACTATTGCCGTCAACCTCGAGGGAGTAATTTTCATATCTCTGTTTACTGATAATGTTTGAAGGAGGGGCGCTAAATGCATTTCGGCCTGACCTTAAGCTCCGAACTGTTCTTCGGTCGCGCCAAACTTCCATGACGGAAGAGAGTAGTCCAATTTTCTGCGGTCTTGGTGTTCGGTCTTTTTCCAATCGCTCAATATCACGCTCAAGACATTCAATCTCCTCTTTGTAGCGCGCAAGCCGCCCTCTATGCAGCAGCCAAATAGTACCCCAGCCGATTGAGAGCAGAATCCCCAGACTACTAAGAAACGAGTACGGAGCCTGCTTAAGTACTGGCCACTCTTTACGCAACGCTTCGAGCCAACTTGTATCCGGCAATTGAATGAGAATCGGGAGCGGCATGGCGAGAGTGTAACACTCGTTTCAAATCAGGCAAGTGAGTCTTGGAGCCGATTGCCGAATCGCCAGTAGAGAATTCTAGAGCGTGTTGTGTTTGGAGGGGCGGCCGACTCAAGCCTGTTGTTGGCTTGAGTGGGGATTGCGGGCGCCGATTCTTCTCGGATCGCCGGTGGAGAATTCTCCGCTCTAACCCACACAACGAAAAGCGCGTTGTGTGGGCCACCCGGTTTGTTTCAGGGTCTTTCCGACGAGGAAGGTTTCGAGTTATCTTCTGTCGTCCCTGCGGGACTTGGTCTCTATTTGTTGGGCTTATCCCGGACTTACGTCCGAGGCTAAGATATGCCGCCCCTTCGGGGCTGGCGTGCTGGCGTTTCCAGCTCAACATGCCTCCTTGTCGGCTACAAGATGCCCGCCCTTGCAGAAGCGCTGTCCAGTCTCATGTGGTGCGACTGGAAAAAAAGCGCGCTAGGGCGGGGCAGCCACCGTTTCGAAAACGGGAAACGGAGAAGACGAGACTGAGGACCTGGGCCGCGCAACGCTAACGCTCGCTCCCGGTTGCTGGCTCCATCCCACCGGGCGTACTCTTTTCCATTCCGAGGAGGACGCATGGCATCATCGCCTTTCTTCCGTTTTGCCGCAGGGTCGATCGTCTTGTTGGCGGCTTCGTTCCTCCTGGGACAGGCCAAGAGCGAGACTCCCGCGCCCAAGCCCACGAATGTGCCCCTGCAGGCCGATGGCACCATCGAGCTGCCCGCCGAATCCGTGCCGCTCTCCAAGTTTCTCACTCCCGAGGCGAAGTCGTATTTAAACGAACACCTTCATGACATGCAGGACCCGGAGCGGCTTAAGGCCGAGAACGGCGTGCCTCGCTTCATGATCCACTACCTCGAGCGGCAGAAGACGCTGTTTGACTTGCAGGTCGACGACGAGAAAATTGCCGGCGTGCACGCTTTCGTCTATACGCCCAAGGCTGGCGTGCCGGAAAAGAACAAACACCGCGTGCTGATCGATCTGCACGGGGGAGGATTCTCCGGATGCTGGCCCGGTTGCGCCGAGCTTGAATCCCGTCCGATCGCGGCTCTGGGTGGATTTAAAGTGATCAGCCTCGACTACCGCGAGGGGCCGGAGCACAAATTTCCCGCAGCCAGCGAAGACGTCGCCAGCGTGTACAAAGAATTGTTGAAGGGGTACAAGCCGGAGAACATCGGCATTTACGGTTGCTCCGCCGGCGGCATGCTCACAGCCGAGTCTGTCGCGTGGTTTCAGAAGCATGACCTGCCCAGGCCCGGGGCCGTCGGCATTTTCTGCGCGTCGGCCGGCGAGTTCGGCGGCGATGCAGCGTACACCTCGACTCCGCTGGGCGAGGCGCGCCTTATGCCCATGATGCGCCAGGGAGCCCCTCGCCTCGGCTACTTCAGCGACACAGATCCCAAGGATCCGCTGATCGCGCCGATCTACTCCGCTGACGTGCTGGCGAAGTTTCCTCCCACGCTGCTCATCACGGGCACCCGCGCGTTTGAGATGAGCTCCACGGTTTACACTCATTCGCAACTGGTCAAGCATGGGGTCGATGCCGAGCTCCACGTGTGGGAGGGCCTGTTTCACGGCTTTTTCTACAACTCCGACGTTCCCGAGTCACGCGAGGCTTACGACGTGATCGTGAAGTTTTTCAACCGTCATTTAGGAAGCAAGTAGGACATCGCCGCCGTTTTTAGCGGCGGTTACCATCTACAAATTCGTGATCAACAGGACTCGCCGCTCACTGGCTGCGCAGAATTTCGGTGGGGTCGGTGCGCAGCGCGCGAAGCACGGCAGGCGTTGTGGCAACGAGCGCAGTGAGCAGAATGGTGCATGCCGGTAAGGCAATCATATCTGCGTCGGTTGCTTTGACCTGGTAGAAGAGCGACTCGACATAGCGTGCCGCGCCGAATCCGAGCGCGAAGCCTGCGCAGCCTCCCAGCGCGATCAGCGCTAAGGAATCGAAAGTCACAACCCGCACGATGCCGGCGCGCGTCGAGCCAATCGCCATGCGGATACCGATCTCGCGGCGGCGCTGCAGGACGGAATAGTTGAGCACGGCGTAGAGGCCGATCCCGGCCAGCAGCAGCGCAACCGCAGCAAAGAAGGCGGCAAGCATGGCGATCAATCGCTCGCGAATCGTCTGGTCGCGGAACAGATCGAGCTGCGTCGTGATGTTCGACACGCGAAGGCCGTTGTGGCGCTGCGCGACCAACTGACGGAGAGAGTCGGCAAGGGCGAGCGGGTCCTGGGCGTCGGTGTAAATGGTGAAGGTGGCGAAGTCGACCGCCTTGGGCGCGGATTTGTCGTCGATTTCGGCAAAGGGGATATAGAAGACGGCGCGGCTTTCCTCGCGCAGGTCGTTGTATGGGACGTCGGGCGTGACGCCGACAATCTTGTTGACGGGCTCATTGGCGCCGCGTTCAAACGTGCGTCCGACGGCGTCCTGGCCGGGGAAAAATGTCTTCACGAAGGTTTCGTTAACGATCGCCGCTCCCGGCGAGGTGTCTTCCGCGCGAAAATCGGCGCCCGAAACCAGAGGTATCTTCATCGTCGAGAGCCAGCCCGGCGAAACGCCAAGAAAATATGCGGGAGTTGGGCTGGGAGGCGCACCGTTGATCGAGATGTCGCTGTTGATGCGGATGCGTCCGAGAAGCGGCCAGCGCGAAATGGCGACCGACTGGACGCCGGGAAAGGCACGAAGCGCATCGGCCGTTTGATTCCAGACGACTGGAAGCTGGCCTTTTCCCGCAACCGCTTCGAGCAGCAGCAAACGGTCGGTGGAAAAACCGAGGGGGCGGTTTTCGAGGCGCTGGAAGGAAGTAACGAAGAGCGAAGACAGGAACAGGACGAGGACACAGAAAGCGACTTGAAGAGCGATGGCTCCACGCATAAGACGGCGCGGCGAGTGCGGATCTTCACCACCTTTGAGCGCGGCAACCGGGCGTACGGAAGACGCACGGAGAGCGGGCAGCAGACCAAGCAAGAGAACGACGAGGAGAATGAGCCCGAAGCCGAAAAGAAGCACACGCCAGTCGGCGGGAAGGGCGAGCCGCGCGGGATTGTCCGACGGATTGACGAGGCTGAGCACAAACGGCGCCGACCACGCTGCAAAACATGCGCCAAGAACAGAAGCGAGCAGCGCAAGCAGCGCGCTCTGAGTGAGGATGAGCTGGACCAGGCGACGACGACCAGCGCCGATCGAGATTCTTAGAGCCATCTCCTGCGCGCGGGCAGCGAACTGCGCCGTCATCATGTTGGCGACATTGACGCAGGCGATTAGTAGGACGAGAGCGGCCAGCAGACCAAGCACGCCGAGGTATCGGCGATAGTCCTTCTGCAGATCGGAGATGCCAGCTCCTGCTGGAATGAAGACGAGGGTCTTATTCAGTAAACGGTCGATAGACGCCTGGTTCGCGCCGCGGAAGCACGTCGAGCAACTCGCTTCGTACGCACGGCTGACTGCAGAGAGGTGTTGACGTAGCGGCTCGAGAGCGGTGGCTGGGTTGACGCCGGGTTTCAACATCAAAAAAGTGCGGTGCCAGTCCCACTCGTCGTCGGTAGCGAGGCGGTTCATGCTGAGCGGGAGAAAGATGTCGGTGACGGTCCCCTTTTCAGTTCCAGTGAAGTCGCGAGGGCCAACGCCGATGATTTCGAAGGTCTGGTTTTCGATGTGGAGCGAACGGCCGAGGACGCGGGGGTCGGCGCCGAAGCGGCGATTCCAATAGTCCCAGGAAAGGACAGCATACGGAGCGAGACCGAAGGCGCGGTCATCCGCGGGGACGAGCAGCCGGCCCAGTGCGGGCCCAAGGCCGAAGAGAGGGAACATGTTGCCGGAGACATAAACGACGTGGGCCTTCTCCATGTCGTTGTCGGTGGACCAGGTGATGTCCGTGCGGTCGGCGTCGCTGACGGCGACGAGGTCCGCCTGGTCCTTCGCCGCATCGCGTATCACGTTGAAGTCCGGCGTGGACCAGTAGCCATCCTCCATAGGCTGGCCCTCGGGCCCGGTCAAGTTGCGCGAGAGCGCATACAGCCTGCTGGAACCAGAGATCGGCAGCGGGCGCCAGAGCAGTGCGTCGATAAGGCGAAAGGCGGCGACACAGGAGCCAATGCCGAGACCAAGCGAAAGCACGGCAGCTACCGACGTAACCTTGTTGCGGCACAGTTGCCGCCAGCCGAAACTCACATCGGCGAGAAGCGAGTCCAGCCATCCGGCGGCACGAATGCTGTATCCCGCCTCGCGGGCACGCAGCGCGGAGCCGAAGGCACGACGCGCTTCTCCGGGATCGCGTCCCGAAGCAATGGCTTCTTCAATGTGTGATTGCAACTCTTCTTCGATCTCGCGATTCAGGCGCTCGCCGTACACGGCATTCGAGATGCGCGACCACAGGGACATGTCAGGCCTCCCGAAGCACCCGGTTGATTGCCAGCGCGACTGATTGCCAGCGCGACTCTTCCATGCCCAGTTGCTTCTTGCCTGCGGCGGTCAGTTCGTAGACGCGGGCGCGCCGGCCAGAATCCTTCTTAATCCACTCCGCGCGAATCCAGCCTGCTTCCTCCATGCGGTATAGCGCGGGGTAGAGAGAGCCCTCCTCTGCGCGCAGCACTTCGCCGGACGCATTGGCGATGGCAGCCATGATGGCGTACCCATGAAGCCGCGGCCGCCGCGACAATATCTTGAGCACCAGCAAATCGAGTGAACCTTGCAAAGAATCAGTTCTTGCCATATTAAGATGTCTTTATATAGATATCTAAGTATAAATGTCAATGAGGCACACCCAGCACACCTCCGCCGTTTTCCGGCAATTCCCGGTGCTCTCCTGTCAGGTTGGGCGGGAAAGCCGCACCTTGTCCAAAGAGCGCGACAAGGATGGGCCACCCGGACGCCGCAACGATGGGGGCGACCCGCACGTGCGCCACTAATCCGCGGCCTGGACTTGCGGATTTCCGATTTCGTCCCAGATGCGGTGGCCGTGGGTCTCCTTGAGCAGGAGACTCCCCACCACGAAGGTCATAGCCGCCACGATCATCGGATAATAAAGTCCCGCATAGATATTGCCGGTGGCGGCGCAGGTGGAGAGGCCGATCAGTGGCAGGAGTCCTCCGAACACTCCGTTGCCAATGTGATAGGGCAGCGACAGCGAGGTGTAGCGCACTTTTGCCGGGAAGGCCTCGATTAGATAGGCGGCGATCGGTCCGTAGACCAGGCACACGTACAGAACCTGGACGAAGACCAGCAGCACCAGCATGGTGAGATTGGGACTCGACGCTTCTTTTGCCGGAACGAGCGCTCCGGTTGCGTCGGTGGTCATGGCGGTGAGCGCGATAGCTCCTGTGACTTTGTTGCGCGCAGATTTCACCGTGACTACGTTGTTGCCGGCCGCGCGCTGCATCGCTTTGTAGATCGGGATGTAGGTCAGGACGGCGAGCAGACATCCGGCCATCATTAACTTCTTGCGGCCCATGCGATCGGAGAGCGCGCCGACCACGGTGAAAAAGGGCATGCCGAGCAGGAGAGCGATGGCAATCACAATGTTCGCGGTTCGCGCATTTACTTTCAGAATCGTCTGCAGATAGAACAGCGCGTAAAACTGTCCGGTGTACCAAACGACGCCCTGGCCGGCGGTCGCGCCGAAGAGAGAGATCAGAACTTGCTTCAGGTTGGTCCACTTGGTGAAGGCGTCTTTCAGCGGCTGCGTCGAGGTCATGCCCGCGCTTTTGATCTGCTGGAAGATGGGCGACTCTTTCATCTTCAGGCGGATGTAGAGCGAGATTGCGACGAGGAGGATGGAGATGAGGAACGGAATGCGCCATCCGTAGGCGGCGAAGTCTTCTTTCGACATGGCGGACTGCGTGGCGAGGATGACGATCAGCGAGACGAACAATCCGAGCGTTGCGGTGATTTGAATGAAGCTGGTGTAGAAGCCGCGCTGGTGGTCGGGAACGTGCTCGCCTACGTAAACCGCGGCGCCGCCGTATTCTCCGCCGAGCGCAAGGCCTTGCAGCACGCGAATCGCGATCAGCAGAACCGGCGAAAGCCAGCCCGCGCGCGCATACGTTGGCAGCAGACCGATCAGTGCCGTCGCGCCTCCCATGATGGAGAGCGTCACGAGGAAGGCATACTTGCGGCCGATGAGATCGCCGATGCGCCCGAAGAACAACGCGCCGAAGGGCCGCACTACGAATCCGACGGCGAAGGTCGCAAGGTAAGCGATGTAGGCAAACGTATCGTTGCCTGGCGGATAGAACTTCAGCGCCAGGGTCGCGGCCAGGCTGCCGAAAATATAGAAGTCATACCACTCGATCATGGTGCCGACCGCGGAGGCCATGATCACTCTCCAGATGCTGTAGCCGCCGGTGCGGTCGATTGGCATTGCTTGTGTCGACATGGTGCAGGTCCTTTGTTCAGCGGATATGACGGTATTCGCGGCGACCGGCGACGGCGCTCGCGAAGTCGGGACAGGATACTCTGCGGTCCGGCGCTATGCCAGAAGAAAACTGCAGAATGATTTCGTTCGCCGTGTTCGTGGTAATGTTTGCGCGATGGCACGGCTGGCCCAACTGGTAAGCTCGCACGAACTGTCGCTGCTATTTTTTGGCGCGCTCGTTGCGTTGGTGATTGTCACATCGATATTGGGCAGGCCGAAGCGCCTTGCCGGTTTGGTGGAATTTCCGGCGCCTCTTGGGGCCAAGCTGATTGCCTGGGCCTTGATGGCCCTCTGGATGCTGCTTCTTGTTGCGGCGCTGGGCGTGGGGATGTATTGGCTGGCTGCGGTGTTTGCGATTGGTCCGGCGTACACGATATGGCGATGGCCGGCGACCATCTCAATCGATGAGTGGCAAGTTTCCCGATTCGCATGGTGTCACCCTCGAGTGACGATTCGGTGGAACGAGGTTGAGTCGATCTCGGCGTCGCGGGATACGTTCGAATTGAAGGGGCGAAGCGGGGCGGTAATCAGAATATCAATCTATCAAGTGGGGGCTGATGAATTGATGCGAGAGATTGTCCGGCAGACAGGGATTGCTGTTCCATCTCTCAGGTGAACATGTTCGCCGGATCAGCCGCAGACGACGCGCTCCTGGCACCATTTCACGTCGAAAGCCCCGCTGAGCGTTTCACCGCTCTTGAAGTGCAACTCGTAGTGGCCAGCAGCGCCCGAGGTCGCTTCATATCGGTCGAATGTGACCGAGCCCGACTGGGCGCGTTCGCAGTCGTTTTCTTTTTTGCAGCGGGAGGCGTAGCCTGCGTCGGATCCCTGGCCGAACTTTACTGTCTGTCCTGATTGAAGTGGAAGGCCACGCCACACTCCGAGGGAGAGGAATGGCTCGGTGGTTCGTTTGCACTCGGCTGGTTTCGTTGGTGAGCGTGAGGACGATCGCGGGGCCGTCCCAGGGCGCGCACGAGGCTTGCATGGTTCCGTATGAGAAGTCGGCGGGCGTGGGGGTCGCGGTGGTGGCGATCGCGACCAGTGCAATGAAGGTGGCTAGCAGAGCCTGTATTCGGCAGCGCATGGGATACCGCCTCCTTGATTTTCTTTTAATCTTCCACTTCTTCAATCTTTTCGAGAACGATAGCATGAGCGAATCTTGCGGTCAGTTAACGTTCTCACCACCCCGCGATCGATGGTTCTGAGTCTTGACTCTTGTTTCTTGGCAGCGCGTTTTCAGCGTTCAACCAGAGCCATCACGTGTTCGGGATATCTTTCCCCCGCGGCGGCTGAAGGCGGGAAGACTTCGTCGATGCGGCGCAGATCTTCCTTTGTTAGTTGGACGGCTAGCGCGGCTACGTTTTGTTCGAGATATTTGCGGCGCTTGGTGCCGGGAATGGGGACGATGTCGCTGCCTTGGGCGGCGACCCAGGCTAGCGCTAGTTGTGCGGGCGTGCATTTTTTCTCGCGGGCGAGTTCTTCGACGCGGCGGACTAGATCCAGATTTTTCTGAAAATTTTCTTCTTGAAAGCGCGGGGAGTGGCGGCGGTAGTCGTCTTCGGGCAAGTCTTCGAAACTCTGGAATTGTCCGGTGAGGAATCCGCGGCCGAGGGGGCTGTAAGCGACGAAGCCAATGCCGAGTTCGCGGCAGGCGGCGAGCACGCCGTTTTCGGGATCGCGTGTCCACAGAGAATACTCGGATTGCAGCGCGGTGATGGGATGGATTTTCGCGGCGCGGCGCATGGTTTCAGGAGAAGCTTCGGAGAGGCCAAGATAGCGAACTTTGCCTTCTTTCACGAGCGCCGCCATGGCCTGAACGGTTTCTTCGATGGGCGTGTTGGGATCGACGCGGTGCTGGTAGTAGAGGTCGATGGTGTCAACGCCGAGACGGCGCAGGCTGCCTTCGCAGGATTTGCGGACGTAGTCGGGCTTACCGCTGACGCCGCGGGCGCTGGGATTGGCGGGGTCGCGGACGATTCCGAACTTGGTGGCGAGGACGATTTTGTCGCGTTTGCCTTTGATGGCTTTGCCGACTAGTTCTTCGTTTTTGTGGGGGCCGTAGACGTCGGCGGTGTCGAGAAAGTTGATGCCGAGGTCGAGCGCGCGATGGATGGTGGCGATGGATTCGGCGTCGTCGAAGCCGGAGTAGAACTCCGACATGCCCATGCAGCCGAGGCCTTGTTCGGAGACCTGGGGGCCAATGCGGCCTAGTTGGCGGGTTTTCATGATGGCTCTCCGGGGGAGTAGATGCTGGAAGTATAGCTGGGGTTCGGCGGTGGAAATGAAAATCAAAATTCCAGCAAAATCTTTCACCACAGAGGGCACGGAGGTACACAGAGGGGGGATTCTGAAGTTCTAAGAAGTTACGTGAATACGCGGCTTTTCGCTCGATATCACTTCGCCGATTTTCGTGGCGGGGACTGCGACGGCGTGCAGGACTTGAATGAGTGCGTGGCCATCTGGTGTGGAGATTAGCAGGCCTCCGGCGGTTTGGGGGTCGAAGAGAAGGGTGCGGAGATCTTGCGGGACGTTGGGGGCGTAGTCGACCAAGCATTCGGCGAAGTCGCGATTGTTGTTTAGGCCGCCGGGGATGTGGCCGGCTCGGACGCAGTCTAGGGCGCCTTCGAGGAGCGGGATCGAGTTGGCGGAAATTTGGGTGGAGACTTGGGAGGCGAGGAGCATTTCGCGGAGGTGGCCGATCAGGCCGAAGCCGGTGATGTCGGTCATGGCGTGGACTCGGAAGGCCGCTCGGCTTCGCCTTTGCGGGACGGGCGAGTCGCCCGTCTCCACATGGCCTGTGGTGATTATTTCTGCGGCTTGCTTGTTCAACGTCGTCATCGACTTTACTGCGGCTTCGATCCATTCTGATTTTGCGGCGGATTTTTTGATTGCGGTGGAGATTACTCCAGTGCCGAGCGATTTCGTGAGGATCAGCGAGTCGCCTGGCTGCGCGCCTTTGTTGGCAAGAATTTTTTTTGGGTGGACCATGCCTGTGACGGAGTAGCCGAATTTGGTTTCTTCGTCGCGGATGCTGTGGCCGCCGATTACGGTGCATCCGGCTTCGATCATTTTGGAGAGGCCGCCGGCGAGGATGCGCTCGAGTATTTCCAGATCGGCTTTGTCGGGGAAGCATACGAGCGCTAGCGCGGTCATCGGACGGCCGCCCATGGCGTAGACGTCGCTTAAGGAATTCGTGGCGGCGATCTGGCCGAAGACATAAGGGTCGTCGACTACTGGTGTGAAGAAATCGACGGTTTGCACTAACGCCTGGTCGGGGTTGAGCAGATACACTCCTGCGTCGTCGGCGTGATCGAAGCCGACCAGAACGTTGGGGTCGTGTTGCCGGGCTAATTTCCCAAGCACCGTGTCCAGCGCCGCTGGACTCAGCTTGGACGCTCAACCGGCGGCTTTGACGGACTCCGTTAGACGGAATGTTTTGGTTTCTGCCACGTCGTCATTGTAGAGGATTGGTTGATTCGCGAGTTCAAAGAGCTTTCACCACAGAGGACACAGGGGAACACAGAGGAACACAGGATCGAACTCATTTCACCGTCACATCTGTCACGCGCATTTCGGGGTATTGGCGATTCCACTGGGCGGAGATTCTTTCGAAAGTTAGACGGAAGGGTTGGGATTGGCCGGGGCCTAGCGGGGCTACTGTTAGGTCGACGGGTTCGGTGTAGGCGCCGTTGTTGCGCACGACCTGGATGGGGATTTCGTCGCGCTGGGCTAGCTGGCCGGTGTCGTCTTTGAAGGTGACTTCGACTACGGCGTGGGTGACGGTTTTGTCGGTCGCGTTGGTGATGGTTCCGTCGATGTAGCTTACGGTGGCGCCGATGAAGTTTTCGGCGGCGCTCATTTTGAAGTCGGAGAGCTTGACGCTGGCTAGATAGGGCGAGACTGGCTTGGGCGGCTTGGGTTTTTCACGCAGGAAAAATGCGAGGCTTAGCATGACGGCGATGACGGCCACGACGGCGACAACAATAATGATGCGGCTGGAGTCGCGCTCTTCGGCGGGCGTGGGTTGGCCGATGGTTGGTGGATCCGGGCTTGTCATAGGCAGATTGTAGGACGCGGGTTGGGTGGATGTCGATTGATGGTGTAGGACCGTGCTCGATTTCTTACCAGAGCACACGAACGACAAGATGAAAGCGGGCCCCTCCACTGCGCTCGCATTTGCTCGCTTCGGTCGGGATGACAGGTTCTGAGGTTTGCAGAGAAATCTTTCACCACAGAGCACAGAGGGACACAGAGGGAGAAGCATTTGACCGCAGAGATCGCTGAGAAAGGCCGCAGAGGGCGCGGAGAAAAGCTTAGGGTTTCAAGATCAGCTCTTGTTCAGAATCTTCGCGGCGGTTTCGCGGTAGACGTTTTTTAGGGTTTCGTCGTTCAGGCCGAAGCCGTTTAGCGGCCAGTGGTAGGAGAACTGGTCGACTTCGTAGAAATGTTCGTCGAAGGATTCGAGGATGCGGAAGGTGGTGCGGTACATGGGGAGATCGAAGCCCATGTCGGTGCCGTAGACGAGGCGGTCGGAGTGCTTTGCGTAGAATGCGCTGGCGAAGCGCGGGATGGGCGCGGTTTCGGCGTAGCGGGCGGAGATGTCGGCGTAGAGATTGGGATTGCGATCGAGGACTTCGCCGAGGCGGCCGAGGTCGTAGTCGAGATTGGCGAAGTGGCAGGCTACGAAAGTTGTCTTGCGATGGCGCGCGACGGTGCGCTCGAGAATGTCGATCATGCCAGAGAGCTGCACGATTCCGGGCTGGTTGTCGAGGCGCCAGTAGAAAGCGTTCATGAGGCCGTCGTTGTGGCGGTCCATTTTTTGATACATCCAGATCGGGTCGGCGACATGGAGGCTGATGGGCATGCCGAGTTCGCCGCATTTTTCCCAGAGCGAATCCATGCGCAGGTCGTCAGGATGCATGCCGTGCGCGTCGGACTTGCCAGAGCGGAGGCCTTTGCCTTTGTCGTGAATTTCGCCAACGCCGCGAGCGCCGGCGGAGTGGCAGCGCTCGAGTTCTCTTAGAGCGGCGGGGCCGAAGCCGGGCTTGTCGTATCCACGGAAGTCGAAGCCGCACCACATTTCGAAACGCTCGGGATGCTTGGAATATTTCTTGTAAATTTCGTCGAACTCTTGGCCGGTGGTCATGGTGAGGATCATGGTTTTTTCGATGCCGGCTTCGTCCATGTTCTTGACCCACTGGTCGATCTCGGCGGGAGTTTTCGCGTAGGGGTGCGAGTGCATGTCGATGATGGGGAATTTTGCCTTGCCGATTTGCGTGACGGGAATTTTGTAGATGGATTGCGGGCGGTAGTTTTTCAGGAGGAGGGTTTCGGGAGTCGCGGGGGTTTTGGTAGCGACGTGTGCGTGAGCGTGTTCTGATTGCGCGAAGGCGGAAGCGCCGGAGAGTCCGGCTGCGACGCCTGCATTGGCTAGCTTTAGGAAAGATCGGCGATTCATAGGGGCTCCCGATTTAGTCGGGAGAATTATCGGCACCAGTGAGGGGTTCGTCTATGCGCGGTTGAGCTTGCTTTTCGCTGGTTGAAAGTTTGTGGATCGCTTGGGCGGCCCTAGTGGGCCGCGGACGGGCGAGTCGCCCGTCTCCACATGGCTTGCAATATGGATTCCCGAAACAAATCTTTTGAGAGCCCGAAGACCGCCGGAACCGCTTCCCCAGTCGGTTCCGGCGATCTGATGACCCGAGTCTTCCCCCCGGTCGCCAAGGGTCGTCCAAGTCGGGATCTTTGTGGACAAACTACGCAGTCGCTATACAGCGACTTCCACTCATAACAAGTAGTGCGGGATGGGTTAGAAACGTTTCAGGGGAATTTCGATAGGGAAGCGAGCCAAACGCGCGATTGTTGCGTCGCAAAAAGCGCGACGCTTCGCGCGGCTCGCCCAGGTCCTTCGGCGCCAAAAAGAAGGCGCCTCAGGATGACAACGAGTTTTTGGACAGCGGCGGCGTACACTGTAGGACGCGGATATGGCTCGTGGGGAACCAGATTCGGTGGGGCGGGATCTTCGCTCCGGGGATACTCCTACGGCGCAGACACCGGCGGAGGGCGAAGAGCTGGTGGTGCGTCCTAAGCCCGAGGTTGCGGCTGGGGTGAAGTCTGTCCTGAAAGCGGCGGAGATGGCGCTGAAAGGGCCCGGAGTGCGAAGGGGCGTGGCGGCGCTGGTGCGGCTCAATCAGTTTGACGGCGTCGATTGCCCGGGCTGCGCGTGGCCCGATCCGGACCAAGAACGTTCGCTGAACGAGTACTGCGAGAACGGCGTCAAGGCGATTGCGGAAGAGGCGACGACGAAGCGCTGCACCCCGGAATTTTTCCGCGAGCGGAGTGTGGCGGAGTTGTCGCGGCAATCGGACTACTGGCTGGGTCATGAGGGTCGGTTGACGCATCCGATGGTGCTGCGCGCAGGAGGCGAACACTATGAAGCCATTTCGTGGGACGACGCTTTCGCGTTGATCGCCGGTGAGCTGAACGCGCTGAGTAGTTCCGATCAGGCAATTTTCTACACCTCGGGCCGCACCAGTAACGAAGCGGCATTTCTCTATCAATTATTTGTGCGGCAGTTCGGAACGAACAATTTGCCGGACTGTTCGAACATGTGCCATGAGTCGTCGGGGCTGGCGCTGCGGCAAGTGATTGGAGTAGGCAAGGGGACGGTGAAGCTCGACGATTTCGAGCGCGCGGACGCGATCTTTATCATCGGGCAGAATCCGGGGACGAATCATCCGCGGATGCTGGCGACGCTGCAGAGCGCGGCGCGGCGGGGGGCGAAGATCGTCAGCGTGAATCCGCTGGCCGAGGTGGGGCTGACGCGGTTCAAGCACCCGAAGGATGTTTTGCACTTGCTGGGATCGGGGACGAAGATCGCGACGCATTTTGTGCGCGTGCGGTTGAGCGGCGATCTGGCATTCTTTAAAGGAGTGTGCAAGGAGATTCTGGAGGAAGAAGCGAGGCGGCCCGGGCAGGTCATTAATCGCGAATTTGTCGAACGGAATACGGTGGGGTTCGAAAATTTTCGCGATGCGATGCTGGGCGTGTCATGGGATGAGATCGTCGAGCAGAGCGGGGTGGAGCGCGGACAGATTCGCGAGATTGCAGAACTCGTGATGCAGTCGAAGGCCGTGATTGCATGCTGGGCGATGGGGATTACGCAGCAGCGGCAGGCGGTGGCGACCATTCAGGAGGTGGTCAATTTGCTGCTGCTGGGCGGGCACATGGGCAGGCCGGGCGCGGGAGTGTGCCCCGTCAGAGGACACTCGAATGTGCAGGGCGACCGCACGATGGGGATCTGGGAGCGGATGCCGGCGAGTTTTCTGGACAAGCTGCGCGACGAGTTTGGATTTGAGCCTCCGCGCAAGCATGGCTGGGATGTGGTGGATTCGATCAAGGCGATACACCGCGGCGAGGCTAAGGTGTTTTTCGCGATGGGCGGAAATTTTTTGTCAGCAACGCCCGACACGGAGTTCACGGCGGAGGCGCTGCGCCGCTGCAACCTGACGGTGAATGTCTCGACCAAGTTGAACCGGGCTCATCTGATTACTGGGAAGCAGTCTCTGATTTTGCCCTGTCTGGGGCGGACGGACCGGGATGTTCAGGCCGCGGGCGCGCAGTTTGTGAGCGTGGAGAATTCGATGGGGATCGTGCACACGTCGAGAGGGAGTTTGGATCCTCCGTCGGAGCAACTCTTGAGCGAGCCGGCGATCGTGGCGGGACTGGCGGTGGCGACTCTGGGAAATCGAAGCAGCGTGAAGTGGAACTATTTGGTCGAGGACTACGACCGGATTCGGGAGTTGATCGCTCGGGTTGTGCCGGGTTGCGAAGAGATGAACGTTCGGGTGCGGCGTAGGGGCGGATTCTATTTGCCCAATGCGGCCCGCGACAATGAATACAAGACAAAATCCGGGAAGGCGCAATTTACGGTTTCTGTGATGGAGCCCATCCGTCTCGGCGCGGGGCAGTTTTTGATGACTACGGTGCGCTCCCACGATCAATACAACACAACTGTCTATGGTCTTGATGATCGTTACCGAGGGATATTTCATGGGCGGCGAGTGGTGTTTGTTCATCCTGAGGATTTGAAGGAACTGGGATTGAACGAGGGGGATCGGCTCGATGTCACGAGCCATTTCAAGGCGGGCGAGGAAGACGAGTTGAGAACGGCTCGGAGTTTTGTGGCCGTGGCTTATGACATTCCGCGCCGCTGCGTGGCCACATATTTCCCGGAAGCGAACGTGCTGGTGCCGATCGAGAGTGTTGCCGAGGGCAGCAACACGCCGACTTCGAAGGCGATTATTGTAAGCCTCGCGCTATCCCGAGCAGAGGCTGAAGCGGAGAGTGACCAAAAAGTGCCTTCTCTGGTGTGAGAGGCCGGTTCGACTCGGCGAAATTCCTGAAGATTCCCGCTGTTTTTCTCTTCTTGTTCGTGATTCGTAACGCAAAACGATCCGGCGAAAAAATTGTCTCCAACTGGATAAGAATGCTCTTAACAGTGAGGGGGGAGAGGAGTGGCTCCGGACGACTGCCCAAGTTGCGGCGGTAGTGGGTATGTCGCGAAGCCGGTGGACTTGAACGGTAAGTCCGAAGGCGTCGCGTTTATCCGCATCAAATGTCCTGCCTGCGGGGGCACTGGACGGAAGCGACCAATCCCACCTACGACCGCTGGCTGACCGCACGGCCTGCGGTGCTTGCGAAAACGTACGGGTCCGGGCTGTCATTTCTTCCCGTCCTACGGTTGACGGTCCGGGCCGGACGTCTTTAGTTTCCTTCCGCTTTCCTCACAACTCTCAAGCAACTTCTTTTCCGCGGATGCACGCGGATTTCGCGGACCTTTTCTGTGATTCGCAAGTGCCTACGGTGTTGTGATTTCGGAAAAATAAAGAGCTCAAGCGATTCCGGCGGCGCGGCTGCGGGTGCGGCGTGGGCGGGGGATGGCGGACTCGAGGCGGTTGCGGCCGTTCTCTTTGGCTCGATAGAGCGCCTTGTCGGCGTCTTCGAGAACCATCTCGGGGAGCGGGCGTGCCTCGGTACAGTTTGCGAGACCGATGCTGACGGTGACGGAAAGGAACGCCGGGTTGGGCTGATTGGCGAGGCGGCGAATGGCGTATCCCTTGCGGCCGCGGGTAGGAGTGCGCTGGTTGCGGCGGTCGGGGCCGCGCGGGACTAAACGACGATCGTTGCCGCGGGTGCGGAACTGCAGCTGTTCGATGCGCGCGCGCAACTGCTCAAGATGGACGGCAGTCTCGGCGATGGTCTTGCCCGGGAACACGATGGCGAACTCCTCGCCGCCACAGCGGTAGGCTTGTCCGCCTCCGGTGACGCGCGCGAGGTTCGAGGCTACTAGGCGCAGAACCTGATCTCCGGTGTCGTGGCCGTAGGTGTCGTTGAAGGACTTGAAGTGGTCGATATCGACGACCGCGATGGAAAAGGGATCCTGCAGGCGGGCCATGGCGTCGTTGAAGGCGCGCCGCGAGGGCAGGGTCGTGAGTTCGTCGTGGTAGGCGAGGAGATAGGAGTTCTCGATGATCGCCGTGGCGAGGATGGTGGCGGCGGCGACGGAATACATGCCTGAAATGCGAGCCGAGGGAAGAAAGCGGAGCGACAGGAACAGCGCGGTGAGCGACCAGAGCAGGGCGCTGTCGGCGGGCTTGCGGGTGTAGAGCGCGTGCGCGAGAAGAACGACGCCGCTGATGGCGAAGGCGGCGAGCGCGGTCCCGGGAAGAGAGACGATCGCGGGAGCGTGATGCGAGTGCGTGGCGACAGGCGAAGCTACGGCGCGCGTCAGCACGGCGACGAAGACGGACTGCGCGAAAAGCAGGATGACGGCCGGCGCAATGCTGGCGAGGGTGAATCCGCGCTCCTGCATGAAAGAAATCAGAAGAAAGTTCAGGGGAACGAGCAGCGCGATGGCCTGCAGCGCGGGCGAGACGCTCGCCAACGACGGAGCGGCGCGGTCAAGTCCTGACATGGTTACGGCCTGATCGGCGAGGAAGAGGACCAGCAGCGCGAGAAAGGTGCGGCTGGAGTGAAAGCGCCAGGCGAGGAGCATGCCTCCGGAGACGGCGGAGAAGTAGAGAAAGCTCAGGGCCGGCGGCGTGACGGTAAGCCAGCCGGAGTGCGCCAGGATGGCGGCGCCCAGCAGCAGGATTCCGCCCGGCACCAACAGAGACTGCAGTGTCTTCCCCACGTGGAAGGCGTGCTCCGTTTCACGAAAAGCCGAAAGATAAAAGATAGCCTCAGGAAAATTATCTCCGCCCAGGGGCGGGGAAGGAATTGGCCGCTGAGGTTCGGGGGAAAAAGAGGGAGGGCGCGGCTCCCGCTTCGAAACCGCTCCCTTTTCAGTACGCATACACCTTCGTGCCCACCACTTCCCCGCTGCATTTCAGCGCTTTCTAACTAGACTGGGCTTTTGAATTAAGGACGGTTCAAGGTATGCGGATTCTCATTGCGGAAGATGACGAGGCTCTAGCCAAATTCGTTCGCCAGGGCCTGGAGAGCGAACACTACACGGTGGATGTTTTTGCCGACGGGGAACAGGCACGAACGGCGGCCAGCGAGAACGAGTATGACATCGTGATTCTCGATCTCAACCTGCCGAAGGTCGATGGCGTGGCGGTGCTCAGGCAGTTGCGGCTGAAAAAGCCCAGCCTGCCGGTGCTGATCCTGACGCAGCGCACGCGGGTCGAGGACCGGGTGCAGTGCCTTGATACCGGCGCGGATGATTATCTGGCGAAGCCGTTTTCATTCAGCGAACTTTCGGCGAGAATCCGCGCGCTGGCGCGGCGCAGCCATCTTCCATCGGAGTCGGTGCTGACGGCGGCCGACCTGAAACTCGATCGCGTGGAACACCGCGTGGAGCGCGCCGGACGCAGGATCGAGCTCACGACAAAAGAGTTCGCGCTGCTCGAGTATCTGATGCGCAACGCCGGAAGAAAAGTGACGCGCTCGATGATCATCGAGCATGTGTGGAACCTGACTTTTGATACGACCACCAATGTGGTGGATGTGTACATCAACTATCTGCGCCGCAAGATCGATGATGGCCACGCGCTGAAGTTGATTCATACCGTGCGCGGCGTGGGCTATGAATTGAGCGCGCCAGTGGCGGCCACGGCGGAGGCGCGGGTATGAGTTCTGCTTCGCAGCCGGCGCGCGCTCTGCCCGCACCAGCTATTCCGGCCGGGCGCACTCCGCTGGCCCACCTGCTGCATGCGCTCAACCAGCCGCTGACCGGGCTGCAGTGTTCGCTCGAGCTGGGTGCGGCGGGTCCGCAGCGCAGCGAGCAGTATGTGCGCATTCTGCGCGAAGGGCTCGAGCTGACGGGGAGAATGCGGGTTTTGGTGGAGGCGATCCGGGAGTTGACCGAACTGAAACCTGCCGCGGAAGGGGAGATGGAGCCGGTGGCTGTAGACACGCTGGTGCGCGCCGCGGTTGATGACCTGGTTCCGGTCGCGGAGGCGAAGCGGGTTCGCCTGGGCCTCGCGTTTCAGACTGTGCCGCCGGTCGCGGCCAGCCGCAGCCAGCTGAACTCGCTGCTGTTTCGTACCTTCGAGTCGGCGTTGAGCCTGACGCGGGAGGGCGGCGATCTGCGGATTTCTTGTGACCCTGCAGACAGCGGAGCGCGTCTGGAACTGACATGGAGTGCGGGGCCGGCGCCTGCGAATTCTCCGTTTTCTCCGGCTGAGCTTGGATTGCTGGTGGCGCAAGCGGGCTGGCAGCAGGCGGGGGCGGAGTGGAGTCTTGAAGGCGATGTGGGGCGCCCGAAGATCATGATTGGAATTTCTGCGCTGCGTTCTTCGTCTGTTTCCTCGTCCTCTTCTTCGTCTTCCGGTCAGGAGAAGCGGGCATGAGCGTGATGGCCTCCTTGCCGGTATTTTCCCGCGTTGGCTCGTTCTTGTCGGGCGGTGCGGCGCTGATTGCCAGCCCGGACAGCAGCCTGCGCGCCCAGGTGCTCGACCGGCTGAACGGGCGCTGCCGTCCGGTGACGCAGGCGCTGGGCGGCGCCGAGGCGCTGGCGCAGCTCGAAAAGGGCGGCTGCCAGATTCTGTTTCTCGACCGGCGCCTTCCTGATCTCGATGCCGAAGAGCTCATGGCGACGATCCGGCGGCGGTTTCCCGGGACCGAAGTTGTGCTGCTTGATCCGGAGATGGACGGAGAGCCCAGTCGGGAGCTCGATCCGCAAAAAGAAAAGCAGACGCAGGCGGTGGAAGCGCCGGCTCTGTCCGGCCCGTCGACCTACGCTGCGGATTTCCCTGAGAGAAAACTGGTCGCGCCGTTGGCGGGAATGGTGGGAACGAGCCCGGCCATGCAGCGCGTCTACCGGCTGGTCGAGCTGGTGGCTGATCGCAATACCACGGTGCTGATCGCGGGGCCAACTGGAACCGGCAAGGAACTGGTGGCGCGGGCGCTGCACGGCTTGAGCCGGCGCGCGTCGCGGCCGCTGGTGGTGGTGAACTGCGCGGCGATTCCGGAGACGCTGCTCGAGTCCGAGCTGTTCGGCTACTCGCGGGGCGCGTTTACCGGCGCGGTGCAGGCGCAGCTGGGACGGATTCCGGCGGCGCATGGCGGCACGTTGTTTCTCGACGAGGTCAGCGAGCTTCCGCTGGGTATGCAGGCCAAGCTGCTGCGCTTTCTGGAACAGAAAGAAGTGCAGCGGCTGGGCGCGGCCGAGGCCACGCGGGTCGATGTGCGCGTGCTGGCGGCCAGTAATGTGGATTTGGGGCGGAGGGCGGCGCGGGGAGAGTTTCGTTCGGATCTTTTTTATCGGCTGTCGGCGTTTCCCATCGCGCTGCCGCCGCTGGCGGAGCGCGCGGCCGACATCGTGCCGCTGGCGGAACATTTTCTGGCGGTGATGGCGGCGGCGATGGAGCGGCCGCGGATTCGATTGAGCGAGGCCGCTAAATCCGCGCTCAAAATTCACGATTGGCGCGGCAACGTGCGTGAACTGCAGCATGTCATCGAGCGCGCCTCGATTCTGATCGAGAAGGGCGACGTGGTCGAGGTCGAGCATCTTTGTTTGTCTTCGCTCGATGCGCTGACTGCGCCCGATCTTGATCTTGGCGTCGAGTCCGGACGCAGCCCGCAGCTTTTCTGACGGACCCGCCGTCACTGAGACAAACATGCCTGAGACAAATTTCACCCCTCCCTACCCCGAATTGGCCCCCCCCGTGCAAATCTTGCCGCCGACGATGACGTCTTTGCCTATGTCCGCTGCGCCTTTGCCTGACTGGAATGAGCCGGCTCTAATGCCGGCACTCGAATCGGTAACCGAGCCGCGCGCCGATAATGCTGCTGCTAATAATGAAGACGGCGAATTTCTGCTGCGTGCGTTTCGCTCGTTCGCTGCGACCGCCGCTTCGCTTGAAGATTCCTACAGCCAGCTGCGTGGCGAGGTCGCGAGGTTGCGCGCGGAACTTGAAAGGCGCAATCGCGATCTGGGGCGAAGCCTCGAAGAAAACCGCAGCATGCGCGCCCATCTCGACCGCATTCTGGAAGGCTTGCCCTGCGGCGTGCTGGTCGCATCTTCGAATGGCGCGATCACTCGCATCAATCCCGAGGCGTTGCGTTTGCTGGGTTGTGGCGAGCATCACGGCGTGGCCGTGGTTTCTCTGGACTCGTTGCCGGAGCTTGCGTCTGCGTTCCTGAAATCTTTGTGCGTCCAAGAAAACGATGAAGACCGCGAGTTGCATCTCGCAGGAGAAGGACGCTGGCTGGCTGCGCGCCACGCGCGGATCGCCAGTGCGGCGGGCGAAGAGGCTTGTTCGGTGTTCATTCTGCGCGACGTGAGCGAGCGGCGGCGGCTGGAAGAGGCGCGCGAAAAATTGGGACGCGAGCGGGCGCTGGCCGAGATGTCGGCGGTGCTGGCGCACGAGGTGCGCAATCCGCTGGGCAGCCTGGAGCTGTTTACCGGCCTGCTGGAAGAATCCGATTTGAAGAATGAAGACCGGCGCTGGCTGGAGCACGTGCGCGGAGGACTGCGTTCGCTGCGCGCGACCGTCGATAACGTTCTGCACTTTCACAGCCCGCCCGAGCCCGAGCGGTCGCCGTTTGACCTGGGCCAGTTGCTCGAGTGGGCGCGCGATTTTTTTGCGCCGCTGGCGCGCCAGTCCGGCATTGCCCTGAGCCTGCAAAATCGCCTCGAGGGAGTTCTGTTTCCCGCGGACCGCCATCGCCTGGAGCAGGTGCTGATGAACCTGGTGCTCAATGCGGTTCGCGCCATGCCGGGCGGGGGATGGATTGAACTGGGCGGCAAAAAAAATTTGGGTGGCGAATCCGTGTCGCTCAGCGTGGCCGACACCGGTCCGGGAATTTCGCCGGAGCATCTGGCCCGCATCTTTGAGCCTGGCTTCACCACGCGCTCGGGCGGCCCCGGCCTCGGACTGGCCGTCTGCCGCACCATCGCCGCGCAGCATGGCGGGACGATCTCGGCATCGAGCCGCACCGGGCGGGGCGCCTGCTTTACGTTGACTCTGCCGCTGGAGCTACCCGCTTGTGAGGTTCACGGAGGAATCGCAGTATGAACGTCCTGGTAGTCGACGACGACGGCGGCATGCGCACCGCGCTCGAGGCCCGCTTCCTGCGCCGCGGCTGGCGGGTGGAGACGGCCGGGACGACGCTGGAGGCGCTCGACCGGTTCCGGCGGGCGCGGCATCCGCTGATCGTGACCGATATCCGCATGCCGGGAGAAGATGGCTTCTCGCTGCTGCGGGCGGCGCGGGCGTTGTCTCCGCAGACCGCCGTAATTCTGCTGACTGCTTTCGCCAGCGTTCCCGATGCGGTCACCGCGATGAAAGACGGCGCGTCGGATTACTTGGTCAAGCCGGTTTCGTTCGAACTGTTGGAGCAGGCGGCAGAGAGAATTCTGGCGCAGGGCGGGGCATCCTTGGCCGCGAAGAATGGTCTGCTCGTGAAAAGCGATCTGGGGGTGATTAAGGATTTGGGGGTTATTAAAAATGACCTGAGCGGTAGCGCGCCGGCGTGGGTGCGCTCGCTCGATCGCGCCCGCCAGGCAGCGGCTTCGGACGCTGACGTATTGATCGAAGCCGAGAGCGGCACGGGCAAGGAGCTGGTGGCGCGCTGGATTCACCGGCTGAGCCCGCGGCGCGATCGCGCGTTCGTGGCGGTCAACTGCGCTGCCTTTCCTGAGACTCTGCTGGAAAGCGAACTTTTCGGTTACGCCAAGGGAGCGTTCACCGGCGCCGCGCAGGCAAAGCCGGGAAAGTTCGAGCTGGCTCACGGCGGAACGTTGTTGCTCGATGAAGTGGGCGAGATGCCGCTGGGCCTGCAGCCCAAACTGTTGCGCGTGCTGCAGGAGCGCGAGTTCGACCGGCTGGGCGATACGCGCACGGTGAAAGTCGATTTGCGCGTGATTGCAACGACGAATCGTCCGCTCGCACAGATGGTGCGCGAGGGGCGTTTCCGCGCCGATCTTTATTACCGGCTGAACGTGATTCCGCTGAGCTTGCCGCCGCTACGCCAGCGCGCCGGCGATACGCGCGAGCTGGCCGAACATTTTGTCCGGTTGTATGGAGCTGGAAAATCGTTGCGACTCACGCCCGAGTTTCTGCGCCGCCTCGAAGCTCATGATTGGCCGGGCAACGTGCGCGAGCTTGCCAACTGCATGCGGCGCGTGGTGGCGTTGGCCACCGGCAGCGAGATCGATGGCGGCGCACTCGATGACTGCGGCTGGTCGGTTGCTGAGCCTGCGCCAGCGCCACAGCTGGAGGGCCTGCGTCCGGGAGTGTCGTTAGAACAGATGGAGCGGCAGCTGGTGGCGATGACACTCGAGGCAACGGGCGGCAACCGCTCCCGCGCGGCTGAGATGCTGGGGGTAAGCCTGCGCACGGTGCGCAACAAAGTCCGCAGCTACGGGCTGCCGAGCCGGAGCAGTTATGGCCACGATTAGTTCTTACATTCCGGGCGGCATGATCGACACCGCCATGACCGAGGCTCTGGGGCGCTTCCTCGACGTGGATGTGGCGCGCTATCAGCTGATCAGCGAGAACCTGGCGAACATCGATACACCCGGCTACCGCACGCGCGATCTGGATTTTCGCGGCGAACTGCGCCGCGCCGCAGCCGAGGCCAATGGGGCAAGAGAAACTGGATTGGTGATGGCAGAGTTTCGTCCGGTGTCACACGGCATACGGGGGTTAATTGAGCGCCCCGACGGCAATAACGTGAGCCTCGAGCGCGAGAGCCTGGCGCTTGCCGAGGCGCAGATGAAGTTCAACCTTGGCGTGCAGCTGTTGAAAGAGCAGTTTCACCTGATCTCGACCGCCATCAATTCGGGAGGAAGCTCGTCATGAATCTTTTTGGCATGCTCGAAGTCAGCGGCTCTGCGTTGTCGGCGGAGCGCTGGCGCGCCGAAGTGGTCTCGGCCAATATGGCCAACGCCGACACCACGCGCACGCCGCAGGGCGGCGCCTACCGGCGGCAGCTTCTGGTGTTTCGCGCCCAGCCGGTCACGCGCTTTCCGCTGCTGCTTGCGGGGTTGCATCCGTCGCGCCCGGCGGGCGTGCGGGTGGAGCGCGTCGTCGCTGACACGTCGGCGATGCCGCGCCGCTATGAGCCCGGACATCCCGATGCTGACCCGAGCGGGTACGTGACGTATCCGAATGTGAATCCCGTGATGGAGATGACCGACTTGCTGAGCGCGGTGCGGGCTTACCAGCTGAATGCATCGGCGGTGCAGGCGGCGAAAAACATGATCCAGCAGTCGCTGCAGATTCTGAGCTGAGTTGGGCACGGGAGATGGGGCCAAGAAATCTGGATAGGAAATTCGACAGGAAATTTCGATAACAAAATGACGACTGCATTTCGAATCATCCGAATCAGAATCGACCGAAGCAGGAGACGGCGGCCATGAGCACTCCGATTTCCGCGCTGCGCATTTTGCCGGCCGAAGCCGATGCCGGCTTAAGCTCGGCGAGTGCCGCCAGCGAGCCGTCATCGGGTTTCCGCGAGGTGCTGGGCAGTGCCATGGACGAGATGCAGCAACTGGAGGGGCAGGCGCAGTCGAACGTCGCGGGAGTGCTCGAGGGCAATGGCGGCGAGGTGCATAGCGCGCTGATCGCAGTCGAGAAAGCCGATCTGAGCTTTCAGCTGATGATGCAGGTGCGCAACAAGATCGTCTCCGCGTACCAGGAGATTTCGCGCATGCAGTTCTGACCACTGCTCAAAAGGCAGAAGTCAGAATTAAGAAGGCAGAAGTTCAAGCAAAGCGAGCCGCTTCGGCACCGGCGGCCAGAGCGCGGTCCCGCGGACGACAGACATGGCCGAACCCACCACTCCTCCTGCCGGCGACTTTCTCGAGCGGATGCGCCAGTTCTTTCAGGGGCTGACGGCAAATCAGCGCCTGCTGCTGGCCGCGGGCGCCGTGGTGGTGGCGGCGGTGTTGTGGGGATTTGTCACGCTGCTGAGCCAGCCGAAGTATGTGACGCTTTACTCCGGCTTGCGCGCCGACGAGGCGCAGACGCTCGCCGGGCGTCTGGCGGCCAAGAACATTCCGCATCAGGTTTCGCCCGACGGCGGGAGCCTTCTGGTCCCCGACGACAAGCTGGATGCAGCGCGCCTTGAGACCGCTGCGGCCGGCCTGCCGCGTAGCGCGCGGCTTGGCTTCGAGCTGTTCGACACGCCCAACTGGGCGGGCTCGGACTTCACCGAAAAGGTGAACTACCAGCGCGCCCTCGAAGGCGAACTGGAGCGCACGCTGGCCACGCTGAGCGAGGTCGAGGCTGTGCGGGTGCATCTGGTGCTGCCGCAGGAATCGCTGTTCACCGCCGAGCAGCATGAGGCCAAGGCGGCGGTGATTTTGAAGACGCGCAGCGGACGGTTGAGTGACGAGGCGCAGCGGGCGATTCCGCAGCTGGTAGCCAGCGCCGTGGATCGCTTGCGTCCGGAGAATGTCACGGTGGTCGACGCCGATAGCAACACTCCGCTGTTGCACGACCGCGGAGGTCCCGGTCATGCGTATGGCTTGGATGAAGAGCTGGCCAAGACGCTGGTGCACACGCTCGAACCGGTAGTCGGCGCCGATCACGTGCGGGCCAGCGTGCATGTGGAGTATGACCTCGGCACCAGCGAGGATACGCAGGAAACTTACGATCCGAAGACTCCGGCGACTTTGACGCAGGAACATTCGGAAGAGTCGTCGACCGGCGCGGCACCGGTGGGAGTGCCCGGCACGGCGACGAACGTTCCGACAGGGACGCCGCCTGCGTCTCCGACGCCGGCGGCCGAGCAGTCGAATTCGCGCAGCGATGCGACCACCTTCGCCATCAGCAAGAGCGTGCGTCATTCGGTCGAGCCGGCGGGGCGGCTGCGGCGCATCGCCGCCGCGGTAGTGGTCGACGATGTAGTCGAGATTAAGGACCAGGCGGGCAAGCGCAGCACCACGCGGCGCAAGCGCACGGCCGACGAGATGAAGGAGATCGAGCAACTGGCGCGGGCGGCGATCGGGGTGGACACGCAGCGCGGCGATGTGCTGGCGGTGGAGAATCTTTCGTTCCAGGAGACGCCGAGCGAGACACCTCCGCCGCCGAGCTCGACCGACCGCTGGCGGCAGCTGCTTGAGCCCTGGGCTTGGTTGCTGCGTTATGTCGGGCTAGCGGCGCTGTTCCTGGTGGTCTATTGGCTGGTATTGCGTCCGCTGAAAAAGCAGGCGCTCAAGGCCTTCCGCGAGCTGCCCGGTCGGGTCACGGCGAAACTCACGCCGGCACCGGCGGCCGGTGGCGGCGGACTAGGCGAAGGAGGGGAAGAAGGCGGGAAACGCACCAACCAATTGAAGCGCCTGCTGACCGAAAAAGTGAAGGCCGAGCCCGAAGCCGCGAGCCGCCTGGTGCAAAGCTGGGTGGAGAAGGACGACAAGTGACCGCCGCCGCGGCTGCTCCCGCCGGATTGCGCAAGGCTGCCATCCTCATGGTGCTGCTGGGCGAGGACGCCGCCAGTGCGATCTATCGCCATCTTCCTCCCGCGGAGGTCGAGCGGGTCACCCAGGAAATCGCCACGCTGCGCACCGTGGACGCGGAGACGGCTCTGGCGGTGCTCGAAGAATTCGAGCGGCTGGTGATTACGGGCGACTATCTGGCGCAGGGCGGCAAAGAGTATGCGCAGAAGCTGCTGGTAAAAGCTTTCGGCGAGGAAGGCGCGAAGGAGCTGCTGCACCAGGTGTCGCTCACGGCGGAGATGAGCGCCAGCAAGCTGGATTCGTTGCGCAAGGCGGACCCGCAGCAGCTGGCCAAGTTCATCGAAGGCGAGCATCCGCAGACCATCGCGTTGATTCTCGCCCACCTGGAAGCCAAACAGGCTTCCACGCTGCTCATGCGCCTGCCGGAGGAGTTGCGGGCGGAGGCGATCAAGCGTCTGGCGCAACTGCGGCAGTTTTCTCCGGAGATGGCGCAGCGGGTTTCGCAAGTATTGCACCAACGGCTGCAGGCGCTGGGCGAGCAGAGCCGCCGCGCCTATGCCGGATTGCGCGGCGTGGCCGACGTGATGAACCGACTGGAGATCACGACGGCGAAGACGATTCTGGAAGGCATCGAGAAGGAAGATCCGAAACTGGCGCTCTCGATCCGCAACCTGATGTTCACCTTCGAAGACCTGCTCAGCGTTCCCGAGGCCGGCATCCGCGAGCTGCTGGGGCAGATGGACAAGAAAATGCTCGCGACCGCTCTGCGCGGCGCATCGGACGAGCTGAAGAATTACATTTTCAAATCCATGTCATCGCGCGCTGTCGAGATGCTGAAGGAGGATATGGAAGTTTTGGGCCCGGTGAAATCGAAGGAGATTCACAAGGCGCAGATGGAGGCGGTGGCGGTGGCGCGCAAGCTCGAGGCGGAAGGCAAGATTACGCTGACGCCGGAGGGTGAGGATGAGTTCGTCAGCTAGTCCGGTGCCGGACGTTCGCGGCCAAGCTGCGGAATCCGAAGCCACGACGCAACCGGCGATTCAATCCTCGGTCAAGGTCTCGATACAGCCCTTTCCCTACGACGCGATCGCGCCCGGAGCGGCGCCGCATGCCGGGCTCGGCGTTTTTTCTGTCGGCATGATGGCGGGGCAGGATGCGGAGCAGGCCAGCGCGACGACCCAGGCCCGCTTACAGGGCCGACAGCAGGGTCAGGCGGAGGCGCAAGCCGCCTTCGAACGGCAGCTCACAAAGGAACGCGATCATCTGGCCACGGCTGTGGCTGGGTTTTCCCGCGATCGAGCCGGATATTTCCGTAAGGTGGAAGGCGAAGTAGTCAAGCTTGCGCTGGCGATTGCGCGCAAGATTCTGCACCGTGAGGCGCAGGTTGATCCTATGCTGCTCGCGGGATTGGTGCGGGTCACGCTGGAGAAAATCGACGCCGCCACGGAGATTGTTCTGCGCGTCCATCCCTTGCACGCGGCGGAGTGGAAGCAGTACCTCGCGCTGCATCTTGAACCGCAGCAACAACCGGAGATCGTCGAAGATCCCGGTCTGGCGCCCGACACCTGTGTGCTGCAAACCTCGATGGGGACGGCGTTGCTGGGAACAGAGGTACAGCTGAAGGAAATCGAGCAGGGATTAATGGATTTGCTGGCGGCGCGGCCCGGAGGCTCTCTATGACCGTGGAAGCTTCGCTGGCACCGTATCTGGCACGGCTGGAAAGCTTTGCCGCGCTGCGCTGGCAGGGGCGTGTGACGCAGGTGGTCGGGCCGCTGGTCGAATCGGCCGGGCCGTTTTGTTCGGTGGGGGAAGTCTGCCAGATTCACGATGCGCAGGGGAGTGTGTTGACGGGAGAGATCGTCGGATTCCGCGGCGCCACGGTGCTCGCCATGCCGCTCGATCTTCCCCGCGGTGTGCGGCACGGCGACCGGGTAGTGACGTGGGGCGAGCGGCCGACGATGCGGGTGGGCGACTCGATGCTGGGGCGCGTGCTCGATGGCAGCGGGCAGGCTCTGGACTCACTGGGGCCTTATCAGGCTCGCGAGTATCGGCTGCTGGATGGTGCTGCGCCGCTGCCGCTGGAGCGCGTGTCCATTCGTGAGCCGATCGGATGCGGCATTCGCGCGGTCGATGGCTTTCTCACTTGCGGACGCGGGCAGCGCGTGGGCATCTTCGGGGGCAGCGGCGTGGGCAAGAGCACGCTGATTGGCATGATGGCCCGCAATACAGGCGCCGACCTTACCGTGCTCGGGCTGGTGGGAGAGCGCGGGCGTGAAGTGCGCGAATTTCTCGAGAACTCTTTGGGCGAGGCGGGCCTCAAGCGTGCGGTGGTGATCGTTTCTACTTCAGACCAGTCACCGCTGCTGCGCATTCGTGCGGCGCTGGCGGCGACCGCCGTGGCGGAATATTTCGCGGGGAGGGGAAATCATGTGCTGCTGGTGGTGGATTCCCTGACACGGCTGGCGATGGCGCAACGCGAGATTGGGCTGGCGGCAGGCGAGCCGCCCACGGCGAAAGGCTACACGCCATCGTGCTTCTCGATGCTGGCGCGATTGATCGAGCGCGCCGGGCGCTTCCAGTCGGGCAGCATCACCGCGTTCTATACGGTGCTGATGGAAGGCGATGACGAGCAGGATCCGCTGGTCGACGGCGCGCGTGCTCTGCTCGACGGCCACATCATGCTGGACCGCAAGCTGGCGGTGCGCAGCCACTATCCGCCGATCAGCGTGCTGGACAGCGTAAGCCGCCTGATGCCGGCGGTAAGCTCGGGACCGCATCTGCAGAAAGCCACAGAGTTGCGCCGGCTGCTGGCCGCCTTCACCGCGTCGGAAGACCTGATCCGGATTGGCGCTTATCAGAAGGGCAGTGATCCTGTGCTGGACAAAGCTCTGGCACTGATGCCGGATCTGAATCGATTTCTGAACCAGAAGCCGGCGGAAGCCTCCACGCTTGCCGACAATGTCGGGAAACTAATGGCTCTTCCGGGCTGACGATATGCCATTTCGTTTCGCACTCGAAGCCGTCTTCCACTTGCGCAAGAGCCTGGAGCACCAACAGGAGCTGCGCTTGCGGACGGCGAACCAGCAGGTCTTAGGGGCACGCCACCTGATCGAGAAACTCGACGAACGCCTGCGGCGCATGGAGAGCGAGCGGTCGCGCGCCCTGCACACCGGCACCACCGCTTCTGAACTGCAGTTCGAGCATCTCTGCGAAGAGGAGATGCAAGGGCAGCGCCGGGAGATGGTCGCGGAGCTTAGCCGGCTGGAGCGTCTGCGGGATCAGCAGCAGAAAGTCTTGCAGCATGCGCGACGCGAGCGGGAGACTTTTGAAAGCTTGCGCGACAAGCAGTTCGCGGACTATCAAAGGGACGCAGCGCGACGCGAGCAAAGACAGCTGGACGACCTCTTTCTTTCACGGCAGGCATACCTGCGCCGTGGATAGAATCTGCCGAGCTGGGCAGGCGTTGCCCATGCAATTCTCCGGACAGGTTATCTGTTGTTTATCGGCTGGTGCGGCGTGGCGCATGATTCCATGGAGTTTCCGACCCGATCCATGGGATCGGGTGAGCGTTTCGCGATTGGCTCATCGGATGCAAGGTTCGATTCGTCAGCTTTATTGCCTTCGTGCCTGCAGCCATCGAAAACGCGATTGCTCCAAGTTCGATCACTCCCAGTTCGTCCTCTGGCGGGCTGCTGAACCTGGCAAGCGCGAACGCAGGTCCGGCACAAGGAACGTTTGCCGAGATTTTTGCGGCGAAGACTGCGCAGCCGGATGCGCCATCGCTCGCGAGTCAGAGTGCGGCGATGGAACCTGCCGCGGATATCACGACAGGAATGCCCGCGGGCGTTCTGCCATCGCCGAGAGTGCATGGTGCGAAGCCGGATGCGAAGGACTCGCAGGCTGCGGATTCGACATCGCTGTTGGCTCTGCTCTTGCCGGTCATTCCTCCTGCAATCATTCCTCCTGCAATCATTCCTCCCGCGGTGACTCCTCCTGCGGTGACTGCTCCGGCGGCCAGTGCGCTGCCTCTCAACCTTGCGTTTGCAACGATGCCGGTTGTCGACTTGCCCGCCGCAGCCAATGCTGTCACGAGCGCCTCGTCTTCTCCAGTTGGTGCGCAGATATCCGTCGATGCTGCGCCCTCTGCTTTGCAGTCTTTTTTGTCGGCTGTGGATCCAAACATAGATTCGAATAAGGCGGCGACATCCGCCGCCGAGCAGGCTGTTGCAAGGCCGCAGACTGCGGCGCCTCCTATCACTAACCAGACTGAATCCGGCAATGATTCCGCGCCGCCAAAGCTGCGAGCTTTTTCTGCGAAGGTTTTTTCTGCGGCAAGTCCGGACAACACCACGATGACGCCGCCGGGAGCGGCGGTGACTTCATCGTCGGCAGCCAAGCTGCAAATCTCTTCGGTTGAGGCGAACGCAATTCCGAGGGCAAGTCCTAAGCCGGAGGCAAGCTCGAACAGCGAGATGCCCGCGAGTTCGTCCCTGGGCTTGACTGGCGCAGACATGGCTAACGCAGGCCTGATTAGCCCAGGTGTGATATCAGCTCAAGTCTTGTCAGGCTCGCAGACCATGGAAACGCAGATCGTGTCTCGTGCACAAACGAGCGATTTAGACGCCGCCCCGGCGAATTTATCGCTAAGCGACGGATCGCAAGTCCAAGTTTCGAGGCTTGCGCCGCCTGAACTACAGGCAGCGACGACGGCATCTGTCTTTTCGCAATCACAGCGGGTGCAAACGCCACCGGCCCAAATGCCGCTCCCGCAGGGCCTTCCGCTTAGCACGCAGTCCGTCGAGATTGCGCAGAATTCGCTGCCTTACGGTGGCGGAGGGGTGAGTTCGCAGAATGCGGACGCCGGAATCCCGCCGAGCGCACCATCGAATGACATATCCGCGAATCAGGCATCCACGAATCAGGCATTGCCGAGTGAAACATCTGCGAATGACACAACTGCGCCCGCGCAGGCCTCGCCGCAGAATCCGGTAAAAAGCGCACGCACGAACGCAAACGCACCCGCGCCCGCGCAGACGCAATCCGTTTCTCCTTTGACGCAGCCTGCTTCTCAAGGGGTAGCGCCAGCTCTGCACCCCGCCGTTTTGCCGTCGTCATCTTCGAAGCCGCCGTTAAGAGAAAGCGACCTGGCGCAGTCGGCCCGCGGCTGGTTGAGTGATTCCCTCAACTCCGCTTCGCAACAGTTGCGACAGAATTTGCCGGCGGGAAATCCTCCGCTGCATGCGTTACCGAGCACGACTTCCGGAAACTCATTCGCGAGTGCGTCGCCCGGACAAAACAAGAGCACGCCCTCGAATGCGCCAGCGCCAACGAAAGGCAACGGCGCGACGAACGGAAGTTCGGCGGGTACGGCTGCGACTGCGGCAAGCACGAACAAGAATTCGCAGACGGGCTCAGCGCAAAACGACGGGAATACCAGTGCAGCGCAAAGCGCCACGACCGCCGCGCCGATTCCCTCGGCAGGCTCGCCATCCACCGTTGTGCCGGCTAGCGCAGCCATTGATCCGGCGGTGCGGACACCCGACACAACTCCCGCTTCGCCACAGCTCCAACCAGGCAACAGCGCGGGGGCGACCAGTTCCGATTCACGCGCAACTCTGCCTGCGGCTGCCGATGCTACGGCGGCGGCTCCTGCGGGTCAGGTGCAGATGGCGCAGATGGTGAACAAAGCGGCGCAGTCGGAAATGCGCATAGGGATGAACACGAACGCGTTCGGCAGCGTGGAGGTGCGGACGGTGGTTCACGCCGGGGATGTGGGAGTCCTGATCGGCAGCGAGAAGGGCGACTTGCGCTCGTTGCTGGCCAACGAGCTTCCGGCGATCGCCAACACGCTGCAGCAACAAAACCTGCGGCTGAACCAGGTGAACTTCCACCAGAGTTTCGCGTTTTCCAATCCCATGTCGTCGGGTGGGGATTCGCAGCCGAGACAGTTCACTACGCGGTCGTTTCTGGGCCGCACGGATTCTCGCGAGATGAGTCTGCCTCCGACGGAGGACGCAACGGAATCACAAACTATGCGCGCAGGAAGCGGCATCAGCATTCTGGCGTAAGGAGGGCTGGCATGAGTACAACACCCGTGGTTCCAAGTTCACCCGGGACGAATGGCACGACGAGCTCGAGCTCTGGGCTACCAACGTCGCAAAGCCTCAACAATATGTTTCTGCAGTTGCTGGTGGCGCAGTTGCAGAATCAGGATCCTCTGAATCCGTTGGATCCGTCGCAATTCGTCGGGCAGCTGGCGCAGTTCAGCGAGCTCAGCGAGGTGACGCAGATCTATCAGCTGCTGCAGCAAGCCGTGCCCGGAGCCTCGGGAACAGGTACAGGAACGGGTGGAAATTCGGCCGCAGGCAGCGCATCGACCGCGGCGAATCCAGTTTCAAGCAATACGGCGTCTCCGAGCGTTACAACTCCCGCGCTTTCATCTGCCGCGGCAGCCGCGCAGGCCGCGCTTCCCAAGACGTCATCGAGTTTAGGGTCGTTTCTCAACCGCCAAATTCAAGGAGTGTTCTAAATGCCAAGTTTTTCGATACCTCTATCCGGGCTGACCGCCGAATCGACCGCGCTGTCAACCGTCGCCAACAATCTCGCCAACCAGAATACGACTGGCTACAAGGATAAAGCGGTGCTGTTCAGCGACCTGTTTTATCAGAACATCGGGACGACCGGCTCGGGCGACCCCATTCAGGTGGGAGCGGGAACGCAAGTGGATTCGTTGCCCTCGCTGTTTACTCAGGGCAGCGTGAGTCTAACGGGTGTGCCCACTGACGTTGCGATCCAGGGCACGGGCTTTTTCGCGGTGCAGAATTCGAGCGGAGTCACCAACTACACGCGGGCGGGCGATTTTTCTGTCGACGCCAATAACTTCCTGGTCACATCCAGCGGACAACAGGTTCTTGGCTATCCCGCGACCGGTGGAGTTGTCGACACGGGAGCCGGGATTGTGCCGCTGGAAATCGGCGCGGGAACTATCAGTCCGCCGACCGTGACGGGCAATGTGCAATTAACCTCCAACCTGAATTCCTCGTCACCGATTGGATCGGTCTATTCCACCCCGGTCACCATCTACGATTCGCTCGGCGGCGTACACAATCTGACCTACACGTTCACTCATACGGGACCGAACACCTGGAGCTATAGCCTCGACATTCCGCCCAGCGATCTCAATTCCAGCGGCGGAGTCGCACCCACCGGTGTTCTGTCCACCGGCACGCTCACCTTCGATGGCAACGGCGTGCTGATCGGCACCAGCGGAGGCGCTGGAACTCCGACGTACGGCGGGACGAATGTTGGAAATGGAACGGTGTCTGGTCTCGGAGCAACAGCAGCGACGGTAGGCGAGACCTTCACATTGACCGCGATTAGTGCAACGCAGGTCTCGGTAGTTGGGTCGGTTTCTGGGGCGCTGGGAACGGCCACGGTCGGGACGCCGTTCTCGTCGCCGCAGATCAATCTCACAATCAATGCTGGATCCACCCCGTTCGCCGCAGGCGATAAGATCACCGTGCCGACCACCGCCGTGAACCTTGCGAATGTGACGGCGATCCCGATCACGGGATTGGCCGACGGCGCCTCCGACATGACGTTCAACTGGAATGTCCTGAACGGGACCAGCCCTCTGCTGACTCAGGTTGCGGCTCCCAGCAGCACGACATCGATTGCGCAAGACGGCAGCAGCAGCGGTTCGCTGGTGAATTTCGCCATTGGCTCGGACGGAACCATTACGGGATCGTTCAGCAACGGCAAGACGCAGGCGCTGGGAGAGTTGGCACTGGCGAACTTTGCCAATGTGAACGGGCTGCAACTCAACGGCAATACCGATTTCACACCGACTCTGGCGTCAGGGCCAGCGGTCGTCGGCGTGCCGGGCGCGGGCGGATTGGGAACCATCTCGGGCGGCTCGCTGGAATTGTCGAATGTGGATATTGCCACGGAGTTCGCCAACCTGATCGTGGCGCAACGCGGCTTTGAAGCTGACGCCAAAGCGGTCACTACGTTCGATCAGATCACGCAGGACACGCTTGCTCTGAAACAGTAGCTAGATGGAATCCGTCTGCGGTTTTTTTAGGAGGCCGCAGACGGCTTCTTCTGAATCGTTTTTCATGAGAACTGCGCAACCCGCTCGCTCATTGCAGGCCGAAAATTCTTCCGTCCACATTTGATCGGATCAATGATCGGATCAAGATTGGCGATCGAGTGTTGATTTCATGGGAGAAGACGGCGGAGCTGTTGCTCTGTTCCACACACCTTCGTGCTTCCTTTCCGGAACCGTGATTGCTCCGTGTTCCGCGCATGGCCCTCGATGAAGATCTTAAAGAAACTCCACCGCCGAACGATGAGGCTCCTCCTTTTTCCCTGAAAGGCAAGGTGCGCAAGCTCGCCATGATTGTCCCGCCGGTAGTTCTGGCAGTGCTGGGCATCTGGTTCTGGGCCCGGCGCAGCCCGGCACCGGCATCCGCGCCAGAGCCCGAGGCCGAGACACAGGTGCGGTCGACGCTGCATCTGGAAACCTTCGTGCTGAATCTTGCCGACCCCGACCAGCGCGCGTATTTGCGGGTGGGGATCGATCTCGGTCTGAGCCGCGAAGAAAAGAAGGACGAGGCGGCGCTGACTGCTCCGGTGCGCGACACGATCCTGGGCGTGTTGGCTCAAGGCAAAGCCGACGAGCTGATGACTGCAGATGGAAAGGCCAAGCTGAAAGAGAACCTGCTCCACGCGCTGCAGGAGCGGGTGCCTGAGTTGGGAGTACAGGAAGTGTATTTCACCGAGTTTCTGATTCAGCGCTGAACCGGGTGGACTGACCTGGGCAAGAAAGCTGTGACGGAGGAAAGCAAGCCGTGTCCGCCGCCTTAACCACGACGCCCGCAGCGGCTGTGTCGGAGAAAGCTGCCGTCGCTGCGGAAGCGAAGCCGATTGCGGAAGCGAAGCCGGAAGATCCGCGCTGGTGGAACGTTCTCGACCTGGCGTGCCTGCTGACGGCGGAGCTGGCGATTCCGGCCTTTACCGTGGGCGACTTTCTCAAGCTGCGCAAAGGCTCGGTGATTCGCACCCAATGGAGAGTCACCGAGGACATTCCGGTGCGGGTGAACGGAACGCTGATCGCCTGGGCGGAGCTGGAAGGGGCGGGCAAGCGGCTGTCGGTACGACTGACGGAGATGGCATGAACTGGGGAGCGATGGCCGGTGCGATGGGCGGAGAGAACCGCAGCGTTGCGAGTGTAGCGCATGGTCTGTGGCGCGCGTTGTGGGGTGGCGTGTGTGGAAGAGTTCTTCGCTGGAAACAGCGCAGTCCGCGCCGTTTGAAGTTGTGCGAAACGCTGGCGCTCGGCGAGCGGCGCTTTGTGGCCGTGGTTGAGTTCGAGCAGGCGCGGTTTTTGGTGGGAGGCACTGCGGGATCGTTGGTGTTGCTGGCGCGGCTGGACGTCGCGTCCGGTGCGAGTGAATGCGGTCGCGGTAAAGAAAAGGACAACCAAGAACAAGCCCTAGTGAATCCGTGCTCGCCGCCGAGGAGCGCATGGTAAGCCGGAGCGGCATCGCGCGTTTTCTTGCAACCGCGTGTCTGCTGCTGATCTGCGCCAGCGCGGCGTGGGCCTCTGCGCCGCGGCCGCGGACACGGCCGAGCGCATCGGGGCTGAACTGGAGCGGGCCGGCGGGTTCGAGCGGTACGGTGCCGTGGAACATCGTGGTGCTGCTAACGCTGCTGACGTTGTTGCCGGCGCTGGTGGTGGCGGTGACTCCGTTTGCGCGTCTGCTGGTGGTCTTTCACTTTCTGCGCCAGGCGCTGGGTACGCAGACCGCGCCGAGTAATCAGACGCTGATCGGCCTCGCGCTGGTGCTGACCTATTTCCTGATGCAGCCGGTGGGCGCATCGATCTACCAGTCGGCGGTGGTGCCGTTTCAGCGCGGGCAGATCGACGCCTGGGGCGCGCTCGAACAGGGCGCTCTGCCGCTGCGCCAGTTCATGCTGCGCTTCGCGCGTGAAAAAGATCTCGCGCTTTTTCTTGAGCTGGCGCAGGCGCCACGGCCGGCGCGTCCCGAAGACGTCCCCATGCGGGTGGTGATTCCCGCCTACATCCTGTCGGAGTTGAAAACCGGCTTCCAGATTGGTGCGGCGTTGTTTTTGCCCTTTCTGGTGATCGACCTGGTGGTGGCCGCGGTGACCACGTCGATCGGCATGCTGCAACTGCCACCGGTGGTGATTTCGACTCCGCTGAAAATCATGCTCTTCGTCATGGTCGATGGCTGGAACCTGCTGGTGGGCTCATTGATGAAGAGTTTTTCATGAGGAAACTTTTTCATGAAGAGGCAAGAGAGACAGGTAAAAGACAAAGAAGAAAGAGAAACAAAGAAAGACTGTGCTCGGAATTTGGAATGGAGGCAGCGATGAATTCAGACATGGTGGTGCAGGTCATGCGGCACACGCTGGAGGCGGCGCTGTGGATGGGCGCGCCGCTGCTGATCATTGCGACCGTCGTCGGCTTGGTGATCAATGTGGCGCAAGTCTTGACATCGCTGCAGGAGACGACGATCTCGACCGTGCCGCGGCTGTTCGCCGTGGCCGCCGCGACCTTGCTGCTGATGCCGTGGATGACGCGGCGGCTGGAGGCGTTCACGGTTCAACTTTTGTCCGACTTTCGCCCGTTTGTGCGCTGAGCGATTGGTTGCGATGAATTCCTCGGAAGTGAATTCGCGCGAAATGAACGCGTATGGATCTCCACCTCGAGCAACTGCTGGCGGCTGCGGTCTTTGTAGGCGCGCGTGTTGCGGGATTGATGGTCTACTGCCCATTCCTCTCGAGCGACGCGGTTCCCACATCGCTGAAGGCCTCGCTGACCGTTCTGATCACGGCGCTCCTGTACCCGCTGCGCGGGCCGCTGCAACTCGATCTCTCGTCATGGCAGTGGGTGGGCATCGGCGTGAGCGAGGTCGTCATCGGGCTGCTGCTGGGTCTGGCGGCCAACTTCATGATGGAGGCGCCGCTGCTAGCCGGGCAAATTCTGGGCGTGCAGATGGGATATTCGCTCGCGTCATTGTTCGATCCGCAGACCCAGGCCGACACGCCGGTCTTGGGCGAGTTGCATCGTCTGGCGGCGCTGCTGATTTTCTTGCAGCTCGATGTACATCACTGGCTGCTGCGCGCGGTTACCAGCAGTTTTTCCTATCTGCCGGCGGGTGCTGCGACCGCGACGGGCGCGGCGACCAGCGCGCTGCTGCAGGCGGCAGGAGGAATTTTTCTCGCCGGGGTACAGCTCGCCGCGCCCGCCCTCGTCGCCACATTGATTGCCGACGCCACAGTGGGATTTTTGGGCAAAGCCTCGCCGCAGCTTCCGGTGTTGTTTATCGGACTGTCGGTGAAAAACATGCTGGGCCTCGCCGTGATGATCGGCGTGGTCGCGTACTGGCCGCACGCCTTTGGCGTCCGCTTCGCCGCCTCGATCGGGCAGGCGGAGCGGCTGCTGCATCTGGCCGGAACGGCCGGGCGATAAAAGCGAATCGATAGACGCGAATTGAGAATCCATCATGGCCGACCAGAGCAGGACCGAGCGGGCAACACCGAGACGGCGGCAGAAGGCGCGCGAGCAAGGGCAGGTTCCGCGCAGCCGCGATCTGATGTCCGGGCTCGGAACCATGGCCGGGGTGCTGCTTTTGTCGTGGCAGATTCCGACATTCGCCGCGGGATGGCGCACCCTGCTGCGCCATGAACTGGATTCCGCCGCTACGCGGCCGGATCAACTTCTGCCCGCATGGCACAACGAACTCTTCATATTTCGCGGGGTAGCCATCGCGGCGGGCTTGAGTTGGCTGGCCGCGACCGTCGGCGGTGTCGCGCAAGGCGGCCTGCTGTTCGCCCCCGCCGCGCTCGCGCCCAGCCTGGGGCGTTTGAGTCCTGCGTCGCGACTTGAGCAATTATTTTCGCTGAGTGCGCTCAGCCGCCTGCTCAAGTCTCTGCTCCCGGTCGCGATGATCGTTTATCTCGCGGTCACGCTCGTGGCCCGCGACTGGATGCATCTGCCCGGACTGCTGCACGGCAGCGGCAGCGGGCTGGTCGCATTCACGGTGCAGCACCTGTACGAAATTCTATGGAAGGCGGCACTGGTGCTGCTGGTCTGGTCGGCCGCCGACTATCTGTTCGAACGCTGGCGCCATGAGAACGAACTGAAAATGAGCCGGCAGGACTTGCGCGACGAGTTTAAGGAGACGGAGGGCAATCCCGCGATCAAACAGCGCATCCGCCGCCTGCAGCGGCAAGCCCGGCGGCGCCGCATGTTGAAAGACGTCGAGCGCGCCGCGGTCGTGATTACCAACCCGACCGAGTTTGCTGTTGCGCTCGAATTCAACCTCGAAATGGAAGCGCCCGTGGTGGTGGCCAAGGGACGCAACCTGCTGGCCGCGCAGATTCGCGAGGTCGCGCTGTGGCACAGGGTTCCGCTAGTCGAGAATCCTCCGCTGGCGCATGCGCTCTACCGCGCGGTGGAAGTCGGGCAGGCGATTCCTCCCAAGCTGTATGCGGTGGTCGCGGAAATTCTGGCGGCCATCTGGCGAGCGCAGACGCGCGCCGCGCAAAACGTCGCAGCGCAGAACGCCGCGGCGACGAACGCGGCGGGGAGGAAGTAGCCGATGGCTGCGAACGCTTCCGCCACCGTCGCTGCCGCGAGGCCGAACTCCTCCGGCTCCGAGTGGATCATGCCGATTGCAGCTGTTGGCCTGATCTTCGTGATGCTGGTGCCGTTGCCCAGCCTGCTGCTCGACGTGCTGCTGGCCGTCAGCATGACTGCGGCTGTGCTGGTGCTGCTGTCGGCGATCCAGATTCTGCGGCCCTCGCAGTTTTCGGTTTTCCCCAGCCTCTTATTGCTGCTCACGCTGTTTCGCCTCTCGCTCAATCTGGCTTCGAGCCGGCGCATTTTGCTCCACGGCAACGAGGGCGTGGGGGCGGCCGGGCACGTGATCGAAGCCTTCGGATCGTTCGTGGTGGGCGGCAACTACGTGGTCGGCTTCGTGATCTTCATTGCCTTGATCGCGATCCAGTACATCGTGGTGGCGCACGGCGCGGTGCGCACCGCCGAAGTGACGGCGCGCTTCACCCTTGACGCCATGCCCGGCAAGCAGATGGCGATCGACGCCGACCTAAACGCGGGGCTCATCAACGAGGCACAGGCGCGGGCGCGGCGCGAGCAGATTGCGCGCGATGCCGAATTCTACGGCGCCATGGACGGCGCGGCGCGCTTCAACCAGCGCGACGCCATTGCCACGATTCTGATTACGGCGATCAACATCATCGCCGGATTTCTGATTGGCGTCTTCCAGCTCGACATTCCCTTCCGCGAGGCGCTGAAGACCTATACCGTGCTCACCGTCGGCGACGGACTGGTCACGATGATCCCATCGCTGCTGGTATCGATGGCGGGAGGCATGGTGGTCACGCGCGCCACCTCCGACGCGACACTGTCGGTCGATGTGGGGCGGCAAGTGCTGGCGCGGCGTAGGCCGCTGTTGATTGCTTCGGGCGTCATGCTTGCGCTGGCAGCCATTCCTGGATTGCCAAAGTTTTCCTTCTTACTGCTCGCCGCCGGAACCGCGTTTCTTGCCTGGCGCGCGCCGAAGGCGGCCGTGGAAACTGCTGCTGCTCCTGCTGCTGCCGAAAAGAAGCCTGCCAAAGACTCCGTCGAGGAGTTGTTGAAGCTCGACGAACTCTCGCTCGAAGTGGGATACGGGCTGGTGCCGCTGGTCGACCAGAACCAGGGCGGACAGCTGCTGGCGCGGGTGAAGGCGCTGCGGCAAAACTTGGCGCAGCAGCTGGGATTCATCGTGCCGCCGGTGCACATCACCGACAACGTGCGCCTCAAGCCGCGCGAATATGTGATCGCGCTGCGCGGCGTCGAGGTGGCGCGCTGGGAGATGTACCAGGATCAGCTGATGGCGATCAGTTCGGAGGGCAATCCACGGCCCCTGCCTGGAACGCCGACCAAGGAACCAGCGTTCGGCGTAGCTGCCGTGTGGATCCCCGCCGCATTGCAGAATCAGGCGCTGGCTTCGGGATATGCCGTCGTCGATCAGACTTCAGTTCTCGCGACGCACCTCGCTGAGGTGGTCAAACAGCACGCGCATGAGCTGCTGACGCGGCAGGAGGTCAAGCGGCTGCTTGATCGTGTGGCGGAAAGCCATCCCAAGCTGGTCGAGGAGTTGGTCCCGAAAGTTTTGAGCCTCGGAGAAGTGCAGAAAGTCTTGCAGCAGCTGTTGCGCGAGCAGGTTTCGATCCGCGACTTGCCCGCAATTCTTGAAACTCTGCTCGATGTTTCCGCCAGCACGAAAAATCCTGTGGCGCTTGTCGAAACCGTGCGGCAGGCGCTGGGGCGGGCGCTGGTGCGTCCGCTTTTATCCGATAGCGGAGGCCTGCGTGTGGTCACGCTTGACCATGCTCTCGAAGAAGAGTTGGGCCGCGCCTTCAGCGGGCAGGCCCCGGCCGCCGGCTCGGCGGCGATTCAGCCGCCCTTCGCCCGGCGCGTGCTCGACGGCATGAAGCGCCTTGCGGGAGAGCAGGTCGCGGTGGCGAGCCCGGTTCTGCTCTGCAACAGTCCGGCGCGCTACCACCTGAAGCGCCTGCTCGAGCCTTTTCTTCCCAAGGTCGTAGTGTTGTCGCCGCTCGAGGTTCCGCCGGTCGTCGAGGTGCAATCCGTCGGAGTGCTGCGATGAGCGACGAGAGGATGAAGCGGATGCGAGGAATCCGGAACAAGAAAACTGACGGGAAAGAAGTCATGCCATGACCAAGAACACCGCGCAAGCTTATACCTCCTGGCAAACCAAGGAAGAGCGGGACCGCATCCTGCTCGAGCAATTGCCGCAGGTGCGCTATCTGGCGCGCCGCATTCACGAGCGTCTGCCGCGGCACGTGCCGCTCGAAGACCTGATTCATGCCGGCGTGATCGGGCTGATCGACGCGCTGAATAAATTCGACCGCTCCAAGCACGTGCAGTTCGGCTCTTACGCCAAGTTCCGCATCCGCGGGGCGATTCTCGACAGCCTGCGCGAAATGGATTGGGGGCCGCGCGAGCTTCGGCGCAAGGCGCGGAGAGTCGAGGAGGCGCACCGCAAACTCAGTCTGGAGCTGAGCCGAGCTCCCACGGAAAGCGAAATGGCCAAGGAACTGGGCATGGCGCTTAAAGAATTCCAGCACCTGCTGGGCGAACTCGACAGCCTGGAAGTGGGCAGCCTGCGCATCGAATCGCCCTGGGACGGCAAGGAAGAAGATCTCTGCGACTACCTGCCCAACGCCCCCGAGGACACGCCTTTCTTTCGTTGCTTGCGTACGGAGATGAAAGATTTGCTGGCCCGCGTGATCGCCGAACTGCCGCCCAAGGAGCAGCAGGTGCTGGGGCTCTACTACTTCGAGGAACTCACGATGAAAGAAGTCGGCGCGGTGCTGGGCATCGGCGAATCGCGGGTGTCGCAGATTCACTCGCTGGCGGTGGTGCGGCTGCGCTCGCGCCTCGAAGAGATGATGGGCAGCGGAGGCGGCCGGGCGCGGGCAGCCTCCGGAACCGGCGGCTAGGAGGTAACGCTTTCGAGCCACGAAGATCGAGCCAGGAAGATCATGGAGAAGGTTCTCAATCAGGAAGAAATTGATGCGATGGTACGGGCCGCCCGCTCCGGAGGCGGCAGTGCGCCGGCCAGTCCCGACCAGCCGAAGGTGGAGCTGTGGGACGCGCGGCGCGCGGGACAGATCGGGCGCGAGCAACTGCAGGCGATTACGCTGCTGCACGAATCCTTTGCCCGCAGTCTTACGCATGCCCTGGGCGCATATCTGCGCGTGGTCTTCGCCGCCGCGCTGGTGTCGGCGGAGAATCTCACCTACCGGGAATTCCTGCAGCGTCTGCCCGAGACCACCTATCTGGCGTCCTGCCGGCTCGAACCCATGGGACTGAATGGAGCGTTGCAGCTGGATCTAAAAGTTGCCTTTCCGATCATTGACCTGTTGCTCGGCGGCGAAGGCAAGGGCATGCCGGCAACCCGCGAAATCACCGAAATCGAGGAGCAGATACTCGACAGCGTGGCCCGCATCATCTGCCGCGAACTGGGAGTGGCGTGGCAGGCCTTGTCGCTCGAAGTCGGGTTCGACGAACGGCTGGAGACGGGAGCGGCGCACCGCCTGATGGCTCCTGAAGAAAAAACCTTATCTCTTAGTTTCGAAGTGACCATGCCCGATGTGCGAGGAGGGCTGAACCTGGCGCTGCCGGCGGCGGTCTCGAATGCGCTGCTGAGAAAGATCTCGGCCAACTGGAGCTATCGCCGGCCCAAGGCGGGCGTCGATGCCCGCGAGCGCCTGATGCGGCGACTTTTGGACAGCGTATTTCAGGCGGAGTTGGGAGCCAAAGATGTGCGCGTGGCAGTCAGCGATCTGGCGGAACTGGCTCCGGGGACGGTTCTTCCTTTTGCCCGCAGTGTGACCGAGCCCGCGTCACTGCTGATCGCCGGCCGCGAGATGTTTCGCGCGCTGCCGGCGCGCTACGGCAAGATGCGGGCGGCACGTTTGCTGGAGCGTGTATCCGAGAGCGACGGCGCATCGACTGCGCATGGGAGGAAGGTGTAAATGAGTAGCGGGGCCGCGCCGGCGCGAATGGAATTCGAGCATATCGAGGTGTGGGCTCAAAGCTTCTCGGCGGTGCTGGGCCAGATTGCAGGATCGCCGCTGCCCTGCAGCATCTTGGCAGAAGCGCCCGCCGAAATGGCGGCGGTTGCCGAGGGCGACGTCTGGATCGGCTGTGCCGCTTCGGGCGGGTTGCGCGGCGAATTGAGCTTGCGCATTCCGCCGCCTTCCGCGCTCCGGCTGGCGCAGGTCTTCATGAGCGAGCCCGCGCCGGCGGCGGAATTAAAGCCTGAGTCCAGGGAAGCGGTGCTTGAACTTCTGCGCCAGATTGCCGGACTGACAGTGAGCGCTCTCAAGCCGCGCTTCGGCGAGGTGCAGCTTGCCCTGGAGGCCGCGCCCGGCGCGCCTTCCTGGCCGGCATCTGCGACTGCGTGGCTTCGCGCGGGAGAAGATCCGGCGGCCTCTCCCCTGATCGAAATTCAGCTCAGCGCCGCGCTGATGGCGGAATTGCGCGCGGCCAAAGAAAAGGAAGCAGCCAAACTCGCCGAGCCGCCACCCCCGCCGCCACCACCTTCTGCACCACCACCGCCAACTCCCGCGGAGCCTCCCAGCCCACAGGACAGCCGGGTCAAACTCGATCTGTTACTGGACGTCGAATTGGCGGTCACGCTGCGATTCGGTGGGCGGAGACTCCTGCTGCGCGAGGTCCTGGATTTGAATCCCGGTTCGGTGGTCGAACTCGACCGTCAAGTGCAGGAACCGGTGGATGTTCTGCTCGACGGGCGTGTCGTCGCGCGTGGCGAAATCGTGGTCATTGACAGCAACTACGGTTTGCGTGTCACCGAAGTTGCGCCTCCGACGGTCTGAAATCCACTTTCCATGGCGACTGCCTTCCCTCATTCCGCGTTTCTTACCTCTGTGTCGCGACAGCTGCGGGCCAGATTTGCATCGCAACACGGCATCAACGATTGCCGTCACAGCCGGAGCTGGTGGAGCCGCCTGCGCAGAAAGTCACGTGGAGTTCGGCTGGAAGGTTCGCTCTACTGCCTGGAGCATTGCCTGCTCAACATTCTGCAGGAGTCGGTCGATCGCCAGAGGTCCAGTGCCTCTCGCATTCCGTCGCGACACCGTGTTCCTCTCGGTCTGGTGCTGCTCTCGCGGCAGCAGGTTACTGCCGAGCAGTTGCGTACCGCGCTCGAGACGCAGCGAACTGCCGGTCGAGGCCGCATCGGCGAATGGCTGCAGGCGCTGGGTTTCGTCGGAGAAGAAGAGATAACCGCCGCACTGGCGCGGCAATGGTCCTGTCCGGTATTGCGAACGACTCTTCCACCACCCGGACCGAATCGCCTTCCTGAGATTCCTCTCACCTTGCTGCAGTCTTATACGATGACTCCGGTTGACTTTATCCAGGCTAGGGCAACGCTGCACGTAGCTTTCGCAGAACGAATCGACTACAGCGTGCTGCATGCCCTGGAGCGGATGCTGGATTGCCGCACCGAGCCGTGCATGGCCACGCCTAGCCAGGTCCACAACCGGCTGCAGCTGCTGTTTCGCCACCGTCGGGATCGCGACAGGGTTTTCGAACGAGTCGATGGTACTGCCGAGGCGGCGCGCATCATCCACAGCTATTGCGTGCGGGTTTCTCCGGTCGAGGTTCGTCTGTCCTCCATAAGCGGAGATTTATGGGTCCGCCTCTTGCGCGAGGACGGCGATCCTTTTGACCTGATGATAAAGGTAACTCGCAGCGCCGAATTCCTCATGCCTCCCACCCGGTAGCGTCTAAAGTCCTTCGAGCGGCTGCCGATGGTAACAGCGGTTGGTGACCCGGCTGGATTGAAGGTCTCACCGTCAATTTTGCACGAAACAGGCTCTGAACGAACACGTTCGGCAGGAAAAGGGCCAGCACGAAAGAGGATCACGCGCGACATGGACAACATATGCGCACTTATTGTCGATGATTCATCCGTGATGCGAAAGATTGTGGAGAGATCCCTGCGTCAGGCCGGTCTCGGATTGTCAAAGGTGCTGGAAGCAAGCAATGGAGCTGAGGCTTTGGCGGCAGTGCAGCAAAATAAGATCGATCTCATCCTGTGCGACATCAACATGCCGGTCATGGACGGTCTGGAGTTCGTGAAACAGCTTCCCGGCGTTGACAATGGTAAAGGAGTTCCAGTGGTGATGATCACCACGGAGGGCAGCGAAGGTCACGTCGTGCAGGCGCTCTCTGCGGGTGCGCGCGGCTATATTCGCAAGCCTTTTACGCCCGAACAGGTCAAAGAGCACGTACTTCCGGTGCTGGCGGGGAAACCATGAATGCTGCCAATCCTGCGCTGAGTCCTGGGGTTGGGCGCGATGCTTGGCTTCCGACCCTGCAACTGGCGATGCAAGAGGTCTTCGAGCTGATGCTGGCCTGTCGGCTCGAGATTCCAACCGAGCTGCCAACCGACGAGATTCTCGATGTGACCTCCATGGTGGGCCTTGCCGGCCAACTCTGTGGAGTACTGACCATTCGATGCAAATCGAAATCGGCCGCGCGCATGGCCTCGCGCATGCTCGGAATTGATGCCGACAAGGCTGGTCCTGAAATGTGGGACGCCGTGGGAGAGGTCGCGAACATGGTGGCCGGAAACTTCAAGAACAAGATCACCGGCCTAGGCGATGGCTGCATGCTGTCGGTGCCAACCGTGATTACAGGCTCCAACTACAACCTGCACTCGATGGTTAATTCCGAGATCCATACCGCCATGTTGTTCGAGGGAGAACCCATTGCTCTCTCCCTTGAGATTCATAGCTAGGGTATGCAACCGGGCTCCTGCGCAGCCCGGAAGACTTTGCCGGGGGCTCCGGGAGTTGCCCGGCAGGATGTTCCCACGCTTTGGATTGCTTAGCCCAAACTGAGCTTTTTCTGTTTTCTTATTCCATTTTTTCAGCGACTTACCTTCCTCGTGCCCACTCCGTATCTTGGAGGGCATCGTGCAACAGAGCTCCACGGGCACACCACCTATGGACAGCGGATACTACGCAGCGTGCGCTGGATTTGCTGCGCAAGCTCAAGCGCTTGACCTGGTCGCGCACAATCTGGCGAATCTGGGCACGGCCGGTTTTCGCGGACAGCAACCGACCTTTCGATCACTGATGGCCGGCGGTGGTTGGGTGAGTTCGAACCCCTTGAATGCCGCCGTGAATGATTTCTCCGTGATCGGAGGCAGCCGGCTCGACTATTCTTCCGGCGCTCTTACCGGGACGGGAAGTCCTCTTGATCTGGCCATCGCGGGAAGCGGTTTCTTTGCTGTACAGACTCCCGACGGAGTCGCGTACACGCGGAACGGCAGTTTTCACCTCACGCCGACTGGCCAGTTGATGACGCCGGATGGAAATGCGGTGCTCGGAGAGCAAGGCCCGATCAATCTTCCGAATGGTTCGGTTGCCGTGAGTTCAGATGGAACGGTTTCGGTGGACGGCGCGGTAGCGGCGAAGCTGATGCTCACGGAGTTTGCTCCCAACGTGAACCTTTCGCCAACCGGTAATGCGCTTTATGCAGCGCCGGACGGCACGGCTTTGGCGGCTGCGACATCCTCGGTGCGGCAGGGCATGCTGGAGGGCTCGAATGTGAGCGCAGTGGAGAGCGTCGTGCAGTTGATCCGGCTGCAGCGCAACGCGGAGATGATGCAAAGGGCGCTCAGCTTGTTTGACAGCACGTTGAACACGACCGCTACGCAGGATTTGCCTCACGTCTGAGATGAAGCCACGATAACGGAGAAGCTAAATCAATGATTCGCGCACTTTACACCGCGGCCAGCGGCATGATGGCGCAGGAGACGAACCTCGACAACGTCGCCAACAATCTGGCGAACTCGAGTACGGCGGGGTTCCGCCGGCGGCGTGTGCAATTCGAAGATCTGGTTTATCAGAACCTCATCATGCCGGGAGCCGCAGCGTCGCAGCAGACCACTGTAGTCGCCGGACTGCAGGTGGGATTGGGGACACGGACGGCAGCGTCGGAAGTCATCCAATTGCAGGGCGATTTCAGCCAGACCGGCAATCCTCTGGATCTGACGATTCAAGGGCAAGGATTTTTTCAGGTGCTTCTGCCCGATGGAGAGACGGCGTACACGCGCGACGGCAGCTTTCACCTCGATGGGCAAGGGAACCTGGTTACGCAGGATGGAAATCCGGTGCAACCCTCCATCACCATTCCCGCAGGGGCCACTTCGGTGACGGTAGCCAGTGATGGAACCGTCAGCGTGACCCAGGCGGGCCAGACTGCTGCGCAGCAGGTAGGCTCGCTGCAGTTGGCACTGTTCAACAATCCTGGAGGCCTGAACAGCACCGGCAGCAACCTGTTTCTGGCGACTACGGCGTCGGGCGATCCCGTGGTTGGCACTCCGGGGGGCAGCGAGGGCTTGGGCTCGATCGTGCAGGGCATGCTCGAGCAATCGAACGTAAGCGTGGTCGATGAATTCGTGCAGATGATCGTGGCACAGCGCTCGTACGAGGCAAATTCGCGCGTAGTCAGCGCCGCCGATCAAATGTTGCAGGACATTAACACGCTGGGCCGCTAGATCGTGATGGGGAATATCGCGGTACTGCCGACATGAGATTTCTTCTTCGCATCATTTTTCTGTTCACCACGGTTCTGTTCATCACGGCCGCGGTCGCTTGTTTCGCGTCAGGCCAATCTTGTGAGCGCGTCGTGATTCGGGATCACGCGGAAATCAGCGAAGACGATCTCTTTCTGGCTGATTTGTTTGCGCCGCCGACGACTTGCCCCGCAATCATGCAGGCCGCGGCTAAAGTGCGCATTGGAGCGGCTCCTTTGCCTGGCGGCAAACGGGTGCTGTCCAGCGACGTGGTGCAATCGCTCCTCGAAAAGCTGTTGCTGGAAGACTCAGGTGCGGCAGTTGGAGCGCTTGAGAAAGCGGAGGTTCCGTCGCGCATTACCGTGCGCCGTTCCAGTCGCAGTCTGTCGTGTGTCGAAATTGGGCACAAGATTTTTTCCGGGCACGCGGAAGGGCTAGCGTCGGCACCTGTCGAAATCGACTGCAGTGCGGTGCCGCGCGTTCCGGAAGGCGCGGCGCTGGAAGTCACAAAGAAGAGCTGGGATCAGGCGTTTTCGAGCTGGAATGTATTTGCGCGTTGTGCCGCGGCCGAATGCCTGCCGTTTGTTTTGCGGGTGCGAGATCCGAACCATGCCGATGCAGCGCCTGGCTTGGCGGAGACCCGCGCGGTCACGAAGAAGACGCTCGCCCAGCCGTTGGTTCGCCGTGGCGAAACCGTGACGTTGCTCTGGGATCAGGACGGGATTCGCATGACCGTTCCTGTGGTGTGCCTGGATCCTGGAGAGCAGGGACAACGCGTGCGGGCCCGGGTTGTGCATAGCGGCAGGTCGGTGAGGGCCGTGGTCGTCAGCGCGGGACTATTGCGCCTTGCATCCTGAATGGGCGGGCGGAAGACAATTCATGAAGAAACTAATAATAAAGAACGACGACAGAACAGACATATGGCCAACTAAGCAAACCATGGCACTCTGGAAGTCGTGGGGATTTCTTTTCGTGGCCTTACTCGCTCTGGCAGGTACTTTGGCCGCGAAGCCGAAGACTCCTCCTCCCAAGCGCGACGGGCTGGCGGACTACCTTCAGCGTGTTAGTGCGAAGGCCGCCGACTCCGCACCCCCGACCACAGGCAGTCTGTGGAATGATTCCGGGCGTCTGGCCAATATGGTGGCCGACTACAAAGCCGCGCGCGTCGGCGATCTGGTCACGGTGAGTGTGGCGCAGAATCTGTCGGCTACCAGCACCGGTAACGTATCGACCAATCGTGCATTTAATGCGAGTTCGGGAATCAGCGCGCTGCCCGGGCAATTGAAGACGACTGGAGTCGCCAACCTGTTTTCCCCAAGTTCGACTCAGGTGCTGACGGGAAAGGCGCAGGCCACATCGCAAACCTCGCTGACCACGATACTGACCGGCCGAGTGGTGGCCGTGCTGCCGGGCGGGACCCTGGTGATCGAGGCCGAGCGGCAGATCACGATGAACAATGAGCACGAGACGGTGATCCTGCGCGGGCTCGTGCGGCCCGGGGATCTGAATGCGACCAATACCGTGAACTCGAATCAGGTGGGAAATCTGGAAGTAGAAGTGAAGGGTAAAGGTGTTATCAGTGAGGGAACGCGCCCGCCGAACCCGATCATCAAGTGGATTCTGCGCGCGGTGGGATTCTAGGAGCCTTTGTATGCGCCGCTGGTTGTGGCTGATCGCATCGTTCGCCTTTTTCTTGCCGGTGGTCACACGCGCCGTCTCAGCAGAGAACGAAATCCATAAAGTCCTGATTCGGGATGTGGCCAACGTCGAGGGTGTGCGCGAGAATTCCCTGGTCGGCTACGGACTGGTCGTCGGTTTGAAGGGTACAGGCGACAAGCAGCAAACTTATTTCACGGTGCAAACCCTGGCCAGCATCCTGGCCCGCATGGGCGTGCAGATTCCCGCGGCCGTGCTGCAATCGACAGTGCAGGTAAAGAATGTGGCTGCCGTCTTTGTCACCGCCACCTTGCCGCCCTTTGCCCCGCCTGGCCTGCATCTCGATGTCATGGTGTCCTCAGTGGGAGACGCCCGCAGCCTGGAGGGTGGGCTGCTTCTGCTGACGCCGCTCTATGCTGCCGACGGACAAGTCTATGTCGCGGCTCAGGGGCCCGTGGTGGTGGGAGGGTACGCGGCCGGTTCGGCGGCTAACTCCAAGACCGTGAACCATCCCACAGTGGGACGTATTCCTTCCGGCGGTCTGATCGAGCGGGACAGCTCGCTCGATCTTAGCAAGCTCTCACATCTGGCGTTGCTGCTCAATGATGCCGACTTTTCTACGGCGGAACAGGTGGCAGCGGTGATCAACCACGAGCTCGACGCCAAGGCGGCGACGGCGGTCGATAGCCGACGGGTCGAGATCCAGATTTCAGCTGCCCCGCCTACTGCCGTCCCCGCCCTGCTGGCCCGCATCGAGGGCCTGGAAGTTGAGGTGCGCCGCCGGGCGAAGGTGGTGGTGAACGAGCGCACGGGCACGGTCGTACTCGGCAAAGACGTGCGCCTGGGAGCGGTTGCGATTCTGCACGGCAACTTTTCCATTGAGGTGACAACGGCCCTGGCCGTGTCGCAACCCAATCCTCTGGCCAGCGGCCAAACCGAGGTCGTGCCCCAAACGCAAGTCAGTGCCAAGGAGGCTCCGGCGCGCAACATTGAGTTAAACGAGGGGGCCAGCGTTGAACAATTGGTGACGAGGCTGCAGGCGATCGGAGCAACCGCGCGTGACGTGGTGTCGATCTTGCAGGCGATCAAGGCGGCGGGCGCGCTCGAGGCGGAACTGGAGGTCATTTGATCTCTTCGATCAGTTCTTCGTCGGCTTCTCCGTTGACGGGGTCGCCTGCCTTGGCTACTCCGGCGGCCACGCTGGGCAAGGGAGCGAAGGCGGCGCGGGAGTTTGAAGCGCAGCTGATTGGGTCGCTGTTGCAGTCGCTGGAAAAAACCTTCGCCAGCGTGCCGGGAGGCGATGAGAATACGATGCCCGGAGCGGACGACTACAACTATCTCGGATGCCAGGCTCTGGCCGAGGGAATCGCCGAGCACGGAGGCTTTGGGATCGCGGCCATGATCTCGCGCCATCTTGACTTGCACGAAGGTAATAGATAGAGCGGTTATCGAGGTGGGCTGCGACTCCGCCGGATGCCTCTAAAGTTTTTGCAACCCCTGCCGATAGAACGAGATGGAAGGCAAATCAGGAGGGTCGGGAAAATAACCGCAGGCAGGAATTAAAGTATTTTAACCAGCTGCCGATACTTGAATTGCAAGGGGAAATTCAAGTAGGGGACCAGCAAATGAGAATCGATGCCAATCACGGACTGCAACCAACCCCGGAAAATAACCGAACCAGCGCTTCGGCCGCGACTCCCTCGGCGGCTGGCGCGCTAGGCGAGGATCAGGCGCAGCTTTCCGGCGCGCAAGCGCAGGTGACGGCGCTGGTGGCCCAGGCGGCGCAATTGCCTGAGATTCGCCAGGAGCGCGTGAGTTCGCTGCGCCAGGCGGTCGAAAGCGGGCGCTACGATCCCAGCCCTGAGTCCACTGCGGGCGCGCTGGTGACGTACATGCTGGCCGGTTCGTTCGCATAGAACATTCGGCGCGGGAGTGGATGCTATGAGCATCGGAGACTCTTCCTCCGATCTGAGCTTGAATGCGCTGACGCCGAGCGCATCGTTGCGCGCCGACGACGGGCTGCGCTCAGTCCCGCAGGAAGGCGAGCAGGAACGAAAAGTGCGGCGCCGCGCTGGTGAGGAGCAGCCGGAAGGCCGCGAAAGCGAAGAGACGTCCCTCGACGCCGGCGATTCTCCTGCGCACAAACTCGATCATCTGGCCTGATTTTCATGACTTCCAATCTCGCCCTCGGTAGTCCGAATGTTCCCTCTCCCCCAGTGTTCGCCCGGGCTCACGTTCTGCAAGCCAGCGCCGCGCTCCTGGCCGAACTCAAGGCCAGCTTCGGAGACAGCCAGAGGGCATTGCTGAGGCTTGATCTGGCGGGCATTGAGCACGGCACGCGCGACCAATGGCGTTTGCAGCGCGCGCTGCAAATACTTTGGGGTGTGACAGAGGGAGGTCAAGACGAGGGGCTGCGTTCGGGCGTCGACATCGGCCCTGATAGGGCAGATGCGGCAGCACTGCGTGCGGCCGTGCTCGAAGTGTTGCAACTGGGCCGGGTGCAGGCGGTGTTACTGGCGCGGGCGCAGCGCTCGCTGCGCATGATCTCTCATCGCGTGGCTGGGCCGCATGCGAATTATCAAGCGCCCGCGAGTCCAGCCAGTGCGACGCCGGCAGGAAACTGCATGGGCCCGCAGGAGACAATCTGATGTCGAGTCTAAATGCCAGCCTCGCCACCGCGCTTAGCGGTCTGACCGCCGAGCAGGGAGCACTGCAGACCACGACCAATAACGTGGCCAATGTCAATACGCCCGGCTACTCGCGACAGGTCCCAGTGCTGGTGAGCAGCGATCCGCTAGTGCTCGACCCGCTGACTTTCGGAACCGGCGTGACGCTGCAGTCGATCGAGAGCATTCGCGATCCGATTCTCGAGGCGCGCATTCAGCAGGAGACGCAGACTCAAGGACAGCTGGGAGCCCTGGTTTCGGCTCTGTCGCAGGCGCAGGTGGGTTTTACCAGCACCAATGGCGACATCGGGACAGCCATCTCCAACTTCTTCGATAGCCTGAACCAGCTTTCGACCAGCCCGGCGGATTTGTCTTTGCGCCAGGGGGTGCTCACGTCAGCGGGCAATCTGGCGTCGGCATTCAACGTCACCGCCGACAATCTCACGACGCAGCGCGGCGATATCGACCGGAACGTGCAGCAGACGGTGAGCCAGATCAACCAGTTGACTCAACAGATCGCTCAGCTCAACCTGCAGATCAGCAACCTGGAGGGTGTCGGCGAAAGTGCGGGCAGCTTCATCGACCAGCGCACGGAGCTGATCGATCAACTTTCTTCTCTGGTCGATGTGAACGTGATTCCCACCGACAATACGCTCACGCTGACAACCGCCAACGGCACCGCTCTCGTATCTGGATCGCAGAGTTTTCAGCTCTCCACGCAGCCCGATCCCACCGGCCTGCAGCGCATCTACGCGCAGGGCAAAGACATCACTTCAGGAATTGTCTCCGGCCAACTTGGCGGCGAACTACAGGCGCGCGATCAGCAGATTCCCGCGCTGCAGAGCCAGCTCGACACGCTGGCTGCGGGCCTGGCCAATTCCTTTAATACCGCGCAGGCAGGCGGATTCGATCTGAACGGCAATGCGGGTACGCCCCTGTTCAACCCTCCGCCAGCCGGCGGGACGGGCGCAGCCTCCAGCCTTGCGGTCGCAATCACCGACCCTGCGCTGCTCGCCGCCAGCTCCGACGGCACCGTCGGCAGCAACGGCAACGTGGAAGCCATGTATGCGCTGCGCAATCAGGGGATCATTCAGGGGCAGACTCCAACCGTCTACTATTCTGGAATCGTCTTCAATGTCGGCACCGCCTCGGCCAATGCCAACGCCGAACAGAACGCCTCCAGCCTGGTGCTGCAGCAGTTGAACGATCAGCGCGCCTCGATCTCCGGCGTTTCGCTCGATCAGGAAGCAGCCAACCTGGTTCAGTTCCAGCAAGCGTATGCTGCCTCAGCGCAGGTGGTTTCGACGATCAACTCGATGATGCAAACCGTGATCAATATGAAGACGTCTTAACGTGTGTTTTTCTTAACTTTTATGAGAGTGAATCCAAATCCGTATCCCGACTTGCTCCAGATCCTGCAGCAGACGCAACAGCAGGTGAATACCGACTTGCAGCAGATTGCGTCAGGGCGAAGTGTCAACGCGCCGTCGGACGATCCTGCGGCGGCCGCGTTATTGGTGCAAAACGCCGGTCAGACCACGGAGACGGACCAATTCCTGCGCAGCGTAAGCAGTGCACAGGGCGAGTTGCAGAACGCGGACTCAACCTTGAACTCGGTCGTAACCGCCCTGCAGCGCGCGATCAGCCTGGGAGTGGAAGGTGCCAACGGCACCCTGAACAGTTCGGATCGGTCGGCGATCGCGGTCGAGGTGCAGGGCATTCAATCGCAGATGCTCAGCCTCGCCAACCTGTCCTACCAGGGCAACTACGTTTTCGCGGGGACGGCCACCAACACCGCGCCCTACGTGCTCGACGCGACCAGTCCGTCCGGCGTGAAATACGTGGGAAACAGCGGAGTGAACACACTCACGGTAGGCCAGAATTTCGCCATCAAAACCAACTTACCGGGCTCCGAGCTGTTTTCAACTCCGGGCCACGATGTTTTTCAAGCGCTCCAGGATCTCGTCACGGGCCTGCAGAATGGCGACACCACCGCCATCGGGACGGCCGTGTCCGAGATTAACGACTCTTCCAATTACATCAACCAACAGCGCGTTTTCTACGGCAACGCGGAAAACCAGCTGAATTCGCAGACGACCTTTCTCAATAGCGAACGCACGCAACTGGCACAGCAGGAGAACACCCTGGGCGGAGCCGACCTTTCCCAGGTCATCAGCAACCTGGTGAATGCGCAGACCGCGCGGCAGGCGACATTGCAGGCGGTCGGTCAAACCGAGCCCATCAATCTCTTCAACTATCTTCCCAAGTAGCCGAGTTGAATAGTTCGAGCCGGGCGCGCGAGAATGTTCTAAACAACTCGCTTGCAACAATCGTGAACGTGTTTGGCTGGAAATTTATTGCTGAACGGCGGAGGTGTCAGAGTGTCTGGCGAGACCGGCTGGCCCACTCCGCGGCCGCTTCTACGCGGGTACATTCTTGCTCCAGGCGAGCGCGCTCACGCAGCAGGGCAGAGTGAATCGAGGGCAGCAGGGCTTGCAAGCGCTGGACATTCACCCGGTATGCGTTGAGAGCCTGCTCAACTTCGGGAGCTCTTTCGAGCGGCAATGAGCGCAGGCATTCCGCCGCCTGCTTAAGTTCGGAGAGCAGGGCCGACATCTGATGCGGAGTGGCGGCAGGCGCTTCTACAGAAGATTCGTCTGAATTGGGACGAATCTCGTTCGGGCGAAACTGATTTGGTTGAGCCTGACTTGGCCGACCATGATTGGGATGAACCTGATCGATCAAAGAAATAAGGCGCGAGTTGCTCTCCTGCAGATTTTTTGCAACTTGATGCGCGGGCAGCGGGGTCATGCATTCCACTCTGCCAGGGAGCGAGGCTGATTTTCCGTTGGCGGCTGTGCAGGTTCGAGATTCTGGCTCGCTGCCGCGCTTGATAGATCGGCTTCACGCCACGCCTCGTAGACCTGCATGACACAGGAAATCTGTTTCTCGAGTTCAGCTACGGATTGATGGGCGTGGGCATCGAGCAACCCGGTGCGCACCTGGTTATAGAAACGATCCAGTTGCTCCGCCACGGCGCCGCCCTGATCCCTATCGAGCGTGCCCTGTAAGTGGCCAATCACCAGGATGGCATGATTGATTTCGCGAGTGCGGGTTTCGATGTCGTTTCGCTTCAGGGCGTCGACGGCTCGCCGCAAGTCGTCGAGGCACTGTTCGTAAAGGAGAATGACCAATTGCATTGGCCTGGCACCCTGCGCGGCAATCTGGCGATAGGAAGATCTTGCATTCATTCGGTCATAACCCTGAGGTCAGAATCGGATTGGTGGGGCTTGTCCCCGTACTGGAGGTCGAGGTTCCCAGCGATCCCAGCACCTGGGTGATCTGCTGCAGAAGCAAAGGGTATGACTGCAACGAGGCGTTTACGGCGTCGTACTGGCTCGTCAGCTGCGTCTGCTCGGCCGTCAGTTGGGTCTGAAAGTTCGTGATGTTAGTGGCGAGATTTTGCAGCGTCGTCTGGTTCTGCGCCAGATCCACGTTCAGTGGGCCAGTGGTCGGATCCGTTAGTCCGGTCAAATCGGAGTTGAGATTGTTGGCAAAGCCGGTGGAGGAGGCGTTCTGGAAGAAGCTCTGGACCGCCGCGGGATTGGCGGCGAGAACATCGCTCAACGTTTGGCCGGCGGCGTTCTTACCCAAGGTGAGAGTACCGTCGTTGTTGGTGTTGATGCCGAGCGACTCGAGATTGACGTATCCGCTATTGCTATTGAGGGGCAGCGAGTAGGCGGCATCGGCCAGCAGGGTCGATTGCAGCGTGCGCAATGACGCGTCGCCGCCCGCCGGCCCTTCGTTGTTCGTGACAGGATTCACGGTGTACTGAGTATTGATGTCGTTGATGACAGTGTTGTAAGCGGAGATGAAGTCGTTAACCGCCGATGTGATCTGGCTTTGATCGACGCCAACCGTGAGTTGCACCGGCGTGCCTGGAGCTGAACTCAACAGGTTCAGCGTTACTCCCGGAATCGCTCCATTTACCGTGTTGCTGGCGCTGCTGAAAGGCACACCATCGATGCTGAACGAGGCGTTCGCTCCACCCACCGGCGCATCGAAGGTCAAAGTCGTCGTGTTGTTAGGAAGGGTGGAGGAGGAGAGAGATACCGCGCCGGTAGTGCCGGTGGCCTGACTGTAGATCGCGAGCCGCGCGCCGCTGGCGTCGGTCACGACACTGGCTGTGACTCCCCAATTGTTGGCATTGCTTTGGGTATTGATGTAGCTGGCCAAGGTGTTGAGCGTGTCATTGGTGCCGGCCGTGATGTGAATGTCGTGCGTGGTTCCGGTGGCGCCGCCAACTTGCAGCTGGATGTCGCCGCTGCCGGCGCCGTCCAGAATCGACGCGGTGGCGTTGGGTATGCCTTCCGTATACAAAGCGCCCGTGGTAGCCAGGTTGTTGACGATGATGTTGTGGCTGCCGGGCGTAGCTGAGATCTGAGCGGTCGCGGTGAGGATCGCAGGCTGGGACGAAGTGGCCGTCTGATTGACGAAAACGCCTACTGGATCAGATAACGCCTGGACTGCCGTCGCGAGATGCCCGAGATCGTTGTTAATCGCCGTTAATGCGATCGCCTGACTCTGCAGAGTCGCCTGCTGGTTTTGCCACACGGTCAAGGGCCCGCTCTGCGCGGTAATAATCTGCTGGACAACTGACGATACGTCGATGCCTTGGCCCGAAAGAATGGACGCGGGATTTAAGCTAACGCCCATTGGATTTTCCTCCTGCGGTTCCAGCCTGCTCTTGGGGAGCGGACTGTCGCTTCAATTCCTGCGAAATCTGCTGCGCCAGGTCGAGAAGTTGCCGCGGCGGTACTTGCAAAACCACAGTACCTTCATGATCCACGAACTGGTAGACCACAATCTCGCCCGGCGGTTCTAACTGCACTTTGACGACATCTTGTGGAACGCTGGCTATGGAAGGAGCATTTTGTGTTGGCTGCGTTTCCCCGCCTGAACCGCTTCCCGGCAACGGAATCGCGGGTGCGTTGCTGGAACGCACCTCTCCTTGATCGACTTGAGTCTCTGTCGAGGGTCGAAGCTGCGCTGTTGGGCCGATGCTCATATTGAGCCACCCACCGAGCCACCCGGGGTAAGAACCGGAAGGAGGCGGGCTCGACCGCCTCCTTCCGCAACGCGATTACTTTATCCGAGCAGCTTCAGAACGAGCTGCTGTTGCTGGTTGGCCTGGGCCAGCGCGGCGATGCCGGTCTGCTCTAGGATCGAGTACTTCGTCAGGCTGGCCACCGCAGCCGGGATGTCGGCAGCGGTGATGGTGTTTTCCGCCGAAGTCAGGTTCTGCACCTGGCTGTTGATCACGTTGCTGGCGGCGGTCAGCCGGTTGACGCTGGCGCCCAATGTGCCGCGAACGCTGGCGATGTTCGCGATTGCCGCACTGATGAGCGTCAACGTGGATTGAGCATTGCCCTGAGTTGTGATGTCGGCGCCGGCTGCATTCAGGTTCACTGAATTGCCGCCTGAGCCGTTCGTGATACCACCGGTGTTCAGAGCCCCGATCTGCACCTGAATCTGGCTCGATCCTACCGCGGTCGCGTCACTCAGGAAGATGTTGGTCGGAGCCGCAATGCTGGTCGAGCTTGGATTGGTGAAGGTTCCCGCCACCGTCTCCGTATTAGTCGAATCCACCTTAATGTTGCTGCTGTTATTCGGATCGGTGATGACCAGATTGCCAGCGGAGTTCAGATACGCCGTCAGACCGGCCGGATCGGTGGCCGGATTGTTGATGGCGCTGAGCAAATCTCCGATGGTATTGGTGTTTCCAGCGTTGGCAGTGTAAGTGAAAGACTTGCCGCCCGCGTCGAAGGAATATACAGCGTTGGCACCAAGAGTTGTAGCCGTCGTCAAGCCGGCGACATTGCCGACCAACTGGTTGAGGTTGGTGACGGCAACGCCGGTCGTATTCGGGGTCGTGAACGTCGTGGGAGCACCTGCCACAGCTGCTCCCAGAATGGTGTCGGTGGTCTTGGCAACTATGTTGTTGCGATCTTGAGGATCGGTGATTTGCAGAACACCGTTGACCAGGGCCGCCTTGGCGCCCACGGTCGTATCGGAGTTGATCGCGTTGATCAGATCCTGCACCGTGGAAGTTGCTGCTGCGTTGGCGCTAAATGCGCCGGTGGTGGCGTGAACTGTCTCCACCAGAGCCTCGTCGTTGTTGTTATGCAAATCGGTGACCTGCAATGCTCCGGCCGGGGTCAGCGTGGCTTGATAGCCGGTGTGGCTGGCGTCAGTACCGGTCACGGTAAAGTGTGCCGTGGCAGCGCCCGTATTGATAGCAGTTTCCAATTCACCGACTGTCGTGGCGGCCGTGGCGGTGTAGATTGTGGTGCCGCTCGCCCTGGTCGACGTGTAGATGGTTCCGGAGGCGATCACCGTCGACGCGGTCAGGCCGGTATTGGCGCTGGTCACTTCGTTGAGGTTCGCTCCCTGAGTAGGTGCTGCCGTGTAGGTGAAGGTAGTTCCGCCCGACGTGATCGAAGTGCTTTGGCCCACGGTCAGCACGTCGCCCAAAGCCAGAGCGCCCGACGATCCGGTTGGGGCATTCTGCGCGTTCAGGTTGGGCGCGGAGCCATTCTGAAATACTTGCTGGCCGTTGTAAGTCGTGCTGCTGCCGACCCGGTTGATTTCCGCCAGGATCGACGAATATTCAGCCTGCAGAGCGGTGCGTTGCGCGTTGGAAACCGTTCCGGTGGCTGATTCGGTGGCCAGTGTGATCGCGCGGTTAAGCAAGGTGGTCACCTGGGCGAGCGCGCCATCGGCGAGCTGCAATTCGCCGACGCCGTTGTTGGCGTTGCTCACGGACTGCGTGAGGGCCGTTACGTTAGCCTGCAAGCCGTTCGCGATGGCCAGGCCGGCGGCGTCATCCGCGCCGGTGTTGATGCGCGATCCAGAAGATAGTTGCTGCAGGGTTGTCTGCAGGGCATTGTTGGTGAGAGTCAGTTGGTTTTCCGCCGCTAACGACGGAATGTTATTCAAAATACCGAGAGGCATAATGTTTCTCCCTTAGTGGAACGGTCCCGCCGTCTTCATTCTTGGGACGTTCTCCACAGCATCGAATCTGCGGAGTTCCTGTTCCATTTCGTGCTAAGGGAACCCGCATGTCTTTTGTTCCATCGGCAATTTTTCCGCTTGCTTTAGCCCTCTGCTGGGGCCTGCGTCTCTCGGTCGTAATCCGAAGGTAATGACATTTCCCCGCTCGCGGCATGATGTCTGGCTCATTCGTGCCGATGTTCCCCGTAAGGGATCGTGCGCCCGGCGCGGACCATTGCCGCTGAAGAAACAAGGAAGAAGGGGAGAATGATTCACCTTACACGCCTGCACAACAAACCCCTGATCATCAATTCGGACCTGATCAAGTTCGTGGAGCAATCTCCCGACACGATCATCACGCTGACCACGGGGGAAAAAATTGTAGTGCTGGAGAAGCCCGACGAAGTGCTGGGGCGGGTGATCGAATTCCGGCGTTCGGTTCTACACGGACTCTGTGGCGCCTGGGATTCGTCGCCCTCGCATGCCCATCCGCCGCGGACAGCTGAGTCCGGCAGCGCAGAACCGGAGAAGTAGGCGTGGACAAATCCAGTCTTGGCGGGATCATCCTCGCGGTGGGCGGAATCCTGGCGGGCTTGCTGATCGAAGGAGGAAATATTCGCCAGATCCTGCAGCCCACCGCGGCGATGATCGTATTTGGAGGAACAATCGGAGCGGTGATGCTGCAGTTTCCTCTGCCCGTCGTGATGCATGCCGTGCGGCGTCTGGGTTCGGTTTTCGTCAGCCCCAAGCAGGTTCCGCAAGACACCATCGCACGCCTGGTCGAATACGCACAGAAAGCACGCCGCGAAGGTATTGTGTCGCTCGATGCGGAGTTGCCGCGGATTGAGGAGCCTTTCCTCAAGAAGTCGCTCATGCTTGCAGTGGACGGAACCGAGCCGCAGGAACTGCGCAAGATCATGGAACTGGAACTCGACAACCAGGCTGAATACGAAGAGCAGGTGCCTCAGGTTTTCGAGTCGGCGGGCGGGTTCGCGCCCACCATCGGAATCATCGGAGCCGTCCTGGGGCTCATTCAGGTGATGCAGCATCTCGACAAGATTGACGAGGTGGGGAAAGGCATCGCCGTCGCATTTGTAGCCACGATCTACGGTGTCGGCTCGGCCAACCTTATCTATCTTCCGGTGGCGGGAAAAATGAAGCTGCGGATTCGAGAAGAGCAGATCACGCGTGAAATGACGCTGGAAGGCGTTGCTTCGATTTTAGAGGGGATGAATCCGCGCATCCTGGAGACAAAACTCCTGGGCTTCATGGTGGATGCTGAAGGCCCGAAAGCAGATGAGCCAGGCGAGGAGGAAGTGAAATGAGCCGGCGAAAACGCAACCGCGCCCACGCCAATCACGAACGGTGGCTGGTTTCGTATGCAGACTTCATCACGCTCCTGTTTGCCTTCTTTGTCGTCTTGTATTCGTCGGCGCAAGTGGACAAACGAAAGGTCGGCAAGCTTGCCCTTGCCATTCAGGTTGCATTTCAGGAATTGGGTGTGTTTCCCGCTTCTACTTCGCAGGTCCCGCTCAATCCCAATGAGCCAATGCCGTTCAACCCGGTGCAGGCGATCGAAAATGTCAAACGAAACGGGGATCTTTCACGAATCGTTTCTTCGCCCAACAACATGCTAGGTGCCGCAGAGGATGAAAATCTCACCATGCTGCAGACGCAACTGCAGGAGGCGCTTCGCCACGAGATTGCCATCCATACGATTGCTCTTCACCGAGAAACAGAAGGCCTGGTGATTAGCCTGCGCGAATTCGGATTCTTCGATAGCGGGTCCGCAGAGCTGAAGCCATCCGCAATGACGGCGCTGGACCGTATTGCCGCCCTCTTGGCCATTCGAACCTGCCAGGTGCGTATTGAAGGACACACCGACAATGTCCCGATTCACACCGCCCACGTGGCGTCCAACTGGGAGCTGTCCACCGCCCGGTCCACCGAGTTAGTGCGACTCCTGATTCAACACTATGGTTTTTCGCCAGAGCGGCTTTCGGCGGCGGGGTACGCGGAGTACCACCCCATTGCAGACAATAAGACGGCTCAGGGACGCGCGCAAAATCGCCGCGTCGACCTAGTTGTGCTGGCGGAACAGCCGCGGCAGAGGCCATTGCCCGTGCCGGACTCCGCGAAGCCGACGCCCGGTATTCCCTGAGTCTCCGGGTTTTCGCGAGAAACTCCAGCCCCGCGACTTCTGTATCGCTAAAGCCCCACCTCTTCATAGCCGATTAAAACTCTGGCCCTTTCCGAGTAAGCAAAGGCGGTTGGCATAGGCATTTCTGATGATGAGCAATGCGAGTTTGCGAACCAAACTGACGGCGGGCTTTGCACTCCTCATTCTGGCGCTTCTTGCGAACAGCCTGGTCGGGTATTTCTCGGTCGAGAAACTGGTCGGAGCGACTGAAGCTCTCAACGTGGCGGCGGAAAAGCGAAAACTGGCGATATGTCTGAAACTCAACTCTGAAGCGGAACGCGCCGGGGTACGGAAATACCTATTGGGCAGCGATGACATGAGCGAACTCAATATGGGTCGCTCTGATTTTAAGAAGAACAGCCAACAACTCGAGTCGCTGCTCGCCACGCCTGAAGGTAGGGCACTCTTCGCTTCCCTCATCCAGGCGAATCTTCAGTATGAGCAGATTCTCAGTCGAATGATTCAGCTTCGACAAGATGGCAAAACGAGCGAAGCTATTTCGCTCTGTCTAAGCGCGGAGGCGAATGCAGCGCGACAGGCGGTCAACAGCGCCTTCGACGAGATGGTGGCACGGCAGGAACGGAACTGCTCGGCTGCGCTCGCACAAAAGCAGCAAGCCGAAAGTCAGGCGCGAGTTGTGCTACTAAGCGTTGCCTTACTTGGAATCATGGTAGGACTCGCAGTCACCGTCTTCGTTCCACGCAGCATTTCGCTGGCGATCTCTTTCATGATTGCCTTCATCCAGGAAATTGCCAACAACAATCTCTCGGTGACGGACCTTGAAAACACCTCGCAGGACGAACTCGGTCAGGCAGCCTCGGCTCTTAACACAATGAAAAACAGCCTACGCGGCCTGATCGAAACGATCGCGCGTACTGCGGAGCACGTCGCCAGCGCGAGCGAGGAGATTTCTTCGTCAGCGAGCCAGCAGGCCTCAAGCGCAGACACACAGAAGGGGCAAGCCACGCAGGTAGCAGCAGCCATGCAACAGATGTCAGCCACTGTGCATGAAGTATCAGACAACTCGAACCGTGCGTCTGAAGCATCGCGCCAGGCTGCAGATACGGCCCGTGAAGGCGGCGTCATTGTGGAGGAGTCCTTGACGAAGATGCGGAGCATCGCCGACTCAGTCAGTTCAACTGCACAGAAAGTCGAGGAATTGGGCAAGAGCTCCGACCAGATTGGCCGGATCATCGGGGTCATTAACGACATCGCTGATCAGACAAATCTGCTGGCCCTGAATGCCGCCATCGAGGCGGCAAGGGCCGGCGAACAGGGCCGCGGATTTGCTGTTGTCGCCGATGAGGTGCGCAAACTCGCGGAACGTACGACGGCTGCGACCAAGGAAGTAGCGCAGATGGTGGAGAGCATCCAGACTGAAACCACCACGGCCGTCGCCGCGATGCACGAGGGCACCAGGCAGGTTTCGGACGGCGTGCAGACAACCACTCGGGCCGGGGATTCACTAAAGAAGATCATCCAGATGTCGGAGCAGGTCGGCGAAATGATCAGTCACATTGCGACCGCTGCAACCGAGCAGGCATCGGCCACCGAACAGGTGAACCAGAATGTCGAGCAGATTACCCGGCTGGTGAGCGAGTCCGCGATCGGAGCACAGCAATCTGCGAAAGCCTGCCAGGACCTCTCAGGGCTCGCTCTGGATTTGCAGAAGACGGTCACTGCTTTCAACCTCGCGGGGAACAACAACGCCGAACGCGACCATCGACGGATTGAACATATAGCGCACCGTCGCTCTCTTAAGAACAGCAAAACGTTTGCGGCGAGTGCGAGCTGAGAGACGCCCTCGCGACGTTAGGAATGAAGCCCATGGAGATCAAGACCAACGGAAAGGCGAATTCCAGTGCTACCAACCCGGCGAAGCAGGACCAAACTTCCGGTGAGTTGCAGCTGGTGAGCTTTCACGTCGGACAAGAAGAATTCTGTCTGGAAATTCTGCGGGTGCAGGAGATCATCCGGATCCAGCAGCTCACGCGTGTGCCGAATTCTCCCGACGCGATGGACGGCGTCATGAATCTCCGGGGAAAGATTATTCCGGTCGTTGCGCTGCGCAAACGTTTTGGTCTTGAGCGGCTTCCCTACGACAAGCAAGCCCGGATCGTCGTGATTGAAGTAAAAGGCACGGTGCTCGGGCTGATCGTGGATTCGGTTTTGGAGGTTTTACGCATTCCGGCGGATACGGTCGAGCCCCCGCCTCATCTCGGAAAAGTCAGGCAAGAGTACGTCTCGGGAGTCGGAAAAGTCGGCGACCGGCTTCTGATTCTGCTCGATGTCGATCGACTCGTGAACCCCGAAGGTCTGATGTCCACGCAACCCGAGCAAGATGTGCCGGAGCTGGTGAAGGAATGAAGAAATGAACGACGACTTCGCACAAGATCCGGCGCTGGTTCGAGACTTTCTCGTGGAGTCGGAAGAACTTTTGCAGCGAATGGACGAGGACATGGTGGCTCTGGAATCGGCTCCCAAAGATGAGGATTTGCTTAACCGAATCTTTCGCGCGATCCACACCATCAAGGGCACCTCCGGTTTTCTGGGATTTGACCCTGTTGTGCGACTGAGCCACCGCACCGAAGATGTCTTGAACGTTCTGCGACGTGGCGAGGCGACGCTCGACCGCCGCTGCATGGATGCCCTGCTGGCTGCGCGTGATCAGTTAGGCGTCATGCTCCGCGATATCAGCCAGGGAGGGCTCCGGGAATACAGCATCGACGCCCTACTAGCTGAGTTGGACGAAGCCCAGAAGCCGCCGATTCCTCCACCTCCCCTCGGCGAATTGCTGGTGAAAGATCAGATCATCTCACGCGACACGCTCGGAGCCCTTTTGAACGAGCAAGAGAAGGCCGAAGAACCGCGCCGACTTGGAGAACTGGTTGTGGAGAAGGGCCTCGCTTCACCTGTGCAAGTGGGTGACGCACTCGCGCGGCAAAAAGACATGGCCGGCGGCGCAAACGGCTTTCAGACCATGCGAGTGGAAGCCCGCAAACTTGACGAGCTCATCAATCTGATCGGGGAGTTGGTGCTGGAGCGCAACCGCCTGACTCGACTCAGCCGCGATTGCTCGATGGGCAAGCTTGCGCAGGTCGATCTCGATGCCTCACTTGGGCAATCCAGCGCGCGTCTCAGCTTCATTACCGATGAATTGCAAAGCGCAGGACTGAAAACGCGGATGGTCCCGATAGAGACCGTCTTCCGGCGCTTTCCGCGATTGGTTCGCGACGTCGCGCGCACCCTGCAGAAAGATGTACGTCTGCTCATTGAAGGCGAAGACACCGAGCTCGACAAGACCATGGTCGAACTCATCGGAGATCCGCTGGTGCACCTCGTGCGTAACTCGCTCGATCACGGGATTGAAGGTCCTGACGTACGTGAGAAGGCGGGCAAGCCGAGGCAGGGAACGATTCGCCTGGAAGCGCGCCAGGAAGGGGATCAGATTGTCATCAGCATTTCCGATGACGGTGGCGGCATTAGTCCAGAGCGCATCGGTAAAAAGGCCATTGAAAAGAGACTGGTAACCGCGGAGCGGCTTCGGCTCCTGAGCACGCGAGAGATTCTCGATTTTATTTTCCTGCCAGGCTTCAGCACTGCGGAAAGAACGAGCGATCTGTCGGGGCGTGGCGTGGGCATGGATGTTGTGCGCTCGAACCTCAAAAAGCTCAACGGTACGGTCGAAATCGACAGCCGTGTGGGCGAAGGGACCTCCGTTTTCCTGCGGCTCCCTCTTACTTTGGCGATCCTCCCAGTTTTGCTTGTACAAGTCGCTGACGAAATCTATGCCCTGCCGCTGCGCTCGGTAGTTGAGACGGCGCAGGTCAACTTCGAGCGCGTGCACCTGGTCGAAGGCAGCGAGGTGTTGTGTCTGCGCGATGAAACGCTGCCACTCATCCGGCTCGGGCGAATCTTCGAAAGCGACCGAAATCCGCTTCAGAACGAGGCTGCAGGCACGCGACAGACAGCGCACAAAGTTGTGATTCTGGGCATTGCGGAAAAAAGAGTCGCGCTGCTCGTCGATCACCTCATCGGGCAAGAGTCGACGGTCGTCAAGCCGCTCGGAAGTTTTCTCCACCAATGTTCCAGCCTTGCCGGAGCCACCATCAGCGGAGATGGCCGCGTACGGCTGGTGCTCGATCCGGCTGGATTGCTCGCGGCTTCTCAGAGCGTGACGCCAGGTTTCAGAAAGGTCTCAGCATGACGAGTGCGCCGCAGTCGGCAGTTGCTCTTGAAGGGCCGCCGGATCCGGAGCTCGTGCGGATTCGCGACCTTATCTATCAAGTCGCCGGTATTTTCCATCCTGACAATAAGCTTCGCCTCTTGCTGGATCGGTGTGGCCGTCGCATGAAGGAACTCAAGAGCCAGAGTCTGCGCGATTACTTCGAATGCCTGACAGTCAAGCCGATCCGGCAGGCCGAGTTGGTGGCGCTGCTGAACGAGATCACCATCGGCGAAACCTGCTTCTTCCGCAATCAGCCGCAACTGGATGCTCTGCGGCAGATCGTTCTTCCCAAGATCATTGAGGCCAAAGCCAAGCTCCCGATCAAGAAAATGCGTATCTGGAGTGCGGGTTGTTCGACAGGGGAAGAACCTTACACCCTGAGCATGATGATGATGGAGGAAGCCCACGGGCGGCTCAAGGATTGGACAATTGAAATACTCGCCACCGACCTGAACGAACGCTCTCTCGCCCACGCGAAAAACGCCGTCTATGGCAACTACAGCACACGCAATCTTCCGGTTCACTATCGCCAGAGGTACTTCATCCCCGCCGGAGATCAGTTGCAGGTTCAACCGGCGGTGCGTTCGAACATCAGCTTCAGCCGCCTGAATCTCTCCGACGATGCGCGCATGACGTTCATGAAGGGCCTGGACATTATCTTCTGCTGCAACGTCCTCATTTATTTTGACCTGGCCTCCAAGAGGAAGGTGATTCAGCACTTCTACAACGACCTTTTGCCCCACGGCTACCTCTTCCTGGGACATTCCGAGTCGCTCTACGGTGTCAGCGACGACTTCCGCCTCGTTCACTTGCCGGGCGCCACCGCGTATGTAAAGGGTGACCGCAGTGTGGCGGGAAGGTAGGAGAAACATGAATACGGCTGCGACCAAGGCAACTCTACTCACACGACTCGACGGACTACGGCAGATTCCCACGATTCCCGCCGTGTTGGCGCCACTGCTCCGCTACCTGCAACAACCGATGGAGCAACTCGACGTGCAAAAGGTTACCGACTTGATCGCCCAGGACAAATCGCTGGCAGCACAGTGTCTTCAAATGGCGAACAGCCCGTTGTTTGGACGCTGGCAAAAAGTCGACTCGCTGCGCGGAGCAATTGTCGGTCTCGGATTTCAGCGGGTCAGCGACATCGCGATGTCCTGCGGCGTACTCAACATGATGCCCCGCAACGCCGGGATCGATCCGGTTTCGTTCTGGGAGCATTCTCTGGGATGCGCCCTGGTGTCGCGGCATTTTGCCCGCAAGATCTCATTCTCCGATCCCGGCAAAGCCTATCTGGCAGGCTTACTTCACGATCTCGGCATCATCGTCAACCTCTGGGTCCTGCCGAAGGAATTCACCGAAGCGTTCCAATATGCGAAGGAGAAGGGAATCCCTCTCCATGAAGCGGAGCAATCAATTCTAGGTTTCACTCACAGTGAGAGCGGGCAGCTGCTGGCTGAACGGTGGGAGCTCTCCCCGGATTTGATTGAAGTTGTTGGACTGCATCATCGCCCGTCCGATTCACTCAATCACTCCGGCCTTGTGGCCCTGGTGGAACTGAGTGATCTGCTCTGCCGCGTTAGCGGCTTGAATTACGGCTATATCGAAAATCGCGAAGTGAACCTCCTCGAACAGCCGGGCTTCGCCATTCTGTCGCAGCAGTGCACAGGATTGAAGGATCTCGATTGGGCGCGCCTCACATTCGAACTCGATTCCTACATGGACGAAGTGCACTCGCTGGTGCATGCCATTTACCGGACATGAGTCAGGATGAACCAATCCAACCGTGCATCCGCGTATTGATCGTGGACGACAGTGCTTTCATGCGTACTGCGCTGACGCGCATGATCTCCTCCGAGGGTGGGATCGAGGTTGCAGGCACGGCCTGCAACGGGGCAGAAGCGCTCAGCAAGATTCCTGCTCTCGATCCTGATGTGGTCACCCTTGACGTCGAGATGCCAGGACTCAACGGCGTGGAGACGCTGCGCGCCATCATGAGCCGGTTTCCGCGTCCCGTCATCATGGTCAGTTCCGTCACTGAGAAGGACGCGGACGAAACTTTCGACGCTCTTGCGGCTGGAGCGTTCGACTACGTCCCAAAACATCTCTCCTCCAATTCACTCGATATCCTCCACATTCGCGAAGCTCTCATCACGAAGATCGAAGCTGCAGCGCACGTCCGAAGGTCTAGAATTGCTGTCGTTCCTCCGCGCAAGCCGGTGCAACCCTCAATGCCCGAATATCGGGCGTCTGACGCGATAACGCCGTCGATCGTTGCACTTGGCACTTCGACTGGGGGCCCAAAGGCCCTGCAGGACATTCTGCCGGTCTTTCCGAGAGATCTTGGCGTGCCGATCCTGATCGTGCAGCATATGCCCCCAGGATTTACCGGGCCGTTTGCGCAGCGTCTTAATGCTCTGTGCGCCATTGAGGTCTGCGAGGCGAAACATCAAGAGGAGATCCGGCCCGGCGTGGTTTACATTGCGCCGGCAGGGTTGCACATGACGGTGGAGCGCAATACCGACTCGCGGGCGGTGATTTCATTGAACGCACAGCATGAAGACTGCCTGCACGTTCCTTCCGTAGATGTCATGATGAAATCGGTTGCCGGTGCTTTTCGAAACTCGACTCTGGGCGTCATCATGACGGGCATGGGAGCAGACGGCGCCGAGGGGATGAGGGCGATCTTCAAACAGGGTGGGCTGACCATTGGGCAGGATGAGGCCTCTTGCGCAGTCTATGGCATGCCGCGAGCCTGCGCCGAACGAGGCATTCTGAACCGGATTGTGCCGCTCTCGCAAATTCCGGCGCAGATCATGCAAGCGACCCGCTATCGCAAGAGAGCTTAGGCAGGCGTTTCGTCATTTTCGTAGCAAACATTCTCTGTCCAATATTCGGTTCACTTTCTCGACGAGCAGATCCTTCGAAAATGGTTTCGGCAGCAGTTCATCTGAGCCGAGGCGTCGGTCCATCTGCTTGGCATAGCCAGTGACAAAAAGCGCTTTCAGTGCGGGGGTTTTCTCCCGAAGCGCCTTGGCCAGCATGCACCCATTCTGGTCGGGGAGGACGACATCGGTGAGGAGCAGGTCGACTTGGCAACCCCGCCGCTCGTAGCAATGAGTGGCTTCGGCGGCGTTCTTTGCCGGAATGACTTCGTAGCCAGCCGCGCGCAAGACCTCGCACGCTACTTCGCGAACAAATGTCTCGTCTTCGACGAGAAGTATCGTCCTGGATGAAGTGGGAAGCCTTCCTTCGATAACAGCATTCCAATTTGCCGGCGCTTGCGGCGTAGTGCTTTCTGCCATGTTCATAAGAATCGGTTCGGGTAGCAGGGTGCTGCAGAGCTCTGACTTCAGCTCCCGAGATATTGGGCACGTTGCCTACCAAAGCATTTGCTCGAAGGCCTTCAGGAAAAGTGGAAAAAATGCAGGATGTTGCAGGCTGGAATTTCCGAACGTGCCGATCGACATCTGAAGTGCAATCCCGATTCGGGACTATGCGGCGGAATTAAGACCGATTCGAGACTCTACACTCTACTCGTCGTCCCCTTCGCCTTATTTCGGAGCGGTGAGAATCGTGTCATTGGGATCGAGCACGATCTTGTGTATTCCCGCGGGAGCAGGAAGATGAAAGTTCGACTCGTCGCCATCGGCGAAGACGCGGCCCAACAGCATGGTTTGCTTACCCGAGATGACCCCGTAGACTGGAACGGATGTTATGAGATTCTTATCCGCCTCCTTCTGCAAAATGGTTCCCGAAACGATTGTGCTCTTTTCCTTGGGCGTGAATTTGACGGACTTCAATTCGAGACGCGGCAAAGATGTGCCATTAATCCAGCCGTCGAGAAACCAATCCAGTGAGTCCTTGCCTTCGTAACGGAGCGAGGATGGAAGCTCCTTGGCAAACACGTCGAGCATTTCAGCGGTGCTGATCGACCTGCCTTCGTATTGCTGCCTCAGCTTGAAAAGTGCACGCACAAAAGGCTCGTCGGTGCTGCCCCCGGCGCGTCCCTTGCCAAGGTTCTGGTGCTCGGCGTCCCGCATCATCGTCCGCAACATGTGAAACAACCAGGTTCCACGCCCGTAGGTAATGGCCTCATATCCGGAAGGGAATCTCGAAGACAACAATCTGGTTCCGAGCGTTACCGGGCCTTCTTCTCCCGGAGATACTCCATCTTTATTCTTATCGACCAGATCCTGCCGGTATTTCTCCATGATTTGGCGAAAGGCTACGGGATTCTTTTCCTGAAGCATCATTAGCGCGCAGTAGTTCGCAAGTCCCTCGGATAACCATTGATCATGATAGGTGCTCCAGGTGATGAGATCGCCCCACCATTGATGCGCCGTCTCATGAGCCGGGATCATCTGGTGCAACGAGATGCGGAAGGGTTCGAAATGGAGTTGCTCGCGCTCTTGATTCGTGAGAAAGGCATAGGAGGAGAGAAAGATCAACTCGGGCCACCCTTGACTGTCGCCGCCCGGCATTTGAGTGAGCGCAAGGCGACTGTAAGGATAGGGTCCAAATCGCTCCGCATAGTAGGCGATCGCCTGCGCCGCTTCGTCCGCGACCGTACTTTCATTCTGCACCGGAGACGGCTGAGCAGGCACGACTAGCTGCGGGCTGCGAGGAATGATTTCGCTCGGAGGCGGCTCGATCACCTGAATCCGTGCGCTCGGGAAGGATCGCTCAACACCCTCGGTCGCATAAGCCTCGACCACAACCTTGCCCGCCTTGGCGGTCGCTTCTTTGTACTTGCCAAGGTTGAAGCCAGCGATCGGAATCGGTCGTTCTGAAATCCAGCGTGAAGTTTGCAGCCCCTTTGCGGGGACGGCCCCTTCGGGAGGCGGAGACAATTTGCCCGTGGCTACCAACGTCCATCCGGGAGGATAGGTGAATTCCAGGTCGAAATCGGCCATGGCCATGCCGCGGTTCGGGTACCAGGTTCCTCTCGCTCCCACATAAAGCAAACCGCTGCCGGCTTCCGCCAAGACTTCACCACCGTAGGTGAATTCAAGTTCAATTCGTTGTCCCGCGGGAGCAGCCTCGGGCAGAATGACCGCCAAAATATCGTTTCCCCGCCGCGAAAGCTGCGTGCCATCGACAGCAGGGTTGTGAATAAACTCGACAGCTTTGCCGTCAATGGTCACGCTCTCGACTTGCAGAAATCGGGACAACTCGAACAACAACGCGCGAGCTCCACCTTCTTTCACCTCTAGTTGCACGCGGGCATGGGAGTGAATTTGCTTGGGCGGTTGAACTTCGGTGCGGATCGTGTACCGGCGGGCAGCGATCCAGTCTTCGCGCGGCCCTGGATTTCCGGGGCTGGAACTGACGTTGACGTTTCTCAGTCCAGACCCTGGCGGTGTCGGAGAAAATGATGTCCACACGTCGTAGTAGCTGAAACCGCTTTCTGTTGTCTTGGCTTGCCCGACTTCCACGGATTCGGCTGCGATGGAGTCGTAGATCACGTCAAAGACGCCTAATTTTGTGCCTTGAACACGAGCGTGAAGGAAGCGGTCGGTGATATTACCGAACGAATTCACATTCGACGATGGCTGCTCGATTCCGTTTACGGGGAGCAGGCGGCTGAAGCTCAGCATCAGCCTCATCGCGTCGGTCGGGGCAAGATTGACGGCGGTTGAACTCCAATGGTCTAGGAATTCCTGTTTGTTGTCGCCGACAGCTCGCAGGTCGGGGCGCATGTCGGCCGCTGCGTCATCATTGAAGCGAAAATATGCGGTCGCGAAGTGCTCTTCCAGAATTGCCATACCGGTGAACAGGCTCATCGACCTTCGCTCTACCTCGCTGGGAGGAACGATCAGCACTTCGCCCTCGCCCTCGAAGAACGCGCCAGTGATCCTGCCCATGACGTCTTCGGTGAAACCGATAGTGCCGTCCTCCAGCGTGATGTGTATAGCGGAACGATCGAGACTCGCGCCGCGGACCTGGTAAATGCGGTTGGGATCCAAGCCGACCTGGCCCAGTTTCAAATAAAGCGCTTCAGCTGGTTTTGAGGAAATTGAGTTTTCACTGATTGCGAAAGACAAAAACCAGGGAAAAAACAGAACGACGGAAGCGACAGCAAACGCGAGTTCCCTTGCTTTGAATAGTACCTTCGTCACGTAATGAGCCCGCCCCACGTTGCTAGAATGCGCCTGAATGCGCCGAACTGTCATCATCCTCTTTATATGGATGCTTACGCTAGCGAATGCGTGGGCTGACACGATCCATCTAAAGAATGGACGTACCATTATTGCCGACCACGTCCGAGAAACCGGCAATCATTACGAATACGATGTTGGCGACGATTCGTACGCAATTCCCAAGTCGCTTGTAGATCGCGTGGAAGCCGGTGGATTGCCATCCCATTCATCTTCTTCGGCCGCCAAGATCGCCGATCTTCCCACCTTTGCTCCGGCCGACAGTCTTGCCAACGAGGGCGACTTATTTTCAAAAGTCGTGAAAGAAGGCAAAGTTGACGCCGATGCCCTCAGCAGCCTGGAGTCAAAGGGGAATGCAGAGCTGAGCGCCACAGCGAGCTTCATTGCCGGCAAGTTCGAGTTCGAACACGGGAACATTGCTCAGGCTCGCGCGTATTTCGATAACGCGCTCCGATTTCAGCCGGACAACTCGACGATCCTTATTTACTATGCGGCTCTCCTGGTGCGTACCGGCAATGCCATTCAGGCGCTCACGCTGTCGCAGCACGCGGTGCGTTCTGCGCCCCAATCGGCAGACGCTTACACCATGCTCGGATATACGCAATTTGCCTCGGACCACACGAAAGAAGCCATTTCTTCCTGGAAGCGGTCTCTGGAATTGCGCCCCGACTCAAAAGTCGAACAACTCCTCGCGAAGGCTCAACGTGAGGACAGCGTTGAGGCCGAGTTCAGTCGGCACGAGAGCAGTCACTTCGTGTTGCACTATGAAGGCCGGCAGACATCAGAAGCGTTTCGCGCTCAGATTCTGGGAGTTCTTGAAGCCGACTACGACGATTTGGCGCGTGACCTTGGCAATCCGCCGCGGGACAGCATTCTTGTAACCCTCTATACCGAGCAGGCTTTCTTTGATGTGACCCATGCGCCGAGTTGGTCGGGCGCGCTGAACGATGGCAAGCTCCGCATTCCTGTCAGTGGGCTGAGTTCTGTCACTCCCGAGCTGGCGCGAGTTCTGAAGCACGAACTGGCTCACTCCTTTATCGCTCAACTCTCCGGTGGACGCTGCCCACCCTGGCTCCATGAGGGAATCGCTCAACTGCTGGAACCAAAGAGCCTCAGCGGCGATGGGCATCAGCTCTCGCTCCTGTTCAAGGCCCAGCGCAACATCCCGCTCAATGCGCTGGAGGGTAGCTTCATGCGTTTCTCGGGAGTCGAGGCCTATGTTGCGTACGCGGAGTCGCTGGCTGCAGTTTCTTACATCAACGACACCTACGGCATGAGCGACGTGCAGCGCATCCTGCAACGAATCAGCCAGGGAAACTCAACCGAAGCTGCCTTGCGATCGACCATCCATTCCGACTACGGACAGTTCGAAACCGATCTCGCCAAATATCTCGCCGACAGATACGGCGAATAAGCCGAGTTTCGGGCCCAAAATGCATCGCAAGTCTTTGCACACCTCTGTCCGTTCCTCAGTATTTTTATCTATTGCTCTTAGAAATTAGGCTTTACTCAGACTCCGCCCGCGCTGTGGAAATCGTTTAAAATGCTGAAGCCCCCGTCCCAGCGGGCGCGCGCCATGGAGACCACTGGACCACTGAAAAAACTGGCTGGCCGATACGAGGTGAGGGAGATCCTCGGCCAAGGCGGCATGGGCCTGGTCTATCGCGCCTACGACACTGTAGTTCGCCGCGAAGTCGCAGTAAAAACCATCCTCGACATACCGGACCCTGCGTCTCTGCAGCTGTTCTACAAGGAATGTGATGTCCTGGCTTCGATGAGCCATCCCAATATTGTTGAGATTTTCGATATCGGAGAATTTGAGGACGAAGGGAAAAAGAAACCTTATTTCGTGATGCCACTGCTGCCCGGCACAACGCTGGATCATTTCATCCGGAAGGCCAGCCATCGTCTGACGGTTGAGCGAACAGTCGAAATCATGACGCAGACCTGTCGAGGATTACAGGCCGCGCATGAACGAGGCTTGGTGCACCGCGACCTGAAGCCGAGCAACATCTTTGTGATGGAGGATGACTCGGTCAAGATCATTGACTTCGGCGTGGCGCATATGGCGGACTCGCACACCACGCGAGCGCAAAAGGGGACATTGCTCTACATGTCGCCGGAGCAGATTCAACTCAAGCCGCTCACCGCGGCTTCGGACATTTTTTCTTTAAGCGTTGTTTGCTACGAGGCTCTGAGCGGGAGGCATCCATTCCAAAGGGCGCGGGCGGATGAAGTGGTCGAGGCAATTCTGCATCAGATTCCGCCACTGGCCTCGGAATTGAATTCTGCGATCGCGCAGCCCATCAGCCGCGTGGTGCATAAAGCCATGGCAAAGCAGCCGTGGCACCGATTCTCGAGTGCACGGGAATTCGGTGACACACTTGCCAAGGCGCTGCGAAACGAGCCGATCGACTTTTTTGATCCCGAGCGTACGAGGCCTCGCTTGCAGCGTGCGACCAAAGCGCTGGCCGATGGCGATCTTCAGTTTGCCGGCGAGATTCTCGGAGAGCTCGAAGCCGAAGGGCACATGGACTCGGAGATTGGCTCTCTCCGGCGTCAACTCGACAACGCAAGCCGCCGGAAAACTCTGGCCCAGTTGCTGGATGCAGCGCGCGCCCGCTTTGAAGAAGAGGAAGACCCGCTCGCTTTGCAGAAGCTGCAAGAGGCACTTCAGATCGAGCCCGACAATGCGACGGCGTTGGCGCTGAAAAGCAAAATCGAAAACCGCCGCAGCGAAAAGCAAATTGATAACTGGTACCGGCTGGCGAAGCAGCATGTCGACAACCATGCCTACTCGCACGCGCGGGAAGCACTGCAAAATGTTCTGCAATTGCGTCCGAGGGAGACGCGAGCGCTGCAGCTGGTGGCCGAAGTTGACCGGCAGGAGCAGGAGTACAAGAAACTCCGCCAGGAAAAAGAAAACATCCACCGCGCCGCCGTCGATGCGTGGCAGAAAGGCGACGTGAGCAGCGCGCTGGCAAAACTGGGAGTCGTGCTCGAACTCGACCGCAAAGCGCCGGACACGCTCAACCGCGAAAGTGGCGCAAGCTATCAGAGTTTCTACAACGAGGTGCGCTCCGAGCACGACGCCATGAACACGGCGTACGCGGAGGCGCGCAAGCATCTCGGAGAGCAGAACTTCGGCAAAGCGCTTTCGATCTGCCAGGAGTATCTCAGCAAGTATCCGACTAACGCCATTTTCCAGGCGCTTCGTTATGACATCGAGGAGCAGCAGCGGCAGAATCTTTCTGCGCTGATTGCATCAGTCGACCGGCAGGTTGAAGCCGAACCCGATCTGGACAAGCGCGCCAACATTTTGCGCGAAGCTTTGGATCAGCATCCCGGCGAGCAGCACTTCGAGCGAGCATTACGCTTGGTTCAGGACAAGCGCGACCTGGTGAATTCTATCGTCGCCCGCGCGCACCTTCACGAAGAGCAGGGTGCGTTTGGCGACGCTCTCAACGACTGGGAAATCTTGCGGACGGTCTACGGTCAGTATCCTGGATTGAAATTTGAAATCGAGCGTCTGCAAAAGAGGCGCGATCAGCAAACCCGCATCGAAGCTCGAACCCGGCAGATCGAGCAGATCGATGCCTGTCTGCAATCGAGCGACTACGCGCGGGCTTTTGATCTGCTGCATCAGGCTGCGGCTGAGTTTCCAAATGACGAAGAGTTGCAGCAACTGGAAAAACTGGCTCAGCAAGGTCTTGAGCGGAAGTCAAAAGCTCAGTTGCTGATGACCGAAGGGCAGGAATTGTGCTCCCAGAAAAAGCCGGCTGAGGGCATTCCGCTTTTGCGCCAGGCCTTTGAACTTGATGAGAACGACGCGCTGACCAGAGCCATCCTGGCGAATGCGTTGGTTGAGCACGCGCAGGCGCTGGTGGAAAGCGACTGGCGCGAGGCTGAAAAACTGGCGAAAGAAGCATTCGATCTGAATCCGTCGCACCCCATGGCGAAAACTCTGCGTACGTCGATTCTCGATCAGAAGCGGGAAGTTTTCGTGACTGATTGTGTGGCGCAGGCGCGTAAGTTGCAAACGGCAGGAGACCTGAATGCTGCGCTGACGCGAGCAGAAGAGGGCATTTCGGCGTATCCGCGCGAACAGAGGCTGGTACAGATTCGAGACGCCGTACAACGCGATCTTCAAACGCAACGCAGGCAGACGCGACGCAAAGATTTGGAGGAATTGCGGCGGCTCGAGAGCGAGGCCGACTCCGCATCTGACGCCGACACGAAGCACACGCTTGGCGCGCGGGCAAGGGAACTGGCAGGCAAATATCTCGAAGATGAAGAAGTCGTCTCCAGCGCGAATGGACTTCTTCAGAAGCTCAATCTTCCCGCTATTGCGGGGCAAGGATCGAAGGCCGATCAGACCTCTGCGGCGACGCTTTCGATCGCGGGCACGCCAACGGTGGATATTGATCCGAAAGAGAAACCGAAACCGGAGACGGCAAGATCTGCGTCCATCTCGATCCCGCTGTCTCCCGTTGTAACTCAACCAACTCCAGTCGCTGCCGTTCCACCCACCAAAACGAAACCGGCGGTTCCAGCGCCAGCGAAAGCCACGCCCACGCGCAGTTTGGGCGTGAAACCCTCCGACGTCAAGGTCTTAGTCGGTGCTGTGTCGGTGATAGTAGTGTTGCTGATCCTATGGCTCGCGCTTCGCGGTCATAAACAAGTAGCGGAAGCGCCCCCTCCGCAAACCCAGGCGGTTCAGCCAGCTCCCTCCCCGGCACCGGTTGCGCCAGCCGAGCCGCAGCTGCCTTCGATCAAAGTTGTGTCCGACACGGCAGCAGGCAAAGTTGCATTCGATGATCAGTCACCGGCCGACCTTCAGGATGCGCAATGGACGCTCGAGAAGATTCAGCCCGGCGATCACAACCTGAAGTTTGAGGGCCCAGCCGGAGGATTTTCCGCGTCATTCTCCGTTGCGGCCGGTGCCTTGCCGACGCTCAAAACGCCCATCGCCGCCAAAGGACTGCTTGCGGTGTTGGTCAGCAGCATGGGCGACCATGTGCATGTCTACTCCAGCGATCCGGCTGCGAAGCTCTCGCTTGATGCTCGGGCGCCGGTCGAGTTCACTCCCGATGGAATTGACTTATCGTCAGTCGCGCCCGGAGCGCATGAGTTAACGCTGAGCCACACGGGCGAGGAGTACAAGTTGTCAGTAGAGGTCACGCCCGCCGCTGCCCTGAACGCCTTTGTGGAATCAGGCCAGAATGTCGGTACGCTCGTCGTGGTCACCGGACAGGACAAAACGCACGTTTTTCTCAACGGTAAAGCGCTTGATCAGTTGACGCAGGGTGGTCAGCTACGCATCGCGAACCTCGAGCCGAAGGAGTACACGGTGCGGGTGGCAAAGTCAGGTTACCAGGACTTGCCGGAGCAGAAGATCCGGATTCGCAAAGGTCAGCAAGGCCGAGTTGTCTTCGGACTTCTTCCCGTGCCGCACATGGCTGTGCTCGACATTCAGGGCGCGACGCCGGGATCGAGCGTTGTGATTGATCAGACCATAGCTGGCACCATCTCATCGGACGGATCGCTCAACCTTACTTCCGTCTCGCCCGGCGATCATGTGATCGAGTTCCGCAAAGATCGATTCAAGGCGCGGCAGATCAAGAAACATTTCGTTGCCGGAGCCACAGTGAGCATCGCCGGCGCAGAGGCTGCTCTCGAGGCTGCCCCGGGCGAATTGAAGATCAACTACTCTCCAGCCGATGTGCAGGTGATGGTGACGAAAGCTGGAGACTCCCCGGTAAAGGTCACCAACGGAAGTCCGATCAGTTTGCCAGCGGGAACCTACACCCTCTCGGCTCGCACTGCCGATAATTTTGTTCGGAGCGGCTCTCTGGAATTGACCGCCGGCCAGTCCCGCAATCTCGATCTTGCGCTCGCGCCGAATGGAATGTCGAAGTGGGATGACGCCGCCGGCTGGAAGCAAGATAAGGGATTGTACGTGCGCAAGGGCGGAGATTTTGTCCTCTACGGCGTCTCGCCCACCTCGGGCACCTTCTTGTTCTCCGTCGCCCTGACCAAGGGCCGACGACTGCAATGGGTCATCAATTACGTTGACGCCAATAACTATGACTTGTTCCAGATCGACGACAATAATTTTTACCGGTCAGAAATTCGCAATGGCCAAAAGCTGAGCGATGCCAAAATTCCCCACAAGGGCGACAAGAAAGCTATCCGTACGCTGCAAGTGCACGTCTCGCCATCAGAAATTGTGCACCAGATCAAAGTGGGAGAAACCTGGCTAGTTCTGGACCGATGGGCTCAACCCGGAACCAATCTCTCGTCCGGCAAGTTCGGTTTTTATCTTCCTGGCGGAGATCAGATTTCTCTCGCCGCCTTCAATCACTATCTCGATCTGAATCTGCACTAGATCATTATTACTGGCGCGGAGCGGCCGTCGGCCATTCGACCGCGTGAATCGTGCCATCGGATTCACGTGCCAGCGTAGGCGCATAGAGCCCCTTGTCTTCACGCCGCCACCATGCACCCTGGTTCCTTTTCTCTAACATCGTGGTCATCCAATATTGCCAGATCACGGCGCGCACCTGGCGCGGAGGATCGCGTGGGAACGGATTGTCTGCAAAGAGTGTAAGAACGTCGTGATCGTTGGAAAGCAGCAAAACTTCCGTCCGCGCCACGATGGGATACTCCTGCCACGATCCCAAAGAGGCAAACCAGAGATTCCAGTCGAAACGTGGCTGGTACGGAGCATAGATTTTCGGCGGCTTGTCCAACGCTTGCGGCTTGTAACGGAAACCATACGTTGACCAACTTTTTCCGTCGAGACTACCCTGAAATTCAATCTCGTAACGGCCACGCGTCATGATGGCGAAGAGACCGTAGCGATTGGCGATGCGAAATGGCTCAAGCACTTCGACTGGTCCGGTTGGCAGCGGAATCGAAAACATCCAGCACAACTCTGCTGCGGTCGCATAGAAAATCCAGCCGAGCAAAGCTGCGCTTAGAGAGAGTCTCGCCCATTTGAAATACTGATTCCAGTTGCGTTCTTCAGTGTCGATTTCAGTTGACTCACATGATTGCAAGTGTTCCACTCCGGCCTTCCACGTCTGAGGAAGCCCTAGCAAGATGTGCCGATCGTCCAGCAAGAGAAATCCGAGCACGAGCACAAGGTAGTTCAGGAATGTGTAGTTAGCCGTGAGGATGATTCCCAACTCCCACGGAGTAACGATGAAGAAGCACAGGACTCTCCAGCGACGCGGGAGAAAAAACATCCAGACGACGCCCAGTTCGAGTGCGAGTGTGGCATAGACGGTCGTAGCGTGGAACCAATGGGGCAAGTGCTGCGCGTACCAGCCGATCCAGGTTGGCAGGGGACAATTCTGGTAGTACTCGTCCATCGCCGTGAAGAGGCGCCACTGCGGGTCACCCCCGGCGATCTTGGCCACGCCGGATTCGAAGTAAATGCGAAACCACTCCCATTGCAGCAGGAAAAGACTCGCCCGCGAAGGTGGTGAGCCGCGGCCAAGTCCGGGACAAAATCCAGCTGGCGCAAAGAATAGTGAGATGAAACCCGCTTCCAGCAGCATGCCATCGGATTGGTAGCTCGAGAAATCCTGCGAAGCGCCGACAAACGAAAGAAAACAGACGAAACAACTCAGCAGCATGGCACGCTGCCAGATGTTCAAGGCAAGAAGCAAGGATGCTGCCATGCCGATCCAGCAGACAGCGCTTAACATCTTTGGACCGCTGGACAGCCAAAACAGCGAAGGCGCGAACCAGATGCCGCGCGCATGGCCGAACGCATTCGCGACCGCGTGAAGATAGTCGCCTGCAGGCAAAATTCCCGCCGGACCAATCAGTCCTCGAATTTGAAAAACGAGAGAGAAGAAAGCGGAGAAGTAAATGAGAGCCAGTGCTCGCAGGAAGAGCCAGCGCGCGAGCAAGCGATCGGACGCGCCACTCCGCGAATCGAACCACGACTGCAGCACGGGAAGAGCTCTCATGACCGAGTAATCTATACCCGGCTTTAATGAACTGCCACTCGCTGTTCTCATGAAGAACGCTCTGTTCGGCAATGAACGGAAGCGTCCGATTGTGGACACTACGTGATTGCGATTGCCCAGGCGTTTGCCGCTATCCACCTGTAACGCCTACACTTCGCGCTCTTCTTCTGTGGCAAGCAGGTTGCACCTCGGCTAAGCGATGGATATCGCCAGACCAGAATTCAAAGCACAAAAACGGCGCCGCCAGATTGTTATGTCCGGCATCGGCGTCGTAGTGGTTGCGGTGCTCACAATTGGAGTCATGCGCCTGAAACCAGCGGCGCCTTCCGTTGAGCGCGGCACCGTTTGGATGGACACAGTAAAACGCGGCTCGATGCTGCGTCAGGTGCATGGACCGGGTTCGCTCGTGCCGACGCAGGAATCCGTACGCCAGATTCCCGCCGAAACAGAAGCCACCGTAGTGCGGATTCGCATTCTGCCGGGATCGGATGTGAAAGGCGACTCAATCCTGGCCGATATGAGCAACTCGCAAGTGGAGCAGGCCGCCATCGATGCGCATTTGGCGCTGAAGGCCGCCGAAGCGTCGTATCAGAGTTTGCGCGTAAAGCTCGATAGCGACCTCATGACGCAAAAGGCCGCCGCCGCGACCGTGAGCGCGGACTACAACCAGGCGAAGCGCCAAGCCGATACCGACAAATCCCTCTACGATCTGGGCGTGATTTCCGGCCTTGCCTACAAGGCGTCAAAAGAGAAGGCGGACGAACTCACCACGCGAAACCAGCTCGAAGTGGAACGACTTGACATCAACAAGAAAGCCATCGACACCCAACTTTCCCAGGAGCAGGCGAAAGTCGATCAGGCCCAGACGCTGGCGGAGCTCAAGCAAAAACAGCTCGACGCGCTGCATGTGCGTGCCGGCATCGATGGAGTCCTGGTCGATCTGCCACTGCAAGTCGGACAACACGTGCAGCCCGGCACAATGCTTGCGAAAGTCGTGCAACCCAATCATTTGATGGCAGTGCTGAAGATCGCTGAAACCCAGGCTCGCGACGTGCAGCGCGGCGAAGCAGCCTCGATCGATACACATAATGGGCTGATTACCGGCCAGGTAATGCGAGTGGACCCGGCAGTACAAAACGGAACGGTCACTGTGGACGTCCAACTAACAAGCGCACTACCGAAGGGCGCGAGAACCGACCTTAGCGTGGACGGAACGATCGACCTGGAGCAACTGGATAACGTTCTCTACGTCGGCCGGCCCGCCTTTGGCCAGGAAAACAGCACGATCAGTTTGTTCAAGCTGGATCCTGACGGGAAAGAGGCGAGTCGCGTTGCGGTGAAAGTTGGGCGGGAGTCGGTCAACTCGATTCAAGTTTATGACGGTTTGCGCGAAGGCGACACGGTGATTCTCTCCGATATGTCGCGCTGGGACCGGACGGATCGCATTCGTCTGGAGTAGCAAAAAAATCCAATTCCAACTGCGAGGCAGAAACTCATGGCAGAAACGGGGCAGCCACTGATTCAGATTCAGAATCTCACCAAGGTTTTCTACACCGACGAAATCGAAACCCACGCGCTCTCGGGAGTTCATCTCTCCATCAGCAAGGGCGAGTATGTCGCCATGTCGGGACCCTCGGGATGCGGCAAATCAACATTGCTCTCCATCATCGGGTTGCTCGACACGCCGACCGATGGCCAATACATGCTCAACAATAGTTCCGTCGAGAATCTCGACTTCTCGGCTCGCTCCCGCATTCGCAACCAGGAAATCGGCTTCATCTTCCAGAGTTTTAACTTGATCGGCGACCTGACGGTGTACGAAAACGTCGAGCTACCTCTCACGTATCGCCAGAGAATGTCGGGCCCGGAACGCAAGAAGCGCGTAATGGAAGCGCTCGAGCGCGTCGGCATGGCGCACCGCATCCGCCACTATCCGTCGCAGCTTTCCGGCGGTCAGCAGCAGCGTGTCGCCGTCGCCCGCGCACTCGGGGGACATCCTTCGATTCTTCTGGCGGACGAGCCCACTGGCAACCTCGACTCGCGCAACGGCGAAGCTGTCATGGAACTCCTGCAAAACCTGCATCGCGACGGCGCGACCATCTGCATGGTGACGCACGATCCGCGCTTCGCAAAACACGCGCAACGCGAAGTGCATTTGTTCGACGGCAAAGTTGTGGCGGAAGAAGAACTGAAGAAGCTGATGCAGGAGACCAGCGCATGAACGTCTTTTGGCAGGATCTAAAGTACGCGTTCCGGCAACTGCGGAAAAATCCAGGCTTTACCGCGACGGCGATTCTGATCCTCGCCTTGGGCGTATGCGCCAGCGTGGCTATTTTTGGTTTTGTCGATGGGGCATTGATCAAACCGCTGCCGTATTCGGACCCCAATCGCCTCGTTTACGTCACCGAAAGCGTGCCGATGTTTCCGCGTGCGAACCTTTCCTATCCCGATTACCTCGACTGGAAGAGGATGAACACTGTCTTCTCGTCGCTGGACGTTTACAACACGTCGGGATATCTGCTGCGAACGCCTACCGGCACTGAACCAGTGCCAGCCGTAGTTGTGAGCGATGGATTTTTCAAAACGCTGGGCATCACTCCGGCTCTGGGGCGTGATTTTTATAAGGGAGAGGACCTTCCGGAAGCGCCGAAGACTGTGATCCTGAGCCATGCCGCATGGAAGAAACGCTTCGCGAGCCGGCAGGGTGTAATTGGAGAAACGGTCTCTCTGAGCGGAGTTCCGTACACAATCGTCGGAGTGCTTCCGCAGAATTTTCAATTCGCACCCGGAAGCAACTCGGAGTTTTGGACTACTCTTCACCCGACTGATCCATGTTCGAAGCGCCGCGGTTGTCACAGCCTGACTGGAATTGGCAGGCTCAAGGATGGGGTTACCGTCGCGAATGCATTCGCGGACGTGAAGACCATCGCGCGACAACTTGAGCAGCAGTATCCCTCCGACAACAAAGGACAGGGAGCGGATGCAGAACTCCTCTCCGATGTGTTTCTCAGTGATGTTCGGCCGGTGTTGCTGATGCTTCTCGCCGGCGCTGGGCTCCTGCTCCTCATCGCATATGTGAATGTGGCAAGCCTGCTGCTGGTTCGTTTCGAGGGCCGCAAGCGCGAGATTGCTGTACGCGGAGCACTTGGTGCCTCCCGGACGCGCTTGACTCGGCAATTTACAACCGAGGGCATGGTGCTGGTTGCGGTCAGCACCTTGTTAGGAGTAGTTGCGGCGCAGGCGGCGATGCGGCTGCTTACCAGCCTGATCTCCGAAGACATTCTCGCGGGCATGCCCTATTTGACCGGGCTGGGACTGAATTTGCATATTTTGGAATTTGCTTTCGCCATCGCAGTGCTCGCGGTGGGATTGTTTTCGCTTACACCCGTCATTCGTTTGCGTCTCGATGACCTGCGCGAAGGCCTCTCAGAAGGCGGTCGAGGCTATGCCGGAACACTTTGGCGGCGTTTCGGAGCGAATCTGGTGGTAGTCGAGTTGGCCGTCGCGGTCGTTCTGCTCGTCGGGGCTGGTCTGCTGGAAAAAAGCTTGTACAAGCTCCTGCATGTGGAGGTTGGTTTTCAGCCTGATCATTTGGCAACTCTAACCATCGCACTATCCGACGTAAGCTACGGAAAGGAAGCGCAGCAGGTTGCACTCGAACGGCAGTTGCTCGATCGCGTTTCCAATCTTCCCGGCGTTGAGTCTGCCGGGATCACCAGCCTTTTACCGGTGAGTTTCAACGGCAACACAACCTGGATTCGCTTCGTCGGCCGCCCCTATAACGGCGAGCACAATGAGGTAAACCAGCGCGACGTCAGCTCAGCGTTGCTGAGCACGCTGCATGCGCGACTGCTCCGCGGTCGATACTTCACCGATGCCGAAGACCCCACAAAGCCGCGCGTGGTCATTATTAACGAGGCCTTAGCCGCAAAGTATTTTCCCGGAGAAGATCCGATCGGAAAAAAAATTGGTGACACGGATCTCTCAGCGAGCTCTATCTGCGAAGTCATCGGCGTAGTCGAGAATGTAAAAGACGGCTCTCTCGACTCCGAGATATGGCCGGCAGTTTATTACCCCTTCAATCAAAGCCCCGACACATATTTTGCATTGGTTGTACGCACAACCCAGGACGAAGCATCGCTCTTGCCGGCGCTGGATAAAACCGTTCGCGAAATTGATCCAGGCATCGGCACCATGAATCCGGCCACGATGGTTGGGCGGATTAAAAATTCTCCTTCGGCTTACGTCCATCGCTCGTCGGCATGGCTGCTGGGCGGATTCGCAACTCTGGCGTTAATTCTCGGCGTGGTCGGCCTCTATGGCGTCATCGCTTACTCAGTGAGCCGCAGAACGCGCGAGATCGGGGTGCGTATGGCCCTGGGCGCTCAACGCATGTCGGTCTATCGATTGGTCATGCAGGAAGCGGCGTGGTTAACGGCTTTGGGGATCGTATTCGGTCTCCTGTGCGCGATTGGCGGAGCCACGCTGATTCGCAGCATGCTGTTTCACGTTCAGTCGTGGGACGCCAGCACGCTGGCCGCCGTGTCTGTCTTGTTGGCTGCATTCGCTCTGTTGGCCAGCTACATTCCCGCACGCCGAGCGGCGCGAGTCGATCCCGTGGTTGCGCTGCGCTATGAATAGGAGCGAACAGTGACGGGCCTCATCCACGATCTTTTGTTAGGGCTGCGGCAAGTGCGCAGGAGTCCCGGCTTCGCCGTGATTGCCATCGTTACGCTGGCGCTCGGCATCGGCACTAACACGACGATTTTCAGCTTGGTCAATGGATTTCTTCTTCGCCCCTTGCCGTATCCCGAACCGGATCGCCTCGCGGTGGTGATTCGTCACACTGAAGGCATCTCAAACAAGACGGGCCAGATTGTGCAAGACGATGATCCTACCCAGACCGGCGCAACCTGGGAAGCCGTTCGCGATCAAGTTCCTTCCGTAAAGGCAGCGGTTTTCGGTGGAACCAGCGGCGTGAATCTTGTCGCGGGCTCCGGCCCCGCAGCCGACATCCGTTACGTGCAGGATATGCGCGTTTCTGCGAAATATTTTGACGTTCTCGGCATCACTCCGTTTCTTGGTCGGGAATTCACGGGAGAAGAAGATCGTCCCGGGGGCCCAAACGCCGTCGTCCTCAGCTATGCGCTCTGGCAATCCGCGGTGCACGGCGATCGCCAGATTCTCGGGCGACAGGTCACTCTCAAAGGCGAGCCATATACGGTCGTCGGAATTCTTCCGAAAGACGCGCAGGTCACGGGCATCGCTGACCTCTGGACTCCGTTGCAGCCTCATCAGTCGGGAGAATGCGGTGGCGAGAATTGCGAAGTGATCGTGCGCCTGAAGCCCGGATCTTCGTGGCAGCAGGTCGCAGCCGAACTCGCGAACATTCGCCAGGACTGGCGCGAAGCCGTCGCCCGCGACAAGGCTCGCGGATGGTTCTATGCCTCACCGCTCTCTCGCAATGTCGATAACGGCATGCGCGAGCCCGTGCTTCTGCTGATGAGCGCGGTTGGTCTCATTCTGTTGATTGCATGCACGAATCTCGCGGGACTGACGCTGGTGCGGATCGTGGGGCGCACTCCCGAAATCGCCACCCGTCTCGCCCTGGGCGCCACGCGCTGGGACATTCTTCGCCAGTTGTGGAGCGAAGGATTTGTCGTCTCACTGCTCGGCGGAGCCGCAGGCCTCGGTCTTGCGATCGCAACACTCGGACTGCTTCAAGGATTTCTCCCGGAATGGATGATTCCGCTCGGTGGCCTGAAAATCGACGCCCGTGTGCTCGTTTTCACCTTCGGTGCGTCCTTAATCGCAAGCCTGTTGTTTGCGGCTTTGCCCGCGCTCCAGGTTCGCCGTTTCGACTTGCGCTCGTCGATCGCTGCCGGAAGCCACACGGTAGTGCAAGGGTCGAGCCGCGTGCGTCAGTTTCTCGTGAGTGGCGAGGTTGCCCTGACGATCGTTCTTCTTGGCGGAGCAGGCTTGCTCATCCGAACCTTGGTTCATCTTCAAACTCTTCCCAAGGGATTCGATTCCACGAATGTCATCTCTGCCAAGCTTTCGCTCGACGACGCGCGCTATCGCAACGCCGCGGCGTTTCAAAGCTTGCTCGATCGCAGCATCGCGGAGATGCGAAAGATTCCAGGAGTCGAAGACGCGGCGGTGGGCCTGAGCCTTCCCTATGAGCGCGGACTGAATGACGGCGTGAAGGTTCTCGACGGCAAGTTCGCCGGCAAAGAGTGGGGATCAAGCCTAGCGTACGTCACGCCGGGATATTTCAATGTTCTCAAGATTCCTGTCGTCGTCGGCCGCGCGATTTCGGAGTCCGATACCGCGAGTTCCCAGCCCGTTGTCGTGGTTAACGTGGATTTTGCCCGCCAATTTTTCGGTGAGCCATATCCCGTAGGGCGACACGTGCAGACCTCGAATGTGATTTACACGGTTGTTGGTGTTGCGGCAAACGTTGCCAAGTCGCCCGGCATGAGCCGGACTGAGCCAGTGGCGACGGAGCCTGTTCTGTACCTACCTGCGGCTCAGACTGCGCAAGGCCTCATCAACGTGGCCCACATCTGGTTTGAGCCGAGCTGGATCATTCGGACCCGGCACCCACTGCAGGGCGCCACGCACGCCATGCAGGAAGCCCTGGCGAGGGTCGATGCGCGCCTTCCCTTCTCCGGTTTTTATTCGATGGATGATCTGCTGGCCAATGTTTTGCTTTATCAGCGAGTCGAAGTGGCTCTTATCACCTCGCTGGCCGGCCTTGCGCTGCTGCTGTCGGCCGTGGGGATTTTCGGGTTGGTTTCGAATCTGGTCGCGCAGCGCCGGCGAGAATTCGGAATCCGCATCGCCTTGGGATCTTCGGTTCGCGCTGCCATGCTCGACGCGGGGTCCGATGGGCTGCGTGCCGCACTGTACGGATCGCTGCTCGGCGCGGCAATTTCGCTGGCTGCTTTACGAGTCTTGCGCAGCGAGTTATATGGCGTGCGCTACCACGATCCCTTGACGTTCACGGTGGTACTGCTGACTGTCCTGGTCATCGCGGTCGTCGCCGGCATTCTGCCGGCTTTGCGGATCGCAAGTCTGGACCCGGCGGAAACGCTGCGCACGGAGTAGCAGACGAAAGAAAGTTGAAGTTAACGAAGTTCACAGCAATTAAGCAGATTAGTTAACTGGAGTTAACTTCTGCCGCTCCGTTCCAAAAGAGGACCAACCATGACGACAGGATTGCTGCAAGATTTCCGCTACGCGTTCCGGCAGATTCGCAAGACGCCCGGATTTGCCGCCATCGCGGTGATTACGCTCGCGCTTGGAATCGGCGCTAATACAGCGGTCTTCAGCGTCATCGACGCAGTGATCTTGCGGCCGCTGCCTTATCACGAGCCCGAAAGATTGATCGAAGCACAGTCGGTCAACACGCACCATCCGCAACCTAGCGCGATCTGCTATCCCGACTTTTTCGATTGGCGGTCGCAAAATCGCACGCTCGAGAATCTCGTTTCCTATCACGAGAGCTCGTATACGCTCACCGGTCTCGAGCGGCCGATCGCGCTCGATGCCGACGTCGTTTCTTGGGATTTTCTTCCTGCGCTAGGCATTCAACCCGAACTGGGCCGCGGCTTCACAGCCGACGAAGAAAAGGTTGGCACTCGCGTCGTTTTGATCAGTCATACCCTGTGGGCCACGCAATTCAATTCCGACAAATCAATCGTCGGCCGCACGATTCATCTGAGTGGCGATGTGTTTACGGTTATCGGGGTAATGCCGGCTTCATTTCGCTTTCCGGTGAACAAGCCATCGATCGCCGCGTGGACGACACTCGCCGTCGACAATGACCCGACCGATCCTCATCCAGCCACGAGCAATCGCGGATCGCACTTTCTCAGCGCGTTCGGGCGCATGAAGCCGGGCGTTACCCTCGCGCAAGCCGACCAGGACTTGAAAAGCATCGCCGCTGCATTAGCCAAGCAATATCCGAACACGAATACACGGCATGACTCTGCGCGGACGTTAACTGTAGTTAACGCGCTGCTCGGAGATACGCGTGGCGTGTTGCTGTTGGTATTGGGCGCGGTCGCTCTGGTGCTGTTGATCGCGTGCGGCAACATTGCCAACTTGTTGTTGGCCAGGATGCGAGAAAGGCAACGTGAGATCGCGTTGAGGTCGGCTCTCGGAGCCGGGAGGAAACGGCTAGTTCGTCAGTTGCTGGCGGAGAGTCTCACGTTGAGCGCGCTTGGTGGCTTGGCGGGATGCGGACTGGCTTTCTTCTGCACTCCGGCAATTCTTTCACTCATCGGCGATAGCGTCCCGCGTGCCCAGAATGCGGGCGTCGATCTCAGGGTGCTCGGCTTCGCAACTGCGTTGTCGTTTGCCGCTGGAATTGTCTTCGGAATTCTTCCTGCAATCTCATCCGTGAAACCCGATCTTGTTTCCACGCTGAAGGAAGGTGGGCGAACCGACATCATCGGGCGCGACTGGCTGCGTTCCTCCCTCACTGTCGGACAAGTTGCGCTTGGGCTTGTGCTCACCATGGCAGCAGGCTTGCTGATCAAGAGCTTTGCAAACCTGATGCACGTGCAACAAGGTTTCAATCCAAATGGTCTGACAACTCTGTTCTTTGAAACCCCAGACACGCGTTACAGCAATTCGCGCCCTCAGTTTTACCGCGAGTATTTTGAAAAGCTGCGCGCGCTGCCCGGCGTCGAATCGGCGAACGGCGCGCTGATTCTGCCGATGAGCGACGAAGGTGTGAATGTCACGTTTAGCGATCCGGAGCATCCTGTTCCTGAGAGCCAGGAGCCGGCGGCATACGTGACAACCGTTACCCCCGGATACTTTCACACGATGCAGGTTTCCTTGCTCTCGGGGCGGGATTTCACCGACCGCGATGACATGAAATCTCAACAGGTCATGATCGTGAATGAGGCATTCGCGAAGAAATTCTTCCCGCGAGAAAGCGTCATCGGCAAGAAGCTGAAACCGGGAGCGGGTAACGGAAGTCCAGGCGGCCCGCCTTGGCGCGAAGTTGTAGGTGTGGTCGGGGATACGCGTTTCTGGGCGACGCAGCGCGAGAGCGAGCCCGCGATGTTCCTGCCTGCCGATCAACTCCCGACCTGGTGCTGTCTCTATTCGGTCGTGCGCACATCCGTGGATCCGCTCAGCCTCGCGGCAAGTGTCAGGCAGATTGTCTCTTCACTCGACAAAGAAATTCCCGTCACTCGCGTTCGCACGATGGATGAGCTGATGTCGACGCAACTTTCGCAGCCGCGATTTTCCGTCGTCCTGATGAGTACGTTCGCCGGACTAGCAATCGTTCTGACTCTGGTTGGACTTTACGGCGTCATGACCTACTCGGTCACCCGGCGCACACGTGAGATTGGCGTTCGGATGGCACTCGGGGCACAACGTGCTGCAGTTCTGAAGATGGTTTTGCGAGAAGCCGCGATCTTGCTCGCATGCGGGCTCGTCATCGGGATTGCCGGCGCTCTGGCCTCGGGTTCCTTGTTGCAAAGCATGTTGTTCGGCACCGGATCACGAAACCCGGCAGTTCTTGTGGAAGTTTGCGCAGCGATTGCTCTGGCCGGGCTGGCTGCGGCGTACATTCCTGCATTTCGCGCTGCCAAAGTCGATCCTATGGAAGCCTTGCGCTACGAGTAGGAGTTTTTTATGGATTCAATTCTTCAGGATATCCGCTACGCGCTTCGCCAGCTGTGGAAGAGCCCAGGCTTCTCTGCCGTCGCGATCATCACTCTCGCGCTCGGTATCGGCGCTAACACTGCGATCTTCAGCGTAGTCAACGGCGCATTGCTTCGTCCTCTTGCGCTGCGCGAGCCGGATCGGCTGGTGCGCATCTGGCATGTCCCGCCGGCAAAGAGCTTTCCCGGAATGACGGAGTTTGCTGTTTCAGCCGCGAACTATCTCGACTGGGAAGCGCAGAATCACGTTTTCGAGAAGATGACGATCCTCAGTTACCACGGTTTCACGCTCACGGGAGTTGATAACCCGGAGCGGGTGGATGGGTGCGCGGTATCGCGTGATTTCTTTGCGACCCTGGGCGTCAACCCCATGCTCGGCCGCGTATTCACTCCCGAGGAAGATCAGCCCGGGCATTCGAACGTCGTCGTTTTGAGCTACGCCTTTTGGCAGCAGCATTTTGGATCGAACTCCAACATCGTGGGCCGCAACCTCACGCTCGACGGGCAGAACTATCTCGTGGCTGGGGTCATGCCGGCCAACTTCCGCATACCCGACGTCGCACAAATGTGGACACCCATGGCGTGGACGGACGTCGAGCGCGCGGTCCGAGGAGAGCATCACTACCTGGTGATGGCTCGGCTGAAGGATGGCGTCGATCTGAAGCAGGCCCAGGCGGAGATGAACACGATCTCCACTCGATTGGAGCAGATGTACCCGGACGACGATAAAGGCTGGGGCGCCGTGGTGAAGTCACTGCACGACGACATGGTGAGTGACGTCCGGCCCGCGTTGCTGGTTCTGTTAGGCGCGGTGGCTTTCGTTCTCCTAATCGCCTGCGTAAATGTTGCGAATCTGGCCTTGGCAAAGACGTTCAGCCGCCGGAAGGAAATCGCAATCCGCACGGCGCTGGGTGCGACCTCGGGCCGCGTGCTGCGGCAGATTCTTGTCGAAACAATCTTGCTCGCATTCACTGGAGGTGTTCTGGGCCTGACCTACGCTCATTCAGCGGTGCGCTTGATCATGGCATTTCTTGGCGATAAGTTGCCCCGCAACGTCGATACAGGCTTGGATTGGCGCGTCCTTATCTTTACCGCCGGCGTTTCACTGCTGACCGGCATTCTTGCTGGAGTTCTCCCTGCATTGCGCCTGACCAAGGAAGATGTGAGCCACGCTCTCAAACAAGGCCTGGGCCGAACCGACTCCGACTCCGGCGGACATCGCACGCGCAGCATTCTCGTGGTGGCGGAAGTCGCCTTTTCGCTCATGCTGCTGGTCGGCGCAGGGTTGATGATTCGCAGTTTTCAGATGCTCAACCGTGTCGATCCCGGGTTCGAGTCTCATGGCGTGCTCACCATGAGTGTGTCCGTTTCACGGGGAAAATTTCCGCAGCCTGAGGGCGAGGTGCGCTTCTTCGACCAAGTGCTGCAGCGTGTGCGAACGCTGCCCGGCATTGAAGCAGCGGGCGTGATCGATGACATCCCGCTCGATAACGGCGGCTCGCATCAACCCATCATGATCGAAGGGCGCCCTGTGGTGGCAATGTCGGAGCAGCCGGAGGTCGATGTTCGCCTGATCACGCCAGGGTATCTGAGTGCGATGCACATTCCCGTTTTGCGAGGTCGCGATCTCGCCGACTCGGATATAGCCGGCCGACCTGCAGCCATCCTTATCAGTTCATCCATGGCCGAGCAATTCTGGCCGGGAGAAGATGCGTTGGGCAAGCGGCTCACGCTTACATTCTTTCCTGGCGTGGTTCGCGAAGTGGTCGGCATCGTGCGCGATGTAAAACTGGACGGACTCGACCAGACTCGCCCCGCAACCGCGCTGTACATGCCGCTCGGACAGTTGACGCCCCCCGCCAACGGCGGCTGGAATTCGTTCCCCATGATGCTGGTTGCGCGCGCCAATACCAATCCCTCGCAGATGGTTGCTTCGGTCTCGAATGCCGTGCGCGATGTTGATTCTGAAATTCCTCTGCGCGACATTCAGACCATGGATGATGTCGTCGCAACTTCGGTGTCGCCGCAGCGCTTCAACATGCTGCTGCTCGGCGTGTTCGCGGGATTGGCGCTTCTGCTCGCCAGTGTCGGCATCTACAGCGTGCTCTCTTACAGCGCGAAGCAGCGCGTGCAGGAAATCGGAATCCGCCTGGCCTTGGGTGCGCGCCTCAGCGACGTGCTGCGGCTGATTATTTTTCAGGGCATGAAGCCGGCGCTGATCGGCATGGCCCTCGGCGCGACCGGGGCTCTTGCGCTCGGGCATCTGCTGAAGAGTCTGGTCTACGGTGTACAACCGACCGATCCAATCACGTTCATCGCAGTCGCTTTCCTGCTGGCGTTGGTCGCCCTGCTGGCGAGCATTATTCCCGCGTACCGGGCGGCAAAAGTAGATCCACTAGTGGCTTTGAGATACGAGTAAGGGGGACCATGAGGACGTTACGACAGAATGCACGTTACAGCCTGCGGCTCTTGCAAAAGAACCCGGGCTTCACCGCGGTCGCAGCTATCACGCTCGCGCTGGGGATTGGGGCGAATACAGCGATTTTCAGCGTCATCTACGCCGTACTGCTGGCGCCCATGCCGTATCCGGAGCCCGATCAACTCGTCATGGTCTGGTCGAAGATTCAAGGGAGCAACAATGTCGTAGCGGCCGGAGATTATCTCGACTGGAAACATCAGAACAAGACTTTTCAAGATATCAACGCCTTCAGCGGCGTCAGTTTCAACTTCGCGACAGCCCAGCAACCGGAACAGATCAGCGGAAGAGCGATGACTCCGGGATCGCTGGTGATGGCCGGCAACGAACTCATGATGGGCCGCGATTTTCTTCCTGAAGAAGGCGAGCCGGGAAAAGATCACGAAGTGATTCTCACTCACAGGCTGTGGGAGCATCTCGGGTCCGATCCGAAGATTCTCGGTAAGTCAGTGCGCATGAATAGCGAACCCTACACAGTCGTAGGGGTGTTGCCCGCGGGGCAAACGGACCGCCTGCAAGACCAGTTCATGGTGCCGCTGTCATTCAAACCAGATCAGATCAACCACGACTTTCATTGGCTGCTGGTTCTGGGCCGCATGAAGCCCGGCGTTACCGTGGCGCAGGCGCAGGCCGATATGGAAGTCGTGACCAATCGCATCGCGCAAGATCACCCGCAGAGTAACCATGGATGGGGTGCAAGCGTGGAGCTGCTGCACAACGACTTTTTCCCGAAAGATTCGCAGCGCACCCTTTGGTTGCTGATGGGCGGTGTGGGATTCATCCTGCTGATAGCGTGCGGAAACGTGGCGAACCTCGTTCTCGCCAAAGGCACAACCCGACTCAAGGAAGTTGCCGTGCGCACTTCATTGGGCGCGACGCGCTGGCATGTGTTCAGCCAATTCCTGACCGAAAGCCTTGTCCTTGCTGTAATTGGTGGAGGACTGGGAATCGGCTTGGGCGCCGTCCTGATTCGCGTGCTCATGGCGAAGATGCCGCCGTACACACTTCCTTCGGAAGCCGACGTCACCCTGAACATTCCTGTTCTTATTTTCACTCTGGCGGCAACAACCATCGCCGGAGTTCTGTTTGGTTGCGCGCCGGCATGGCATGCGTCGCGCGTCGATCCGAATGAGACGCTAAAAGAAGGTGGCCGCACCGGCACGAGCGCTGGACGCCATCGCCTGCGTCAAGCCCTCGTGGTGGCTGAGTTTGCGCTGGCTCTGACCTTGTTGGCAGGCGCAGGGCTCGCAATACATAGCTTCTGGAATTTGGCGCATGTCGATCCCGGTTTTCGTCCAGATCACATTCTCACGTTCTCGCTGCCGGTGCCCGAAAAGCGCCTCACGCAGCCAGACCAGATCGTCACTTATTACCGGCAGATTCTGGAAAAAGTCGAAGCGCTGCCGGGTGTGACTCGCGCTGAGGCTGCCACCGGAATGCCGTTGCAAGGCACAAATTTTGGAATGCCCTTCACCATCGTCGGCAAGCCGGTCGCGGACCGCTCCGCTCGTCCAGGAGCGGGCTTTCAGATGGTCACTCCAGGGTTCTATCAGACATTCGGAATTCAGATGGTGAAAGGCCGCACGTTCACAGATCAGGACACGGCGAGCAGCGTTCGCGTCGCCATCGTGAATGAAACATTCGTCAATAAATTTCTGGCTGGAACCGATCCGCTGACGCAGCGCATTCTCGTGGAGCAATTGATTCCGGGCGTCACGAAACTTGGTCCCGAGCAGGAATGGCAAATCGTTGGCGTGTATCGCAATACGCATAACGGTGGCATTCGTAGCACCGGCTTTCCCGAAATCGACGTGCCCTTTGCGCAGAGTCCCTGGCCGCGGACTTCAGTAGCGGTGCGCACCAGCGGCGATCCCGCCGCAATGGCCAAGAGCATCGGTGCTGCTATTCACGGAGTTGATCCCGATCTGGCCCTTGCCGACGTTAAGACGATGGATCAGATTGTGAACGAGTCGCTTATCGACGATCGTTTTAGCACAGGCCTCTTCATGACCTTCGCGACGGTTGCCTTGCTATTGGCCAGCGTTGGCATCTACGGAGTGATGGCGTTTGCCGTTGCACAGCGCACGCACGAAATTGGATTGCGCATGGCTCTTGGCGCCAGCAAAGACCACGTGCTCGGGCTGATTTTGAAAGAAGGAGTCGTCCTGGCCGGGATCGGCCTTGCGCTCGGTCTTGTGGGTGCGTGCTTTGTAGGCCGCGCGATGAGCGGCCTGCTTTACGGCGTCGGAACAATCGATGTGACTGCGTACTCGGCTGTTGCAGTCACGCTTTTTGTCGCGGCCGTGCTGGCTTGCTACATTCCGGCGAGCCGGGCATCGCGCGTCGATCCTTTAATTGCGCTCCGCTACGAATAACGAGGAGCGAACGACAAAATGACGGAATTGCTGCAGGACATCCGTTTCTCGCTGCGCCAGTTCGCGCGGGCGCCGGGCTTTACGTTCATTGCCGTTCTCACGCTCGCGGTCGGTATCGGCGCTAACGCGGCGATCTTCTCATTGGTCGATCAAATTCTCTTGAAGCGTCTCCCGGTCGCCGAGCCCGATCGCCTGGTGATGTTGAAGTATGCCGGCTCCTTCACCGGACACGGCAGTTCCTACGGCGGCGACGGAGAACTCTACTTCTCCTACCCGATGTATCGCGATCTGCGCGACCACAATGAGGTCTTTTCCGGAATGTTGGCCATGTTCCCGGCGCAAGTTGGGATTCAGTGGCAGGGGCAGTCGCGGCTCGCCAATAGTGAACTGGTAAGTGGAAATTATTTTTCGGTGCTCGGCGTGAAGCCAGCGCTGGGCCGGCTTTTCGTGTCCGAAGATACTGTTGCCGCCGGCGCCGCGTCGTTCGTAGTTCTCAGTGATCGCTTCTGGCGGCAGCATCTCGGCGCCGACCGCAACGTGATCAATCAGAGCATTCTCGTAAACGGCGCACCGTTCACCATCATCGGGGTCGCAGCGGCTGGATTTGACAGCGTCATCGCCAATTCCGCGCCTGACTTCTTCGTGCCCATCACGATGAAGGCGAAGATGACTCCTGGCTGGGATGAACTGGAAGACCATAGATCGAAGTGGCTGAACATCATTGCCCGTCTCAAGCCCGGCGTCACAACCGCACAGGCAGAAGCAGGCGTTACCCCGCTCTGGAAATCCCTTCGCAAAACGGAACTCGAGAGCATTCCAAGTCGCAATCAGCGATTCCGCGAGCAGTTCGTCGAGAAAAGCTACATCACTCTGCTCGATGGCTCCAGGGGATTTTCTCCGTTGCGCGAAAACATTCGCACGCCGCTGCTGATATTGATCGGCATGGTCGGCCTGCTCACGCTGATGGCAACGGCTAACGTGGGCAGCCTACTTCTGGTTCGCGCCGCAGGACGCACGCGCGAAATCTCTGTGCGCTACGCTCTCGGCGCAACTGCGCAGCGAGTAACCAGTCAACTTCTCGTAGAAGGGCTGGCGCTGGGGATCGCCGGCGGTCTGCTCGGAGTCGCGCTCGCGCCGCTGCTTGCCTCCGGCTTGATCAGCCTGATTAATCCGACGGCCACAACTTCGGGGATGACGTCGCTTTCCGCGACACCAGACTCGCGCGTGCTGTTGTTCTCACTTGCGACGGCAATTCTCGCCAGCGTGGTCTTCAGTCTCGCGCCAATCCTGCAGTTCTATCGGCCCAAAGTTTCTCCCGCGCTCAAGCAGCAGGCCATGACAGGCGACGGAGGCCACGCCAGATTCCGACGATTAACCGTTGGCGTGCAAGTGGGCCTCAGCCTGTTGCTGCTAGTAGGAGCCGGATTGTTTATTCGTACCCTCAGCAATCTCAAACTCGTTGACGCGGGCTTTGCCACCGATCACTTGCTGACATTTGCGCTCAATCCGCGCCTTGCCGGATATGAACCAGCAGCCGTCGCGCCGCTCTACCAGCGACTGCTCGATTCACTTGGCTCGCAACCGGGGGTTGAAGCCGTCGGCATGACGGACGATCTAGATCTCTCAAACTCTGACAACACGTTCTCAGTCGATGTGCCCGGCTACAAAGCGCAGGACGGCGAGCACATGAGTTTTGAATGGGAACACGTCACGCCGGGATATTTCTCAACTCTGCGTATTCCACTGATCGCAGGCCGAACCTTCACCGATGCCGACGGCCCGAATAACGCCCCGATAGTCGTCGTAAACGAGAGCTTCGTTAAAAAATTCTTTGGCACGCCAGATCAGGCGATCGGCAAAACATTCTCCACTGGGAAACAAGATCCCAAGCTGCTGATCGTCGGCGTTGTAAAAGACGCGAAACACCGCAATGTGAGAGAGCCACTCGCGCCGATCTTTTATTCGCCGTGGTCGCAAAGCAAAGACCAGGGCTCGGTCGGCGTGTATGTGCGAACCTGGCAGGCGCCCGAAGCGGCGGCCAGCAATGTACGTATCGCGGTCAACAACATCGACTCCAAACTGGTTGTCGACTCCCTCCAATCGATGCAAGAGCAAATCGACGGTACGCTTACGTCTGAGCGGATGCTGGCATTTCTCGCCAGCGGTTTTGGTGCGGTTGCAATCTTCGTAACAGCGATCGGCCTCTACGGGGTTCTGGCCTATTCGATTGCGCAACGCACGCGCGAGATCGGCATTCGTATGGCTTTGGGCGCCACGCGGGCGCTGGTCGTGAACATGGTGTTCCGCGAAGTGCTCGTGCTGGCGGGCCTCAGCATTGCCGTCGCGTTGCCGCTCTCAATCGCGCTCAGCAGTCTCGTGAAGAGTCAGCTCTTCGGAATTTCCGATCGCGATCCGTTGACGTTGATTGCGGTCACTTTGGCGATCGGCGCGATCGCGATCGTCTCCGCATGCATCCCGGCGAGGCGTGCTGCGCAAGTTCAACCGATGAAAGCATTGCGTTACGAATGAGGGAAAGATGCAAGGCTTGATCCAGGATTTACGTTTCAGCTGGCGGCAGTTGCTCAAGAGCCGCGGCTTCACGCTCACTGCGGTTGCCGTTCTCGGACTCGGCATAGGCGCCAGTACCGCCATCTTCAGCGCGGTCAATCCAATCCTGTTCGAGCCCTTGCCTTATCCGCATTCTGATCGAATCATGATGATCTGGTATGGCGGAGAAGGTGGAACCCGCGTCCCGCCGGCGTTTCACAACTATCGCGAAGTCGCCGCCCGCGGCCGGTCTTACGAGAATCTCGCAGTCATGAAGCCATGGACGCCAGCCCTGACCGGAGCAGACCAGCCCGAGCGACTCGATGGTCAACAGGTCAGCGCCGATTACTTTCGCACACTTGGGATTGAACCAGTTCTGGGCAGGGACTTCCTGAACTCCGACGACATACCGAACGGCCCTAAGGTCGCGATACTGAGCTACGGACTCTGGCGCCGTCGTTTCGGGCCCGACCGCACAATTCTCGGCCGCGAAATCCGCCTGGACGACAATGCCTACACAGTGATCGCCGTGATGCCTGAGAAGTTTGAGAATGTGCTCTCTCCAACGGCAGAAATCTGGTCACCGCTGCAATACGACACGACGAACATCGCATCACCGTTGACCCGCGAGTGGGGACATCATCTTCGCATGGTGGCACGTTTGCAATCGGACGTCTCGAAAGATCAGGCGCAGTCTGAACTCGCTGCGATTGCGAAAACCCCTGTGCCTGATTTTCCCCGCCCACGCGGCTCGTCGCTCGAGTACGGATTCGTCAGTGCCCAGCTGCAGGATGACGTAACGCGAGGGGTCAAGCCTGCACTACTCGCCGTTTTCGGCGCGGTCTTCCTCCTTCTGCTGATTGCCTGCGTGAACGTAACCAACTTGCTGCTTGAGCGTGGCGCACGGCGGCGCCCGGAACTCGCCATGAGAACGGCGCTTGGAGCAGCCCGCTCAAGGCTCATCCGCCAACTCATCACAGAAAGCCTGATGCTGGCGTTGTTTGGGGCGGTGCTAGGCATCCTGATTGCCCAAGCGGGAGTGAGGGCTCTCATTTCGCTAAGCCCGGCAGAATTGCCGCGACTGCATGCAGTGTCCTTCAATGGCGCGGTATTCGCTTTTGCTTTCGTAATAACAATGGTGGTTGGCGTTGTCGTAGGTGTCATCCCGGCTCTCTACGCTTCGAGCGGTGAACCGCGCGCAGAAATTAGCCAATCTTCGGTTCGCATCGCCGGCGGCCAGCAGCGCATCCGCCGAACGTTGGTCGTCGCAGAAGTCTCTATCTCGCTCTTACTGCTGATCGGCGCGGGTCTCATGCTGCACAGTTTGCGCCGTCTTCTCTCGGTGCCGCCAGGATTTGACCATGCACACTTACTCACCATGCAGGTAAATACGTTCGGACGCCGGTACGATGACAACACTGTTTGTCACCGCTTTTTCGAGCAGGCGCTTGATGCAGTTCGCGATTTGCCCGGTGTACAGGCTGCTGCCTTTACGAGCCAGCTTCCGTTAAGCGGCGACTCGGATGTTTACGGCGCTCGATTCGAGGGCGACAGTCCCGACGTTGGCTACGCAGCATTCCGTTACGCGGTGAGTCCCGGATATTTTGAAGCGATGGGCATTCCTCTCCTGAAGGGACGGTTCATCGATAGTAGCGACTTGGCGAACGGGCCCAAGGTCGCCGTGATCAGTGAGTCGCTAGCGCAGCGTAAGTTTCCGGGGCAGGACCCGCTGGGCAAGCGTTTTCATATGGGAGGTCCGCCCGAGTCGCCTCTGTTCACGATTGTCGGAGTCGTAGGAGACGTCCGCCAAACCTCGTTGGCCATCGCCGACGCAGAGGCCGTCTATGTGCGGAGTACGCAGTGGCATTGGGCAGATGGCACGCAGTCATTTGTGATACGTGCTCGCGGAGATGCCGCAGCGCTTGCCCCGTCGATCAAGCGCGCAATCTGGTCAGTCGACAAAGATCAACCCATCGTGCGGGTGGAGACCATGGAAGATTTGGTGTTGGCCTCGGCTGCGGAGCGGCATTTTGTGCTTGTTCTTTTTGAAGCATTTGGCTTCGTTGCATTGCTACTCGCTGCGACTGGAATCTATGGCGTACTTTCCGGCAGTGTGACCGAGAGAATTCGCGAAATCGGTGTGCGCCTCGCCCTCGGCGCTCCGCGTGCAAACATTCTGGCGATGGTGATGCGGCAAGGAATGATCGTCACGGTACTCGGCGTCATCATCGGCGTCGTCGGCGCGATTGCAGCCAGCCGGTTGTTGGTGAGCCTGCTCTTCGGAATCTCGCCCCTCGATCCGCTCACGTACATCGGCGTCGTCATCCTTCTCATGCTGGTCGCGGGAATCGCGTGCTGGGTACCGGCATGGCGCGCGGCGCGCCTCGACCCGATGGTGGCGTTGCGCTACGAATGATTTTAGAAACAACGAACAAATTTATGATTCAACTCAAAAGCATTGAACGCAGTTACAAAACGGGCGCCGGGCAGACTTGGGTTCTGCGGCGCGTCAATCTAGACATTCAACAAGGCGAGTTCATCACCGTCATGGGACCGTCGGGTGCGGGGAAATCATCTCTGCTCAACGTGCTGGCCCTGCTCGACGACCAGTGGGAAGGCGAATACTGGTTTCGAGAAGATGCAGTCCACGCCCTGAAGCGCAAACAGCGCAGCGAGCTTGCCAAGCGGAACATCGGCATGGTCTTCCAGAGCTATCACCTGCTAGATGACCTTACAGTCGAAGAAAACATCGACTTGCCGCTTTCTTACAAAGACATCCCACGCCGCGAGCGGCAAAGTCTGGTGGCGGACGTGCTCGACCGTTTTCAAATCGTGGCGAAGAAAGCACTCTATCCCAGCCAGCTTTCCGGCGGTCAGCAACAACTTGTCGGCATCGCGCGTGCCGTCATTCATAAACCATCGCTGCTATTGGCAGACGAACCTACAGGAAACCTACACTCCGCGCAGGCCCGGGAAATCATGGAACTCTTCCGCGAACTCAATCAGCAGGGCACAACGATTGTGCAAGTCACACACTCGGAGACGAACGCTGCATTTGGACGCCGCACGCTGCAGTTGCGCGACGGATGGCTGGTGGGCGACACGTCGAATCCAGCCCTCAACCAGGCGGAGGTCAGCGCATCGTGAGCCGTCTCTCGAAAACACTGCTGTGGGGATTCTCGTTCGTATTCGGAGCCTTCTCTATCTCTTTCTCATCGGCTCAAACCACCGCACCTGCCACGCCGACGCCGCAAGCGGCGCCAGCTACGGTGCAGTTCGACATGCCGACCTCGCATAATCCCCTGCGCGCTTATATGGGTGAGCAGGTTCCGGAACCGGTGTTGGCGAACTCAGCGCGCCTCGACGGACTCATCCGCGATGGTAAGCTCTACCTCTCATTGAAAGACGCCATCAATCTCGCGCTCGAGAACAATCTCGACCTTGCCATCGCGCGTTATAACCTGCCCATAGCGAATACCGACATTCTTCGCACCAAAGCCGGAGGATTTTTCCGTGGCGTCAACACTGGCGTCGTGCAAGGCACTCCCGGCGGCGGAGTCGGCGGCTTTGGTACCGGCGCACCCGGCGCGGGCGCTGGCGGCACCACAGGCGGCGCGGGTGGCGCGGGCGCTGGAGCATCCGGCCTCGTGCAATCAACCCTCGGAACCGGAACTGCGGTCTCTTCCTACGATCCGTCGATCAACGCCACCGTTGGCGCGGAACACCAAACGCTTCCACTTTCCAACCTGACCGTCAACGGCGTGCCGACACTTCAGACGAACACAGGGCAATTCAACATCAACTATTCTGAAGCTTTTCCGACCGGCACTTCGATTTCGTTCAGCTTTAACAATTCCAGCCAGACGACGAACAGTATTTTCACCAACCTGTCGCCAGTTTTGAGTTCGCAATATCGAATCTTCTTTCAGCAGGAGCTTCTTGCCGGATTCGGATTCGGCCCCAACCTGCGCTATCTACGCATCGCGCGCAACAACAAGAAAATTTCCGACATAGCGTTCAAAGATCAGGTAATCGCAACCGTAACTCAAATCGAAAACATTTACTGGGATCTCGTCAGCGCGTACGAGCAGACCCGCGTGAATGAGCAGTCTTCATCGTTCGCAAAGCAGACTCTCGAAAATGCAAAGAAGCAGTTGCAGCTGCAGAGCGTTCCGGAAATGGATGTGATGCGCGCCGAAGCTGAAGTGTCCAAGCGCGATCAGGAACTGACCGTGGCGCGCACGAGCCTGCAGCTCCAAGAGACTTTGATGAAGAATGCCGTAACCAAGAGCCTCGACGATCCTGTGCTCGAAGCGATGCCGGTCGTTCCGACTGATCGCATGGAATCCGTACAGACTCCCACCGAGCAGCCGATCCAGGATCTGATCTCGACCGCTCTCCATGATCGGCCCGAACTCCAGGAATCCGACGTGGATTTAATCAATCGGCAAATCAGCCGCCGCGCCGCAACCAACGCACTGTTACCGTCGCTCTCGCTGGTTGGTTTCTACAGCGGTTCTGGACTGGCGGGCCAGTTGAATCCGGCTTTCAAAGGCACGAACAGCTCAACTGTGCCTACGGATTTTGGGGGCGCCATCGAGAATGCGTTCAACAACTCTGCGCCGGATTATTTCATCGGCCTGAATCTCAGTGTCCCGCTGCGAAACCGCGTCGCCAAAGCCGATCAGTACCGCTCCGAACTGGAATATCGCCAATCCGAACTGCGGCTGGAGCAGCTGAAAAAGCAGGTTCGCATCGAGGTGCGCAACGCGCAATATGCACTACAGCAAACGCGGGCGCGCGTTGAAGCTGCCCGTAAAGCTCGCGATTTGGCGCAGAGAACTTTTGAAATCACCAAGAAAGAGCAGGATCTCGGCTCAGGCTCGAGCTATCAAACGTTGTCGGCCCAGCGTGATCTTGCTCTAGCCGAGCTAGATCTGGTGAACGCGGTTACAGTTTTCGAGAAGGCGACAGTCGAACTCGACCGCGCGACCGGCACCACGCTCGAACACAACAATATTCAGGTCGCGGATGCAATTCGGGGATCGGTCAATGGCACGGCCAAATGAGTTCGGCGCAGCTTGGATCGCGGAATTCTCGCGATTGTCCGATAATGGCAGTTGCGGCTTGATCGTGGCGCGTCTTCCGTTAGAGAAATGAATCCTACTTTCAAATCCGAAGAGTCTCTGATCGCGACGCCTCCCGCGCGCAAGGACCGCCCGCGCATTCTTGCCGCCGACGATCAGCAGCATGTTCTTGAGGCGCTGGAACTCCTTCTGCGTCCCCAGGGATACGACGTGGAAACAGCGCGCTCGCCCGTGATGGTGCGGGAAGCGCTCGCGAGCAGTTCGTACGACTCGGTACTGATCGACCTCAACTACAGCCGCGACACGACTTCGGGTCGCGAAGGCCTCGATCTGCTTTCAGAAATCGTCGCTTCCGATAGTACGACGCCTGTCATCGTCATGACCGCTTGGGCCAACATCGATTTGGCCGTCGAAGCCATGCGCCGAGGGGCGCGCGATTTCATTCAAAAGCCCTGGGAAAACGAACGCCTCCTCACCATCGTACGCACCCAGGTGGAACTGCATCGCCTCAGCCAGCAGGCCGAACGGCTGGCGGCCGAGAATCGCCTGTTGCAGGCGGAAGGTCGCCCGCAATTCATCGCCACGGCTCCTGCCATGCAACCGCTTCTCGCCGCCATCACGCGCGTTGGCCCGTCCGACGCCAATGTTCTCATCACCGGCGAGCATGGCACGGGAAAAGAAGTCGTCGCTCAGACTCTGCACGCACTCTCGGCTCGTTCTTCGCGAGCCATGATCGCAGTCAATACCGGCGCTGTTCCTGAAGGACTTTTCGAAAGCGAATTATTCGGCCACGTGAAAGGCGCATTCACCGATGCGCGCACCGACCGCATCGGTCGTTTCGAGCTGGCCGACGGTGGAACCATCTTTCTCGACGAGATCGGCAATATCCCTCTGCCGCAGCAGGCGAAGTTATTGCGTGTTCTGGAATCCCGTGAAGTGGAAAGGCTCGGTTCCTCGCGCTCGCGCCGAGTAGACGTCCGCGTCATTTCAGCCACCAATGCCGACCTTCGGGCTGCCTGTTCCTCAGGCCAGTTTCGCGAGGATCTGCTGTTCCGCCTCAACACCGTGGAACTGCATGTCCCCGCCCTGCGTGAGCGGCGCGAAGATATTCCTGTGCTGGCGGTACACTTTCTGACGCGGTATGCTTTGCGGTATCGGCTGAAGATGGTTGGATTTGAGGCATCGGCGTTGCAACTCCTCATGCAATATTCGTGGCCGGGCAATGTTCGCGAGTTGGATCACACCGTCGAACGCGCCGTTCTCATGTGCCGCGGATCGGAAGTGCAGCGCGCCGACCTCGGCCTTGACTCCATTCGGTCGCAGAGCCAGAATCTCGAAGAGTTGAGTCTTGAGTCGGTGGAAGCAATCCTCATTCGCAAGGCGCTGCAGCGCTGCCAGGGCAATGTGAGCCAGGCCGCCGAAGTGCTGGGGCTCAGCCGCGGCGCTCTCTACCGGCGCATGGAAAAATATGGCCTCTAGCCCGCGCGGGAGTTTTCGTCCCGGCGTGCGAAAACCTCCCCGCAAGCGCGTTCGCCTTCTTTATGAGCGCAGAATCAACCTCTTCGCCCTACTCGTCGCGCTTCCCGCGATGGTGGCGAGCGGCATCTTCATCTGGCTGCAGCCCTGGACCTTCGGCTCCAAGCTTTCCCTTATCCTTACGATCCTTTTCGTCTGGTGGCTGCTCGCGATGGCGCTGCAGGAACAGACCACGAGGCCGCTACAGACTCTCGCCAATGTGATCTCCGCTCTGCGCGAAGAGGACTATTCCTTCCGCGCGCGCGGCGCCGCCACCGACGATGCCTTGGGTGAACTCTCCATCGAAGTGAACGCACTCGCCGATCTGCTCGCCGATCAGCGCATTCGCGCGATTGAAGCCACGGCGCTGCTGCGCCGCGTGGTGGAAGAAGTCGAGGTTCCTCTATTTACTTTCGACCCCGACCAGATTCTCCGCCTCGTCAACTCTGCTGGAGAACGATTGCTGCAGCAGCCCTCGGTGCGGCTTCTCGGCCGTACTGCCAACGATATCGGCCTCGCCGCCTGCCTCGTGGCTGAGAATGGTAGCCTCGTCCCCCTGAAATTCCAAGGCCCAAACGCCCGCTGGCTGGTGCGCCGCAGCACGTTTCGGCAGAAAGGAGTTCCACACACGCTCATCGTTCTCTCCGATGTCAGCCGCGCTCTCCGCGAAGAGGAACGGGGCGCCTGGCAGAAACTGATTCGCGTGCTCGGCCACGAACTCAACAATTCGCTCACGCCCATCAAATCCATAGCCGGAAGTCTGACGGCACAGATTTCCGGAGTCAGCCTCGACGATTCAACACGTCGCGACTTTGAGCGCGGCCTGTCGATTATCGGGATGCGTGCCGACTCGCTGAATCGCTTTCTCCAGGCATACCGGCAACTCGCGCAAATGCCGCCTCCCGCGCTTCGCAAGACTGCTTTGGCGCCGCTGGTCGAGCGGGTGGCGGGACTTGAAACCCGGCTGCACGTCGAGGTTTTCGCCGGCCCGGACGTGCAGGTGACGGTCGATCCCGATCAGTTCGAGCAGATGTTGATCAACATTGTGCGCAACGCAGTCGAGGCTGCGCTCGAGCCGCCGCACGCCGCCGATGGATCAGCCGTCAATGCCGCTGCTCGGCCTACGGAGCCGGCCGTCACGGTGCGATGGCGGATCGCAGAAAAGAAGCTGATTCTCGAAGTCGATGACAACGGTCCGGGACTTCTCAATCCCAGCAACGCATTTGTCCCGTTCTACACCACCAAGCCGCAGGGCAGCGGGATTGGGTTGGTCCTCGCCAGGCAAATCGCTGAGGTGCATGGCGCTTCGATAGAGCTGGTCAATCGCCCGTCAAGCCGTGGCTGCCAGGCCAGAATCGTATTACCTCTTTAACCTGCATGCGGGCGTCAGGCTAGCGCTTGCCGTTCCAGAAAATCGAAATTCTTCGATGTTCTTGGTCAACTCAGTGATTTTCTCCAAGTTTTGGAATTACCTCTACGAAATGTTTCGCTTCAACGCCAGACAGTGGCGAAATAACAAAGAAACATTGCCGAAGCCCCAATTGTCGCCGCCGTTGTGCTTCCGTTGATCTCAAACTTCGTATATTTGGAGCGGTCGCTTCCGCCGTAAGTCTCCGAAAATACACTCCTTCACAATTGGCCTTCACGTTGCAAACCAATTGTTGAATCTCGCACGTATGGCCGACTGGCGTGGGGCGCGGTCCCAGCAAGGGTGCGGGCGTCTGACAAAACACCTGACGGTGACCATCAATCTGGTGACCATCAATTGATGAGCAGGCCTTATGTCTGACCGAATTCGCCGATGCCTTGAGTGTCCTCAGTGCCGCACTCGGTACCTGATCGGCTTCAGTCCGTTTGCGAATGGCGCATACCTGATTCCCACCATCGCCGGCTCCCTGGATGAATACGCGCTCTATTGTTCCTGCGGTCGCTCGCGCTCGCCAAGCCTCTGGAAGAGTATCGAGGTAAAGCCCTATATCGTCTCAAGAGTCGCGAATGATCGAGGCTACGGCACTCCGCAGGAAATCTTCCCGATGAGCGACGAATCGCAGGCCGGTTGGCCGTTCGACGCATCCCGCTACCTCAATCCACGAAGTATGGAGAAAGGAAGGAACCCGCGGTGAATTCGAACCCCATGGCTCGACCGGGCAAGTCTGGCGCTGAACCCCTTCCCCCTGAAGATCTCACCAAGCTGGTCACCTCGATTCAGACCGAACTGCGCGAACTCGCCGAGAAGCGAACCGCCATCTCCAGACGAATCACTGCCGTAAAAAACACGATCCTCGGGCTCGCTGAACTTTTCGGATCAAACGTGCTCAGTCCTGAGCTTCAGAATCTCCTTTCGATCAGGCCTGCCTCCTCCGAACTGCACTATGGTCTGACCGATCTGTGTCGCGATCTGCTGCGAACCCGGAGCCCCGAACCGCTCACGGTGCAGGCGTTTCTGCATCATGCGCAAGAGAAATTTCCGGAAAAAATGCTGGTCCACAAACATCCGGCAACCTCTGTTCGGGTCGTGTTGAAGCGGTTGGTCGACTATGGCGAAGCGGTCGAGGTTCTCACCGAGACCGGCGTCAAAGCCTGGAGCGCGGCTGCAGGTTCGGTGTTGCGTGAGGATGTTTCCGTCTGTCGCGATCTGCAGTCTGCAAGCGGCGAAGCCGTTCCGAGCAGCATTTCCGCATAAATTGCGAACATCTCTGGCAACCCCAGTTTTCTCGAACGTGCGAAATGCCTTTTCGATCACGCGGCTTCCAAGCGCGTTGCTTCCCATATCGAGTGAGCCCGACTACTCTAAGACGGCGTGTTGGCGAGTATCTTCCCTCCGAGCTTAAAATGCCGTATGCGCGTGTTGAGCGTGCTCTGTTACCGGTTCGAACAGTCTTTGCTCAACGCGACGGAGTCACTTTTACAATGCCTAAGCTGCGTTGGGAAAAGAGCCGGCAGGTTGCCCGCGCGTACCTGCTGTCGATTGCTGTGTGGTGCGGCCTTTCCCTTCTGACCGCCTGGCAGTACCACATCTTCGACCTGCAACTGCACATTTCCTCCACGCTGTGGGATATGATCCTTCTCGCCGAGGCGCGGGGATTTTCCTTCGCCCTGCTGACTCCACCCATCTTTTATCTTGTCTGCCGCAATCTTGCGGCAGGAAAACACACTGTCTGGCATGTGACTATGTACGCCGCAGGCGTGGTGCCTTTTCTGCTGCTCTTTGGTTCCATTCGCTGGCTCCTGTTGCCCCCCTGGGATAGCCAGTTGCAGAAATATGTTCCGCGCACCATGCACAGTCCCTTCGATCTCATCATCAGCGGATTTGCCGACCAGGTAACCATGTACATTGCGGTCGTGGTTGCCGCTCACGCCTATGCGTACTTCGAACGTGTCAGAAAGCAGGAGATGGAACGATACGAATATCAGCAGGCTTTGGCTGCAAGCGAACTGCAGGCGCTCAAGATGCAGCTGCACCCCCACTTTCTCTTCAACACGCTTCACGGCATAGCGACTTTGATCGACACCGACGGCAAGAGCGCCAAGAACATGGTGATCAAGCTCTCCAGCCTGCTGCGCACAACCCTGCAGCACAGCGGGTTTGACCTGATTCCATTGCGCGAAGAATTGAAGTTCGCTTCCGAGTATCTTGCGCTGGAAAAAATGCGCTTCGGCGTGCGGCTCTCGGTGGACTGGTCCATTGAGCCGCAAACGCAGGAGATTCTCGTCCCGCAACTCATTCTGCAGCCGCTGGTCGAGAATGCCATTCGTCACGGTATTGCCTGCTCCCGCGAAAAGAGTTTTGTCGAAGTCTCCTCTCGGACGGAAGATAAAATCCTGGAACTTCGCGTTCGCAATAACATCGGCAGTGCCCGCCCCGAGGGCACGGGTGTGGGACTACGCAACACCGAGGCTCGTTTGCGTCACCTGTATTCCGATGAGGCGAGCCTGAGTTTTTCGGTTTCCGAAGATCAGACTGCTACTGTGACGGTGCGCTTCCCGTCCCTGGGTTCCAGCCAGACAGCCGCCGCGGAGTTGCACGCGATGGAGCCATCGAAAGCCGCATCGGATTTGCCGTCGAACGAGCCGCGCACCGCAGAAACCAGCTAACACGAGATCAGGAAACATGCGTGTTTTGATCATCGATGACGAGCCTCTGGCGCAGAAGGCGCTGGCCAACGTCTTGTCCGCCAGGGACGATGTCGAGCGCTTCGACGTCGCAAGCGATGCCATCGAAGCCTTCGAAAAGCTCAAGCGAAATTCCTATGACGTGATGCTTCTCGACGTAAGCATGCCGGAAGTCAGCGGCTTCGAGTTGCTCGACCGCCTCGTGGAAAGCCACAAGAGCGTTCCGGCCGTGGTTTTTGTGACAGCGCACGAAGAGCACGCCATCGCCGCCTTCGAAAAGCATGCGGTGGACTATGTGCTAAAGCCGTTCAGCGCGGAACGATTAGGAAAAGCTCTCGACGTGGCCTTCCGTAGGAGCAGCGAGGAGCGCGCCGCCCGCCTGATGGAAGCCTTGCCCCAGCTTCAGAAGCTCAGCACCCGGCAGTCAACCCGGATTGCCATCAAAGCAAAGGGCCGAATCCTGTTTATCGACCCCAGCCAGATTGTCTCGGTTCGCGCCGAAGGCAACTACGTCCTGCTGCAGCGCGAGTCTGGTTCCTACCTGTTGCGTGAATCCATTTCAGTCATGGCCGAAAAACTGAAGGCGTACGGATTTGTTCGCATTCATCGGTCTCTGCTGGTGAATCGCGCTTTTGTCGAGGAGATCAGGCCCTGGCCTACGGGTGAATATGGGCTGCTGGTGAAGGGCGGCACGGAGTACACGGTGACCCGCACGTACAAGAAGAATCTGAAATCCCTCGCGGAATTCTGGGTCGGCACGGACGCATTTCTCAACGATTGAGTTCGACTCGGATCCCCAATCCCTCCGGCTTTACCCAGCGAAACATTCGAAAGTCGATGCGCACGCGGTCGCCGTCGCGCAGGATCACAGCGCGCTCAATCATCGCAAAGCCCGGGGCTTCCGCGCAGACGTTGTAATATCCCGCCTCCAGGCCCGCCGCGCGAAATTCACCCACGCGCCTGCCCTTGACTGCGGGAACCCATTCCTCGTCCCTGCGGGTAATCGTGATCGTTGCAGCGCGAACCACAGAGCCGGACAAGTCCACAACCGTGACGGTGATCGACCCTTTCTCGGCTGCATTCCGCTCACTATCAGGCAAAAGTATGCAAAGAGTAGGTGGGCGATGGCTGTTCGGGCGATCTTCCTTTGCAGCTAGCATCTCAACCTGTATGCTCCCTCGAAAAGTGGTCATCTTCAATACCCACTTGACGGTCATTTCGCATAACCACTAGCATTTTGCAGCATACAATGCCGAAGCTTCCGTCCAGCACCTCTCCGCTTATCTCCATCGATCGCAAGGCCGAAGCTCCGCTCTACCGACAGATCTACGACGCCTATCGCGTCGCTATTCTGAACCGCAACCTGCGTGCCGGACACCGCGTGCCTTCGACTAGGGCACTCGCATCAGAACTAGGCATTTCGCGTATTCCCGTGCTCAACGCTTACGCGCAGTTGCTAGCCGAAGGCTATTTTGAAAGCCGCATCGGCGCTGGAACGATCGTTTCAAACTCACTCCCTGATGATGAGGCGCTGTCTCACACTGGCGGGCGAGTATCGATCGGGCGCTCCCGGCCGAGACTCATTTCGCGCGACTGTTCCAACCTTCCTGCGGCCGAAACTGCGTTGCAATGGCTGGGTGCTCGCCACGGAGCCTTCACCGTTGGCCAGCCCGCGCTCGATCAGTTCCCCATAAAAATCTGGTCCAGCCTAGTCGTACGCCATAGCCGGAAACTTCACCCCAAATCGCTCTACTATGGCGGGCCGATGGGCTCGCGACGTCTGCGCGAGGAGATTGCAACTTACCTCCGAGCTTCGCGTGGAGTTCGTTGCGAGGCAGAGCAAATCATGATTGTCAGCGGCTCGCAGCAGGCTCTGGACATCTGCGCGCGTGTGCTGCTCAATCGCGGCGATTCCGTCTGGATGGAAGAACCCGGCTACCGCTTTGCGCGAAGCGTTCTTATTCTGAATGGCTGCAGACTCATTCCTGTCCCCGTCGACGCAGAAGGTCTCAGCGTTTCGCAAGGAATACAAGCCTGCCGCAAGGCGCGCGCAGCAATCGTGACTCCCTCGCATCAATACCCCCTTGGGGTGACCATGAGCGCGGCCCGAAGGATGCAATTGCTGGATTGGGCGCGCAATTCTTCCGCCTGGATCATCGAAGATGACTATGACAGCGAATTTCGGTACGACAGCATGCCGATCGTCTCCCTGCAAGGACTCGACCGTCACTCGCGCGTCATCTACATCGGAACCTTCAGCAAGGTGTTGTTCCCTTCCTTGCGCCTGGGATACCTTGTGATTCCCCCTGACCTCGTCGAGCCGTTCGTCAGAATTCGTCTCGCCATGGACATTGCCCCGTCTGCATTCAATCAATCGGTTCTTTCAGATTTCATCCAGGAAGGCCACTTCTCCCGCCACATTCGCAGAATGCGCATCGTCTATCGCGAGCGCCGGAACGCTCTACTGGAACAGATTCAGAACGAACTGGCATCAGACGTGGAAGTTAGCGGAGGGCAAGCCGGCCTGCATTTGTCGGTTAGTTTGAAAAGACGATCCAGTGACATAGAGCTGGCGAAGCGAGCCGCCGTTCGGGAACTCTGGCTCGCTCCCTTGTCCCCCTCGTACCTTGAGCGCGCCATGCGCCGCGGATTCATTTTGGGTTTCGGAAACGTAGCTGCGCAGGAGATGCCGGCAGGGGTGCGAGCCCTGCGTCAGCTGCTACGCTCACGGCAGGAGACAGTCCCGACTCGCCACCCTGAAGACGTGGCACACCCCGCCGAGCCGCGCTGATGTAAAATCGAGAATCGGTTCCACCATTCTCCCAAGGGCCTCAATCGCACCTTTAGAAAGCCCGCATGACCACGGCGAGGCCCAGCGTGACCTGGCTTACATGAGCCCGATGTGGTCAGGGTATTTTGCCTGCAGCGTGCTAACCATCACTTCAAACTCCGGAAGAGCCCGCAGATTTTGAAGGCAAGGATCCTTCAGGAAAAACGGCCAGCACGCAAAGCCGGTGCTGACGCTTCGCTCGAGCCATTCAAAGGCCGTTTGCCGACGCCCCGTCAACGCAAGCACGCATGCAATCTGGTAGTACGTGTGATGTGTGTGGCCGAATGTTTTGGGGCTTGCGCATGCCCGGGTCACGCACTCCATTGCGGCGTCGCCATTTCCTCTTAGCGCGTGCAGAACGCCATGCAAGCTTAAAAAGAGCGGTTCGTCCGGCATCGATCGCACCGCCTCTTCAACCAGACGATCTCCTTCATCCCAGTCCCCGCTCAGGATGGCGCGCTGTAGGCCAAAGTGGAGCGCGTATTTGCTGCCCGGGTTTTCCGCCCGCCAGAGTTCAACCTGTTTGCGCGCCGCCTCGTAATCGCCTCCCCACACGTACACCTGCAGCACGCTTGGGCTCACCTCCTTGCGCGGATGAAAAGGCCGCGCCCTCTCGAACATTTCACGCGCGTGGTCAAGCAATCCAATGTGACAGAGGATCGTCCCCAGGCGGTTGTACGCGCGCGGCAGATTGCTCTGCAAAGAGAGAGCGTGCTTCAGATCGGCGATCGCCTCCACATGCTGGAAATTTTTGGACGGTCCCCACAACAGATATGCCCGCGCCACGTAGGCTTCCGCCAGTTTTGGATCGATCTCGAGCGCCCGCTTGCAGTGAAATTCAGCCTTTTCCAGCCACACGTTCGCGGAGTCGTATTCGAAGTGCCGCGCCGCGCACGCAAACGAAAGCGTGGCATGGGCCAGCGCGAAATTTGGATCGCGAGTAACGGCGTTAGTCAGATGATGGCTGGCCTGGTCCATCAGCACGGAATCGCCCGAGGCCGCGATCCGGTAGCCGCGCATGAAGTCCGCGTATGCCATAGGGTCTCGGCTGTGTCGCGGCGTGGGCCCTGTCGCCTGAGGTCCCTGCGGCCGGTTTAGCGCGCTTGCAATCTGTTTGGCGATTTCTGCTTCAAGGTTTGCCAGCCGGCTCAAATCTACATCGCACTTCTTTCTGAAGCAGGTGCGCTGCAGAAGCGTGTCGCACAATTCCACTGACAATCGCCATTGCTCCTTCACCATCTGAATCGCGCCCCGAAACACAAACCTCACTCCGGCCCGCGATGCGATTTCCTCGGCGCTTGCCTCCAGTGGCAGGTTCATGACAGCTTCGGTCGGCAGGACATCGACACCCGGAAGATTCGCCAGCAGCGCGACCAATGCATCAGCAAAGCCCAGGCATAGTCCCTGATCGTCATGCGCATTGCCGAGCAGAAGTAACGGAACCACGGCAATCGACGGACGCTGGCCGTAGTCCTTTCTTTCCGAGTAACGATCGTCACCTGAAGATTCTTGAGCGGGATCAACACGCGGATACTTCGCGTCGATCACTCGCGCGGGTCCGACGAATCGATACCCTCTTCCCACGACAGTCTCGAGGAAGCGCGGCTTATCGGCGTTATCGCCGAGTGCAGTCCGGAGCTTCCGCACGACATTGTTCACGTTCATCTCGGTATCGATAAACAAATCGGAGCGCCAAAGTTTTTTGACGATTTCGTCTCGTGTCACCAACTGCTCGCGCCGGCTCACTAGCAAGATCAGCAGATCCATCGGCTTCTTTTCCAGCTTGATCCGCCGCCCGCCGCGCCGCAATTCATAGCGCCCGAGGTCGACTTCAATCTCGTGAAGTGTGTTCCCGTTCATCGATCCGCCTGCTGTCGGACAGCATTATTCCCTAAGTTTCAATTAGTTACAACGATATACAAAAGATATAAAACAGCGATACCTGCTGCATTGTGTCGACGTCCATCCGCGGCGATCATACGCCTCAGTCAACAAGCAGTTGTTACCTGGGGAAGACAAATCACTTTTTCTATTGGAGGAAAAAATGGCTGTCGACAACGACAAAATGCACCAGTTTCTCGGCAAGTTTGTGAGTGATCTTGGGGCCGCGGTTCACGCCGGCATGGTGGTGATCGGAGAACGCCTCGGCTTATACAAGGCCTTGGCTGGCGGACCTCTTACACCGGCGGAACTTGCCGCGATCACCAGAACCGATGAGCGCTATCTGCGCGAGTGGCTTGCCTCGCAAGCCGCCGGGGGATACATCACATACAATCCCGTCACGCACAAGTTCGGCATGACCGAAGAGCAGGCGCTGACTCTCGCAACCGACGATGGTCCTGCCTACATTCCCGGAGCTTTCGAACTCGCTCTCGGCTCGCTGGCCGCCGTCCCGCGGATCACGGAAGCCTTCCGCTCGGGCGCGGGCATGGGCTGGGGCGAGCACGAAGACGGCGTCTTTCACGGCTGCGAAAAGTTTTTTCGTCCCGGATATGCTGCGAATCTTGTCAGTTCCTGGATACCTGCGCTGGATGGAGTTCAGGACAAACTGTTGCGCGGAGCAAAAGTTGCCGACGTAGGTTGCGGCAAGGGCGCTTCGTCGATCCTGATGGCGAAGGCATTTCCCAAATCGCACATCTTTGGATTCGATTATCACGAGAAGTCCATCGAAGCCGCTCGGCAGGCTGCGGCGCGGGAAGGCCTAGGGGATCGCGTCAAGTTTGAAGTGGCCAAGGCGAAGGAATTTCCTGGCGAGGGATACGACTTCGTGGCCGTTTTCGATTGCCTGCACGACATGGGCGATCCCGTCGGCGCGGCGACGCATGTTCGCTCGGCGCTGGCGAATGACGGTTCCTGGATGATCGTGGAACCTTTCGCCAACGACGATCTGAAAGACAATCTGAATCCGGTGGGCCGCGTCTATTATTCATTCTCGACGCTGCTCTGCACACCCTGCTCGCGCTCGCAGGAAGTTGGCATGTGCCTCGGAGCACAAGCTGGCGAGAAGCGAATGCAGGAAGTGATCAGCTCGGCAGGCTTCACTCGCTTCCGCCGCGCCACCGAAACTCCGTTTAACCTGGTCTACGAAGCGAGACCGTAACCATCTAAATCGCGGGAGGGGGCTGATCTTTCATCCCCTGCTTGCAGAAGGGCCCTCTTCCGCGAGAGTTTCGCTCGATTCTTGCCCGCGCTCGGTCACTAAACTGGAGCGCTGCGCTATTCTTCCAACATGCGTCATGGCTACCCAGCAGGCCGGACCGCAGAAAAAGATCGGAAACTGATCCAGATCGTCGACGCAGCCCTTGCCGACACCAGCCGTCGCAGCGGCGAGTGGCTCGCCTGTCGCCCCGGATGCACGCAGTGCTGTATCGGCGTCTTTCCCATCAACCAGGTTGATGTGCTCCGGCTTAAGCGCGGTTTGGCTGCACTTGAAAAGCAGGATTCCGATCGGGCGCAGCGCGTCCGTAGGCGCGCGCGTGCATCGTTACGAAGAATATCTGCAGAATTTCCCGGAGACATCGCCACCGGCATCTTGGGAGAAAGCGAGCAGCAGGTAAGCGCATTCGCTGATTTCGCCAACGATGAGCCCTGCCCCGCTCTCGATCCACAGACCGGCTACTGTGACCTCTACGATTCCCGTCCCATGACCTGCCGTGTCTTTGGCCCACCCGTTCAGTCAGAGGACGGACTTGGGGTCTGCGAGCTCTGTTTTCAGGGTGCCACGGACGAACAAATCGCCGCCTGCGAAATGAAACCTGACCCCGACGACCTGGAGTCGAAACTGCTAAAAGATTTGGAGAAGAACACTGGCGTTCACGGCAACACTATCGTTGCATTCAGCGTCATCCGTTGAACGTATCGCGTCAGGAGTGGCAAGGATGTTTCAATGACGATGCGTAGGCTTGGCGCATTGACGAAACCCTACCTTCAGACTAGGGTTTAACTCCTGCCATGGGGAAGTCCATCACCTTCGAGACTTGGAAACAGCTCCTGCGGAGCGACTGTATCGCGTGCGGTAAGGATAGGGAATACAACGCTTTAAGCGAACCTGTTCTGAAACTACTGTTCGACAGCGGCCTCGCTCCCACCGTAAACGCAATCGCCAACGACGGCCAAGCCACGACCGAACCGGCCGCCTAGCCGCGCAGTGCCTCGCCGATCATCCAGCACTCTTTCGCTGGTTCCCCAACGCTTCGTCAAACGCGGCGGACGCTGATCCCACGTTCGAGGAATGGAGCGACGGCCTTATCAGAGGCATGTGTGTCGGTAATCAGCATGTTGATGCCGGTGATTGGACAGATCAAGGATGGAGTTACTGCTCCGATTTTAGTTGAGTCGGCGACCACGACCGTCTGCTTGGATTGCTGAATCATCGTGCGGAAGGTCAAAGCTTCTTCCGGTTCGATCACCGTAATACCTCGCGATATGTCGATTCCGCATACACTCACAAAAACGCGATCCATGTAGACGTCTTTCAGGGAGTCGATGGCGGCGTGCCCGACCAGCGAGAAGGAGCCGGCCCACTGCACGAAGCCTCCGGTGACGAAGGTCCGGAGTCCTTCACAGTTGCTTAACTCCATGGCGATATTGATGGCGTTCGTAATGACGCGAATGTTGTGCCGATTGCGGAGATTGCGGGCAACGTGTGTCGTGGTGGTTCCTGCGGTGAAACCGACCGTTTCATTTTCCTGGATGAGTTCCGCGGCATGCAGTCCGATGCGCCGCTTCTCTGCGGTGCGATGCTGCTCGCGATTCTGAAAGAGAGAATCGTAGCGAAATGGCTCGTAGAGCAACGGTTCCACCAGCGTGACACCACCGTGGGTCCGGCGCACCAGGCCCTTGGCTTCGAGCTTGGTTAGATCGCGGCGGACGCTGGCGGCCGAAGTTCCGAGGCGTTTGATCAGTTCGTCGAGCGAGAGGTTGCCCTCCTGCCGCAGCTCCCGCAGGATTTTGTCGGCGCGATTGCGTGGGTTCATTTACGAAGCGTCCTCGAGCGTAGTCCGCGAGCCGACAAACAGTGTGCCTTTGTGCCGACCGGGAATGCAAGAATTCGATGCATTGCGCGAGCGAGACTGATCAATTTACCGCAATACGATCATTTTTCTTGACAATTTATCCCGATCGGTGAGATAAGAGTGTCCCCCCAAAGGGAATCTCCTCGGTTGGAAACCATCCGATGTTAAGGAGCCGCCCATGCCTTCTCTGTTTCGCCCCCCGGTTCTTGCCGTAGTGTGCCTGTCGTTCCTTTTGCCTTGCCTGGTAGTCGCTCAAAGCACAAATCGACAAGTCGGAACACAATTCGAAGTGACCGCCGATCCGCAGGTCCCGCGGCCAAACACACAGCCTTGCGTTGTCCCGCTCTTCGCCAACTACACGTTCGCTTTCTTTTCCGACACGGCGCAAACATTTCAAGCCACGCCGCCGTCAAATTGCACCGGTCCGTGGAAGAAGATCGTTTTCGAAGCCGATTTCAGCGAGAACGGCGGAGTGCAATTCGACCGCACCGCCAGTATGTATCTGGGAAACACCAACATCTATTTCGGAACGACGCCCGAGCCGCTCGCCACTCTTACCAATACCTGGCACGTAGAGCGCGACATCACCGACTACTCCGCGCTGCTGACCGCGCCAATTCAGGGCACGATTATTCTGGCCAACTGCACTACGGATTGTCCGCCACCCTATAACACGCTGAACGGCATTTTTACGGTGAATGCCGATCTCGAATTCTACTCCGAAGATAAGAACGATTCGAGCAGCCAGCCGCAAAGGACAGCACCCGACGCGGTATTGCCGCTGGTGCAGACTAACAGTAGCGGAGGAACGAATCTTCCGGCGACGCTGAGTTCGCCTACCGACCAGTTGTCGACCACGTTCACGCTACCCACGAACATCGAACGCGTGTATCTCGATGTGGTCTCGCAGAGCCAGTCTCTGGACGAGCAGTGGTATGCGTGTTTTCCCAACGACCTGGCCGACATCAACGAAGTGTACGGATGCGGAAATACCGACTTTCGCGAGACCGAAGTTACGATTGACGGCCAGCCCGCAGGAATCGCACCGGTTTCACCCTGGGTTTACACCGGATTTCTTCCCGACCAGTGGGTGCCGACTCCCGGCGTACAGACGCTCGATTTCACTCCCTATCGCGTCAACCTGACTCCCTTCGCCGGAGTCCTGAGCGACGGCAATCCGCATACCGTTGCGATCAGTGTATTCAACGATGACGGATATTTCTCAGCGACCGCGTCGTTATTGTTGTTCCTCGATCACGGATCCACTCAGGTTACGGGCGCTGTGACCAAGAACACTCTGACGCTTCCCTCGCCGGTGGTGACGGAAAACCTGCAGGGCACTTCGACGGTCACCGGAACGATCGGAGTTTCCTCAGTCCGGCATTTCGCCATCGCCGGATATGTGCAGACGTCTCATGGCAAAGTCTCGACGACGGTGAATCAGCATCAGCGCTTCAACAGCACACAGACCATCAACTTCGATACTGTGAATTTTACGGTGGTCGACCAGAGAACCGCTCTGCATTCGAGAGTCGAGACCGAAACCAGGATCTCAAGCCCAGACCGAGACGTGACCATCCTCGATAATTTCGAATTTCCCATCGATGTGAAGTTCAAATATCCGGTCAGCACCGCCGAGTTTGGTTTCACGGTGGTCACCTCGCAGAAGTACCAGCACGATAGCCAGGTTTTCAACAATGGGCTTCTGACATCGTTCGCCTCGACCACGAACACTGGAAAAGCGAGCGACGTCAATCCGCCGTCCAGTTCCCAGGACTATGTTCATACCGACTCGGCCGGAGGCTCTTATAACTGCCAGATCGAGTCGTCGAACAACACCCTGACCAGCGTAAGCAGCGGCTGCAACTCGCCGGGAAACAAATAGTTCGTTGTAAGTTTCAAGCGGGGGCTTGGCCTTAAAAGGGTCGAGCTCCGTATTGTTTCTCGGCCACTTTGTCGACTCGTGTCCAACTTTGGAGTCGAATTTCGTCGAGAAAGCGCTCAACATAACTGCTTAATATCTCTGCATTACGCCAGTAGTTTGACTGAAATAGCTATAAATGATCATTTCTGCTTGACAATGACCGGTGAAAGTCTTTAGCGTCGTTTGTCGCCCTAAAAATGCCGGGAAATCCACCTCAACAAGCTTGGAGAATCTCTATGGCACCCAACTTCACCACCCGATATCTCGCCGCGATTTGTTTCGTCGGCGTGCTGGTCATTTCTGTGTTGGCGGGTTCTGCGCTCGCGCAAACCGTCACCGGATCGATTACTGGACAAATCTCAGATCCCAGCGGCGCGGTCGTGCAAGGAGCGACCGTCACAGCCGAGAATGTAGCGACCTCGGTCAAGACCACGGCGAAGACGAATTCTGCCGGCGTTTACACCATTCGATTCCTGCCCATCGGCACCTACCAGCTGACTATTGAGGCCAAGGGATTCAGCACCTCGAACATCTCTCCGTTCCAGCTCGAAATCGATCAGACAGCGAAAATCGATGAGACGCTCAAGATCGGTTCGTCGGAAACGATGGTGGTGCAGGCTGAGGCTCACCCGATTCTCAACACGACGGATTCGACGCTGGGAAACACGCTTTCGACCAACGAGATTCAGAACGTTCCACTGAACGGGCGCAATTTTTCGGCGCTCACTCTGCTTCAGCCGGGAGCGGTCGACACCGACCCGACCGGTATGACCGGAAGTAATGCGATCGAGCGCAACACGTACAACAACGGAATCGCGTCGGTCAACGGGAATCGCGAACAGGCGAACAACTACATGATCGAGGGCGCCGACAACAATGAGCCGCAGAACAACCTCATCGGCTACAACCCGGCTCCTGACGCGATCGAGGAACTGAAAGTTGTCGCGGCGAACGCGAACGCAACGTATGGAAATGCCAACGGCGGCGGAATTGTGGCCGTTCTGAAGTCGGGAACCAACCAGTTCCATGGCTCTTTGTACGACTTCTTGCAAAACGAAAAACTGGATGCCAATTCCTGGGCAAACGGACTTTCCAATCCGGTTATCCCTAAGAACTCCTATACGCAAAATATCTTTGGAGGCACGATCGGCGGGCCGATCTTTCGCAACAAGCTCTTCTTTTTTGCGGATTACGAGGGAATCCGCCGCCACACCGGCGGGATGAGTTCGGCCAGCGTCTTGACCCAGGCGATGCGCAATGGAGATTTCTCCGCGCTGCTCACCGATGCCGCCACGCCGATTCAACTCTACGATACGCAGAACAACTTCACTCCCTACGCCGGCGACCAGGGCGTGCCGATCACGAACCCGGTCGCTGTTTACTTGTTCGCGCATCCGGAACTTTATCCGTTACCCAACACACCTCCAGTGTCGATCAGCAACGGCGGAGACGGGCTCATCCAGGGAGACTTTGTTGGCCCGCAATCCGGTTTCGTGTCGAACAATCAGGAAGATTTCAAGGTGGACTGGAACCTGAACGACATGGATAAGGTGAACGGGTTCTACTCGCAGGGCAAGGGAACCGACCACACGACGGCGATCATTCCCGTCCAGTTCCCCGCTTTCAACACTTATCCGACTAAAATTGCCGGGCTCAGCTGGGTTCACACTTTTTCTCCCACAATCGTGAATGAAGGCCGCTTCGGCTTCACGCGCGTGCGCTGGAACAATGGCGTCCCCAGCGATCCGACCGGGCAATTCGGCTATACCGGTGATCAGACGGTGGGCGTCCCGTTTGGAACTCAGAGATACGTTGGATTCACCCAGCAAAGCATCAACGGGGCCAGTACGATTGGGACGAACGCAAATCCGCAGGTCTTCACCGACAACACGTTCAACTATGAGGACAACCTGACGTGGCAGAAAGGACGCCACTTTCTTTCAATCGGTGGACAGGCCACGCGCTATCAACAGAATTATCTGAACGCAGGTAACGTCGGGTTCCTTGGCTCGTTCAACTACAACGGCCAATTCACCGGGAACGCCGGTGGCGCGGGATACGGCGCGGCGGATTTTGTACTTGGCCTGATTCAGAACGTTCAGCTGGCGTCGCCGCTCGGCTGGGTGGGAAACCGCCAGTGGCGCGTCGCCGGATATTTCCAGGACGACTTCAAGATGAATTCCAGGCTCACGCTCAACTTGGGACTGCGCTACGAAGTTGACCAGCCCTGGTACGAGCAGAACGACAAAACCGCGAATGTGCTTCCGAATGGGACGGTCGAATATGCTGGACATGTTCCCGCAGGTGCAATTTCGGGAGCGATCGTCTGTCCTAGCCGTGCCTGCTACGACGCCAACTACAAGCAGTTCATGCCACGAGTCGGCTTTGCCTACCAGGCGATGAAGAATCTCGTGGTCCGCGGCGGCTATGGCGCTACGAGTTTCTTCGAGGGATATTCCTTCAATCAGCGGCTGACATCGAGTCCCCCGTTCTCGCTGGCGATCAACAGCAATGCCATTACGCCGTCGGTCGGCTCGGGCGGATCTCCATTCACGGTTGCGGACGCATTCAGCCAGCCGTTGGGTATCAACAACTCGCTGTATTCGGTGTGGCCACAGGATACGCAGCCCGCGTACATCCATCAGTTCACGCTGGTGACTGAATACGCCATCACGAACGAACTATCATTCAGCGCCGGTTATCACGGTCAGGTGGGGCATCACCTCGCGGACTATCGGAATGGCAACCAGCTGACGGCCGCACAAGCGGCGGATTCCGGAGGGTGCAGTTCCACTATGCCCGCAGCAGACCAGCCACCCTACTTTGCGTTAGTGGGATGCGGTCCGATCCTGATTACAGAATCTGAGGCGCGGATGACTTACAACGCGGCCCAGTTCACCCTGCGCCAGCGTGTTCACCATGGACTGGAATACACGCTGAACTATACCTATGGAAAATCTCTGACGGACTCCTCCGGCAACTACGCGGTCGCAAACACCAGTTTCAATGGAGCGTCGCATCAGGATGGCTACAACATCAATGCCGACTATGGTCCGTCTGGAATGGATATTCGCCACAGCTTGAACTTCGTAGGTGTGTATGAACTCCCATTCGGACGTGGCCGTGCGTACGGGGCGAATGTCAACCGGGCGGTCGATGCCGCTCTGGGAGGATGGAAAGTCGCCACTTCCGCCGTTCTCTATTCCGGATTTCCGGTCACGATTTTCGGACCGGGCAACAGCAACACGAATAGCTGGGGATTCAGCCGGGCCAACCAGTATCGGCCCATGGTGATTCACGATCGCTCACTTAGCAACTGGTGGGGAACCGATCCCTCGGCGCTTCCTTGTCTGACGGCCGGCGTGGACGATGGCACCTGCGCTTACGGCGTGTCGGCGCCCTTCACCTTCGGATCGGCGAAAAACAGCACGGAGCGCGCGCCCGGCTACCGCAGCGTCGACCTCTCGCTTTTCAAGGATTTCCATTTGTGGAGCGAGCAGCACGTGCTTGGCTTCCGCGCCGATTTCTTCAACGTATTCAACATTGCCAGCTATGGGAACCCCGACAACAGCATTACCGACTCCAACTTCGGCGCGATCAGCAGCGTTCGTTCACAGGAGCGCCGAATCCAGCTCGGCTTGCACTATAGCTTCTAAACGTACATAGTTTCGAATGCCTGCCTGCGCGGGGGCGAGCGGTATGAAAACTAGACTCGGTCATGAGCAGACAGGTTCTTGTTGAAGTGTGTGTGGACTCGGTCGCTTCCGCGATTGCGGCGGAGCGCGGCGGAGCGCAACGGGTCGAGCTGTGCAGCGATTTGTTGGAAGGCGGCATCACTCCCAGTCTCGGCCTGCTGCAGGTCGTCAGGTCCAAAGTCGGGATCGCGGTTCATGTCATCATCCGTCCGCGACCGGGGGACTTCTGCTATTCCCATGATGAATTGGACTGCATGCGCCGCGATATCGAGATCGCGAAGCGCGAAGGCGTGGATGGAGTGGTCCTGGGCATTCTGCAGTCGGATGGCAATGTGGATGTTGAACGGACGCGACAGTTGGTCGAGCTAGCTGAACCCCTATCCGTGACATTTCATCGCGCGTTCGATATGTCTGTGGATCTTTCAAAGGCCCTTGAAGATGTCTGTGCGACTGGCGCTGATCGTATTTTGACTTCGGGAGGCGAGCAGTCCTGCCTGCAAGGAGTTCCGATACTCACCCGACTCGTAATGTCCTCCCGCGGCCGCATCACGATCATGGCCGGAGGCAGGATCGGAGTCCGCGATGCGGCTAAAATTGTTGACCAAACCCGAGTTCCCGAGATTCATGTCGGGCTGGCGACGCCCGTAAAGAGCTCGAATCACCACAACTCACGCAGTCTTTCGTTGGGGAAAGCCGCCGAGCGAGAGTTTCAGCGGACGCAAGTACTCGAGGAAAGTGTGCGTGAGCTGATACGCGAGATTTCATCCGTAACGAAAGTTCGGGCTGAGTGAATGCCTGATTCCTTGGATGAAGATCGATCGTGTGTTTTCCATGGCACTCATGAATCTCGTGCCGAAATCGTCTTGCATTCTCGCGTCTCTTTCCAGCACCGTGGTCAAGGCAACGGTGCTCTGTCCGCAAATTCGACCGAAAGGCAGCGAGACTGATGAAAACTTCTGGAACTCTCTCCCGTCGTGCTCTTCTGAAAAGTACGGCTCATTCGTTGGCAGCTGCGGGACTTGTTACCGGCGTCGGGACAAAACTCGCAGCCGAAGCTTCCGGGACCGCGACGGACTGCGACGGCGAATTACTCGGGCAAGGAGAACTGCGCTACCGTGCGCGCCGCCACTGGGGCCTGCTCGACCGGGGTCATTATCCAGTCAAGGACTGCCACGGCATCACCGAAGATCGCAACGGACGCATCGTCCTTTTGACCAATGACACGCAGAACAATCTCATTGCTTACGACAAATCCGGGAAATTCGCCGCTGCTTGGGAGACGCATTTTCCAGCCGCGCACGGCCTCGAGATTGAAGACCATCAGGGCGAAGATCGCTACTGGATCACCGACCACGATGTGCAGTGCCTTTCTATCAACAGTGCCGATGGCCACGAACTGCGGCGTATCGGGGCTGGAGCCGTGGCGAGCAAGTATCCGGACATCAGCAAGTACCACCCCACGAATGCAGCCTTCACCGCTGACGGAGATTTCTTCATCAGCGACGGCTACGGCTCGAGCTTTGTCCACCACTTCGATCCGCACGCGCGTTACATTTCCAGCTTTGGAGGCACTGGGAATACTCCCGAACACTTGAATGAACCGCACGCGGTTTGGATCGATACACGTTTTGGCAAGCCTTCGGTTCTGGTTTGTGATCGTGGTAACGAAACGCTGAAGTGGTTCTCGTTGTCCGGCGAATTGCAGCGGTCAGTTCCTGTGCCCGGAGCTCGCCCCAGTAATGTCGCTCAATTTCACAATGCCGATGGCCGTTTCAAAAACCACATTGCCGTTGCCAGCCTGAACGGAATGATCCTGGTGCTCGATGGAAGCGACCGAGTCGTCTCAGCAGTCGGCGGTGAGCCACCGGTCTATAAAGATGGGAAGCTCGAGCCGCTTCAGGTTTTCAATTACACCTTCAACCATCCTCATGACGTTTACGTGGATACGGCTGGAGCGTTGTATGTGCCGCAGTGGTGGTCGAACCAAACGTATCCCATAAAGCTGGAGTTAGCGTAGTGTAGTGCGCTGGAGCGGGTCAGCCTGGAGGTGAATTGCTGACGCCTTTTAACGCCCGAATATCTTCATCTTTACGACCAACGCCATCATCATCGCCAGCGCGCCCAGCAATGCGTTGTATTCGCGATGCTTGCGATACAGTTCGAATGAGAACGCACCGGAGTCGTCCCCGCTCCGGTAAGGCGTAATCCGCGGAAACATGCGCGGGACGTGTCGGGCATATTCGTCGAACTCTGCGAACTTCGCTCGCAGAAATTCCTCTTCGCCGCGAATGACGGGAAGGTAGATCGCGAAGAACATCGCGACCAACACGATGCCCACCCACCAGCTTCGGGCGGCGACGGCGAATCCAATTCCCATCAACAGCGACCCGGAATAGAGCGGATTGCGCGTGCAGGCGTAGGGTCCGGACGTGGCCAGCGCCTCGTTCTTACGCACGTGCCCTGACGCAAGCGCGCGAACGAGAAGGCCGGGGATGATCAGAACTGTGCCAAGCGCAAGGGATAGCCAATTCGGCTCCGCCAGCCAGAAGTAAAGAACGGCGAAAGCAAAACCCAACGGCACACGGATACGCCTTGCCACGCGCGACCACTCAGCCATGTGCACCGCCCGCATCTGCTGGCCGGGTTTGTGTGCCGCGGGTGCCCCCGTCTGCGCTTTTCGCCCCAGCCAGCAAACGGCGCGCAGCCGCAACCACATCATCCACTCCGATCCCGAGCATACCTTCTTCGGGATGTGCAAGCCGCGCATGCGAGGTCACGCTCTCGGGATTTCGCAGCACGACGCTGCGCGTTCCATAGGGCCCGTTGCGCGCCGGATCTGTCGGCCCAAAGATTCCAACGACCGGAATCTGCAATGCTGCCGCCAGATGCAGCGGCCCGGTGTCGCCACCGATAAAAAGTTTCGCGCGACGCATCAGTGCGATCAGGCCCGAGATGGTCGGCTTGGTCGGACGCACGCCGCCGCCGCTTGCGCCATTGACTTGCTGAAATAAATCGTCTTCGCCCGGGCCGATGTTGACCAGAGTCCGAAGGCCGTCATTCGAAAGAGCGCGCGCAACCTCTCCATACCGTTGCGCCGGCCAGCGCTTGGCGCCCCATCCGGCGCCCGGATTGATGATCGCGTAGTCTCCAACACCATGGAGTTTTAGATCGGCCTGCGTACGTTCATCTTCGGTGGGATCGCAGGGCAGCGGCGCGCGCGGCACGGACAACGACTTTCCGGCCATCACCTCCACCATCGAAAGATGCTGCTCGATCACGTGTGTGCCGTGCGCGACGATGCTTCGCGTGTAAAACAGACTGGCCGGGGATTCACGCGCCTCTGCCGCTCCAACTACGATGCGCGCCCCGGAACATCGCGCGAGCAAGGCAGAGCGAATCGCTCCCTGCAGATCGATTGCGACACCATATTTTGCAGCGCGCACGTCGTTCCAGGTCCGTGCGATCTGCTCTGCGGTCGCAACCGAGAGCAGCGAGCGTCCCCAGTTGCGGATGCGAACGGCATGGACCCAATCCACCAGCGGACGCTGCGCCGAGCGCGGCCCGTGCCGCTGCACACCAGCCGCGCACAGCAACTCGGCCCAACGTTCTTCGATCAACCAGCCGATTGTTGCCTCGGGCAAGGCCTCACGTAGCGCCTGCACCGCCGGCAGCGTGTGAATGACGTCGCCCATGGCGCTCAGACGAACGATGAGCACGCGATCAATCTTTGGAGTTGCTACTGGCAGATCAATCAAGACTGCCTCGGTGACAGTCGCGAGCGGATGATCTCGCTGGTGGAATGGTCTTTCGCATCGCCCACAATTTCGACACGGCCGCCGCATTCGACAACGGTGTCGCGCTCGGGGACCGAGCCGGCGGTGTAGTCGGTGCCTTTGGCCTGAACGTCGGGGCGAATTTCGCGAATGATAGCGCGGACATCGAACTCGGGAAAAATCACGACGGCGTCGACGTCGCCCAGTGCCGCGACAATTTCGGCGCGTTCATTCTCCGGCATGATGGGGCGGCCTTTGCCCTTGAGCGCTCGAACAGATGCGTCTGAGTTGATGGCGACGACGAGCTTGCCGCCAAGAGCTTTGGCCCCGCGCAAGTAACGCACGTGGCCGACATGGAGCAGATCAAAGTTGCCGTTGGCCAGCGTGATGCGCTCGCCATCGCGCCGCCAGGCTGCCACGCGCTGTCGAAGTGCTTCGCGGCTCAGAATTTTTGCGTCGGAGTTCGAGGTCATCTCAGTGAGGCCGCGTGGCAGGCGGTGCCTGCTCGAGCGCGTGCAACAACTCTTCCCGCGAAACAGTGGCGGTACCACGCTTCATTACGACGATACCGCCGGCGTAGTTGGCGACTTGCGCGGCTTCTTCGGTCGTGGCTCCGGCGGCGAAAGCCGCGGTGAACGCAGCGATCACGGTATCACCGGCGCCGGTTACATCGGCGACCTGATCGGAGCCAAAGATCGGAATGTCGACCGGCTTGTGCTTGCGATCGAACGCGACCATGCCGTCGCGGCCGCGGGTCATGACCATCGATTGCAATTTCATCCGCGTCATGACTTGCTCGCCGGCGGAGAGGACCTTGCTCCAGTCCTGTCCAATGCCAATTCCGAGCGCTTCCTCCACTTCGGGTTCATTCGGCGTAACCGCCGTGATACCGGAATATTCCAGCATGCGGTAGCGCGAGTCGAGGATAATCGGCACGGAGCTAATCTTTCCCTTTTCGCGAAGCGCCGTGACCAGCGCCGGTGTCGCTGCGCCGTAGCCGTAATCGGAAACGAGCACGGCATCCGAGGCGTGAGCATAATTGCGGGCCGCGAGATACAACTCGCGCATCAGATGTTGATTCGGAGGCTCCTGCGGTTCGCGGTCCACTCGCACCACTTGCTGGCGCGAAGTGTGGGTCATTCCAGCGAGGATGCGCGTCTTGGTGACGGTCGTATAGCTTTTGTCTTTCAGTACGCCACTGACCGGAATGCGTTTGTGTCGGAAATACTTGAGAAGCAGGCGTCCGGGTTCGTCGTCGCCAACGATGCCGACGGGAAGCACATTGATCCCGAGGTCGGCGAGATTGTTGGCAGCATTCGCTCCACCGCCGGGCACGACCGTGCGCTCGCGGTGTTTAAGAATCAACACAGGCGCCTCGCGCGAGACGCGGGAGATCTCTCCGAAGACGAACTCGTCCGCGACGAGGTCTCCCAGCACCGTGACGGTGATCTTGGGAAACGACTCGACGATTTTGCGCAGGCGGTCGGCTTCTTTCGGGTGCTTGGTCATGGTTCGGATTTCAGAGTTCGCAAGCCCACTGGTACGCTCACGATTTTCTCATGCGCTGCGCTTTCGTTCGTTGATCTTGCGCAGCATAGTATCCACAGCGTTAGCTGCATCGGAGAGTTCCATGCGGACCGGTATGACGGAAATCGGCTCCAGCGCGGCGAGACACGGGCCCAGGTTGACTGCATCCTTCTCCGTTGTGACGAAGCCCTCGGCCTCGCTGTGCTGCTTGAGGGCGAGAAGTTCGCGAATGTCTTTTTCAGTATAGGAGTGATGGTCGCGGTAGAAAGCCTCGGCTACCGGCTCGATGTTTGCAGTGCGCAGCTGCAGGACAAAGTTCTGCGGGCGTGCGATGCCGCAGAAAACTACGGGCCTCGGCGGAACACTCTGCGGAATGATTCCACGGCGAACGCGCCACACGGCCTTGCCTTCCAGAGAAAACGATTCCGGCGACGCGCCGCTGGTCAGAACAATCGCGTCGGCGCGGCGCAGCGAACTGAGCGGCTCGCGCAGCCGTCCGGCGGGAAGAAGCTGGTCTGCCGCATCCTGCGCGGTGACCAGAACGATGTCAAAGTCACGCGCCAGCGCTCGGTGCTGGAAGCCGTCGTCGAGCAGATGCATCTGAGGGCCAAATTTTTCCTCGGCAAACCCTCCCGCCTCGTAGCGATCTTCGCCGACGATGACCGGAACCTGCAACTTGCGCGCGATGAGCAGTGGTTCGTCGCCGAAATGAGCAGGCAGCCCTCCGGGATTGACCAGCAAGACACCGCGAGATTGGCGGCCATAGCCGCGCGAGAGCACATCGAATTTGATGCCGCGGGCTTTCAGCAATTCTCCCAGCAGCATGACGAACGGAGTTTTGCCCGATCCCCCGGCGGAGAGATTCCCAACACTGACCACGGGGCCTTTCAGGCGTCGAGCCTTCAACAGGCCGCTGTCGTAGAGCCGGTTGCGCGCTCCGACGACAGCACCGTAGATCGTGGAAAGTGGATTCAATCGATATGCGCAGTTTGCGCCATAAGCAGTGGATCGTTCGTCGCCACCAGATTGTGCAAAGCGTCGAGCGTGCGCGCTGTTGCGCCGGCCTGCGAGCGCATGGTTTCTTTCGCGCGTTCGCCTAACGCACGGCGCTCGGTATCACTGGCCAGCAGGTGCATAAATAGCAGCGGCAACTCCGACAAGCCGGCTACGCGCACGGCATCGCGGCTTTGAAACAGGGCGACGATGTCGCGGAAATTTTCGGTGTGCGGGCCGACTACGATCGCCGCGCCGTGCTGCGCCGGTTCGATGATGTTGTGTCCGCCGCGCGGGACGAGACTTCCGCCGACGAAGGCAACGTCGGCCAGTGCGTATAGCGCGGCCAACTCGCCAATCGAATCGAGAAGGAATACACCGCCTGCCAGCGATTCGCCGGCCCAGCGCGAGCGCCTGAAAAACTTTATGTTTAACTGCCGCAAGAGAATTGCGACATCGTCGAAGCGCTCGGGGTGGCGTGGGGCAAGGATCATCACCGCGCGCGGATGCGCGACGCGGATATTCTCGAAGGCCTTTAGCAACACCGGTTCTTCGCCTTCCACCGTGCTGCCGCACAGGAGCACCGGGCCCGCGCCCTCGCCGGCCAGGGCACGCCGTAGCGCCTCGGCAACTGCCGTCGCCGGGGGTTGTTGAAGGTCGAATTTCAGATTCCCGGTAACGCGTACACACTTCGGCTCCGCGCCGATGGATTCAAGGCGCCTGCGGTCTTCTTCCGTTTGTGCGAGAAATAGATCGACCTCCTTGAGCATGCGGCGAAGCGCCCAGCGAAAACGCCGATAGTTGGGCCAGGAGCGGTCGGAGATGCGCGCATTTACCACGGCGATCCGCGATCCGCTCTCACGCGCCAGATGCAGAAAGTTGGGCCAGAACTCGGTTTCGACCAGCACGACGAGTTCCGGCCGCAGGGACTGCAAATAGGGCTTGATGGCAAAAGCGAAATCCATGGGAAAGAAGAACACGCAGTCGGCCCCGAAGCGCTTGCGGGCGAGTTCCTGGCCCGTGTCGGTGGTAGTGGAGACTAGCACCCGATGACCGGGCATGCTGTGCCGCATTGCCGCGACCAGTCCAGTGACGGCGAGAACTTCGCCCACCGACACGGCATGCACCCAGATTACACGGCTGGCGCTGGAAGTCCAGATCCGCGCAGGAACCTTGCCCCGGCGCTCGGCCAGGCCAGCGCGGTACTTTCCGTGCCGCAACATCTGGTAAAGCCAGTACGGCAGGGCGGCGAGCATGGCCGCCGCCAGCATCAGGCTGTAGAGAAAATAGATCAAACTGAGCCATTCTAAACCGGCGCTCAGCGCGGCACGCGCCCGGCTTTTATAATTGACGGCATGTCGTATGGAAGCTTTGCCCGCCGAACGTCGCTGGCTGTTGGCGTTTGTGTCCTTGCCTTGTCCGCGTTCGCGGGCAAGACGTTTCAGAAGCCTGTTGCCAAGAGCGCCATTAATTATCCGGCGCATGATTTTCATCGTGACGAGAATCTGGCCTTCGCGGCCGACCCCTACGACAGCCTGGAGAAAGCCAGGATATTTTCCATCGACTTCGTCGGCCACGGCTTCTTGCCGGTCTTTCTCGTCGTTACCAACGACGGGGACCAGCCCGTTTCCATCGCGAACATTGAAATCACGCTGATTACGGCGCATCATTCGAAACTGACGCCCACCTCGACTGCCGACTTATACCGGCGGATGTCGAATCCGCAGATGAGTACACGGCCGAATCCTCTGCCGCTGCCGCACAAGGTGAAGGGCGCGCTCAGCCAGAAACAGATCGACGAGATCGAGACTTCGCAGTTTGCGGCGAAGGCAGTCGAACCTCATTCCACGCAGTCGGGATTTTTGTTTTTCGACGTCGGCGATATCGAGTCGCCGCTGAAAGGGGCGAATCTCGATGTGACTGGCGTGCGCGACGCGAAGGGCAGCGAGTTGCTGTATTTCGAGATTCCGATGGATAAGTATTTGAGCGCGCCAGTGAACCCGTAAGAGAGATTTGGTAATTTTGTAATCGGGTAATTTGTAATTTCAAAACCGGGATCCATTGAGTTCTTAATTTACAAATTACCCGATCGCAAATTACAAATCGACTTATGGCTACTACCGCTGAGACTTCCATCGCCGCGCATCCCAAGTTCGAGCCGGTGATCGGGCTGGAAGTTCACGTACACCTCCTCACAGCAACGAAGATTTTCTGCTCGTGCTCAACCCGCTTCGGCGCGCCGCCCAATACGAATGTTTGCCCGGTCTGCCTGGGAATGCCGGGAGCGCTGCCAGTTCTCAACAAGAAGGCTGTGGAGTTCGCTACTTTGGCGGCGATGGCGCTGAACTGCCGCATCAACGAGACCTCGATCTTCGCGCGGAAGAATTATTTTTATCCCGACCTGCCCAAGGGATATCAGATTTCGCAGTACGACAAGCCGCTGGCCGAGTTCGGATTCATCGAAGTGCCAACCGAAAAAGGCGGCGCGAAGAAGATCGGCATCACGCGCGTGCATATGGAAGAGGATGCGGGCAAGAGCCTGCACGAGGGCTTTGCCGACTCCGACGAGAAAACAGCGATCGATTTGAACCGCACAGGCGTGCCGCTGATCGAGATTGTGAGCGAGCCAGACATTTCTACGCCGGACGAGGCGTATGAGTATCTGACGCGCCTGAAGGAGATCATTCTTTACACCGGTGTGAGCGACTGCAACATGGAAGAAGGCTCGCTGCGCGCCGACGCCAACGTGAGCGTGCGGCCGCGCGGACAAAAAGAATTCGGAACGAAGACGGAAATCAAGAATGTGAATTCGTTCCGCTTCATCCGAGAGGCGCTGGAGTACGAGATTGGGCGCCAGATCGAAGTGATTGAGGAGGGAGGCAAGATCACGCAGGAAACGCGCCTCTACAACGCGAATGAAGGCAAAACGTACAGCATGCGCTCCAAAGAGCAGGCGCACGACTACCGCTATTTTCCCGAGCCGGATTTGCTGCCGCTGGTCGTCGACGAAAAATGGAAGAGCGAGATTGCACGTTCGCTGCCGGAACTACCTGGGGCGCGGCGCGCCCGCATGGTGAAGGATTACGGCATCACCGAGTACGACGCGCAGGTCTTGACCGTCTCGCAGGCGTTGGCCGATCAGTTTGAGGAAGCGGCGAAAGCAGCGAAGAATCCCAAGCGGGTGGCCAACCTCGTGCAGGGCGAGTTGATGGGAAGACTCAAGGCCAAGGGCATGGGGATCGAACAGTCGCCGGTTTCGATGCGGGGCGTGGCGGCGTCGGCAGATCTGGTCGAGGCGGGGACGATTTCGGGGAAGATGCTGAAGGATCTCTATGATCTGGCCTTCGAGCGCGGCAAGGATTTTCCCGTCGTGTATGAAGAAGAAGGTCGGCCGCAGCAGTCGACCGATACATCGGCACTGGAAAAAATTATCGATGAGATTCTGGCGGCGAATCCGAAGCAAGTAGAACAGTATCGAGCGGGAAAGAAAACGATGCTCGGATTTTTTGTGGGACAAGTCATGAAGGCTTCAAAGGGCCAGGCCAGCCCGCAGATTGTGAATGACCTACTCGCGAAAAAATTAGGGTAGCCCTCGAGGTAACCGCACGCAGCTGTGACTTCAGTTACCTGATCCCTGCAATTCCCAGCCTTTACCATGCAGTTGTGCAGGTGTGCGCTGCCGGCTGCCTATGAAGAAACTCAAAATCGACCGCATCATCAGCATTGCGACGCTCATTGCCTCTCTGGTGGCGATTATTTTGGTGTTGAAGAAGCCAGCGCCGGTGGTGCAACAGAAGCAGACGCCCGCGGCAATCGCCGAGCATGCGCAGTCGTTCGATCAGAAAATGGCGCAGTTCGAGCAGGAGACGCAGCAGTCACAATCTGCGGCAGCGCCGACATCGGCATCATCTGCGAACAGCCAGCCTGCTGCCTCCACAGCGTCCACGCCTAAGGCCGAAGTGAGGCTCAACTCGGATGAAATCGGCGCTGTGCTTGCCCAGTCGCTCGGGAATACTGGCGGAGTTACCGGCCTCACGCCCGACTCTAGTGTCGGCAACGCCATGCCCACGATCAAAGATCAGCAGGTGAGCCTTGATGGAGACGTGGTACACGGGCAATTCCTCACCGAAGTTGCCGGCAAAGATGTGTGGATTACGATCTCCGGCCACATCGGCGAGAAAGATGGTTATGCAACCTTCGATCCCACGGAGTTCAAAGTCGGCGATCTCAGCGTGCCGGTTTCGCTGGTGAATCCTGCACTACAGAAAAAATTAGGCGAAGAGCGCGACCGGTTGAAGTTGCCCGACAACGTCGGCGGAGTCAAAGTCGAGAACGGTGAGTTAGTGATGCAGCAGAAGTGACCGCGTTTGCCGGGCGTCCGGGCCCCGCGGTCATCCTGAGCGAAGCGAAAGATCTCCCTGCGAGGCGCTGACCCGTCCATCCGCGGCAACCTTCGCATACCATCGTCCCGAATCTTTAATCGTCCGCTGCTGGGTCTTGAAATCAACGTAAACCAGGCCGAAGCGCTGGCTATACCCTTCCGCCCATTCGAAATTGTCCATCAGGCTCCAGGCGTGATAGCCGCGGACGTCGGCACCCTCGGCCATGGCTTTGGCGAGCGCGGCCAGATAGACGCGGTGATATTCGATGCGTCGGCTATCGCGAATCACGCTGCTTGCGTCGGGGCCGTCGTTGTAGGCACATCCGCTCTCCGTGATTTCGAGCACGGGGCGCTTATAGTCACGCGTGATGCGCATGACCATGTCGTGAAGTGCCTGCGGCCAGACCTCCCATCCGATGTCGGTCTTCGCGCCCTGCTCGCCGCCTGTCATCTTTACCGGAAACAGCCACTGCTGCGCATGTGCCGTGCGCTCGAACGCTCCGGGCGCGGAGGCGATGGTGCGGTAGTAAAGGTTGATGCCGATGAAATCAAGAGGCGCCCGGACCTTCTCCATGTCGCCGGGTTTGATACCCATCGCCGATTCAGGAAAAAACGTGAGCGCGTCTGGATATTTTCCAAGAAGTGCCGGCTCAAGAAACCACACATTGGTGATGGCGTGGGCGCGCTCGGCAGCAAGCTTATCAGCGTCGGATTCGGTCGCTGGCTCGCAGGCCGACATACTGAGCGCAGTGCCGACGCGAGCTGCTGGCCGCGTGGCCTTCATGGCGCGAAATGCCTCGCCCTGCGCCACGTTGACCACGTGCGAGGCGCGCAAGAAATCCAGCAGGCTGGTGCGGCCGGGCGCGTGTGTGCCGTCGAGATAGCCGAGATCGACGAAGGCCGCAGGCTCGTTGAAGATCATCCAGTCGGTAACGCGGTCGCCGAGAGCCTGCACCATGAGTTGCGCGTAGTCGACGAAGCGGCCAGCGGTATCGCGGTTGGGCCAGCCCCCGGAATCTTCGAGCGCCTCAGGCAAGTCCCAGTGATAGAGCGTGACGAAGGGCCGAATGTGCGCTTCGAGCAGCGCGTCGACCAGGCGACTGTAATAATCGACACCTTTCGCGTTCGCTGATCCAGAGCCCGAAGGCTGAATCCGCGGCCAGGAAATCGAAAAGCGGTAGCTATTCAGGTTCATGGCGCGCATCAGCGCGATGTCTTCACGCCAGCGATGGTAAGAATCGCAAGCGACCTGGCCGGTGTCGCCATTTTTGATTTTTCCCGGCGTGCGGGTGAACCGATCCCAGATGGATTCGCCCTTGCCGTCTTCGTTCCACGCGCCCTCGATCTGATAAGCAGCGGTGGCCGTACCCCAAAAGAAATTTTTCGGAAACGCAATAGAGGCGCTCGTGCTCAACGCTTGCTGCGCGGCATTGGCGCGCGAGGCCGTAACCGCCTTCGAAGAAGTGCAGCCCGTGAGCAGTGCGCCAGGCAGCGTGGCCAGGGCGCCCGCACTCAGGGCAGAACCAAGAAATTTTCGCCGGTTCAGCGGCAAGGGACGAAGCAGCCTCCGCTCATGATTTTAGCGAAAGACCGGCACTGATTGAATCGGGATTGAGGGTGTTGCGTTTGAAGTTATGGTGCCAGGCGGAGCAGCGCCATGGAGGGGCAGGCTGCGTCCGCGGCTCCATTCCACTCGCTGACCTTAGTTGTGCTTTATGAATGCGCCGGTTTTCTGGCCGCTCAGCGAGTTATAGATCGTCTCGATGAAAGCGTCGGCATTGACGAAGTCTCCGGCATATTTTTTCCAGGGCTCGAGAATCTTTTCTTTTTTCATCTGGTCGAGAGTCTTGCCATCTTTCATCGCTTTCGCCACGACCTCACGCGTAGCCTTCAGCATGGCGACGTAGGCGCGCACATCGTCAACAGTCGAAATCGGCCCGTGGCCGGGGATGATTTTCACGTCAGCCGGAACCTGCGCGATCACTTTTTCCACGCCGTCGATCATGCCGTCGATGGAGCCGCCGCTGGCGACGTCGATGAACGGAAATCCGTAAGTGACGAAGTCGTCGCCCATGTGCACCACGTTGGATTTGGGGAAGAAGATCACGGAGTCGCCATCGGTGTGCCCAGCGGGAAAGTAGAGCGCGCGAATGTCTTCGCCGTTGAGATGCACGGTAACGTCGTGATCGAAGGTGATGATGGGCAGGGCCCCTTTTGCGGCGGGTTTTGATTCAAAGTGCATGGAGCCGCCGTTGCCGCCGGTTCCTCCGCTCTCAAGGCGCTTGCGCACATTGTCATGAGCAATGATAGGCGCCTGTTTCTGGAAGTATTCGTTTCCTCCCGTGTGGTCGCCATGGTAGTGCGTGTTGATGATGAATCGCACCGGCTTGTCCGTGATCGTCTTCAACGCGGCCTGAATTTTGTCGGCCAACGGGGCAAATTGATCGTCGACGATCACGATCCCGTCATCGCCGACCGAGGCGCCGATATTGCCGCCGGAGCCTTCCAGCATATAAACACTGCCGGCGACTTTGGTGACCTTCATCTGTACTTTGCTGAAATCTTCGTCCTGCGCGGTGAGAGCGAGCGCCAGCGCGAACATGACAACAACGAGAGCGGAGAGCTTGCGCATGGGTAGTCCTTTCTGTGCCGGGACATTCTAGCGGAGACGGCTGAATTTGTGGCAGTCGCAGGTTGTTGAAAAACATTTCACCACGGGGACAGAGGGAGGGAGGGAGGTGCACAACACAAAGCCCCGACGTTATGCGCCGCTCGGTTTATTCCGGGTTCAGACTGTCGAACAGCTTCCACAGCTTGTCGGCGGAGGCGCGATAGACCACCCAGCCCGTGCCTATGTCTGAGGTTTCGCGGAAGAGCAGTTCGCCGCGGCCATCGCCATCGGCGTCAACCGCGTCGATCAATTGAAGGCGCGGCGTGAGATCGAGATGAAACTTGTCGGTGACGGTGCCATAGATCTTCCGCAGGTTTTCATAGGTGTCAGGATACGCGACGAGTACGATCGAATATTGCATCTCCGTGTCGTAAGCAGATTGCCCGACGCCCGCCGGTGCAGGTGGCATGTGTGCATCGGCCGTGAACACAATGACCGGCTGATTGCTGGCCCAAAGATCGTAGGCCACCATCTTCACGGTGCCGAAGATGGGCTCAGGAATTTTCTTCGACACGGCCTTTGATTTTGCTGGAGGCTCGCCCGCCGTCTTCGACTTCGCCTGCGCGGCGAGATAGGCGCGCAGTTGCTCCTTGGCCAGCTCCATCATTTGTTTGCGGCGATCTTCTTCTTCCCCCTTCAGCCATTCGAAACTGTAGGAGCGCGGTTCGGGCCCGCTGGCGTCTGAGATGGCTGGGACGAGATCAATGGGTCCTTTTGCGGCGCTGGTGTCTGCTAGTTTTGCCGAAGCATCCTTCGGCTTTGCACCGAACTTGCTGTATCCGGGGACTTCCTCGTCTGCGAAAGATTCGGCCGGCTTGCCGCGGCGGAGCCGGGGACGATTGGCTTCGCCTGCCCCGCTGTCGGATGTGGCCGGCTTCGGTTCCAACTTGGTGTCTGTTTTCGCATCGGCATTCTTATCGGTCTTGGAATCTGGCGTTTTCGAATCTGATGCAGGCTTTGTCTCAGCCGGTTTGTTGTCAGAGGTTTTGGTGTCGGTGGGTTTGCTGTCGCCAGATTTCGAAGCAGGCTGTGCAGATGATGTATTTGTCGTCGATTGCGAGGGCGATGTCGAGCCGCTTGAACTAGTCGCGGTTCCCGAAGCTTGTGGCTGTTGCGGCATATCGCTTGGTTTTTCGGTGGTCGCGGGCTTGGTCAGACGCGGTGGCTCGTCTCCCGAAGATGAAGATGGAGGGGACGCTGGTGCGGGCGTCGAAGCCGGAGCGGCCGGTTTGGTTTCCCTTGCCGCATCCGGGTTCTTGGTCAGGCGCGGAGGCTCATCCGATTTGTCGATACCGAGGGGCGTGATCTCCGCTTTAGGGCCCTCCTTGGCGGGTTCGGTTCCGGTTGGGCGCCAGTTTCCGGTGCCCAGCCAGGGATCAGGCGCATTCACGGCATTGCTGTGCAGCGCGCCACCGACCGTGAACAGGCCCAGGGAACTGCCGGTGCGCTCCCCTTCGTAGACCGTCCCGGAATCCAATGCCATGGGAACCGGGTCGGCCTTGTAGGCGGTGGCGTCGTAGAACTTGCCGTTGACCAGGATCGCCACGGGAACCGCCGTCACTTTGCCGTTTCCCGCCATCTGCAGCACGGCCAAGGCACGCGGGCCGGCGTCTTTTTTGCGGGGAGCTTTCCGTTCTCCGGGGAAAATCTGCGGGCGGTCTTCCTGGGCTGCGGCTCGGCAGAAAAATCCGGCACAGAAAAGCATGAGTACGCTGGCAATAAGCTGACGCCGACCGCCGCGAGTTAAGATAGGGAGGACCGGCGCACCCTGTGCCCGCGTTCTAGCGGTGCGTTCCTGTGATTGAATGCCCGATGATTGAAAGAAAGAGAAATCCATGAACGTCAATGATAAAGCCCCTGACTTTACTTTGCCGAATGAGAACGGTCAGGACATCGCGCTGAAGAACCTGCGCGGCAAGACCGTCATACTGTTTTTTTATCCTCGAGCCAACACACCCGGCTGAACGGTAGAGGCTCGCGAGTTTCGCGACTCCTATAAACAGATTCAAAAAACCGGCGCCGTGCTGCTTGGTATATCCCCGGATACGCCTGGGGCGCAAAAGAAATTTTCCGATAAGTACGACCTGCCTTATCCCCTGCTGGCCGATGCGGAGAAGAAAGTGGCCATCGCCTATGAAGTGTTGAAAGAAAAGAATATGTACGGCAAAAAAGTCATGGGCGTCGCGCGGACCACATTCGTCATCGGCCCGGATGGCAAGATTCAGCACATCTTCGAGAAGGTCAAGCCCGAAGGGCACGGGGAAGAAGTGCTCGCATATTTGAAGGGAGCGGGAAATGCCTGATTCCGGGGGCCGGTGATGATGGGTTCTGGCCCTGAAGTCGTCTCATTTCTATGGAACCGCCCTCTGCACCGCTTCGTAATCATGTGCAGGGAAGAAGTGTTTTCCGGAGGAGCTTATGCGCAAGGGTCTCCTGATGATGGGCGCCGTATCAGTCTTACTTAGTCTTACCACTATTCTTAACGCCGCCGACGATCATGGCTCAATCGTGATCGTCTTCAAGGACGGTCACCAGCAAACATTCGCCATGTCGGAGATCACCAGCATCGACATGAAGGCGCCGTCGGCAGTGGTGTATCGCGATGGCCACAAAGAGAAGATTCCCGCCTCAGAAATCTCGCGCATCGAGTTCCAGACCTCGACGCTCAGTTCCATGGCGCCCGGACGCAATCATTTTCTTGGCAAGTGGGAGGTCGGCGACGGCAGCGGCCATCGCTTCTACATCACGCTCGAACCGGATGGCGATGCGCGCAAGTCCATCGGCTCAACTCACGGCACCTGGACAGTGGTGGACAACGAAGCCCGCATCAGCTGGGACGACGGCTGGCACGACGCGATCCGCAAGACAGGATCGTCACACGAGAAGCGAGCCTTCGAACCCGGCAGAACATTCGAAGACGAGCCAAGCAACGTGACCGCCGCCAGGAATACAGAATCGAAGCCGATCTAGGGCGAGCGGTGAGTGGGCAGTGAGCGAATTCGTCGGCGAACTCTTTCACGATGTCATCCTGAGCGGCGGCAAAGCCGGCGCGAGGGACCTCACGTCGGTACGTAGCGCGAGTGTCGCAAACAGGATTATCGCTCACAGCCTGATCCTCGGCGGGACCGGGATATAGCCGAGCACGGCTTGCGGGGAAGCACAGATTGTGGCCAACGATGTTGCGTTGAAGGACAAAGTGATGTCATTCCGAACCGGCGCGAAGCGCCGGTGAGGAACCCCGCTTTTCATAGCAATCACGCCGTCAAGCCAGCAGCATTTATTATTCTCGGGCAATGCGCCCACCCCGAACGACCTCCATTCGCCCATTGACGCGCGATTTTTTCGAGCGCAAGCCACGGCGCGTAGCCCGCGAACTTCTCGGCAAAATTCTGGTTCGCGAAGAAAAACACAACCGACTGACCGCGCGCATCGTCGAGGTCGAAGCCTACCTCGGAGCAAACGACCCAGCAGCGCATTCAGCCGCCGGCCAAACGCTGCGCAATGCCGTTCTCTTCGGCCCACCCGGCCACGCCTACATCTATTTCATCTACGGGAACCACTACTGTCTGAATGTGTCGTGCGAGCCGGCCGGCCAGGCGGGAGGCGTACTATTCCGTGCGCTCGAACCGATCGAAGGCATCGAAGTAATGGCGAGGGCGCGTGGCGTGGCTGTCGCTACGGAGCGCGATTTGCGCAAACTGACCAGCGGCCCCGGCCGCTTGGCCGAGGCCTTCGGCATCACGCGCGCTCGCGACAATGGCGTCGATTTGACATGGCCGCGAAGCGGGCTATGGATCGGCCAAGACGGTTTCAAGCCCCGCTCAATTCGCATCACGCCGCGCATCGGCATCACCAAAGCTGCCGACGAACTGCTCCGCTATATTATCGACGGGAACCCTTTTGTCTCCGGCACAAAGCTTGGGTCGAAGTCTTGACGGCAGGTGTACACTATCCAGCGGGGTTCGCAAACGGGCCAAAAGCCGTGCTAGACAAGGCTTTTAACCCTGCCACCAAGATGTACGGGATGTGTACCGTCGTCCCGTTCTCCCCAGGGCTTTGCACGAGCTGTTTTCCAGCAACTCGTTCTCGGCAACTTTCGGGTGGCGCGAATCATCTGGGTACTGAAGAGCCCGCGTGTCCTGTCTCGCGCGATTTCGTTTCCTGCCGGCAGTCCTCGCGATTTTTGTCCTCACTGCATCCAGTGTCGCCGCCGACGGCGCAGTAGGCGCGCATCCACCCTCGCTTTCGGTGATCGTAGTCGGCTTCGTGGGCGGCTTCGTTCGCCACGACAACCCGCATCAGCAGCCGGTACTGTTGGCCAAGCGCCTCCAGCGGGATGACTCAGGCAGTGCCTACGTTCGCGTCTTCGAGAACCGCCACCGCAAGACCGCCTTCAAGACGATCGTCAGCCTGCTCGACCACAATCACGATGGAGTTCTCAGCGAGGAAGAACGGTCGCAAGCGCGCATTGTTCTGTTCGGCCATAGCTGGGGAGCGTCAGCCGTGGTTCTTCTGGCACGCGAGCTGCGCCGCGCGGGAATCCCCGTACAACTCACCGTGCAGGTCGACAGCGTCGCCAAGCCCTGGCAACATGATTCCGTTATTCCCGACAACGTCGTCGCCGCCGCCAACTTCTATCAGCCCCACGGCTTTATCCACGGCCGTCCTCTCATCACGGCCGCCGACGAATCCAAAACGCATATACTCGGCAACTACCTCTTCGACTATCAAAAAAATCCGGTAACCTGCGAGGGCGTTTCCTGGTTCGATCGCGTTTTCACCCACAACCACATGCAGAGCCAGTGCGACCCGCATCTCTGGACGCTCGTGGAAGGTCTGGTCCGCGAACGAGTCGAACCTCAGCCCAGCCTAGTAGCCGCAGCCCCGCAGCAATAATCAGCGACAGTAGAAGCTCTATAATCCGCAATTTTCTTGGGCGTCATCCCGAACGGAGCCGCTTTTCAGGCGGAGAGAGGGATCTCCCCCATAGATGTCCGCGTCTGAAGATTCCTGGCCCTGCTTGGAAAAGATTCCGCCACGAAACTCGCCGGAAAGGCATAGCGGGAGGAACAGGACAAAATCCAGTCGCGGAGCGACGGCATTCATTAGCCCGCCACGTGAGTGGCGGGAAGGCGAAAGTGGAAGGAACCGAGTCCGCTTCAACGGACGGCACGAGTTTCGTGACAGACTCTTCAAAAAGGGATGATTAAATGCCGCCGCCAACAAAACCGAAAACTATTTCCACACAAAAGTTGCCACAGCACCGCCAGGCAAGTTCGCGTTAAAACTCTGCCCCTTCCAACTCACCGTGAAACTCGAAGATCCGCTGGCCGAATTCAGCACCAGCAACACAATCGATCCATCAGGATTCTTAAACGCAACGTCCTCAATATTTCCGTGGCCAAAGCTCGTGGAGTCGATGCGGTAAGCCCCCGGCACAACGAACTTAGCAATATGCCCAAGCACATAGTATTCGACGTTGTTCTGAATGGTTGCGGGCGAAACGCTGGCGTTGATCGTTACAACGCCGCGGCAATTCCCGCACCCGCCGTTCTGAGGCCCAGAATTCTGATCCAACGCCAGGTTCCACAATGAAACGCTGCGCGCCCAGTTGCGCGTCGCGCCGATGAGCAGGTTCTCGGCATTCCATGCCAGATCCCCGGCAAAGCTCGATCCCACGGTGCCGGAGCATTCCGTAAACCAGATTCCTTTGTCCGGAAACGCAGTTTCGACCTGCGATTGCGCGCTGACGTCGCCGTTGTAGCAGTGAAACGCGCTTCCAGCGGTGAAGCTGGCGGCGGTCGCATCGCCGAGAATCGTTTCTGGATAAGCGGTGTTGTCCCAGTTGTGATCGTAGGCCAGGATCTTCACGTTTCCGAGACCGGCCGAAGCCATCGCGGGGCCGAGATTGCCGCCGATGAAGGCAGCCTCATCGGTCGCCGCCAGATATTCGGTGGGATAGTTGTTGTTCGGATTCAGCGGCTCATTCTGCGGAAGCACTGCATAGATTGGCACTCCCGACTGCTGATAGCCCTGCACGAACTTCACAAAATATTGCGCCAGGCTGGGGAAGTACGTGGTGTTCATGTTTCCGCCGTTCATGGAAGCGGGCGTCTTCATCCACGCGGGCGGGCTCCAGGGCACGGCCACAACTTTCATGTTTGGATTGACCGCGATCGCGCTCTTCAGCAGCGGAATGATGTAGGACGTATCGTGCGCGATAGAAAAATTGTTCAGGTTCGCATCGGTCTGCCCGGCGGGCATGTCGTCGTAGCTGTAATTGCCGCTGGCGGAAAAGTCGCTCGCGCCCATCGGCTGGCGAAGAAAGCTGATGCCGATTCCCGCCGACGGGCTGAACAGGCTCTGCCAGAGCGCGGTCTGCTGGTCGGGGGTGAGCTTGTTCCAGACCACCCACGCAGCGGAGTCAGTGAGCGACGCGCCGAAGCCATCCATTTGCTGGTAGGTGGTGGCGTCGTTGACCGTGATGACGGTGGCCGAGTTTGAGCCGCCCGTGCCAAAGGTCAGATTCGGCTGAGCCTGCAGCAGCTGAGTTTGATCCCCAGTGGTTTCCACCACTTGCACCGTGGGTCCGTTGGTTACAAAGGTAGACTGAGGCGCCTTGCTGGAGCACGAAAGCCCTGAAGCAGCCACAAACAAAGAAGCCACACCGACGCATCGAATAAAGGCGGATTTCATAAAGCTCCGTAATTCTCCCGATGTCATTCCGAACACGCGCAAAGCGCGGGTGAGGAACCTGCTTTCCGCCGGTGGCTGAGAAAGGCGGAACAAACTTAAACACTCTGGGCCGAACATACATTCTGCGCCAAAATCGGCGTAGCAGAGCAACTTTCCCGCTCGCGCAGGGTTCCAATTGGAATAGAATCCCTGAGCGGCGGCTCGCCCGGAGCCGGCCAGCGCACCTTTCGGGTGGAGGTAGTCTTATGAGGAATCCCACCTTTCTGAAGGCCTTTCTCGCAAGTGCAGTCTCCCTTGCCGTTTTCTTTCTTCCAACACAATCTCTGGCGCAGCACGGTGGAGGTCACGGTGGCGGTGGCGGCCACGCCGGATCCGGAGGTGGGTTCCATGGTGGCGGCTACTCGGGCGGAGCCATGCACGGTGGTGGCTTTGGCGGCTACCACGGTGGCGGTGAAGGGATTGGCGGTCGAGGCTCCTTCGGGGGCACGCGCGGAACCTCGTCAATGTCGCGCGGTCTGGGGGCTTCGCATCCTTGGGCCTCGGAGGGCCGGGGAGTTCGGAATACTTCTCCAGGATGGCATTCGTTTGAGCGCGGCAGCAATGGCGCTGCCTCCGGCATGAGATCGGGCATGGCAGAACGCTCCGGCGCATTGGCCAGCAACCACGCCGCCATTGCGGATGGCAACTGGCATGGCTTTGGGGGCGAGCGTTCCGTTTCGACTGTGGCTTCCGCGACTCGTTTCGGACCGGTAGCCTCGTTCAATCGAGGAGGCTTCCTCGGTCCGGTCGCGCCAGCATGGCGAGGCGGCTTTGGCTGGGGCGGTGGATGGGGTTTCCGTGGCGGTTTCGGATGTTGGGGCTGTGGTTGGGGCTGGGGTTGGGGACTCGGTTGGGGCTGGGGCTGGGGTTGGGGACCCGGTTGGTGGGGACCCGGATACGCCTGGGCTCCCTACTGGGATTGGTCTCCCTATTGGTACAACCCTTACTGGTCGTACGATGATCCGCCATACGCCTATCCGAATTCCTAGTCTGGTTTCGGAATGATCAGATTGTCGATCAGGCGCGCCTTGCCGACGTAGGCGGCCACAGCGGCCAGCGCGCCTTGCACGGTACTCTCCACTGCATCCAGTGTTTCAGGATCGACGATCTCAAAGTAGTCCAGCCGCACTTCATTTTCCGAGGCGATTTCGTCGCGGCCGCTGGCGGCCAGCTTCGCGCCGCTGCGCTCGCCAGCACCAACCAGTTCTTTCACGCGCATCAACGAGCGATGCAGCACCAGCGCCTGCTTTCTCTGCTGCGGATCGAGGTATGCATTCCGCGAACTCATCGCCAGCCCGTCGGGCTCGCGTACGATCGGGCAAACCACGATTTCTACCGGCAGATTCAAATCGCGAACCATGCGCTTGATGACCGCCACCTGCGCGGCATCTTTTTGTCCGAAGAATGCCGCATCGGGCTCGACAACATGAAAGAGTTTCGCAACCACCGTCGTCACGCCGCGGAAATGTCCGGGCCGCGAGCGGCCATCGAGCTTGCCGCTGAGTTCTTCGACGGTCACCCATGTTACCGCGCCCGCCGGATACATCTCCTCGAGTGAAGGCGTAAAGAGAACGTCGACGCCTTCGCGCTCGAACAACTCCCGGTCACGCTCGAACGGCCGCGGATACCTGCTCAGATCCTCATTCGGGCCAAACTGCGTGGGATTCACAAAGATTGACGCTATGACGAAGTCGCATGAAGCCCGCGCCGCCCGCACCAGCGAGAGGTGCCCCTCGTGCAGGGCGCCCATGGTGGGCACGAAGCCAACGCGCTTCCCGTCGGCCCGTGCCGCACGAGAGGCGGCCCGCATCTCAGCGATGGTTGTGTAGATCTTCAAGATTCATGTCGGACAGCCGCTGTCAGTTGTCCGGTCGAGAAGTTCGACGGCTGCATTCACGGCGAGGGCACCCACTTCACCGCAATCTTCGCGTTCGCCAGCAAGCCGCCCACTATCCCTTTAGTTCGGCGAATTGCCACTCCATCCTGTTCTGACGCGCGAACGCCATTTTCCGCGGTCGCCACCACCCGTCCATACGGCCAGTTCGAAGCCGGCAGCTTTGCCAGCGCCGGTAACAACTCATCCGGCTTCAACTCAATTTCAGCGTTGTCGGCGAAATCGTAGAGCACGACATCATTCGTCCGTACCATGATGTAGGGATTGCGCCACTGCTTCATATTAGTAATGCGCTCGTACCGGGCAGCGTCGGCAGAGGGAATTGCCTGGAGCAAAGTCGCAGGATCAGGAGCGCTTGGCGCCTTCGGTTGCGAAGAGCAGCCGCTCAGAACGAAGAGAAAAAGAAGCGCCGAAACCAGCACACAGCCCGGAGATCGAGCCTTTCCCGGTCGAAACATCACAGCGGCGAGTTTACCCCAACGTGCCTAGCGAACGTAAATTGGAGTGTCGTTCTTCACTGCCCACACCAAAGCCACGATCCATCCGATGACGCTCCAGCCAAGGAAGAGGTTGAGCAGAAAAATCGCCAGCAGATCGCGCTTGCTCCGGGCCAGAGCGATGATCGACGGCAGAAAATACATCACAAATCCAAGCCCGAAGAATGGGAAGAAGAAGAATCCCAAGAGATGCATATCTACCTCCTTGTAGACCTAGCCTACCGCAAACCGCCCCACACATAACAATACGCAAACCACACGATGCAGGTTCCCGAGTCGATAACGGTTCGATTTTGCCAACCCTCTCGGCGTCATCCCGAACGTCCACGTTTTTTCCAGCGGACGGAGGGATCTCCCCCTAAGTGCCCATTGGGGGAGATCCCTTGCTCCGCCTGAAGAACGGCTCTGCTCGGGATGACGGTAGCTACTCCCAATCAAGTCCTTGCGATTCAACCAAGTCCGTGCCAAATCCGCGCAAATCCGTGGCCAAGGTTTTATCGGCCCATAGCGCGTTTGCGAGCCAACACGGTTTCGAGACCGGCGCGGGTCTCTTTCGGCAGATGATACGACTCCGCATCCGACGGATACTGATGCGACTTCACATCCGCCCGAAATGCCTGCACCGCTTGCGTAATCACCGCCGCCGCGTCTCCATATCGCCGCACGAATTTCGCCGGCGGCCCAAAAGTCAGGTTCACGATGTCGTGAAACACCAGCACCTGGCCGTCGCACTCCGGGCCGGCGCCAATGCCGATGGTCGGCGCGCTCACCTCCGCCGTGATCATGGCCGCCACTTCGCGCGGAATCCCTTCCAGATACAGGCACGCCACACCCGCGCGATCCAGCGCCACAGCATCGCGCATCAGCTGTTCAATGCCTGCAAGATTCTTGCCCTGCACCTTGTATCCGCCCATCACATTGACCGACTGCGGCGTCAGCCCGATGTGCCCGGCGACCGGAATCTCGGCGTCGATAATCTGGCGAATCAGGTCGGCGCGCTTCTCGCCGCCTTCCATCTTCACCGCTTCCGCGCCGCCTTCTTTCACAAAGCGCAACGCATTGTCTATAGCGTTTTGGGGGTTAGACTGATAAGACCCATAAGGCATGTCCGCCACCAGCAGCGCATTCTTCACCCCGCGCCGCACGGCTTTGACATGATGCAGCATCTCGTCCATCGTGACCGAGAGCGTATTCTCGTAGCCCAGCATGGTCTGCGCCAACGAATCGCCGACAAGAACCATCTCGACTCCGGCCTCATCGACAAGGCGCGCAGCGGAATAGTCGTAAGCGGTGACGCAAGTGATGGGATCGTGCTGGAGTTTCTGTTCCCGCAGAGACGCGGTAGTGGTTTTCTGCCCGTGTTCGTCGAGACGACGAACACCAATCGGCGTGAGACTCATGTTTCCTCCAGTGCCCCTCCAGCCCAGCCGGATAGAGCCTGTCAACACTCATCATATTTTACTCCGAAGATACTTGTGGGCGCGCCGAAAAAGATTAGCCCAGCTGCCTTAAGCTAACCGATTGTCTTATTTAGATTTGGCCGCCTCGGGATCTAGGTAAGGCATATACTCAGTTGTCTTACTCATTTTGTTTAGGTAAAATAGTAACCATGCCGTCTTACCAAGCCACGATTAGCTCCAAGGGGCAGGTGGTAGTTCCTGCTGAGCTCCGCAAGCGTTTTGGACTTAAAAAGGGGACTCGAGCCATGTGGAGAGAAGATCGAGGCCAGCTCGTACTCACCTCCTTCGAGCGCATCCTCGACGAAGTCCAGGGATTTTTGAAGCCGCGTCCAGGCGAACCTTCAGCGTTTGAAGAATCGCTTGCCGAGCGCGAACGGCAACGCAAGCGCGAGCGGGAAGAAGAATAGTGCCTGCCTCTCGCTCTTCGATCCGCCGCTATGTGCTGGATGCCAACGCCCTGATCGGATTCTTCGAAGGCCGGCAGCCTGCCGCCGAAAAAGTACGAAGGATGCTGGCAGATGCGCAATACAGTGATCTTCCTCTGTGGATGTCGGCAGTCAATTGGGGCGAAGTTTATTACATCGAGTGGCGACGCTACGGCGAAGCGAAAGCGCAGGAAGCAGAGGTCAAGCTTGGCACGCTGCCAATCGTTGTAATACCGGCAGACAAAACTCGCGCGACTCGCGCTGCCACAATCAAGCAGAGACACAATCTCGGCTACGCCGATTCTTTCGCCGCGGAACTGGCCATCGAGCGCAATGCCTGGCTAGTGACGGCCGATCCGGAGTTCTCGAAAGTAGGAAAAACGCTGGCCGTGTATTGCCTGCCGCGACATGAGCCTAGCCACTGACCACCGACCACTGGCCACTGCTCTACGCACTCGCCGCTTCCTGCCCGCCGAGCGGCAGGAAATACTGCGTACCCTTAATCGGCTCGGTCACTTTCCGCAGCAACTCCTGCAAATCTTCGTTGCGGTCGACGAAGTCGATCTCCGAAGTATTCACGATCAGCAGATCGGACGAAGTGTAGTGAAAGAAGAAGTGCTCATAAGCCTTCACCACTTCTTCCAGATATTCATCGCTAACCGCTTTTTCGCCCGGAGCATTCTTCTTCTTCAGCCGCTTCTTCAACACCTCGGGCGTGGCCTGCAGATAGATCACCAGATCAGGCGTGGGCAACTGCTCGCGGAAATAGTTGTAGTAGCGATTGTAGGTGTCGAGTTCCTGATCGTTCAGATTGAGGCAGGCGAAAAGCTTGTCTTTCTCGAAAATAAAATCGGCGACCACAACTTTCTGCGAGCGCGCCGCCAGATCGAGCGCCTGCAACTGCTCGAAGCGCCGCACCAGAAACGTAAACTGCGCCTGAAAGGCCGAGCCGCGTTCACCGTCATAGAACGACTCAAGAAACGGATTCGAATCCGGCTCCATCACGCGCTGCGCGTTCAGCCGCTCGGCCAGAATGCGCGCCAGCGTACTCTTACCGACTCGGATCGGTCCTTCCACTGCAATGTACCGGGGGAGCTCAAAAAGATTGGCCATGGAATTGGATATCGCAGGATATCTTGCTTGCGCCCCGGAGGCAATTGCGGGAAAAGTTAACAGGGATTGAGGGATTGAGCGATTGAGTCATCGAGCGATTAAAAGGCAACGACCCCATTCCCGATTTTCAATCGCCCGATCACACAATCGCCCAATCACTCAATATCTCGATCCGCTACAATCCCTGCATGCTCGCGCCGCTCGCCGCCGGAAGCGCCGTCATCGCCGCCGCGCTAACCGCCGGCTACCAATCGATTGCGCCCACGGCGCAGTGGTACGGACGCACCTTCACCGGCCTCGCGCGCGGAACCAAAAAAATTGCCCTCACCTACGACGACGGCCCAAACGATCAACACACCCAGCGATTGCTCGAAGTCTTGGCCCGCCACAACGTGCTTGCGACGTTTTTTCTCATCGGCCGCTACGCCAAGGAACGTCCAGCAATCGCGCGCGAACTCGTGCAGTCCGGGCACACTGTAGGCAATCACACCTACACACATCCGCTTCTGATTTTCAAGAGTGCCGCCGAAATCCGCGAAGAACTCACCGCTTGCCGCGCAATCTTGCAGGATGTGATCGGCGAACACTCCAATCTTTTTCGCCCGCCATTCGGCGGCCGCAGGCCCGCAACGTTACGCATCGCGCGAGAACTCGGACTCGAGCCGATCATGTGGAACGTCACCGGCTACGACTGGAACGCGCCGCCTGCGGCCACAATCGAACGAAAAATCGCAAGACACATCCGCGGCGGCGACGTGATCCTGCTCCACGATGGCGGCCACAAGCAACTCGGTGCCGACCGCTCGCAGACGGTCCGAGCCACCGACCATCTGATCCAACGCTACAAAGCCGAGGGATACGAGTTCGTGACCATTCCCACGATGTTGGCGGATAGCAAGTCGTGAACGTTCTGAACATGGAGCCACACCGATGAAGCGTCTGTTTTTTCTGCTATTCGTCAGCACACTTGCCGTCGCCGCTCAGCCGAAGGCCCTTTTTTACATGATCGATAATCCCGCGTCGTTGAAGTCATTCGCGGATCACGCCGATAAGGTCGATCTCCTCGTTCCTGCCTGGTATTCCACTGACGGCAATGGCCTGGTCTGGGGCGGACCGAACTCTGACACGCTGAAGACCGCCGCCGCGCATCACGTTCCAGTCATGCCGATCGTAGCCTGCATGGTGCAGCTAGACCTGCACAAGCTGCTCACGACTCCGGCGTCGCAAAGTGCATTCATCGCAGCGCTGATCAGTGAATCAAAAAAGTTCGGCTACAGCGGCTTCCAGGTCGATTTCGAAAATGTGAACTGGACCGATCGCGGTGCGCTCTCGGCGTTCGTAGCCGAAACCGCCACTGCGCTGCACAAGGAAAAATTACAACTCACGATTGCCACCGTACCCAACGCCCCGGGATTTCCCGGCAAGAGCAACTACTCGCACTGGCTCTACGCCAACTGGCGCGGAGCCTATGACCTGAAAGCCCTCGCCGCATCCGTCGACCTGATTTGCCTGATGACCTACGACCAGAACACGCGCTGGACTCAGCCCGGTCCAGTCGCAGGATACGCATGGACCGTCGAGAACCTGGATTACGCGCTGCAGTTCGTTCCGAAAGAAAAATTGTCGCTGGGCATCCCCGTTTATGGATATCACTGGTTCGCCGGCGATCCAGGAAAAGAAGAAAAGCCGAACCCGTCCGCGGAATACATCGGCCAGCCGGAAATCAACGAGTACATGGCCGCGTATCACCCAAAGGTTCAGTGGGACGCCGCCGACCGCACGGCGTGGTTCTATTTCTATCGCGACGACAATCGCGATTGGGTCTTCTACACCGACAAGCACGGATTCGAAGAGCGCCTGAATCTGGTCCGCGACCGCGGCCTCGAAGGTTTCTGTTCGTGGGTGCTGGGGCCCGAAGACCCGGAAATCTGGTCTGTGCTGCCCACACACAAGTGAGGAGGGGGTCTCGTTCGGGCTACTTCTTCACTGCGGCAAATGCGTCCTTCGACGCTGCAATGGTGCGCTGCACATCGTCGTCAGTATGTGCTGCTCCCAGAAACGCAGCTTCATACTGCGAAGGAGGCAAATAGACTCCCGCATCCAGCATGACACGGAAAAACTTCCCGAACGCAGCCGTATCAGACTTCGAAGCCGAATCCCAATCCGTGACCGGCCCGTTGTTAAAGAACCAGGTAAACATCGAGCCCACGCGATTCGCGGTCAGCGTTACTCCCGCATCCTTCGCCGCTGCGGCAACACCAGCCACCAAATCAGCGCTCAACTTTTCCAACCGCGGATAAATCTCTCCCTTGCGATCGCGCAACTGCTTCAGCATCGCGCATCCAGCAGCCATCGCCAGCGGATTGCCCGACAACGTCCCTGCCTGATACATCGGGCCGAGCGGCGCGACCAGATCCATGATCTCCTTGGGACCACCGTAAGCGCCAACCGGCAAACCTCCGCCGATAATTTTTCCCAGCGTCGTCAAATCCGGTTTGATGTTGTACAACTCCTGCGCTCCCCCGTGAGCCACGCGAAATCCCGTCATCACTTCGTCAAAAATCAGCACCGCGCGCTCACGCTCAGTCAGCAACCGCAAGCCAACGAGATAATCGTCGGCCGCCGGCACGCATCCCATGTTGCCCACGACCGGCTCCACGATCACGCACGCAATCTGATGCTTGTATTTCGAGAAGGCGTGCTCCACCGCCGAAAGATTGTTAAAGGGCAGCGCCACCGTGAACTGAATGAATTCATCCGGAACCCCCGCCGATCCCGGAATCCCCAGCGTCGCCACGCCCGAGCCAGCTTTCACCAGCAGCGCATCTGCATGCCCGTGATAGCAGCCTTCAAACTTCACAATGTATTTTCGTTTTGTGTGGGTGCGGGCCAGCCGGATCGCCGACATCGTAGCTTCCGTCCCTGAACTGACGAAGCGCACCTTCTCCATGCTGGGGAATGCGCCAATCACCAGCTCTGCAAGATCGGCCTCCGACGGCGTCGACGCGCCGAAGCTGGTTCCGTTGCAAGCCGCGGCCACAATCGCATCGAGCACTCCCGGCTCAGCATGGCCGAGAATCAGCGGCCCCCACGATCCCACATAATCGATGTACTCATTCTCGTCCGCATCCCAAATGTGCGATCCTTTGCCGCGCACAATGAAGGGCGCATCGCCACCTACCGAGCGAAATGCCCGCACCGGAGAGTTCACTCCTCCCGGAATCAAGCTCTCCGCGCGCTGTTGCAGCCGCCGCGACTGTTCAGTTTTTCGCGAAGTTGTGGAAGGCATCCAATCCTCTCGACACAGAAAAGAAAGAAAAGAAAGATGTCACCGCAGACCGCAATAAGTACGTGGGATAACCGACTACTATAACAGCGATAAGGAATTCATCAGATATTCATCGTTCTGCAACCAGCATGCAACATCACGACGGTACCGTAACGTCATCAAGTTGCCCTTCTAACCGGGAGGGTTTTCATAAGGACAGTCTCGGGGGCTCCGGACTGTCCTTTTTGAATTTTTGATTGATGATTTTTGATGGATGATTGAAACCCACCCGGGTCCGGCTGCGCGAATAGACCCGCTTTTCAATCCACAATCAAAAATCATCAATCAAAAATTCTCAGCCACTCCACCGACCCATCCCCGGCATTAACTATGGTTAACTCCCGCGAAGTATAATCCGAACAAATGATCACCGTCTCGAAGGAAGACTATCTCAAGTCGATCCTCGAAGCCGAAACCGCCGGAGAAGTCGTCATCTCCGCGCGCCTCTCCGACCTGCTGAAAGTCACGCCGCCGGCCGTCACCATGGCGCTGCGCCGTCTCAAAAAAGACGGACTAGTCAGCGTCGAATCCAGCGGACACATTCGCCTCACGTCAGAAGGACGTAAGATCGCACGCCGGCTCACGCTGCGGCATCATCTGATCGAGCGCATGCTCACGGAAATGTTCGGCATGGAATGGTGGAAGGTTCACGACGAAGCCGAACGCCTGGAACACGCCGTGTCTCCCGACTTTGAAGCCAAGCTTTTGGCGAAGCTCGGCGTAGACGGAGCCTGCCCGCACGGCAATTTGAGCGAACTCGAGAGTCCAACCAGCCGCCGCCGCCGCGGTCTCGTGCTTCTCTCCGACGCCGCACTCGATAGCGCCTACACCGTCAGTGGCATCTACGAGCGCGACCGCGGCCTGCTCGAATTCCTCGAGCACCGCGGCATCCGCCCGGGCGCGAAGCTGCGCTTGATCGAACGCAACTACGACCAGACGCTGACTCTCTCCACTCCGGCAGGAAGAGTTTCTGTTGGCCCTGCCGCGAGCGAACGAGTCTGGCTCGCCCCAGTCGGCCGCGCGAAGCGCTAAAACAATGGAGCCGCGGACGCATTTCCTCCGCGGAGCGAGCGCCGAAACTCTCAGTCCTTAAATCCTCGCTCTTCCTGGGCGGCCGAATGCGTCCGCGGCTCCAGCTACTTCTTCACTCCATTCATCCAGTTAGTCACCAGCACCAGCGGCGTCGGCGGACTCTCCGGCAAAGTCGTCACCACAATCCTCTGACCATCGGCACTGATGTCGAAAGGATCCCCCAGCGGAGCCGTGTAGCTGAGCTGGAACAACTCGCGCACTGGATCCGATTCAAACTCCTCGCTTTTCGCGTTCACGGTCACATAGCGCAACGCGCCATCCGGTCCCAGGAACCACAGTTCCTTTCCGTCGCCGCGCCATGTCGGAAATGTCGCGCCTTCCTGCGAAATCTGCCAGCGGCCCTGGCCGCTCGGGAAATGGGTCACGTAGAGTTCTTCGCGGCCGGACTCAGTCGAGCTGTAAGCCAGCCAGCGTCCATCGGGCGACAGCCGGAACTGCACGATGCGCGTCTGCGCCGACTGCGGCTTCAGCACGGTAAACGGCTTCCTGTCGCCGGTCAGCGGCATAGCCTTGATTTCGGCGTCCGTGGGCCCGCTCTGCTGCATATAAAGCAAATATTTTCCATCCGGAGAAAATTGCGGTGACAAGACGGTTGCCTGCAACGAAGTGCCAGTTTGCAACAGCACTTCTTCCTGACCACCGCCATTGGCCAGTCGCATGCGCAACGAAGTTCCCGCCATCAGCGTCGCGCCGTGTTGCGTGACATAGACGATTTTCTGGCCGTCCGGCGACCAGGAAACCATCAGGTGCGTGCCCTCGCCAAAGGTCAATCGCGTCTTCGATCCGTGTACCAGATCGAACACCCAAACATCCGCCTCCGGATCGCCCACCGAAATCGCCAGCCGTTTCCCATCCGGAGACAACCGCCCGCTTCCCTTGTACGCCGCCCGCTCCGCCACTTTTCCCAGCGATTTGCCTGTGCGATCAAGCGATACCAGGTCCGTGCCGGCTCCCGTCCGCGATCCGGGCTCATAGACCAGCAACCCGTTCTGGCTGGCGGTGAAGGTCGTGTGCCACGTGCCGGCATCGTACTCGACGAAATTCTCGAGCATAATCGGATCGCCCGAGACTGCTCCCGTAGCCGCGTCGAATTTCTGCGCCAGCAACTGCGACTGCTGGTGATAGATCAGATAGCCCGAAACATACTGGGCGTCGGAATCGGCATCCAGCACCCGCTTGTACGATCCGTCATCCAGCGATGCGAAATAGATTCCGTGCTCCGAGTCTCCGGAGTGGCTGGTGGCGAAGAAGAGGAAATGTTTTTGGTCGGGCAGGAACACCGGCCAGCGGTGCGTGGTGTGCTTGCCCGCATCGAATTTTGTAAGGCGCGAGGGAGTTCCACCCAGGGCGCTGACCCGCCACAGTGAATCGCGGTAATCGGGTTCGTACACGATGACGTTGTCGCGGTTCCATGCGCCGCCGCGCGCGTTAGGAGCGTCCGCAATCACCGTGACCGGGCCACCGGCGGCGGGAAGTTTCTTCAGCCGTCCGTCTGCGAAGAATCCGACGAATCTTTCGTCGTACGACCAGAAGGGAAACGACGCGCCCTCGCTACCTTCCAGTTTTCGAGGCGCCAGGTCGGTCAGCGACTGCACCCACAGCGCGTTCGGCTCTTTCGCTTTACGCGCGCAAAACACGATGGCCGAACCGTCACGGCTAATTACCGGCGGACCTGCGAAATCGCCGACGAAATCGAAGATGGTGTCTTGCGGCGGCGTCAGATACGAGCGCAGCGCCGGCGAGGGTTCGTGCCCGCGCAGACTCAAGACCAAAACTGCAATTAGCAACCCCAGGGTGGTCGCGCCCAATGCCGCCAGCCACGGCCACTGCGACTTTGCAGGCACGTGCGGCGCAGCCGCCGCAACGTTCGCTCCGCCCGCCCCAATCCACCTCAATTCCAACCCAACATCGCCCGCGCTCTGCCAGCGGTCATCAGGATCCTTCGCCAAACACTCCTGCACCACGTGGTCAAACCCCGCCGCCATCATCGGCTGCACCGACGAAACCGAAGCGGGACTGCGCTCCAGCACCGCCGCCATAGCGCTAGCCGCCGTTTTCCCTTCGAATGCGCGCTTGCCCGTAGCCATCTCATAGAGCACCGCGCCCAAAGCAAAAATATCCGACCGCGCGTCCGCTTCCTTGCCCTCGACCTGCTCCGGCGACATGTACTGAAACGTGCCGACCACCGTGCCCTGCGCCGTCAAAGGGCTGCTGCCCAAAGGCGTAGTCATAGTCGCCGTCAAACCAGAAGACGCATCCGTAGTCAACACGACGGACTTCGCCAAGCCGAAGTCCATCAACTTCGCGCCCGTTCTCGTGAGCATGATGTTGCCCGGCTTCAGATCGCGATGCACCACGCCGCTGCGATGTGCGCGCTCCAACCCGTCGCAAATCTCAATTCCGTACTTGAACACCTGCGCCACCGGCATCGGCCCCTTGCGCAGACGCTCGGCCAGCGTCTCGCCTTCGAGATACTCCATCACCAGGTAGTCGACGCCGTCCTGATGGCCAATATCGTGCAGCGTGCAGATGTTCGGATGGTTCAGCGAAGAAATCGTCCGTGCCTCGCGCTCGAAGCGCTGCTTCGCCTCAGGATTTTCTGAAAGGTGCGCGGGCAAAGTCTTGATGGCGACCGTGCGGTCCAGCCGCGTATCCCGCGCCAGATACACCTCGCCCATGCCGCCAGCCCCGATCGGCGACCGAACCTCATATGGACCAAGCTTTGTCCCGGAAGTAAGCCCCATGCGCGACCAAAATTATATTCCACCCCGCTCCCACACGAACAAAGCACGTGGGCCCACTGTGCCATCAATCTGTCATCCTGAACGGCGGCAAAGCCGCCGTGAGGGACCGTACGACAGCAGAAATCTGCAGTGCGGCAAGCGCGGATCGTCCATAAGGCAGACAGTCGTGACGAGAGCTGTGCCCCTCTTAGAGATGCCAAACTATATCGATTGTCATCCTGAGCGAAGCGAGGCGTAGCGAAGGATCTCCTGCTTAGCCGGCCCAGCGCCTCAGCCAAACCGCACTTTGCTTTTGCGCTAACGATTCAGTTCGCAGCCCTGTCATGCTGAGCGCAGTCGAAGCATCCCTGCAATCTGATGTGCGTCGTGGGCGAGATTGCCAAATCCGCGCAGCCGGCGAGGGTAATCTGGCTGATGACGGCCGGGGCTTTTACGTGTTTCTTACGTACCTCCGTGCTTTCGTGACCAAAACCGCGCTACTTAATCTAGTGGGAAGTTGGGGTTCTCCGGAAAGAACCGCGCCGGCTCACCGCGTGTCTTCCGGAACAGATTGCGAATGGTGGAGATCTGGCCCAGATGCCCGGCTAGATGCAGCGCCTGATGGTAGCCCAGCAAATGCGGCGTCAGGGACGGACGGCCCGGCCGCGTCGCCGGATAAGTCTGTACCGTAAGTTGGTGCAAGTCGGCTTGCGTGGTCTGGTGCAGCGCATGGAGAAAGGCGCGGTAAAGCTCCTCCAGATCCTTCAGGTTTCGCTCGAAGTCCAGGGATATGGAGGCACCTGGGTGTGCAGCACGCGGCGCGCCGGGATCGATCCTCGCCAGGTGCTCATAGGCCTCGATGAGCAAGTGTCTCAGAATCAGGTTAATGCTGTTGGCTTGCGGCAGCGGCCTCCAGTCGGCCTCCTCCTCAGTTACATCTTGGAGATCGTGCTTGAGCCGGCTCAAGATGAGCTCGTTCATCTCGATCACGACTTGAAGGGATTGGTCCATGCTTGTACTCCTAGCGCAGGAAGCTGATCCCAGCGCTGCTGTTGCTTGTCTTGACGCCGATTATCCCTTGGCGGGTGGGGAACCAACACCCGCCAAAGCTATAATTCCCCGAACACCCGTGGCCCAACTCGAAAACTTCCGCCTAAAAGTCTTCCGCGCCGTAGCCGAGCACCTGAACTTCCGCAAAGCCGCCGAACATCTCTTCCTAACTCAACCAGCGATCACGCTCCAGGTCAAAGCCCTCGAAAACGATCTAGGCATCCGCCTCTTCGATCGCTCAGCCAACAAAGTAACGTTAACCGCGCAAGGAGCCACCCTTCTCCGCTATGCGCAAAAACTAGCCACACTAGCAACCGAGGCCGAACAAGAACTCCTCTGCAAAGACGGACAATTCTCCGGCGAACTCTCTCTCGGCGTCTCCACAACAATCGCACAATACGTGCTTCCACGCCTCATCGGAGCATTTCTCAACGAGCATCCGCGCGTGCAACTCGACTTGCACAGCGGCAACACGGAAGAAGTCGTCGACCTTCTCCTCGCCGACAAAGTTTCCATCGGCTTGATCGAGGGCCCCGCCCGTGAGCGCGGAGTCCACACCGAGCCCTTCATGCGCGACGAACTCGTCCTCATCTCGCCCCCCGACACCGACGCCATTCAATTCACGCCTCAACAACTGCTAGCCTCCAGCCTGCTCATGCGCGAGCAAGGCTCCGGCTCGCGCCGTGTAGTCGAACTCGCGCTCGATAAGGCCGGACTCAAACCGAAGAACTTCAAGTCCGTGATGTATCTGGATTCCACCGAAGCCATCAAATCCGCCGTCGAAGCCGGCCTCGGCATCGGCTTCGTCTCGCGCTGGGCCATCTCCAAAGAGCTCGAGCTGGGCGTGCTGAAGACAGCCGAGGTCCGCGGACTCCAGATCGCCCGCCACTTCTCTCTCGTAACCCGCACCGGCCCCGCGCAGCAAGGCCTGCCGGCCGCCTTCCGCGCTTTCGCCCTGTCCCGCGGCCGCCTGCTTTCGGGCCCCCGAAAGCCGCGCCAGTCAAGCACTTCCGCGTGATAAATCCCCCTAATGACCCATTGAAACTACTGCTTGGACTCGGGCGTAGCTCGCACGCGAAACTATCTCCGTGGACAAGCGCCTCTTCTTCCTGGGACTCATCCTCGCCGCCACCGGTCTCATCTCCCCACCCTTCGCGTTGCTCGGCGGCCTCGTCTATGGCTTGACCGTCACCAATCCATTTCAGGGCGAATCGAAAAAACTGGCGAAATTTCTGCTGCAAGCCTCGGTCGTCGGCCTCGGCTTCGGCATGAATCTTCACGAAGTAGCGCACGCCGGACGCTCCGGCTTCCTCTACACCGCCGTCAGCATCACCGCAGTCATGCTCGCCGGCCTGGCTCTCGGATATCTGATTCGCGTCAGCAAAAAATCGGCCTTCCTCATCTCTGCCGGAACCGCCATCTGCGGAGGCAGCGCCATCGCCGCCGTCGGCCCCATCGCCGAGGCCAGCGAAGAAGAAATGGCTGTCTCGCTAGGCGCCGTCTTCATTCTGAATTCCATCGCGCTCTTTCTTTTCCCGCTCATTGGGCTCGCGCTGCACATGAGCCAGTCGCAATTCGGACTTTGGTCGGCACTCGCCATTCACGACACCAGTTCCGTAGTCGGCGCCACAGCGCGCTACGGCGCCGGAGCGCTAGCGGTGGGCACGACCGTCAAACTAGCACGCGCGCTCTGGATTGTTCCCCTCTCCATCGCAACCGCAGTAGCCCTCAAAAGCAAAGCCCGCATCCAGTGGCCCTGGTTCATTCTTTTCTTCTGCGTCGCGGCGTTACTCAACACGCTGCTCCCCGGCTTCAATCCAGCATTCACCACGCTAAGCCGCCTCGGCAAGATTGGATTAACCGTAACGCTGTTCTTAATCGGTGCAGGCCTGAACAAAGAAACCCTAAAGAAGGTAGGCCTCCGTCCGCTTCTCCAAGGCCTAACCCTCTGGATCGCCGTAGCCACAGCCACGCTCGCGCTAATCCTAATCAACTGGATTCACATCTAGGGGTCAGCAGCTTCTTCAGCACTCTCAGGGCGCTGTCATGCTGAGCGGAGCGGGCGGCCCGCAAAGCGGACCGCCTGCGCAGTCGAAGCATCCCTACAATCTCATGTGCGTGGCGGGCGATGGGTGCCAACGCACGCAGGCACATGAAATGTCGAGGGAAAAATCCACTGCAGGTCAGTAGCGCTGTCATCCTGAGCGCAGCCGCTTTGGTAGACCCCCGGCTTATAGCCGGGGGCGAGCGAAGCGAGGCGTAGCGAAGGATCTCCCGCTCAACTGGCCTAACGCGTCAGCCAAACCGCAACGCCACAAAGTAGTTAACTATAGTTTACCTCCCTGTGTATACTGGTGCTAATAAGTAAGTGGGGGGCCCGCACCATCAGCTAACCATGACTCAGGGGGATCAATCCCAATCCGCGATGCCGGCCCCGCTCAATGCGGGCGGCTCCCCCCACGCCAACCATCTCTCCCTCGAAAACGTCCACAGCTCCGTCGCAGTCCCACATCACGAGGCCGGTTTCTGGGAGCAGTGGCGAGCCTTCGTCGGCCCCGCCATCCTGGTCAGCGTCGGATACATGGACCCCGGCAACTGGGGCACCGACCTGCAAGGCGGCGCGCAATTCAAATACGGCCTCTTATGGGTCGTAGGCCTGGCCAGCCTGATGGCCATCTTCATGCAAGTCATCTCCGCCCGCCTCGGCGTAGTAACAGGAAAAGACCTAGCGCAAGCATGCCGCGACTGGTACCCGTCCTGGACCCGCTGGCCCAACTGGCTGATGAGCGAAATCGCCATCGGAGCCTGCGACCTGGCAGAAGTCTTAGGCAGCGCGGTAGCGCTAAATCTCCTCTTCCACATCCCGCTCCTATGGGCCGTGATCATCACGGGGCTAGACGTTCTCCTACTGCTAGGCCTGCAGCGCTTCGGCATGCGCACCATCGAGGCGGTCGTGCTCGTCCTGGTCGCGACCATCGGAGTCTGCTACTTCGTGGAAATTTTCATCCTCCCCGAAACTCACCCAAGTTTCCTGGAACTCGGCGCCGCGCTAGTTACCCCTCACTTCCGACAGGCCGGAATGATCTACGTAGCCATCGGCATAATCGGCGCCACCGTCATGCCGCACAATCTGTATTTGCACTCGGCGCTGGTGCAGAGCCGTCGCCTGCAGAAGGACGACGCCTCCATCCGCCGGGCGCTGCAGTTCAACACCATCGACTCCGCTGTCGCGTTGACGATCGCTTTTTTTGTAAATGCCGCCATCCTGGTTCTGGCCGCGACCGTTTTCTTCGGAAAACAAAGCGTCGTGGTCCCGGGAGGCCACATCATCGCCTTCGGCGCCAACAGCGACTGGATTCGGGTGGCTTATCTCACGCTCGCCCCGCTGCTCGGCACGGCCTTTGCCAGCTTGTTGTTTGCGGTTGCGCTGCTGGCCGCGGGGCAAAGCAGCACGATTACGGGCACGCTCGCCGGGCAAGTTGTGATGGAAGGCTTCATGCACTGGCGCATCAAGCCGTGGCTGCGGCGCCTGATCACGCGCACTCTCGCGATCTTGCCGGCGGTGCTGGTCATCGGGCTGCGCGGAGACTCCAGCGTCACCGATCTGCTCACGCTGAGCCAGGTCGTGCTCGCGCTGCAATTGCCGTTCGCCATGTTTCCCCTGCTGCACTTCACTAGCTCGCGCCTCCGCATGGGTAGCTGGCGAAACGGCCGCTTTCTGCTGGCCGCAGGATGGGCGAGTGCTATCCTGATCGCCGCTATGGACATCTACGGCCTGCCGGACTCGGTTCGCACGGCGTGGCAGTTGATTGTTGGGGGATGATCGTCGAGGAATGATCGTCGAGGTATGAAAAAGTGTCCTGAAGCTGGGAACTCAACCCGTCTCGCGCGCCCCGATCGATTCACGAACTGATCCAAAGCCGCGAAGCGGCAAAAGAATGCAGCCCACGGCGCAAGCCGTGGGTATGAGAAAGACAAGGAACAGCCCCGAAGGGGCGTAAGAAACCAACTTCGACGCACGCGCTGATCTGAACAACAACCATGTACGACAAAATTCTCGTCACTCTCGACGGCAGCCCGACCGACCGCGCCATCATCGAGCACGTGAAGCGCCTGGCCAAGCTCGCCCATAGCCGCCTCGTCCTGCTCCATGTCGCCGACGGATGGGCCGCGCGCACCTACGGCCCCGACGCCGTCAGCCGCGAGATCGCCGAAGACACTGCCTATCTCGACAGCGTTCGCGTCGAGTTTCAATCCGAGGGCATCCCTACTGAAGCCGAACTCGCCTACGGCGAGCCCGCCAACGAAATCATCAACTGGGTCAAGCAGAAGGGATGCGACCTGGTCGCCATGAGCACGCACGGCCACCGCTTTCTGGCTGACTTTTTTCTGGGCACGACCGCCACGCGCGTGCAGCACAACATCAGCGTGCCCGTGTTGCTGCTGCGCGCCCGGTGATTGGGACACGAGCGCGCTTCACTTGAGCAATGTCATTCTGAACCCGCGCCAAGCGCTCACACATGATGTCATTCCGAACGCGCGCAAAGCGCGGGTGAGGAACCTGCTTTTCCCCGGCGACGAATCAATCACATCTTCTCCAACTCACCCCGGTCTTTCCCCAACAGCGCCCACGCCTCCCGATACCCCTCATATTTCGGACGGTTGCGCACTCCTTCAAACTGGCACAGCGTAATCGCCGACTTGCCCTTGTGCCCGGTGATGCGGTGCGCCGGAATGATGTACCACACCTCCTCCGGAATCACATACCCCACGCAAACATCCAGGTCCCCGGCGCTGTACCGCCGTATCCGCCCGCCGCTCGAGTGCGTAAACTCGCACAGATATCCCGCCCCCGACTTATAACTGGTCGACTTCACCTGCACCCGCAGCAGCCGCCCGTCTCCCTCCACCCCAACGTCGTAGGCATAGACCTCTCCCCACGGCTTGAGCACCCGATACCCATGAAACGAAGCCGCCGCCATAAACAACATCTCCACCCAGGCGCCCCGCTCCGAAAACGACTTGAACCCAAACAACCCCCGTCTCGCTCGCCCCATTTCCACTCCCCCACAGCCACCACTACCCGATGTCATTCCGAACCCGCGCAAAGCGTCCCACGTGATGTCATTCCGAACCCGCGCAAAGCGCGGGTGAGGAACCTGCTTTTTCCCCACCACGAAGCCCAAAAAGCAAAAGGCGCGACCCGTGGCCGCGCCTTCTTCGCCGAAAAATTTATCCTATATATCCAGACTAGCAAAATCAAAAGGGTAGAGTGGACATGATTGGAGACTTTATATTTCGCCCGTTTTCAACAACTTACGCCAAAAATGTATCGTCCCACCCCCTTGACAGGATTTTTCCCATTTCGGGAATTGGGCATCACGGAACCGGGAAGGGCACGAGTTTTACTCGTGCCGAAAGAGCATCGACAACAAGAACCGGCTTTAGCCGCTGCGGGCGTGCTCACTCGCGGCAGCCCGTCAGAAAAATCGTGTAAACGTCCCGTCTGTCCCCATGTTTTCTTCAAAAAGCAAAAGACGCGACCTGTGGCCGCGCCTTTTGCGCCCAAAAATTTGTCCTATATATCCAGAATAGCAAATTCAAAAGGGTAAAGTGGACATGATTGAGAACTTTATATTTCTGGCGTTTTCAATGACTTAAGCCAAAAATGTATCGTCTGACCCCCTTGACAAAATTTTTGTCTCAGGTTGAGAAAATGCTAACTTAGCACGCGCTTTCAGGCAGTGCGCGCCCGCTGTCCCCTAACACAGTACTGTCGACGATCCACGAAACGCTGGATGTTCTTCAGAATCTGTCGAATGTACAACACGACTTGGCGTTTTATCTCGATTAGAGCATCCAAAGTGAGGTCGCGCCCGCACTCCTTGAACGACTTCAACCCGTGGGCAAGATTGTTCCGTTCTTGCCGAACACGGGTTAGGTGATATCCGCCCTTGGTTGAACGGGTCGTCTGGTGCGAAAATCCATATTTCGCGGACAGCTCTCGCACACGTTCTGCATCCAGATTCCCGCTTATCGGCAACAGCTTTGAGTCGAAAAGAATGCGCTTAGAACTAATCACTAACTCAAGCATTTCGATAACGCGCTTGGCGTTGTTTTCAGGAAGGCGCATCGGGTCTGGCTTGAATTCATCATGTACCCAGAGTTCGCGGAGCTCTTGACGCAAAACCTCATACTGAACCTTATCAGCCTTAACCGAATCGTAAATCTCGTTCAAGCCATTCCGGATCGAACTCTCGACGAGGTTATAGAGTATAAGGAGCGCATTGGCCTTAAGTATCTTGACGAGATCTTCGCTGATTGCAGCCTGCTTAGTTTTTCTGGCTCGTGGGTAGTGCAGCTTCGCGCCCTTTGCTACCACATCCGCAAGAAATGCGAAATAGACCTCTATCTCTGAGACTCTTGCTTCGTAATCCAGCAAAAGGAGGTTCATACGGCTGAAAGAAGCATATCGCGAACATACTCTATGCGACCCGTCAAACGTGGTGCAGAGTTACTAGCGTGGGTGGTAACTTGATGCTGGAAGTCGCTTGAGTTTATCCACGACATGTCGCGAGGCCTCAAACTCGGATTAATCTGAAGAGCAAGATGCGTCCCAACAGCGATTGCCTCAAATCGAACACGCGGAGTCGTAGACGCGTGTTGGGTCTTTGCAAACCCGAACGGAAAGAACTTATCGACAAACAATAACATTTCGGCGAAGGAGCTCACTTTGCTCAGGCGGTCCTTCGCTGCCTCAGGGGTGCTCGTCTTGTAAAAATTGTTCTTCTCCACGACATATGCGTTCAGGAACCTAGCCACGTCGTGTTTGAATGTCTGATAACGCTCAGCGTACGCAAAAAATCGCAACACCAATTCTTGACGCTCGCCTCGCCGCGCGACGCGCTCATTTATGGGGCACAGTCGCATAAAGTCTGTTTTCCCTGCGCACTCATCGACTAGTTGATAGAACGGACCCGGATATGCGCCTTTACGCAGTTCAGCATTGCGAAGTGAGTCGCTTCCGGTATTAATTCTTTCGAAGATATCGAACTTGGAATCCGTCGTCGTGTTATCTGAAAGGACTATCATGCGTAAGGTTCGGTTCTTGAATTTTCTCTGTTGCGCCGCTGGTAAATCCGAATAGGAGACACCGTTCAACGAATTTAGGCTACCAAGACTTCGAAGGCGGAACCCATCATCCATGAAGGCACTAAGAGTTCGAATGCGCTGCGCTCCGTCTACGATCTCCAATACTCCTTCAGGGGTTTCGGCTGTAAACATGAATGGAATTGGCAGCCCAAGTATGACTGATTCTATGAAGCGTGATCTCCGCTCATCGGACCACACGAATTCGCGTTGATAGCGCGGGATCGTGAATTCACCCGCTCGAAACTTGTTTACTAACAATTCGACCGTGAATTCCTTCGTGTCGTAGTTGATAGTTCGCTGCTTTTCGGCAATTTGCTGCTCGGCGCGCGCAATCTCGGCCGCATCCATGAACAATCGTGCCTGCTTGGCGATTTGCCGCACTCGCTTTATTCCTTATTCTTACGCTGTTTCAACATATCCATAATTATTGGGACAATCGTTTGGGGTGGTTCGTGGGCCCAGAACCGTCGAGCTATCCAACCGTGTGCGCGCAACACCCGAAGACATCTAACATCACGTCGCCGGTTCTCCGAAAGTTTGTTAGTCCACCAGGTTCGATTTGCCTTTGGAAGGGTACCGTGATTTGGGCATCCATGCCAAAAGCAACCATCTAAGAAAACGGCAACCTTTTTTCTTGGGAACACGAAATCAGGCTGAATTCTTCGCCCAGCCAGCACTTGCACATGCATTTTGAACGAGATCCGCAAGCGCTTGAGTTCACTTGCAAGCCGGGTTTCGTTTCCTGTTCCGTATCTCCTGACGGAAAGCATTCGTCTGGTTGCATCAAGCGATGACGAGCAAGGCCTCTTCAGATCGTACGCTCCTCAAATGTTCGCAAGTGTGCTTCGACAGCATCCAAGAAACCCGGAGCGAATTTGAGGCTGCTGGCTCTCGCTCGTTGAAGAAATCCAGCGGTCGCAGTATCCGACAGTGGGGTAGTTGGAAACCGTAGAAAAGTATTTAGCTCGCGGTATCGATGTCGAACGGGATATTCACTCACACGAGACGCGTACACACCGTCGCCGAGGCACCACGCAGCCGTTGGCCAACGTGCGCCGTCCTTAAGCTTCGGATCGTGCTCAGACTCATAGTGCTTTGGGTGTAAAAGACGACGACCTAGCCAAGCTGAAACTGGCACGCTAACAGCATTTCCCAGCAGGTGCCAGCGACGAGAAACACTGATTTTTCTCCTTGCGCTGGTCCATCCTGGAGGGAAGCCCTGGAGTCGTTCGGCGTCTCGTATGTTGGGGACGACTATTCCTTCGTCGCGTTGCCAAATGGCCGGTGGCGAAGCTATGCCGAATGCTGAGCCTCGTTTAAGTGGCGGGATTGCGTTTACGGCCCACCCGACTCCGGTGTTCCCTTCTGTCCAGTAAAACCCGCAAGCGGACTCCGATGGACTGATCGTGCTCTTCTCAGCATCATCAGTTAGGAGCACGCATCTGGGGTCGTGATGCCTTGACGCTAGAATGATCACCCGTCGGCGACGCTGAGGAAGTCCGAATGCCCTTGTATCCACGATGCGATAGGCCCATCGGAACCGGAGTTCCTGTAACCGACGCAGTATCGTCCTCATCGGGCGACCTCGTTGCAGGTGCAGCATAAAGGGCACATTCTCAAGAACCAGCCACTGGGGGTCACTTTTCTTTAGAAGGCGAAAAACTTCGTTGATCAGAACCGACTGTGATCCGTCAAGTCCGGCAGTTCGTCCTGCTTGGCTCAGGTCCTGGCATGGAAACCCTGCGGTGACAACTGCGGCATCGGGCAGAGTTTTGAGAGTTCGAATGTCCGACCAGAATCGAGTCTTAGGAAAGCGCAAACGAAAAATCCTACGTGCCGCTTCATCAATCTCGCATGCAAAAGCAGTACGGAATCCTGCGCGCTCCAACCCGAGTTCCAAGCCGCCGATGCCCGCGAAAAGTGCTGCTACGGTCGGACGCTTTCCTACCGAGATATGGTGTTTGGTTTTAGTTAGCAAGATTATCTGTACCGTTTTCCACAGTTAAGAAGGCTTGAGCAAGTCAAGAATCTAACAGGAAAATGGCCTGAAATCACCCTCAAATGTCAAGAGGGCACTTCAATAGCACGTCTTCGAGGGTTCATCTTAGGAACAAGGGCGGGAACGCTCATACTTGTGGGCGGGGGGGAGCCGACCTTCGGGTTTCGATTTCACTTCCCACAACGAAAATGTGGGTGTCTCGCTCTTGCGTTTTTCAAGGGCGGGCACGATGCTGCTTGTGCCACGAGATTTCGGCGGATTCAAAACCTTGCGCTGTCGGCGGCACTGTACCCACGTCTCGCAAATTCGGCGAGACGTGGGGCACCCACATCACTTTTGTTCTCGCGAAATCGAAGACTGGGCTGGGGCTCAGCTTGCCCGCACAACGAAAGCCGCGTTGTTTGGGCCATCCGTCCTACGGCGGCGAAAGACGCGGGCGGGGGCGCCCGCGCCACATCTTGCGTTCACTTATCTGCACAGCGAGAATCGCTTGTGTAGGACACTTGTCTCCGGGCAGGATTTCTCAGCGTTTTCCACGGCATTGCAAAATCATTCAGTCTTGACGGTGAGCGGGGGTGAAAGAATAATGTCCGCGTCCAGCCTGAAACATTCCCGCTACTTCCGCGAGGTAAGAATTATGCCGCAGACCCACTCATCGAAAACCGATCCAAGCCAAACTTATTCGAGCCAGACCGATCCGAACTACGCTGATTCGAGCCAGACTTATTCGAACCAAGTCAATCCGAAGCGACACGCTTTAAGTTTGAGTGATCATTTGAACAAGCACCTGCTGGCTTATATGGCTACGGCTAGTGCGGCTGGAGTGAGCATGCTGGCGATGACTCAGCCGGCGGAGGCTACAGTTGTATATACGCCTGCGCACCGGACTATCGTTTCCGGGGCCCATCTTGATTTAAATGGCGACGGGATTCCCGACTTTACTTTTCAGGCGAATCGCTATATCTGCGGCACCTGTGGCTACTTTGACGTATTCGCCCCCAAGCCCAATCGAGTCATGAGCTACGGGAGCCCTCAGGCGGCGGGAGTGACGGTCGGACCTCCGGGCGATAACTTTAAGGGCCATGGGGGCGAGATGGTCAATTGGTGTACCTGTTCGGGAAACGGAGCCACCGGGGGCCCGTGGGTGGGAATTCAGAATGGATACATGGGTCTGGAATTCAATATTAAAGGGACGATGCATTTTGGCTGGGCACGTTTTTCTGTGACCGACCAGGGAGCCATCACGCTGACCGGCTTTGCGTACGAGACGGTTGCGCTCAAACCCATTGTGACTGGAGATACCGGAGGCACGGAGAGCGTCGATTCGTTGGGGCCGGCGGCGGGGACAGAACTTCCACGGTTCGGACTTGGACATCTGGCGCTTGGCGCGGTGGGGAAGTTGGGGCGGTAGGGCCGAGTGATTCGGCCTTTGCGGTTTGATTTTTCTTTCCAGTGACATATATGTGGGTGCCCCGCTCTTGCGTTTTTGGCAAGAGCCTGCCCTGAGCTTGTCGAAGGGGCGGGCACGATGATGCTTGTGGCGGTAGATTTCTGCGGATTCAAAATCCCACGCTGTCGGCAGCACTGTTCCCAGCCTTCGCAAAAAACGCGAAGACTGGGGCACCCACTTCATCTTTGTTTCATCGAAATCGAAGGCTGGCCGTCCCTCTCGTCGTTTGACCCTTCTTTTCTTGCGACTGTAAACTCGAAAGAGAGCACTCAGCATTCAGCATTCATTTGCCAGTGTGAAAGGCAACAGCAGGTCCCTCGACTTCGCTCGGGATGACAATGCTGGAGGACCTTTCAACTGGCTGATTGCCGACGGCTGAGTGCTGACTGCTTCTATGCCCCACGAACTCCCAAAAGCTTATGAGCCGGGCGCGATTGAAGCGCGCTGGGCTGAGTACTGGATCAAAGAGAAACTTTTTTCCGTCGCTACGCCTCCGGCTGACGCCGGGGACGCGGGCGGGGGCGCCCGCGCCACATCTGCGTCCGCACAACCTGTGTTTTCGCTGCTGCTGCCGCCGCCGAATGTGACTGGCAATCTGCATATGGGGCACATGTTCGAGCAGACACAGATGGACATTATTGTGCGCTGGCATCGGATGCGGGGATTTTTGACGTTGTGGCTTCCGGGCACCGACCATGCGGGCATTGCGACGCAATTGATGGTGGAGCGGCAACTGGCGTCGGAAGGCAAGAAGCGCCGCGACCTGGGGCGCGAGAAATTTATTGAGCGCGTGTGGGAGTGGAAGAAGAAGTACGGCGGAAATATCACCGACCAGATGAAGCGGCTGGGCGCGTCGGTCGACTGGGATCGCGAATATTTCACGATGGATGAAAACTTGTCGCGGGCGGTGCGCGAAGTTTTTGTCCGGCTGTATGAAGAAGGGCTGATCTATCGCGGGAAGTACATCGTGAACTGGTGCCCGCGCTGCGAGACGGCGATCTCCGATCTCGAAGTGAAGCATGAGGATGTGCCGGGGAAGCTGTGGGAGATTCGTTATCCCGTGATCGGGACGCCGGCGGATAAGCCAGAGTTTATTACTGTCGCTACCACGCGGCCGGAGACGATGCTGGGCGATACGGCTATCGCGGTGAATATAAGAGACGAGCGCTACACGCATCTGCACGGCAAGAAAGTTTTGCTGCCGCTGATGGAGCGGGAGATTCCGATCATCACCGACGAACTGGCGCAGCCGGAGTTTGGCACGGGCGCGGTGAAGGTGACGCCGGCGCATGATCCCAATGACTTTCAGGCTGGACTGCGCAACAACCTGCCGCAGATTGAAGTGATGGACGAGAACGCCCGCATGAATCAGAACGCGGGCAAGTATGCCGGGCTGGATCGCTACGAAGCTCGCAAGCAGGTGCTCGCCGATTTGGAGGCAGGGAATTTTTTAGTTGGGACGAAAGATCACACGCTGCCACTCGGCAAGTGCGATCGCTGCGCCACGGTGGTTGAGCCGCGGCTGTCGACGCAGTGGTTTATCAAGATTGCGCCCATGGCGAAACGCGCCGCCGACGCGGTCCGCAGCGGCGAGATCACCATCGCCCCGGAAAACAATCAGCAGATCTATCTGAACTGGATGGACAACATCCACGACTGGTGCATCTCCCGCCAACTCTGGTGGGGACATCGGGTGCCGGCTTGGCATTGTGCTTGTGGGGAGATTGTGGTGGCGCGCGAGGCTCCGGCTGCGTGTGGGAAGTGCGGTGGGGCGGTGGAGCAGGATGCGGATGTGCTGGATACGTGGTTTTCTTCGGGGTTGTTGCCGTTCACTACTTTGGGGTGGCCGGAGAAGACTCGCGATCTGGAGGTTTTTTATCCGACGGCGCTGATGATTACCGGGTTTGACATTTTGTTTTTCTGGCTGGCGCGGATGATCATGTTCGGCTGCCATTTTATGCGGGGGCATGAGCAGGATCCGGCGATTAAGGCGTCTAGCGGATGGAGTGAGCGCAAGGATGACGCGGTGCCGTTTCGGCGGGTCTACATTCATGCTTTGGTGCGGGATGCGGACCGGCAGAAGATGTCGAAGACTAAGGGGAATGTGGTCGATCCGCTGGACATTATTGCTCGCTTTGGAACCGACGCGACTCGGTTTACGCTTGCGGCTATGGCTGCGCCGGGAACCGATATTGCGTTTAACGAGAGTCGCACGGATGGGTATCGTGCTTTTGCTAACAAGATTTGGAATGCGGCGCGGTTCATGTTTATGAATGTGGACCGGATCGCGGACCGATCTCCGTGGACTCCGATTAAGGCAGATTCCGAAATCCTGCATGTTGGTGTTGGTGGTGTTAAGACGGTTGCTCTCGAAGACCGCTGGATTCTTTCGCGATTCAACCGCGTTGCAGCCGACGTGAACGATGCGTTGGCGACTTATCGTTTTCACGAAGCGGCGAATCGCATCTACGATTTTTTCTGGGGCGAATTTTGCGACTGGTACTTAGAGTTGATCAAGCCGCGGCTTATGAACGAAGGGGGCTCTGCCAGGGCTGAAGCTAGCGTTGCGTGTTCTAATCTCGTCAACTTGTTTGAGTCATCGCTGCGCCTTCTGCACCCGATCATGCCGTTTATTACGGAAGAAATCTGGCATGCGATGCAAGAGAATAAAACTTCAATCAAGTCCATCGCGTTGACGGCTTATCCGCAGGCCGATGAAAAGCAATTTGATCTGGCCGCTGAGACCGAGATGGCGATTTTGCAGGATCTGATCGTGAGCGTTCGGAACTTGCGCGCGGAATTGAAAGTCGAAACCAAGGCCAAGGTGCCGATCGAAATTTTCGCACACGAGCCCGCGATTCGCAGCCTGATTGAGCAGAACCGCGGCGCGGTGGAGCGGCTAGCTAACGTTGAAAGTATCGCGTTTGCAGGGGGATCGTTGACCAGCAAGGCTGGCGCGCGCAGCACGGCGCGCTTCGACGTGCATGTAATCTATGAGCGCAAGATTGATGTTGCGGCTGAGTGCGAGCGGTTGAAGAAAGAGCTGGAGAGAATTGAGAAGGGGATGACGAACGGGCAGAAGCAGCTTAGCAACGAAGGCTTTTTGGCAAAGGCTCCGGCTGCGATTGTGGAGAACCTGCGCAAGCAGCATCAGGAGTTGGTTGTTTTGCAGGAGAAAACTTTGAGCAAGATGAAGGAGTTGGGTTGCTGACGGCGTTCGGTCTTAGCGGGTGACTGCTCGATTGCAGGGATTCTTCGACTCGTGCTCGTTGTCACTCGCCCTTCGCTCAGAATGACAGGTTGGGGAGAGTTACTTTACGGATTTATGAAGGCATTTCATAAAGAAACTGAAGTTAGAACCCGGACTGCCCTCGGGGGCTAAAAACTGGGCGGGTTTAACGCGACTTACGGCGCGGCTTGAAGCCGCGCCCTTTCAAAACTAATGCGGAATCAGGCTTTTCCTCAGCTTGTGGAACTCGCGCATTTTTTTCGGATCGATTTGTGAGATAAATTCTGAGAACTGGCCACCGGCCACTGATCACTGCTTTATGGACTGGAATAGCCGCCGCATTACCGCGATTTTGGAGAACGCGCTGCTCGAAGACCGGGCGACGCGCGATGCGACTAGCTATGCGTGCATTGATGCCAACCAGCGCGCTACGGCGACCATTGTCACCAAGCAGGAGTGCATTCTTGCCGGGATCGGATGCATTGCCCGCATTCTTGATGTTTATGCGGCGCTTGATGGCGCCGTGACCGCTCATTATGAAGTTACGACGCATCCGGAGATTTTTGATGGCGTTCGGCTGCGCGCCGGGCAATCGGTCGCTGTTATCCGCCATAATGCGCGGGTGATTCTCTCCTGCGAGCGCGTGATTTTGAATTTTCTGCAGCGCATGAGCGGCATCGCCACGCTGACGCGTAAATTCGTTGATGCCGTCGGCGGCACGCGGGCCCGCATACTGGATACGCGAAAGACTGCGCCAGGTCTGCGAATTATCGACAAGAACGCCGTGCGTTGCGGCGGCGGACAAAATCATCGGCTCGATCTCTCCGACGGCGTGCTCATCAAGAACAACCACATCGCCATCGCGGGAGGCATTGTGCCCGCGCTCGAGCACGCCATTCGCAACCGGCGGGGATCGCAGATCATTGAAGTCGAAGTCCGCTCTCTCGACGACCTCGAACTCGCGCTCACGCACGGGGCCGAAGCGGTCCTGCTCGACAATATGTCGGTGGAAGAAGTGGACAAGGCTGTCGAACGCTGCTCGCGCATCGACACGCTCAGGGATGGCCGCCGCATCCCGATCGAGTGCTCGGGTGGCATTCGCCTCGAGAATGTGCGCGCCTATGCGGAGACCGGAGTCGATTTTATTTCGGTCGGGTTGCTCACGCATTCTCCTCAGGCCGCTGATATGAGCATGCGGGTGGTGGCTACTTAGAACCAAGTGGCAAAGTGACAACGTGGCAAAGTGGCAAGGTTTCAAATGTTTCAATGTTTCGGTCTTGGTGCGGTTTGGCTGACGCGATAGGCCGCTGGCGCGGGAGATCCTTCGCTCCGCCTGAAGAGCGGCTACGCTCAGGATGACGCCGTATAAAACGACGACCGGCTACGCTCAGGATGACGCCGTATAAAAGAGGACCGGCTGCCCTTTCAACTCCCGTTGTTTCTTGGGGTTCCGGATTTTGCAACTATGCACCTCTGAGTGCTTTTGACTCGCTGGTTTCAGGCTAGATTATTTGTACCGGAGGTCCTCCCCTTATGTTTCCCTCGTTTCCTTTTGCACGTTCCCTCGCGTCCGTGTGCCTTATCGTTATGGCAGCTATTAACTCTTCTCCCGCTGCGGGGGAAGCTCGATCTGGCGCTGCACCCGCACGAACTCAATCTTCGCAAACTCAATCTTCGCAAAACTCAGCCGTTCAAAACCCAGCCTCGCAAACTGCGGCGGATGATTCCGTGCCCGCTACTACCAATGTCAGCGTCACCGTTGACGCGCTTAGCAATCGCCATGCGATCAACGCTTATGTCTACGGCGGGGCTTATCCGCAGGACGCGCCTACTATCACCGACAGCGGACTCAGCGTGGTGCGCTGGGGAGGTAATGCTACCTCGCGCTACAACTGGCAGCTGCAGACTTACAACTCGGCTAACGATTATTTCTTTGAGGACTTTGGCTACTCGGAAATCGGCGACAGCGACTCGATCAAGTTCATCAAGGATGTGAAGACTGCCGGTAGCCGACCCATTATGACCATGCCGATGCTGCCCTGGGTCGCCAACACCGCCGAGAACGGGACGAACGGGCACTGGAGTTTTTCGGTGGCGAAATACGGAACGCAGTGCGCGGTCGATCCTTTTAATACTGATGCCGGCGACGGACTTAAGACTGATTGCAGCACTACGCTTACTGCCAATCCCAACGACGCGAACGTTCCCTTGCTCGATCAGCTGGGAACGAATGATCCGCCGGGAAGCGTTTATCGAAATCAGTGGGCTGCGGCTTTGGCTACGGCGTTCGGCACCTCGCCGCATTTTTACAACATGGATAACGAGATTGACATCTGGGGCGGCACGCACCGCGATGTGCATCCCGCGCCGACGGCTTATAACGAAATGCGCGACACGTTTGTGGCGGAGTCGCGTGCGCTGAAGGGGTGGGATCCGAAAGCGGTCCGGCTTGGGCCTGTGAGCTGCTGCTGGTGGTTTTATTGGAACGGCGCGGATGGCAATGACAAGGGCGCGCATGCCGGAGTCGATCTTCTTCCGTGGTGGTTGAACGAGGTTCTGTGGCAGGACAAAGTCGCGGGATCCCGGTCGGTCGATGTGCTTGACGTTCACGCCTATCCTGACGGACCCGATACTTCCACGTGGACGCAGGCGCAGAAGCAGGCACTCGCGGCGCGCATCTATCGCGACTACTGGGACCCGACGTACGTGAGCGAATCCGACACGATTAACCAGATTTGGGCGACCTTCATTCAGCCCAACAAGACGATTCCGTTCCGCATCCCGCGCATGCGGGCCATGGCCAACATGATCTATCCGGGAACGCCGGTCAGCTTCACGGAGTGGAGCGCAGCCTTCGCGGGCGAGTCAGATTTCTCGACGGCTCTGGGCGATGCCGACGCCTACGGAATCATGGGGCGCGAGCGCATCTATCTTGCGTCGAGGTGGGTTGCGCCGGTTCCGGGCAATCCGAACTATCTCACGCTGAAACTGTTCACCAACTATGACGGCAAGCACCACGGCTTTGCCACCACTTCAGTCTCCGACACCAATAACGGCGACCCGAGTCTCTTCAGCAGTTTCGCTGCGGTCAACTCAACCGGGAACACGATGACGTTGCTTGTGCTGAACAAAGATCCATCGAACAGCGTGCAGGCGCAGTTCGCGATCAATGGATTCACGCCCTCGCAGATGACTTCGTACACGCTCTCCTCGACGAATGCCACAAAGATTGTGGCCTCCAAAACAACGGCGTGGTCTGCTACGCAGACTTTCGCTCCGTACTCTGCGACGCTGGTTGTTGCCACCGGTACCTCGCAACTGCCCGGAGCCAGTTGGGACCTCAATCCTGATACGACTATGGTCGCGGCTGGAGGCAAAGTCACCCTGTCGCCGAAAGTTACGTCAGGATCGGCGACGGTGACGCTGGGAACTCCGACTGCTGACAGCGGCATCAGCGTGGTCGTTACTCAGCCGACTTTGAGCACGGGGCACCCGGGCAAGATTACGGTGACGGCGGGAACCACGGCGGGCTTCTACCACTACAGCGTGCCCAGCACGGACACGAGCGGCGTGGCGCAACAGCAGAGCGGATGGATTCTGGTGGGAAATCCTCCGGCTACGCTTACGAAAACCGGCGACAAGCAGAAAGGAACCGTCGGCAGCCAGCTGAATCTTTCTGTGACGATGAATCCGGGGCAGTCGGGCGGGAGCGCTGCCGGTGGAACGATTTTCTTTACAGCGAATTCCGGGTCGCTCTCCAGCCGCATCGTCACTACGGATTCGACCGGTAAAGCGGCGGTGGTGCTGACTTTGCCTTCGACCGCGGGAACGGTGCACGTGACGGCCGAGGGGCAGTATGGTTTGGGCCATCCTACGGCTACGTTTACGGAAACTGCGCAGTAGCGGGAGAATTTTTACCACGGAGTCGCTGAGACACGGAGAAAAGAAATTGTTGATTGATGATTGTTGATTTTTGATTGGGTCCGTTCTCAATCAGTTTCTTTTCCTCTGTGCCTCTGTTTCTCTGTGGTGAAATGCGTTTGCGGTTTGTCCTTTCGCTGAGTTTCACGCATAATCTCGGCATCACCAAGCCGACCACAATTCGTAGACGAAAACGAGCTCCGGCGGCGCTCTCGCACGCGCAGCAGCCCACCGATATTCGGCTCGGACGGATCGTGCGGTTGCTAACGGAACACGCTACCGTTGTGGTGAGCGGCACCAAGATTGCGCAGGAAATTTCTTCGAGCCGCTCTGAAGTGTGGCGGTTGATTCAGCAATTGCGCGGTCTTGGCGTCGACGTGGCTGGGCATCCCGCAACGGGCTACCAGCTGCGCTCTGTTCCGGACCTTCTTTTGCCCGAGTTTCTGGGTCCGCTTGTGCGTGGAACGATTTTTTCTGACCACATCCACCACTATTACAAGATTGGCTCGACTAACACCGCCGCGATGGCCGCCGCCGCTGATGATGCGCCCGAAGGCAGCGTGTTTCTTGCCGAAGAGCAGACCGCTGGACGTGGCCGCGGATCTCATAGCTGGGAGTCTCCGCGCTCCACGGGAATTTATTGTTCGGTGGTTTTGCGTCCTCAGTTGCCTCCTTCGGAAGTGCTTGTGCTCTCGCTCGCGGCCGGACTCGCCGTTCATTCGGCTATTCAGCAGGTCGACTCGCGCGTGAGTGCTGATCTCAAGTGGCCGAACGATGTGCTGATCGGCGGGGAGAAGGTCTGCGGCATCCTCACTGAGATGAATGCGGAAGCTACGCGCGTGTGCTACATCGTTGTCGGGATGGGCATCAACGTTAACCAGTCGACTTTTCCGAGAGAGTTGGGCGCAACTTCTCTGCGGATGGAAACTGGAAGCGAATGGTCGCGCGTGGAACTGGCCGCCGCTTTGTTAAAATCACTCGACCGCGAATATCGTCAGCTGATCGAAAACTCGCACGCGAAAGAGACGATTCTCCGCCGATTTACCCAGCAGTCTTCGTGGGTTCGGGGCAAGAGTGTACGAATCGAAGACAATGGCAGGGTACTTGAGGGAACTACGGATGGCCTCGACGATCGTGGGTTTCTGCTGCTGAAGACGCAGCGCGGTACGCAAACGGTTTTGAGTGGAACTGTGAGAGAAACGTAGGGCCGCCGAGACGGCGGCGCTACGGTCGGCTTGCTCTATGCTTCTCGTCATTGACGTCGGCAATACCAATACGGTTCTCGGAGTGTTCTCGCATGCTTCTGGCGGGGATGATGGTCTGCGTCACTACGATAATCTGGTTGCGAATTGGCGGGTGGCTACCTCGCGGCGCAGTACGGTTGATGAATACGGAGTTCTCTTCCGCAATCTTTTTTCCATGGCGGGACTGGAATCGGCCGGCATCCACGGCATCGTAATTTCTTCCGTTGTTCCGCCGCTCGATCCCGTGCTTCGCCAGGTTTGCGAACGCTATTTCAATCTGCGGCCGCTGTTCATCGAGCCTGGAGTCAAGACGGGAATGCCCGTGCATTATGACAATCCCGCCGAAGTGGGCGCTGACCGAATCGTCAACGCTGTCGCTGCATTTGAGAAATATGGCGGGCCGTGTGTTGTTGTTGATTTCGGCACGGCGACTACCTTCGACTGCGTGTCGGTGAAAGGCGAATATCTTGGAGGAGTGATTTGCCCGGGAATTGGCATCTCCGCCGACGCGCTTTTCGATCGCACTGCGCGGCTGCCTCGCGTGGAGATTCGAAAGCCGGTTCGTGTGATTGGGTCGAACACGGTGGGGAGTTTGCAGTCTGGTCTTTATTACGGATATCTCGGGCTGGTTGACGGCATCCTGGAACTTCTTCTGCAGGAACTTGGCGCCGACACGCGGGTCCTCGCCACGGGCGGACTGGGGCCGATGATCGGCACGGGATCGAAGTTCATCAAGAATGTCGACGAGTTTCTGACTCTCGAGGGCCTGCGCATTATATGGGAGCGGAATGCGTCGGCCCGCAAAGATGCCGCGAAGCCCGCAGCGACGACGGAGTCGAGGGTGCAATCAAGAGCGAAGAATGGTGGCAGCGTGCGCGCCGTTTCCTCACGAACGTCCCGCTGACTCGCCGTGGAGAATTACTTCAACTATTTCACCGAGATTGAAGAGCGCTTTCTGCAGCGCCGCGGCGGCGGATTGCTGCTTTCTACGCTTGACTGGGCGCTGATCGAGACGTGGAAAGATGCGGGCATCCCGCTTGAAGCTGTGCTGCGCGGCATTGACGTGGCTTTTGACAATTATGAGAGCCGGCCGATTAAGACGCGAAAGGTTAACAGCCTGGCTTACTGCTCGCAACTGGTGCTTTCTACTGCCGAAGAGATGAAGGAAGCGGCGGTCGGCGTCGCTGGCGAAAAAGAGGAGCACGCGAAACCCGACGCCCGGCAGGGTTTTGAGCCGGCGGTTGTTGTTGCGTTTTTACGATCGAATGCTGAGAAGTTGGAGGCTGCGGCGTTGTCGCAATCTGGGGCTAACTCTGCGCGGGCCATCGCTGCTGAATCGGCTCACACTTTGCGGCAGCTTGGTGAGCAGGTGGAGAAGAATCCTGGGCAGCGGCTTGAGGACTTGGAACGCCGCCTTACTGTGCTGGAAGAGAAACTTCTTGCTGCGCTACTCGCATCAACTCCGGACGACGAGATCGTCACCGTGCGCGCTGAGGCTGACCGGGACCTCCGCCCTTATCGCGGAAAAATGTCCGGTGCGCAAATCGATCAGCTTATGAAGCAGTACATCCACAAGCGGCTGTTGGAGAGATATCGTCTGCCTCGGTTGAGCCTGTTCTACATGTAGGAAAGCTCGTATTTGATCAGCGTGACACGACTGGCGCGAGCTTTTGCGCTGATTTACTCTTCTCGACGTGACGCAGCACTTCGACGTAATCATCCTCGGGGGAGGCGCAGCGGGGTTGATGTGCGCCATCGAAGCCGGAAAGCGCGGACGCCGTGTTGCGGTGCTCGAGCGCGCCGATCACCTCGGGAAGAAGATTTTGATTTCTGGCGGTGGGCGTTGCAACTTCACGAATCTCCACTGCGAGCCTGAGAATTTTCTGTCGGCGAATCCGCACTTTGCCAAATCGGCTCTCTCGCGTTACACGCCGGCCGACTTCATTGCGCTTGTCGAAAAACACCGCATTGCATACCACGAGAAGACGCTGGGACAGCTGTTCTGCGACGGCTCGGCGCGTGAGATTGTCAACATGCTCGAAGAAGAGTGCCGTGCGGCTCGCGTTGCCGTTTGTCTTAGCACAAACATTAAAGAGGTCCGCCGCGCGGACGAGTTCGTTGTGAAAGCAATGAACGACGAGTTTCGTGCGCCGGCATTGGTTGTTGCGACTGGCGGCCTTTCTATCCCCAAGATCGGCGCTACTTCGTTTGGATACGATCTGGCGCGGCAGTTCGGCATCAGGATTCGTGAGCCTTGGCCAGGACTAGTGCCGCTGGTGTTCGATTCGCGGGATCGAGCCGGTTACTGCGATCTCAGCGGCGTATCAGCAGAGGTGATTGCTTCCTGCGATGGACAGCAGTTTCGCGAGAAGATGTTGTTTACGCACCGGGGACTCAGTGGCCCTTCGATCTTGCAGATTTCGTCGTATTGGAAGAAGCCACAGCACATTCAGATCGATCTTGCGCCTGGTTTCGACGTGACCGGGGCTTTTCGCGATGCGAAGACGGCTCGAACTCTTGCAACGCTCCGTGCTCAGCTTCGGAAGGTCCTTCCCGCACGGCTGGCCGACCGCTGGCTCGAGCTGCACGCGCCTGCGTCGTGGACGAACGCTGCGCTTGCGACCTTCGAGCGTGAGCTGCATTCCTGGTCGATCGCGCCGGGTGCGACGGAGGGTTACGAGAAGGCGGAAGTTACTGCGGGCGGCGTTGATACCGACGAACTATCGGCCAAGACTATGGAGTGCCGAAACGTTTCTGGTTTGTACTTCATCGGGGAAGTTGTTGACGTGACCGGCCAGCTCGGTGGATTCAACTTCCAGTGGGCTTGGGCGTCGGGAGCTGCGGCGGGGAGCGCGGTTTGAGATGTAGTCTGGACTCACATGAATCTGCGCCCTTCGAAGCTGCTTTTTTTGTCTGCGATTCTAGCGACTGCGTTTTCTTTAGCTAACGCCGGAGTTGAGGTTGTTGAATTAGCGAAGATACAGGTCGTGAGGACGTTCGCTGGCACTCTACTGGATCCGAACGGTGACCCGATCCGCGGCGCGACTGTCGATGAAGTGACATCCGACATGAAAACGGTGATCCAGACCGTTCAGACTGACGAGTCTGGCCGGTTCAAGTTTTTGACATGGACAAACGTGAGAACCCATCATTTGTTGATTTCTCACTCGGGATTCAATCCATTGTTCGTGCATGTCAGGGTCAGCAGATGGTCCAGGAAATATCTGCATCTCGAACTTCATTTGGCCACGTAAAAGATCTACGGTCGAAAGGGCTCCTTGCTCCTTACCATTGAAAAGCAAATTTATGGCGGCGAAGGGCTGGCTCGCCTGCCTGCTGATGACAAAGGGCGCGGCAAGGCTGTGTTTGTTCCGTTCGTACTAGCCGGGGAGAAGGTCGAGTGTTCTCTGGTTGAGCAGAAGCCGGGGTTTGCGCGGGCTCAGCTTGAGTCGATTGTGGAAGCGTCGCCTTTGCGTGTCGAGCCTGGCTGCCCTTATTTTGCACGTTGTGGTGGATGCGACTATCAGCACGCTTCGTACCAGCATCAGCTTGAAATCAAGAAACAGATTCTGTTTGAAACTCTGCGCCGGACGGCGAAGCTCGAGCTGCAGAACGACATTCAGGTTCACGCTTCGCCGCCGTGGAACTACCGCAACCGCTCGCGCTTGCAGGTTCGAACCACGCCGGAGTTTGCTATCGGTTATTTCCAGCGCGCCTCGCATCAGTTGCTGCCGGTGGAGAACTGCCCCATCAGCTCGCCTCTGATCAATCGCGGCATCGACTGCGTTTGGCAGAGTGGGCGGCGGGGCGAAGTGCCACTGGGCGGGAAGGAAGTCGAATTTTTCGCTGACGCCGACGATTCCAAACTGCTGATCGAAATTTACTGCGCCGCCGAATCTCGGCGTGCTTCGGTGCGTGCGTGGGCGGAACAACTTTTGGCTAGCATGCCGGAGATTGCGGGCGTGGTGGCTTTCAGGGCGAAGCAGGCTGCCGGTTCGCGCTCTGCGACTCAAGAGACAGAAAAGCTCGTCTCTGTTGGCGCCGATCACCTTATTTATCGGACGCAGAGGCATGCCTACCGCGTCAGCGCGGGATCGTTCTTCCAGACCAACCGCTTTCTTATCGACAAATTGATTGAAATTGTCACTCACGGCGAGTCCGGAGATTTGGCTTTGGACCTTTACGCCGGAGTGGGGCTGTTTTCCACAGCTCTTTGTGACATACGTCACATCGTTTCTGTTGAGTCGTCACAGACATCCACAGGCGACCTTACCTACAATTTGCCACCGAATGGAAAAGCGGTACGGGCCGCGACTGAGGAGTTTTTGGCCAGTGCGGAAACTTCGGGGCGGGTTGGGAAGGGGTTAGCCTCTCACCTCACCACTTCTCACCCTGACCTTGCGGTGGTCGATCCGCCTCGAAACGGCCTGGGCGATCGCGTGGCGCGAAGGTTGGCAAATCTGGGCGCGCCACGCGTGACCTACGTTTCCTGTGATCCCGCAACGCTGGCGCGCGACCTAGTTCCGCTGCTGGCGTCCGGGTATCGCGTGGATCAGGTACACCTGGTCGATTTGTTTCCGCAGACGTACCACCTGGAAACTGTCGTCCGATTGGCGCGATAGGCGCGAGCGAGGGCGAAGCAGTCTTCAAAATAGTCCCGTTACCCAGTTCCAAGAGAAAATCTGCTTGCCAATTTCCCCCTCGAGCAGTGCCACTACAAGTCCTCCCGCGCCCTACTTTCCTGCATTCCGCCTGAAGTCACCGCGCCAGCCCATGCTGTGGGCGGCCGCGGCATACTCTGCGGGGATCGTCGCCGGAACCTACCTCTGGCGGCCGACCCTGTGGTGGGTCCTTGCCGGATTCTTTCTGAGCTTTGCAGCGATTTATTTCCTCAGGCGCCGCGCACTCTTCGGTTGGGCTCTCATTCTCTGCGCTTTGTTTCTCGCCGGTGCATTCCACATTCAAGCGCGTAACGCGATGCCCCTCGAAACTGGCATTCTCCCTTATGCGGACGGAGAGACCATCCAAGTCTCGGGCCATGTGGTCCGCGATGGGCGCCTGCAAGATGCCGGATTCGGCGAAAGCGCCCAAACGCTCGACATCGAAACCGAAAGTCTCACGCGCAAGCCCGCCACCGAGATTCCCGTTCAATCCGGCATCCGGTTCAGGATTTACGGCCCACGCTCCAGTTCCTCCGCGCCGAATCAAAGCTCTGATACGGCCTCCCGTTTCCGCTACGGCGACCGCCTGCGCCTTTCGGCCCGCATCAAGCTGCCGCGAAACTTCCGCAATCCCGGCGCCTTCGACTATCGCGCCTACCTCGCCGACCGCGGTATAGCCGCTCTTGGCACCGCGAAAATGGAAGATGTCGAACGGCTGCCCGGCTTCGCCGGCAGCCGAATCGGTCTCATCCGCAGCCGCATGCATCAGAGCGTCGTGGCGCAAGTACATCGTTTGTGGCCTGTCCGCGAGGCCGTTTTGATCGACGCCATGCTGATCGGCGAAGAGGCGTTCCTTGACCGCGACACCCGGGCCGACTTCCAGCGCTCGGGCACCTACCACGTTCTCGTGGTCTCTGGGATGAACGTCACCATCCTGGCTTTCGTCGTCTTCTGGACGCTCCGCCGCCTGCGTGTCTCCGACTTTCCGGCGACACTTACGACGATCGCCAGCTGCGTGGCTTATGCTTTCATCACCGAGGTTGGCGCTCCCGTCTGGCGCGCGACTCTGATGTGCGCCGTTTATCTTGGCGCTCGGCTGCTGTATCGGGAACGCGCCATGGTGAACGCTTTGGGTGCAGCGGCTCTGGTGTTGCTGGTCTTTGATCCGCGACAGCTTTTTACCGCCAGCTTTCAGATGACATTTGTGTGCGTGCTGATTGTTTCGGCGATCGGGGTTCCCATCCTGCAGCGTACTTCGCAACAGCACAAACGGGCTCTGGCCAATTGGGAGTCGCCGGATTTCGCGGCGCACCTGCTTCCCCGCGTGGCCCAGTTTCGTGTTGACCTGCAAATGATCGCTACACGCCTTGCGCCGCTGGTGACCGAAGTATGGGCTCGGCGCATCGTCCGGAGCACAGCACGATTCGCACTCGACGCGTGGGAACTAGTCTTCATCTCCGCCGTCATGCAGATGGGCCTCGCCTTGCCGATGGCCTACTATTTCCACCGCGCGACCACCATCGGACTGCCCGCCAATCTCGTAGTCGTTCCCCTGACCCAATTGATGATGCCCGCCGCCATCGCTGCTCTTGTGCTGGGATCTTTCTCGTTGTGGCTGGCGAAAATTCCGGTTCTTCTAACTACCGTGGCCATCGATTCCATCTCCGGCAGCGTGCGGGGGATGGGAGCGCTGCGCATCGCCGAACTGCGCGTTCCCATGCCGTCGGTCGTCATGATCGCGCTGGCCTCCGCAATTCTTGTATTCGCTATGTGGTCGGCGCGGCGACGCGCGATTCTGGCTCTTGCGGGACTTGCTGGCATTTTCTGCGTTTCGCTCGTGCTCGCCTTCTTCACTCCATCCCTGCGCGCTCGTCCCGGAGTCCTCGAAGCCACGTCCATCGATGTCGGCGAGGGTGACTCCATGCTAGTCATCACGCCCCAGGGACGCACTCTGCTGATCGACTCCGGAGGACCGATCGGACCGGGCGGCTCGCAACTCGATTTTGGGGAAGATGTCGTCTCGCCCTATCTCTGGAGCCGCGGCATCTCTCGCCTTGATGCGGTCGCGATCACGCACGCACACTCCGATCACATCGGCGGCATGCTTGCCGTGCTGAGAAATTTCAGGCCGCGAGAATTATGGGTTGGAATTGAGCCCCCTAGCGCCAGCCTGGAGAAGATCATCGCTACCGCCGGAGAGTTAGGAGTGCGCGTGGTGCATCATTGGGAGGGTGATGATTTTAGTTTCGGTGGGGCGGAAGTGTCGGTGCTGTTTCCGCCGCGCGATTGGCCCGCTGGTCCGAAGCCGCAGAACAACGATTCGATGGTGTTGCGCGTGGCCTACCAACAGTCTTCGGCATTGCTCGAAGGCGACGCCGAAAAGCAGGTCGAGCGACGCATCGCCGCACTGCACCATCCTGCGGCAAGCTTGCTCAAGGTTGGACATCACGGCAGCGCCAATGCAACCACGCCCGAGCTGGTCGACTCGGCCAGGCCGCAATTCGCCGTCATTTCAGTTGGATCGGGGAACACCTTCGGGCTCCCGCGGCGGGAAACGTTGGCTCGCCTCGCCGATGCTGGCGCTCGCGTTTACCGCACCGACCTTTACGGCGCGGTAACCTTCTACCTCGACGGACACACGGTCACGCCTTCGGTGGCGGCTCTCCAATAGTGGGAAATTCCGCCGTCACGTCCTCATCTTCCCGCAGTGGCTGGCGCTCCGCGATGATCTGGCGCGCCGAGGCGGCATCTTCCTCACGCACCAGGATGAGCATGCCGCCCAGCCCCGGAAACGTATCCTGCACCATCGATGCCGCGGTGAGGTCGCTGTCAACGCCCGCAGAATCCAGCAGGCCTTTGACCACGATTGCCTCCGATTCGTCCTCCGAATCGAACACCTTCACCAGCTTTTCGTTGGGATCGGGCTGCGGCCGCTCTTCCGCAGCGGAACTCTCGGGGTTTGGCATAGGAACCTCAATTTTAGGATTGGCTCACCGCGTGAGCCATCCGTAAAGCACTGTAATTCTACGCCTCTCCGGAGAGCCACATTTGGGGCAGTTACCAGAAGTGAGGCTGGCACGAAACCCGCCCCCACCTTCGTGCAATTGCAATCTTCCCCGCCTGCGTCACAATGCCCAAACGCCGCAACGCGCGGGCCGGTTGGGTCATCCAACGTTGTGGGTAAAGGGCCGCACCAAAGGGGTAGCGAATGAACATTCAGCAGGCACGTCCGGGAGACAGTTTTCCGTTAGGAGAGGATCAATCCCGCAGTGAGCGCGAAGAAGAAGCGCGCAAAATCCGCCGCCTGCAACTCATGATCAGCATGGTCATGTCGGTGATCGGCCAGGATCCCAGCCTTACGCTTGAAGAAGCCTCAGAACTCGCCGCGGGAGCCAAGAAGGCTGCGCTCGCCATGTTCCCCGACAAGGAACTCGCCTTCGACATCCTCTACAAGCCGCGCCTGCAGCGGCTGATGCGGGAGCGCTTCAGGCTGCAATAAAAGACCGTGCTCCCTTCCCGGACGAATGGCGCCCGGGGCTCCACTACTCATCCACTACCGGGTTCTTTAGCGTCCCGACTCCTTCGACGCTGACTTCCATCACATCTCCCGCCACGACGGGGCCCACGCCCGCCGGCGTGCCGCTCGGAATCAGATCCCCGGGGTACAGAGTCATGGCCTGCGCAATGTGCCGGATCACACGGTCGAGATTAAAGATAAAATCCCGCGTATTGCCGGCCTGCTTAACCGCGCCGTTCACGCGCGTTTCCACTCCGACGCCTGACCCAGCGCCGAAACATGGATCAATCTCATCGGTGACGACTGGCCCCACTGGGCAGAAGGTGTCGAAGCCCTTCGCACGAGACCACTGGCCGTCTTTGTTTTGCAGATCGCGCGCCGTGACATCATTCACGCAGGTATAGCCGAGAATGAATTGCTTGATGTCGGCGTCCGCCAGAGGCTGGTAGCAAGTCTTGCCAATGACCACGCCCAGCTCTCCCTCGTAGTCCACACGCGCGGAAATCTTCGGCCGCCGCACGGTTGCACCCGGCGACAACAACGCGGAAGTCGCCTTCAAAAAGATTAACGGCTCGACCGGGACCTCGTGGCCTAGCTCCGCCGCGTGCTCGCGGTAGTTGCGCCCCACGCACACGATCTTCGACGGACGCACCGGAGGAAGCAGTACCGCTTCCTCCAGCGGGATCGACTCGATGCGCCGCGTGCGCAGGCTCTCCATGTCGCCGTTCGCCTCTTCGGGCGCGGTCAGCAAAATCCGCACGATCGCGTCCCGCCCGGCAACGGACTCCACGAGCCCATACTGGGGCTGGCCATTGAATTGAAAGCGGCAGTATTTCATCGCTTTCTATCTAAACATATCCTTTAAAAACGGAGGGCACAGCCGTCCAAAATATTTTTAGTCGAGTTGTCGATATAAAGTTTGTCATTCGACTATCCGGTGAAAGGCCAATCCAAGAACCGGAGGTTGGCCGAAAACGAGCCAAAGGAGATCGAAACGCCATGCAATATCTTCTGCTCATCTACGGACAGGAGTCCGACTGGGACGGCAAGACCGAAGGGGATCGCAACGCCATCCTCAGCGAGTACATGGATTTCACCAAGAGCATCACGCAGAGTGGCCACTACAAGGGTGGCAACGAACTAAACGTCACCTCCACGGCCACGACCGTACGCGTGCGCGACAAAAAGCGCCTGGTCACCGATGGCCCTTTCGCGGAAACAAAGGAGCAACTTGGCGGCTACTACCTCATCGACGCCAAAGACCTGGACGACGCAATCTCCGTGGCCGCGCGTATTCCGTCGGCTCGCTGGGGATCGATCGAAGTGCGCCCCATCATTCCCCACTAGAGGCTTTGAGCTGGGCGGGCGTAGCAGGTAAGTTCCTGGATGAGAAGTCACCCGATAGATCCGCGCAGACGCGCACACGCTAGCGTTTGCCCGGTTCCTCCGGCTACTCTTGATTCCTGCCGGGCGAACGGGGCGAAATGGATATTGAGCGCATTTTTCGTGAAGAATCGGGGCGGATTCTCGCCACACTCATCGGCTTGCTGGGCGACTTCGATCTGGCGGAAGAACTGATGCAGGAAGCCTTCACGGTGGCGCTGGAGCAGTGGCCCGCGCATGGCGTCCCGGGCAATCCGCGAGCCTGGCTGATTTCGACCGCGCATCACAAAGGCATCGACCTGCTGCGCCGGCGCGCCAATTTCGAATCGAAGCGCGATGAACTCAAGAAGATCGCAGACCTGGAACAGCAACTTGCCGACACGCACATGCGCGGTCACCGAATGAACCCCAACGAAGCGGATGATCAAGGATTTGGCGAAGTGTTCAAAGACGACCGGCTGCGTCTGATCTTCACCTGCTGTCACCCCGCGCTCGCCCTCGAAGCACAAGTCGCACTCACGCTAAGAACGCTTTGCGGCCTCACAACCGACGAAATAGCCCGCGGCTTTCTGGTTGCCGCTCCCACCATGGCGCAGCGCCTGCTTCGCGCGAAGCAGAAAATCCGCGACGCGGGCATTTCATATCAGGTTCCAGCCGCGCAAGATTTGGCCGAGCGGATTGACGCCGTTTTGCTCGTGGTCTATCTGGTCTTCAATGAAGGTTACAGCGCAAGTTCGGGTGACGCCGCCATTCGCCAGGAGCTCTGCTGCGAAGCCATTCGATTGGGTCGAATCTTGTGCCAGTTGCTGCCGGCGCAGCGGGAAGTTCGCGCGCTGCTCGCGCTGATGCTCCTGCACGATTCCCGTCGCGCCGCGCGCATCGGAGAAAACGGAGAGCAGATTCTTCTGGAAGAACAAAGCCGAGATCGTTGGAATCAGGACCAGATTCGCGAGGGGCTCGCATTGGTCGACTCCGCTTTGAGAAATGGTCCGCCCGGTCCCTATGCGCTTCAAGCCGCGATCGCCGCCGTTCACGCCCGCGCGCAAACAGCCGACGAAACCGACTGGCGCCAGATTGCCGGACTTTACGAACTACTGTTGCGCGTGCAGCCGTCGCCGGTTGTCCAACTTAATCACGCGGCCGCAGTCGCCATGGCCGAGGGCCCCGACGCCGGATTGCGCCTGCTCGACGATCTCGAGTCCAATTCCGAGTTGCGCACTTATTACATGTTCCCCGCTTCTCGCGCGGATCTTCTGCGCCGCCTCGAGCGCTGGCCCGCAGCCGCCAACTATTACCGCCGCGCGCTGGATCTCGCGAACAATGAATCTGCCCGCGCATTCCTTACCCGGCGTTTGTGTGAGATGGAATCGAAGATCTAAGACCGGTCATTTTGCTTGAGTCCCCGTTGCCGATACCGCGCGGAGAGCGGCGCTTAAACGCCGCGTGGATCTATGGCACGCTCTCCTCTGCTTCCTCGGAGCGCGCGCTCTCGTTGCCTCGCGCATCCACCGCCGACACCGAATAAAAATAATGCTTGCCCGAAAGAACCGCCGCGTCCCGATACGCCAGAGTCTTTATCAACTCTGCATTCAACTTCGTGGCCGGGCCGCCTTCTTCACGCCGATACACGTTGTACCCGGCCAGATCCACATCCGCCACCGGAGCCCAGATCAAATCCACAAACGCTTTCTGCCCCGGTCCCGAGAACACGGCCTGCAATCCCGACGGCACCGCCGGAGGAAATATGTCCTCGGCGAAGACCTCGATCTCGTTTGAATCGTCCCCCGCGATCTGCTCGTCGCCGCCGGTCCGCGCGATCAGCGAATCGATCTCAACCCGGTACTCGTACGCCTTCTCCCATTCCAGGCCGGAATCGGTAAGAGAAACATCGCCCTCGCCCGTCACCGGCAACTCTCCGGCCAGAGTCCAGTCCTTTCCGTCCTGCAGCCGCCGGTACACACGATAAACGTAGCGCACGGATTCGCGCGCCGGTGCACTGGCGCCAGCCCAATTCAGCACCACGCCGCGGCTTGTTACCTTTGCGCGAAAATCCTGAGGCGGAGGCAGGGTTCGCATTAAAGGAACGCGCACCTGATTGGAGAGACCGGCGCTGCGGCCATTCGCGTTCTTGACTTCGACGGCGTAGCTTGCGAACGCGGAGGGGGCGTCGGTCTCTAGCGTGCGGGGTAGGGTGTCGACGTAGGAGGCAGAAATTTTCTTCGCCGCCGCATCGCCATTGATCTTCACCGGAGGCGCATCGCCGACGCCTGCTCCGCACTGCGTCAACTCCGCCTGATTGAGGCGACAGATGCGAGTTGCGCCGAAGCTGTGAGCGGTTTGGCGGTCTGTTGTCTTGGTGGGAACAGTCCAGGTGAGCGTGATGCGATCGCCTTTGCGCACTGCTCGCAAGTCTGCCGGGGGCTTTGGCAGTTCCAGCGACGGCGGCCGCGGAGGGCCAACCGTCGCGCACGCCGTGAAGAGGAGAGGCGCAATCAGCGCCGTGACCCTGCTGGTAGGCGATTTCATGCAGAAAAATCAGAGTATCAGAATGCTGGCGGAGGAGCCTCGCAACTGCATCGACGCCGCTTGCCGTCGTAAGGTCCTTCACCCGGCTGAGGCCGGGTTCAGGATGACATCGTTTTCGTTGACAGCCGCCGTGTCGGGCTAAGCGCAGAGTTCTTTGACTGCATCGCGAAACACTCTTGTGTGGCGGTCTACATCTTCATTCTCGGTTTGTGGCGACATTAGCGCCATGTTGTGAAACGGAGTCAGCAGAATTCCGCGGTTCATGGCATACAGGTGCATGAAACGCTCCAGCTCAAAATCCATCGCGTCGTGCGCCTGCTGGCCGTTCACCGGTTCAGGTCCGAACATGTATTCGGCGCGGCATCCCAGGCGCGTCACATGCCAGGGTAATTCCGCTTCCGCGATTGCCTGCGCTACTCCGGCGGTCCAGCGCTCCGCCATCGGGATCATGCGGTCGAACGCCTCTTTCGTCAGCACCTTGGACAAAGTCGCGCGCATCGCTGCCAGTGAGAGCGCATTTCCCGCCAGCGTTCCGCCAATGCCGCCGACGTCGCAGTTCTCTAGCTCTTGCTTCGCTGCGATGCGGTCGGCTACTTCTTGCGAGAAACCATATGCGGCTCCGGGGATTCCTGCGCCGATGGCTTTGCCGAAGACGATGACGTCGGCCTCAAGACTTTCTGCACGTGTGAATCCGCCGGGACCAGCGCAGATGGTGTGCGTCTCGTCGATGATGAGCAGTGTTCCACGCTCGCGCGTGATTTCGCGTAGCGCTTTGTGATATCCCGGCTGCGGGTGGACGATCCCTACGTTGGTCATCGCGGGCTCGGCCAGGACGCAGGCCACGTCGCCCGAGACGAGTGCCGCTTCCAGCGCGTCAAGGTCGTTGAACTCGACGACCTTCGTCGTCTGCGCCGGATTCACCGGCGGTCCAATATTTCCCGGCCGGGGCCCGGCGCCATCCGGACCGATTGTGATGAACGTCTCATCCACCGTGCCGTGATAGCACCAGTTGAAGACCAGAATCTTCGGCCGTCCGGTTATTTGCCGCGCCAGCCGGATCGAGAAGCGATTCGCGTCCGTTGCCGTCAGAGCGAATTGCCAGTATGGCAGATTGAACCGCGTCTGCAATTCTTCGGCGACTACGATGGCGTCTTCTCCGGGCAGCATGAGCGTGATGCCGCGCCGCGACTGCTCCTCCACTGCTTTGACGGTGGCGAACGGGGAGTGGCCCGTCATTGCTCCGGTGTCGCCGAGACAGAAATCGATGTAGCGGATGCCGTCGACGTCGAAAAAGTGCGCGCCTTGCGCCTCGCGCACGAATGGAGGGAATGCCCCGGCCCACTTCACCATCCAGTTCATGGGGACGCCCGCCAGCAGGGACTTCCGGGCGCGGTGGAACAGCGCCTTCGACTTCGGCCGCTCGTCGATGAACTTCTTCTGCTCGCGCTGCATGAGCGACTGCAGGCGGGAGCGATCGATGGATTTCATAAGCACGCAGGTTATCAGAGAACCGTGTGGTGGCGGGCGACTCGCCCGCGCAGTCAAGCAGCAGCAACCAACGCAGCGTCCCACCAAAGCCAGCGACATAAGTCCCAACGGTCAGCCAGTCGGGCCCGCACCGGATTCTGCAAAATGTAATCGACTTTCCCTCGCAAGCACTCGCATCCGCGCAGCACATGATCAAATGACTCGTCCTGCCAGACACGGCCGGTGCGTCCGAGAGCTTCGTTAATGCGATGCGCCGATTCGCTCTTGATGGTTCGAGTGATCTCGGGAATCGAGATCAGGCCTTTCGCGTCGCTAAGAGGGAGACAAATCAAGTGCACGTGATCGGGCATGACCACGGCCGCGTATAGGGTGTATTTGCGCCCGTTGGCCCTGAGGCAGGATTCTAAGGCCAGGGTTCGGGCGACGTCTGGCAGATGCCACCTTTGCCAAGTTGAATATGTGATGAATAGAGATCGATTTTCTTTTTGATAGTGCGGAAGATAGCGGCGGTAGTGATACTTTCTCTGCACTCAAAGCAGAGTAGCACCGAAAGGCGCGCGGGCGAGTCGCCCGCGCCCACAAGGTTCAGCTTGGTTTCCAAAGTGGGAAATTGCTCTACAGGATGTACCGGCTCAGATCCTGGTCCTTCACGATATCCGTCAGCATCTTGCGCACGTAATCCGCGTCCACGGTGACGGCCTGCCCCTTTTTTTCGGGCGCATCAAAGCTCAATTCGTCGAGGACGCGCTCCATGATCGTGTGGAGGCGGCGCGCGCCGATGTTCTCGGTGCTTTCGTTCACGCGAAAGGCGAAGTGCGCAATCTCATCCAGCGCCTCCGTCGTGAATTCAAGTTTCACGCCTTCGGTTTCGAGCAGCGCCGTGTACTGCTTCACCAGCGATGACTTCGGCTCGGTGAGGATGCGGACAAAATCTTCCATCGTCAGCGATTGCAACTCGACGCGAATCGGGAATCGCCCTTGCAGTTCCGGAATCAGATCGCTCGGCTTGGAGACGTGAAACGCGCCTGCGGCGACAAACAAGATATGATCGGTGCGGACCATGCCGTAGCGCGTGTTGACCGTTGTCCCTTCCACGATCGGCAGAATGTCGCGCTGCACGCCTTCGCGCGAAACATCCGGACCATGGCCGCCTTCGCGCCCGGCGATCTTGTCGATCTCGTCGAGAAACACGATCCCTGAATTTTCCACGCGCTCAATCGCGACGCGGGTAACCTGATCCATATCGATCAGCCGCTGCTCTTCTTCCTGGATCAGATATTCGAAGGCCTCGCTCACTTTCATCTTCCGCTTCTTGGTGCGCTGCCCGAAGATGTTCGGCAACATGTCTTTGATGTTGACGTCCATCTCCTCAACGCCCTGATTGGTGAGAATTTCGAATGAGGGGAAGTTCTTCTCGCGCACATCGATCTCGACGGTCCGATCGTCCAGCTTGCCTTCGCGTAACTGCTGACGCAGCTTCTCGCGCGTGCGGTTGGAAGAAGAAGACGATTCTGCCAGCGCCGTTCCGCCGTCGATCACCACTCCGCCTGCGGTTGCAGCCGGATCGGGACGCGGCGGAGGCGACGGAGGCAGCAAAATATCGAGTAGGCGCTCTTCGGCATTTAACTCAGCCTTGTCGGCCACGTCTTCCAGCTTTTCCTCGCGCACATTGTCGATGGCGATCTCCACCAGATCGCGCACCATCGACTCGACGTCGCGCCCCACGTATCCGACCTCGGTAAACTTCGACGCCTCGACTTTTAAGAACGGAGAATTCGCCAGCTTCGCCAGCCGGCGCGCTATTTCGGTTTTGCCCACACCCGTGGGCCCGATCATGATGATGTTCTTGGGGATGATTTCTTCGGCGAGATCGGGCGCCAGCTTCTGCCGCCGCATGCGATTGCGGAGAGCGATCGCTACCGCGCGCTTGGCGTCTTTTTGTCCAATGACGTGCTTGTCCAGCTCGGCAACGATTTCGCGCGGAGTCAGTTCGTCCAGCGCGAGCTGTTCTTCTTCGGCGGTAGAGGGCAGATAGATAGCCATAGAAATTCAGTGGTCAGTGGCCGGTGGTCAGTGGTCAGTCATCAGCTCGGAAGTTCGTTGCTGACCACTGATCACTGGCCACCAGCCACTCACAGTTCTTCGATCGTCACCTGATCATTGGTATAGATGCACATTTTGCCAGCGATCTTCATGGCTTCTTGGGCAATTTGTCGGGCGCTCAGTTCGGTGTGCTCCGCCAAAGCCTGCGCTGCTGCTTGTGCATAGGGCCCGCCGCTGCCAATCGCCGCCACTGCCCCGTCAGGTTCGATCACGTCTCCTTGGCCGCTGAGCAGAAACGTCTGCTCCCGGTCGCAGACCAGCAAGAGCGCCTCGAGATGGCGCAAAAACTTGTCCGTCCGCCAGTCGCGCGCCAGTTCAACCGCCCCGCGCCCCAGATTCCCGTGATACTGCTCCAGCTTTGCCTCGAACCGGCTGAATAATGTGAACGCGTCCGCCGTCGACCCGGCAAATCCGGCGATGATCTTTTCGTTGTAGAGGCGACGAACCTTCTTCGCCGAGTGCTTGATTACCGACTCGCCCAGGGTAACTTGCCCATCGCCTGCCAAAACGACGTTTCCGCCGCGCCGCACCGACAAAACCGTTGTCGAACGTATCAGTCTCTTCGTAGTCATGAGCACAATTTTTGATTATAGCAGCGGGTTGGGAGGCGCTCATGCCGCCGACGAGCGGCAAAATGCAATGAACACGAGCGCTGCTCGTCTGTCGGGCCACGTTTCTTCCGCCCCTACGGGGCTTGATTGCATTTTTCGCCTGACCCACGGCTTGCGCCGTGGGCTGCATTCTTTTGCCGCTCCGCGGCTGGGCTGGCCCTTATAGCTCACGACGGCGTTTTCGTCCGTCGTCAGCTACGCGGTTGATGGACGCGTTGATCTCCTTGCGTAGCCGTCGAATCTCCGCGGTGGTCATCTTTTTGGCAGCAGAGTTTGCCAATTGGTCCATGCTGTCCAAGAGCGTCTCGAGCGACGATTTGGCGCAGTGAGATTTTTTGAACTGCTCCGTCATTTTGAAATCCGCAAAGCTGATCGGCAAAGAGCCCTGCCTCACTTCGCTTTCTTAGACAAGCATTTTCAATGAGTTGCCGGTCTGCGCAGTAACCACTTTCCCGATTACTGGTGTGACTTTACCCGCCTCTAATCAACCCGTAATTTGGGCTCATGCACCGTTCTGCTGCGGTGGTATGTCACGACAAATCGTCGCTTAAAGCTCTGGGAAGCGCTCTGGAATCGCTCGGAATCGAGCTCACCGCCTGCACCTCCGGCCGTGAGGCGCTTGAAATGGTTGTTTCCGGCGAGTGCGGCACACTGATCGTCGATTTCGACCTTCCCGGCGCCGAAGAGGTCATCCGCATGGCCGCGCTCTTGCCGCCGACGCAGAAGCCCGCACTGCTCGCCGTTGCGAGCCGTGTGTGGCCGGGCACAGGACAAGCATTTCAGTCGGGCGCCAGCCGCATTCTCTATCGCCCGCTCGATGCCGACCAACTCAAGGACGCGCTCAAGTCCAGCGCGAAACGCGCGCACAAAACCAAGCGCAAGTCGGCGCGCTATGAGATGAAGACGCTGGTCTATCTTGAGCACGACAGCGTGACCACCCCCGGCATCAGCATCGACATCGGTGAGCACGGTATGGCCGTGCAGGCCACCGAGCCTATCCCCGTGACCTCGAACCTCCCATTCCGTTGCGTGCTGCCCGGCACCGACTTTACTTTGCAGGGCCACGCCGATGTGATCTGGGCGAGCGACCAGGGGCGTGCCGGACTGTTTTTCTCCAAGCTCACGGCTGCCTCGAAAAAGCATCTGAAAACCTGGCTCCACAAGCGCAGCCATCACAAAGACGGCGCTCACGAACTGATTCCCCCCACCGACGTCGAAGTTCACTACGCCGCCACGGAATAGGCGAAGCTCGCAATAAGTCGCAAAAAATCTCCGAGGCCCGTGATAGCTCATCTTGCCCCGGTCGCGTCTTTTGGTCAGGCGGCGGTCGGCTTGCGGAGGGCACGCGAGACGACGGTTCCGAGCGTAAGAAGCGACATCAGTGAGATGAGGCCTAGGGAGATCACGCAGTAGATGCACCAGACGCCAAGAATATCCTTCTCGATGTGTGCGAGGTAGAGGGAAAAGGCGAATCCCGCGAAGGTTGGGATAATCAGCAGGCGGTAGGAGCGGAAGAAGGCCAGTCCGGCCATAAGGATGTAGCCGATGATGCCGACCGCGGCCACCGGGATGGGCCCCAGCATGGCGAAAGAGCTGTGGTTGACTACGCCACAATCCCAGTGCTCATTGATGCTGCACGGGGAGTCTCCGTACTCGCGGTAGTGCTCGCGAAGGGCCAGCGATGAGACGGTGATGCCTAGGATGGAAAGAATCAGGAGGATGTATTTCATCGGGTCTTACTCCACAGGATTCGTAAAGGTGCAGGAAGCCGCCTAGCTTGGGCCGACAAAGGACTGGCCCACCATAAGAATTGTATCCTCAACCTATCCCGAAGAGGGGCAACGGTTTAGCCGAGGAATGCTTTGCCGCTCGGCGGGCTGCGCGTTCCTTGCCGAATCCGAAGGTGATCCAGTAGAATCAAATATTCGGAATCGAGGTTGGAACGTACATGAAAGCAGCAATTCATCCGGCATACAACGAAGTGCGCGTACATTGCGCCTGCGGCAACACATTTATGACCCGGTCGACTCACAAGGGCGACATCGGCGTGGAAATCTGCTCGAATTGCCATCCGTTTTTCACGGGCAAGCAGAAGCTGCTGGATACGGCCGGCCGCGTCGAGCGCTTCCGGCGTAAATACGCCAAGGCCGAAACGGCGAAGAAGTAACTTCTTTTCCGCGGATCGCGCGGATGAACGCGGATTACGACAGGAACTCAGCCCTCGCCCCGGCGAGGGCTTTGGTTTGCTAGCTCGAATAAAATGGGTTGGGGAACGAAGGATGCGGAAGTTCTGGGACAATTCGAGCGGCGGAGTGGGGCGTGCAGACGAGACGTCCACCGCTCCACGTCTTGTTCCCGCGACGCTGCAGATCGGCGGTGTGACTATCTCGCCCGCGACCGTGCTCGCGCCTATGGCCGGCGTCACCGACACGGTCTTTCGCCGCTTCATCCGCAACCTGGGTGGATGCGGGCTGATCATGACCGAGTTCACCTCGGCCGATGGCGTCCTGCGCAAAAAAGACCAGAAGGCGAAGCGCTACCTGCATTTCTATGAGGACGAGCATCCGATCTCGGCTCAACTCTTCGGCAGCGATCCCTTTGTGATGGCGGAAGCCGCGCGGATGGTCGAGGGACTCGGCTTCGATCTTGTCGACCTGAATCTCGGGTGTCCTGCGAAAAAAGTGGTGAAGTGCAATGGAGGCTCAGGCCTGCTGCGCGACCTGCCGGCGATCGGAAAGATCTTCGAGTCAGTGCGGGCAGCGGTAAAGATTCCGTTTACGGTCAAGTTCCGCGCGGGCTGGAGCGATAGCGAAATTGTCTGCGTGGAATTGGCGCGCATGGCCGAATCCTGCGGACTGGCTGCGGTGGCATTGCATGCGCGTACGCGCGAGCAAGGCTATAGCGGCGCTGCGCGGTGGGAATGGATCGCAGCCGTAAAAGATGCGGTGCAGATTCCGGTCATCGGCAACGGCGACATTCGCTCGCCGGAAGACGCTTGCGCTATGGTGACGCAGACCGGTTGCGATGCGGTGATGATTGGGCGCATGGCGCCGTCGAATCCATGGATTTTTCGGCAGATTGAGCAGTATTGCTCGGGCATGGCCGCTGGACATGTAGGCACAGCCGCCCTCAGCTGTCCGGGCCGCACACCCGATTCGTTTCAGCCGAATGCCCTGCAGACATCGGGATCAGTCGAGCTTTGCTCGACCGGACAGCCGGGGGCGGCTGTCCCTACATCAGAACCTTCCTACGATCATCCCTCCGAGTTCGATCGCTACGAGATGATCCGCACGTACTTCAAGATGCTGATTGAAGAAGAGTTGCCCGACGCGGTGGGCAAGATGAAGCAGTTCGCCTCGTGGTTTACCCATGGCGTGCCGGGCGGCGCCGGGTTGCGCAAAGAAATCTATGAATCGAAGAGTGCGCCCGAGATTCTTTCGCGCGTGGAAGACTTCTTCGAGGCGCGCATCGGAGCACTCGCGTTGCAGCCGTAATACCTCGATTCTTCGGTTATTTCTTTCCAACGCGCGTCAGGAAAGCGTACCATGCGAGCGCATACGGCGGATCGTCGCGCTCGGGGCGGCATATCACTAGGGTTTGGTTCCATCAAATGGCTGTAACGATCGCGGCGCGTCGCTCACCATCTTCACAGGAGGGTTTATGCCACTGTTCGATGGGCTAACCCTGGGCGAGCTCGTGTTGCTGATCGGCGGCGCCCTTTTCTTTGTCGCACTGCTGGCTGTGTTCCTGCGAAAGTCTTTCACCAACAAATCCGTGAAAGGGCTGCTGGCCTTCTTCGCCGTGCCGATCGTGATGATGGGCTTCCCGACGATCTCATCATTCAAGATCAGCCAGGAAGGCGTGGAGATTGACAATCAGACAACCGCGCTGCAGAACAATCCGAATGATGAAGCGTCACGCAAGGCGCTCGAAACGAACGTTGTGGAACTGAAGAAGAGATCGTTCAGCAATCCGCAGACGCTGGCCAAGCTGGCGCGGGCAGAGTATGCCCTTGGCCAGGAGCAGGAAGCAAAGAACGATGTAGCCCAGGCGCTGAAGAGCGATCCGTCGCTGCAGCCCGCGGTGGAATTGAAGACGAAGATCGAGTTGGCCGACAAGATTTCGGCATTGAACGCGGCAGCCGAGAGTCCTGCAGCGACGCCGGAAGTGAAGCAACAATTGGGCACGGCGGTCGCGCAGGCGAGCCAGTACAAGTTCGCGAATCCGAAAGCGCTGCAATCGTTGCAGAAGGCGACGAAGATTCTGAAGCCGGAGCAGGTGGCGCAGGCGCCCAAGAACTAAGCGCAAAAATGTGTTTCTCTGAATCGCGCTCCTTAAGGTTTCTGGCGATCCCCAAAAAACAAACTCCACGGCACCTTACGCCGTGGAGTCTTCTTTTCTTCCAGCCCAGTCTGCCATGTAGAGCTTGAGCACAGAGAAAAAGCGCGCGCCGAAACGACGCGCGCCTTCTAGCGAAGCGTGAGAACAAAAGCGAGCTACGGGAGAACGGTCACCGCGACGCGTACACCGGGATGCCTGAGGTTGAAAAGGTAGTATTCACCGTCAATGAAGTCGATGTAGCAATCGTCGCTGTAGGCCCATCCGGCGGGCCAGGGCTGCACGATTTCAAAGCGGTAGCCGCCATATTCGAATCGCGGGCGTCCCTCGACAACCGTTACGTGTCGCACCGCGAAATGATGCTCGCGGCCGAAGTGCTCGCGAAAATGTTCGTCGGAAATCCGGCGATGTTCCTCGCGCCGCTCCTCATGTTCATGGCGCTCTTCCTGCCGCGCCTCGTGGTGCTCTTCCTGTTTTTCGTCTCGATGTTCATCTTGGGCGAACGCGCTGAGCGCGCCTCCCAGGAGAAACGACGCGCAAATGCCGCCTGCAATTGCCAGCTTTCTCATCGTTAGTTTCCCTCGCTTGTTTTGAAGTTGCACCCAAGCGCCGTCGAATCCGAGATGTAAAGAAGATGCGGAATTGAGGGACTCTGTTGCCGGAAACTTTGGCGGCTGCGTAGGAGTTGAAAAGTTTAGCGAGGTTGCGAGTCGATTCTGCGCGCGACCATCTTTCCCAACTCGTCCTTTTCCACATAGGCCCACGGAGTTTTCGGATCGTGCGTGAACACAGTGAGCCACCGCTCTGGAATGGATTGCGCGTAGTAGGCCTTCTTGCTCTCGATGGTCTGCAGGGGATAGAGATCGAATCCCATGCCCCAGGTGATGTCGATGTGCGCCGTGGTTGGAATCAGATCGGAGATATAGCAGGCCACTTGAGGGACCGCTACTGCTGAGGCATCTGCGCTTAGTTCTTTTTGCTGGATCTGGGAGTTGTTGTTCGCGCCTGTAACGATGACGCCTAGCATATGCGCGGTATGGCCGGAAAATGTCTTCACCGAAATTCCGGGCACGATCTCTTCGCCCCCTTTCAGCAGGGTCATCTGGCCAGAGGCGACCAGCGGATCGTAGTTGTCCGGGATATAGCTGATGGTGTCGCGCTCGCTGGGTTTCCGGGCGTATTGCCATTCGCCCTCGGGGGCGTAGTACTTTGCGCGCGGGAAGGTCGGGACAATCTTTCCGTTGGCATCGCGCATGGTGTTCCACCCGCAGTGGTCGAAGTGCAGGTGCGTGTTGATAACGATATCGATGTCATCCGGAGAGACTCCGGCCGTGCTGAGGTTTTCGAGCAGCTTTGCCGGCTGCCCGTAGAACTTGACCATGCGCTCGGAGAGCTTGTTGCCCATACCGGTCTCGATGAGTACGGTGTGCTTGCCGGTGCGGGGCCCATCCATGCGAACCAGGAGCGAGTTAAGTCCGGTGGTGACGTAGTTGCGCGAGTCGGCCTCGACTTTGCGCGACCACATGATCTTGGGAATCACCCCGAAGAAGGCGCCGCCGTCGAGCGGGTAGGTACCGTCGGAAAAGATGCTGAGTTCAAGGTCGCCGAGCGTCAGTTGAGCCATAAAACTAGTGTGCCACGACGCGCTTCTCCACGGAGGCACAGAGGCGCGGAGGGAATTACCGGTTTCTCATTCCCGGTGCCTCCGTAGTAGAAGGCCCGTACAGGGCCTGGACCCTTCGGGGTCTCTGTCGCATCTAATGGTTATTAGTTCAGTAATAACTCGGAGAGAAACTATGATTCACATTCGTCCGGCAGGGCAGCGCGGGGGTGGCGATCACGGCTGGCTTAAGACTCACCACACGTTCAGCTTTGCCGATTATTGGGACCCGAAATGGATGGGATTCCGCTCGCTGCGCGTGATCAATGAAGACTGGGTGGCGCCGAACACGGGTTTCCCGACGCATCCGCACCGGGACATGGAAATCATCACGTACGTGCTCGAAGGCAAACTGCAGCACAAGGACAGCCTCGGCACGGGCTCGGTGATTCAGCCTGGGGACGGGCAGCGTATGACGGCCGGCAGTGGAATTTGGCATAGCGAGTTCAATCCGTCGACGACCGAGCCGGTGCATCTGCTGCAGATTTGGATTCATCCGGAGAAGGATGCTCTGCCGCCGAGCTACGAGCAGAAGTCTTTCCCGGAGGATGAAAAGCGCGGTAGGCTGCGGCTGATTGCATCGCGCGATGCTAGTAACGGGTCGGTAAAGATTAACCAGGATGCAAAACTCTACGTCTCCTTGTTGAAGCCGGGAGACGAAGTCGAGCATGAGTTCGCCCGCGGACGCCACGGATGGCTGCAAGTGGCGCGAGGGTCGGTCGAATTGAATGGCCGGAAACTGGCGCAGGGTGATGGGGCGGCGATCAGCGACGAGCATAAGGTGCACATCTCGGGCGCGAGCGATGCGGAAGTGTTGCTGTTTGATTTGGCATAGCGCGCTTTCCCACATGGGGACATCGATGGCCAGCAGCCGTTTTTTCGCGAAGGTGACAGGGCGTGGAGCGAGCGCCGATAAGGTCTCACTCGCTCCGCTACTTTGACGCGCGGCTGCGCTCTTCGTAAGATGCCTTCGATGAAGCGTCTTTCAATCTGCCTCCTTTTCGTACTTGCTGCGTCGATTCTCTTGCCTGCGCAATCGTTGCCTGAAGTTGTCATCCGCAACATTACGGTGATTGATGTCGCTGGCGGCTATTTGCAGACACATCGCACCGTTGTGGTACGCGACGGGAAAATTGCGGAGGTCGACGACGCCAGTGCCGCCGCGAGCGGAAAGCAACACGGCATCACCGTCAATGGCACTGGTAAGTTTCTTATCCCTGGCCTGTGGGACATGCATGTCCACATTGTTTTCGGCGACTGGTTCCCGCGCGGCAAGGAAGTCACGCTGCCGCTGTTCGTCGCCAACGGGATCACCGGCGTACGCGATATGGGCAGCGATTTGGAGACGCTGCAAGCGTGGCGCAAAGAAATTTCTGCTGGAACTCTGATCGGACCTCGCATCGTCATGTCCGGGCCGATGCTTGACGGGCCGCAGCCGCGCTTTCCTAGTTCGATCGCTATCAAAACGCCAGACGACGGACGCCGCGCCGTCGACGACTTGAAGAAGCGCGGGGCGGATTTCATCAAGCTGCAATCGCTGATTCCGCGGGATGCGGTCTTCGCCATTGCCGACGAGGCCAAGAAGCAGGAGATCACTTTCGTCGGCCATGTGCCGGACGCGGTGCGGGCGTCCGAGGCCTCCGATGCCGGACAGAAGAGTTTTGAGCATCTGATTGGAATCTTCGAAGGCAGCTCGCCGCTGGAAGACGAGTTCATCAAGGGCGCGAAGAGCGAGGGCAAGTTTCTCTCGACTTACGACGCGGCGCGCGCGGCAAAGCTGTTCGAGTTGCTGGCGAAGAATCACACATGGCAGTGCCCGACTCTGGTGTGGGAGCGCGGCGGCAACTTAATCGAGCTCACCGATTTTGCCAAAGACGAGCGCGCAAAATATGTCCCCGCCTACTGGAAAGATGTGACGTGGAAGCGCTTCACCGAACAGGTCATGCACGACTTCAACACTGACGATCTGGCGACGCGCAAGCGCTTCGTCGCCAAGGAACTCGAGGTTGTGAACGCCATGCACAAGGCGGGAATTCCGTTTCTCGCGGGAACCGATACGCCGCCGGGGGTTTACATTTTTCCGGGCTTCAGCCTGCACGAAGAGTTGCAGCGTTTCGTTGCCGCAGGGTTCACGCCGCTCGAAGCCTTGCAAACGGCAACGCTGAACCCGGCGAAGTTCTTCGGCAGAGAAAATGAATTGGGGACGATTGAAAAAGGCAAGCTAGCCGACCTGGTGCTGCTCGACGCGAATCCGCTCGATGACATTCGCAACACGCAGAAAATTGCAGGCGTCGTGGCGAACGGGCGCTATTTCTCGCGCGCGGATTTGGATAAGATGCTGGCGAGTGTAGAGAAGGCCGCGAAATGACAACCGTACCGCGTCACGTCACTCGGTCTGCGGGCTCGCAATCGCTAGACCAAGAGTCGTTCCTGCATAGAGCATCGTGTCGCCAAAATAGTTGATGCCCTCAACCTTCACTGCGGTGCTCGGGTCGAGCAGAGCCAGAATCAGAACAGGACCATAGATGACGAGAACCTCGAGCGCGATGAAAGCGCCGAGATAGGCTGCCGCTAACCGCGTTTTCTTGGCCAGCAAAATGCACACGCCACAACCCAGTAGCATGGCGCCCGTCAGATAACCGATGAGCGCACGCAAGGGAATCCACGCGGGCATTTCTTTCTCCAGCGGGACGCCGGGCATTCCCCACGGATGAAGGAAGTGCTCAACCCCATAAAAGATCGCGCTGATTCCGAGCACAATACGGCCAACGGTGATGAGCGTGCTCTTCGCTCGAGGCTGCCATCCATCTGTGGCACTCGCTGAGAATAACCATCCACCCGAACCGAACGACAACTCGCGTAAGAGAAGCGCCCAGCCGAACCGGTCGTGCGGCTTTTGGATCACGCCGGGAATATCCATCATCGCTACAAACGAAAACATCATGATTCCGAAGAACAGACCTGACCA